>Ga0209794_1000199_pt1 | contig 133074 bp, 119 predicted proteins | sample EBPBio232013_DNA_FD_185869 | JGI IMG/M metagenome (GOLD analysis project Ga0209794, IMG submission 185869) | Wastewater treatment Type I Accumulibacter community from EBPR Bioreactor in Madison, WI, USA - Reactor 1_5/23/2013_ DNA (SPAdes)... | ecosystem: Engineered > Bioreactor > EBPR >...
TGGCCTCGGAACGGAGCTTGATCTCCGCTTCCTTGCTCAGCGTCACCATCACCTGGGCAAACGGCGTCGGCTTGCCGTTGCTTGTCGATGGTCCTGCGTACGAGATGTCCGATCCAGAGCCCATACGTCGAAGTCTACCCAAACTCGGCTTCTGTGTTCAGCCCTCCGCCATCTGCTCAGTCGCCGACTATCGGCCGCCGCCTCCGACTACGGGTTCACCGAATACTTACTTTCGCGGCCCGCCCCCGAGCCTGTCCGGCGGCGAAGACTTCCCCGCCCTCGGGGGCGGGGTCAGGAGTGAGGGAAGCCCTTCGATTCGGCAAGGGCGCTCGGGTCGTCAGAGCGCTTTCCCCACGCCACGACACCAACCCATCACTCGTCAGATGGGCCCGGCGGTTCATTCGGGTTTGCCGTTCTTGCGTAGCGAGTCGCCATCGCGATCCAGGACGTGCGCCTGATGCACCAGACGGTCGAGAATCGCGCCGGCGAGCGTCGGGTCACCGATCGCGGCATGCCAGTGCTTGACCGGCAATTGACTGGTGATGATCGTCGCGCGGGTGCCATGGCGGTCATCGAAGATCTCGAGGAGATCCCGGCGGCTCTCGTCGGTCAGCGGCGCCAGCGCCCACTCGTCGATGACCAGGACCTCGGTCTTGGCGAGCTGCGCCAAGGTCTTGAACAACTCGACGGTCGTCGCCGTCAGCCGGCTAGCGCCCTTCTCCCGGGGGATGAAGTCGAGTCCTGGAGAGTCGCAGGCGATTCTCCGAAACAGGCAAGCGAGTCTCCGAGCGCCTCGATTTCCGTACAGTTGCGTACTGGCGGCAAGCGATCAGCACAAGGCCCCGGCACGCTTCCTGGCCCAGTAGTGGTTGATCAGCGCCACCGGCAACTCGCTGGCGCCGACATCGAGGACATGCACACCGCCGTGCTGCAGGCGCATCACCTGCCGGCGCCTAGCCTGCAGGTATTCGAGGCCGGCGGCGCGCGTCAGGGCGGCGTCGAAATCGCCGACCGGCGCGGCCAGCAGTTCGTCGAGTACCGGCTCGCGCAGGCTGGCGACGGTCAGCGCATGCCGGCGCCGCAAGTGCCGAACGGCCGGCAGCAGCGTATCGTCGTCCTCGTCGCGCAGGTTGGTGACCAGGATCACCAGCGCGCGCTTGCGTAGATGGCGGCTCAGCGTTTCGCCGGCAGCCAGATAATCGGGCACCTGCCGCGACGGCTGCAGGTCGTAGACCGCCTTCATCAGCGAGTTGACCATCGCCACCGACTTGCCGGGCGGCAGGACGCGCGGCCCGGGATGGCCGAAGGTCGCCAGGCCGACGGCGTCGCCCTGGCGCAGCGCCACGTAGGCGAGCAAGAGCAGGGCGTTGAGCGTGTGATCGAAGTGCGACAGGTCGCCGTCCCGGGCGCGCATGCGCGCGCTGCAGTCGAGCAGGAAGACGATCTGCTGGTCGCGCTCGTCCTGGTAGTCGCGCGAGATCAGGCGGCCGACGCGCGCGCTCGCCTTCCAGTCGATCTGCTTCGGCGCATCATCCTGACGGTAGTCGCGCAGTTGCTGGAACTCCATGCCCTCGCCGCGACGGCGGCGTTGCAGGATGCCGATCTGCGACAGGCGGTTGTCGGTCGCCAGCAGCGTGTAGTGGGCAATGCGTGCGAAGTTCGGGAAGACACGCACTTCGTCGCGCACGGCGACGCTCTCCTGCACTTGCCACAGGCGCAGTGGCGACGATAGGCGCAGGCTGACGCCGTCGAATACCTGCCGTCCGCGCTCGCTCACCGAGACGCGGTAGGCGACGCGCAACCAGCGTCCCGGCGTGAGGGCAAAGGGCACGGGCAGCCCCTCGCTGACGAAGGCGGCCGGGTGGCCGTCGACCAGCCAGCCGCGCGCCGCACCGGCTTCGCTGCTCAGGCGCAGGCCGACCGTCTGCCAGGTGCCGACGGGCATGCTGTGCGGCAGCTCGCGGCGCACGCTGACGCGGCCGCGGCGGCGCCGGCCGGCAAGGCCATCAACCAGCGCCAGGCCGAGCAGTGCCGCGCCGGCCGCCTGCCAGACGCCGAGCAGCGCCGGCGCGAAGCTGGCGGCCAGCCCGAGGGCCAGCCACAGCGCGGCGGCGATCAGCAGGCGGCGGGCGGGGAGCAGCAGCATCTACAGGCGCGGTGCCGGCACGCGCTCGAGCAGCGTGCGCAACAGCTCGTCGGCACCGAGGCCTTCGATCTCGGCCTCGGCAGCCGGCGTCACGCGGTGACGCAGGGCCGGCAGGGCGACGGCCTTGATGTCGTCGGGAGTCGCGAAGGCGCGCCCGGCGATCAGCGCGCGCGCGCGCGCCGCGCGCACCAGCGCGATCGGGCCGCGCGAGCCAGCGCCGCTGGCCAGGCCCGGCGTCTCGCGCGTCGCACGCACGATGGCCACGGCGTAGGCGACGACCCGCTCGTCCACGCTGACGTGCGCCGCCCACTGCTGCAGGCCAACCACCGTCGCCGGCTGGATCAGCGTCGCCACAGCCTCGACATCGAGGTCGGCGCCGGTCTTCGCTTGCGTCACCTGGCGGGTCAGTGCCACTTCCTCGGCCTCGCTCGGGTAGTCGATGCGGATCTTGAGCAGGAAGCGGTCGAGCTGCGCTTCCGGTAGCGGATAGGTGCCTTCCTGTTCGATCGGGTTTTGCGTCGCCAGCACCATGAACGGGCGCGGCAGCGCCGAGGCCTTGCCTTCGAGCGTCACCTGCTTCTCCTGCATCGCTTCGAGCAGCGCCGACTGCGTCTTCGCCGGCGCCCGGTTGATTTCGTCGGCGAGCAGCAGGTGCGTGAACACCGGCCCCTGGCGAGTGACGAAGCGCGCCGTCGCGGCGTCGAAGAGCGTGTGCCCGACGACGTCGGAAGGCATCAGGTCGGGAGTGAATTGGATGCGCGTCGTCTGGCCGCCGAAACTGCGCGCCAGCGCCTTGACGAGCAGCGTCTTGCCGAGACCGGGGACGCCTTCGATCAGCACGTGCGCGTCGGCGAGCAGACCGATCAGCACTTCGTCGATGACCGCGCGCTGGCCGATCACGGCCTTCGCAAGTTCGCCGCGCAGTGCCTCGAGGAGCTGGCGCGCCTGCTGCAGTTTCTCTTCCGGAAGAATGGTAGCGGGCGAAGCGGGTGTATTCATGTCGAGGATCTCAGAGGTCGCGTTCCAGGTTGCGCAGGGTGCGCAGGGCGTCGGTAAAGGCGTGCGGGCTGTCGACGGGTCCGTCGAGGGCGGCGGCGATGCGCACCGCCGGCCGATTGCTCAGCGCCGCCAGCGCCGCCGGCTGCGCCGTCGCCGGGAGCGCGGCGATCGTTGGCTGGCGGCGCAGCAGCCGGGCGTGAAAATGCTCGCGCGCCGCCGTCAGCAGCGCCGCCAGGCCGCCCGAGCGCCACTGGTAGCGGCCGATCGCCGCCAGATGCTCGCGCAGCTCGCGGCGCCCCGCCGGCGCCTCCGGCCGCACGCTGCCGAAGCGCGGGATGATTCGCCACAGCCACAGGACGATCAGCAGCGCGGCGCCGGTGCACGCCGCCCAGGCGTTCTCCCAGAGCCAGGCGAAGAGGGTCGGCATCTGCAGGCGCGAGAGCAGGAGAACCTGCGGTTGCGGTGACGGGTCGTAGCGGCGCAGCAGCGACCAGTACAGATCGGCATGGTCCTCTTCGCCGATGTGCCGGTTGCTCAACTGGCCGTCGAACGCGGCGGCGACGGTCACCTCGCCACGCCCGAGGTGAAAATGCAGCACCTGCTCGCCGCGCCCGCGCTGCCCGGCGCTCCACGCCGGCTGTCGCTCGCCGGCAGCCAGCAGATAGCCGCCGGCGGCCAGCTTCAGCGGCTGCGCCGCGCCGGGGACAAGGACATCGACGACAGCCGGCGCCTGACGCGCCGGCTTGCGCGGCGATGCGACGCGTTTGACGCCCAGGCTGTCGAGCAGCGGATCGGCAACGCCGGGATGCTCGGCGACGGCGATCAGGTAACCGCCGGCCTCGACCCAGGCGAGTAACCGGTGCAGGCGCTCGGGCGTCAACAGGTGAGCGCGCTGCCGATCGAGGAGCAGGCTGCCGGCCGGCAGGCGGTCGAGGATGCGGGCGTCCGACGCGCGCGTCAGTTGGCCGCCCATGCGCGCGGTGAAGCGCTCGAGGGCCAGCCACGGATTGCGCCTGGCCTCGCTCTGCGGCGGTTCGCGCTTCTGCGTCGGCACCCGCTCGAGGTTCAACATCAGCCACGTGGCAAAAACCGCCAGCACGGCCGCCAGCAGAAGCGAGGTCCAGACGACGCGCCGCGTCATGGCCGCGCCGCCGCCTGGCCGAAATGACTATCCCAGCCGGCGACGAGTTCCTCGACGCGCGCCACCGCCACCGGCCGGCGGCCGTAGGCGGCCAGGCGCCAGGTGTCGACGAGATCGGCGAAGCAGCGTTCGGCCGCCTCGGGCAGCCGCCCGGCGACGCGCCACAGGCACTCGCTCTCGGTGTCGCCGACGGCGAACTCGATCTGCTGACGCTGAATCAGGGCCACCAGGGCGCCCCGGTAGAGGAGGCTCAGTGCCTCGACGGCCTGGCCGCGGGCGAGGGCCGCGCGCGCCGCCGCGGCGATGTCCGCCGGCAGCGAGTCGGGACGCAGGTCGAGCCCGAAGAGGAACTCCGGTGCCGTACGCACGGTTGCCGGAAGCAGCCGCTCGCGGTAGCGGATCACGAAGTAGACGGCCACGGCCAGGCCGAGACCGGCGACAATCCAGACCAGACCCCTGAGCACCTCGGCAAGGAACTCGATCGCCTGGCCCAGCGCCTTCAGCCAGGGGCGCGCGTCGTCCTTCGGCGCGTCCTGCTGCTGCCGTCGCCAGCGCCAGGTCCAGTCGTCCTTCTGCTGCCCGAAGACCGGGTCGGCAAGGACCGCGTCGATCGCCTGCCTGGCCGCACTCGGCGAAGGCGCGCGCCTACCGGGCGGCACGCCGGTAGCGGCCGGCGCGGCGGGCGGCTCGTCGGACAGATCGTCGTCCGGCTCGTCGACGGGCGGCTCCTCCTGCTCGCTGGCGGCAGCGCCGACCGGCGGTGGCTCCGCGGCACGCGCCGGCGGCGACGCCGACAACGGCGACAACAGGGCAATGGCGAGGACGACCAGCAGTGGCGGCAGTACGGGCGAAGCCGCCCGGCGTTCGGCGAGGCGGCGCAATCCGAGCTCGATGTCCCAGGCTTCGAGCTCGCTGCGCCGGTTCAGGTAGAGCGAGAATCCCGAGGCCACGTAGAGCGGCTCGACCACCGTCTCGGCGAGCATGAACGCCAGGTTGCCGACGAGTCCGCGGGTGCGCGAGGCGTCGTCGCTGAACCAATCCCAGAGCGACAGGTTGTGACTGTCTGCCGGCGCCAGCGCGAGCAGCGTGGCCAGGCTGGCAAAGAGCAGGACCGTGGACATGTTGGCGCCGAAAAAGGTCAGCCAGACGGCATAGCCGCGGTAGCGGCGGGAGAGCAGGCGGAAACGCGCGCGTGCGTCGGCGCCGCGCTGCTCCTCGAGCTGCCAGACCGGCAGCAGGAAGGAACGCGCCAGACTGAAACGACGCAAGCTGAGGCCCGACAGGACGCCGGGGCCGCGGCACAGCCGCGGCACTTCCCTGAGCACCTCGCGCACGCTGGGCGCGGCACCGAATACCGAGCGGCTGAAGACGAGCAGGAGAACCCGGTCGAACAGCGGCTTCAGCCACCAGAGAACGAACATGGCCAGTTCGGGCCACGGCCAGAGAAGCAGCACGATGACGATGCCGGCCAGCCAGTAGGTGGCGAACCAGGCGCCATACACTTGCCGCGACCAGGCCAGCAGCATCGCCTGGCCGAGGTCGAGCGCCTCCCAGGGGCTGCGCCGGCGCAAGTGGAGGGCGATGTCCTCAAGCCGCACGCGATGGGCGTCCAGCGAACAACAGGTAGGCGCCGGTAAGCAGCCAGAGAACGATACCGACACCGACCTTGAGGGTCAGTGGCATTCCCTGGAGAGGCGACCAGAAGGCCTCGACGAAAGCGGCGAGAAAAGTCAGCAGGGCGGCACCGTAGAGGAGCTGGACGGCAACGCGGCTGTTCTCCTTGAGCGCCGCCAGGCGGCTGCGCCGACCCGGCGCGACCAGCGCGATCCCGAGTTTCAGACCGGCGGCGCCGGACAGCGCGGCGCCGGTGAGTTCGAAGGCGCTGTGGCCGGCAACGAAGCCCCAGAAGGTCGCCGTGAAGCCGATCTGCGTCAGGTGGCCGGCGACCGCGCCGATGAACAGGGCGTTGTAGAGCAGGTAGAAGATCGTTCCCAGGCCAAAGGCGATGCCGCCGGCAAAGGCCTGAAAATCGATGCGCACGTTGTTGGCGATGTAGAAGCCCCACATCGCCCATTCGCTCGACGCCGCACGCGGGCGGCCGAGATGACGGGCCGACGGCGAATACATGTCCTCGATCTCGCTGACGGTTTCCGGCGCCAGGAGCAGGTAGGCGGCATCCGGCCAGATCTGAATCGCCGCCAGCATCGCCAGCAGCGGCACCAGCAGGAGAAGGAACGCGGCGGTGACGACCCGCCACTCGCGGCGCACCAGTGCCGGAAAACCACCGGCGAGGAAGCGCAGAACCGCGCCGCCCTCCGGCTTGCCGGCACCGTAGATACGTTGGTGGACGGCGAGCACCCGCCGGTGCAGATCGTCGCCGAGCGCCGCCGAGTAATTCCGGTCGCGCACGAGGGCGAGGTCATGGCACAGGCAGCGGAAGCGGTGCGGCAGGTCGGCGGCGGCGATCGCGTCGGTTGCCGGGCGGGCGGCCGCAGCGCGCTTTCCCGGCACCAGCCAGCGGTCCCAGGCCTCCCATTCCGACTGCCGACGAGCAATGTACTGGCGTTCCCTCACGATGCCTTCCCGATAGCGCGCCGGATGATGAACGATTCACCCACAAAGGGCAAGGCCGACGGGCGCCGCGCCGGACGCCGGCGAGCCGGGGCGCTACGCCAGCCCGGGCGATGTCGGCGGGCCACCGACGATCATTGCGCGGCGCTGCGGCCCGCCTCGACGCGAATGGCCGCGGCGATGTCGCGACTGATGCCGGCGAGCGCCCGGCTATGCGCCGCCGCGAGCGCCTCGTAGCCCTCACCCTGGACCGCTTCGCGCAGCGTACTGCGGCCGCCGGTGGTCGCCGCGGCGCCCGGCCGGCGCAACAGCCAGACGGCATCCAAGCTGACCGTTTCGCCGGGCACCGACTCGAAGCGCTGGACGTCGACGGTCACCCGGTACGCCGGATCGACGTTAGCGGCCAAGGGCCCGGCGACCACACGCGAGGTGCCGAGCAGAACGCCGAGGTTCGCGGCGAGCGTGCTCGCGATGTTGGCGGCCAGCGGCGCCGCCCAACGGTTGAACTCGTCGATGCCGACGCGGTTCGGCCCTTTCTGGACGACGAACTGCGGCCGGTCGACGATCGCCGGGATGCTGACGCTGTCGACGGCAACCGCATAGGCGGCCGGGGCGCCGCCGTCCGGCCCGGCGATGGCGGCCAGCGTGTAGAAGCGCGACGGCGGCGACGCGCAGCCGGCAAGCGTTGCCGCGAGCAGAACGGTCAGCCAGGAGAATCCCTGCCGAGCAGCCTTGATCATTGCCCCTCCTCGCTCTTGCCACGGATCAGCGCCTCGGGATGGCGCTCGAGATAATCGGTCAGCCCGCGCATCGACTGCGCGGCGCGCTTCACTTCGGTCAGCGTGGCGCGCAGGTCCTCAAGCGTTGTCGAGCCTGGCGCCATCGTCTTGCCGGCGGCAGCGAAGGCACCTTCGGCGGCGGCTAGGCTGCGCCGCGCTTCGACCAGCGTCGCGCTCAATTCGGGTGTCAGTTCGCCGTCCCAGCGTTTGACGAGCGTGTCGACGTTCTTCAGCGTCGCGCCGAGCGCCGCCAGCGACTGCTTCAGTTCGCTGCCGATGGCGTCGATGGGCAGGCGCTCGAGCTTGCCGAGAATGCTCGTCAGTTTCGCCTCGATATCGGTCAGCCCGCCCTTCATCACCGGGAAGACCGGCGGCTCGGACAGCCAGTCGATCCTCGCGCTGGCCGGGTTGCTAGCATAGTCGAGCGCGACGTAGAGCTGGCCGGTGAGCAGATTGCCGGTGCGCAACTGCGCACGCAAGCCGCGCGCGACGAGTTGCTCGATGATTGATTTCCTGAGCGCTGGTGTCAGCACCTTGCCGCCGGTCAGTTCCTGCGGGTCGGCGAGAACATCGAGGAAACGTTGCGGATAGGCGGCAACCAGCACGCGCGCGCGCACCTGCAGTTTCTTCCGATCACCCGCATCGAGACGCACCGAGACGACCTCGCCGATGGGCAGCCCGAGCAGGGTCACCGGCGCGCCGGCCGACAGCCCGCGCACCGATTCGTCGAAGTAGAGAACGTACTGCGTCGCCCCACGTTCCGGCGCCTTCATGGCCACGGCCTGGTCGGCAAACAGTTCGAAACTGGTCTCCGCCGCGGCGGCCTCGGACTGGACGTTCAGGTCCGGCGTGTCGAAGGCGAGCCCACCGATCAAGAGCGACGCGAGCGACTCGGTCTGGACGTTGAGCCCGTTCGCGCTCAGCGAGAAGTCGAGCCCGCTCGCCTGCCAGAAACGCGTCTCGGGTTTGACGAACTGGTCGTAGGGCGCGTTCACGAAGATCCTGACGGTGAGTTCGCGTCCGTCCTGGTCGAGGCTGTAGGAGGCGACTTGCCCGACCTGGATGCGCCGGAAATAGATTGGCGTACCGTAGTCGAGCGAGCCGAGCGTCGCCGCCTTGAGGCGAAAGAAGCGTCCCGGCGTGCCGCCGGCCACCACCGGCGGCACGTCGCGCGCGGTGAACGACCTTGCCTGCGAATCGCTCTTGCCGATCGCCATGCCGACGTAGGAGCCGGAGAGCAGCGTCCCCAGCCCGGTGATGCTGCCACCGGCGATACGCGGGCGGACCACCCAGAAGGACGTATCCTCGAGCAGCCAGTCGCGGGTTTCCGGTGCCATCTGCACACGCGCATTGATGCGCTGGCGATCGGCGGCAACCTTCAGCGATTCGACCGTGCCGACGTCGACGCCGTTGTACTTGACCGTTGTCTTGCCCGCCTCGAGGCCTTCCGCCGAGCTGAAGCTGATTTCTATCGTCGGCCCCTCGGCAAGAATCTTCTGCACCACGATCCAGCCGCCGAGCAGTGCGGCGATGATCGGAATGATCCACACCGGCGAGAGGCGTGTTCGCCGCTTGGCGAGCGACGTCGCTTCGGGGAGATCGGGCAGCGTCTCGTGGTCAGGCATGGCATTCCTTCTGCGGCAGATCCCAGATCAGGCGCGGGTCGAAGCAGTTCACCGCGACCATGGTCACCACCACGACACCGGCAAAGAACATCACTCCGGGGCCCGGGGCCATCCACATCAGCGGCTTGAGCTGTACCAGGGCGACGACGAAGGTGTCGACGAAGACATCGAGCATCGACCAGCGGCCGATGAACTTTACCATGCGGTAGAGCCGTACCCGCTGCCGGCTCGACTTGGGCGAACCCCGCTGCACCGTGATCAGCAGGTAGGCCAGGGCGATCAGCTTGCCGAGCGGGATGGTGATGCTGGCGACGAAGACGACGATCGCCAGGGGCCACGACGTTGGCGACCACAGCTCGACGACGCCCTGCATGATGGTGTCGGTCTGACTGCCGAGCGGCGTGTAGGTGGTCAGTACCGGCAGCAGGTTGGCCGGAAGGTAGAGGATCAGCGCCGCGATCACCAGCGCCCAGCAACGTTCGATACTCGCCGGGCGGCGAAAATGCAGCCTCTCGCCGCAACGCGGACAGTGCGGAGGCTGCCCCGCCAGCGGTCGCGAGACCAGCCCGCAGACCTCGCAGCCGGCCAGCCCGAGCGACATCGCGGTCGCCGGCTGGGCGTTCATCGTCCGCCCTCCCGTGGCCGCGCCAGACGGGGAATGGGACCGGCCGACTGGCTCGCGACCCAGTCGATACGCGCCCAGGCATCGCGCGGGTCGAAGACCGCGGCCATCGCCGCGAGCAGGAAGACGAGTGCGCCGAGCACGAACATCGCCATGCCCGGAATCACCGTCGCCAGTTCGGCGATCTTGATCAGCGCCACGAGAACGCCGAGGAGCATGATCTCGATCATGCTCCACTCGCGCAGGATCTCGTAGGCGCGCAGCAGCCTGCCCGCCCAGGCAGGCGCCGGCGGCCGGCGTACGGCGAGCACGACGGCGAGCAGGCAGGCGATCTCGAACGCCGGCGCGATCACGGCCGTGAACAGCACCAGTATGGCAACCTCCTGCCTACCGTCGCGCCACATCGCCAGCACGCCGCCGATCACCGTCGTGAAGGCTTCGCGACCGGCCACTGCCAGGCCGAGCATCGGCACGCTGTTGGCGATCAGCAACAGAAACGCGGCGGCAACCGCCAGCGCCAACGTCCGATTCAGCGAATCGACCTTGTGGCGCCACAAGCGCGCATGACAACGCGCGCAGTGTGCCGAGCCAGCCGGCGGAATCGGTGGCAGATGCTGCAGCAGATCGCAGTCGGGACAGGCGACCAGCGAGGAGTCGCGTGCGTTCGGCTCAGGCATGGCTGTTGGTCACCCGCTCTGCGGATCTCCAGCGGGCCGGCCAGATGCGATCACAGGAGCGCGCTCGGTAACGGGGTGCGCTATTTCACGGCGGACGCTGCCGGCGCGCGCGGCGGCTCGGCCACGATCCGCGCGCCGACGTCTTTGAGCAGGCGCTGGAATTCCGGCGAGTCCATGATGATCGTTCCGGCTGCCGCGCGCAGGCGATCGACAGCCTCGTCGGGCAGCACGAACGACGTCGGCTGTTCATTCAGATAGGCCAACTCGTCCTTGTCCTTCAGCGCTGGGAACGAGACATCGATGGCATAGATCTCGGCGTTCGGCACGCGCAGCGCGGCGGCAACCACGGGATCCTTGTTGGCGGCCATGCCTGGCGACTGGCCGATCAGACGCAAGGTCTGCCAGCGCGCCGCCATGTCCCGCAGCAGTTCGACCGCTTCGTACGAGTAGCGGTCGATCGGCACGCCGGCCGACTTCAGCAGGACGCTGATGGTGCCGGGCGGGACTTCGGACTCGTCCCAGTTGGTCGGCGGCGACGACAGTGAATTGACGATGAAGACGATGATCCGGCGGGCGCGGTCGAGCGGCGTCGGTGCGCCCACCTCGTGCAGGGCCTGGGAAATTTCGAGCGCATCGAGCACCGCGCGCATGCCGACGTTGTCGGAGACGCCGCCGTCGACGAGGTGAAGGTAGGGCCGGTGGACGCCGTCCCCGTAGGCCTGCAGGTCCTTCAGCGAGCGGATCGCGCGCGCCGCCGGCCGCGGCGGTTCCGCGGCTGAAGAAAACACCTTCACCCAGCCGGGCAACTGCGTGTTGCAACCGCCGCCATAATTGTTGATCGTCACCGGCGAGAGCACCACCGGTACGGCCGACGACGCGGCAGCGGCGCGCGACAACCGCACGGCATTGAGATCCGAGCAGAGGACGTCGAAGGTAGTCTGGTTGAAGACAAAACGGGCGCCGGTCGAGATGTCGGTGGCCGACGCCAGGATCAGGGGGCCCCGGCCGCGGTCCAGATCGCCGAAAGTGGCCCCATCGAAGAGAATCTCGTCGTACAACTGCGCCGCCAGTTCCGAACGACCCCAGCCCAGGGACCACAGCGCTCCCCAATGGCGCGGGCTGAACGTACGGGCAATGATCTCGCCCTGCACATCGCGCTTCAGGAAGCGTTGTTCGTACTCGGCGAACAGCTTGTCGCCGTACAGGCCGTAGGCCAGCGCGGTGAAGCTGCCACCGGAGACGCCGGTGATGACGTCGACGGCATCGAGCAGGCGCACAGTCTGGCCCTGCGCTCCCGTTACCTCGGTGCGGCGAAGAAACTCGAGGACTCCGTAGGAAAAGGCCGCCGCGCGCGTACCGCCGCCCGAGAAGGCGAGAATGACAAGGTTTTCCTTTTCCCTGGCGTGCGCCTGACGCACCTCGAAGCGGTAACCCGTCTTCGGGTCGGCCTGCGTGATCGGCGGATTGACTGGGCGGGTGGCACAACCGGCAAGCGTGAGCAACAAGAAAATGGCCAGCAGGAATGGCGCGCGAAATGGAATCATCGGTTCAGGCCAGAGGAGTGGGAAGACTGCCATTCTACCGCGTCCGCTCTCGCGCTGACCCCCCACCCTGGTCCAGCGTCACATGGGCCTGCACGAGGTCGCCTGTCCACCCAGGAATGCGCCTGAGCGCATACGCGAGCGCCGAACAACTACGGCACGGCAAGGAGCCGAGCGACCCGCGGGTTTTCTCAGCGGGCGTTGCCGGTGAGGATGAAAGCAGCCCAGTAATTGGGATGCTCATACTTTTTCCGGGTGTTGATCTGGGCCTGGCGCAGCGCTTCCTGCTTGTCCATCTGGGCCAGGTTCTGATAGAAGCCGACCATCAGGTCGCGCGTGGCAAGATCGTCCACATCCCAGAGGCTGGAGACGATTGAACTGGCGCCGGCGTAGAGCAGACCGCGCGCAAAACCGACCACGTCATCGCCGGTCGTCACCTTGCCAAGCGCCGTCTGACACGCGCTCAGCGTCACCAGATTCGCATCCAGGCTAAGCGAATACAGGTCGCTGACCTTCAGCCGACCGTCGCTGCTCCGGTCCGGCGCCAGGAGCACGGCGGAGTTCATCGGCTCCGCCGGATTGAAGAGGCCATGCGCGGCGAAGTGGATGATCGGGAACCGCCCTCCCTGCTGCTTGACGAAATCTGGCGTCGCCTGGCGCCGCAGCAGGACCTTGGCGTTGGGCAGGATGCGGGCGATGGAGCTTGCCTCCTCCTGCGCGAATTGCAGGTCGAGGCGCGCGTTGCCGAGATCGGGGTTGCCGAGCAGGAGGGCGGTGGTCACGGCCTTGTCCCGACGCCCCGCAATGAGCTGCAGAACGCTGGCGCTCGGTTCGACGCGCAGGCTGTAGTCGTCGATCAGGAACCCCCGCTCGGAACGCAGCGCGTAAAACGGCAGGTAGTGCAGGACGCCATGCGGGACGACGACCAGTTTGCGGACCTTCAGCGAGCCGAGCAGTGGCTTGAACAGGCGGTTGTAGATCTGCTCGGACTGCGGCAGGTAATCGCGGGAATCGGCGTTGCTCAGCGATGCCCTGAACTTGATGACCCTGTCTTCGAGGCCAGCACGCTCCAGTCTGACCGCCTTGAGACCCTCTCTGCCGACGACGAACGCCACCAGATCCTGGTCGGTATAGTAGTACTCGAGCAGCGCCTCGTCGAGCTGCAGCGACTGCTGAATCTCCTTCAAGGGCGTACTCGCCACGCTGACCAGCGAAGCCAGTTCCGGCGCCTGCGCCTTGAGGCTCCTGCGAATTTCGTAAGCCGCGACGCTGCGCGTCGCGGCAACTTGCTCCGGGGCCGCGAGCGCCACCAGATCCGACTCGGCACCCATCAGCCTGAGCAGGATGTCGCCGCCCTGCGCCTCGCGCGGCCGCGCGGCAAAGGACTTCTGTGTGGCAAGCAGATCGACGAGTGCCCGCGCCTTCGAACGTTCGACGTACTCGAAGGCGCGGGCCTCGAGCCCGTGCGCGAGCAGCAGCGGGACCAGCGCGTGATAGAGCGACTGCTTGTCGCCGACGAAACCGATGCGACCGGATTCGCTGTCGATCGACGATCGCTGCTGCTCGATGATCTCGATGGCCTTTTCGAGCATCTTGATGGCCTCGGCGATGGCACCCTCGGTCTGCGCAATGCGTGCCCGGTCCTGCAATACACGCCAGTGGATGCCACCGAACTGGCTGATCTGCGGGTGCGTCAGCAACTGGTCGTAACCCTGTTTGGCCTGCGCCTGCTTGCCGGTTTCGTAGAGGCTCTTGCAACGGATGAAAAAACGCGGCACCGCCTGAAAGGTGGGGTCGTAATGGATCTTCAGGCTTGCCGGCACTTCTGCGCGCGGGTCGTCGACGCTCAGCAGGGCCTTCCCGTATTCCTTCAGTGCCATGTGGATGCGCGCCATGGCGATGAATTTCTCGGGGCCCAGGTTGCTCTTCTCGAGGTCAACCCGGCTGATGACTGCCAGGTGCTCGCGCGCCACCTCGCGATGACCGAGAAAGGCGTTCGCCACGCCGAGGATGTTGCTGATCTGGATCAGCTGCGCTCGGTAGAAGATCTGGTTCTGCTTCAGACGGCTACCCGCTCGAGCCGCGAAGTCGATGGCCTTGGCGTATTCGCCCTGGTCGAGATAGGTCGCCGCACGGAAGATCGCCGGATACACGGACAAATCCCCGCCGAAAAAGTTGTCATCGCCGGCGGCGACCCGCTTGTCCATGAGGTCGGCGACGGTCAGCACCGTCTGGTAGCGGCGGACTTCATAATAGGCGCTGCCGAGCAGCAAGAGCTGAAAACTGGTGACTTCGCCGCCCTTGTCGAGCCGCGGCTGGATTTCCTTGATCAGCGCATGGTGCTCACCCTTCTGCATGAGCGCACTCAAAGTGACGTCGTCCGCCGTCACGCAGCCGGGAATCAGAAACAGGCAAAGCAACAGCCACAGGGCGGTGATCTTGGACATCGATTGGTCTCGGTGTGGCGGCAGCGATATCTTGTACCCGGCGGCGCGGCTGGCCCGCATCCACCAATTGCGGGTTCCCACGACGACCGCGCAGTCTACCGGCTTCTGCGCGACGTTTGCCCGGAGGACGCAGCGGTAGTCAGGCCAGGGATTCCCATGACGTCCTGTCAATTATAGGAGCCCGTTTCAGACGTGGTCAAACCACCCGTGCTCAAACGCTGCCGCTGACTCCCCCCTTGACCCCCGACGGGCGCCCGAAAGCGCCCGCTCCAGAGCTGACGCCGACGGCTAATGCCGTAATCGCCTTTTCCTTGGCGGACCTAACTGCCTGTGCCAGAATGCGCTGCATGTCGAAAACCGTGCCAGCCTGCCTGCGGCCTTTGTCGTTGTTGTTCATCCTCGCGCTGTGGTGCGGCGCCCTGGCGGCCAGCGACGCGACAGCGCCAGCCGGCCGTCGCAGCGCAGCGCCGCTGCTGGTGACTGGGGAGGTGCTACAGGCGAAGATCAGCGAGGCGGAAGGCAACCCCGAACTCGACGCCAAGAGTCGCGCCGATCTCATCGCCCTCTACCGCGACAGCTTGAGCAACCTGACGAAGATCGACGCCCACGCGGCGCGCGCCGACGCTTTCGCCGAGATCATGCGCACGGCACCGCAGGAGACGGATCTCGTCCGCCAGCGGACCGCCGCCTTGCAGGCGGCCCAGCCGTCTGCCACCAAGGTCGCCGACGCGGCCGCCGGCGGAGTGCAGATCGCGCGCGATCTCAAGCGCGAGGAGGCCGACCTCGCGGCGGTACAGGCCCTGCGCGCCGACATCGAGCGACAGCTGGCCTATCAGGAAAACCGACCGACGGCTATCCGCCAGACTCTCGCGACGGCGCAGGAGCAGCAGCGGGCGATTGCCGCCGCCCTGCAGAGCCCACCGCCTGCGGACGAGCCGGAGAGACTGAGCGAGGCCAGGCGCTGGAGCCTGGAAACCCGCTATGCCGCCCTCAGCACGCAGATCCAGGCGCTTGACCAGGAACTCCTCAGCCTGCCGATGAAATGGGATCTCCTCGCGGCGACGCGCGACGAGAAGACCGCCAAGATCGAGCGCATCGGCCAGCACGTCAGGGATCTGAAGGCACTGAACAACGCCTGGCGGGTGGCACAGGCCGAACAGGCCGAACAGGCAGCGGAACGGATGTTGGACGCCGTGCGCGGGCTGAGCCCGACCCTGGCCGCCTTTGCCGAGCACAACCTCGTACTCGCCAGGGATCTGAACGCCGTAACCCACCCGCTCGCGGCGCTGGACAAGGAGCAGGCGCAGGCAGTGCAACTGGCCGAACAGATTCGGGCCAACCACAGGCGCGAACAGGCGGCGACGGAGATCAGCGCACTCAGTGCCGGCCTCGGCCCGCTGCTGCTCGCCCATCGCCAGGCACTGCCGGACCTGAAGGTGTACGAACGCAAGGGCCGCGAACTCGCGCAGAAGATTGCCGAGGTCAACGTGCAACGCCTGCGCTCGCTCGATGAGGCGGCGCGCCTCGCCAATGGTCCGGCAGCCGTCGCCGCACTCGCCGCCGAACTTCCCGCCGGGCAGACGGACTCCCTGCACGACACGCTGCAGGCCCTGGTCGAGCAGCGGCGGACTCTGCTCGCCCAGCAACTGGAGAGCGAGGCGATCTATCTGGACCGCTTGCGCAAGCTGCACACCGCCGAGAACCAGATGCGCGAGGCGGCTCGCCGCTACGACTCCTTTCTCGAGAAGCACCTGTTCTGGCTCGGCACGCAATCGAGAACGCAGCCAGATGACGTTCTTCGACTGCCGGATGAGGTACGGTTGCTGCTCGCGCCCGCACGCCGGTCGGATGTCGTGCGCGCCTTCGAGCAACAGGTCTTTCCCTCGCCCGTGTTCTGGCTGAGCGTGCTGCTCGCACTCGTCCTGACGTGGAAGCAAGGCGCCTTGACCGCGGCAATCGAACGCACCGCGCGGCATGTCGGCGAACCCGGCGCCGACAGCTTCCGGCACACCCTGCGCGCCTGCGGCTGGACGCTACTGAAAGCGGGCCCACTGCCCCTGCTGGTCGCCGTCACCGGCGGGCTCCTGCAAGGGCATACGCACAGCACAGCACTCGCGCACGCCGTCGGTGGCGGCCTGAACGCGGTCGCGATCAATCTCTACATGCTTCTCGCGCTGCGCCAGATCAGCCTCCCCGGAGGACTGGCCACGGCGCACTTGCGGTGGCCCGAGCCGGCCACCCACCAGTTGCGGGTCGAACTCGGACGTCTGCTGTGGGTCTTCATTCCGGCCTATGTCGTCGGGCGACTGGCCGTAGACCTGAATCCAGCACACACCGGCGGTGCCGTCGCACGGCTGGCGCTGCTGTTCCTGACCCTGACGGTGGCCGTGTTCTTCTACCGCGTGTTTCACCCCACACGTGGCGCAGTGGCGCACCTGCGCCGCCAGGCCCAGCCGGCGCTGATCTTCCGCCTGCAGCCGCTATGGTTCCCCGCCTTGGTCGCGACGCCCTTTGTGATCCTCGCCACGACCCTGAACGGCTACGTCTACTCGGCGATGATCATGATGCATTCCCTGCTCCTGAGCCTTTGGCTGGCCTGCGGCCTGATCCTGCTGCATGGGCTCGTCTGGCGCTGGTTGACCTTGTTGCGCCAACGCGCCGGCTACCAGATCGCCAGCAACGAACGCGCCGGCGAATCCGCAACCGACGCAGCGGTAGGCGTTACGCCGGACGAACCTGACGGCAACGCCCCGCCAACCGCATACGCCGAGCTCGACCTGACGGCGGTGGACGAGGACAGCCGCGAGTTGCTGGGCATCGTCACCACGCTGCTCGCCCTGGCCGGCCTTTACGCCATCTGGTCTGCAGTTTTCCCGGCCTTGACGATCCTCGACGACATCACGCTGTGGTATCGCTCGGCGACCGTCGATGGCGAGGATCGACGCCTGCCGATCACACTCGCCGATCTCGGCGTCGCCCTGATCTATCTGATCAGCACGGTGACACTGGCCAAGCGACTGCCAGCCGTACTCGACATGATCCTGCTCGAGCGCTTCCGCATGTCTTCCGGCAGCCGCTACACCGCCACCACCCTGACGACCTATGGCATCGTCGCCGGCGGCGCCTTGCTGACGCTCTACACCCTCGGCGCGCAATGGTCACAGGTACAGTGGCTGGCGGCCGCCATGAGCGTCGGCATCGGCTTCGGCCTGCAGGAGATCGTCGCCAACTTCATCAGCGGCCTGATCATCCTGTTCGAGCGGCCGGTGCGGGTTGGCGACCTGATCACCGTCGGCAATACCGATGGCGTAGTCACCAAGATCCGCATTCGCGCCACCACCATTCGTAACGCCGACCGCCAGGAACTGGTGGTGCCGAACAAGGAGTTCATCACCGGCCGCCTGCTCAACTGGTCGCTGTCGGACCCGGTGACGCGCGTCAAGGTGAGCGTCGGCGTCGCCTACGGCACGGACATCGACCGTGCACACGCACTGATGCGCGAGGCGGCGGACGAGCACGAACACGTTCTCGCCGACCCGAAGCCCGGGGTGAGCTTCGATGCTTTCGGCGACAATTCGCTGACGCTCACCCTGCGCGCCTTCGTCGACGATATCGATCACCGGAGCGCGACGGTGACCGACCTGCACAAGGCCATCAACCGCAAGTTCGAGCAGGCGGGAATCGCCATGGCCTTCCCGCAGCGTGACCTGCACTTCGACCCGAGTTCGCCACTGCACGTGACCATCGAGGACGCCAGGCAGGCGAAGACCGACCCCGGGAATCCGCGCTGATCCGTCTGCCGGATCCCGTAGCGAGTGGCCCGACCGATTGCGGTGACCATGCTCACAGGATCGGTGACCAGCGCGTCGAGGCGCCCCCGCGGCGGGCCGGCGACCAGGACTGCTTGAAAGGTCGCGGCCTGCACAACGAGCCGGAGTAGAATGGGTTGCGGGCGAGCACGCCAACGAGTTGACGACTCGTCCAGGTAGCGGGCCCGGACGAATGCAGGGGAAATCCGAATGATGGTCCGAAAGAACGTTCAGAAAGCAGTCTTCCCGGTCGCCGGTCTCGGCACGCGCTTCCTGCCGGCGACCAAGGCCAGCCCGAAGGAAATGCTGGCGGTGGTTGACAAGCCCCTGATTCAGTATGCTGTCGAGGAAGCCTACGCGGCTGGAATTCGGGAAATGATCTTCGTCACTGGGCGGCACAAGCGCGCTATCGAGGATCACTTCGACACGGCCTACGAACTCGAGGCCGAACTGAGCGCCGTTGGCAACGACGCGCTGATCGCCCTGCTGCATTCGATCAAGCCGGACGATATGGACTGTGTGTATGTACGCCAGCCGCGGGCCCTCGGCCTGGGCCACGCGGTGCTATGCGCCGAACGTGTGGTTCGTGGTGAACCCTTTGCGCTGCTGCTCGCCGACGACCTGATGCTCGGCGAGCCGCCGATCATGCGCCAGATGACCGACTTGTTCGCCGAGCATCAGTGCAGCATCCTGGCCGTTCAGGAGGTGCCGAAGGACCAGACCAGGCGCTACGGGATCGTCAAGGGGAAGGCCGTGTCGTCCGATCTGGTGAACGTCGAGGGCCTGATCGAGAAGCCTCACCCGAGCGTCGCCCCATCGAATCTGGCGATTGCTGGCCGCTATATCCTGACCCCGGCGGTTTTTGACATGATCCGTGAGCAGCCACGCGGTAGCGGTGGCGAGATCCAGTTGACGGACGGCATCTCGGCGATGCTGGCGACCGAGCAGGTACTCGCCTATCGCTATCACGGCGAGCGCTACGACTGCGGCAGCAAGCTGGGGCTGATGCAGGCCAGTGTTGTCCTGGCGGAAATTCACCCCGAACTCGGTGGCGAGTTCTCCGCTTGGCTCAGGGAGCGTCAGAAGATTCCTGAACTGCGCGATCGCAGAGACCGCGAACTCGTTTGAGTCGAGCGTCGCTTCTGTCGGCAACTGGCCGACCAGGCACGGCTCACCCCTGACGTACCGGCGCGGCCCGCAGCGATCCTGCCCGAGGCGCGTCAGGCGCCGAGCCGCAGGCCGGTCTTCTTGAGAATCCGGGTCGAGAACAGAACATCGTGCGCGCGGCAAACGGGCCCGAGAAGCTCGGCAATCGCCGCCACCTTGGCCAACACCTCGGCACGCGATCCGCCATGCACCATCGCAAACAGGTTGTACGGCCATTCGGGCAGCCGACGCGGCCGATGATAGGCGTGGGTGACGAAATCGAGCGCGCCGACGCGTTCGCCGAGTTCGTCGATGCGCTCGTCGGGCACGTCCCAGACGCTCATCCCGTTGGCCGTATAGCCGATGGCATAGTGGTTGGGAACCGCCCCGATACGGCGGACGATGCCGCTCTCCAGCAGGCGGGCCAGCCGCGCCATCACCTCCGCGGGCGTAATCCCGAGCTGCTCGGCCAGGCTATGGTAGGGACGGGAGACCAGCGGCAGCCCAGCCTGGGTCGCCTGCACGAGCCGGCGATCGACGGCGTCGAAGGATTCGCTCATGCGCGTACCGGGAGCTTCATCTCGACGAAGTACTCCCTGAGCTTCGGGAAGGCAAAAACCGGCAGACCGCTGGCGGCTTCGATCGTGCGCACAGCGGCAGCGATGCCGTCGGCGGTCTCGGTCGCCAGAACGAACCACATGTTGAACGGGCAAGCGCGGTCGCTCTCGCGCCGATAGTTGTGGGCAACCGCCGGAAACGCGTTGACGATGTCGACCACTTGCTGCCAGTTGGCCTCGGGAACGCGCATCGCCGCGAGAACGAAGGCACCGCCCATCCGCTCCACCTGGAACATGGGCCCGAAGCGCGTCAGCACGCGTGCGTCGAGCAGGCGTTGCAGGCGCTCGAGCAACTCGTCCTCGCCGATTCCGAGCGCAGCGGCAGCTTGCGCGTAAGGCCGCTCGCAGATCGGGAAACCACCCTGCAGGTGATCGATGATCGCGCGATCGGTGGCGTCGATGATGGCTGCCGCCAACGCCTCACGCATAGCGCGCACCGCCCTGTTTGAAGCGGGTGAGCGAGAAGAGCACATCGTGCGCATACTCGCCGAGCTGCAGGCGGGCCCGCAGCTCGGCGATCCGCGCCTCGACCTCGGCGCGTGCCTGGCCGTGGAGCATGCAGAACAGGTTGTAGGGCCACTCCGGCGGAACGCGCGGGCGCTGATAGCACAAGGTGACGCCCGCTTCGCGCGCCAGGGTCTCGCCGATCTGGCCGACGAGTTCATCGGGGACATCGTGCACCAGCATGGCATTGGCCGTGTAGCCCAGCTCGTGATGCCTGACGATGACGCCGAAGCGCTTGATGATTCCCTCGGCACACCAGCGACGGATACGCTCGATCACCTCGCTCTCGTCGCAGCCGACACGCGAGGCGAGGACCGAAAACGGCCGGATGAACAGCGGCAAGCCCTCCTGCAGGGCCATCACCAGACGACGCTCGATCTCGCCGAGCGGTGTCGGAGGCACAAAAGCCCGCCTTAGCACGTTGCCTGGCACCGCTTTGTCGGTCTTCCCGTCGAGCGAGAAGCCGAGGTCGATGTGGTATTCCTGCAGCAGGGGCAACTGGAGAAGCGACAGCCCCGCCGCCAACTCGATCGCCCCCAGCGCCGCCTGCAGGCGCCCTTCCGAACCGGCGGTGACGACGAACCAGAGGTTGTAGTGGTGCTCACGTTCGTAATTGTGGTTGACCTCGGGAAAGCGCGTCACTGCCGCCGCCACCGCATCCAGTTTTTCCGGCGGCACGGCCATCGCCGCCAGAGTGCTGGCGCCGATCCGCTTGGGGGCAAAGACCGCGCCGACGCGCGCCACCTTGCCCTCGCGGCGCAGCACCTCGAGAACGCGCAGGACGGCACTCTCGGCGACACCCAGGCGGGAGGCCAGCTCGGCAAACGGCGCCGAACACAGCGGGAAATCGCGCTGGAAATCGTTGAGCAGACGGAAGTCGAGCGCGTCGTCGGTCATCGCGGTCAGAATCCTGTCCGCCCCGCGCGGCTGGTGAAGAAGATGCCGCTCGGCGCCTGCGCCGTAAACTCGCCGATCCTGGCAAAGGTCGCCGTATCGTAGATCAGCACCTTGTCGTCGTCGCGTGCCGAGATCCAGACCTGCTCGCCGCGCGGCGTGAACTCCATGTGCAGGATGGCTTTCCCCGGTTCGAGAGTACGCACCACTTGCCCGGTCAGCGTGTCGATCACCTCGACCCAGCCGTTGTCGGGGAACGCGTAGTTGACCCACACCTGCCGGCCGTCGGGCCGGGCAATGACGAACACCGGCTGGCCCTTGACCTTGATGCGGCCGACTTCCCGCCAGTTGCTGCCGGAGACGACCAGCACTTCGTGCCGGCCGATTGCCGGCAGGTAGGCATTGCCTTGCGCCAGCGACCAGCCGCGCAGGTGCGGCATCTTGAATACCGGCAGCTTCTCCTGGCCGCGCCCGTAGTTCGCCAGGATGCGGCGGCTACCCTGCTCCGGCTGCCAGGTATCGAGCAGGGCGACGCCGTCCTCACCGAACAGGCCAGCCAGATAGTAGCGGCCATCGGGAGTGACGAGTCCGTCATACGGCTGCAGCCCGGCCGGATAGCGCTGCGTGCGTGGCCGCCGCGGATCGGAGAAGTCGCTCACCCAGATCTCGCCGCCATCGAACAGGGCGTAGGCAAAGCGGTTGCCCGACAGGTCGGCAAGACCGACGACTTTCGAGAAGCTCCCGGGTGCATATTCGGCCGGCACTTCGGAGAGCAGTTCGAGGGTCTCGGCATCGAAAGCCTTGATGCCGCCCGGAGTGTAGTTCTGGGCGACGACGATGCGGCCGTCCTGCGAGATCGAGCCGCCAATGGCATTGCCCGACTGCAGCACGCGCCTGACGATTCGCGCCGTCAGCATATCGACTTTCGTCAGGCCGCCGTCACGGCCGAAGACATAGGCATAGCGGCCGTCGCGTGAATAGACCACCGAAGCATGCGACAGGTCGCCGAATCCACCGATGCGCGCGTAGGGCTCGCGCCGACTCGTGTCGACGAGGGTGACCTGACCGCTGGCACGCTCGATGACGAGACCGAGGTCGCCGGTACCGCGCAAGGGCGGCGCCGCACAACCGGTGAGCAGGGCAATCCACAGTAGGGCAAACAGTCTGTTCATCGTCATCCATCCAGCGCCCGTGGCGCAGAAAATCGGCCCGCTTTCGGCCCGCTTTCGGCTCACTTCGCACCGGCCATTATCGTCACAGTGGCGGCCTTGTCGCAAGCACGTTCCGCCGGATCGTGCGAATCGCCGATCGGCGAGACATCGTCGCTGGCGCGGCACCATCGCTGCGCCGCCGCTCAGAGGACCGACTGAATCGCGGCAACCATCTCGGCCTGACTCATCGCGCCGAGCTTGCTGCTGCGGATCCTGCCACCCCGGTCGATGACGACGGTGAACGGCAGGCCGGACTTGCCGTTGCCCAGCGTCTGCATCAGGTCGATGCTCGCCGGCATGCCGCCGATCAGCGAGGTGTAGTTCAACTCGTAGGCCGTGGCGAACTCGCGCACGCTGTCACGGTTGGCGTCGTCTTCGACGGCGATGCCGACGATGACCAGTCCGCGGCCGCGGTATCTGGCGTGCACCGCAGCGAGATCGGGAATCTCCCGCCGACAGGGAAGACACCAGCGTGCCCAGAAGTTGACCAGCAGCGGTTTTCCCTTGAGCGAGCCCAGCGCGACCGACTGGCCATCGGCGCTGTTCAGCGTCAATGCAAAGAGGGGGGCGGCCGACGCCAGTCCGTCGGCCGCCCCGGTCGCGCCGGGCAGGGCAAACAGCAGCGCGACGAGCAGGCGCTTCATCGCCGTCCTCGGCTCACGGCAGATCACTGCGACGAAACGTCAGATAGCCGATCAGTGCGCACGACGAACCGATCAGCAACGGATAGAGCAAGGCATAGACACGATAGCCGCTACTGCCGAAGAGATCGAGAATGACGTAAGCCGACGGACCCAGGACGATCAGTTGCGGGTCGAACATCGCCAGCGCCGCGGTACGAAAGACCTGCAGCGGGTTGAGGAGCGCGATGCCGACCGCCACTTCCGGCGCGACCCGCCCCTGGATCATGATCCCGAGCAGGATCAGATCGAGAAACAACAACATGGACAGCCAGACCATGAACGCTGCACCCTGCGCCACATCGGTGCTGCGCGCCAGCGTCGAGATCAGCATGCCGATGCCGAGAAAGCACCAGGCCATGGCCGCCAGCAACCCGGTGTAGTAGAAGAACATCCCCCAGGGCACTTCGATCGCCTTGAACAGCGACCACAACACGGCCGCGAACATCGCGACGAACACCGGGAGGAAGATGACGACGTAGCGACCGACAATCTTTCCCCAGAACCAGGCGGACAAGGATACCGGCAGCGACAGCAGGTACTCGAAAACGCCGGCCTCGCGGTCGCCGGCCACCGAGCGCACCGTCGTGATCAGGACGAACACCGGCAGGATCGCCATGGTCAGCTGAATATAGGTCACCAGCAGGCGCGACAGGCCGATGAAGCCGAGCACGCGCGACTCGGTCAGGCCAAAGGCGAAGAGCAGCGCGACGATACCGCCGAAAACCAGGCTGTAGATCAGGAACCAGCGCGCGCGCAGCGACTCGACGATGTCCAGGCGGGCGGTCAGCAGCAGTGCATTCATGGGAGTCGATTCATTTGCCGCGCGCCAGGAGGCGCTGCTTCATTTCCGTATACGACAGCGTACCGGCTTCGGGGGCGGCTACCGCCGCGAAATGGTAGCCCATCGGGCTCTTCCTGCCTGGCAGGTAATGCGCCTGGCGGGCGTCCAGCCAGGCGCCGGTGCGCTGGTCGGCCACCCAGTACTCGGTCTGCGGCGTCTCCTCGTTGAAGGCCTGCTGGGCCAGCCAGAAGACGGCGCAACCGATGTCGTCGAACTTCCAGACCTTGCGCCGAGGATCGCGAATCTGTGCCGCGAAGCGCCTGTCGCTGATCACCATGCCGCAGCGCGTGTCGGTATCGCGGTCCCACTTGATGTCGACGGGTCCGCTCTCCGGCTCGCGGCTGCAGGCAGCAAGCGAAACGCCAACGCCACTCCCGAGCAAGGCGGCAAGGAAACGACGTCGCCTCATGCGCTTCGCCGCCTCACTGGAAGACGACCTTCGCGTCCACTTCCTGCATTTCGATGCGCGACAGCAGCCCGACATAACGCGCAACCATGCCCAGGAAGCGGAGCCGGTCGGGCCCGGAAACGGTGCCGTGCCACTCGACCCCCGCGCGCCGGTCGGCAAACTGCCACGTGGCCAGCGTCCTGGCAATCGCCGCATCAGCGCGTGCCAGCGTCAGGTGCACCTGGAACAGCGCCGACAGTTTCGACTCCTCGGCAACGCGATCATCAAGGACGATCCTGCCGGTGTCCATCTCGACGACGCGATTGACCAGCGACGCGACCTCGTCGAGGCGGTGGCTGGAAATGATCATCGTCGTGTTGTCGAGCCGCTCGGCGAGCAGGCTGAAAAAGATCTGGCGCGCTTCCGGATCGAGATTGGCTGCCGGTTCGTCCAACACCAGCACCTGCGTATCTCGCCCCAGGGCAATGGCGATCAGGAGCTTCTGCTTCATGCCGCCCGACAGGCGGTTGAACGGCAGGGTCAGGATCTCGTCGACCGCGAGTCCCAGCCGGCGCGCAACGGCATGGATGCGCCCGGCGTCCGACCGGCAGACGGCGGCGGCGAAGCTGACCAGTTGGCCGACCGGCATCTTCAGCGGCGGAGGCAACTGCGGCACGAAGCCGATCTTGCCAAGCACCTGCGTCCGCTCGCTGCGCGGCGCACCGCCGGCTATCGTCACCGTTCCCTGGTGGGTGTATTCGCCAAGCAGGCAGCGAATCAGCGTCGTCTTGCCGGCACCGTTCGAGCCGATCAGCGCGATACGCTCGCCGAGCGCGACCTCGAGCGTGACGCCGTCAAGGACGCGATGCTTCCTGAAATCCTTGCCGACATTTGCGAAACGGATCATGGGTGCGCTTCCTCAGAGCAGCTTCTGCAAGCCCTTGACGTCGAAGACCAGCGCCCCGCTCGGACAGACGTCGACGCAGAGACCGCAGCGCGTGCAGTCCGGACCGATCGGCGTGGTCAACGCGGCGGCCCGCCCCTTGATGACCACGTCAAGGACATGCGGCACCAGACAGACCTTGCGGCAATCGCCTTCGTGGAAGCACTTCTCCAGCCGGTAGTCGACCCGCAGCGGCGAAATGGCGCCCGCCATACCATAGGTCAAACCGATCGGGCAGACATAGCGGCACCAGGCGCGGCGCGAGTAGACGACCTCGAAGACCAGCAGTAGCAAGACCCAGCCAAGCGCCAGTGACGGCCCGTAGATCAGCGCCCGCGACAGGATGCCGGTCGGCGAGATGGTCTCGAAAACCGTGTAGCCCGTCAGCACCGCCAGCGCCGCAAAGACGACCCAGAACACGGAGCGCACACCGCGGTGGAACTCGTGGTCGCTGACCAGCTTGCGGGCCGCCAGCTTGAGGTGCAGCCACTCGAACCACTCGGCCAACAGGTGGTAGGGGCAGACCCAGGAGCAGAACGAGCGCCCGCCGAGCAGCGCCCAGATGACGAAAACGGTCGCCGTGCCGATGAACAGATTGACGATGATGTGCTTGTGCGCGAGCATCACCTGCAGCGCCGAGTTGAGGTCGATCAGGTGAAAGCCGACCAGACGCGAGGCGGTCAGCGCTCCCTCGAGCATCTGGATGTCGAGCCAGAACGATAAGGTAAACAACAGGTTGACGAGGAGCAGCACCGCCCAGCGGCGATTGCGCCACTTGTGGGTCACCAGCTGGTGATCGCGGGCGTGCTGCTTGAGCGCCTCGAAATCGGCCTTGGTCATCCGCTTCAGGCTGTGCACCTGCTGCGCTTCCGGCGTCACCAGGACAGACTTCCGCGGTGCGGCGCCGAACATCACGCGTAGGCGCTCGAACTGGCTCATCACGCGCTCCAGGGCTGACGGGGATCGATGACGATCGCCGTCGGCTCGACTGGACAGATCATTTCGCAAACGCCGCAACCGACGCACTGCTCGAGCACCTGCGGGCGGTAGTGCCTGCTGCCGTCGGCAGCGATCGTCTCGGCCATGGTGATCGCCTCCTTGATCGGGCACTCGCTGACGCACAGGTTGCAGAGATCGCGCTCGTAGGGATGGTCGCGCACGCCGATCGGTTTCCAGCGATCGACCGCCACGTAGCGCAAGCGCCCGCGGTAGTCGGCACCGCGCGCCTGACCGCTGAAGCGCCTGCCCTGCACCGCCAGACACGCGTCGGGCCGCGACAGGCGCGCCACGCCGATGCGCTCGGCAAGGTTGAGCGTCGGCTCGGCGTCGGCTTCCTTGGCCTTGAGCACCGGCGGCCGGGCCAGCGGCATGCCGGCACGCGTGCCGAGCGAGCCCGGCTTGCGGTAGGTCAGTGAGCCGGTCGGACAGGCCAGGATGCACTGCACCGCATCGCAGGAAAAGTCGCAGGCTTGCGCGCGCGCATCGATGTAGGGCACGCCGAGACCGAAGCCGCTGGCGATGTCGTCGAGCCGGATCGCCGCTACCGGGCAGACCTGCACGCACTGACCGCACTTGATGCACGACGAAAGGAGATCGCCTTCTTCGAGGGCGCCCGGCGGCCGCAGACGCCGGTTGCGGGCGTTGGCCACCGGGATGTAGCCCAACATGGCCAGGCCAAGCACGCCACCGAGCATGACCGCCGAGCGAATGAAGCGGCGCCGGTTGGCCTGCCTGCGCACCGGCGCTCGCTTGCTGCCGGCGGGCGGGTTCTCTGAAGGCGTCACGGCAGTCGCCTCGAGGGTTTTGTCGTCACTTTTCGGATCGCTCATTGGCCAGCCCTCTCGCTGCTCGTGCGGGATTTCTCGAATACGGGCCGAACGTCACGCAACAACAGCACCGGCGTCGAAAACGGCGCCAGGCGCTCGAGGAAATCGAGCATCTCCATCATCGGAGCATTGCGGAAGAAGCGGGCATAAGGCACCTCCATCCAGAGTTGATCGGCGTACGCGTAGAGTTCGTGCGGCCGGTCGCCGACATTGTCGCGATCGCGGTCGAAGCCCTGATAGTCATCCCAGTAATTGCCACGCCAAACGTTGTGGCGTGCGCTGCCGGCATCGCCCAGGGCGACCTGCGTCAGGTTCCCCTCGAAGGAATTGCCCTCGACGAGCGTGCCTTCCTTGTCGGCCAGGAAGCTGACGCCAACGCCGTTGTAGGCAATCCGGTTGGCGCGGATCGTGATCGTGCTGTCGGGCTCGAAAGGCGACATGTCGAGGCCGACGCCGACGCCGCAGTAGACGATCTCGTTGCCTTCGACGACGACGTCGGACGCTTCCTTGAAGCCGACCGCCATGCCGGTCGGCCCGTTGGCGTGCGAGAACAGGTTGTTGCGGATCGCCCCGCCACCCGAATACATCACATAGACGCCGACGGCGTTGTCGTAGAAGCGGTTGCCCTCGACGAGATTGTTGGCGGCGAACATGAAGTGGATCGAATAGCGGCTGCGCCGGGCAGCGTTGTCAAGGTAGCGGTTGTCGTTCGAGTACCAGGCGACCATATCGCGAGAATCCTCGATGACATTGCCGGCGATCAGGTTGCGGTGGCTGTACCACAGCCGCAGGCTGTCGCCGCGCGTCCCGAGGTCGAAGGGTTTCGAACGGATGGTGTTGCCGCGCACGACGTTGTCGTTCGACTTCTTGAGATCGATGCCGAACAGGCAGTTGTCGATGCGCAGATCCTCGATCACGTTGTGGTCGCCGCGCACGTTCAGGCAGGCATCGTCCGAGTCGTGCGACGAGCCCGAATTGGTCAGGTGCAGGCCACGCACGAGGGCCTGGTTCGCTTCCAGGACGAAGACCGTTCCCTTGCCACCGCCATCAATGGTCACGGCGCCCTGCCCGTCGATGGTCAGCATCTTGTTGACCACCACCGGCCCGGAATAGCGTCCCGGGTCGAGCTTGAGGAGCGAGCCGGCGGGCGCCGCGTTGATCAGATCCTGCAGGAAAGGCAATCCGGGGACGCGTGGCACGGTCGGGATCGTCGCTGTCTCGTCGATGCTGCCCCAGCCGGCGGCGGCCGGCGCGCCCATCGCGCCGTTACGGCCCGACTCGGCCACATCGACGCGACCACTACCGCGCGCGCCACTGCGCTGCAGGGCCGTCAGTGCGTCTTCGGCGCCCGGTGAGGGCAGGACGAACAGGGCGAGCCCGCCAGCCAGCCCGGCCGCGAGCAGACGGCTGAACATGGCCTACTCCGCCGACCCCTCGCGCACCTGCTTGCGCCGGATCAGCAGCGCCAGCAGCAGGCAGACCATGACGCCGACGAGGAGCGCGTAGCCCCAGTAGGGATACGAGTAGGTCGAGAACTGCGCCACCTTGCCCTCGCCGAAGACCGTCGGCATGAAAGGCTTGACCGTGAAAGCGCCCCAGGGATGCATGTTGTGTCCGAAGAACCACAGCCAGCCGGCGTAGGTGATGACGAAGAAGACCGGCAGCAGCGCCGGAACCAGCGCCAACAGCAACGAGAAGCCGCGAATCCGGGCGACGCCGATGACGACGACGAGCATCGCCAGGAGCGTACCGGCGATGACCAGATGCGTGACCTTGGTGACGTTGTCGCCCCAGACGCGGATCTTCTCGGGCTCGTTGAAGAAGGTCGCGGTTTCGCTGACGTAGTTGGCGACGTGCGTCGCCAACCCGCCGAGCACGTACTGGTCGACGAGCATCCAGGCGGCGACGAGCGTGAAACCGGCGGCCAGAACGAGAACGCGCGTCTTGCGCCGGGGAACCATGAAGCCGAGCAGCATCACCGTGAAGAAGCCGAAGAAGAACTTGGCGAGCGGCTTCTCGACCGGCGCGCCGGTGGCGATCGGGAACATGCCGACGTAGTGGTTGATGGTGTTCATTTCGTGCACGCAGTCGAGTCCCTGCGCACCCTTATCGATGTCCTTGCCCTTGTCGGTGATCGGGTTGTAGCGTTCGTCCTCGTGCGAGATATCCTTCTGGATGATCTCGCCAGCCATGCGCGTGCCCTTGCCGGCGGCCTTGCAGCCGTTGAAGACGCCGTTGAAGTGGAAATGGATGCGGATCCCGTCTGGAAAGGCGTCCGGCGGGTAGTTCGGTGCCGTCAGCGAGACCCACCAGATCGGCGAAAAGTAGGCGACGATCATCAGTACCGTCGCCACGGCGGTGAGTGCCGTGACGATCAGATTCGACTTGCTGGCGGGTGCTGCTGACATGCTTCGATCCTCGGGGCTACTTCTTCTTGGCCGGTGCCTTGGCCTTGCACATGTTGCCCGGCATCACCAGGCTCGACTGGTAGGCCGAAATGGCAACCAGTTGATCGTTGTTGTACTTCTTGATGATCTTGACCATGTCCGGGTTGGCATTGCGCCGGTGACCGTCGCGGATCTCGGTCATCTGGCGCAGCAGGTACTTGTAGTGCTGGCCGGCGATCACCGGGTAGAACTTGTCCTTGACCCCCTCACCGTTCTGCCCGTGACACTCCTTGCACTCCTTCTCGTACAGCTCCTTGCCGGTCGCCAGCTGCTTGTCGAGATCCTTGCCGTCGTACTTGCCGTGCTCGACGGGAATGCATAGCTGCTCGATATAGGCGGCGACGTCGGCCAGTTCCTGCGGGTCGGTCAGCGTCGCGGCAAACGGATACATCGTCGGGTTGTCGCGCAGGCCGGCCCGGATGTCGGCCATCTGCTTGATCAGCACGGTAGTGTGCTGGCCGGCGAGTTGCGGGAAGGTGCCGTCTGGACGACCGGCGCCCGACGGCAGGTGGCAGGCACCGCATACCTCGTAGGCTTCCTCGCCGCGCTTCTTGTCGCCCTTGAGCTTCAGCGCCTCGCTCTTCTCGCCCTCCTGGGCGTTCCACTTGTAGTCCTTGCCCTCAATGCCCTGCGCCTTGGGTGCCGGTGGCGCAGCGTGCGCGGCGGCCGCGGCAAACATCGCCAGGGAAACCGCCAGAATCAGTTTTTTCATTGCTCACTCCCTACTGTTTGAGGATCGATACGTGCCAATCTAACAAGCGCCCCGGTGTCTGACGTTGATAATTGTCAAGTCATGCGTGCCTGCCGCGGAGACAGCGCGCGCGTGCCGTCTCAGGGCTTGAGCTTCGAGATGTAGTCGGCCAGCGCCTTGATCTCGTCATCGCTGACGAGGTGCATGACGCCCTTCATCGCCGCCGAGTTGCCGTTCGCGCGCGCCCCGCTCTTGATGTCGAGCATCTGCCTCTCGATGTACTTGGCATTCTGGCCGGCAATCTTCGGATAGTCGGGCATCAAGGCCTTGTTGCCGGCCGGACCATGGCAGGCGTTGCAGGTCTTCTCGGTGTACAGTCTTGCTCCGTCGACGGCCGGTGCGGCCAGGGCTGGCGCGGCGAGTGCGGCGAGTGCGACAAGAGCCATCAGCTTGTTCATGGCGATTCCTTCCTGATAAGAAAACGGGGACCAGAGTAACTCTGCTCCCCGCCGAGTTGCCTTGAGTTGCATCAAGACGAATGACCTGGCTTACTTGACCTTCTTGGCGCCGTTCTGCTCGAGGTAGGTCTTGGCGCGCAGGCCGAGGTCGGCAGCCTTGACCTGGTACTGCCAGATCTGCTCGGTCCACAGCGCGGCGTTGTTCCAGTCCTTCTTGCCGGCTGCTTCGTCAGCCTTGGCCTTGGCGTCCTTGATCTTGCCCAGCTGATCGACGGCGTCGTCCATCATGTTGACCACGTCCGGGAAGTCCTTGTAATTGACACTCGTGATGTAGCCGACGACCGAGTCGATCACCGCCTGCGTATCGGCCACCTTCTTCAGCTGCGTCTTGTAGTCGGCCTCGGTGTAGTTGGCGCCCGCCGTACCGGCGGTCTTGGTCGGTTTCCAGCCCTTCGGCTTGACCAGCAGGTAGCCCTGCATCTCGAGGTGCAGCGCCGAGCAGAACTCCGTGCAGTAGTACGGGTAGACGCCCTCCTTGTCGGCCTTGAACTTGACCGTGACCGTCTTGCCGGGCTCGACCGAGGCGTGCACGTTGTAGGTCGAAACCGTGAAGCCGTGCGTCTCGTCCTGTGCCCTCTCGAGGTTGGTGAGGTGGATGGTGACTTCGTCGCCGACTTCGGCTTCGATCGTTTCGGGCGTGATGTGCGAGCGGATCAGCGTCCCGAAGACTTCGATCTTGTTGCCCTTCTTGACCGTCTTCTCTTCACCGGCACGTACCGCACCCGGGTTCGGCTGGTCGGTCCGGCTGTTGGTGCCGACCTTGTAGCGAACGCCTGGCTTGAGCTTGCCGGCTTCGATGGCGACCACGTAGTGCGGCTCGCCGAGCGGCAAGGGCATGTCGTAGAGGAGTTGCATCTTGTCGTCGCTGATGTCGATCAACTGGTGGTTCTGCGGATGCAGCGGCCCGACCGGCACGAAACGGTCGATCGCCAGCTTGTTGAGGGCAACCAGATAGCGGCCCTTGGGATCGACCGAATCACCTTCCATCGTCATCAGGTGACCGATGTTGTAATGGACGCTGATCTTGTCGAGCACCTTGCCTTCGCAGAAGTTCCATTTGACGACCTGCGAGTCGACGTACAGCGAGGTATAGGCGACGCAGGGCTTGGCATCGTACTGGGTATGCAGCGGCCCGAGGCCGAGCTGCACCTGGGTATGCAGCGCGTCCTTCATATTGATCACCGGGATGCCGTAGGGATCCTTCGATTCGAACTTGCCGGCCTTGATCGCCGCCTGGATCTTCTCGAAGGAATACACCGAGACGTGCGTGTCGAGCTTGCCGGCGACGGTGATGAACTTGCCGTCCGGAGTCACATCGACGCCGTGCGGCGACTTGGGTTCCGGCACCAGGAAGAGGATGCCTTCCTTGATCGCGGTGTCCATCATCAGCACGTCGTGGCCATTGATCTTCTTCGCCTTGCCGGCAGCCACCAGTTCGGCTGCCTTTTTCCAGTTGATCACGTGCAGATAGTCGGTATCCTTGGCCGAGCAGCCCGCTTCATAAGGAGGCCGTCCCTTTTCGATGCCGCCGACGTAGCGCTCACTGCAGAAGGAATTGGTGAACGACCAACCGTCCGACGGGCCCTTGCCGGCATCCGAGAGATCCTGGCTGTACGGCGGCAACTCGAGCGAGAACGACTGCTTGGGATCGATGCGTCCTGCCTTGCGGTCGAACTTCCAGTAGGTGACGCCGCCGCGGTACTTCTCGTTGAACTCCTCGAGCGGGTAGAACTTCTTGTTCTCGAGCGGCGTCGCATACTGCGCGGCCTCGATCACGTACTCGGTGTTCGGCGTGACGAAGGCGCCGCCGTGTTCGGACTTGAAGATCGGGTTGACGACGATCTGCTTGGTCTCGAAGTCGCGCAGGTCGATCACCGCCAGACGCGGGTTGGCCTTGTCGTTGATGAACAGGAACTGGCCGTCGTACTTGCCCTGCGTCTCGGATATCGCCGGGTGGTGCGTATCGCCCCAGTTGATTTCCTTGCCGTCGATGCTGCCTTGCCGGAGAACCGCCTTCGACTCCTCGTCGAAGCCGTAACCCTGCCAGGGCTCGGGCGTGAACACGCCGATGTACTTGAGGATGCGCATCGAGGGAATGCCATAGACGATCACCTGCCCAGACTGACCGCCCGACGAGAAGGCGACGAACTCGTCGCGCTTGCCGGTCGGCACATAGGTCTTCGAAGCGGCCAGCAGATCCTGCTGTGAAAGGTTGCGGCGCTTCATGACGTCCTGCAGCGATTCGGCGGCATACGCGATGCCGACGGCGGCGCAGCCGAACCCTGCTGCGAGCAGCAATGGCGCGACCTGCTTGGTGCGGAATTTCATCTTGACTCTCCCTGTTGTCGGTTCGGGTTGTACCCTCATCATCCCCATCGCCCTGCGACAATCCGCCACTGCGGCAATATGCCGCACATTGTGGTCGCAAGCGCTGGCGGATAATTTAAGGTGGATCAAAATTTTGCCAAGCTGCTGCGCCGCACAATCGCAGTTGCGCCCACTTGCCACCGACGCTCGACGCCGGTGTCTGCCCTCCTGTCCGGGAGACCTTGGCTCTCGGCGACAATGGAGTCCCCCAAGTCAACGACCGCAACAACACACGCCACACCGACCTGATGACCAAGAACCTGCTGATCGATGCAGCCATCCTGCTGGGACTCGCCATCCTCGGCGTCATCGGCTACAAGCTGGCGCCCCTGCTCAACCCGAAAACCGATGTCGCCCTGCCGCTGTCGAGTTGCGATCCGGGTCGCCAGCCCTGCATGGCGACGCTGCCTGACGGGACGCAACTCGAGTTCTCGATCGACCCGCGGCCGATCCCGGCGCTCAAGCCGCTGCAGGTGGAGGCCACCTTCCGGGGAGGCGACGTGCGCAAGGTCGAAGTCGATTTTGCCGGCACCGAGATGAAGATGGGCTACAACCGACCGCAGCTAGAACGTCAGGCGGACGGCATGCACTTCCGCGGCCAGGCGAGCCTGCCGGTCTGTATCACGGGGACCATGGAATGGCAGGCGACGCTCCTCGTGCACACCGCCCTGGCCGTGGTGGCAGTACCGTTCCGCTTCGTCACCGGCCATTGACGCGAGGGCCGCACCGACATGCCCACGAAAACCCTGCTGATGGCGCTGATCGCCGCGCTGAGTGCCATCCTGATCCTCCTCGCCGTCTTCTGGGAGCCGGTGCCACCGCGGCCGATCGCCAGGATTGCGCCACACGAGCGCTTGCCGGCGGCGACAGCCCCGCCGGCGGGCGGCGAGTTCACCCTGCAGGGAGCGCAGGGGAACGTCAGGCTGAGCGACTTTCGCGGCAAGGTGGTTCTCATCTACTTCGGCTACACCTATTGCCCGGATGTCTGCCCGACGTCGCTGTCGCTGCTGGCGCAGGCGCTTTCCGAACTCGCACCGAATGAACGCGAACGCGTCCAGGGCATCTTCATCTCGGTCGACCCCGAGCGCGACACCGCTGCCCGCTTGCAGGAATACACGCCGTTCTTTCACCCGCAAATCGTCGGCCTGAGCGGCACGGCAGCGCAGATCGCCAGGGTCGCCGAACAATACGGAGCCCGCTACCACAAGCAGGCGCCCGACGCCGAGGGGCGCTACGCCGTAGACCACTCGTCGGCGACCTACGTGGTCGACCCACAGGGCCGGCTGACCGGCGCGTTGCCGCACGCCTCCACGCCGACACAGATCGTCGCCGCCGTGCGAGAGCAACTGGCGAGCGCAGCCAGCCGATGATCGGCCCCACCTGCCACGGCTGTCCCGACCCCACCAGCACTTGCCCACCGGAGAAGTTCAAGGCCATGAAGTTCCGCAGCTCAGCCATCACCCTCGCCGCCGCACTGGCCATGCCGCTGTCCACCCTGGCCGGCGAAGCCGACCTGACGGTGGTCGCCCCGTACGTGCGGATGGTGCCACCGGGCACCCCGAACAGCGCCGCCTTCATGACCATCGCCAACAACGGTACGAGCGACCGCCGACTGGTCAAGGCCGACAGCCCGGTGGCGCGCGCCGTCGAACTGCACTCCCACACCAACGAGCAGGGCCTCATGCGCATGCGCCAGGTCAGCGCGATCGAGATCAAGGCGAAAAGTCGAACCGAACTGAAGTCCGGCGGCTACCACGTGATGCTGATCGACCTGCGACAGCCTCTCAAAGAAGGTGAAACGGTAGCGCTGACACTCACCTTCGACGACGGCAGCATGAGCAGGGTCGACGCGCCGGTGCGCAAGCCGCAGGCGCTCCTTGAAGCGGAGCAGGCATCCGCGCACGGCAGGCACTGAGCGGACTCGCGACCGGCGATGGGCCGGCGGCCGAGCTTGCGGCGCGCCGGCCGGCTTACTGCCCGCTCAACCGGCGCAGGATCGGCTCCAGCTTTGCCTCGTCAAGCCGCCCCAGGCGGCTCATCGCCAACTGCCCGTCGCGAGCGATGACCAGTGTAAAGGGCAGGCCCTTGATGCGCAGGCCCGGAGTGTCGCTGATCGCCGGTGTGGCCGCCAGCAGCGGGTAGGTCACCGGCCGGGTCTTGACGAAGGACTGCATGTTTTCGACCTCGTCGATGCCGATGCCGACGAACTGCACACCCTGGCCCACGTACTCGCTTTGCAGACGCGCAAAGGCCGGCATTTCCTCGACGCAGGGGGCGCACCAACTGGCCCAGAAATTGACCACCAGCACCTTGCCCCGCCATTGCGCCATCGCTTGCTGGCGCCCGGCGAGGTCGGGCAGCGTCAACCGCATGACTGCGTCGGCGGCTGCCTGAGCGTCCTCGGGCGTCAACTGTTGTGACGAGATCAGACCGGCAGGGACGCCATCGGTGACCGAACGGCTCTGCTCAAGCAGACGGTAGCCGAGGAAGCCGATGCTTGCCAGCGTCAGCACGCCGGCCACCACGGCGAGAGCAAGCGCGTGCTGCGGCTTCATCCCGGCGTGCGCCGCGACATCGCCTTGAGGCAAACGACGACAAACATCAAGCCGCCGATGATGGCGATCAGGCCGCCGAGGCCCATCATTCCCATGCCGATCTTCTGCGGCAAGGTCGTCAGCAACTGCTCGGCGCCGGCGACCTTGCGCTGGACGCCGTAGCCGCCCGACCATGCCAGGCCGAGCACATGCACGAGTTGGCCGAAGCCATACACGTAGGGCTGCCAGAGCGCCATCCGGCCTGCTGCCGGCTGGAAGCCCAGGTGTGGCAGGAGCACGTAGGCGAGCCCCATGAAGGCCAGCGTCACGCCGACTGTCGAACCATGGTAGTGCGCCGGAATCACCACGTTGACGCCCTGGATCATGTAGCCGAGCACGCCGCCGAGCGCAAACAGAGTGAAGGACGCGACGAAGGCCGACTTGGCCGGATCGGCCGGCACGCCGCGCAGGCCCCATAGCGACAGGACACCGAGCAGGATCAGCGGCGCCATGTAGGGATGGCCCCAGAGCATCAGCTTGGCGAAGAACTCCATGTGCGGCAACGAGCCGGCCGGGACGAGCAGGTAGATCGCCGGCACGGCGAGCAGCGGCACAGCGGCAACCAGGAACAGCACCGAAACCGCGCGCAACGAGGCCATCGTCGGCCGCCCGACCTGCGCGGCGATCCACAGCCAGGCGACGACCATCAGCAGCGCATGCTGAAACTGCAGCGTGTGTCCGCCACCCCAGAACAATACTTCGTAATAGTGCGTCTCCTCGATCCACGGCACCATCGCCCAGGACCAGAAGAAGGCGGCGAGTGACAGAAACGCGGCGACGGCGCCCAGAAAAGCGCCGAGCCGCAGTGGCTCGCCCAGAAAAGGCCGCGGCCAGGTGGTGATCAGCGCGCGCAGCACGGTCAGGCTCGCGCCGGCGGCGAAGATCCAGAGGGAGGCAAAGAACAGCGGCTGCCTGAGCACCGGAATATAGTTGTTGAGCACCGGCTCGGCCCCCGGGAAGAAGGGGGAAACGCTCATCAGCGCCGTCCCCAGCGCCGCCAGGCCGACGCCACTCCAGCCCAGCGATGCCAGGCCGCTGCCGCCGACGGCGCACCAGATCACGGCGGCAAAGGCCATGAACCACACGGCCACCGACAGGTCGACGTGCACCACCAGTGCCGCGCGGAACAGATCCTTCAAGGGAAAGACATCCTGAATGCCGGGCGTTCTGGACAAGACCAAAAGCACGGCGAGGACGCCGGAACCGATCAGTGCCAGCACGCCCAGCCACAACCAGGCGCGCGCCAGACCCGCTGGCGTTCCCGAAGCGATTGCCGGGGCAGCGGAGGCTGCCGGAGAAACCCTTGTCTGTGGCGAATCCAAAGCTGCCTCGCGCGCGAAAAATCGTATGAGTATAAGGCCGGGCAGCGGCATATGACAACTGCAGCCGCTGGTGCCGTTCCCTCCCGGACCACGCCTGGCGGATGGGCTTGCGGGTATCAAAACGGCATGTACCGCCCGGAGTTGGCGACAGGCTTGCCCCTGACCATCACAGATGCGAATATTGCCGACTTTCGGCAGCTTTCTGGCCGACATTTGCGGAAGCGACATGCACTCACACCAGCACGGCATGAACATCGAGGCGCTCCTGGCGCTCCTGGCGCACGTGCCGCTGTTCAATGAACTGGACGCGGGAGAAATCGCGCGTCTGGCCCGCGGCACGCGCGAAGTCGCGGCGGCGCGCGGCGACATCCTGTTCCACAAGGGAGACACCCCGAGCGGCTTCCACCTGATCGTGTACGGACAGGTGAAGCTGGCCTTCACGTCGCCCCAGGGCGGCGAGAAGGTCGTCGACATCCTCGGGCAGGGTCAGACCTTCGGCGAAGCCGTGATGTTCATGGACCGGCCGTTCATGGTCTATGCACAGGCGCTGGCCGACTCACTGCTGTTGCACATTTCGAAGACGGCGATCATCGAGGAACTCAACAGCGACCCCAAGCTCGGTCGCAAGATGATCGCCGGCCTGTCGATGCGTCTGCACCACCTGATCACCGACGTGGAATCGTACTCGCTGCACTCGGGTCGCCAGCGAATCATCGGCTACCTGCTGCGGGAGCAGTTCGGCGACGCCGAGAAAGTGATCACCGTCACCTTGCCGACCAACAAGGGAGTGATCGCCTCGCGCCTCAATCTGACGCAGGAGCACTTCTCGCGCATACTGCATGAGTTGTCGGAGAAGGGACTGATCGTCGTCGAAGGCCGCAGGATCCACATCCCGGATGTCGAGAAACTGCGCCTTTACGATCACTGAAGTCTGTCGCACCCACAATACCTCACGAGGAGACACCCGGAATGGCATTGGAAACCGAGATCAAGATGAGCCTGCCGGCAGGCGCCGCCCGCCGCCTGCCGGCACACCCGCTGCTCGCCGACAGCAAGCCGCTGCGGCAGCAACTGGTCAATACCTACTATGACACCGCCGACCTGCGCCTTCAGCGCAAGCGCCTCGCGGTACGCTACCGCCAGAAGGGCAGCGAGTGGTTGCTGACCGTGAAGAGCGACGCGCCCTCCCCCGGGGGGCTGGCACAACGGCGCGAGTGGGAGGTTGCCAGCCAACCGGGCGAGTTCGATTTCGCGCATGTCGACAACATGAAGCTCCGCCGCTTTCTCGAATCGGTGACGTCCGAGCTGGTGCCGGTGTTTACCACCGACTTCATGCGCAGCCTCTGGATTCTCACGCCGCAGGACGGAACGCGCATCGAGGTCGCGCTCGACCGCGGCAAGATCATCGCCGGCGAGCGTAGCGACCCCATTTGCGAGGTCGAACTCGAACTACTCGAGGGCAGCGTCGATGAGCTGTTCGCCGCCGCCGTCGCCCTGCAGGCCGAGCTGCCGCTGCATCCGGAAGGCGCCAGCAAGGCCGAGCGCGGCTACCGGCTGGCCGCCGACACGGCGCTGGCACCGGTCAGGGCGACCAATGCGGTACTGGAAATGGGCATGACCACCATCGCGGTCTTCCGCAGCACGGTGTTTTCCTGCCTGGGACAACTGCAGGGCAACGAACGCGGCGTCCGCGACACCGACGCCCCCGAGTACATCCATCAGGCGCGCGTGGCCATGCGCCGCCTGCGTTCGGCGATTCGGCTGTGGCGACCGTTGCTGCCGGCCGATTACGTCAGCAACTTCGATCCGCGCTGGCGCACGCTCGCCAATCAGCTCGGCGACACGCGCAACTGGGACGTCTTGATCACCGAGATCCTGCCGCCGATCAGCAAGGCGTTTCCGGAACACAGCGACATCCGGCGGCTGGAGAACGAGGCCAGAACACACCTGACCGCCTGCCGCAAGCAGGCCAGGGCGGCGATGACCTCGCCCACCTACTCGCAATTACTGCTCGAGTTCACCGCCGCCAGCGTCGCCCTGGCGGAGAGCAAGAAGCCACCGATTGGCGGGTTCGCGCCGCGTTCGTTGAACAAGCGCGCCAAGCGCGTGGCGGCGCTGGCGACCGAAACCCGCGATGCGAATCCGGAAGCCCGGCATGCCCTGCGCGTGGCCTTGAAGCGTCTGCGCTACGCACTCGAGTTCTTCGCGCCGCTGTTTCCCTTGCGGCGCATGCAGCGCTATCACCAGAGCGCTGCCGGCCTGCTCGAACTGCTCGGCCAGATGAACGATATCGTGGTCGCCGAGCAGCTTGCCATGCAGGCCCTCCCCGGCCACCACAGCGACCTCGTGCGCGCCTGGCTGGCCGGACGCAGCGACCTGATGCTCGCACAACTCGGCCCGCTCCTCGGCGAGTTCCTCCGCCACCAGCCACCCTGGGAGCACGGCTGAACGATTCGCGCGCGCCGACGACGGCGGGCGCCGACCGGAAAGACACGCTCGTCACGCGGCCAGCCGCCCCCCGGCCGCCGGCGCCGACGCGGCAAGCGCTCGTCGCCACCGCCGCGCGCCTGATCTTCCTGGCGCTGCTCGCCGTCCTTGGCGGCGGCGCGCCGGCGGCGCAGACGACGGACTTGCCGGCTACCGTCAGCGAAGCGCTGCAGGAAGCAGGTATCCCGGCGCGTTCGCTCGGCATCGTCGTGCAGCCGGTCGATGGCGGGCCGGCACTGCTCAGCCACAATGCCAGGCAAGCGATGAACCCGGCCTCGGTAATGAAGCTGGTCACCACCTACGCCAGCCTCGAACTGCTCGGGCCTGCCCACACCTGGCGGACCGAGATCCTTACCGAAGCCGTACCGAACAACGGCCGACTCGACGGCAACCTCTATCTGCGCGGCAGTGGCGATCCGAAACTCGCGCTCGAGCAGTTCTGGCTGCTGCTGCGCCAGTTGCGGGCGCGCGGACTGAGCGAGATCAGTGGCGACCTAGTCCTCGATCGCAGCGCCTTTGCGCTGGCCGCGCACGATCCGGGCGAGTTCGACAACGAACCGCTGCGTCCCTACAATGCCGGCCCCGACGCCCTGCTCGTCAACCTCAAGAGCGTGCGCCTCACCTTGCAGCCTGACCCGGCGCGCAAGGCAGTCAAGGTGATCGCCGAAACGCCGGCCGAGGGCCTGCGAATCGTCAATCGCCTGACTCTCGGCCGCGAAGCCTGCGGCGACTGGCGCGAACAGATCAAGCCCGTGATCAGTGGCCTCAGCATCGAGCTCGCCGGCAGTTTTTCGGCCGCCTGCGGGGAGAAGGCCTTGCACCTCGCGCCGTGGACGGCCGACGTGCAGGTCGAGAGCCTGTTCCGCGCCCTCTGGCGGGAACTCGGCGGCAGCCTCGGCGGGCGCGTCCGTGAAGGACGCACGCCGGTGACCGCGCGCCCCGTCGCCGTCCAGGAATCGCCGACGCTCGGCGAGATCGTCCGCGACATCAACAAGTACAGCAACAACGTCATGGCCCGCCAACTGTTTCTGAGCCTCGACGGCGAACGCCCGGCGACGGCCGAGGGAGCGCGCCGCCAGATCGCCGGCTGGCTGCAGGGCAAGGGACTGACGCTGCCCGAACTGGTGCTCGACAACGGTTCGGGCCTGTCGCGCAGCGAGCGCATCTCGGCCCAGGGGCTGGCTCAACTGCTGCGTGCCGCCTGGCAAAGCCCGGTGATGCCCGAACTGATCGCCTCGCTACCCCTCGCCGGCGTCGATGGCACCTTGCGCAAACGGCTGAACGACGGCGCCGCGACCGGCCGCGCGCACCTGAAGACCGGCTATCTCGAGGGCGTGCGGGCAATCGCCGGTTACGCGCTCGACAACAGCGGCAGGCGCTGGATCGTCGTCTGCCTGATCAACGACCCGAAGGCTCGACTCGCGAAACCGGCCATCGATGCCCTGCTGCTCTGGGTGACGAAGCGCTGAGTTGCCGCCGGCAAACCCCCGCAGGAAACGGCGACCACGCGGCCGCCGGGGTGCTCCCGGCGAACTCCCGGGCAGCGCCACACGATGACTAAGCGTGAGCGCGCACGAAAGCCGCGAACTGGGCTGGCGCCAAGGGCCGGCTGAACAGATAGCCCTGCGCTTCATCGCAGCCCTTCGCACGCAGGAAAGCGAGTTGCGCTTCGCTCTCGACACCCTCGGCGATCGTCTGCAGGCCGAGGTCGCGCGCCAGGCTGATCGTCGCCGTGACGATCGCTTCGTCTTCCGGGTCGGCGGCGAGATCGGCGACGAACGAGCGGTCGATCTTCAGCTTGTGTACGCGAAAGCGCTTGAGGTAGCTCATTGACGAATAGCCGGTGCCGAAGTCGTCGATCGACATGCGTACGCCAAGCGCGCGCAGTTTGTCCATGGTCGCGATGGCGGCCAGCGGATTGTCCATGGCGACGCTTTCCGTCAACTCGAGTTCGAGAAACTGCGCCGCCAGACCCTCGGCGTCGAGAATGCGGGAGACCACATCGGTCAGACTCGCCTGGCGAAACTGCACCGCCGACAGGTTGACGGCAACCGTCATCGGCGGCAAACCCTCTTGCTGCCAGACCCGCAACTGGCTGACCGCCGCCCTGAGCACCCACTCGCCGATCGGCAGGATCAGTCCGCACTCCTCGGCGATCGGGATGAACTCGACCGGCGAGACCATGCCGAGTTGCGGATGCTGCCAGCGCAGCAGTGCCTCGGCACCGACCAGACGCCGGTCGGCCAGCGTGAACTGCGGCTGGTAATGCAGGCGCAACTCGCCGTTTTCGAGCGCCCGCCGCAGGTCGTTCTCGATCTGCAGGTTGCGTGCCGAGCGCTCCTGCATCTCGGCCGTGAAAAAACAGTAGGCATTGCGGCCGCTCTGCTTGGCACGATACATCGCCGTATCGGCACTCATCGACAGCGCCTCGAAGCTCTCGCCGTCGGCCGGGTACATGGCGATTCCCGCCGACAGCGAGCAGGTCAGCTCATGCTGCTCGATACGATAGGCCGGCGCCATCACCTCCAGGAGCTTGGCGGCGACATGCGCCGCGCCGTCGGCGTCGGTGCTCGGCAGAACGACGATGAACTCGTCGCCGCCGAGGCGGGAAACAGTGTCCTCGTCGCGCACGGCACGCCGGAGTCGCTCGGCCACCTGAATCAGCAGGGCGTCGCCCACCCGGTGACCCAGCGAATCGTTGACATTCTTGAAACGGTCCAGGTCGACGAACATCAGCGCCAGCGCTTCACGGCCGCGATGCGCACGCGCAAGGTCGTGCCTGACCCGCTCCTCGAGCAGGCTGCGGTTGGGCAGACCGGTCAGTGCATCGAAATGCGCCAGACGCTGAATGCTGGCCTCGGCTTCCTTGTGCTGGGTGATGTCGATGAAGGTGCCGATATAGTGGGTAGGCGCGCCATCGCCGTCGACCCGGCTGATCAGGAGCCACTCGGGATAGACGCTGCCATCCTTGCGCCGGTTCCAGATCTCGCCCTGCCAATGGCCCAGCGATTCGATGGACTCCCACATGCTCTGGTAGAAGGCCTGATCGTGTCGCCCCGAGGCGAGCAGGCTCGGATTGCGGCCGAGGACCTCGACCTCGCTGTAGCCGGTGATACGAGTGAAAGCCTGATTGATCATCACGATGTTGCACGCGGCATCGGTGATGGCGATCCCTTCGCCACCCTGCTCGAAGACCTTGGCAGCGAGATTCAGTTGCGCCGCCGCCTGCTTCTGGGCGGTGATGTCGACGATGGTTCCCAGGTAACCGGCGAGCGCGCCCTGGGCATCGCGCATCACGGTAACCGCCAGCCGAATGGTGATGCGGCGTCCGTCCTTGCGCACGCCGGCCGTCTCCCGCTCATCCACCTGACCGCTGCAGCGCGCCCGCGCGACCAGCGCGTCGAAGCCGGCTTCCACGCGGCAACCGAGATCCCGGCTCAGCGCCACGGCCGCCGCCGCGATCTCCTCGGCGTCGTGCCAGAGCGTCGGCGTCACCTTGCCCACCACCTCGTGCGCGGCATAGCCGAAGATCGCTTCGGCGCCGGGGTTGAAGACCGTGATCAGCCCCTGCGGATCGGTGGCGACGATGCCGCACGCCGCACTCGCCAGGACCGATGCCTTCAGCGCCTCGCTCTCGCGCAGCGCTTGCTCCACCTGCCGGCGTTCGGCGAGCAGCGCGGAGTTCTCGAGGGCTACCGCGGCGCTCGCCGCCAGCCCGTGCAGCAGGCGCACGTCGCCATCGCCAAAGCCACCGGGCTTGTTGTGAATCTCGAAACAACCGAGCAACTCGCCATGGCGGCTGATGATCGGCATGTCGAGCAGACAGTCGAAGCCGATCGCCTGGCGAATCTCGGGGATCACCCAGGGATCGTGCTCGGCATCGTTGCTGAGATGAAAGCTCCGCGTCTGCATCACCCGACCAGGCACGCCGTAGCCCGGCGAAAAACGGTAATCGACCGGCAGCAACTGGCCACCGCGGTTGTACTCGGCGAAGACCATCTGCCCGCCGGCAATGCGCGCCGCCGCGCCACCGCCAGCGCCGGTGACCTTGAGGGCAGCGGCGATGAGCTGGCGCAGGATCACCGGAATGTCGAGTTCGCTGTTGATCTCCTGACTGGCAGCCGAAAGCTGCACGAGCTGTTCACTGCGCCGCAACAAGGCGGCCTCCGCTCGTTTGCGGTCGGTGATGTTCATTGCCGTGCCGACCGCCAGTACCGCCCGCCCCGCCGCATCGCGTTGGGCAACACGGCCTCGCGTCTGCAGCCAGACGCCTTCGCCCGAATGCGTGACGATCTGATGCTCGAAACTGAAGACCGGCTCGGCCGAGGCCATCGCCGCGCGGAAGCTTTCCGTCAACGCCGCGCGGTGATCCGGATGCACCAGTTCCATCAGCGCCCCCGTACTCCCCGGATCCTCGCCGTGATCGAGCCCCAGCACCTGCAACATGCTCGTATCGTAACGAAGCTGGTCGCTGAGCAGATCCAGTTCCCAGAAGACCAGTTGCGTGGCTTCGGTCGCCATGCGCAAGCGGGCCTCGGCGCGCTTGCGCTCGCTGATGTCACGCGCAAGCACGACAAAACGGGGCTCGCGGCCGACTCCGGTCGGCTTGCGGGCCACCGACAGTTCGAACCAGAAGTTGCCCCCCCGCAGCGGCAGCTCGAACTGCTGGCCGGCCGAGTGACCAGTGGCCTGTGCCTCGCGCAGGGCCGACAGGCAGGTGGCCGCCGCTGCCGCCGGCAGGACATCGGTAAGCAATCTGCCGATCAGCGCATCGGGCGGTGCGGCGAGCAGATCGGCGCGCGGGGTATGGCAATCGTGGTAACGGCCATCGAGTCCGAGCTCGAACAGCGGATCGGGAATCGCGTCCAGAGTGGCTTCGAGCGTCGCCGTCCGCTGCCGCACGAGGCGCCGCAAGGTCACCACCCAGATCAGCAACAGCGCTCCTACCAGCGACCCGGCCAGCAGCGCGTAGCCGAGATAGCGCGTATGCGGCGACAGGACAAAGGGAATTCCCATCCACTTGCGCCGCAGAGCCTGCTCCTCGTCGGAGGAAATGGCGGCGAAGCCGCGCTGCAGCAGCGCCAGCGTGGCGGCATCGCCTTTCTGGACGGCCCGGTGAAACTGGCCCGAGTAAAGCGAGAACGCCTTGTTGAACTCACGCTCGGCCTGGTACAGGTAGAGCAGGTAGTTGGCCGGCGGCTCGTCCAGACAGAACACCCGGACCTTTCCGTCCACGGCCTGGCCCACCAGATCCTCGTAGCTGGCAAACGCCTGGACGCTGGTGATCCCGGCAGCCGCCAGCGTCTCGACACACGCATCGCCGGCTTTCACACCGACCAGGAAACCCCGCAAGGTATCGAGATCGACAATCCCGCCGATGCTGCTATGGGTATAGATCGACACCGGAATGGATTCATAGGCTGGGGAGAAATCCAGCGTGCGTTCGCGTTCCGGGGTACGGAAGATGGTGTCGATGGCGTCCGCCTGGCGGTCGCTCATGCGCTGCTGCGCGGTCGCCCAGTCGCTGGCCAGCAGATCGACGCGCACGCCGGTCTTTTCTTCCCACAGGCGCCAGAGATCGACCAGGTAGCCGGTCACCAGCCCGCGCGCATCGCGGAACACGTAAGGCGGGTAGTTGTCGTCGATCGCCACCCGCAGCACACGTGGCGACGGCACTTGGTCGGCAGTCACGGCGGCGTGCAGGAGCGGCGTCGCGAGCCCGAGGAGGAGGAGGAAACAGCGAAGGAACCGTCTCATGAGTGCAGGCCATCCAGGCGACCAACGGCCGATGCGCGGTGGCCGCCAACGCTGAACTATAGGCCGAATGCGTGCCCTTGCCTATTGCCCTGGCAGGCGAACGAGCGAGATTTCCCTTGACTTCCATATCGACATAACTACACTTGTCGATATGATATTCAGTGTGTCGTCAGCGGGAGCAGAGCATGAGGCGCGATTACGGTCGGCAGATTCCCTGCGAATGGCAGGCCATGTCGAGAGTCTTCTCGGCGCTTGGCGACGAGCATCGGCAGCGCATTCTGCTGCTCTTCGAGGGCGGCGAACGCCTCAACGTCGGCCAGATAGCCGAGGTGTCGACGCTTGCCCGGTCGACGGTTTCGCATCATTTGAAAACCTTGCGGGAGGCCGAAGTGCTGCGCTCCGAAAAGGTCGGCAAGGAAGTCTTTTTCTGGGTCAACACGCCGTTCCTCGAAGAGTGCCTCGGCAATGTCCTGCGCTATCTGCAGGAGTCGGCGTGAGCCTGCGGCAGCTGAGCGTGTTCTGCGGCAAGCGGAGACACTGAGATGACACCGGCGCGGCGCCGCCTGCTGCTCGGTGGCCTGGCCCTGGGTGGCCTGACCCTGTCAGGGGTCGTCGCGCAGCGTTCAGGAAGCCTCTTCAACAGCTGCCAGGCGTTGCTACCGCCCACTCCGGCCGTGGACGAGCTGATTCGCTGGGCGTGGGAGGGAGTCGACGCGCGGCAATTCCTCGACTGCCACGTGCATCTGGTCGGCACCGGCGACTCGGGCAGCGGCATCGAGGTGAATCCGCAGATGGAGAGCCTTTTCCATCCGCTGCAGTATGCACAACGCCTGTTCTATCTCAATGCCGGCTGCGTCCATGACGCGCCCGGAAGAGTCGATGACAGCTACGTCGAGCGCATGCAGAACCTCGTCGACGGCTTGCGGCCCGGAGCACGGCTGCTGCTCTTCGCCTTCGACCGCTTCCACGATGTCGACGGACGCGCCAGTCGGCAACGTAGCTCGTTCTACACGCCCAATGCCTACGCCCAGGCGGTTGCTGCCCGGCATCCGCAGTACTTCGCGTGGGCGGCCTCGATTCACCCGTATCGCAACGATTGCGTCGAGGCACTCGCCGCGGCTGTCGCCGGCGGCGCGCTGGCGGTGAAGTGGCTGCCGCCGGCAATGGGAATCGATCCGTCGTCGCCGCTTTGCGACCGCTTCTATGCCGCCCTGGCCGCCGCCGGCCTGCCGCTGATCAGCCACGCCGGTGAAGAGAAGGCGGTACATGGCGGCGATCAGGAGGCCTACGGCAACCCGTTGCTCCTGCGCCGGGCGCTCGACCACGGCGTGCGCGTGGTGGCGGCGCATTGCGCTTCGCTCGGCAGTGCCGTCGACCTGGACCAGGGGGAGAACGGCCCGCAGGTGGCCTGCTTCGACCTCTTTGCGCGGCTGATGGGCGAGGCGCGCTACGAAAAGCTCCTCTTTGCCGACATCTCGGCGCTGACGCAGCGCAACCGCAGCGAGGAAATCCTGCGCGTCCTGATCGAGCGCAGCGAATGGCATCCCCGCCTGCTGAACGGCTCGGACTACCCGCTGCCCGGCATCGTGCCACTGATTTCGCCCGCCGACTTTGCCGCCCGTGGTCTGCTGCCGCCGTCGGCGGTAGTGGTGCTCGAGCTTGTCAGGCAGCATAATCCGTTGCTCTTCGATTTCGTGCTCAAGCGACACCTGTCTTCGCGGGGTCAGCGCTTTGCTCCGGCCATCTTCGAGACGCGCGCCTTCTTTGAAAGGAAGACCGTATGAGTTCCCAGTTCGACCTGCTCAAGGCCCGTCGCTTTGCTCCGTTCTTTGGCACGCAGTTTCTCGGGGCGTTCAACGACAATCTGTTCAAGAACGCGCTGATCGTCTTGCTGACCTTTCAGGCGGCGAGCTGGACGGCGATCGCGCCCGAGGTGCTGACCAACCTGGCCGCGGGGATTTTCATCCTGCCCTTCTTCCTCTTCTCGGCCACCGCCGGACAACTGGCCGACAAGTATGACAAGGCGAAGCTGGCGCGCCTCGTCAAGCTGCTCGAGATCGTCATCATGGGCGTCGCCCTGCTCGGCTTCACACAGCACAGCCTGCCGGTGCTGCTCGCCGCGCTGTTTCTGCTCGGCCTGCATTCGACGCTGTTCGGCCCCGTGAAGTACGCGATTCTGCCGCAACACCTGCGCGAGAACGAACTCGTCGGCGGCAACGCGCTGGTCGAGGCCGGCACCTTCGTCGCCATCCTCATCGGCACGCTCGCCGGCGGCCTGCTCGCCGGTGCCGCCGACCATCCGACCTGGGTGGCCTATGCCGGGCTGGTGATCGCCGTCCTCGGCTACCTGACCAGCCGCGGCATCCCGTCGGCGCCGGCGCCGGCGCCGGAACTCGTGGTCAGTCTCAACCCGCTGGCGGAGACCTGGCGCAACATCGGTTTTGCGCGCGAGAACCGCACGGTCTTCCTGTCGATCCTCGGCATCTCCTGGTTCTGGCTCTACGGCGCCTTGTTCCTGGCGCAGTTCCCGGCCTACGCGAAGAACGTTCTCGGTGGCACCGAGACCTCCGTGACGCTATTGCTGGCGATATTCACGATCGGCATCGGCCTGGGCTCGCTGCTCTGCGAAAGGCTGTCGGCCGGACACGTCGAGATCGGCCTGGTTCCCTTCGGTTCGATCGGCCTGACGATCTTCGGCATCGACCTGGCTTTTGCCTCGCCGACGCTGCTGCCGGCCGGCGCGCCGCTGCCGCTGCTCGGGCTGCTGGCGCTGCACGAGACCTGGCGGGTGCTCTTCGACCTCTTCGCGCTCGGCCTCTTCGGCGGCTTCTTCATCGTGCCGCTGTATGCCCTGATCCAGATCCGCAGCGCGCCGGAACAGCGCGCGCGCATCATCGCCGCCAACAACATCCTGAATGCCCTGTTCATGGTCGTCGGCTCGCTGGCGGCGGCCGGCCTGCTCGGCGACGGCCTGTCGATTCCGGCGCTGTTCGGCGTTGCCGGCGTCTGCAATGCGGCGGTGGCGATCTACATCTACAGCCTGGTACCCGAGTTCATGCTGCGCTTCATCGCCTGGCTGCTGATCCACTCGGTATACCGCCTGCAGCAGAAGGGGCTGGAAAACATCCCCGAAGAGGGCGCGGCCGTCCTCGTCTGCAACCACGTCAGCTTCGTCGACCCGCTGGTCATTGCCGCGGCGAGTCGGCGGCCGATCCGCTTCGTGATGGACTACCGGATCTACCGCACACCGCTGATCAGCTTCGTCTTCCGCCACATGCACGCGATCCCGATTGCGCCGGCGCGCGAGGATGCGGCGATGATGGAGGCGGCCTTCGAGGAGGTGGCCAAGGCGCTCGCTGCTGGCGAACTGGTGGCCATCTTCCCGGAAGGCAAGATCACCGACACCGGCGAACTTTACCCGTTCCGCCCGGGCGTGCAGCGGATCGTCACGCGCACCCCGGCGCCGGTGATTCCAATGGCCCTGCAAGGTCTGTGGGGCAGCTTCTTCAGCCGCAAGGACGGGCCGGCGATGAGCAAGCCGCTGCGCCGCGGCATGTTCTCGAAGATCGCGCTGAGCGTCGGCGCGCCGGTGCCACCGGCGGCAGCGACTCCCGAGCACCTGCAGGAGATCGTCGCCGGCATGCGCGGCGACTGGCGTTAGAATACCGCGCATGGGAATCTCGTGGTCACGCCTGCGCGAACGCATCGACCTGTACGAAAGCTTGATGCGTCTGGACCGGCCGATCGGCATCCTGCTGCTGCTCTGGCCGACGCTCTGGGGTCTCTGGCTGTCGGCGCGCGGCGAACCGCACTGGATGGTGGCGTGGATTTTCGTTCTCGGGACGGTGTTGATGCGTTCCGCCGGCTGCGTCATCAACGACCTTGCCGACCGCAACTTCGATCCGCACGTCGAACGAACCCGAAACCGGCCGCTGGCCTCCGGTCAGGTGTCTACCAAGGAAGCCCTGTTCCTCTTCGCCGGGCTCGTCCTCTGCGCGTTTGCGCTGGTCCTGCTGTTCGAGAGCTGGCTGCTGATCGGCCTTTCGGTGGCCGCACTCTTTCTGGCGGCCAGCTATCCGTTCACCAAGCGCTTCCTGGCCATTCCGCAAGCCTATCTCGGCGTTGCCTTCGGCTTCGGCATCCCGATGGCCTACGCCGCGCAGCTTGGGCGAGTGCTGCCGGAAGCCTGGTGGCTGCTGCTGGCGAACGTCTTCTGGGCGATTGCCTATGACACCGAATATGCCATGGTCGATCGCGTCGACGACCTGCGCATCGGCATCCGCACGTCGGCGATCACCTTCGGCAAGGCCGACGTGGCGGTGGTGATGATCTGCTATGCTCTGGCGCTCGGCCTGATCGGCGCGGTCGCCTACCGCATCGGCCTCGGCTGGTGCTTCTGGGCCGGACTGGCGGTCGCCGCCGGCATTGCCGCCTACCACTACACGCTGATCCGCGAGCGCGATCCGGCGCGCTGCTTCAAGGCCTTCCTGCACAACAACTGGTTCGGGGCCAGCGTCTTTGCCGGCATCGCCCTCGATTCCCTGGTCCGAAAGGGGTTCTTTCGATGAGATCTGCGCTTTTCCTGCCCCTGCTTCTGCTGGTGGGGGCTCTGCACGCTGCCGAGGACGCGCGCCAGTTGGCGCCGATGCCTGCCGCCGCGGAAGCCAATCTGCGCGCCGAAATGCGTGCCAACCTGCTGGCCTTGAACGAGATCCTCGGACTGGTCGCGGCCGGCAAGCTCGCCGAGGCTGGCGCACTCGCCGAGAAGGAGCTTGGCGTCTCGGCGATGGGCAAGCATCGCAGCCAGCCTTTCGACGCCCGACCGGGACCGCACATGCCGCCGGCGATGCACGCCATCGGCATGGACGGGCACCAGGCGGCGAGCGCCTTTGCGCGCATTGCCGCCACTGGCGACCGCGAGCGGACGATCGCCGCACTGCCCTCGCTGACCGCTGCCTGCGTCGGCTGTCACTACGCCTACCGCATTCGATGAAGTATCACGACCTGCGCGACTTCATCGCGCAACTGGAAGCCATCGGCGAACTCAAGCGCATCGCCGTCGAGGTCGACCCGCGGCTCGAGATGACCGAGATTTGCGACCGCGTGCTGCGTGCCGGCGGACCGGCGCTGCTCTTCGAGAATCCACGCGGCCACACGATGCCGGTGCTCGCCAATCTCTTCGGCACGCCGCGGCGGGTGGCGCTGGGCATGGGGCAGGAGTCGGTAGTGGCGCTGCGCGAGGTCGGCAAGCTGCTCGCCTACCTCAAGGAGCCGGAACCGCCAAAGGGACTCCGCGACGCCTGGGACAAGCTGCCGGTCCTCAAGCAGGTGCTCAACATGGCGCCGCGACTGCGCTCGTCGGCGCCCTGCCAGGAGATCGTCCGGGAGGGCCGCGAGGTCGACCTGGCGTGCCTGCCGATCCAGTTGTGCTGGCCGGGCGACGCGGCGCCGCTGATCACCTGGGGGCTGACGGTGACGCGCGGACCGCACAAGACGCGCCAGAATCTCGGCATCTACCGCCAGCAGGTGCTCGGCGCGAACAAGGTGATCATGCGCTGGCTGGCGCATCGCGGCGGCGCGCTGGATTTCCGCGAGCACTGCCTGGCCCATCCCGGCCAGCCCTTTCCCGTGGCAGTGGCTCTCGGTGCCGACCCGGCGACGATCCTGGCCGCCGTGACGCCGGTGCCCGACACGCTCTCCGAATACCAGTTCGCCGGCCTGTTGCGCGGCGCCAAGACCGAACTGGTGCAATGCCTGGGTTCCGAGCTGCAGGTACCGGCTTCCGCCGAGATCGTTCTCGAAGGCTTCATCGATCCGGCAGAGAGCGCCCTCGAGGGACCGTATGGCGACCATACCGGCTACTACAACGAACAGGCGCGTTTTCCGGTATTCACCATCGAGCGGCTGACGATGCGCGCGCGGCCGATCTACCACAGCACCTATACCGGCAAGCCGCCCGACGAACCGGCGATGCTCGGCGTCGCGCTCAACGAAGTTTTCGTGCCGCTGTTGCAGAAGCAGTTCCCCGAGATCGTCGATTTCTACCTGCCGCCGGAAGGGTGTTCGTATCGCCTGGCGACGGTCAGCATCCGCAAGCAGTACCCGGGGCACGCCAAGCGCGTGATGTTCGGCATCTGGAGTTTCCTGCGCCAGTTCATGTATACCAAGTTCATCATCGTCGTCGATGACGATGTGAATATCCGCGACTGGAAAGAGGTGATCTGGGCGATGACGACGCGCGTCGACGCGGCGCGCGACACGCTGATCGCCGAGAATACGCCGATCGACTATCTCGACTTTGCCAGCCCGGTCGCCGGTCTCGGCAGCAAGATGGGTCTCGACGCGACCAACAAATGGCCCGGCGAGACCAGTCGCGAATGGGGAACGCCGATCGTCATGGACGCGGCGGTGAAGCAGCGGGTCGATGCGCTGTGGGGCGAGCTGGGACTGTGAGCGGCAGCAGCCTGCCGGTGCCTCGGCAAGGGCGTGGCGATCCCGCTCTGTCGGCACGGCACCGGCGATCCTGGAGAGACGAATGAACGACGAACTGATTCCGCACGTAAACCTCGACGGTGCGCGCGCCTGGTGCCACGTCATCTACGGTTTGCACGCGCTGGCGGTGGTGGTCGGCGTCACCGGCGCGGCGACGGTGGCCGGCGCCTTCGTTTTTGGCGTGCCGTCGCTGATTGCCGTCGTTCTCAACTACCTGAAGCGCCGCGAGGTCGCGGGAACCTGGCTGGACAGCCACTACCGCTGGCAGATCCGGACCTTCTGGTTCACGCTGCTGTGGTTGCTCGTCTACGGCCTGCTGGTGATCACGATCATCGGCATTCCGATCGCCTGGGTTCTGATCGTCATCCTTGGTCTGTGGGTCGCCTACCGCGTCGTACGCGGCTGGCTGGCGCTGGCCGGAGACAGGCCGCTCGCCGGCTGAGCTGCGCCGGCAAGCGGCGCGTCGACATGCCAGACGCGGCGCGGCAGCAGAACCACCAGTTCGGTCCCGCCGTCCGGCGCTGCGACGATCTGCAAGTGCCCGTCGTAGAGATGCGAAACGCCGTGCACCACCGCCAGACCCATGCCTGACCCCGAGCCCACGTCCTTGGTCGTGAAGAAGGGCTCGAAAATGCGGTTGCGAATCGCTTCCGGGATACCGTGGCCCTGGTCGACGACAGCAATACGCAGGAACTCGCCGGAAAACTCCGCATGGCAGGAAGCGCAAATCTGCGCTTCCTCGACGTGCACCGGGCGCGCCGAAATGACGACCGATCCCGGACCGTCCATCGCGTCGCGGGCGTTCACACACAGATTGACCAACAGGCGATGCAGGTGCGAACGATCCATTTCGAGCGCCGGCAGATCATCGGCCATGCGCGCCGACAGCGTCACGCAGGCGGGGAACGACGAGGCCACCAGCGTCACCACTTCATGCGCCACGTCGGGCAAGTCGATGGTATCCACCTTCAGCGACCCGCCACGCGAGAAGACCAGCAACTGCTGCACGAGGGCGCGCGCGCGCTCGCCGGCGATTTCGATCTCCTCGAAGTACGACACCACGCGCTCGGGACCGCCCGCCGCCCGCAACACCGTCTTGCCGAGACCGGAGAAGCCGAGAATGGCGACCAGGATGTTGTTGAAGTCGTGGGCAACGCCGCCGGCCATCGCCCCCATCACCTCCATCCGTTCGACCCGGCTCAGCCGCGTCTTCAGGTCGTCCTTCATGCGTTCGGCTTCGACGCGCGCCGACACGTCCTCGGTGATCGCCACGAAATGGGTGATCAACCCGCCGCGGTCGCGTACCGGCGAAATCGATACCGCCTGGTGAATCAGCCTGCCGTCGCGGCGGCGGTTCTCGAGTTCGCCGCGCCAGACGCGGCCGGCGAGAATCGTCGACCACAAGGACTGATACGTCTCCAGCGGCGTCAAGCCCGATGCGAAGACGCGCGGACTGGCGCCCAGCAAGTCCGCGGCGGAATACCCGTAGGCCTCGCAGGCTGCCGGATTGACGTATTCGATCGCGCCATCGACATCGGTAATCAGCACCGCTGCCGCCGACTGCTCGACCGCCCGCGAGAGCTTGCGCAACTCCGTCTCGCTGCGCCGCGCCGCACCGACGTCCACATAGGCGATCACCACGCCGCGCGCTTCTTCGGGTCCGGCACCGCCGGCGGCGTCCTCGCGCCGACCGAGCACAGGCGCCGGCGACCCGACCGGCACGGCGCTCACCGACAGCCAGCGCTCGCCGTCCGGCGTTTCGACGATCATCTCGACGTCGAAGACCGCGACGCCGCTGTTCAACGCCCGTCGCGCCGGCTCCTCGTCGCTGTCCATGCGGCTGCCGTCCGGACGCCGCATGCGCCCGAAACACGCCGCGTAGCCACGCCCGAAATGCGCCTCGCGGCTGATACCGAGCAGCCGCTCGGACGCCGCATTGCAGTCGACGATCATCCCCGCCGCGTCGGTCACCGAAATACCCACCGGCAGAACGTCGAAAACGGCCTTCAGGCGCGCCTCGCTGGCGTGCACCGCCGCCTCGACCTGCCAGCGTTCGGTCACATCCTGATTGGTGCCGATAACCCGCAGCGGCGCCCCTTCGGCGGCGCAGAACGGCCGCCCCAGCGCACTGATCATGCGGATAGCTCCGTCGCCGCGGCGGATGCGAAAATCCATACGGAACTGGGCGCGATCGCCAATCGATGCCTGAAACGCGGCTTCGGCGAGGGGCAGGTCGTCGGGCAGCACACGCTTCCGCCAGTCCTCGTACTGGCTCACCGGATCCCCCTCGGCCACACCGTAGAGCCCGTACATCGACGCATCCCAGGTCAGGCGCCGGCCGACAGGATCGTACTCCCAGACGCCGAGACCCGCCGCATCGGCCGCCAGACGCAGGCGCTCGGCCGCCGCTCGCTGCTCGGCGCTGCGCTCCGCCGCGATCGCATCGATGCGGCGCTGGCGACCTTGCACGACGTTCAGGCCGAATACCGACGAGAGCACCACAACAAGAAACAGGCCGCTCTCGACTGCTGCCTCCAGGCGCCAGTTGACGTGCATCAGCGACTGCCTGCGGGCGACGCCGACGACCAGATCCTCATCGAGCCCGCCGGCGGCGTGCCGCACCGTTTGCATCGCCAGCACCACGTCGTCGCCACTCGCCTCGGCGAGCGACGCGCTGACACCGCGCATCAGCGTCGCCACCTGGCCGCTGGCGCGATGGTGCGCGAACGCCGCCGCCGTCCCGTCGAGGCGCCGGCCCGCGTCCCCGGGCGATGGTGGCACGAGCAGGAGCACCCGGCCCCGCGCATCGGCGACCGACACCGACACGTCCGGCGCATAGCGCAGCGAATCGACCAGAACGCTGAAGTAGTCGGCGTCGAGTTCGGCGACGACCACACCCGCGAAGCCGCCGCGGCCGTCCGGAATCGCTCTCGACAGTTCGAACACCTGGCCCCCAGGCCTGGCGGGCGCCGGCGACGCGGTGAGAACCATTGCCGGTTCGCGCCGCTGGCGCGCCGAGTTGAACGCTTCGCGCGCGCTGAAATCCTCGCCGAGAGGCTCCGCACGACTGGAGCCGACTACCCGGCCGCGCGCGTCCACGACGCGCACGACGCGGATGCCATCGAGGGCGCTGGCGATGGCGTTCAGCGGCAGCATCGGCGTAGCGTGCGCCGGCCCATTCGACGGCGCCAGTTCCCGGTCGAGCGTGCTCAAGGCACGTTCCGCGCCGGCCAGTCGCTGGCCGATCATCTCGCCCAAAACCTGCGCCGCCGCGCGCAGCCGGTCACTCTCTTCCTGCTCGACGCGTTGGTACTGCAGGGCGAGCGACAGGCCGATCGAGCCCCCCAGGACCAGGAGGGCGGCTGTCAGCAGCAACCACTCGAAGCGGAAGCGACGCGGCCGAAAGGCGCGCGCGCGCGCCATCAGGCGTTCCCCTGCCCACCCGCGGCCGGCGGGGAGAGAACGCGGGGTGTTGTGGCAGATTCTTTCATCGCTCGGCCCAAAAGGTGTGCTACGGCGCGCAGAGCCCCAACGATAGCGCGCCAGGCGCCGCCGGGGCATACGGACTTTCCCGTGCATTCTCCGTATTTTTACCGATTGCGGATAGAATATCCCTCTCCCACCGTCGGATATCGCCTCGCCAAGCCTGCACGAAGCCCATGACATCCCCCAGCACACACACCGTCTGCATCGTCGACGATGACGTACAGGTTCGCCGCTTCCTCGTCGAAATCCTCGCCAGCATCGGCCTGGTCGCCGAGGAATATGCCTCCGGCGAGGATTTCATGCGTCGCTGGCAACCCGGCGGCACCGGCTGCGTGCTGCTCGACATCCGCATGCCGCGCATCACCGGCCCGGAAATCCATGACTGGCTGCGGCAGCAGAGCCCCGATGTACCGGTGATCTTTCTCTCCGGCTACGCCGACGTGCCGACGGCGGTGCGCGCCATGCGCCTGGGCGCTTTCGACTTCCTCGAGAAGCCGTTCAACGTCCAGCAGCTCATCGAGCGGGTCAACGCCGCCTTGCGTCTGGCCGAGGAGCGGCGCGCTGGCAGCCGCGCCGTGACCGACGACTGGCGGCAATCGCTGACCGCGCGCGAGACCGAGGTCCTCGACGGCATCGTCAGCGGCAAGCGCAACAAGGTGATCGCCGCCGACCTCGGCATCAGCGAGCGCACGGTCGAAACGCACCGTGCCCGCATCATGGAAAAGTCTGGCGCCAACAGCGTCATCGACCTCGTCGGCCAGGTCATCGGCAGCAAGCCCAGCGCCCAATAGCCGCCGCCGGCAGCCGGCGCCTCGCCGTCTGCCGCTTTCTCGCACGGCCTGTCGGGTTGCGCGGCGCCCGGCCGACCCACGACGCCGTCTCCCTCCGTATTTCTACCGACCCGCCCGGGTGTATTTCCGGATAGCCGAACCCCGCCGGCGCCGCTATTCTCCGCCCCCATCAGATTGTCATCCCAGCGGCAGCGCTGCCCCAGCGCCGGCCGCACCGCATCGGAGAAGGCTCACCATGGCGAAAACGATTTTCCTCGTCGATGATTCGGCGACCATCCTGCTCAGCGTCTCGAGCATTCTCGGCAAGGCCGGATTCGCCGTCGAGAAAGCCGCCAACGCCGAGGAGGCGTTGAAGAAGTTCAGCGCCGGGGTCAAGGTCGACCTCCTGATCACCGACCTCAACATGCCCGGCATGAACGGCATCGAACTGATCAAGAAGGTGCGCGCGCTGCCCGCCTACCGCTTCCTGCCCATCCTCTTCCTGACCACGGAATCGCAGCAGAGCCGCAAGGTCGAAGCGAAAGCCGCCGGCGCGTCCGGGTGGATCGTCAAGCCGGCGACCGCCGACGACCTGTTGAACACGATCAAGCTGGTCATCAAGTAGGCCGGCACGATGGCCACCCCGCTCACGCCGCTCTATCGGCAGTACCACCAGCGCACGCTGATCACCGGCATCGCCGCGACCGTCGTGGCCGTCATCGTGGTCTTCCTGATCCACGATCTGTACAACGAATTTCTCGCGCGCACGTTCGGACTCGGCGATCGCAGCATCGATACCTTGATGACGCTGTGCGGTCTTCTTCTCTTCGTCGCCGTTCAGCAGAGCATCTCGCGCGCCCTCTACCACGACGTACACATGGGCATCGACAGTCAGCTCAAGGACGAGCGCCCGCCCTGCCCATCGAACAAGGTCTGCCAGCGCGTCGCCATGCCCGAGTTGCGCGAGATGCCGCGTTTCAACAAGGTTCTCGTCGGCCAGTTGCGCAGCGTCGTCGAGCAGACCGAGCAAGCCGCCTACGACGTCACCTCGCGCCTGCAGACCATCGACGACGTCGTCACCGATCTCAACCGCTTCGTCGCCGACGCCGCCAGCGACGCGGAAACGATGGCGCAAGCTTCCGAAGAAACCCTCGGCGCCAACCAGGAGCTGATCGACAAGCTCAAGGCCTTCATTGGCCAGCGCATTGACGAGACGGCGCAAGACCAGGCGCGCAGCGCCGAAGCCGTTCGCGAAGCCAAGGCGCTGCAGACCCTCGTCGACCTGATCAAGCATATCGCCGGCCAGACCAACCTGCTCGCGCTCAACGCCGCCATCGAGGCCGCCCGCGCCGGCGAGGCTGGCCGTGGGTTCGCCGTCGTCGCCGACGAAGTACGCAAGCTTTCGCACGAAACCGAAGCCGCAGTCAAGAAGATCAACGACGGCATCGCCGCCGTCGCCCGCATCATCGAGAGCCAGTCCCAGGACAAGCTCGCGCACTCGCACATCGCCGAGGAACGCGACAGCCTCGAACGCTTCGCGCAGCAACTCGCCTTGCTGGGCAACAGCTACGCGACCCTCACCGAACGCGAGCGCGCGCTGCTCGCAACAATCAGCCAGAGCAGCGGCAAGCTCGGCGCCATGTTCATGGATACGCTGGCCAGCGTGCAGTTCCAGGACGTGACGCGGCAGCAGATCGAACAGGTGATCAGCGGCATCGAGCGCCTCGACACGCACGCCGACGCGCTGGCCGGAGTCATCGAACGCGGCATCGACGTCCGCCGCGAAGACGCCATCGAACCCCTCGCCAAGCAGATGCAGGAGGTGTTCTCGACCTACGTGATGGACCAGCAGCGCCATGCTCACCACCAGGCCATGGATACGGGCAGCGGCAGCGGCAGAAGCAGCGCTGGCGGCAGTCGGCCCGGCACCGCCGCCACGGCGCCCGCCGCGCCGGCGAAGTCGAACAACGTCGAATTGTTCTGAACCGCGCCGCAGGCGCACCCAGGAGGAAATCACCATGAAGGCTTCCCCGGCCAACCGCCTTGTCATCGACGACGACATGACGATCTACCAGGCGCAAGCGCAGAAGGAGCAGTTGCTCGCCGCGCTGGCGGCGGCGGATCACCTCGAACTCGATCTTTCCGGCGTCGCCGAAATGGACACCGCCGGCCTGCAACTGCTGATGCTGCTCAAGCGCGAAGTGCTGCAGCAGGGCAAGCGCCTGACGATCAGCGGCCACAGCCCGGCCGTCCAGCAGATCCTCGACTTCTGCAATCTGGTCGGCGTCTTCGGCGACCCGATGGTCATCTCCGCCAACGCCTGAAACCGCCGCCGACAACGATCGAACGCAAGAACGAGGAGAGAACCCGATGGACGAACTGACCAGCACCTTCGTCACCGAGAGCCGCGACCAGCTGCTCGCCATGGAAGACGGCCTGCTCAAGCTCGAGCAGTCGCCCGACGACGCCGACAATCTCGGCGCCATCTTCCGCGCCGCACACACCATCAAGGGTGGCGCCGGCGTCGTCGAATGCCACTTCATCGAAGCCTTCACGCACAAGGTCGAAAACGTCCTCGACAAGCTGCGCAACGGCGAAATCGCCGTCAGCGGCGAACTGTCGACAGTCATGCTCGAATGCTGCGACCACCTCGGCGCGCTGCTCGACGTCCTCGTCGCCGGCCTGCCGCTACCCGACGCTGCCGTCCAGGCACGCGGCGACGCGCTGCTGGCGGCGCTGACCGAGAAGTTCCTCGGCGGCGGCGCAGCGCCCAGCGCGATGCCCATCGAGCGCGAGGCCGCACTGGCCGCGTCCGGCGGCGGCATGGTCGTCACCGACGCCTGGCACATCTCCGTCCGCTTCGGTCCCGGCGTGCTCCGGAACGGTACCGACCCGCTATCCTTCCTGCACTACCTCGCCTCGCTCGGCGAGATCATCGCCATCACCACCCTCGCCGACGCCATGCCCGCGGCCGACGAGATGGACCCCGAATGCTGCTACCTGGGTTTCGAGATGCGCTTCCAGACGCGCGCCTCGAAGGCCCAGATCGAGAACGTCTTCGACTTCGTCCGCGACGACTGCACGCTGCACATCCTGCCGCCCAACTCGAAGATCGACGAGTACCTGAAGTTGATCAACGAACTTCCCGAGGACAACATGCGCCTCGGCGAGATCCTCGTGCGCTCCGGCGCGCTGACGCAGGCCGAACTCGACGCCGGCCTCACCGCGCAATCCCTGCCGACGGCTGTCGAGGGAACGCCGGCGCCGCAGACGCCGCTCGGTGACATTCTCGTCGGCCAGAAAGTCGTGCACAAGGAGATCGTCGAGGCTGCCGCCAGCCGCCAGGCCGTGGTCAGCGAGAAGAAGGCCAACGAAGCGCGCATGATCCGCGTGCACGCCGACAAGCTCGACCAGTTGATCGATCTGGTCGGCGAACTGGTCATCGCCGGCGCCGGCGCCAACCTGCTGGCCCAGCGCAGCGGCCAGTCCGAGCTGAGCGAATCGACCTCGGTACTGCTGCGTCTGGTCGAGGACATCCGCGACTCGGCGCTGCAACTGCGCATGGTGCAGATCGGCGAAACCTTCAACCGCTTCAACCGGGTGGTGCGCGACAACGCGCGCGAGATGGGCAAGAGCATCGACCTGGTGATCACCGGCGCCGACACCGAACTCGACAAATCGGTGGTCGAGAAACTCGGCGATCCGCTGATGCATCTCGTGCGCAACGCCATCGACCACGGCATCGAAGCGCCGGCGCTACGCGCCGAGCGCGGCAAACCCGAGAACGGCACCGTGCAGCTCAACGCCTACCACGACTCGGGCAGCATCATCATCGAGGTGATCGACGACGGCGGTGGCCTGCCGAAAGAGAAGATCCGCGCCAAGGCCATCGCCAAGGGGCTGATCGACGCGGCAGCGACGCTTTCCGACCACGAGATCATCAACCTGATCTTCGAGGCCGGCTTCTCGACCGCCGACCAGGTGACCAACATCTCCGGCCGCGGCGTCGGCATGGACGTCGTCCGCCGCAACATCCAGAGCCTGCGCGGCAGCGTCGAGGTGAGTACGGTCGAAGGCGAGGGATCGACCTTCACCGTCCGCCTGCCGCTGACGCTGGCGATCATCGACGGCTTCCTGACCGGCGTCGGCAAGGCCGCCTACGTCGTGCCGCTCGAATCGGTCGTCGAATGCATCGAACTCGCCGACGCGCCGGGCAGCCGCAACTACCTCAACCTGCGCGGCGAAGTCCTGCCCTTCGTCCGCCTGCGCGAGCTGTTCGAAATCGGTGGCGAGGTGCCCGGTCGCCAGAACGTGGTCATCGTCCAGTACGCCGGCAAGAAGGCTGGCCTGGTCGTCGATACGCTGCTCGGCGAATTCCAGACGGTGATCAAGCCGCTCGGCGTTCTCTTCAAGCACCTGCGCGGCATCGGCGGCTCGACCATCCTCGGCACCGGCGAGGTCGCACTGATCCTCGACGTGCCGGCGCTGGTCAGTCTCGTCGGCAGCAGCGAAGAGCGGCGACTGGCGCCGCCACGCCGCGAAGTCGCCGTCTCGCCCTGACGCGGCCGCCCGCCGTCGCCAGCAAGTTTCGCTTTTTCCACCCAAGACTGACTGCCACTCGTAAGGAAAAATCATGTTCAAGAACCTTCGCATCGGCGCCCGGCTCGGCCTGGGCTTCGGCCTCGTCCTCGTCCTCATGGCCGCCCTCGCGGCGACATCATACAACCGGCTTGACCATCTCAACGGGGCGATCACGGGCATGCTCAAAGATCGCTTCCCGAAGACGGTCTGGGCCAACGACGTGATCGACCAGGTCAATGTCGTCGCACGCGCGACGCGCGGTGCGATGCTCTCCAGCAAGCCGGACGACATCCAGAAGGAACTCGAACGCATTCCCGAAGCGCGCAAGGCGGCCGGCGAAGCGCTTGCCAAGCTCGAAAAGGTCAGCACCTCGGAAGCGGACAAGAAAGCACTCGCCGCGGTAGTTGACAAGGGCAAGGCTTACGGCGCCGAGCTGGACAAGTTCATTGAGATCGCCAAGTCGGGAAAGCGCGAGGAGGCCATCACGCAGTTGATGGGCCCATTCCGCAAGGTTCACAACGACTATGTCGCGACAATTACCGCACTGATCGACTTCCAGGTCGATCTGATGAAGAAGAGCGGCGAGGCGGCCGACAAGTCGGCCGAACAGGCAGAGGTCATTGTCCTCGTCTTGGCGATTAGTGCCTTCCTCATCGGCATCGGCTTCGCTTTCTGGGTGACACGCTCGATCACGCGACCGATCAGTGAGGCGGTAAGCGCCGCCAACGCGCTCGCCGAAGGCGACCTGTCGGTCAACATCAAGGTCGACAGCAAGGACGAGGTCGGCCAGTTGATGGCGGCGCTGCAAACGATGGTCGGCAAGCTCTCGCAGATCATCGGCGAGGTACGCACCGCCGCCGACAATCTCTCCAACGCCTCGGGCCAGGTCTCGGCGACCGCCCAGTCGCTGTCGCAGTCGTCCAGCGAGCAAGCGGCGTCGGTCGAGGAAAGCACTGCCAGCATGGAAGAGATGAGCGCCTCGATCGTCCAGAACACCGAGAACGCCCGCGTCACCGACGGCATGGCGTCGACCGCCGCCCGGCAGGCCGTCGAAGGTGGCGAAGCCGTCGGCCGCACCGTCGAGGCGATGAAGAGCATCGCCGAGAAAATCGGCATCATCGACGACATCGCCTACCAGACCAACCTGCTGGCGCTCAATGCCGCCATCGAGGCGGCGCGCGCCGGCGAGCACGGCAAGGGTTTCGCCGTCGTTGCCGCCGAAGTCAGGAAGCTCGCCGAACGCAGCCAGGTCGCCGCGCAGGAAATCGGCAACGTCGCCAAGGACTCGGTGAAACTCGCCGAACGCGCCGGCTCGCTGCTCGGCGAGATGGTACCGTCGATCCGCAAGACCTCGGATCTCGTGCAGGAAATCGCCGCCGCCTCGCAGGAGCAGTCCTCGGGTGTCGGCCAGATCAACGGCGCCATGAGCCAACTCAACCAGGCGACGCAGCAGAACGCCTCGGCCTCCGAGGAACTCGCCGCCACCGCCGAAGAACTCGGCGGCCAAGCCGGCCAGTTGCAGGAACTGATGACCTTCTTCCAGCTCGCCGACGCCGGTCGCTCGCCGGCCGCCGCGAGAAGGACTGCCCCCGCCGCGCGCGCCCAGCGCACCGCCGCGCCGGCAGCGCGTCCGCGGACAGCGGGGCGGGTCGCCGCCGTGGCGCCTTCCGAACACGATTTCGAACGTTTCTGAGGAGCCCTCGATGACCCAGATCGCCCAGAACCGTCCCGCTGGCGGCCCCGTCAACGCGCTCGCCAGACAGGCGGCAGCCGCGCTCGAAGCCCACCAGGCCGCCGCCGACGGCCCGCAGCAATACCTCACCTTCCTGCTCGGCGGCGAGATGTTTGCCGTCGCCATCCTCAACGTCAAGGAAATCATCGAGTACGGCAACCTCACCGAGATCCCGATGATGCCGCCCTTCATCCGCGGCGTCATCAACCTGCGCGGCAGCGTCGTGCCCGTGATCGACCTCGCCGCCCGCTTTGGCGGTGCCGAGAGCCAGATCGGCAAACGCTCGTGCATCGTCATCCTCGAGGTCAGCGAAGGCGATTTTCGCCACGACATCGGCATCATGGTCGATGCGGTCTCGGAAGTGATCGAGATTCCCGGCAGCGAAATCGAGCCGCCACCCTCGTTCGGCGCCCGCATCCGCGCCGACTTCATCCAGGGAATGGGCAAGGTCGCCGGCAGGTTCGTCATCATCCTCAACATCGTCAGGGTGCTGTCGGTCGACGAGATTGCGCTGCTCGCGCAGGTCGCCAGCGCCGAGACGAGCAGCGGCGCGGCATGACGGCGCTGGCCGGTCGATCGCTTCCCCGTAATGGCCAGGGCACGCGGCAAGCCCGCCCTGGCTCGCAGCCTTCCATCACCAGCCACTATCAAGACGAGGTAACCCATGTCAGGCCGTCTTACCATCAAGCTCAGGCTGATCGCCGTCCTGGGTTTTCTCTGCCTCCTCCTGTTCCTGGTGGGAGCGCAAGGGCTGCTCGGCATGCGAGCGACCAATGACGGTCTGGCGAGGGTCTACAACGACCGCGTCGTTCCACTCAAGCAGCTCAAGCTAATCGCCGACGCCTACGCGGTGGCGATCATCGATGCCGCCAACAAACTCAATGCCGGCCGGATGAACGCCGAGGAAGCGGCCAAGGGCGTGCGTGAAGCAAGCACGCTGATCGCCCAGGAATGGAAAGCCTATATGGCGACGACGCTGACCGCCGACGAAGCCCGCCTGGCCAAGGAAGCCGAAGCGCTTTTCGCTGCCGCCAACCGGGACGTCGCGCGCCTTGCCGCATTTCTCGCCGACAAGCGCGGCAGCCTGGCCGGCCGCGCGGGCGAATTCGACGGCCCGCTGTACGCGACGATTGACCCCATCAGCGGCAAGATCGGCGAGTTGATCGACCTGCAACTCGTTGTCGCGAAGCAGGAATACGACGCGTCCACCGCCAAGTACCACAGTACCCTCATCATCACCAGCAGCCTCATCGCCGGCGCCATCCTCGTCTCGGCCCTGCTTGGCGTGCTGCTGACGCGCAGCATCCTGGCGCAGTTGGGTGGTGAGCCGGCGCATGTGGCGAAAATCGTCGCGCAAGTGGCCGCGGGCAACCTGGCAGTGCACGTCGACACCCGTGCCGACGACTCCAGCAGCATGATGGCCGGCATCAAGGCGATGATTGCCAAATTATCCGAGATCATCGGCGAGGTACGCACCGCCGCCGACAATCTCTCCAACGCCTCGGGCCAGGTCTCGGCGACCGCGCAGTCGCTGTCGCAGTCGTCCAGCGAGCAGGCGGCGTCGGTCGAGGAAAGCACGGCCAGCATGGAAGAGATGAGCGCCTCGATCGTCCAGAACACCGAGAACGCCCGCGTCACCGACGGCATGGCGTCGACCGCCGCCCGGCAGGCCGTCGAAGGCGGCGAAGCCGTCGGCCGCACCGTCGAGGCGATGAAGAGCATCGCCGAGAAAATTGGCATCATCGACGACATCGCCTACCAGACCAACCTGCTGGCGCTCAATGCCGCCATCGAGGCGGCGCGCGCCGGCGAGCACGGCAAGGGTTTCGCCGTCGTTGCCGCCGAAGTCAGGAAGCTCGCCGAACGCAGCCAGGTCGCCGCGCAGGAAATCGGCAACGTCGCCAAGGACTCGGTGAAACTCGCCGAACGCGCCGGCTCGCTGCTCGGCGAGATGGTACCGTCGATCCGCAAGACCTCGGATCTCGTGCAGGAAATCGCCGCCGCCTCGCAGGAGCAGTCCTCGGGTGTCGGCCAGATCAACGGCGCCATGAGCCAACTCAACCAGGCGACGCAGCAGAACGCCTCGGCCTCCGAGGAACTCGCCGCCACCGCCGAAGAACTCGGCGGCCAAGCCGGCCAGTTGCAGGAACTGATGACCTTCTTCCAGCTCGCCGACGCCGGTCGCTCGCCGGCCGCCGCGAGAAGGACTGCCCCCGCCGCGCGCGCCCAGCGCACCGCCGCGCCGGCAGCGCGTCCGCGGACAGCGGGGCGGGTCGCCGCCGTGGCGCCTTCCGAACACGATTTCGAACGTTTCTGAGGAGCCCTCGATGACCCAGATCGCCCAGAACCGTCCCGCTGGCGGCCCCGTCAACGCGCTCGCCAGACAGGCGGCAGCCGCGCTCGAAGCCCACCAGGCCGCCGCCGACGGCCCGCAGCAATACCTCACCTTCCTGCTCGGCGGCGAGATGTTTGCCGTCGCCATCCTCAACGTCAAGGAAATCATCGAGTACGGCAACCTCACCGAGATCCCGATGATGCCGCCCTTCATCCGCGGCGTCATCAACCTGCGCGGCAGCGTCGTGCCCGTGATCGACCTCGCCGCCCGCTTTGGCGGTGCCGAGAGCCAGATCGGCAAACGCTCGTGCATCGTCATCCTCGAGGTCAGCGAAGGCGATTTTCGCCACGACATCGGCATCATGGTCGATGCGGTCTCGGAAGTGATCGAGATTCCCGGCAGCGAAATCGAGCCGCCACCCTCCTTCGGCGCCCGCATCCGCGCCGACTTCATCCAGGGAATGGGCAAGGTCGCCGGCAGGTTCGTCATCATCCTCAACATAGTCAGAGTACTGTCGGTCGACGAGATTGCGACGCTCGCCGCGCTCGCCGACCATGCTGGAAGCAACGTCTGATCCACCCCGCACCGCTCGGCGTGCCGAGAGAAACCGCTCACCATATACGGAGAAATCGCAGTGCTAAAAAAACGCTTGGTAGTCATCGGCCTGCTCATCGTCGTTCTCGCCTCGTCGATCGGAGGCGCTGCATGGTACATGCAGTCCACCCTGCGTGCGGCCTTGACCGATACCCAGCAGGGCGGAGTCGAGGGGAATGCCGCGCTGGCTTCGGCGCAGGACGCGATGTGGAAACTCCGCTTCGGCGTGTCGCAATACGCCGGCAGCACGGACGCGGCAACTCGGACGAAGGTGGTGAACGACAGTCCCGAGCAGTTCCGACAGCTCGAGGACGCGATCGGCCGCTTTGCCAAGACAGCGGTTAACGAGGAAGGACGCCGCGCTATCGATGAATTCCGCTCCGCGTATGAGCCATACCGGAGCGATAGACCCAAGTGGCTGGCTTTGATGGAACAGGGTAAGACGGACGAGGCCAAGGAATTCCGGGCACGCACGATCCTCCTGTCGGGAGCCGCGACCGTCAAGGCTCTGACGAAGCTGATCGAGGTACAGACCAAGCGCAACGAGCAAGCAACGATCATCGCTCAGGATACCGCGCGGCGCGGGGTTTACGCGTTGATCGTCGTCGCCGCACTGGCGACCCTGTTTTCCGTCGCCGCGCTTGCCTGGATCGGTCGAGATCTGCTGCGTCTTCTGGGCGGGGAGCCGGCTGACGCAGTGGCCGTGGCGCGCGCGATTACCGAGGGAAACTTGGCCGTCGACATTCGTCTCCAGGATGGCGACGGCTCCAGTCTGCTCGCCAGCCTCGCGCAGATGCGGGACACGCTCGGGCGAACCATCGGGGATGTCCGTAACGCTGCCGACAAGCTCAGCAACGCCTCGGGCCAGGTCTCGGCGACCGCGCAGTCGCTGTCGCAGTCGTCCAGCGAGCAGGCGGCGTCGGTCGAGGAAAGCACCGCCAGCATGGAGCAGATGAGTGCCTCGATCGTGCAGAACACCGAGAACGCCCGCGTCACCGACGGCATGGCGTCGACCGCCGCCCGGCAGGCCGTCGAAGGCGGCGAAGCCGTCGGCCGCACCGTCGAGGCGATGAAGAGCATCGCCGAGAAAATCGGCATCATCGACGACATCGCCTACCAGACCAACCTGCTGGCGCTCAATGCCGCCATCGAGGCGGCGCGCGCCGGCGAGCACGGCAAGGGTTTCGCCGTCGTTGCCGCCGAAGTCAGGAAGCTCGCCGAACGCAGCCAGGTCGCCGCGCAGGAAATCGGCAACGTCGCCAAGGACTCGGTGAAACTCGCCGAACGCGCCGGCTCGCTGCTCGGCGAGATGGTGCCGTCGATCCGCAAGACTTCTGATCTGGTGCAGGAAATCGCTGCCGCCTCGCAGGAGCAGTCCTCCGGCGTCGGCCAGATCAACGGCGCCATGGGCCAACTCAACCAGGCGACGCAGCAGAACGCTTCGGCCTCCGAAGAGCTCGCCGCCACCGCCGAGGAACTCGGCGGCCAGGCCGGCCAGTTGCAGGAACTGATGACCTTCTTCCAGCTCGCCGACGCCGGCCGCTCGCCGGCCGCCGCGAGAAGGACCGCCCCCGCCGCGCGCGCCACTCGCCCCGCGCGCGCTGCCGCGCCGGCAGCGCGTCCCCGGGCACCAGGGCGCGTTGCCGCCGTGGCCCCTTCCGAACATGATTTCGAACGCTTCTGAGCGACAGACGTCGATGACCCGGATCGGCGCTGCCGCCTTGGTCTGCCAACCGAAGTCACCGACCGTCTTCACCCGAGGGAGTCAGCATGCTTGGTTTTTTGAACCGATCGCTGCGTCTGCAAATCGCCGCCCTGGTCCTCGTCAGCACGGTGCTGCTGCTCGGCGGTTTCGGCTGGTTCGTTTCGTCTTACGTCGCCTCGATCAATCGGCAAGTCGAGACGCAAAAGCTGCACGAGACGAACAAGTTCATTCTGAACATGCTGGCGCAGACCGATGCGCTGCTGCGCGAACAGGCCGACACCTGGTTGGCCCAGTTGGCGGCAGCGCTTCCCGGCAGCTTCACCGCGGGTGACTCGGCGGCCAAGACACCGGAACTGCGCGTCGCCGACAAGCTCCTCAACGGACGCACGACCGAGGTTGACGCGATCGTCGCCGCGACCCCGGGCGGCAACGGCGTTGCGACGATCTTCGCTCGCCAGGGTGACGACTTCCTGCGCATCGCCACGTCGCTGAAGAACGACAAGGGAGAACGCATGACCGGCACCCTGCTCGGCAAGGATCACCCCGCCTACGCGAGCCTGATTGCCGGACAGGACTACAGCGGCAAGGCGACGCTGTTCGGTCGCCAGTTCATGGCCAAGTATCGGCCCGTCAAGGACGCCCAGGGCCGCGTCGTCGGCGCCCTGTTCGTCGGGATGAACATCATGGCCTCGCTTGATCAGCTCAAGAACACGATCCGCAAGATCAAGCTCGGCGACACCGGCTACGTGTACGTCCTCGACGCTCGACCGGGCGAAACGGCGGGAACGCTGGTGATCCATCCGGCGCAGGAGGGCAAGAACATCGCCGCGGCGACCGACAGCGACGGACGCCGCTTCATCCAGGAGATTCTCGACAAGCGCAACGGCGAGATCGTCTACCCGTGGATCAACAAGGAGGCCGGCGAAACGTCGCCACGCAACAAGATCGTCGTCTTCAACGAATTCGCCGACTGGCAATGGATCGTCGGCGCGGGCGTCTATACCGACGAGCTGTTCAGCCTGGCCGACAAGGTGCGCAAGCTGATGATCGGCGCCACGCTGGTGCTCTCGCTGGCCTTGTCGGCGATCCTGCTGCTGCTGATCAATCGCCTCGTCGTGCAGCCGCTGCGCGTTGCCGCCGATGCCGCGCAGCGACTCTCCGAAGGCGACCTGCTGGTGGACATCGAAGCGCGCGGGAGCAACGAAGTCAGCCAACTGATGACGGCGATGCAGGCGATGGTCGGCAAGCTGCGCGAGATCATCGGCGATGTACGCGCCGCTGCCGACAACCTGGGCAATGCCGCGGGGCAGGTCTCGGCGACCGCCCAGTCGCTGTCGCAGTCGGCGAGCGAACAGGCGGCCTCGGTCGAGGAAACGAACGCCAGCATGGAGGAGATGGGCGCGTCGATCGTGCAGAACACCGAGAACGCGCGCATCACCGACGGCATCGCCAGCCAAGCCGCGCGGGAAGCCGAGGAAGGCGGCACGGCGGTGGCGAGTACGGTCGAGGCGATGAAGAGCATCGCCGAGAAGATCGGCATCATCGACGACATCGCCTACCAGACCAACCTGCTGGCGCTCAACGCGGCCATCGAAGCAGCGCGCGCCGGCGAACACGGCAAGGGTTTCGCCGTCGTCGCAGCCGAAGTCAGGAAACTCGCCGAGCGCAGCCAGGTCGCCGCGCAGGAGATCGGCAACGTCGCCAAAGATTCGGTGAAACTCGCCGAGCGCGCCGGCTCGCTGCTCACGGCGATGCTGCCGTCGATCCGTAAGACTTCCGATCTCGTCCAGCAGATCGCTTCGGCGAGCCACCAGCAAAACTCGGGTGTCGGCCAGATCAACGGCGCCATGGGCCAGTTGAATCAGGCGACGCAGCAGAACGCCTCGGCCTCCGAGGAACTTGCCGCGACGGCCGAGGAGATGGGCGGCCAGGCGGCACAATTGCAGGAGTTGATGACCTTCTTCCAGATCGAGGAAGACGGCCATCTGGCGTCTGCCCACCGGCCGGCGTGAGCTCCGCTGCGACGACGCCATCCCGACCTTTGCCAAGACCCTGAACATGGCCTCCGCCACCGCCTCCCGCGCTGACCGCGAAGCTCAACTCCTCGACGGCCTCGATGCCGCCTCGCCGTGGGCAGCGGTTTTCGAGAACACCGGTCTGGCGGTCGCCGTCCTGAATGCGGACTTCGTCTTTCTGCGCGTCAATTCGCGCTATGCGGCAGCCAATGACCAGGCGCCGGAGTTTTTCCCCGGCCGCAACTACTTCGAGATCTTCCCGCAGACCACTGTCGAGGCGATCTTTCGCCGGGTCCGCGACTCGGGGATCGCCCAGGCCGTTACGCGTCGGCCGGGCACCGCGGACCTCGGCGCGACCGGAGAGATCGGCGCGTGTTGCTGGTCGCTGACGCCGTTCGCGGACGATACGCCGACCCGCACGACGCGCTACCTGGTGCTGACGATTCCGCTTCTCGGTGGCGTGCCGGCGGCCGCGAACGCCGCCCACCCCGCGGCAGCCGACCGCGATCCGGCGGAGACCGCCCTGCACGCCGGCGAACGCCGCTTCCGCGGCCTGTTTGAGTCGCTGACGGCCGGCTTCGCGCTGCACGAGATAGTCCTCGACGCTGACGGCCAGGCCTGCGATTACCGTTTTCTCGAGGTCAACCCGGCGTTCGAGGCGATCACCGGCCTGACCCGCTCCGCGATCCTCGGGCGCTGCGCCCGCACACTTCTGCAGCCGCCCGACAGCCGCTGGCTCGCGCGCTACGCCAACGTGGCACTGACCGGCGACTGCGCGCAGTTCGACGATTTCAGCAACGACCTCGGCCGCCATTACCGGATCACCGTCTACTGCCCGGAACCCGGCCAGTTCGCCGTGCTCTACGACGACGTGACCACGATCACGCGGCCGGCGCCGGCCGAGCCAGTTGCCGAACCACTTGCCGAGCCAGTTGTTGAGCCGTCACCGGGGAGCGCCGCATGAGCAACCCGCGCGATCTCGAGCGCCTGGCGCGCAACATCAATCCCGGCGGCTGGGCCATCGAAACCGATCGGCCGATTGCCACCCTCCTCGGTTCGTGCGTCGCCGTCTGTCTGTGGGACCCGAAACTGAGGATCGGCGGTCTGAACCATTTCATGCTGCCCAAGTTCGAGCGATCGGCCAACAAGGACCTCGACATGCTGCTCTGCGGCAACTACTGCATGGAAGCACTGATGAACGGCATGCTTGCCCGTGGCGCCCAGAAGAAGCGCCTGCAGGGCAAGGCCTTCGGCGGCGGCAACGTCGTCTCGTCGCTGACCGGCGTCAGCATCGGCCAGCGCAACGCCGAGTTCGCGCGCGAGTGGCTGGCGCGCGAGCAGATTGCCCTGCTGGCCTCGGACCTGATGGGCCCGTGGTCGCGCAAGGTGATTCTCGACCCGCAGACCGGCGAGGCCTTCTGCAAGCGCGGCCAGACCAACCAGAGCATCGCCGAGGCCGAAAGCGCTTACGAAAACACGCTCGTCGTCGCGCCGAAGAAGACCGACATCGAACTCTTCTGAGAGAACATGAACGATTCCGGATCCCCGATCACCGACCAGGAGTTCGCGCTCTTCCAGCGACTGATCTACCGGCTGGCCGGGATCAGCCTGTCGGACGCCAAGCGCATTCTGCTCGTCGGCCGGCTCGGCCGCCGTCTTGCGCACCACGGCTTTGCCACCTACACGCAGTACTACCGGCTGCTGGCCTCCGGCCAGGATCCCGACGAAGTCCAGCAGATGGTCGATCTGCTGACCACCAACGAAACCTACTTCTTCCGCGAACCGCAGCACTTCGACTTTCTGCGCAACCTGGTCGAGGAACAGCGTGGGCCGGGCACTTTCCGGATCTGGAGCGGCGCGAGTTCGAGCGGTGAAGAGGCCTACTCGATGGCGATGGTGCTTGCCGAGCATCGCGGCGCAGGAGCGTGGGAGGTTTTCGGCTCGGATATCAGCCTCACCGTTCTCGCCCGGGCGCAAGCCGGCGTCTATTCGCAGGAGCGGATCTCCGGCATTCCGCAAGCCTACCTGCGCAAGTACTGCCTCAAGGGGGTGCGCTCGCAGGAAGGCCGGCTGTTGATCGACAGCCGGCTCAAGCAGCACGTCAGCTTCGCGCAGGTCAACCTGACACTGCCGATCAGCGGCGTCGGCGACTTCGACGTCATTTTCCTGCGCAACGTGATGATCTACTTCGACGCGGAAACGAAGCGCAAGGTGATCGAGAACATGTTGCCCTGCCTGAAACCGGGCGGCTACTTCGTTGTCGGCCATTCGGAATCGCTGAATGGCATCACCGACCGGCTGACGGGACTGAAGCCGACGATCTACCAGAAACCCCGGTGAGCGCCGAGGAAAGGATTGAACGCTGCCATGGAACGTTATGAGATCCTCCGGAAGATCGCCGCCGAACTGGAGCGTGGCGAGGTGAGCTTCCCAACGCATGCGCTGGTCGCGATGAAGCTGCAGCGCGCCCTTGGCGATCCCGATTGCCAGGTGGACGAGGCGACTCGCCTGATCAAGGCCGAGCCCTTGCTGGCGGCGAGGGTCGTGGCACTCGCCAACTCGACGGCCTTCGGCGCCTCCGGCCGGGCCATCACCGACGTCCGCAGCGCGGTACTGCGGCTCGGTTTTCGCTACCTGCGCTCGTTGGCGACTGCCGTCGTCACCCGCCAGCTGGCCGTGACCACATCGGCTGCCGACCGCCAACTGGCAGCGCGACTGTGGGAGCACACCGCGCACGTGGCGGCGCTGGCGCATGTCATCGCCCGCAAGGTGACGCATCTCGACCCGGAGACGGCGATGTTCGCCGGCATCGTCCACGAAGTCGGTGCCTTCTACCTGATTTCGCGCGCCGGCGAGTATCCGGGCCTGCTCGACGAGGATTTTTCGGCGTGGACGGAAACGGGCGAAGCCGATGTCGGGCGTGCCGTGCTCAAGGCGCTGTCTGTCCCGCAGGCGGTCATCGACGCGATCGAGGTGTGCTGGCAGGGCTTCCTGGCCATGCCGCCGACGTCGCTTGGCGATACGCTGCTGCTCGCCGACGAGCTGGCGCCCGTCGAAAGCCCGCTGCGCGACCTCGACGGCTGCCCGCGCGAAGGCATGGCGGCATCGATCGACATGCTGATCGGCGAGGAAACGCTGAGCGAAATCATGCAGGAGTCGGCCGAGGACGTGCAGTCCCTGACGGCGGCGCTGCGCCTGTAAGAACCGGCGCACGGCGCCGACGAGTCCGAGTTCGCCGGCAGCGTCATCGCCCGCTTTCACGATCTCGCCAGGAGCTGCGCGCTGAGCGAGGACGAAGCCAGGAAGCACGCTGCCGAGACCTTGCGCCAGATGCGCTACAGCGGCGGCGAGTACTTCTTCATCCTCGATACGCAACACCACTTCGTGATGCACCCGGTCAAGCCGGAACTGGAAGGCAAGAGCGGCGCCGAGATGCGCGATCCAAGTGGCAAGCCGCTGATCCAGGAACTGGTGCGAACGGCTCTGGCCAGCGAGCGTGGCGGCGCCGTCGACTACGCTTTCGCCAAGCCCGGCAGCGACAAACCTGTCGCCAAGGTCAGCTACGCGGCCCAGTTCAAGCCCTGGGGCTGGGTTTACGGGACCGGCATCTACCTCGACGACGTCGACCAGGCCTTCCGCAGCCAGGCGATCAACTCGTCGTTGATCATCGCGCTGGTCGTTGCGCTGCTCGCCGGCGTTTCCTTCGTGATCGGCCGCGGGGTGCTGCGCCAGCTTGGCGGCGAGCCGGCGGACGCCTCGGCGATCGCGCTGCGCATTGCCGCCGGCGATTTGAGCCAGGAGCTGCACGCCGACCGGCTCACCAGCGGTAGTCTGATGCAGTCGATCACGCAGATGCAGAACCGCCTGCGCGGACTGATCGCCGACATCGACCGGCTGGCCGGTGCGCTGGCCAGCCGCGCCAGCCAGATTTCCGTGGCCACCGAGGAAACCAGCCGCGCTGCCGAGGAGCAGGCCAACTCGACGTCGGCCACCGCCGCTTCGATCGAGGAACTGACGGTGAGCATCAACGAGGTGGCGCAGAACGCGCACGCCACCGGCGAGAACTCGAGCGCTGCCGCGACCAGCGCCGAGCAGGGACGAGTGCTGGTCAGTGCTTCCGCCGACGAGATCGAGAAGATCTCGGCGATCGTCGCCCGCTCTTCGGAGCAGATCGGGCAACTGGCGACGCGTTCGCGGGATATCGGCGGCATCGCCAGCGCGATCAAGGAGATTGCCGAACAGACCAATCTGCTGGCCTTGAACGCGGCCATCGAGGCGGCGCGCGCCGGCGAACAGGGTCGGGGATTTGCCGTCGTCGCCGACGAAGTGCGCAAACTCGCCGAACGTACGAGCAAGGCCACCAACGAAATCGCCGCCATGGTCGTCAGCGTCCAGGCGGATACCGAAATGGCGGTCGAGGCGATGGCGGAGGCCGCCCCGCAAGTCACCCTGAGCCTCGACAAGGCACGTGCGGCGAGCAGCGTGCTCGCGGAGATCCACCGGCAAGCGCAGGAGTCGAGCGAGCGCGTGCATGAGGTGGCGATGGCGACCCGAGAGCAGGCCACCGTCGCCAACGACGTCGCGCGCCATGTCCAGCACATCGCGTCGATGACCGAGGAAACGACGGCGACGATGCGCGGCAACGCCGCCTCGGTGGTCGAACTCAAGCAACTCGCCAACCAGCTACGCGAAGCGGTGGCCTATTTTCGCGTCGCCTGAGTTCGCCGGGCCTCAGGCTCTGAGCAGCCTCAGGCTCTGAGCAACTCCTCGCGCTGGCCGAACCACCGCCGCAGGTGACGCCCGACGCGTTCGGGATCGTTGCGCAGCCACTGCACCGCCATCTGCTGCGCCAGTTCGACGAGGTCGGCATCGCTTTCGAGGTCGGCGTAGCGCAGCAACGGCACGCCCGACTGGCGGCTGCCGATGAACTCGCCGGGGCCACGCAGGCGCAGATCCTGTCTGGCGATCTCGAAGCCGTCGGTGTGCTCGAAGATGATCTTCAGCCGCGCCCGTGCGGTCCGTGACAGCGGTTGCTGGTAGAGCAGCACGCAAACCGACTCCTCGGCGCCGCGACCGACTCGCCCACGCAACTGGTGAAGCTGCGACAGGCCGAAGCGCTCGGCGTGCTCGATGACCATCAGGCTGGCGTTGGCCACGTCGACGCCGACTTCGATGACCGTCGTCGCCACCAGCACGTCGATCTCGCCGGCGACGAAAGCGGCCATCACGCTTGCTTTCTCGTCGCCCTTGAGGCGGCCATGGACGAGACCGACGCGCAGATCGCTCAGTTCGGCGGTGAGTGCAGCCCAGGTGTCGAGTGCCGCCTGCAGTTCGAGCTTCGCGGATTCCTCGACCAGCGGGCAGACCCAGTAGGCCTGGCGGCCGCCAGCGACGACGGCGCGTACCGCCGCAATGACTTCGGCCCGGCGCGTGTCCGAGAACAACCGGGTCTTCACCGGCGAGCGACCCGGCGGCAGTTCGTCGATCACCGAGACGTCGAGGTCGGCGTAGTAGCTCATCGCCAGGGTACGCGGGATCGGCGTCGCCGACATCATCAATTGGTGCGGATTGACGCCCTTGCGTCGCAACTCGAGGCGCTGCACGACGCCGAAGCGATGCTGCTCGTCGACGATCGCCAAGCCGAGACGGGCGAAATCGATGCTTTCCTGGATCAGCGCGTGCGTACCGACGACCAGTTGCGCGCTCGTCGCGACCTGTTGCCGCTTCGCCTGCCTGGCTTTGCCGCCGAGACTGCCGGCCAGCCAGCTTACCTCGATGCCGAGCGGCTCGAGCCAGGCGCGCAGCTTGCTGTAGTGCTGCTCGGCGAGGATCTCCGTCGGTGCCATGAAGGCCGTCTGATAGCCGGCCTCGATCGCCTGGCAGGCGGCCAGTGCGGCGACGATCGTCTTGCCGCAACCGACGTCGCCCTGCAGCAGCCGCTGCATCGGGTGCGCTTGTTCGAGGTCGGTGGCGATCTCGGCGGCGACCCGCCGCTGGGCGCCGGTCAGGGCAAAGGGCAGCGCCGCCTGCAGCCGACGGGCGAGTTCGCCGGCTACGGCGAGCACCGGCGCGCCCTGACGCCGACGCGCCAGCGAGAGGCGACGCAGCGCCAGTTGCTGCGCCAACAACTCGTCGAACTTGATTCGCCGCCAGGCCGGATGCGCGCGCGCCTGCAGCGCCGATTCGTCGACGGCCGGCGGCGGCGAGTGCAGAAACGCGACCGCCGCCGGCAACGATGGCAGCGCGTGCTGCTCGCGCCAGCCGTCTGCCAGCAGCTCGGCCAGATCGGCAGCCCGTAGCGCGCGCGCGATCAGGCGACGCAGCGTGCCCTGCGCCAGGCCGGCGGTGCTCGGGTAAACCGGCGTCAGCGACGGCGGCAGCGCGTCGACGTCGCTCTCGCCCCCGTTCTCGTCGTCGGACAGGAAACGGTAGCGCGGGTGCACCATCTCGCGGCCGAGGAAGCCGTCGCGTATCTCGCCGAAGATGCGCAGCCGGCGCCCGGCGTCGCGCGCTGCCTCCAGGCCGCTCTTCTGGCTGCCGTAGAAACTCAGGAAGCGCAGAAAGAGCGTGCTGCCTTCGCCGCCGGCGTCACTGACGCGTGCCACAAGCTGACGTCGAGGCGCCTGCCGGAGCGCGACGTCGAGAACCACGGCTTCGACCTGCACCGGCCAGCCGACGGGCGCCTCGGCGATCGGCGTGACGCGCGTCTCGTCCTCGTAGCGCAGGGGAAGATGGAGGACGAGGTCGTCCGGTCGTTCGATACCGAGCTTGCGCAACCTGCTCCTGATTGCCGGCGGCGCGTCGATCTCGTCCGCCGTCGGCATCAGCCGCCGACCACCATCACCGCGTCGGCCTCGACCAGCGCGTCGCGCGGCAGGCTCGCGACCCCGACCGCGGCGCGTGCCGGGAAGGGCTCGGAGAAGTAGCAGCCCATGACCTCGTTGACCGTCTTGAAATGCGCCAGGTCGGTAAGAAAGACATTGAGTTTGACGACATCCGCCAGTGAGCCGCCGGCGGCTTCCGCCACCGCCTTGAGGTTGTCGAAGACACGCACGATCTGGGCGTCGATGCCCTCGGCGAGTTGCATGGTCGTCGGGTCGAGGCCGATCTGCCCGGAAAGATAGACGGTATCGCCCACCTTGACGGCCTGCGAATAGGTGCCGATTGCCGCCGGCGCCAAGGTGCTTGAAATGATCGTTCTGGCCATGGTGCTGTCCTCTACAATGGGATTGAAACGGGAGATAGTAAATGACGACCGCGATCATCGCCAACCTGGAAAAACTGCTCGGCGGCCCGCGCGATGGGGCCCTGCTGCGCTATTCACTCGGCAACGAGTATCTCAAGGCCGGCAACGCCGCCGTCGCCGCCAGTCATCTGCGGGCAGCGGTCGAGCGCGACGCCGGCTATTCGGCGGCCTGGAAGCTGCTCGGCAAAGCCCTCGCCGAGAGCGGCCAAAGCACTGAAGCGCTCGCCGCCTACGCGCAGGGAATCGTCGTCGCCGAAGCGAAGGGCGATATCCAGGCGGCCAAGGAGATGGCGGTTTTCGCGCGGCGGCTGCGCCGTCAGACGCCGGCCAACGGCGGCTGATCGATCAGGGCTTGCCGCCCGGACCCACCAGCGTCAGTGCGTCGAGCCCGAGTGCTTTCAGCTTGCGGCGCGCCGCCTCGGCTTCCGCACGACTGCGGAACGGCCCCACCCGCAAGCGCGTCTCGAGCGAGGCGGGAATACCTTCCTGCGCCAGCTTCGCCTGCACTTCCTCGGCCCGGGCGAGGTCCGGAAAGACGCTCGATTGCCAGGCATAACCGGTCGCCGGACGCGGCGCTGCCGGCGGCGCTTCGCCTGCCGCGGGAACGCCGCCGCTGGCGGGCGCCTTCGGCGACTCTGCCGCGGGCGGCGGCGGCACTGGCCTGGCGATGCCTTCGGAACGCGGCACCAGGGCGACGGCCGTTCGCGATCGGTCAAGCGGTGCAGCGGTCGCTTCCGGCTCCGCCGGCACCGGGACGGCCGCGGGTGCTTCGGCAGGTGCTTCGGCGGGTGCTTCGGCAGGTGCTGCGGCGGGCGTCAGCGCCTGCACCAGTTCCCGCTTTCTGACCGGAACGGGTTCGCTGAACTGGGGTGTCACCGGCTCATCGGGCGTGTTTACCGCGTCGAACACCGCCAGCGCCGCCAGCAAGGCCAGGATCATCAGCCCGGCAAGACCCATTCGCCAAAGCAACTGGCGCTTGAGGTCGGACGGGCCATTCTCGTCAGCGCCCGCAATGGGTGCTGGTGCCGGCTGTGCGAGCGGCGGCGGCGCCTTGCCTGTCTGTCGGGTTGCCATGACCTGCCCGCGCTTTCCTCTCAGATGCCTTCGTTGCGACTGCGTGCGAGCGCAACGACGAGGTCCGCCTCAGCCCGCGCAATGCCACAGTGATGGGCGATGGTGGTCGCGTCGTGCCCCTGAACCGCCATCTGCATCGCGCCGTTGTACACCGGCGAGCTGGCCTCCAACGCAGCGCCCTCCGTCTGCGCCAACTGGCGCCGAAAATCCTCGCGCGCCGCCAGGACTTCGCCGCGCAATTCGTCGACCTCGCAGCGCAGTTGATAGACTTCCCGTTGCAGCGCGTCAATCAGCACCTGCCCGGGAATCTCCGGCGGCGGCTCGTTCCAGGGAAACTCGGGCGCGTCGGCAGCGACCCGGGGGGTGGTCTCGACGGCGGCAGCGGCCGCCACCGGCGCTTCCGGTGCGACCGGTTCCACCGGCGTGACGGTGGGGATCGACTCCGGATCCTGGGCCGCCGCATAGGCAGCGACAGCCGACTGCGCCACGCGCGGCGATACGCCGGCCACGCGCAGTTCACGTTGCAGGCGCCGCATGCGCAAGAACATGACCAGGATGTATAGCACCAGGAGTGCGATGATCGCGATCAAGCCTTCGCGCCAGCCCAGACTGCTCAGCAGGTCGATATCCATTGCGCGCCTTCGTGACTGTCTCGGGGAGACATTATGCCAGACACCTGCCCGGCCTCAACAGCCGTCTTGCCGCCGCCGGCGCTCGCGCCCGGCTCGTCGCCGGGCGTCGAGGACTCGACCGGATCTCGACCACACGGCGGCCGGACGAAAAAAAACCTCGTCCGGAAACCGGACGAGGATCGGGCGACGGGCAGCAGCGATCTAGCGGATCGCTTCGAACAGCCCGGCGGCCCCCATGCCAGTGCCGATGCACATGGTCACCATGCCGTAACGTTGTCCGGTACGCTGCAGCCCATGCACCAGCGTGGCGGTGCGGATGGCGCCGGTGGCACCGAGCGGGTGACCCAGGGCGATCGCGCCGCCGAGCGGGTTGACTTTCGCGGGATCGAGGTCGAGGGTGCGCATCACGGCCAGCGACTGCGCGGCGAAGGCCTCGTTGAGTTCGAACCAGTCCACCTCGTCCTGCCTGACTCCGGCCTGCTTGAGCACGCGCGGAATCGCCTCGATCGGGCCAATACCCATGATCTCGGGCGCCACGCCGGCCACCGAGAAACCGGCAAAGCGAGCCAGCGGCTTGAGGTCGAACTGCTTGACGATCTTTTCCGAAACGACCAGCACGGCGGCCGCACCGTCGGACATCTGGGAACTGTTGCCGGCAGTCACCGAACCGCGCGCAGCGAAAACCGGCCGCAGCCGGGCAAGGCCCTCGAGGCTGCTGTCGGAACGTGGCCCCTCGTCATTCTCCGCCAAGTACTCCTTGACGGCCACTTCGCTGGTACGCAGGTTGGGAACGCGTGCCTTGACGGCGTAGGGCGAAATCTCGGCCCGGAAGTGGCCGGCGGCGATCGCCGCACAGGCTTTCTGGTTCGAGGCGACGGCGAAGGCGTCCTGATCGTCGCGCGAGATCTTCCACTGCGCGGCGACCTTTTCGGCGGTGATGCCCATCCCGTAAGCGATCGAGTAGTTCTCTTCCTTCTCGAAAATGGCCGGGTTCAGGGCGATCTTGTTGCCCATGATCTGGTTCATCAGCGACATCGTTTCGGTGCCGGCGCCGATCATCACATCGGCTTCGCCAAGGCGGATGCGGTCGGCCGCCATCGCCACCGCCTGCACGCCGGAAGCGCAGAAGCGGTTGACGGTGATGCCGGGCACCGAGTTCGGCAGTCCGGCCAGCAGCAGGCCGATGCGGGCGACGTTCATCCCCTGCTCCGCCTCCGGCATCGCGCAACCGACGATGACATCCTCGACGAGCGCCGGGTCGAGCCCAGGCGCCTGCGCCATCACCGAGCGGATGGCGTGCGCCAGCATGTCGTCCGGGCGAACATGGCCCAACATGCCCTTGCGCCGGCCGACCGGCAGGCGCGTCGCGGCAACGATGTAAGCGTCCTGAATCTGTTTGTTCATGATCTGTTCTCCTTGCTCGCTCAATTACGCAGCGGCTTGCCGGTTTCCAGCATGTGCTGGATACGCTGCTGGGTTTTCGGGTTCTTCAGCAGTTCGACGAAGAGTTTGCGCTCGACGCTCAGCAACCACTGCTCATCGACCAGTGAGCCGGTCTCGATGTCACCGCCGCACAGCGCCGTTGCCGCCGCCTTGGCGACTGCGTAGTCATGCGCCGAAATCATGCCGCCTTCCTTCATGTTGGCGAGCATCATCTCGCAGTTGGCAATGCCGGTACGACCGGCGACCTTGATGGCGCGCGGCGACAGGCGTGGGTAGTAGCCGCCTTCGGCCAAGCCGCGTGCTTCGCGCAGCGCGACGTAGAGCAGTTCGTTGGCGTTGAAGACGACCTTGTCCGTTTCGCGGGCGAAGCCGAGTTCCCTGGCCTGCGCGCCGCTCTTCGACACCGTCGCCATGGCGATGGTCATGAACACCGGCTGGATGAACTCGAAGGGATCGTTGCCGCCAGTCTTCGCGGCGTATTGCGCGGCGCGGATGGCGAACTCCTTGCAGCCGCCCCCAGCGGGGATCAGGCCGACGCCGGCTTCGACCAGACCGATGTAGCTCTCCAGCGCGATGACCCGTTTAGCCGCGTGCATCAGGAACTCGCAGCCGCCACCGAGGGCCATTCCCTGCACGGCCGCGACCACCGGCACCTTGGCGTACTTGAGGCACATCGATGCGTTCTGGAACTCGGCGACGTATCTTTCCAGAAGCTCGAACTCGCCGCCGGCGATCGCCTCGGCAACTTCCTTGAGGTTGGCGCCGAAGGCAAAAGGCGCCTCGTGCCAGAGAACCAATCCCTGGTAACCGGTCTCGGCACGGGCAACGGCTTCCTGCAGACCGACGATGACGTCGCGCCCCAGCGTATGGTTGCGCGTCTTGATGCTGACGATGGCAATGCCATCGTCGACCTGCGGCAAGGTCCACAGGCGAACGCCCTCGTTCTCCCACACCGTCGTGCCGGCGACGGCCTTTTCGCCGAGGACGCGCTCCGGAAAGACCTGTCGCCGATAGACCGGCAGAGTCGAGCGCGGCCGGTAGGCGTCGGCGCTCGCCGAGTATGAACCCTGTGCGGTATGCACGCCTGCCTGCGCCACTGGGCCGAAGACCCAGGCCGGCAGCGGCACCGGACTCATCGCCCGACCCGCGTCGATGTCGGCCTTGACGGCGTCGGCGATCGCCTGCCAGCCGGCAGCCTGCCAGCTTTCGAACGGACCCTGCGCCCAACCGAAGCCCCAGCGCATCGCGAAATCGACATCGCGCGCGTTGTCGGCGATGTCGGCCAGGTGGAAGGCGGTGTAATGAAAGATGTCGCGGAAGATCGCCCACAGAAACTGTGCGTGCGGATGCTCGCTGGCTCGCAACTGGGCGAACTTCTCGGCGGGGTTGCGGTTCTTCAGGATGGCCAGCACCGTCGGATCAATATCGGCAGCGCTGTCGCGATAGTCCTGCAGTGAAAGGTCGAGCACCTTGATCGCGCGGCCATCCTTGCGGAAGATGCCGCAGCGCGTCTTCTGCCCCAGGGCCCCTTTGCCGATCAGCGCAGCCAACCAGCCCGGCACACCGTAATAGCCATGCCACGGGTCTTCCGGCAGGGTGTCCTGCATGGTCTTGATGACGTGCGCCAGGGTGTCAAGGCCGACGACGTCGGCGGTGCGGTAGGTGGCGCTCTTCGGACGACCGATGATCGGGCCGGTCAGCGAATCGACGACATCAAAACCGAGTCCGAGCCGCTGGGTGTGGTGCATGACGGCCAGCATCGAGAAAACTCCGACACGGTTGGCGACGAAGTTCGGCGTGTCGAGCGCGCGCACGATACCCTTACCGAGGCGCGAGACCAGCCACGACTCGAGGTTGTCGAGGAGCGACGGATCCGTGCTGCGGGTCGCGACCAGTTCGACAAGGTGCATGTAGCGCGGTGGGTTGAAGAAATGAATGCCGCAGAAGCGCGAACGCAGCGCCTCCGGCAACCCTTGCGACAGGCGGTTGATCGACAGGCCCGAGGTATTCGAGGCGATGATCGCGGTCGGCGCGATGAACGGCGCGATCTGGCGATACAGGTCGTCTTTCCACTCCATCTTCTCGGCGATCGCCTCGATGATCAGGTCGCAGTCTTGGAGTTGATCGAGGTGCTGCGAGTAGTTGGCGGCGTCGATGTAGGTGACGCGGTCCTTCGTAGCCAGCGGCGACGGCTCGAGCTTTCTCAGCGCGTCGATGGCTTTCCTGACGATTCCGCTGGGATCGCCTTCCTTGGCCGGCAGGTCGAAAAGCACCACCGGCACTTCGGCATTTGCGAGGTGCGCGGCAATCTGCGCGCCCATCACGCCCGCTCCGAGTACGGCGGCCTTGCGTACGATGAAGTTGCTCAAGCTGTCCTCCTTTTGTAGTCTGGGTCGTCTACGCTCGCCGGGAACACCCCGCAGCGGCTCTGCACAAAACCGCTAAAACGAACGTTTGAATTATACGCCGTTGGGCTGGCGCGTCAAGCCGTAATCGGCGTTGGTGACTTCCGGGAGGCAGGTTTGTCAGGCAAAAAAAAAGCCCCGGAAACCGGGGCTTTTTTTGCCAGGAGGTGTGCGCTGCGATCAAAAAGCCAGCGAGTACTGCGCGCCAAGAATCCAGACGCTGGAATCGTAGTCGCCGATCACGGTGCCACGATTCGTCAGCGGATTGGCTGTCGTTTCGTTCTTGTTGATCTTCGTATCCGAAATATAGAGATAAGCCAGGCCAAGTTCCAGAGTCTGTTCCTTGGCTGGCTTCCACTGTGTGCCGAAGGTGAACCACGTACGGTCGTTGTCCGGCAGCGAAGTCAGGCGAGATGTCGAATTCTTGACCGGGGTCTGGTCGTAGGCCAGTCCGAACTGGAGTCTGAGCGCCTCGGAAAGGGAATACGTCGCCCCCAGGGCAATCCGGTACGTGTTCTGGAAGTTCGCATCGAGAGTCTGAGCGAGTGCGCCGCTCTGTGGTCCCGAGGTTCGGTAGATGTCGACATTCTTGATCGAACTCCACCCCGTCCAGGAGACGTCGCCCAACAGTTCCCAGCGATCGCTCAGCTTCTGCGTCACGCTCAGGATGAAGGTGTCCGGCACCTTGAGGTCGGCCTTGACGTCACTGGCTCCGCCGGCATTTCTGAGCGCAACCGCTGTGGCGTCACCCGCCCGCGTACCGTCACCGGTCAGCTTCACCTTGCCCTCGGTATGATACTGGATGGTCGAGCGGTACGAGAGACCGACCTTGGTCGCCGGCGAGAGCGTAAACAGCGCGCCAATGTTCCAGCCCCAGGCGTCATCATCGATGCTCATATGCGATGTCACCTGCGGCAGGGCCCCAAAGCGCGGCGAGCTGTTGATGGCTAGCCGCCGATAATAGTCGGCCTCGATTTTCTGCCAGCTGACACCGGCACCCAGTGACACCATGTCGTTCACCTTGAAGGCAATCGACGGATTGATGTTCATCGTCTTGATGTCGAATTCATTGGACTGCGCACTTCCGCGCCAGGGCTCGTCGTACTTGGTTTTCAGCCCGAACGGCGCGCCAATCCCCAAGCCAACATAAAGATTTGGGGTCAGCGCCCAGGAGAGATAACCATTCGGAATATAACCCCAGTTGCCGGCGTCGCCACCGTCACCGGCACCCATCCGCCCGCCGGGGCCGAACTCGCCCACTTGGGAACCCTTGTCGTCGAACTTGAAGCTGGCCTTGACCGCCGTCAAGCCGCCGGAGACTGCGCGCGGCCCAAGTTGCGTCATCCCCGCCGGGTTCCAGAAGATTGTGCTGGCATCGTTGGACTTCGCTGCCGAGCCGGCGTAGGCATTGCCCAGGCCGCTCCCCTGCTCCAGCAACTGAAAGCCTGAGGCGCCCACCGCGCCGGAGAAGACTCCCAGCAGCAGCGCTGGAATCAATTTCATCGAGATCTGTCGCGACATGTTCAACTCCCCCTAGGATGTGATCGGTTCGTGGCTTTTCTACCACTCGTTACAAGCGATTTGCCCGACCATCCTAGAACCACTTGCAAGAAAAATCTCTAACTACATGACTCCTGGTAACTGCTGCTTCTCTCCGTGTTGGTTTATCGCAACATAAGTCAATACAGCTTCGGTCACTTTCACCGTGATCGGCTGTGCCGGGTGGCGCTCGGCGTAAACCTCGACCCTGACCTTGATCGACGTGCGGCCCGTGTCGATGACTTCGGCAAAGAAGCTCACGACATCGCCGACCGACACCGGTTGCTTGAACAGGAAGGAGTTCACCGCCACGGTTGTGACGCGACCGCGTGCCCGATGCATCGCAGGAATCGCGCCGGCCACATCGACCTGCGCCATGATCCAGCCGCCGAAGACGTCGCCCTGCGGGTTGACGTCCGCCGGCATCGGCATGACACGCAGAATCGGTTGTTTGTCCGGCAACTGGCTGATCGTGTCAGGCATGTTGATTCCTCAGGTAGTTGAGCGGTCCGCCGGTAAAGGGAGCAAAGCCGGTGCCGAAAATGACTCCGGCATCAGCGAGGTCGGCGTCGGCGACGATTCCGTCGCTGACCAATTGCTGCGTACGTTCGAGCAGAGGCTTGACGAGGCGTGCCGCCAGACCGGCCGGCACTGCCCCGGCTGGCCCCTTGGCCGGTCGGCCATTGGGATAGTCGTAGAAGCCTTTGCCGACCTTCTTGCCGAGGTGACCCGCATTGAAGCGAGCAAGCAGACACGCCGGCGGCGTCGCCCCGGCGCCGGCAAGGCTGCTGCCGGCGGCCATGGCGACGTCGAGTCCGACCATGTCGATGAGTTCGATCGGACCCATCGGCATGCCGAAGGCGAGCATCGCTTCGTCGATGGTCTCCGGTGTCAGCCCTTCGTCGACGGCGCGCATCGCTTCGAGCATGTAGGGGCCGAGGACAGCGTTCACCAGGAAGCCCGGCGCGCTGCGCACCGGCAGCGGCAGACGGTCGATTTGTCTGACGAAGGCGTTGCCACGCTGGACAATCTCCGGATCGGAGCCCTCGGCGGCAACCACCTCGACGAGCGGCATCTTGGCGACGGGGTTGAAGAAGTGAATGCCGATCAGCCGCGCCGGCCGGGTCAGCACGCCACGCAGATCTTCGATCTTGAGGCTCGATGTGTTGGTCGCCAGCAGCGCCTCTGGCCTCATCACGCGTTCGAGGCTCGCCAGCAGTTCGCGCTTGGCGTCGAGGTTTTCGAAGATGGCCTCGATCACCACGTCGGCATGCCGGGCGCCATGTCCGTCGGGATCCGGTATCAGCCGGTCCATGATGTTGCGCAATTCGCGCGCATCGCGGACACGCTGGCGCCAGACCGCATAGGCACGCTGCAGCGCTGGAGCGATACGCTCCATGCCCTGATCCTGCAGCGTGACGCTCAGCCCGCGCAGCGCGCACCAGGCGGCGATGTCGCCACCCATCACACCGGCGCCAACGACATGCACGCGTCGCGCCCGAAACTCGGTACCTTTGCCGAAGCCCTTGAGACGCTCCTGGAGAAAGAACACGCGCACCAGATTGCGCGCTGTCGCTGAGCGAAAAATGTTGTCGATCAGTTCGGGGGCGGCCAACGCATTGCCCTGGTAACGAGCCCAGATGTCAATGATCGCATAGGGTGCCGGATAGTGCTCGGCGCGCGCACGCTTGGCCACCTGCTTCCTGGCACCTGCGGCGACCAGCCCCTTGAAAGGACCGTTGAGCAAACGTTGCAACATTGGCGGACGGCGGCGCGGCTGCTCCGCCAGCACCAGGGAGGCCGCCGCGTTGTCCATGACCCGCGCCGGCACGCAATCGTCGGCGAGACCAAGGCGCCTGGCCTTCTTCGCATCGATGGTCTTGCCGGTGAGCATCATGTCGAGCGCGGCCTGCGGGCCGATCCGTTCGGGCAGTCGCAACATTCCGCCCCAGCCGGGAACAATGCCCAGCATGACTTCCGGCAGGCCCATCCGCGTCGTCGGCTCGTCGACCGCCAGCAGGTAACGACAGGCCAGCGCCAGTTCGAGACCACCGCCGAGACAGTGGCCGCGCACCAGCGCCAACGTCGGATAGGAGACTGCCGCCAGACGGTTGAAGAGTTGCCAGCCGCGCGCGACCAGTTCGATGCCTCTCTCGGCGCTATCGACCAGCGAGAACTCCTGGATGTCCGCACCGGCGATGAAGCCGGCAGGCTTCCCGGAACGAAAAACTAGCCCTTTCGGTGGGTGGCTGTCGAGTTCATCGAGGATCCGCGCAAGTTCGTCCATCACCGCGGCAGATAGCGAGTTGGTGGACTCGCCGACCTTATCGAGAGTCGCCCAGACCACGCCTTCGGCGTTGACTTCGAGCTGCCAGTGCCGATAACTGTTCGAATTGATGTTCATCAGTTTCCCTTGTTGTTGCCGGCCGCTTGCGCTCAGGCCATGCTTTCGACCAGCATGGCCCCACCCTGGCCACCACCAATGCAAATGGCCGCCATGCCGCGCCTGGCCTCGGCAGTGCGCAGGGCGTGCAACAGATGCAGGACGATGCGAGCACCGGAAGCGCCGACCGGGTGGCCGACGGCGATGGCACTGCCATCGACGTTGAGACGTTCCTGGGAAACTGTGCCAAGCGCAGCCGGCAGGTCAAGCTGCTCTCGGCAGTACTCGTCCGACTCCCATGCGGCGAGGCAGCCGAGCACCTGTGCGGCAAAGGCCTCGTTGATTTCCCACAGGTCGACGTCGGCCAACGCAAGCCCCTGGCGTTGCAGGATCGGCGTTGCCGCGTGCACCGGGCCAAGACCCATCTGCGCCGGGTCAAGGCCGGCCCATTGACTGTCGATGATCCGACCGAGCGGTTGCAGATCCCACTTGTCGACAGCGGCCTGCGACGCCAGGATGAGCCACGCCGCACCGTCGGTAATTTGCGAGCTGTTGCCCGGGGTGACGCGGCCATACTTGCGGTCAAAGAACGGCTTCAGCTTGGCCAGCCCGGCCAGGCTCGAATCCGCACGCACGCCATCATCCTCGCCGTAGACCTTACCCCTGGCGTCGACCAGCGGCACGATCTCGCCGAGATGGCCGGCGGTGCGCGCGGCGACGGCCCGCTGGTGGCTGCGGACGCTGTATTGATCCATCTGTTCGCGAGAGATTCCGAAGCGCCAGGCGAGGTTCTCGGCGGTCTGTCCCATCAACAGGCCAATGACAGGGTCCGTCAGCCCCTTGAGCAGACCGATCACCGGCGACAGCAATTGCGACGGGCGCAGCCGGACGAAGGAGCCGATCTTCTGGCCGATCGTCTTCGCCTGCATCATCTGCGCGAACCAGCGCACCATCGCCTCGGAGTAGAGCAAGGGCGCATGCGACAGCGCGTCGACGCCACCGGCGAGGACCAGTTGCGAGCGCCCGTTCTGAATGTTGGCTATTGCCGAGTCGAGCGCCTGCATGCCGCTGGCGCAGTTGCGCATCACCGTCCACGCCGGCACCTTGTGACCACAGCCGAGACGCAACGCGACGACGCGGCCGATATTCACTTCGTCGGGCGACGGACTCGCACAACCGAGAATCACCTCATCGAGGTCATCTGGCGCGAAAGCCTGGCGTATCAGGAGCGCGCGTCCAGCCTGTACTGCCAGATCGCTCGCACTGAATGGCCCCGGGGCATTGCGCCCCTTGAGGAATGGCGTCCGAGCGCCATCGACGACATACACGGCCGGGAATTCCACTTGCTATCCTCCGTTTGCGCTGGTCAGCGAAAGACAGAGGCACGGAAGATCCGTGCCTCTGTCCGCAGCTGATGACGATCTAGGCTGCTTTGTGCAGCAGCGGCTGCTGCCGGGCACGGCCGAGATCGTGCGGGAAGTCGTCGACATGAATGACGATATCACGCAGTTCGTTGCGCCGCTTGAGCACGGCATATTCCGCCGCCGAGACTATGCCGGCCGCGAACGCGGCATGCGCGAGGTCGCGCACGTTGGCATCCGGGTTGTTCGCCAGCGCCCCACTCTTCTCGGCCGCGCGAATTCTGGCTTCGATCGGCTCGGCTTCGATGGTTGCGACGAGCGCCAGTTCGAGGGCGCCGACCGCCTCGCTCTCGGTCTTCGGTATGTAGGCCTCGGCCGTCAGCCGATCCCGTGAAGCCGATGGTTCGATCAGGAGCTTGGCGACCTTGTGGCCAATCCGGTCCGACGGGACGTCGTAGGGATGGCCGAGCGGGAAGACGATGCGATAGAGAAAACGACCGATCCAGCGCACCGGGAAATTGGCGATCACACCGTCAAACGCCATTTGTGCCTGGTACATCGCGTCCCACATGGCCCAGTGCATCAACGGCGCGTCAGCTTGCTGGCGCCCTTCCGATTCATACCGCTTAAGCGTGGCCGAACACAGGTAGAGCATCGACAGGATGTCACCCAGGCGTGCAGAGAGTTTTTCGCGGCGCTTCAGCTCGCCACCCATTACCAGCATCGAGATATCCGCGAGAAAGGCGAAGGCGGCCGAGAACCGCGTCAGTTGCTGGTAGTAGCGCCTGGTCTCGGGTGCGACGTTGTCCGGCACCGACACGAAGTGGGAGCCGGTCAGCCCCTTCCAGAGCGCGCCGACACCATGCCTGACGGTGAAGCCCACGTGACCGAACAACGCTTCGTCGAAGTCTCGCAGACCCTGAGCGCCATCCGCATTGAAGGCAGACTTCATTTCCTTCAACACGTAGGGATGACAGCGGATCGCCCCCTGCCCGAAGAGGATCATGCTGCGCGTCAGGATGTTCGCTCCCTCGACGGTGATGCCGATCGGTATTTGCTGATAGGCGCGACCGATGAAGTTCGATGGTCCGAGGCAGATGCCCTTGCCACCGACGATGTCCATGCCGTCGTTGACGACCTGACGGGCACGCTCGGTAACATGGTACTTGGCAATCGCCGAGACCACCGATGGCTTCTCCCCGAGATCGATGGCGCCGGCTGTCATCTTGCGCACCGCGTCCATCATGTAGGTGTAAGCGCCGATTCGCGTCAAGGGCTCTTCCACCCCTTCGAAGCGGCCGATTGCCGTCTTGAACTGGCTGCGCACGCGCGCGTACGCACCGACCGTGCGTGCCGTCAGCTGCGCCATGCCGGCATTCGATGACGGCAGCGAGATCGAGCGACCCGCCGCCAGGCACTCCATCAGCATGCGCCAGCCCTGCCCGACCATTGCCGGGCCGCCGATGATGTAGTCCAGGGGCATGAAGACGTCTTTGCCATGCGTCGGTCCATTCATGAACATGGCGTTCAAGGGGAAGTGACGACGACCGATCTCGGCACCCGGGGTGTCGCGCGGCACCAGGGCGCAGGTGATGCCAATATGCTTCTTGCCACCGAGCAGGCCGTCCGGATCGAAGAGGTGGAACGCCAGCCCAAGGATGGTGCACACCGGCCCCAGGGTGATGTACCGCTTGTCCCAGGTGACTCGCATGCCAATCACTTCCTTGCCCTGCCAGATGCCTTTGCAGACGATGCCGACATCCGGGATCGATGCCGCGTCGGAACCAGCCCACGGGCTGGTCAGCGCGAAAGCGGGAATCTCTAGACCCTTGGCCAATCGCGGCAGGTAGTGGTTCTTCTGCGCCTCTGTCCCATAGTGCAGCAGCAGTTCGGCAGGGCCGAGCGAGTTGGGCACCATCACTGACACCGACAGTGCGGAACACCGGGTGGACAACTTGGTCACGATCTGCGAATGGGCGTAGGCAGAGAACTCCAGGCCGCCGTATTTCTTCGGGATGATCATCCCGAGGAAACCCTTGTCCTTGATGAACTGCCACGCTTGCGGAGGCAGATCGTACAGTTCGCTGGTTACCTGCCAGTCGTCGACCAGCGCGCAGGCCTGTTCGGCCTCGTCGTCCATGAAGGATTGTTCCTCGGCGGTGAGTTTCGGCACCGGGTAGGCCAGCAGCTTGCGCCAATCGGGGTTGCCGCGGAACAACTCGCCATCCCACCACACAGTGCCGGCCTCAAGCGCCTCACGCTCGGTGTCGGACATTTGCGGCAAGATGCGCTTGTAGGTCTTGAAAACTGACCGGCTGATCAGCGCCCGCCGCAGCGGCCGAACGCTGAACAGCACGATCATACTCACCAGTGTGATCCCGATGAGTACCGAGATGACCGTTGTGATCATTGCTGTTTCTCCTGTCATTGGTTTTGGGTGTTGAATCGTGCATCGTGAAGCTTGCTACTGACATCCATGGCCATCTAGCGCGACGGCTCTTGTTGTTGGCTAGGCAAATCGATCGACTGCGGCAGTGGTGCCCGCAGTCCGCCGAGGAGGAAGGGCATCAGCCGTTGGGCCAGGCGCCTGGCCACGACCAGGTCGCCCGGACCATCGCTCCCGCTCTCGCCGGCGAGGTCCCCCAGTCCACAACCCGTCACGACCTGGAGCACGTCGGTACCGGCTATGGCATAGGACATCGCGCCGAGCATGAAATGCAGGCGCCAGACGATCTCCGCCTTCGGAACGTCGGGCAAGGCGCGAAACAATGCCAGCTTGTAGCGATCAATCACCTCCGCATACTCACCGGCAAAGAAGTTGCGAATGAACTCGGCCGGGTCGGTCAGGGTCCGCCCGAGCAGGCGCAGAAAGGTCATCCCGCCGAGCGCCTCATCCTCGCCCATGCGCAGCAGCGTTCCGAAAAAGGCTTCGAGGATCTGCGATGGCTTGAGCGGGGCCCCTCCAGCTTGCCCTTCTAGCCTGTCGAGCGCCTGCAGGCGCTCGCGGTTGAGCCAGGATAGTCTGCGGCGAAACACCTCGCGGAGCAGGGCTTCCTTCGATCCGAAATGGTAGTTCACGGCGGCCAGATTGACTTCAGCGGCGCCGGTAATCATCCGCATTGACGTCGCTTCATAGCCGTTCTCCATGAACAGGCGTTCGGCGATATCAAGAATGCGGTCGCGGGTGTCGTGAGTGGTTTTCTGATCGGACATGCACTTGCTGACCCTGGAAAGTTGAGACACGAAAAGCGGAGCTACCCGACAACCTGACTTCGCTCAAACGTTCGTTTGAATCTTAAGGTCATACGCCCGCGAATGCAAGACTTTTGTGCATCTTTGGGCATCGGGCTTGAGAGCGACCTTGGCAACAGGGCATACTCACCAGATCAACCACCCAATCGACAAGCCATCATCATGCGCCGCTCAGCCATCCCCTACCCTGCCGCCGATCGTGCGCCCACGGACGACAACCACTTATGGCTGACGTTGAACAAACTCGTCCCGTACCTGTGGCAGTACAAGTGGCGAGTGCTCCTGGCCCTGTCGTGCCTGCTTTCCGCGAAACTGGCCAACGTTGGCGTACCGCTGGTGTTCAAGGAAATGATCGACGGCCTTAGCGCTCCTCAGCAAGCAATGGCGCTGCCGGCGCTGTTGCTCCTGCTCTACGGTGCCCTACGCTTCTCCACTTCCCTGTTTGCAGAATTGCGCGAAATTCTCTTTGCCCGGGTCACACAACGCGCAGTGCGCCGGATCGCTCTCGAGGTATTTCGGCACCTGCATGCGCTCTCGCTGCGCTTTCATCTGCAACGACAGACCGGCGGCGTTTCGCGCGATGTGGAGCGTGGTAGCCGGTCAATATCGAGCCTTATCAGCTACACGCTCTATTCCATCCTGCCGACATTGGTGGAAATCACCCTAGTCCTGGCGATCCTTCTTGCTCGCTACGACGTTTCCTTTGTCCTGATAACGGTGGCATCACTCGCCGCTTATATCGTGTTCACTGTCAAGGTCAGCAACTGGCGTATCGGCATCCGACGCAAGGCCAACGAAGCCGACTCCGCGGCCAACACGCGCGCCGTCGACAGTCTGCTCAACTACGAAACCGTCAAGTACTTCAACAACGAGGAGTTTGAAGCGCGCCGCTACGACGCTCAGATGTGCCACTGGGAGGACGCCGCAACGCAAAGTCAGGTCTCGCTTTCCTGGCTCAACCTGGGGCAGCAGATCATCATCGCACTTGGTGTCACGGCAATGATGTGGCGAGCGGCCAGCGGCGTCGTGGCAGGCACGATGACGATCGGCGACCTCGTGCTCGTCAACGCCTTCCTGATTCAGCTCTACATGCCGCTCAACTTCCTCGGAGTAGTGTACCGAGAGATCCGGCAAGCCCTCGCCGATATCGAGCGTATGTTCGATCTGCTTGCCGTCAACCGGGAGATCGCCGACGCTCCAGGGGCCCTCACCCTGGACACCGGGCCACTCGAGGTTCGCTTCAACCAGGTCGAGTTCTTCTACGACGCGAACCGGCAGATCCTGCACGGGGTGGACTTCAACGTCCCGATCGGGCGAACCGTCGCTGTCGTCGGCGAGTCCGGTTCCGGGAAGTCAACACTGGCACGCCTGCTCTACCGCTTCTACGATGTCAGTGCCGGAAGCGTCTCGATCAACCGTACCGACTTGCGCCAACTGACACAGTCCAGCCTGCGCGCCGCGATCGGTATCGTGCCGCAGGACACCGTGCTGTTCAACGATACTATTTACTACAACATCCAGTACGGTCGCCCAGAGGCAAGTCACGAGGAAGTGGTGGCGGCGGCCGAAGCGGCGCAACTCGCCGGATTCATCGAACTGCTCCCTGATGGTTACCAAACCCGGGTCGGGGAACGCGGCCTGAAACTCTCCGGCGGCGAGAAACAGCGCGTCGCCATTGCCCGCGCACTCTTGAAGAACCCACCCTTACTCATTTTCGACGAGGCCACATCCGCCCTCGACTCGAAGACGGAGAAGGCAATCCAGGCGAGTCTCGACAACGCCGCGCGTGGCCGAACCACGTTGGTAATTGCCCACCGCCTGTCCACGATCATGAATGCGGACCAGATCCTGGTCATGGACGCCGGGCGCATCGTCGAAAGAGGATCACACCTTCAACTACTCGAAGACGGAGGTCGTTATGCCCAAATGTGGGCCTTGCAGCAGCTCGAAGAAACATCCAACGAATTGCCGGCAGGCGGGTTGCCAGTCAACCCGCCCCTGCCCAACTGAGCACGAAAAAGCCAGGCATTGCCTGGCTGTTCGCCGTCCTGACGACAACCCGCGTCAGGCGTCGCTGCCTCCGGAGCCAGCATCGCTGGCGGCCTCGGGCTGGTCGAGCAACTGGACGAACGCCATCGGTGCGTTGTCGCCGTCACGGAAACCGCATTTCAGGATCCGCAGATAACCGCCATTTCGCGTGGCGTAGCGCAGCCCGAGTTCGTCGAAAACCTTGACGACCATATCGCGGTCGCGCAGACGGTCGAAGGCCAGACGGCGGTTGGCGAGGCTCGGCTTCTTGCCCAGGGTAATGATCGGCTCGACCACCCGACGAAGTTCCTTGGCCTTCGGCAAAGTGGTCTTGATGGTCTCTTCGCGAAGCAGCGAGACGGTCATGTTGCGCAACATCGCCAAGCGGTGGGCGCTGGTACGATTCAGTTTGCGGAGACCCAAACGGTGACGCATATCAATTCCTTCCTGTTCTTTTCCGGCAGACTATTTCTCGAGCCCGGCCGGCGGCCAGTTCTCGAGCTTCATGCCCAAGGTAAGTCCGCGTGCCGCCAAGACTTCCTTGATTTCATTGAGCGACTTTCGGCCAAGGTTTGGCGTTTTCAGCAACTCGTTCTCCGTCCGCTGGATCAAGTCGCCGATATAGTAGATGTTCTCGGCTTTCAGACAGTTCGCGGAGCGAACTGTCAACTCGAGGTCATCAACCGGGCGCAGGAGCAGCGGATCCACCTGAACAGTCTTCTGATACTCGATGGGCATTGCCGTGCCAGCAAGGTCGGCAAACACCGAAAGTTGTTCCATCAGGATCCGGGCCGCGGTGCGGATCGCCTCTTCAGGTTCGATCGCGCCATTGGTTTCGATGTCCATGATCAGCTTGTCGAGGTCGGTCCGCTGCTCGACGCGCGCGCTCTCCACCGCATAGCTGACGCGCCGCACGGGACTGAATGAGGCATCCAGGACGAGTTTGCCAATACTCTTGCCGCCGTCGCCAAACTCGCGCAGGTTACCCGCCAGATAACCGCGCGACTTCTCGACCTTTAGTTCCATGGCCAGTTTCCCACCCGCGGAGAGGTGCGCAATGATGTGCTCGGGATTGATGATCTCGACGTCATGCGACACCTCGATGTCGGCAGCCCGCACGACCCCCTTACCTTCCTTCCGCAGGTGGAGAACGACCTCTTCCCGGTTGTGCAGCTTGAAGACAACGCCCTTCAGGTTCAGGAGGATGTCAACGACATCCTCCTGAACGCCATCGATCGTCGAGTACTCGTGCAGCACGCCGTCAATGCTCACCTCGGTCGGCGCATAACCAGGCATCGACGAAAGCAGAATACGTCGCAAGGCATTGCCGAGAGTGTGGCCATAGCCCCGCTCAAACGGTTCCATCACCACTCGTGCATGCACCGGCGACAAGCTCTGCACATCAATGATGCGCGGTTTAAATAGTCCACTGCTTTGCATGTACTGTCCTTTGCCTGATTCCGTCAAGCCTCACCGCGACTACTTCGAGTAGAGCTCGATGACGAGACTCTCGTTGATCGTCGGCGGCAGTTCGCTACGCTCTGGGTGCGCCTTGTAGACACCCTTGGCAGCCTTCGCGTCGACCTCGACCCACTCTGGAAAGCCACGAGCTTCGGCGGCCGCGAGCGCTGCTTTGACGCGAAGATGAGCCTTAGCCTTCTCGCAGACTTCAACGACGTCGCCGGGACGGACCTGATAGGACGGAATATTCACGCGGCGACCGTTGACCAGCACGCCATTGTGACGGACGACCTGACGAGACTCGGAACGCGAAGCCGCGAAACCCATGCGATAAGCCACACTGTCGAGACGAGACTCCAGTAACTGCAGCAGCACCTCGCCAGTGACACCCCGACGACGGTCGGCTTCCTTGTAGACCTTGCGAAACTGCCCCTCAAGAACGCCATAAATACGACGAATCTTCTGCTTCTCCCTGAGGTGGACGCCATAGTCGGACAGTCGCTGCCCAGACTTCTGACCATGCTGACCCGGTGCGTACGAGCGACGCTCGATAGCGCACTTGTCGGTAAAGCACTTTTCTCCCTTGAGGAACAACTTCTCGCCTTCACGGCGACACTGACGACACTTTGGGTCGAGGTTGCGAGCCACTTTTTCTTCTCCTTAAATCCGACGCCTCTTGGGCGGCCGGCAACCATTGTGGGGGATCGGCGTCACATCGGTGATCGCCGTGATCTTCATCCCGAGTGCATTGAGCGCACGCACAGAAGACTCCCGCCCCGGACCTGGTCCCTTGATGCGTACTTCAAGGTTCTTCACTCCGCACTCCACCGCCACCTTTCCTGCAGCCTCCGCTGCAACCTGGGCAGCGAAAGGCGTACTCTTGCGCGAGCCCTTGAAGCCGGCGCCGCCCGAGGTCGCCCACGAAAGCGCATTGCCCTGGCGATCGGTAATGGTGATGATCGTATTGTTGAAAGACGCGTGAATGTGAGCGACTCCCTCCGCCACGTTCTTCCTGATCTTGACTTTCTTGCGAACTTTTACAGCAGTCTTGGCCATAGTCTGGATCTAGCTCCTAATCATTTCTTGCCGGCGATGGGCTTGCGCGGCCCCTTGCGGGTACGCGCATTGGTTCGCGTACGCTGCCCACGCGACGGCAGCCCCTTGCGATGACGAAGACCGCGGTAGCAGCCGAGATCCATCAAGCGCTTGATATTCATCGTGACTTCGCGGCGCAGATCGCCCTCGACCGAGAGCTTTCCGATCTGGTCGCGCAAACGTTCCAGTTCGGCTTCCGTCAAGTCCTTCATCTTTGTGGACCGTGTAACGCCGGCGGCATCACAGATCTTCTGCGCGCGCGGACGCCCGATACCGTAGATCGCGGTAAGCGCAATCTCGGCATGCTGATGGTTCGGTAGGTTTACGCCTGCGATGCGGGCCATCGTTTCACCCCAATTAATCGAAACTTACAGTTATTGCCTTCAACCGACTCACGACTCACGAAAGTGGGTCGCCGCGGTCAACCTTGACGCTGTTTGTGACGCTGATCCGAACAGATCACGCGCACGATGCCATGCCGCCGGACAATCTTGCACTTCCGGCAGATGCGTTTTACAGATGCCAGCACTTTCATGATTAACTCCTGATTCCCCGACAGCCGGGCCAGCCGACCCCACGCCGGATTGTTGCGTCGAGAATCTTCACTTGGCGCGGAAGACGATGCGCGCGCGACTCAGATCGTAAGGAGTGAGTTGCACCGTCACTTTGTCGCCGGGCAGGATCCGAATATAGTGCATGCGCATCTTGCCGGAAATAAACCCCAGCACGACATGCCCATTCTCCAGCTTTACCCTGAACGTAGCGTTGGGAAGGTTTTCAATCACCTCACCCTGCATTTCAATCAAGTCTTCCTTGGCCATCCTATTTCGCCGGTAATCCGGAACCCTTGAAGTTCGCTTTCTTCAAGAGGCTCTCGTACTGGTGTGACATGGCATAGGCCTGAACCTGCGTCATGAAGTCCATGGTCACTACCACAATGATCAGCAGGGAAGTGCCGCCAAAATAAAACGGCACATTCCATTTCAGGATCAGGAATTCCGGTAGCAAGCAAACGATCGTGATATACCCGGCACCGACAAGTGTCAGCCGCATTAGTATTCTGTCGATGTAGCGTGCGGTTTGCTCACCGGGACGAATCCCGGGAACGAAGGCGCCGCTACGCTTCAGATTGTCGGCCGTTTCCCGAGAATTGAAGACGAGCGCCGTGTAGAAGAAGCAGAAAAAGATGATTGCCGCCGCATACAGCATCACGTAGATCGGTTGTCCAGGCGAAAGCGCCCCAGCGATATCCTTGAGCCAGCGCACCGATTCTCCCGAGCCGAACCAACCAGCGATCGTCGCCGGGAACAGGATGATTGACGAGGCGAAGATCGGCGGAATCACCCCCGCCATGTTCAACTTCAACGGCAGGTGCGAACTCTGCCCGCCATAGATTTTGTTACCGACCTGCCGCTTTGCGTAGTTTACGAGAATCTTGCGCTGTCCTCGTTCGACGAACACGACAAACGCGGTGACCACCACGACCAGCAGGCTGATGACGATCGCCGTCAGGGGATGCATGGCACCGGTCCGCACGAGTTCCAGCAGACCACCGATGGCATTGGGAAGTCCAGCGGCAATACCGGCAAAGATGATGATCGATATCCCATTGCCGAGACCACGCTCGGTCACCTGTTCACCGAGCCACATCAGGAACATCGTACCGGTGAGCAGGGTGGTCACCGTCACGAACCGGAACATCATCCCAGGATCGAGCACGAGTCCCGGCTGGGATTCCACAGCCACGGCGATACCGATTCCCTGGAAAAGCGCCAGAAAGACGGTGCCGTAACGCGTGTATTGCGTAATCTTGCGTCGCCCGGCTTCGCCTTCCTTCTTCAGCGCCTCGAGTTGCGGGCTAGCATGCGTCATCAGTTGCATGATGATCGAGGCCGAGATGTAGGGCATGATGCCGAGCGCGAAAATCGTGAAGCGTGAGAGTGCGCCCCCCGAAAACATGTTGAACATGCCGAGGATGCCGCCTTGCTGTTTGTTGAACAGTTCGCTCAGGACCTGCGGATCTATCCCCGGCACCGGAATGTGGGAACCAATCCGGTACACAACCAGAGCCCCCAGGAGGAACCACAGGCGACGTTTCAGATCGCCGAACTTCCCCCCTTTGCTGACCGTAGCTGGACTAGTTGCCAAGAAAGATCACCTCTGTGGACTCGTTATTCAGCAACGCTGCCACCGGCGGCTTCAATCGCCGTACGGGCACCCGCCGTTGCTCCAACGCCCCGGAGAACGACTTTGCGGGTGATCTCGCCCGACAGAACGACTTTCGCCGACAGCGCATGCTGCGTGATCAGGTTCGCTTGCTTCAGCGTCGACAAATCCACCTCCTCCAGCGGCAGGGAATTGAGTTCCGACAGCCGCACCTCCACGTTGAAGGCGTTGGTCAAGGACTTGAAGCCGCGCTTCGGCAAGCGGCGCTGCAACGGCATCTGGCCGCCCTCAAAGCCCACCTTATGGAAACCGCCGGCACGTGACTTTTGACCTTTGTGCCCCCGTCCGCAAGTCTTCCCGAAACCCGAGCCTATGCCACGGCCCAGACGCTTCTTGGCCGGTCTGGAGCCTTCGGCCGGCTCGACAGTATTGAGTTTCATGTCAGCCCTCGCACTTCAGGAGATAGGAAACCTTGTTGATCATCCCGCGCACCGCCGCGGTGTCCTCAAGAGTTGAACTGCTGTTCAGACGACGCAGGCCCAGGCCCCGCACGGTGGCACGGTGCGACTCTTTGGTACCGATCAGGCTTCTGACCAGCGTCACTTTTACTGTCTTTTCGGCCATATCTTATCCCAGGATCTCTTCAACGGTCTTGCCCCGCTTGGCCGCGACTTCGGCTGGCGTGGTCATCGCGCGCAAGCCGTTGATCGTCGCGCGAACGATGTTGTAGGGATTGGTCGAGCCATGCGCCTTGGCTACGACGTTGGCCATCCCCATGACGTCGAAAACGGCGCGCATCGCGCCGCCGGCGATGATTCCCGTACCCTCCGGCGCTGGCTGCATCATCACGCGCGATGCGCCATGATGACCGACTACCGTGTGCTGCAAGGTGCCGTTCTTGAGGCTCACCTTCACCAGATTTCGCCGGGCTTCTTCCATCGCCTTCTGAACCGCCACCGGAACTTCGCGCGACTTGCCCTTACCCATGCCAATCCGACCATCGCCATCGCCCACGACGGTCAACGCCGCGAAACCAAGGATGCGGCCCCCTTTGACTACCTTCGTCACACGGTTGATCGAGATCATCTTCTCGCGCATACCGTCGTCGGGCTTCTCAGCTTGCTGAGGTTTTCTGCTTTGCGGTTTAGCCATTGATTACTCCAGTTCTTTGCGGTCTGATCAGAACTTCAAACCGGCTTCACGGGCGGCATCAGCCAGCGCCTTGATCCGCCCATGGTACTGAAATCCGGCACGGTCAAACGCCACCTGCTCTATCCCGGCCTGCTTGGCGCGCTCCGCGATCAGTTGACCGATCGTTTTCGCCGCCTCGATATTGCCGCCGTTACTCAAGGTCTTGCGCAACCCCGGTTCGAGGGACGAAGCCGCAGCCAGAACCCTGGAACCGCACGCCGAAATCACCTGGGCATAGATGTGGCAGTTGCTGCGGTGAACCGACAGGCGCACGGCCTTGAGTTCGGCGATTTTGGCCCGGGTCTTGCGAGCTCTGCGCAAACGCGCCTGTTTCTTCTCAATCATCTAAGCACCCTTATTTCTTCTTCTTCGTTTCCTTGATCACGACCACTTCGTCGCTATAGCGCACGCCTTTGCCCTTGTAGGGCTCCGGTTTGCGATAAGCACGAACTTCGGCCGCGACCTGACCAACGAGCTGGCGGTCCACTCCCTTGATCACGATCTCGGTCTGCGTCGGCGTCTCGGCACTTATGCCCTTGGGCAACTTGTACGCAACCGGGTGCGAAAAGCCAAGGGTCAGGTTGAGCGTGTCACCCTGCGCCTGTGCCCGGTAGCCCACACCAACCAGATTGAGGCGGCGCTCGAAACCCTTGCTCACGCCGACCACCATATTATTCACCACCGCCCGAACCGTACCTGACAGCGCGTCGGCATTGGCGGCACCTGGCACCGGTTTGCACAGCAGGCTACCCGATTCCTGCTCGACGCAGACCGCCGAGTTACCGGAAAATTCAAGGGTTCCCAGAGGGCCCTTGACAGAGATACGTTCCGTCGTGATGTCTACCGCCACACCGGCCGGGACGACGATTGGGTTCTTAGCAACGCGGGACATGGCTACCCCTTACGCGACGATGCACAGCACTTCGCCGCCGATATGGCTGGCGCGGGCTTTGCGGTCAGTCATCACACCCTTGGGAGTTGACACGATGGCCACTCCAAGTCCGTTCATGACCTGAGGGATGTTGTCAGCCCCCCTGTAGATACGGAGACCCGGCCGCGACACACGGTCGATCCGCTCGATCACTGGCCGGCCAGCGTAATACTTCAGCCCTATCACGAGCAGCGGCTTGCCGCTGTTTTCGCTGACGGCGAAGTCTTCGACATAGCCTTCGTCCTTGAGGACCTGGGCGATGGCAATCTTTACCTTTGAAGACGGCATGGCGACGGAGGCCTTGCTTGCCATCTGGGCATTTCGGATGCGTGTCAGCATGTCGCTGATCGGATCGCTCATACTCATTTCGTTTTCTCCTGCCTACCAGCTAGCCTTGATCATCCCCGGGACCTCGCCCTGCAGCGCGAATTGGCGCAGCTTGCCACGACCCAAACCGAACTTCCGATAGACACCACGAGGGCGACCCGTCATCTCGCAACGGTTACGCAGCCTGACCGGGCTTGAGTTCCTTGGCAGTGACTGCATCTTCAGGCGCGCCTCAAAGCGTTCATCGAGCGGCCGGCTTTCGTCACCGATGATTGCGACCAACTCGGCACGCTTTTTGGCATACTTTTCAACTATCTTGCGCCGCTTTTCACCGCGGTTGATCACAGCGAGTTTCGCCATTTCGTCTCAGTTCCTGAAGGGAAATTTAAACGCGCCAAGCAAGGCACGCGCCTCGGCGTCGGTCTTGGCAGTAGTAGTGACACTGATGTTCATGCCACGCAACGCATCGATCTTGTCGTACTCGATCTCCGGAAAGATGATCTGCTCCTTGAGGCCCATGTTGTAGTTCCCACGGCCGTCAAAGCCTTTCCCCGAAATACCCCGGAAATCACGCACCCGCGGCAGCGCGACGGTAACGAGCCGATCGATGAACTCGAACATACGTGGCCCGCGCAGCGTTACCATGCACCCGATCGGATAGCCGGTGCGGATTTTGAAGCCGGCAATCGACTTGCGAGCCTTGGTAACCACCGGTTTCTGACCGGCAATCTTGGTCAAATCGCCAACGGCGTTGTCGAGCACCTTCTTGTCGGCAACGGCCTCGCCCACACCAATGTTGAGCGTTACCTTGGTGATGCGAGGCACTTCCATTCTCGACTTGTACCCGAACTTCTGGGTCAGCTCGGCGACCACCGTGGTCTTGTAGTAATCCAGCAAACGCGCCATGACTGCTCCTTAGGCCCCCAACACTTCGCCATTCGACTTGAAAAACCGCACCTTCGTGCCATCTCCAAGGGTTTTGAAACCGACGCGGTCGGCCTTCTTGGTCGCCGGGTTGTAGAGCGAAACATTCGAAATGTGCAGCGGCATCTCTTTCTCGATGATCCCGCCGACGACACCCTTTACCGGATTCGGCTTGACATGCTTCTTGACCCGATTGACACCATCAACGAGCACATGTTCGGCGTCTATACGGCGAACCACCGAGCCGCGCTTACCCTTGTCTTTTCCAGCGATGACGACCACATCGTCGCCTTTGCGAATCTTTTCCATGACCTTCCTTACAGCACTTCTGGCGCCAGCGACACGATCTTCATGAAACGGTCGCCGCGCAGTTCGCGCGTTACCGGCCCGAAGATACGGGTACCTATCGGCTCCATCTTGTTATTCAGGAGGACGGCCGCATTGTGGTCGAACTTGACCAGGGAACCGTCGCCACGGCGCACACCTTTGGCGGCACGCACGACCACCGCGCTGTAGACATCGCCTTTCTTGACACGCCCACGCGGCGCTGCATCCTTGATCGTGACCTTGATAATGTCACCGATGCCGGCGTAACGGCGCTTGGAGCCGCCGAGCACCTTGATGCACATCACCGAGCGAGCGCCAGTATTGTCGGCGACGTCGAGAATCGTCTGTACTTGAATCATCTGTCACTCCAACTTGGCCCGCGTTGGCGGTCAGTCTTGGAACCCGTAGGGGTAGGAACGCCCAAGCGTGAAAGGATTACTCGGGCAGGGGAAAGCCGACTATTATAGCGGCCAATAGCAAAAACGCAAGCGTTAGACCGCAACTGCGCGTTCGAGCAAGCGGGTCACGATCCAGGCCTTGGTCTTCGCCAGCGGACGAGACTCCTGAATTTCCACCAGATCACCGGCTTTCGCCTGATTGTCGTCGTTGTGTGCATGGTACTTGCTTGAGCGCACGATGATCTTGTTATACATCGCATGCTTGACGCGACGCTCAACCACGACCGTGACGGTCTTGTCCATCTTGTCACTGACGACGCGCCCTACCAAGGTACGCTTGTTGGTGGTGGTTTCGCTCATTGTTGCACTGCCTTTTCACGAAGAAGCGTGCGTACGCGCGCAATCTGCCGACGCACTTTGCCAATCTGACTGTTGTTCGACAGCTGCTGGGTGGCAAGCTGCATCCGTAGCCCGAACTGGGCCTTCAGCAGCTCCAGGAGCTCCAGATTCAGCTCGTCCACGGTTTTTGCTCTGAGTTCGCTGACTTTCATGATCAACCCACCATACGCGTAACGAAAACCGTCGGAATCGGCAGCTTGGCGGCGGCCAGGGCGAACGCTTCGCGCGCCAAGCCTTCATTGACCCCATCCATCTCGTACAGAACCTTGCCTGGCTTGATCTCGGCAACCCAGTACTCGGGGTTGCCTTTGCCGCTGCCCATCCGGACTTCGGCTGGCTTTTTCGAGATCGGCTTGTCGGGAAAGACACGAATCCAGATACGGCCCCCGCGCTTGATGTGACGGGTCATTGCCCGACGAGCAGCCTCGATCTGTCGGGCGGTCAACCGCCCGCGACCGATCGCCTTGAGGCCGAACTCGCCGAAGCTTACCTTGGCCCCACGCGTCGCGAGCCCGGTGTTGCGACCCTTCTGCTCCTTCCGGTACTTTCTTCTAGCTGGCTGCAGCATCTGTTGTTCCTGCCTTTCTTACTCGTTTCACCGGCGCCTTCGCTTCTCCAGCCACCCCATCCGACTTTACGGCTTCCTCAGCACCATCGATCCGCGCTTTCGGTGGGCGAGCCGGTCTGTCCGTCGTCTCCCCGGGGCGCGCCGTACGCCGCGGCCTGCGCTCATCGGCCGCCGCCTCTGGCGACAGGGCCGCCTGCTCCTGGCGATTCAGGATCTCTCCCTTGAATACCCATACCTTGACGCCGATGAGACCATAGGTGGTCAGCGCCTCCGAGGTCGCATAATCGATGTCGGCGCGCAGCGTGTGCAACGGCACGCGACCCTCGCGATACCATTCGCGGCGTGCGATTTCGGCACCGTTCAGACGACCAGAACTCATGATCTTGATGCCCTGCGCACCCAGACGCATCGCGTTCTGCATCGCGCGCTTCATGGCGCGGCGGAACATGATGCGCTTCTCAAGCTGCTGGGTGATCGAGTCGGCGATCAGTTGGGCATCCAGCTCCGGCTTGCGGATTTCTTCGATGCTCACATGCACCGGAACGCCCATGATCTTTTGCAGGGCGACCCTGAGGTGATCAATCTCCTCGCCCTTCTTGCCGATGACGACGCCCGGGCGGGCGGAGAAGATCGTGACCCGCGCGTTCTTGGCCGGCCGCTCGATCAGGATGCGCCCGACGGACGCATGCTTGAGCTTCTTCTTGAGGTATTCGCGAACCTTGATGTCTTCATTGAGCATGCCGGCAAAGTTCTTCTTGTTGGCATACCAGCGCGACGACCAGTCACGCGTGACCGCCAGACGAAACCCGGCAGGATGAATCTTTTGTCCCATTCTAGTTCCTCAGTTGCCGACGGTCAGAAATACGTGACAGGTCGGCTTGACGATCCGGTTACCGCGACCCTTCGCCCGCGCGGTAAAGCGCTTGAGAACGGTTCCCTTCTCGACGCAGATCGTCTTCACCGTCAGTTCGTCAATGTCAGCACCATCGTTGTGCTCGGCATTGGCGATGGCCGATTCGAGGACCTTCTTGATGATCGCAGCACCCTTCTTGGGGCTGAACGTCAGAATGCTCAGCGCCCTGTCGACCGGCAGGCCGCGTATCTGATCGGCCACCAATCGCCCCTTCTGGCTGGACAGGCGCACGCCGCGCAAGACAGCACGAGTTTCCATATTCATTCCTCTATCTCTTTGCCTTCTTGCCAGCCGTGTGGCCCTTGAAGGTACGAGTCAGCGAAAACTCGCCGAGCTTGTGCCCAACCATGTTCTCGGTCACGTAGACCGGAACGTGTTGCTTGCCGTTATGAACGGCAATGGTAAGACCAACGAAATCCGGCAGCACCGTGGACCGGCGTGACCAAGTCTTGATCGGGCGCTTGTCGCCCGTGGCGCGCACCACGCCCACTTTTTTCAGCAGATGGGCATCGGCAAACGGGCCCTTCTTAACGGAACGTCCCATGGTTCTCTATCCCCTAGCGTTTGTTACTACGGCGCTGCACGATCATCGAAGTCGTGCGCTTGTTGCGACGAGTACGATAGCCTTTGGTCTTGGTACCCCAAGGACTGACCGGGTGCATACCGGACGCTGTCTTGCCCTCGCCACCACCGTGCGGGTGATCGATTGGGTTCATCGCGACGCCACGAACCGTGGGACGAATGCCGCGCCAGCGATTGCCGCCTGCCTTGCCAATCGAGCGCAAGCTGTGCTCTTCGTTACCTACCTCACCGATAGTCGCCCGGCACTCGACGTGCACCCGCCTGATCTCTCCGGAGCGAAGGCGCAGCTGGGCGTGCACGCCCTCCCGGGCCAGCAGCTGCGCCGAGGTGCCTGCTGAACGCGCCAGTTGCGCACCCTTGCCCGGAACCATCTCGACACAGTGGATCGTGGTACCTACCGGGATGTTACGTATCGGCAGGGTGTTACCGACCTTGATCGGCGCCTCCGAACCACTCGCCACCTGCTGCCCGACCACCAGACCCTTGGGAGCGATGATGTAGCGACGCTCCCCATCCGCGTAACAGAGCAAAGCTATCGTCGCGGTACGGTTGGGATCGTATTCGAGGCGCTCCACCTGGGCGGCAACCCCATCTTTGTTACGCTTGAAATCGATCAGCCGATAGTGTTGCTTGTGGCCGCCACCCTTGTGGCGAGTCGTGATGTGTCCATTGTTGTTGCGGCCGGCGTGCTTGGACTGGGACTCGATCAGCCCGGCAACGGGCGCGCCCTTGTGCAACCCCGGAGTGACGACCTTGATGACCGCACGGCGGCCAGGTGAAGTCGGCTTGACTTTGACGAGCGCCATCAGACGACCCCCCCATCGACGAAGTTAATCTCCTGACCGGGCTTGAGGCACACATAGGCCTTCTTCCAGTTCCTGCGCCGGCCCATGACACGACCGAACTTCTTTTGCTTGCCCTTGACGTTGGCAATCTGGACAGATTCCACGGAAACCTTGAACAGCAGTTCGACGGCACCCTTTACTTCGGGCTTGGTTGCGTCGGACGTCACACGAAAGATCACCTGTGAATACTTGTCTGCCACATAGGTGGCCTTTTCGGAGATCTGCGGAGCGAGCAACACCTGCATCAAACGTTGGTGATTCATCCCAGGATCTCCTCAAACTTGGCCAGCGCACCCTTGGTCACCAGCACTTTCGGGAAGTGGATCAGCGACACCGGGTCGGTCTGGCTGACTTCCAGCACCAGCACATTCGGCAGGTTGCGCGCCGCCAGGAAGACGTTTTCGTCAAGATCGTCGGTGATCACGAGCACTGACTCGTAGCCCATATCCTTGATCTTTGCGGCAAACAGCTTCGTCTTCGGAGCAGCTATCGACAGCGTGTCGACAACGGCCAGCCGATCCTGGCGAACAAGCTGCGACAGGATTGCTGCCATGCCGGCGCGATACATCTTGCGGTTCAGTTTCTGGCTGAAGTTCTCGTCCGGTGAACTCGGGAAGACCCGGCCGCCGCCACGCCAGATCGGTGATGAAGACATGCCCGCCCGCGCCCGACCGGTGCCCTTCTGGCGCCACGGCTTCTTGGTCGTGTGCCGCACATCCTGACGATCCTTTTGCGCGCGATTGCCACTACGCGCGTTCGCCTGATAGGCAACGAGGACCTGATGCACCAGCGCCTCGTTGTATTCACGGCCAAACAGTGCGTCGGATGCCTCCAGACGACTGGCTTCCTGGCCTTGCTCATTGATCAGCTTGAGTTCCATTTATGCCCCCGCCTTGACTGCAGGACGCACAATCACATCCGACCCCTTGGAGCCGGGCACTGCGCCCTTGAGCAACAGCAACTGACGATCCACGTCGACCCGAACGACTTCGAGATTTTGCTGCGTGCGCTTGACAGCACCGAGGTGACCAGCCATCTTTTTGCCCGGGAAGACGCGACCGGGGTCTTGCGCCATGCCGGTGGAGCCCAGCGCCTGATGCGAAACCGAGTTGCCGTGCGCGGCGCCCTGTGAAGAAAAGTGGTGCCGCTTGATGCCGCCGGAAAAGCCCTTGCCGATCGTCTTGCCGGTCACGTCGACCTTTTGACCGACCGCAAAGATGGTGACGCTGATTTGGTCGCCAGGCTTGAGCGTGGCGAGTTCGGCAACCGATACAGGAAACTCCTTCAGGACGTGGCCGGCTTCGACACCGGCTTTGGCGAGGTGCCCCGCCAGGGGCTTGCTCACCCGCGACGCGCGACGCTTGCCGAAGGCTACCTGAACGACCGAATAGCCGTCGTTCTGGGGCGTTTTGATCTGGGCAACGCGATTATTGGACACATCGAGCACGGTCACCGGGACACTTATTCCGTCGTCGGTGAAGATGCGCGTCATGCCAACCTTGCGCCCAACAAGGCCTAGACTCATGGTTATTCTCCTCAGACCGGCTACGATTGGCCGGCGAGCGATACTAACAAAAACGGGCAGTGTCAATAGCACAGCTGCCCGACGAAAGGCGGCGATTATAGCCGCTACAACGCCCTTACTGCAACTTAATTTCGACGTCAACGCCCGCTGGCAGGTCAAGCTTCATGAGCGCATCAACAGTCTTGTCGGTGGGATCGATGATGTCCATCAAACGGAGATGGGTACGCATTTCAAACTGGTCGCGCGAACTCTTGTCCACGTGCGGGGAGCGGAGCACGTCGAAGCGCTGAATACGGGTCGGCAACGGCACCGGGCCGCGAACGACTGCACCGGTACGCTTGGCGGTCTCAACAATCTCCTGCGCGGACTGATCGATCAAGCGATAGTCAAAGGCCTTCAGGCGGATTCGGATTTTCTGGCTTTGCATGTCATATTCCAAAGAGCGATGGACGGGGGGGTTCAAGCCCCGCCCGAGGTTTTGCCGACTACTCGATGATCTTGGCCACGACGCCGGCACCAACGGTGCGGCCGCCTTCGCGGATGGCGAAACGCAAGCCCTCCTCCATGGCGATCGGCGAGATCAGTTTGACGGTCATCTGGATGTTGTCGCCCGGCATCACCATCTCGACGCCTTCGGGCATGGCGATCGCGCCGGTCACATCCGTCGTCCGGAAGTAGAACTGCGGGCGATAGTTGTTGAAGAACGGCGTGTGACGACCACCCTCTTCCTTCGACAGCACGTAAACCTCACCCGTGAAGTGCGTGTGCGGCTTGATCGAACCCGGCTTGGCAAGAACCTGGCCACGCTCGACGTCTTCACGCTTGATGCCGCGCAGGAGAACACCGACGTTGTCACCGGCCTGGCCCTGGTCGAGCAGCTTGCGGAACATCTCGACGCCCGTGCAGGTCGTCTTGATCGTCGGCCGAATGCCGACAATCTCGACTTCCTCGCCGACCTTGACCACCCCGCGCTCCACCCGCCCGGTCACCACCGTGCCCCGGCCGGAAATCGAGAAAACGTCCTCCAGCGGCAGCAGGAAGGGCTTGTCCACCGCCCGCTCCGGCGTCGGGATGTACGCATCGAGCGCATCCGCCAGCGCCATCACCGACTGTTCGCCGAGCGCGCCGGTGTCGCCTTCCAGCGCCTTCAGCGCCGAACCCTGGATGATCGGCACATCGTCGCCCGGGAAGTCGTACTTCGACAGCAACTCACGAACCTCCATGTCGACCAGCTCGAGCAGCTCGGCGTCGTCGACCATGTCGCACTTGTTCAGATAGACGATGATGTACGGCACGCCCACCTGCCGCGCCAGCAGAATGTGCTCGCGCGTCTGCGGCATCGGGCCATCCGCCGCCGACACCACCAGGATCGCGCCGTCCATCTGCGCCGCACCGGTAATCATGTTCTTGATGTAGTCCGCGTGACCCGGGCAGTCGACGTGCGCATAGTGCCGCTTCGACGTCTCGTACTCGACGTGCGCCGTGTTGATCGTGATGCCGCGCGCCTTCTCTTCCGGCGCCGCGTCGATCTGGTCGTAGGCCTTCGCCACTCCGCCGAACTTCTTCGCCAGAATGGTCGTGATCGCCGCCGTCAGCGTCGTCTTTCCGTGATCAACGTGCCCAATCGTCCCCACATTCACGTGCGGCTTCGTGCGTTCAAATTTTCCCTTGGCCATCAGCGTATCCTCAGTAACATGGTCATTTCTTGTTGATTACCGCCTCGGCGACGTTCTTCGGCGCTTCGGCGTAGTGCTTGAACTCCATCGAATAGGTCGCGCGACCCTGGGACAGCGAGCGCAGGGTGGTCGAGTAACCGAACATCTCGGCCAGCGGCACCTCGGCCTTGATCGCCTTGATGTTGCCGGGCAGGTCCTCCATACCCTGTACCATGCCCCGGCGGCTCGACAGATCGCCCATCACGTTGCCCATGTAGTCTTCCGGCGTCTCGACCTCGACCGCCATCATCGGCTCCAGCAGAGTCGGCGAGGCCCGCCGCATACCGTCCTTGAAGGCTATGGCGGCGGCCATGCGAAAAGCGTTCTCGTTGGAGTCCACGTCATGGTAGGAGCCTTCGAACAGCGTGAACTTGATGTCGACCACAGGAAAACCGGCCAGTACACCGCTGGTGACCGCATCCTGCAAGCCCTTGTCCACCGCCGGAATATACTCGCGCGGTACGGTGCCCCCCTTGATCGCATCGACGAACTCGTAGCCCTTGCCCGGCTCATTGGGTTCGATCTTCAACCAGACATGACCGTATTGACCACGCCCGCCCGACTGCTTGACAAACTTGCCTTCCTGTTCGACCGATTTCTTGATGCACTCGCGGTAAGCCACCTGCGGCGCACCGACGTTGGCATCGACGCCGAACTCGCGCTTCAGCCGATCGACGATGATCTCGAGGTGCAACTCGCCCATGCCGGAAATGATCGTTTGCCCCGACTCCTCGTCGGTACGCACGCGGAACGACGGATCCTCCTGCGCCAGGCGACCCAGGGCGATACCCATCTTCTCCTGGTCCGGCTTGGTCTTCGGCTCGACAGCCACGTGAATCACCGGCTCGGGGAAGATCATCCGCTCAAGGGTGATCACCGCCGATGGGTCGCACAACGTCTCACCGGTCGTCACCTCCTTGAGGCCGACGCACGCAGCGATGTCGCCAGCCAGCACCTCCTTGATTTCCTCGCGGTTGTTGGCGTGCATCTGCAGCACGCGACCGATACGCTCCTTGCGGCCCTTCGTCGGGTTGTAAATAGTATCGCCCGTCTTCAAGACACCGGAGTAGACCCGGATGAAGGTCAGTTGACCGACGTACGGGTCGGTCATCAGTTTGAAGGCCAGCGCGGAAAACTTGGCATCGTCGGACGCCTCACGCGTAGCGAGTTCGCCGTCTTCCTTTTCTCCGGTCACCGGCGGAATATCGACTGGCGACGGCAGCAGGTCGATCACCGCATCGAGCATGCGTTGCACGCCCTTGTTCTTGAAGGCGGTGCCGCACAGCGCCGGCTGGATCTCGCAGGCAATCGTCCGATCACGCAGACCCTTGATGACCTGAGCTTCGCTCAACTCACCCTGCTCCAGGTAGGCGTCCATCAGCTCTTCCGACGATTCGGCGGCGGCCTCGACCATCTTGCTCCGCCACTCGTCCGCCTCGGCCTGAAGGCTGGCGGGGATGTCGCGATAATCGAACTTCATTCCCAGCGAGGCTTCATCCCAGTAGATGGCCCGCATCTTGATGAGATCGACGACACCTTCGAAGTAGTCTTCCTTACCGATCGGAATGACGATCGGCACCGGATTGGCCTTCAGGCGAATCCGCATCTGGTCGACGACCTTGAAGAAATCTGCGCCCTGACGGTCCATCTTGTTCACGAAGGCAAGCCGCGGCACCTTGTACTTCGTCGCCTGACGCCACACCGTCTCCGACTGCGGTTGCACCCCACCGACGGCACAGTAGATCATGCACGCCCCGTCGAGCACCCGCATGGAACGTTCGACTTCGATCGTGAAGTCAACGTGCCCAGGAGTATCGATGATGTTGATGCGGTGCTCCGGGCGATCAAGCTGCATGCCTTTCCAGAAGCAGGTCGTCGCCGCCGAAGTGATCGTGATTCCGCGCTCCTGCTCCTGAGCCATCCAGTCCATGGTCGCGGCGCCATCGTGCACTTCACCGATCTTGTGGTTGATGCCGGTGTAGAACAGGATACGCTCGGTCGCCGTCGTCTTGCCGGCGTCAATATGCGCGCTGATACCGATGTTCCGGTAACGCTCGATGGGGGTTTTGCGTGCCACGGTAATAAACCTTCACTAAGAAAGAACGATCGTCGTCGGAAGACAGCGATGCTGACGCCTCAGAACCGGAAGTGCGCAAACGCCTTGTTGGCCTCGGCCATACGGTGGACTTCGTCGCGCTTCTTGACGGCGCCGCCGCGGCTCTCGGAAGCCTCGAGCATTTCGGCGGCGAGGCGCTGACCCATCGATTTCTCGGAACGCTTGCGCGCCGACTCGCGCAGCCAACGCATGGCAAGCGCCATCCGACGACTCGGGCGGACCTCGACCGGCACCTGGTAGTTGGCACCACCGACGCGACGGCTCTTCACTTCGACCAGGGGCTTGATGTTGCCTAGCGCCAGACCAAAGACCTCAAGAGGATCCTTGCTGGTCTTGCTGACGATCAGATCAAAGGCACCGTACACGATGCGCTCGGCTACGGACTTCTTCCCGCACTTCATGATCGTATTGACAAACTTCGAAACTTCGACATTGCCAAACTTCGGATCGGGCAGAATATCGCGCTTCGGTACTTCACGACGACGTGGCATAACAACCTCTCATAGTCACAATTCAGTCGAAGGGTCGGGCGACCTTCCCTCCCAGCCGCCCACCAGGAGCGGCCCGTACTCGGACGGGGACTCAGGCAGCCTTCGGCCGCTTCGTGCCATACTTGGAACGGCTCTGCTTGCGCTTCTTGACTCCCTGGGTGTCCAGCGAACCACGCACCGTGTGATAACGAACGCCCGGCAGGTCCTTGACACGGCCACCGCGGATCAGAACGACCGAGTGCTCCTGAAGGTTGTGGCCTTCGCCGCCGATGTACGAGATCACCTCGAAGCCATTCGTCAGTCGTACCTTGCAAACCTTCCGCAGCGCCGAGTTTGGCTTTTTCGGCGTCGTGGTGTACACCCGTGTGCAGACGCCGCGTTTCTGCGGGCAATTCCCCAAGGCCGGCACTTTGCTCTTGCTGCGAATCGCCTCACGAGGCTTGCGCACGAGCTGGTTAATGGTTGGCATGTTCCCACCCCTATGTTCTGTACAGAAACCACCATGGAGACCACGGGGCGTCTGCAAAAAACCAAGGCGGACCAAAGGCCGCCTTGGCGATTTTCACGACAAACCAACGCGGCGTTCGCGTCGGCGACAAAGACCGGCGATTTTAGGGACTAACGGGCTGCAAGTCAACCAACAGGCGCGTCCTGAGCATTCTCTTCGCTGCGCGCCAAGTCCTCTTCCAGCCAGCCGCTTCCCGCTGCGATGTCCTCGCCCGCCGCGTTCTTCTTGCGCGTAGCGTGGTAGGCGAGGCCCGTCCCGGCCGGGATCAGACGACCGACGATGACGTTCTCCTTGAGTCCGCGCAACTCGTCGCGCTTGCCCATGATGGCCGCCTCGGTCAACACCCGCGTCGTTTCCTGGAAGGAGGCCGCGGAAATGAACGAATCGGTCGACAACGAGGCCTTGGTAATCCCCAGCAACACGTGTTCGTAGGTTGCGGGCAGCTTGCCTTCGGCAAGCATCCCGTCATTCTCGTCGAGCAGGTGAGCACGCTCGACTTGCTCACCCTTGATGAACTTGGTGTCTCCGGGGTCGAGCACATTGACGCGCCGCAGCATCTGGCGAACGATCACCTCGATGTGCTTGTCGTTGATCTTCACGCCCTGCAGGCGGTAGACGTCCTGCACTTCATCGGTAATGTAGATGGCCAGCGCCTCGACCCCCAGCAAGCGCAGGATGTCGTGGGGATCGGGCGCACCGTCGACGATCGACTCGCCCTTGTTGACCACCTGGCCGTCGTGCACCAGGACGTGCTTGTCCTTGAGGATCAGGTACTCGTGGGTGATGCCGTCAAGGTCCGTGATCACCAACCGCTGCTTGCCTTTGGTGTCCTTGCCGAAGGAAATGGTGCCGGTGAACTCGGCCAGCATGCCCGCGTCCTTGGGGGTGCGCGCTTCGAAGAGTTCCGCCACACGTGGCAGACCGCCGGTGATGTCTCGCGTCTTGGCCGATTCCTGCGGCAGGCGCGCGAGCACGTCGCCAACGGAAATCTGCTGCCCGTCGAAGACATTGATGATCGCGCCCACCTGGAACGTGATGGTCACCGGGTGATCGCTGCCATGCATCTTCACTTCGTCACCCGCGGGATCGAACAGTCTCACCTGCGGACGCAGGCCCTTGCTCGGAGCCTTGCCGCCCCGCTTCGGATCGATGACGACGAGCGTCGACAGCCCGGTCACCTCGTCGATCTGCTTGGCGACGGTGACGCCTTCCTCGACATTCTCGAACTTCACCAGACCCGAGTACTCGGCGATGATCGGGCGCGTGTGGGGATCCCAACTGGCCAGTCTGGCGCCGGCTTTAACTGCCTGTCCGTCAACGACCTGCAGTGTCGAGCCATAGGGAACCTTGTGCTTCTCCCGTTCGCGACCGTTGTCGTCGGTGATCAGGATCTCGCCGGAGCGCGTGATGACAATCTTCTCGCCCTTGGCACTGGTCACGTAGCGCATCGTGGCGGTGAAGCGGACGACACCGGCACTGCGCGTCTCGACCTGGCTGGCAACTGCGGCACGCGAGGCCGCACCGCCGACGTGGAAGGTGCGCATGGTCAACTGCGTTCCCGGTTCGCCGATGGATTGTGCGGCGATCACGCCAACCGCCTCGCCGACGTTTACCGGCGAACCGCGCCCGAGGTCGCGCCCGTAACACTTGCCGCACAGGCCGTAGCGCGTGTCGCAGGTCAACGGCGTACGCACCTTGACTTCGTCGATGCCGACCTGGTCGATCAGATCACAATGATCCTCACTGATCAGGGTCCCTTGTTCGATGACCGTCTCCTCGGTGTCGGGGTCTACGACGTCCGACGCCGTGACCCGACCGAGAATGCGCTCGCGCAGCGCCTCGATCACTTCACCCCCCTCGATCAGGGCTTTCATGGTGACGCCATTGGTCGTCCCGCAGTCATCCTCGATGACCACCAGATCCTGCGTCACGTCGACCAGTCGGCGCGTCAGGTAACCCGAGTTGGCCGTCTTCAGGGCGGTGTCCGCGAGACCCTTGCGTGCTCCGTGCGTCGAGATGAAGTACTGAAGAACGTTCAGGCCCTCACGGAAGTTGGTCGTGATCGGCGTCTCGATGATCGAGCCGTCCGGCTTGGCCATCAGACCCCGCATGCCCGCCAACTGGCGAATCTGCGCTGCCGAACCACGCGCGCCGGAATCGGCCATCATGAAGATGGAATTGAAGGAATCCTGCTTTTCCTTTTCCCCCTGACGATTGGTCACTTCCACCTGGCCGAGCTGTTCCATCATCACCTTGGCAACCTTGTCGCCGGTGCGGCCCCAGATGTCCACCACCTTGTTGTAACGTTCGCCATTGGTCACCAGACCATTGGTGTACTGGTTCTCGATCTCCTTGACCTCGGCTTCCGCTTCGGCAACGATCTCGCGCTTTTTCGCCGGGACCAGCATATCGTCGGAACAGATCGAAATGCCGGCTCGAGTGGCCAGGCGATAGCCGTTCTGCATCAACTTGTCGGCGAAAACGACGGTCTCCTTGAGACCACAGCGGCGGAAAGCGGCGTTGATCAGCTTCGAGATTTCCTTTTTCTTCAGCGGCTTGTCGATCAGGCTGAAAGGCAGGCCTTTCGGGAGGATCTCCGAGAGCAGCGCGCGGCCGGCCGTAGTGTCGTAGCGCGTCACCTTTTCCTGCCAGCCGCTCTCGCCATCGCGCTCGTATTCGGTGATGCGAACCGAAATGCGGGCGTGCAGGTCAAGCGAACCGGCCTGCATGGCGCGCGTCACTTCCGCGAGATCGGGGAAGAGCATGCCCTCGCCGGTAGCGTTGATGCGCTCCCGCGTGGCGTAATAGAGACCGAGGACGATATCCTGTGAGGGAACGATGATCGGTTCGCCATTTGCCGGCGACAGGACGTTGTTGGAGGCGAGCATCAGCGTCCGTGCCTCCATCTGGGCCTCGAGGGACAAGGGCACGTGCACAGCCATCTGGTCGCCGTCGAAGTCAGCGTTGAAGGCGGCACAGACCAGTGGATGCAACTGGATCGCCTTGCCCTCGATCAGCGTCGGCTCGAAGGCCTGGATGCCAAGGCGGTGCAGCGTCGGCGCGCGGTTGAGCATGATCGGATGCTCGCGAATCACCTCTTCGAGGATATCCCAGACCACCGCTTCCTGCGTCTCGACCATCTTCTTCGCCTGCTTGATGGTCGTCGCCAAGCCCATGACCTCGAGACGGTTGAAAATGAAGGGCTTGAACAACTCGAGCGCCATCAGCTTCGGCAGACCGCACTGGTGCAGCTTGAGTTGCGGCCCAACGACGATCACCGAACGCCCCGAGTAGTCGACGCGCTTGCCGAGCAGGTTCTGGCGGAAACGACCACCCTTGCCCTTGATCATGTCCGCCAGGGACTTGAGGGGGCGCTTGTTGGCACCGGTCATCGCCTTGCCACGCCGGCCGTTGTCGAGCAGCGAGTCCACCGCTTCCTGGAGCATGCGCTTCTCGTTGCGTACGATGATCTCCGGCGCCTTGAGTTCGAGCAGACGCTTCAAGCGGTTGTTGCGGTTGATCACCCGACGATAGAGGTCGTTGAGATCCGAGGTAGCGAAACGTCCGCCGTCGAGCGGCACCAGCGGGCGGAGATCGGGCGGCAAGACCGGTAGCACCTCGAGCACCATCCACTCGGGCTTGATCCCCGACTTCTGGAAGCCTTCGAGAATCTTCAGACGCTTCGAGAATTTCTTGCTCTTGGTCTCCGAGGTGGTCGTCTCGAGCTCCGAGCGCAAACCCTCGACTTCACGTCCGAGATCGATCGAGCGCAACAACTCGCGAATCCCTTCGGCCCCCATGGCGGCGTAGAAGTCGTCGCCATACTCCTCGACCTTGGCCAGGTAGTCATCCTCGGTCAGCAACTGGCCGCGCGCCAGCGGCGTCATGCCCGGATCGAAAACGACGAAGGCCTCGAAATAGAGGACGCGCTCGATGTCGCGCAGTGTCATGTCGAGAACCATGCCCAGCCGACTGGGCAGGCTTTTCAGAAACCAGATATGCGCGACCGGGCTGGCAAGTTCGATATGCGCCATGCGCTCGCGACGAACCTTGGCGAGCGTCACTTCGACGCCGCACTTCTCGCAGATCACACCACGATGCTTGAGCCGCTTGTACTTGCCGCAAAGGCACTCGTAATCCTTGATCGGGCCAAAAATCTTGGCACAGAACAAGCCGTCGCGTTCCGGCTTGAAGGTACGATAGTTGATCGTCTCAGGCTTCTTCACTTCGCCGTAGGACCACGAGCGGATCTTGTCCGGCGATGCGAGACCGATGGTGATCGCATCGAACTGCTCTTCCTGCGTCACCTGTCTGAACAAATCAAGCAGTGCTTTCATCTTTTGCTCCAGTAAGGAGTGAGGCGTCGGGGGCAAATAGCGGCGAGGCGGGTCGGACCAAAACCTTCAGCGCTCACCCCTTGGCAAACAATCAGAAACGTTCGAGATCAATATCGATCGCCAGCGAGCGGATTTCCTTGACCAGTACGTTGAAGGACTCGGGCATGCCGGCGTCGATCTTGTGGTCGCCCTTGACGATGTTCTCGTAGACCTTCGTCCGGCCATTGACGTCGTCGGACTTGACCGTGAGCATTTCCTGCAGCACATAGGAGGCGCCATAGGCTTCCAGCGCCCAGACCTCCATCTCGCCGAAACGCTGGCCGCCGAACTGCGCCTTGCCACCGAGCGGCTGCTGGGTAACCAGCGAGTACGGACCGGTGGAGCGGGCGTGCATCTTGTCATCGACGAGGTGATGAAGCTTCAGCACGTGCATGTAACCCACCGTCACCTGACGCTCGAACTGTTCGCCGGTACGACCATCGTAGAGGGTCATCTGCCCGGATTCCGGCATGCCGGCCAGCGCCAGCATCGACTTGATCTCCGACTCCTTGGCGCCGTCGAAAACCGGGGTCGCAAAGGGAACTCCCGCCTCCAGGTTGCCGGCCATTTCGTTGATCTCGACGTCATTGAGCTGGTCGAGGTCTTCGGACTTGCCGGTGCCGTTGTAGATCTGCTCGAGGAATCCACGCACCTCGTTGGCGTTGGCCTGTCGGCTGAGCATCTCGCCGATCTTGATGCCGAGGCCCTTGGCGGCCAGTCCGAGGTGCACCTCGAGAATCTGGCCGACGTTCATCCGCGAAGGAACGCCAAGCGGATTGAGGACGATATCGACCGGCCGGCCGTCGGCCATGTAAGGCATGTCCTCCACCGGCACGATACGTGAGACGACGCCCTTGTTACCATGCCGTCCGGCCATCTTGTCACCCGCCTGCAGGCGGCGCTTGACGGCGACATAGACCTTGACCATCTTCTGCACGCCCGGCGGCAGTTCGTCGCCCTGGGTCAGCTTTTTGCGCTTCTCCTCAAAGGCAATATCGAAGCCCTTGCGGGTCTGTTCCAGGCCCTCGCGCAGCGATTCCAGCTGATGGGCAACTTCTTCGTCGGCCATCCGGATGTCGAACCAGTGATGCGGCTCGATGCCGTCGAGATACTCCTGCACGACCAGCGTACCCTTCGCCAGTCGCTTCGGCCCGCCGTTGGCCGGCTTGCCGACGATCAGTCGCTCGACGCGGGCAAAGGCATCGCGCTCGACGATCCGCAGTTGGTCGGCCAGATCGAGTTTGTAGCTGCGCAAGTGGTCGTCGATGATCGACTGCGCGCGCTTGTCGCGCTCGATCCCCTCGCGCGTGAACACCTGGACGTCGATGACCGTACCGGCGATTCCCGACTGCACGCGTAGCGAGGTATCCTTGACGTCCGACGCCTTCTCGCCAAAGATCGCCCGCAGGAGCTTCTCTTCCGGCGTCAGTTGCGTCTCGCCCTTCGGCGTCACTTTGCCGACGAGAACGTCGCCGGCTTCGACTTCGGCGCCAATATAGACAATTCCGGATTCATCGAGACGCGACAGTTGCGACTCGCCAAGAGAAGCGATGTCGCGGGTGATCTCCTCCGGACCCAACTTCGTGTCGCGGGCGACCACCGTCAGTTCCTCGATGTGAATCGAGGTGAAACGGTCCTGCGCCACGACGCGCTCCGAGATCAGGATCGAATCCTCGAAGTTGTAACCGTTCCACGGCATGAACGCGACCAGCATATTCTGGCCGAGGGCCAGCTCACCCTTGTCGGTCGACGCGCCGTCAGCGACCACATCACCGCGCGCGATCAGATCGCCAACGCGGACCAGCGGCCGCTGGTTGATATTGGTGTTCTGATTGGAGCGGGTGTACTTGACGAGGTTGTAGATGTCGACACCGACTTCACCGGGTCCTGTCTCATCGTCGTTGACGCGCACCACGACGCGCGAGGCGTCGACGTAGTCCACCTTGCCGCCACGTTTGGCCTGCACCGCCGTGCCCGAGTCGACGGCAACCGTACGCTCGATGCCGGTGCCGACTAGCGGCTTCTCCGGGCGTAGGCAAGGAACCGCCTGGCGTTGCATGTTGGCACCCATCAGGGCACGGTTCGCGTCGTCGTGCTCGAGGAAGGGAATCAGCGACGCCGCCACCGACACGATCTGGCTCGGCGCTACATCCATGTACTGCACACGCGCCGGTTCGGCGAGGATCGTTTCACCCTTCTCCCGACAGGTCACCAGCTGATCCATCAACACCCCACCCTCGCCCAGATCCGAGTTGGCCTGGGCAATGATGTAGGCCCCCTCTTCGATCGCCGAGAGGTACTCGATCTGATCGCTGACTCGACCATCCGCCACCTTCCGGTAGGGAGTCTCGAGGAAACCATACTCATTGGTGCGCGCGAACAGCGCCAGCGAGTTGATGAGGCCGATGTTCGGACCCTCCGGCGTCTCGATCGGGCAAACTCGGCCGTAGTGCGTCGGGTGTACGTCGCGCACTTCGAAGCCGGCACGCTCGCGCGTCAAGCCGCCCGGACCGAGGGCCGAAACGCGACGCTTGTGGGTGATTTCCGACAACGGGTTGGTCTGGTCCATGAACTGCGACAACTGGCTGGATCCGAAGAACTCGCGGACGGCAGCGCTGATCGGCTTGGCGTTGATCAGATCGTGCGGCATCAGATTGTCCGACTCGGCCTGCGACAGGCGCTCCTTCACCGCCCGCTCGACGCGCACCAGACCCGCCCGGAACTGATTCTCCGCCAGTTCGCCCACCGAGCGAACGCGCCGATTGCCGAGGTGGTCGATATCATCGATTTCACCCCGTCCGTTGCGCAGTTCGACGAGGAGTTTGATCACCTCGACGATGTCGCGCGGCGACAGCGTCAGTTGTTCGCGCACCTCGCCGGTGGCACCCATGGCCTTCAACTGCTCGAACAGGGTTACGGCAGCCTCTTGGGTGAGGTTTTCGGCAACTGCGCGCGGCCCGTAGCTCAATTCGGCCATGACCTGGTCGACCACAGGCACCGAGTCACTCACCACTTCATTGACCAGTTTGACGAGACCTTCGCGCTTCGACGGCACATGCTTGAGCATGACCTTGTGCTCGACGACGGCCTTGCGGCCGACTCGCCGGTTGAACTTCATGCGGCCGACGGCGGAGAGATCGTAACGATCGTCAGAGTAGAACAGGCCATTGAAGAGGATCTCGACGGCTTCTTCGGTTGGCGGTTCACCCGGTCGCATCATGCGGTAGATGGCGATGCGTGCCGCCTGTCGGGTTGCCGTTTCGTCCGTACGCAGCGTCTGCGAAATGAAGCCGCCCCGATCGAGGTCGTTGATGTAGAGGGTCTGCAAGGTCGCCACACCGGCTTCGACAAGCTTCGCCAGCAAGCCTTCGGTGATCTCTTCGTTGGCATTGGCCAGGATCTCGCCGGTGTTCTGATCGACGATTTCCTCGGCAACCACCCGACCGATCAGGAAGTCATCCGGCACCGCGACCTGTTTGATACCCGCGGCATCCAGTTCGCGGATGTGCTTGGCAGTAATGCGCTTGTCCTTGGCGATGATCAGCTTCCCGGACGGGTCGTTGAAGTCGAAGCGAGCCACTTCGCCACGCAGACGCTCGGGAACGAGCGCAAACTCGATGATCTTCCCGCCGACATGGAAGGTGTCGAACTCGAAGAACTCACGCAGGATCCGTTGCGGCGTCAAACCGATGGCTTTCAGCAGCGAGGTCACCGGCATCTTGCGGCGCCGGTCGACACGGAAGAAGAGCAGGTCCTTCGGATCGAACTCGAAATCCAGCCACGAACCGCGATAGGGAATCACGCGTGCGGAGAAGAGCAGCTTGCCCGAACTGTGCGTCTTGCCCCGGTCGTGCTCGAAGAACACTCCCGGCGAGCGGTGAAGCTGCGAGACGATGACTCGCTCGGTACCATTGATGACGAAGGAACCCGTGGAGGTCATCAAGGGAATCTCGCCCATGTAGACTTCCTGCTCCTTGACTTCCTTGATGGTGTCGGGCGTCTCGCGATCGAGAATGACCAGACGCACCTTGGCGCGCAGAGCCGAGGCGAAGGTCAGGCCGCGCTGCTGGCACTCGGTGACGTCGAAAGCCGGGTCGGAAAGCGCGTAACTGACAAACTCGAGGCGCGCGTTGCCACTGTGACTGACGATCGGAAAGATCGAGGAAAACGCCGCCTGCAGACCCTGGTTCCTGCGCTGCGCCACCGGCACGTTGGCCTGCAGGAAAGCAGTGAAGGACTCGAGCTGGGTGGCCAGCAAGAACGGCACGTCAAGAACGCTGGCGCGCTTGGCGAAGCTCTTGCGGATACGCTTTTTCTCGGTGTATGAGTAGGTCATGGTCGCTCCGAACTCAGAAGGCAAATCCTCTAGCATGCACCGGCGACAGTCGCAAGACCCGCCGGACCGCAACGGACAAACGCAATACGATTAGGACAGCAAGGAGCAGGCCGGTGGCGACTCTGCTCGGGCTACTCATCATTGCGTTTGCACGCTGCTCAGCCTGGCGTCCGGGAAGTGGGAAGACGCAAAGCTGTTTCCGGAAAAGCACAAAAGGGCTGACAGCCGAAAGGCTGTCAGCCCAGCTTGTGTGACCGGAACTACTTGACCTCGACCTTGGCTCCAGCATCCTCGAGCAGCTTTCTGAGGGCTTCGGCATCGGCCTTGGAGATGGCCTCCTTGACGGCCTTCGGTGCCCCGTCGACAAGATCCTTCGCTTCCTTGAGACCAAGACCGGTAGCCGCGCGAACGACCTTGATGGTCTCGACCTTCTTCTCCCCTGCCGCCATCAGCATGACGGTAAACTCGGTCTGCTCCTCGACGACCGGGGCAGCCGCACCGGGCGCAGCCACCGCCATGGAGGCGGCGGAGACCCCGAACTTCTCTTCGAACGCCTTGACCAGATCGTTCAATTGCATGACCGTCATCGAACCGACGGCTTCGAGGATGTCTTCTTGGGTAATAGCCATAATCAGTAAACTCCTAAATCTTTAGACTCGTAAGAACCGACAGCGCGATCAGGCAACTGCTTCTTCTCGTTGTTTGGCGAGAGCCGCGAGCGCACAGGCAAAACCGGTCACCGGCGCCTGCATGATGCCAAGCAACTGGCCAAGCAGTTCGTCGCGACTCGGAATCGAGGCCAGCGCCTGCACACCGGCCTTGTCCAGGACGTCGCCGGAATAACTGCCGGCCCTGAGGATCAGCTTGTCATTCGTTTTTGCGAAATCGTTGAGCACTTTCGCCGCCGCAACCGGATCCTCCGAGATGCTGTAAATCAGCGGCCCGGTCATGTGCTCGCCCAGACTGGCGAACACACTCCCTTCAACCGCTCGCCGCACCAGGGTGTTCTTCAGCACGCGCAGGTAAACACCCGAGGCGCGAGCCTGCGCGCGCAGACGCGTCAGATGAGCCACCGGCATGCCGGCGTACTCAGCCACGACGATCGTCTGGGCACTGGCGATCTTTGCCGACACCTCAGCCACGACGGCTTTCTTTTCTTCAAGATTGAGACCCACAGGCCCTTCCTCCAATCAAGTCAACACACGGCGCTTCCGGCAGGAAGCGCCGCACCCACGGCGACCTGGATCAGGGCTGGCAGCATGACGCTCGTCGCTGCAAAATCCTTTTCGGGGCGCACCGTCTACGCAGGCCGCTTGCACACTTAAGTCCAAGGCAACCGCCCTCGACACCTGCGGTCTTTGACGATCTGCCGGCACGGCCGGATGGCACCGTCGACAGCCCAACAAAGTTCCTTGCCGGACCGCTCTCATGGCAAGAGCGATCCGCTAATGCTCACTACAACGTGGTCGAATCCACGCGAATGCCCGGACCCATCGTGCTCGACAGCGCGATCCGGCGCACATACTGACCTTTGGACGTCGCCGGCTTGGCCTTGATCAGGGCATCGACCAGCGCCTTGACGTTGATCGCCAACTGATCGACTTCGAACGAGGCGCGGCCTACCGTGCTATGAATGATGCCGCCCTTGTCCGTGCGGTACTGCACCTGACCCGCCTTGGCGTTCTTGACGGCGGTCGCCACATCCATGGTCACCGTGCCGACCTTCGGGTTCGGCATCAAACCGCGCGGCCCGAGAATCTGACCGAGTTGTCCGACTACTCGCATCGCGTCGGGGGTGGCAATCACGCGATCAAAGTTGATCACTCCGGACTTGATCTCGGCGGCCAAATCCTCGAAGCCGACGATATCGGCGCCCGCTTCCCGGGCCGCCGCCGCCTTCTCGCCCTGCGCGAAGACGGCCACGCGGACCGTCTTGCCGGTACCGGCCGGCAGCACCACCGAACCACGAACGATCTGATCCGACTTGCGCGGATCGACACCCAGGCAGACGGCAACATCGATCGATTCGTCGAACTTGGCAGTCGCCAGTTCCTTGGCCAACTTCAGCGCATCGACCAGTGCAAAGCTGCTGTTGCGATCGGTTTTTCCCTTGAAGGCCTTTTGACGCTTGCTGATGGTTGCCATCTCAGAGGCCCTCCACCGTGACGCCCATCGTGTACGCGCTGCCGGCGATCGTGCGCACGGCAGCCTCCAGATCAGCAGCGGTGAGATCGGGCATTTTCTGCGTGGCAATCGCTTCGCACTGGGCACGCGTCAGCGTACCCACCTTGACGGTATGAGGTTTGGCACTGCCCTTCTGGATACCGATCGCCTTCTTGATCAGAACCGTTGCCGGTGGCGTCTTCATGATGAAGGTGAAACTCTTGTCCGCGAAGGCGGTAATCACCACAGGAATCGGCAGACCCGGCTCCAGCCCTTGCGTCTGGGCGTTGAAGGTCTTGCAGAATTCCATGATGTTCAGACCGCGCTGGCCCAGCGCCGGTCCGATCGGCGGCGAAGGGTTGGCCTTGCCCGCCGGCACTTGCAACTTGATATAGCCGATGATTTTCTTTGCCACGATGCAACTCCTCTAGACGGGTGCAAACGCGCTCTCGAGAGCGCTCCCCAAACGACAAACGCGGCCCGGGAGCCGCCCTACTGCGGTACGCCAAGAAAGCTTGCACGCACCGCGCTGATTATTCAGGGTCAGGCCTTCTCGACCTGGGCAAACTCCAGTTCAACCGGCGTCGGACGGCCGAAAATGGTCACCGACACGCGCAGACGATTCTTCTCGTAGTTCACTTGCTCGACGGCGCCATGGAAATCGGTGAACGGGCCATCCTTGACACGGACTACCTCGCCCGGCTCGAAAAGAACCTTCGGACGCGGCTTGTCCACGCCTTCCTGCATCTGCTGCATGATCTTGGCGACTTCCTTCTCGGAAATCGGCGACGGCTTGTTGGCAGTACCGCCGACAAACCCGGTCACTTTCGGAGTGCTCTTGACGAGGTGCCAGGAGTCGTCGTTCATTTCCATTTCCACGAGCACGTAGCCGGGGAAGAACTTGCGTTCGGAAATGCTCTTTTGCCCCATCTTGAGCTCGACAACCTCCTCCACGGGGACCAGGATGCGACCAAAGGACTCCTCCATGCCCTGGCGCTGTATACGTTCCAGGAGGGCGCGCTGCACGCTCTTCTCGAAACCAGAATAGGCGTGTACGACGTACCAGCGCATGCTCATGTTTTTCTCCACCCCAGCACCAGATCGTACAGAACCCACTCGAGACCCTTGTCGGTCAGCCACAGGAAGAGAGCCATCACCACCACGAAGGCAAACACCAGACCCGTGGTCTGCATGGTTTCCTTGCGCGAAGGCCAGACAACCTTCTTGGCTTCGGTCGACGCCTCTTTCGCGAAGCCGAAGAACAGGCGGCCCTGCTCGGTCTGCCAGGCAACGGCGGCGGCCAGGCCGGTACCGGCGAGAACAGCGAGGACGCGCAGGATCATCGCCTGCCCGGCGAGCAGGTAAAAGCCAGCGACGCCGGCCGCAAGCAGCAATACCGCCAACGCAAACTTGAACTTATCGGCCATGGGGTCCGCAATGATTGATGATGGCAGGGGCAGAGGGAATCGAACCCCCAACCTTCGGTTTTGGAGACCGACGCTCTGCCAGTTGAGCTATGCCCCTGCAGCAGAGACTGTGGCGGCTCCGCGAACGGAGCCACCACGAAGCCTGAAAGGAACTACTCGATGATCTTGGCCACGACGCCGGCACCAACGGTGCGGCCGCCTTCGCGGATGGCGAAACGCAAGCCCTCCTCCATGGCGATCGGCGAGATCAGTTTGACGGTCATCTGGATGTTGTCGCCCGGCATCACCATCTCGACGCCTTCGGGCATGGCGATCGCGCCGGTCACATCCGTCGTCCGGAAGTAGAACTGCGGGCGATAGTTGTTGAAGAACGGCGTGTGACGACCACCCTCTTCCTTCGACAGCACGTAAACCTCACCCGTGAAGTGCGTGTGCGGCTTGATCGAACCCGGCTTGGCAAGAACCTGGCCACGCTCGACGTCTTCACGCTTGATGCCGCGCAGGAGAACACCGACGTTGTCACCGGCCTGGCCCTGGTCGAGCAGCTTGCGGAACATCTCGACGCCCGTGCAGGTCGTCTTGATCGTCGGCCGAATGCCGACAATCTCGACTTCCTCGCCGACCTTGACCACCCCGCGCTCCACCCGCCCGGTCACCACCGTGCCCCGGCCGGAAATCGAGAAAACGTCCTCCAGCGGCAGCAGGAAGGGCTTGTCCACCGCCCGCTCCGGCGTCGGGATGTACGCATCGAGCGCATCCGCCAGCGCCATCACCGACTGTTCGCCGAGCGCGCCGGTGTCGCCTTCCAGCGCCTTCAGCGCCGAACCCTGGATGATCGGCACATCGTCGCCCGGGAAGTCGTACTTCGACAGCAACTCACGAACCTCCATGTCGACCAGCTCGAGCAGCTCGGCGTCGTCGACCATGTCGCACTTGTTCAGATAGACGATGATGTACGGCACGCCCACCTGCCGCGCCAGCAGAATGTGCTCGCGCGTCTGCGGCATCGGGCCATCCGCCGCCGACACCACCAGGATCGCGCCGTCCATCTGCGCCGCACCGGTAATCATGTTCTTGATGTAGTCCGCGTGACCCGGGCAGTCGACGTGCGCATAGTGCCGCTTCGACGTCTCGTACTCGACGTGCGCCGTGTTGATCGTGATGCCGCGCGCCTTCTCTTCCGGCGCCGCGTCGATCTGGTCGTAGGCCTTCGCCACTCCGCCGAACTTCTTCGCCAGAATGGTCGTGATCGCCGCCGTCAGCGTCGTCTTTCCGTGATCAACGTGCCCAATCGTCCCCACATTCACGTGCGGCTTCGTACGTTCAAATTTTCCCTTGGCCATTACCGGTACCTCAAGACGTTAAAGTTAAATAATGAATCTGCAGCACCAAACGGTGGTGCCCATGGACAGAATTGAACTGTCGACCTCTCCCTTACCAAGGGAGTGCTCTACCGCTGAGCTACATGGGCGTCGTTCGAGAAGCCTGAAGCAATCTTGCGGCCGCTACGTGGAGCGGGTGAAGGGAATCGAACCCTCGTCATAAGCTTGGAAGGCTTCAGCTCTACCATTGAGCTACACCCGCAAAACCATTACCCGTACACGCCTGAAAAACGTAACCAACAGCGGCGATTTTGGTGGAGGGAGAAGGATTCGAACCTTCGAAGGCAGAGCCGTCAGATTTACAGTCTGATCCCGTTGGCCACTTGGGTATCCCTCCAACTAAGAACCCTCGATTCTGACGCCCTTGGGCCGAGCTGTCAAACGATTTTTGGAGCCGGGCAGTATTCTAGCGCACAAGACCGAGCCCGCCCCAGCTTTTTCGACACCCTCCGACAGACAACGCCGTAGAATCGGGCAGCTGCCCGCACGCGAATCGCCCTGAGAGGAGCCAGAGACCATGATGAGCGTCCCGTCGCCTACCCACCGGCCACTATCCGGAGAAGTCGCATCGCTGCTCAGTGAGCGAGCCGGCTCGCGCTTTTCGCAAGGCGACTCGATCCGCCTCCAGCACGGGCGCGACGAGTCGATTCATGAGCCGGCCCTGCCGGATGGCGTCCTGCTCGCCGAGAGCACGCAGGAAGTTGCCGAGGTGGCGGCCCTCTGCCATCGTCATCGCGTGCCGATGATTGCCTACGGCACGGGCAGTTCGGTCGAAGGACAGGTTCTGGCGATTCACGGCGGCCTGACCATCAGTCTCGCCGGGATGAACAGGATCCTCGCCGTGCACGCCGACGATCTCGACGCGACGGTCGAGGCCGGGGTTACCCGCCTGCAGCTCAACGCTGCGCTCAAGGGGAGCGGCCTGTTCTTCCCGATCGACCCCGGTGCAGATGCCTCGCTCGGCGGCATGGCGGCGACGCGTGCCTCGGGAACCAACGCCGTGCGTTACGGAACGATGCGCGACAACGTCCTCGGCATGACCGTCGTCCTGGCTGACGGTCGCATCATCCAGACCGGTGGCCGGGCGCGCAAGTCCTCGGCCGGGTACGACCTGACACGCCTGCTGATCGGATCGGAAGGCACGCTCGGCATCATCACCGAACTGACGGTCAAGCTCCACCCGATCCCGGAAGCGATGTCCGCGGCGGTCTGCGTGTTCGCCGACATCGATGCGGCGGTCAAGGCCGTGATCCAGACGATCCAGCTCGGCGTTCCCGTGGCGCGCGTCGAGTTGCTCGATGCGCTGACCCTGTCGGCCGTCAATCGCCACAGCCATACGGCGCTGAAGGAACTGCCGACGCTCTTCTTCGAGTTCCACGGCAGCCCCGCTGCGGTCGGCGAACAGGCACAGACCGTGCAGGAAATCGCCGGCGCCCTCGGCGGCCAGGATTTCGAGTGGGCGACGCGCAGCGAAGAGCGCAGCCGCCTGTGGCAGGCGCGGCACGCCGCGTACTTTGCCTGCCTGCGCCTGAAACCGGGTTGCCGCGCCTTTCCGACCGACGTCTGCGTGCCGATTTCGCGTCTCGCCGAGTGCATCCAGCGCACCAACGAAGACATCGCCCAGGTAGCCATCCCGATCGCCCTCTTCGGTCATGTCGGCGACGGCAACTTTCATCTGGTCGTCCTGGTTGACCCGGCCAACCCGCGAGACCTGCAGGAGGCCGAGTGGATCAACGAACGCGTCGTCGAGCGTGCCCTGCAGATGTCCGGAACCTGTACCGGCGAACACGGCATCGGCATCGGCAAGACCCGCTTCATGCTACGCGAGCACGGTGCCGACGCGGTGGCGGTGATGCGGGCGATCAAGGCGGCGCTCGACCCGCACGACCTGCTCAATCCCGGCAAGATACTGCCCGCAGGCTGAGCACCACGGCCCAGCCGGCACCGCGCAACCTCGGCGCACGGCAGCGGTCAGACGGGTTGTCGGCTCACCGGGAACCCACGAAAAGCGGCAGAGGCGTTGACAACTACGGAGGAGAAGCAATGAGCGATCTCGCGACCACGCTCGACAGCCGCTACACGGCCACCTCGGGACGCGTCTTCCTGACCGGTACACAAGCCCTCGTTCGCCTGCCGATGCTGCAGCGCCTGCGCGACGAGGCCGCCGGACTGAACACCGCCGGCTTCGTCTCGGGCTACCGTGGCAGCCCACTCGGCGGGCTCGATCAGGCGCTCTGGAAAGCCAGGCAACACCTCGACGCCCAGCGCATCGTCTTCCAGCCGGCGGTCAACGAAGATCTCGCGGCGACCGCGGTGTGGGGAACGCAGCAGCTCAATCTGTTTCCGGGAGCCCGCTACGACGGCGTCTTCGCCATGTGGTACGGCAAGGGCCCAGGCGTCGATCGCTGCGGCGACGTTTTCCGGCACGCCAACGCAGCCGGCACGGCCAGGTACGGCGGTGTTCTGGTGATCGCCGGCGACGACCACGCGGCCAAGTCGTCGACGCTGCCACACCAGACCGAGCACGTCTTCAAGGCAGTGATGATGCCCGTACTCTACCCGGCCAACGTCCAGGAGTATCTCGACTACGGCCTGCACGGCTGGGCGATGAGCCGCTACTCGGGCTGCTGGGTGGTGATGAAAGCCCTGGCCGATACGGTGGAGACGTCGGCCTCGGTGGCGATTGACCCGCTGTCGACGGTGATCCGCCTGCCCGACGACTTCGCGATGCCGGAGAACGATGCGCACGGACTCAACATCCGCTGGCCCGACCCGCCGCTGCAACAGGAAGCCCGCCTGCTCAACCGCAAGCTCTATGCGGCGCTCGCCTATTGCCGCGCCAACCAGCTCAACCGCATCGTCATCGACAGCGCCGACCCGGCGTCGCCTGCCCGTCTCGGAATCATCACCGCCGGCAAGGCCTACCTCGACGTGCGCCAGGCCTTGACCGAACTCGGCATCGACGACGAGCTGGCCGCGCGCATCGGCATTCGCCTGTACAAGGTCGGCATGGTCTGGCCGCTCGAGGCCGACGGCGTCCGCCGTTTCGCCGAGGGGCTCGAAGAGATCCTCGTCGTCGAGGAGAAACGGCAACTGATCGAGTACCAGCTCAAGGAGGAACTCTACAACTGGCGCGAGGACGTCCGGCCACGCGTCGTCGGCAAGTTCGACGAGAAGGGCGAGTGGTCGCTGCTGCCCACCGGCAGCGGCCACCTGACGCACGGCGACTGGCTGCTGCCCGCTGCCGGCGAACTGTCGGTCGCCCAGGTCGCGCGCGCGCTGGCCTCCCGCATCGACCGCTTCTTCACGTCGCCGGCGATCGTCGAACGGCTGGCGCTGCTCGAAGCCAAGCAGAACAGCCCGACGACGCCCGCGCCGAGCACCGCCCCGACCGGCGCGGCAGCGCTGGCGACGATTCAGCGCACGCCCTACTTCTGTTCCGGCTGCCCGCACAACACCTCGACGCGCGTCCCCGAAGGCTCGCGCGCCGTCGCCGGCATCGGCTGCCATTACATGGTCACCTGGATGGACCGCAGCACGGCCACCTTCACGCATATGGGTGGCGAAGGCGTCACCTGGGTCGGCCAGGCGCCGTTCACCGACGTCAAGCACATCTTCGCCAACCTCGGCGACGGCACCTACTTTCACTCCGGGCTGCTGGCCATCCGCCAATCGGTCGCCGCCGGAGTCTCGATCACCTACAAGATCCTCTACAACGACGCCGTCGCGATGACCGGTGGCCAGCCGGTGGACGGCAGCCTGAGCGTCCCGCAGCTCACCCGGCAACTCGAAGCCGAGGGGATCAGCAAGATCGTCATCGTCACCGACGAACCCGCCAAGTACGAGGGTGTGCGTGGCCTGGCTCCGCATACGCCGATCCACCACCGCGACCAGCTCGATGCGGTTCAGCGCGACCTGCGCGAACATCGCGGCGTCTCGGTGCTCATCTACGACCAGACCTGCGCCACCGAGAAGCGCCGTCGCCGCAAGCGCGGCAAGCTCGCCGACCCGGCGCGGCGGGTATTCATCAACCCGGCCGTCTGCGAAGGATGCGGCGACTGTGGTGTGCAATCGAACTGCCTGTCGGTGATACCGGTCGAGACCGAGTTCGGTCGCAAGCGCGCGATCGACCAGTCGTCGTGCAACAAGGATTTCTCCTGCGTCAATGGCTTCTGTCCGAGCTTCGTCAGCGTCGAAGGCGGCAGACTGCGCGCCGGCCGCGCCATCGCCACCGACGATGGCGCCTCGGCCAGCGCTTTCGACGACGCGTTTGCCACCGCTTTTGCCAAGCTTCCCGACCCCGTACTCGCCGACACCCGGCACCCCTTCAACATCCTGATCACTGGCGTCGGCGGTACCGGCGTCGTCACTCTCGGCGCCCTGCTCGGCATGGCCGCGCACCTCGACGGCAAGGGCGTCTCGGTTCTCGACATGACCGGCCTGGCGCAGAAATTCGGCGCCGTCTTTTCGCACCTGCGCATTGCCGACCGACCCGAGGACTTGCATGCCGCGCGCATCGCCACCGGCGAAGCGCACGCCGTGATCGGCGGCGACCTCGTGGTCACCGCCGGCGCCGAAGCCCTGTCGAAGGTTCTTGCCGGCAAGACGCGGGCAGTCGTCAACGTCGCCGCAACACCGACCGCCGAATTCACGCACAACCCCGACTGGCAGTTTCCGCAGCAGGCGATGCAGGCCCGCGTCGACGAAGCCTGCGGCGCCGGCCGGACGCTATTCCTCGACACCGCCGAGATGGCCCGCCGCCTGATGGGCGACGCGCTCTACGGCAACCTGTTCCTGCTCGGCGTCGCCTGGCAACGCGGACTGGTGCCGCTCTCGCTGGCAGCGATCGACCAGTCCATCGAACTCAACGGCGCCGCCGTCGAGAAGAACCGCCAGGCCTTTCTCTGGGGCCGGCGCGCCGCGCACGACCCGGAAGCCGTCCGCCGCCTGCTGCAACCGGCGGGCACGCCGACGGCGCGGCCGATCTCGCGTAGCCTCGACGAGACGATCGAGCGCCGCGTCGAAACCCTCACCGCGTATCAGGACGCACGCTACGCCGAACGCTACCGCACACTGGTCGAGCGCGTCCGCGCTGCCGAAGCGCCCCTGCAATCGACAGCGTTGACCGAAGCCGTCGCCCGCGCCTACTGCAAGCTGCTGGCGGTCAAGGACGAGTACGAAGTCGCGCGACTGCATGCCGATCCGGCATTCCGCCGGCAGTTGTGCGAAGCCTTCGAAGGCAACTTCAGCCTGCGCTTCCATCTCGCGCCGCCGCTGCTCGCCCGGCCGGATCCGCAGACAGGCAGAATCCGCAAACGCAGCTACGGCGCCTGGATGATGACCGCGTTCACCTGCTTGAGCCGGCTCAAGGGCCTGCGCGGCACGCTCCTCGACCCCTTCGGCAGGACCGAGGAAAGGCGCATGGAACGGCAACTGATCACCGACTACGAGGCCGATATCGAACTGATCCTGGCGCAACTCAAACCCGAAACGCTGGCCGGCGCCATCGAACTGGCGAGCGTGCCGGAGCAGATTCGAGGCTTCGGGCACGTCAAGGCGGCGTCGGTGCTGCAGGCCCGCGCCAGACGCGACGCGCTGCGCCAGCAACTGCGCGCGCCGGCCGGCGGCCAGGAAAACGCGGCGTGAGCGAGCGTCGGAGCGCCATCGCCCCATAGGTCGGGCCAGGCCGCAGGCCGTAACCCGACAACCCCCGCAACCACGTCGAGCTACGCTGCGTTAACCCGATCCACGACGCTGGTCTTTCGGCAGCAGGCTCGCGCGCAGTAAGAAGCGGTCGGGTCGGCCGGGCAAAGGAACGAAGCCGAAATGTGTGTAGAACGCAGCGGCGGCTTGATCCTTGGCATCGACGACAATGCCGGCGACGGCCAGCACCGCACCGGCCTGCACGACTTTCGCGCAGGCGTCGGCCAGCAGAATTGACCCCAGGCCCTTTCCCTGAAACTGCGTATCGACGGCAAGCCGACCTATCAGGGCGATCGGCACCGGATAGCGAGGCAGCTTGCGCGCGAGCGCAGGCGGCAGATCGCCGCAAGCGACGCTGCCGGCGCTCAGGGTGAAGAACCCCGCCAATCGCTCCGGCTGATCGTCGGGCGTGGCAACGAAAACACGCGCCACGTCTTTCCGCACATCTTGCGAGGCATAGCGGCAAATGTACTCGTCGAGCGGCGAGCTGCCGCAGTGAAAAGCAGCGACATCCAGTGCGGTGTCGAGCGGCCTGATGCGATAAGCACTCACTTCCGGAGGCTACTTGCATGGCGCTGGAAGGCGCGCTGCAGTGCAGCGTTTGGCTCATCGAGCGCGTCGAGAGCGGCGAGAAAAGCCTCAAAATCCGCCGCTTGCAGGGTGATTGACGCGTTTGCCTCGACCACTCGCTCGGCTGAAGCCACGGCCTGCGAGAGCACGAACTCCGAAATGCTGACGTGCGAGTAAGCGGCCGCGCGTTCGAGCAGTTCGCGCGCACGCTTGTCGCAGCGGATGTTGAGGCGGCTTTCCTTGATGGCGGTGCTGGTCATGGCGAATTTCCGGAAATGAACAAGAAAACGAACACCAAAATGTACGCCGGATGTGCGCACGTTACAAGACGCCTGATTGCAGACCTTACACACACGCTGTCCTTGCGGCGCGCCCGTTGAACTCGGTGCGCGTCGCAAGCGCTGCCCAGTGTGCCGCCGCTGTCCGACGACCAGATCGCGGCCGCAAAGCAAAGGCGCTGGGGCGATTCGCCGCCCATGAGAGTGTGGAGGGGTAAAGGGGCAAAGCGCAAAAAGCCATGCATCCTGCGCTGCGCTAGGGAAGCGTCTTGGCCACACGGAAACCCTGGACGCAAAAGGGGTCGCCGGGTTCACCCCAGCCACGCTTGGCCGAACGTGCGCGCCTGGAGTTATCGTGCCAACTCCCTCCGCGCTGAACGTAGTACCAGAATTCGGTATCACCCGGAGCAACGGCCCACCCCTCGTGGCTTGGCTCCCCAGTCCGACATTCTCTGCCCCCCCCAGTCGCTACCGTCGGCCGGCGCGCCGAAGTAGCGATTGTGATAGCAATCCTCGACCCATTCGACCACGTTGCCGATCATGTCGTGCAACCCGAATTTGTTCACCGCGAAGCTGCCGACCAGAGCTGTCCGCTTACCGCTCCACTGGCTACCCGATCCGTAGAAGTTTGCCCGATTCGTCCCTGGCTCCTTGCCCCAGGGGTAGGCGTCAGTGCTACCTGCTCGCGCCGCATACTCCCACTCAGCTTCCGACAGCAGCCGATATTTTTCACCGGTCTTCTTGGATAGCCACACGACGTAGTTCCGGGCGTCGGTCGGAGTCACCTTGATGACCGGCCGTCTGCCCCGGCCCCAGCCGGAATCATCACCCTTGTACCGGCAGCCGCCAGCAGCGACACAGGCGTCCCATTCGTCAAAGGTGATCGGCGGCAGTTCGGGCAGCTTGACGATCTCCGGCATGAGTCCGGCGATCGGCAGCGGCGGCGTAAAGTCTTCCACTTCCTGGCGCACGCGCTCCTGCTCGCTGATTTGCCCCGCTCCACGCTCGGCGGGCTCGTAGCGGAGGCAGGCGACGAGCACGAAGAGATGGCTGGCGGCCTTGTCTACCCAGCGGCCCAACCAGACGGCGGCGTTGTCCAGGAACACACGCTCCCTGCCGCGGATAACCTCAGTAGTCGGCTCCAGCGCGAGAATGAAGATACGGCACTTTTCCGCGTTCATCCAGCGCTGCAGGTCTCTCCACGATTCCAGGTCCGGATTGCGCACGCCCTCGCGAATCCCGCGCAGGATCGAAACGCCAAGGGTTTCCGGGGTGGTCAGCGGCAGCTTGCCGACCACCTGTACCAGGACCACCTGCTCCGGCTGCACGCCGGGAATCTGGTGGCGCATCTCGTACTCCCGCACCCGCTCCAGGAAGCCCCGGTGCCCCTCGCGCGTGCCTCCTGTTAGTTCGCGCCGCTATAAGGCCATTTCGGTGGCGGCGTAATGAGGCCACTGGACTCGCGGCGCAATGAGGCCAGAGCAATCGCGGCACAATAAGGCCACGTAGAAGGCAAGTAGAGGCGGTTTTGGACTTCCGATTGTGTAACCTCTGGCAATTTTGCCGGGGGCAGGCGCAATGGCTAACAGGAAGTTCGAAATGTACGAAATACGACAAATGATTCAACGCCTGCGACTGGGCGAAAGCAATCGGGCGGTCGCCCGAGCACAGGGGGTCGGGCGCGACACCGT
>Ga0209794_1000202_pt1 | contig 131140 bp, 114 predicted proteins | sample EBPBio232013_DNA_FD_185869 | JGI IMG/M metagenome (GOLD analysis project Ga0209794, IMG submission 185869) | Wastewater treatment Type I Accumulibacter community from EBPR Bioreactor in Madison, WI, USA - Reactor 1_5/23/2013_ DNA (SPAdes)... | ecosystem: Engineered > Bioreactor > EBPR >...
AGACATGCTCCGGGCCGCACGCATGACCCCCGACACTTGGCATGAGTTCCTCGACGACTTCGTCCACGACGCAGAACTCGTCGCCCGCATCAAGGCCCAATCGCCGCGGTAGCAACCGGCCGGTTACCGTGCTTACGCTGCGAGAGAAGATGAACGCCAGCTTCCAAGGATTCGGCAGCGCAGCATCTGCTCGGCGCGAGCGGCGGCTAAGGGTCGGGTGCGGTCACGCAGCGGGACTGGTCCGAACTGCCGTGGTTGCCTGATTCGTGTTACGGCCCGTTATCTCAGGCTTTGGCCAATGCACGTGAGTCGACGGCCCGTTCAGTACTCTATCCGGGGCCCCACCACCCGGACGGGTAACTCGTGAGCTCCAGTTTGCCGCGCTGATGCGCCCGGACTCGCACTACCTTGCCATTCGCGTAGCGCCTTTCGTGCTCGGCAACCCAGTGCTCTGTCGGCGTCGCGCGGCCTGAAGCCCGCGCCTCTTCGAAGTGCCGCCGTGCCATGCGCTCGGTGAGGTGACGTTCACCAGCGGGTCCGATCCGGATCGTGACGTGCGACCGAAGGGTTTCGATCATCCAAGACTTACCGAACTTTCGTGCTGTCCGCTCTTCCGCGGCCGAGAGGCTGGGAGTATCTTGACATAGCAAGTCATCCTCGCGCGCGGCGAGGGCCGCAAAGAGCATGAATCCGATCACCATTTCGTAGGAGAGGTGACCTTTGTGCGTGTCTAGGTAATCCGCAACTTTGCTCTGCTGGTCGCCTGATGTGAGCTGCAGACGAGTCGTGACCACGTTCTGCTGTAAATGCCAGTTGCCACCGTCAAGATCAGGACGGCCGTCTTGCGACTTATCCAGGACTAGCGTGAGGGGCGAGTCCAAGAAGGCAAAGTCCGTAAGGGCATCAAAGAGCCGTATGGTCATTTCGTCTGGAGATCGATTGTCGATTAGGAAAGCTCGCTGATGATGATCGTTCAGATCCTCTTCGCTCATGGTCGACAGTCCGCGCGTTATGCGGTCTTTCCAGAGTTGTCGGCTATCGTATTCAATCCAGACGCAATCCCGTGGGAAATCTATATCGCGCAGATAATCCTTGATTTGGGATTCCTCGGTATTTTCCCATGGCATACCCTGGACGTCCATTCGTAGGCTATCGAGATAGTTCGCAGCGCGATGGTCGAGCAGATAGATACGTGCCGCTGCGAGGTCACGAAGAATACCCTGTCGCTGCATGCGTGTTTCCTCTGTCGGAAACATGCGCCCCACGAAATCATGCGTAACCCCGGGCTTCCCCGTTGAGAGATAGCGTCCATACTGCAGAGTGATCGTCTTGTAGAGGATCATGTCATGGCCCCAAGGTGGGATTTGGGCAAAGATGGCTGTCTCGAGTGCTGCCTTCCTTTTCGGGGTACTAGGTCAGCTCTGCATTACTAACGCCCCTCTTCTCTGATCATCGCGCCGCGCCGCGAGAAGTCAGGAGGGGGCTAGATCAGGTCTGTTCGCCCCAGCGCGTCGTGGAACCACTGGAAGAGCAATTTTCGGGGGCGGTGCGGGACCTGAGGCGAAGGTGCGCGGGGCGGCGGCGATCCATCCACTCCCTGCCGCCCCCTACACGACCGCGCCTTCTCTCGCTATCTTTCGTGCCCTTTCTCAACCATTAGATCGGCCAGCTCAGTCCAGGAGAGGCGATGGTGCTTCGTCTTTGCGCCTTTCTTGTAGAAGTCGACAGATCCCTTGCTCAGGCGGAATTCGCCGAGCTTGTCGCCATCGACCTCCACGTCAATAACCATGTCTCTATTAAGAATTTCAACTTGGGGCATCTTACTAATCTTCAGTTTCGTCGCCATTTTACTATGTCCTATTCTTTTCAATTAACTGGCGGATGAATTCCGGGCGGGTAGGCTCGGGGTCGAGCTTGGCGCGTTCGGTGTCGACCCAAGCAAGAAGGTCGGGGCGCAGCCGAAGAGTGATAGGCGTCGCGTCAACGCGCGGACGGCCGCCTTTGTTTGCAGGGGTTTTTGATGTTGACAACCTAAGATCCTCTGACTTAGGTTGATGATGTCGAAAACGACGCGGGCTGACAAGGTGCTACCAACACCTCGCCAGCCCTAACCGAAACTCTGTTCATTGGAGGAACAGCGAATGGCTATCACCAGCCATAGCGGACAGGGCTTGCCTGCCGCAAGCCTGCACGAAATCCACGATATGCTCGCCTTGGCCCTGGATGCCACGGAAAGCCACAGGGGCTACCCTCAACCGATCCGCGAGGCGCGCAGCTACATGCGCACCGCCCTGCGGCACACGGTCAAGCTGATGGGGGACGGAGCATGAAACGCAGAGACTTCCTGCGCTCCGGCGCACTCGTCGCCGCTGGTGGGGCGGTCCTGGTCCCCGGCGGCGCCTGGGCCGCCACCGGCGAACTAATCGAGCGGCACACGCGCCCCACGATTCCGTTCGTGATCGAAGTTCGTGGCCGTCCCGGCACCTATGCCTTCTGCTATCCCTGCGACCGGATCAGCCACGGCAATCAATACGCCCTGCGCGACGGGCGTCTTATCCGGGGTGAGAAGTTCGGCACCACAAGGGTGAACATGGGCGACGGGCAGGAATGGGTCGATATCCCCAACCAATCCCTTGACCCCGAGGTCGTCGGCTGGGTGAAGACCGTTCACCAGGAGGACCGGGCAGGCTGGCACCAGCTGGCCTGGGATCTCGCATGAACCGGCGTGACCTTCTGAGAGGGGCGGCGGCCCTGTCGCTGGCGTTGCCACCGCTTGCTGCCTTTGGCCAAGCAAGCGCGGCCGAGCTGATCGAGTATCACGCCCGCGCTCTGCATGACCTGGTGCGGCGTCATGGGCCTGACGACGCGAACAGAGTCGCCGTGCATGTCAGGTCGGCCCCGCTCGGGGCTCCGGGCGATTGGAGCGTGCAGGGTAGTTTCGAGCGCGATGAATGGCAGGTGGATGCTGGGCTTCGGCGCGGCGGACTGTACGTGACCCGGGGCCTAGGCTTTTGGGACTTGAGGCATCCCGACCAGCTGTTCTGAGCACGGTGCGCACGTCAAAGACATTAACCGTGTATTGATACGCGTGTCATTGACCGCGGGTCGGGATGTGAAGGAATGTGCTTTCATACACGATAGGACTGTCCCATGCCGATCCGCATTACCCCTTATACTCCTGCTGAGGTCGCCATCGCCACAGGGCGCACGGTGGTCAATCAGCGAAATGACCGCCGGTCTGGCTATGCGCCACGGCATCATGGGCATGCGCGCTTTGACCTGATCGGCGTGGCTCGGAACTATGTGATCCAGAGTTTCGCGGAGCTCGGCATTGGACCGGCCAGTTCGGTTCGCTTTGCGGACGAAGCGGGCAACGCGATTGCGAGGACTTTGATCCGACAGCCAGAGGCATGGTCGTGGGCAGCGCGAAGTCGTTATCCAGGAATGGGACTCGGTGGCCGCGTGGTTGGTGTTCATCGTGATTTGATCGGTCTCCTCCCGTTTCAATACGAGCCGCCCTCTATCATGCAAGGGCTTATTGTGTGGGCAAACGGTGACTTCGAAATCAGTCCGAAATTCATTGCGGCGCCTGGCAGCAAGTTGCCGAGGGAAAGGAAACTCTGGGGTCCCTATGTAACGATGGGGTTTGGGTTCGCGGGATGGGCTCTCGCTGAAAGACTGCCTCGGCCCATATTCGACTGGGTTGAAGAGAACGAAACGGACTAATTGTCATGACCGCCCCGCTTACCATCACCGTTCGGGAAGCAGCCGAAAGGCTGGCGTTCCCGATCGCCACGACAGAGCGGGTGGCGCGCGACCTGGGGTTGCTCATCATGGCTGGCAATCGCAAACGCATCGATCCAAACGACCTTCCGGAGATCATGAACTCATGCCGCAGCGAGCGAAAGGACCGCGCCTCTACCGGCGCAAGGACACCGGCCTTTGGGTCATCCGCGACACCGGACGCGGGGACCGTTCAACAGGCACTCGGGATCGCCGCGAAGCTGAAAGGGCGCTCGCGCTCTACCTCTCGGACCGCGACAAGCGCCCCGGTGGTCCCGCTCAGCCGGGTGAAATGACGGTGGCCGAGGCCCTAACTCTCTATGGTGAGGGGCATGCGGGCGAGACGAAAGACCCGGTGAGGATCGGCCACGCCATTGCAGCGCTGGTGCGCTGGTGGGGCGAGCGTCCGGTCTCAGCCATCACGAAAGAGACGTGCCGCGCCTATGTCAGGGGCCGCAGGAAGCCCGGCAAGCGCCACCCCGACACCGGCGAGGTTCTGGAATGGTTGCCGGTGGCGGAGGGTACCACCCGCCGTGAGCTGGGCACCCTGGCGGCGGCGTTGAATTTCTGCATGGGCGAGGGGCAGTTGCTGAACCCGCCGAAGGTGCACCTACCTGCCAAGCCAGACCCCAAAGACCGCTGGCTAACCCGCGAGGAGGCGGCTGCGCTCATCTGGGCCTCTTGGCGCAATCCTGATGCGAAGCACCTCGCACGCTTCATCCTGGTGTCGCTCTACACAGGCACCCGCAAGACGGCAGTTCTGCGTCTGCGCTACATGCCGAATACTTCGGGCGGCTGGATCGATGTTGACCAGGGGAAGCTTTACCGGCGCGGGCAAGGACAGGCCGAGACAGCGAAGAAGCAACCTCCTGTTCGCCTTCCACGCCAGATAGTCGCGCACGCTGGGCGCTGGAAGAAGCGTGGCGCGCGGTGGGTGGTAGACTATGAGGGACATGGTGTCGCCAGCATCAAGACCGCCTGGGCGACGGCGGTCGAGGCGGCGGGGCTCGGCGAAACCGGCGTCACGCCGCACACGCTGCGGCACACCGCGATCACCTGGGCGATGCAAGCCGGGGCGGACATCTGGGAGACAGCGGGTTTCTTTGGCGTCAGCATCGAGACGATGATGCGCACCTATGCGCACCATCATCCCGACCATCAGCAAACGACAGTGCGAGCCCTTGAAGCCCGGGGTCGGAAACTGTGAGGCCGCACAGTTTCAGCGGAAAATGGCGAGCGATAGGGTGAACGAAAGCAGGTGGAAAGAATGATCAAAACGGGAACAAAGGGCTTGTCCATGTCTTCGGGAGGCAGGGGCCGGAGGTTCGAATCCTCTCACTCCGACCAGTATTTCCAGAAAATTTCCCGCTTGGAATCCGTCGACGTCGGTCCGGCGGTTCGGGGTCGTTTGTTCTGGATGCAGCGGGTTCGGGTTGGTGACGTGGGAACGGCCCGGTGTCATCTTGCCGCTCATCGCCGGGCCGGGGTCTGGCTGGGCCGCTTCTTCCGACACGGAGCGGGGGCCACGGAGCGGGGGCGCTCGTCCGTGGCAAATATGTCTTGTTCCGATAGCGGGGATGCGGTTAGCTCCTCTTGTGCTTGTATCGGGTGTTTGGGTGAACAGTGAAGGTTTCTCTTGTCGGTCTCGCTATTCTTTCCGCGATTCTGCTTTGGGTTTCCGGCCCGCATGACGCGGCCGATCGTCCGGCCCGCGACGGGGCTGCACCGCAAGCCGAGGATTTCAGGACGCAACAGCGGGCCGAGGAACAGCGGCGGCGTCTGGCCCTGATCCATGCCACCGAGGCCGAGCGGCACGCGCTCGTCAGCCGCTGCCTCGACGCCTTGCAGGAACAGATGGTCGTGCAGGCAAGCCCCCTCTGGTCGGTGATCGGTGTGGTCGCGCCCGCGATGTCGTCGCAGGATGGCCTTTTCAGTCCGAGTTTCCGCCGCATCCGATTGGACAGGGAACAGGTCGATGTCTTCGTCCGTACCGTGGCCGGGCATGCCTTCGCCGACCCGGCCGACGGAGCCCAGCCCCCCGGCATTCAGTTCATCGTCAATGAAGAGCGCGCGATTCCGGGGTTTACTTCGAGCCCCCGTTTCCTTGTCGGCTACCATTGCCGCTTCGTCGATATCGGTCAGGTCTTTCTGGCGCGCGGGGTGACGATCAGCGCCAACTGACCGGATTTTCCGGGCGCCGCCGTGCCTCAGGGGACGAAGGCTCCATGTCGTTGCCGATAGGCCAGGATCGGGGTGGGGACGGACAGTTGCGCCTCGGTGAGGGGCGCGGGGTCAGAGGCGGCGCGCGGGCGGCGCGATGTGGTTTCGACGATCAGACCCTGCAGCAGGGGGGCCGCCCGGGCGCTGTCGGGAAAGACCACGGTATCGAGTTGCGCCGGGTCCACACCCAGATGACCACTGAGGACGCCCTTGAAGACCGACCGCAGGTCCAGGGTCGGCCGCAGGTCATAGCCATCCAGCAAGGCGCCCGGCGCGCAGCCCGGCCAGTCGCCATGGATGCCGCCCCGCACGGCACCGCCGGCCAGCAGCACCGGCATGCCGATCCCATGGTCGGTTCCGCGCGTGCCGTTGGCGGGAACCGTGCGGCCGAATTCGGTTGTCACCACCACCGCCGTACTGTCCCAGACCCCGGCCAGATCGCGCCGCAGGACCCCCAGCGCGCGGTCCAGCACCGAGAGCCGTTCGGCGAATTGTCCGTCGAGCACTCCCTGTTCGGCATGTGTGTCCCAGCCGTCGATGGCCAGCACCGCCACGCGCGGCCCGCCCGCCGTCATCAGCAGCCGCGCCGCGCCGCGGAAGCCATTGACCACGGGCGGCAGATCGGGATCGTTCTGGAGGCCGTCGGTCCCGGCCATGGCATCGACCTCCAGCCCCAGGCGATGCATCGCCAGAAGCTCGGGATCGCGGGCGGCGTAGATCTGGTGCAGGGGCGCCACCGCTGACGACCTGAGGCGGGGAAACCAGGTGCTGGACCAGTTGAGAACCGGCTCACTGCCGCGCACGATCAGCGGGTTGCTGTTGATGGCCAGCATCCTGCCGTCGCGCAGCGGCTCGCCCCGGGGCAGGACCGAGAGCAGGCGGTTGACCCAGCCCGAGGCCCCGGGGCGCGACCCCGCAAGGCCGTTCTCCAGCACCTCCTGACATTCGAAATGCGACCGGGTCTGCAGGGGCAGGCCAGCCGAGGGGACGAAGGCGGTCTCGCCCGCGGCATAGAGCGCGTGCACCTCGCGCATCGCGGGATGCAGCAGGAACCCGCCCGACAGGGCCAGCGCCTGCTCAGGCGGGACGGCCAGCGGCCCGCGGGCGGTGTAATAGGCCGGGTCAAAGGCCGGGACCAGCAGCGAAAGCCCGTCCATGCCGCCCCTCAGCACCACGATCAGCAGCCGCGCGTCGCTCAGCGTGTTGGCGCGCGCCCGCTCGCTGAGAAAGGTCGAGGAGAAGAGGCCGACCGACAGCCCCATCAGGCCGCGCCGGGTCAACGTCAGGCGATTGTCGGCGCAATCATGGCGGGCAGGGGTGGACGAGGGCAGGGGGCGGGCCGGCAGGGGGCGGGTCATCGGCGTTGAAACTCCGGGGCCATGAAAAGGAGGGTCAGCGCCTGCACGGGATCGGCCGCGCTGCGCACCGCGGCCGCCGTTTCGGCGCTCTGCGCCGGACCCAGCACCCGGGCGGCCAGCCGCCGCGGCGGCAGGGTCAGGGGCGCGCGGGCCAGCAGGATCTGCGTGGCTTTCTGCAACCCGTCGCCCCGCACCCGCAACCCGTTGGGCGAAAGCCAATGCGCGGTGTCGTCGGGATAGCCATCCGGCGTTTCCCAATAGCCCGGCCGGTGACCCAGGGCGTCGAGGATCTGCAGCAACAGCCAGAGGTCGTCATCGTGCCAGGTGCGGTTCAGCGCGCGGGCCTGCGCCACCAGCAGCTCATAGGGGGTGCGCAGCTTGGTCTGCGGCAGCGTCCAGGCCTGCGGCAGGTCGATCAGGGCCAGCGCCGCCTGCATCAGGTCCCCCTCGCTGTCGAGATAGGCTCGGGCGATCGGGTCGACCATCGCGGGCGTCGGGGCATCGGTGAGAAAATGCTGCACCAGCTTGAAGGCGAGGTGCTGCGCGGTGGCCGGGTGGCGGGCCAGATCGGTCAGCACCGCCGTGAGCTGACCTTCCCGCCCGGTGTAGCGCCGCCCCAGAACACGGCGCGGCCCGGCCTCATGCCAGTCGCTGCGAAAGATGTACTGGCCGCGGGTCGCATCGCTGCCTCCGTTGAGATTGCGGTCGGCCTCCCATCCCCGGACATAGCTGTGGCCGCTGAGGACATAGGCCATCTGCAGGATGTCGCCCTCGGAATAGCCGGCGCCATACCCCAGCGTGTGGAGTTCCAGAATCTCGCGCGCCAGATTGACGTTGACGCCCGCGCCGCGGCGCAGCCCGATCAGGCTGTTGGGGCCGATGGATTCCTGGTTGTCGAGGTAACACAGCATCGCCGGTTGCGTCAGGAGGGCGATCAGCAGGCGGTCGAAGCGACCCGTCGCCAGGCCGCGGATCACGCAGCGTTCGATCACCCCGCGCATTGCCCGCACCAGCGAGGCCTTTTCGACCGACAGGTTGAAATGGTTGGACCAGAACATCACCAGCCGCTCGAAGAAGCCGACCGGGGCATAGACCCGCTTGTTGAAGGCGGCGACCGTCTCGGCCCGGTTGATACCCTCGTAATCGGTGAAGCTGCCCGACACGCCGGTCGCGGCAGCCTGCGCCGGGTCGACCAGATCAGCGCCGCGCAGCCGCCGTATCCAGCCTGTGGTCAATTCCTCGACCAGCGCGCCGCGGGGGTCCGAGGCGATGTCCTGCAGGGTGGTGGGACGGGCGCCCAGCCCGAAACGGCTGGCCGCCAGGGCGGCGCGGGCGAGGGGGTCGGTACTCGTCATGGACTTGGCAGGATCTGGAGGAAGCAGGATCCGGTCGTCGCGCGGGATGCGGGGGGCCTTCGAGCCTGGCCGTGCGGACCGTGACCTGCCTTATCGCCGGTCGTGATTTACGAAGTCTCAACACTTTACCGGGAAATGCGAGGCAATTGGCTCGAATGCCGTTGATTTCCGCGCCTGCCTCAATCCCAGAAGGACAGCGCGGGTTCCAGCCAGCGGACATGCAGCACGCGTTCGTAGACGACGTAGAGCGCCAGTGCCGCCCCGGTCGCGTAGAGCAGCGTCCAGCCGATCCGGTAGCGCGCCGCGAGGCCGAGGTAGAGCGCCACGAATCCGACCAGCGCGACGGGCTGGCCGAACGCCCAGGCGACGGCGATCATGGCGGCGACCGCCAGAAGGAAGCCCGCGCTCTTCACCGTCTCGGGATCGGAGCCGGGGTTCGCGCGGGTCGGGCGCCCGGCCCGGGCGCGCAGGTCGGTGACCAGGGCGATCGCGGCAAAGAGGGCCCCCAGCGGCGCGATGACCAGCGGGAAGCGGCGGGCCGAGGGCGGCCAGTCCAGCGCCGGGGCGATGGCGGCGAGGAAGGTGGCGCTCAGCGCGAGGCCCAGGAAGATCGAGGCCGGATGCCCGCCCATCGCCCGGCTGGCGGCGCGCAGCGAGGATACGTCGCGCGCCCTGAGCGTCGAGCGGATGGCGAAGACCAGCGCCACGATCAGGAGCACGGCCAGGGCGATCGACAGGGGGCGGGCCAGCAGGTCGGCGGGCCCGAAGCTCTGCCAGGACAGCACCAGCGAACTTTCCATCACCGGTCCCAGCACAAAGCCCAGAACCAGCGCGGGCCGGGGCCAGCCGCCGCGTTTCATCAGGTATCCCAGCGCGCCGAAGCCCAGCACGGTGATCCAGCTGGCGATGCTGGGCGTGTCGAGCCAGGCGCCCATGAACACGAAGAGGATGACGCCCGGCACGATCAGATGACCGCTGACGAAGGAAAGCCGCGCCATCTGCCGGCTGACCAGCATCAGAAGCCCCGCGCCGAAGATATTGGCGACGATCAGCATCCAGACCAGCGAGAAGGTGATTTCGAGCTGCGTGCTCAGCATCGCCCGCCCCGGCGCGAGGCCGAGGATGGTGAAGGCGCCAAGCAGGATCGCCATCGAGGCCGAGCCGGGAATGCCCAGCCCCACCGTGGGGATCAGCGCGCCGCCCAGGACGGCGTTATTGGCCGATTCCGGCGCGATGACGCCGCGGACATTGCCGGTGCCGTATTCCGGCTCGCCGGGCGCGCGTTTGCTCTGCGCGACATGGCCATAGGCGACCCAATCGGCAATCATTCCGCCAAGGCCCGGCAGCATGCCGATATAGATGCCGATCCACGAGCAGCGGATCACCAGCCACCAATTCCTCAGCGCGTCACGGATGCCGGCGGTCAGGGATTCCGTCTCGTCCCGCTCCACGCGCGAGATGGAGGCATTGCGCACGGCGAGGTCCAGCATCTCGGGCAGGGCGAAGAGACCCAGCACCACCGGGATCAGCGGGAAGCCGTCGATCAGATACATGATCTCGAACCAGTAGCGCGGCTCTTCGCTGGCTACCGGAAAACCGACCTGGCTGAGCAGCAGCCCGGCGGCGGCGGCGGCGAGACCCTTGGATACCGCCCCGCCCGAGACGGTGGCGACCATGGTCAGGCCCAGCGCGCCCAGCAGGAAGAATTCTGGCGTCCCGAAGGACAGGATCAGCGGCCGGATCAGCGGCAGTGAGGCCGCCATGGCCAGCCCGCCCAGCACGCCCCCGATGGCCGAGGCGGTGAAGGCCGCGCCGAAGGCCCGCGCCGCCTGACCCTTCTGCGCCATCGGATAGCCGTCCATCACCGTCGCCTGCGAGGCCGCGGTGCCGGGGATGCCCAGCATGACCGAGGCGATGGTGTCCGAGGTGGCGGTCACGGCAAAAACGCCGAGGATCAGCGCCAGCGCGGGCACTGTGTCCATGCCGAAGGTGAAGGGCAGGATGATCACCACGCCGGTGATCCCGCCCAGACCCGGCACCGCGCCCAGCCAGAGGCCGAACAGCACCCCCAACGCCAGATACAGCGGCGTCGGCCAGGTGAAGACCAGCCCCAGTCCGCCGAGGAATGCGTCGATCATGGTCAGGGCCTCCGCTGCCCGTCGTGAAATTCCTGGTAGCCCCGGTGAGGGGCCGTGGCGGTGACCGCCACGGTGGGATTTCATCCCCACCATGACGGCACGCCCGGTCCCGTGCGAGGGCGCCGCAACGGGGGCCCGCTTATTGCGTGCCGGACGCGATGTAGGAGGTGACCGTCTCGGCAATCGCCGGATCGACCGCCCGCAGCCCCTCGATCATGGTTTCCATCTGCGCCGGGCCGGTGAAGACGGGGACCGAGCCCGCGGTCGCTGTCGCCGCTTCGCGGAAGGCGGGGTCCTCGACGGTCGCGGCGAAGCTCTCGCGCAGCAGCGCCAGCGTCTCGGGATCGACACCGCGCGGCACGGCGATCAGCCAAGTGGTGCCGGCCATGCCCTGGTTCAGCCATTCGATGGCATCGTAGAGCGGACCCGAGGGCGGGGCGCCGGTCAGTTCTTCGACCACGCTGCGGAAGCTCGGCAGGTCGCCGAACCCCTCCAGCCCGACCGGCTGGCCATCCGGCCCCGCCAGCTCGTAATACCACAGCGGCAGGCCGATCCCGGCATTGACCACATTGTCCTCGATCCCGCCGAAGTAATTCCCCGCGGGCGTGACATGGAAATTCACCTCGTCGCGCTGCAGCGCTGCCACGATGCTCGACCCGTCGCCGAAGCCGGTGGTGTAGCCATACTCGACGCCCAGCAGGTCCAGCGACATCCGCCCGATGAGGTCGAGATACGAGCCCGGCCGGTAGCCGCCCAGTTGCAGCCCGGAGAGACCCGGCAGGTCGGCGGGGCCGGTCACCGTGGCGCCGCCCACGTCGTTGCGCATATAGGTCATGGTCGGCACGCCCATGCCGGCGATCACCTCGAACTCTGACCAGTCGACGTTCTGCGAGGCCGGGCCGATGGCGCGGGTCGGACCGGACCAACTGACCCAGGCCAGCGTCAGACCGTCCGGCCTGGCGTTTCTTGCCTCGATGATGCCCGCCATCTGCGCCCCGCCGGTGACCGGCTGGACGATGAAGTCGGGATTGCCGGGGATATGCTCGGCCCAGTGATTGGCGAAGAGCTGCGCCATCACCCCGGTCGAGCCCCCGGCACCGAGGTTGATGACGATGCGGATTGTCTCGCCCTCATAGCGGTCCTCGGCCTGGGCCGGAGCGATCCCCAGCGCCAGCGCGGCCAGACCGGCCAGTACGGTAGTTCTCGGCATATGGTCTCCTCCCCTAATGCCTCACCCTTGCGGGTGATCCTTGCCTTCAGCGCGTCATGGTCTTGCTCAACTCGGTCTGCGGCAGGTAGCAGCCCTGCGCCCTGAGGCGCATCACCAGCGCCTCGGTGTCGAGGTCGCAGCCCGGTTGCCCGGTTTCGAGGGATTGCTTGGCCGCCGTGGCCGCCGCCTGGCCCATCATATAGGCCGCCGATTGCGCCCGGATCGAGCCATGGACAGCATGGCCGCTGGAATGGCAGCGCCCGGCGACCCAGAGATTCTCCCATCCCTTCGGCACCAGAATGGAATAGGGGATCCCGACCGAGGCCCCGCGGTCCAGCTTGCCATTGCCTTCGAAATCGCGCTTGAAGCGCTCGAATTCGGCTTCCGAGGTATTCGTCGGGTGGTTGTCCGGCGGGCGGTTGTAAACGCAGACCTGATCGGGGAACTGGCGTCGAGCCTGGTAATCCTCGATGGTCAGGGTGAATTCGCCGACGATCCGCCGCGTGTCGCGCACGCCCATCACCGGCGCGGTCGAGACGAGTTCGATGTCCTGACAGCCCGGCACGTATTTGCGGTAGAAATCCACGAATTCCTGGGCCACGACGCGGCCGCGCATCATGCCCTCGGACAGGCTTTTGCTGTCCAGCCCGTTCAGCCCATAGACATGGCCCGCGTTGATGTTGGCGATGCTCTCACCCAGCTTGTTCATGCCGGGGATGAAGCGGAAATGCTCAGAAAAGTGGCCGTCCGCGACCGCCTGCGGCAGGATCTCCTTGCGGACCCGCAGCTTCACCGCATCCATCGCCTCGACCCCGCCCTCATAGGCCGGGTCGTTCCAGTCGATGTTGCCGACCAGCGAACAGAGCGTGCCGGGCGCGGTATCGGGCCAGTCGATGCCCGCCACCTTGCATTCGGCACCTGCCAGCGCCGAGAGCGCGGCGTCGCCGGTGCAATCGATGAAGGCGCCGGCCTCGACGAAGCTATAGCCCTCGACATTGCTCAGCACGGCGCCGGTGATGCGGCTGCCGTCCGTCTCGCAATCGATGACCCGGGTGAAATAGCGCACATCGACGCCCGCCTCGGCGGCCTTCTCGTCCAGGAGGCGCTTCAGCCCTTCAGGGTGGAAGGGGATCCAGCGGTTGTAATGCTTGTGCCAGAAATCGGGCGTGACCCCGGGGCCGAGGTAGCCGCGCTGGTGCATCGATTCCACCAGCTCGCGGCAGAAGCCGCCGACCAGCGCCTTCTCGCCGTCGCCCATCGGGCCGAAGGTGGTGACATAGGACGAGGTGCCCATGCCGCCCATGCAGCCCTGCGCCTCGGCCAGCAGCACCTTGGCGCCCAGCCGCGCGGCCGAGATCGCCGCGGCCGTGCCCGCCGGGCCGCCCCCCGCCACCAGGATGTCGTAGCGGCTTTCGACGGGGATCTCGCGGACCAGTCGATGCGTCTTCATGCCGGTTCTCCCTGCCGTTGCGCCTCGGCCATGACGCCCATCGCCGCCGCTACGCCGCCGCGCTGATGGGCGATGCCGGCAAGGCCGAGGCTCATTTCCACCCCCGCCAGCGCCGAGATCAGCGACAGATCGTTGAGGTGCCCCAGGTGGCCGATGCGGAACACGCGATCAGCCAGTTTTCCCAACCCGTTACCCAAGGAAAGATCGAACGAGGCCAGCGCCACCTGGCGCAGCCGGTCGGCCGAAGCGCCCTCGGGCACCCGAAGCGCCGTCAGGGCCGCGGAATATTCCGCCGGCACCGCGCATTGCAGCTCCAGCCCCCAGGCGGTTGCGGCGGCGCGGGTCGCGCGGGCCAGCCGGTCGTGGCGGGCAAAGATCGCCTCCAGGCCCTCGGCCCGCATCAGGGCGATGGCGGCACGCAGGCCGAACAGCGTGTTGGTCGCGGGCGTGTAGGGGAAGAAGCCGTCCGCATTCAGGCGGATCACCGGCTCCCAGGCCCAGTACGAGCGGGGCAGGGTGGCGGTCTTCGCCGCCTCCAGTGCCTTCGGCCCCAGCGCGTTGAACGAGATGCCGGGCGGCAGCATCAGCCCTTTCTGCGAGCCGCCGACGGTCACGTCCACGCCCCAGTCATCGGCGCGGTAGGGGATCGACCCCAGCGACGAGATCGTATCGACCATCAGCAGGGCCGGATGGCCGGCCGCATCAATGGCGGCGCGGATCGCCGGAATGTCGGTGGTGCAGCCGGTCGAGGTCTCGTTATGGACGACGCAGACGGCCCGGATCCTGTGTTCGGGGTCTGCGCGCAGCCGGTCCTCGATGCGCTGGGCCTCGGCGCCCCGGCGCCAGTCGCCCGGCAGAACCTCGGCCTTGAGCGAGAGGCGCCCGGCGATCTCGGCCCAGAGGCTGGCGAATTGCCCGCTTTCATACATCAGCACCTGATCGCCAGGCGACAGTGTGTTGACCAGAGCCGCCTCCCAGGCGCCGCTGCCGGACGCCGGGTAGGTCACCACGGGCCCCGCGCAGCCGAAGATCCAGCGCAATCCATCCTGCACATCCCGCGCCAGCGCCTGAAAGGCGGGGCCGCGGTGGTCGATGGTCGGCCGGTCCATGGCGCGCATCACCTCGTCGGGCAGGGCGCTGGGCCCCGGAATGAACAGGTGATGGCGTCCGGTCATGGTCTGGCTCTCCCTCCGGCCCGCAACGGGCCGGGTCGTCTTGTCTTCCCTGAGAATCGTGCATATTGTATTCAAAATACAGAATCAAGCATTCACTGCGCGACGGGCTCCCCTTGTCTTGCCCAGAAATGCGGGAAACAATGATCGCAGCCCCAGCGGACCCGATGACCTTGCTCCAGCCGATCCACCGCCCTTCGCTTCATGACCAGCTGGTCGAGCAGTTGCGCAGCTATTTCACCGAAGGCCCGTTGAAGCCGGGCGAGAAGGTGAACGAACAGGCGCTCGCCAGCGCCTATGGCGTCTCGCGCACGCCGCTGCGCGAGGCGTTGAAGGTGCTGGCCTCGGAAGGTCTGCTGACCTGGACGCCCAACCGCGGCGTCCGCATGGCCGAGATCAGCGCCGAGGGGCTGGCCGAGGTCTTCGAGGTGCTGATGGCCCTGGAATCGCTGGCCGGGCGCCGGGCCGCGGCGCGGATGACCGAGGCCGGGATCACCGCCGTCGCCACGCTGCAGGCGCAGATGGAGGCCGAATACGAGGCGGGCGACATCAGCGCCTATTTCCGCACCAATCAGGCGATTCACGAGGCGATCCTGCAGGGCAGCGGCAACGAGGCGCTGGTGGCCACGCATCGCTCGCTCTCGGGCCGGGTGCGGCGCGCGCGCTTCATGGCCAACATGTCCCGTACCCGCTGGCAGCACGCGATCGAGGAGCATCGCGAGATCCTGGCGGCACTCACCGCCCGTGATGCCGAGCGGCTGGCGCAGCTTCTGGCGGTGCATCTGGAGGGCAAGCTGCGCTCGCTGCAAGAAACGCTGCCGTCCGGCTCCGGCTGACGGGGCGGGGGCCTCACGCTGGCGTGTCGGCGTCGGCGCTTGTCCCCGGCGGCGGGAACGCGCATCTTGGGGACATGATTGACGCCCTTCGCAGCCTGTTCCGTCCCGACGCCGCCCCGCGGTCCGAGGTTTCCGCCGATGTCGCCGTGGCCGCGCTGCTGGTCGATGCCGCCCGCGCCGACGACCAATACAAGCCCGAGGAGCGCCGCGCCGTCGTGGCGCTGCTGGCGCAGATGTTCGGGCTGGAACATCCCGAGGCCGAGTTGCTGTGCGAAAAGGGCGAGGCGGCGCAGGCCGCGGCCGCCGATATCGTGCGCTTTACCCGGGTGGTGAAATTCGCCCTGGAGGAAGACGAGCGCATCCGGCTGATGGAGGCGCTGTGGGAGATCGTTCTGGTCGACCACGACCGCGACCCCGACGAAGACGCGCTGCTGCGCCGCCTGGCACCGCTGCTGGCCATTTCGGACCATGACAGCGCGCTGGGCCGCCAGCGGGTCCTGGCGCGGCTGGGGGCAGGCTGACCGCGCTCCTCCGGGGCTCGGTCCTCCGGTCACATCGGCCATGCCTGCGGGATCGTTCACGCATTTTTCGATACTGTGTCTCAATTTCGCCCCGATTGGTGACGAGAACAAGATGAACAGGGAAGCGATTTCGGGTGAGTCGCCCGCGTTTCCGCATCTTTGAGGCGAGTTCGGGCATGGCCGCGCTTTCGATCCATCACCTCCGCCGGGGCGCGCGCCCGACCGGGCGGCGCATGGCCGGCCCCTGCCTGTCGGGGCCGCGCCCCCTCGCTCCCCGCGCGAACGGAGGCTGCCATGGGGCATGATCCCTTCGATCCCGAGGATTTCCTCAATCTGGGGACGGCCAAGCCCGAGCGCGCCGCGCGCGAGCTGCCGCCCATCGTTCAGCCCCCGGTCTATCCGCGCCGTCAGCCCGCCGCGGCGCCCCGCGTCACCGCGCCCGAGCGGGCTGCGCCCCCTCTCCGCGCTGCCGAACCGCGGGTGCCCGAAGCCCGCGCGCCCGAAGCGCCCCGCAGCACCGAAAGCGCCGAGGAGGGAATCGCCGCGCGCCTGACGGCGCCCGATCCGGTGCTGCAACCGCTCTCGGCCATCCGCCCCGCGGTTCGACCCTTGGCGAACCAGCCCCAGGCCGAGGCCCCGCGCGCGCCGGTCGAGCATTACATCCCCGGCTATGGTTTCCAGCGCCAGGCCGCTGCCATCGCGGCGGGGCTTGATACCGGATACGACCATGCCATCGCCGGCCCGGTTTACCGCCGTCCGGGAGGCGCCCAGGCCGTCGCCGCCCAGCCCGCAGCGCTCGAGACGCGCTTCCAGGCCTCCCTGCCCGAGCCGGGTTTCGAGCCGGAGCAGGAGGCCGCCTATCCCGGCGCCATGTCCGAGCCGAGCCATGCCGAGCAGGCGGCGTTCCGCTATGCCGTCCCGCCCGCGGCCCCGCGCGGCGCCTCGCTTCAGGATTGGGAAAACGATGCGGCCGAGGCGCGCGGCGCGTCCCGCCAGCCCGCCGCCCCGCGCCGTCCCGCCCCGCAGCGCGGTCCCGGTCTGGTGCGCGAACCGATGGCGGTCGCCTTCCGCGGCATCGAATACGCGACCCAGACCTGGAGCGTCTATGGCTTCACCCTCGCCGCCCCCTTGCCGGGGGCCGAGGAGGCGCCGATCTCCGAGGTGACGCTGATGATCGCGCGGGGGGTGACCCGGCTTGCCCTGCAGGTGCAGATCGCGGCCGAGACCGATCCCGGCGTGCGCCCGGCGCGCTATGCCTTCATCGACCTCGAACCGGGGCAGGCCGAAGTCCTGCGCCGCATCGCCGAACATGCGCTGGCCAACCAAGCCCGCGCGCTGGCCGAGATGTTCGAGGAAACCGATGCCGTGCTGGCGCCCCCGGCACCGCTGCCGCCCGTCCGGCCGCATTATGCCGCGCCGTCCGCTGCCGCCCAAGCGGCGCCCACAGCCCAAGAGGGCGAGGCCTGGCCCTATCCCTCGCCGATCCTGCAGCCGAAACCGAAAAGCCAGACCGCCCCCACCGCCCCTCTGGCCGAGGCGCCGAAAGCCGCTCCCCGCAAACCCAGGAACGGCTTTGCAATCGGCCTCAGGCTGTCGCTGGCCCTGGCCGCGCTGGTCGCGGGCGGGGTCTATTGGAATGCCCAATCCTCGATCGCCTCGCGCTTTGGCGCGGTGACCGTGGCCGCCACCGAGCTGACGGCGCCCGAGGCGGGCTTCGTCACCGATCTGAGCGTGACGGAGGGCCGCGCGGTGGCGCTGGGCGAGGTGCTGGGTACCATCCGGCAAACCGATATCGACTTCTCGCAGACCGAGACCGGCCGCCGCCGCCAGGCGCTGCTGGCCGAACAGGCCAGGCTGAGCGCCGAGCGGGAGACCCTGCGCGAGCGTGCGGTACAGGCCGCGCTGGGCGAAACCGAGGGGGAGGCGCAGGAGAACGCGCGCGCGCTTGATGCCGCGGATCTGCGCCTCAGCGTCATCGCCGCCGAGCTGGCCGCCATGCCGGTTCCGCCCGGCGAAGGGCAGCCCGGCGCGCCGATCTTGTCGCCCTGCGATTGCACGGTGCTGACGCTCAACCACCACAACGGCGATTGGGTCGAACCGGACATGCCGCTGGCCGTTCTGACCGCGGGCGAGGTGGCGGTGGTGCATGCGCTGCTGCTGGGCAACGAGGCGCGCGATGTCGCGGTCGGTAACCATGCGCGGATCCGTCTGGCTGATGGCACTGCGCTGGCCGGAACCGTCGAGCGGGTGAGCGCCGATCCGCATTGGCCGGGCTATGCCGGGCTCGATGACAACGTTTTCGCCGCCGGCCGCTATGCCCGGGTCGAGATCCGCCCCGAGCGCCCGCTGACCGCGTCGGTCGGCACCGGAGCCGAAGTCACGGTGCAATCGAGCCAGATCTGGGGCGCGCTGCGGGCGCTGGTGGGGATCTGAGGCGGCGCCGAGCGGTTTCGCCCTCGGCCCCCGCTGCCGCGGGCGTCTCGGGCGATCGGTAGCGGGGGGCCAGCCCCCCGCACCCCCCGCTCAAGGGGGTTTTCCACCCCCTTGAGAAACCCCCGAGGATATTTAGGGAACAAAGAAGGCGGCAGGTAGGCCCCTTGACGCGCCGGGGCTTGGGCGGCAAACCCGGCCCATGCTGCCCCGTGACACGCTTGACCAGATCACCCGGCGCTTCGAGTATCTCGAAGCGCAGCTCGCCGCCGGGGCCGACCCCGCGGCGCTGGCCGAGATCGGGCGCGAATATCAGGGGCTGAAGCCGGTGGTCGGGGCGATTGCGGCCTGGCGCGCGGCCGTGGCGCAGCGCGAGGAGGCGCGGGCGCTTCTGGCGGATCCCGAGATGAAGGCGCTGGCGCAGGAGGAACTGGCGGCGCTGGACGAGACGATCCCGGCCCTGGAGGCGGAGCTGCGCATCGCCCTGCTGCCCCGCGACATCGCCGACGAGCGGCCGGCGATCCTGGAGATCCGGCCGGGCACCGGGGGCGAGGAAGCCGCGCTTTTCGCCGCCGATCTGCTGCGGATGTACCAGCGCTATGCCGACCTCAAGGGCTGGCGCTGCGAAATGATTTCCGAGACCGCGACCGAGCTTGGCGGCCTGCGCGAGGCGGTGATGCGGGTGGTGGGCGAGGGGGTCTTCGCCCGGCTCAAGTTCGAATCGGGTGTCCACCGGGTGCAACGCGTGCCGGTCACCGAATCGGGCGGGCGGATCCATACCTCGGCCGCGACCGTCGCCGTCCTGCCGGAGGCGACCGACGTCGATCTGCAGATCCCCGACAGCGATATCCGCATCGACACGATGCGGGCCTCGGGCGCGGGCGGCCAGCACGTCAACACCACCGATTCGGCCGTACGAATCACCCACCTGCCCAGCGGCATTGTCGTCACCTCGGCCGAGAAATCGCAGCACCAGAACCGGCGGCTGGCGATGGAGGTGCTGCGCGCGCGGCTCTTCGACCTGGAGCGCCGCAAGCAGGCGGACGCCAGGGCCGCCGACCGCAAGTCCCAGGTCGGTACCGGCGACCGGTCCGAGCGCATCCGCACTTACAATTTCCCGCAGGGCCGGCTCACAGACCATCGGATCAACCTGACGCTCTATGCGCTGCCGCAGATCCTGGGCGGCGATCTGGATGGCGTGGTCGAGCCGCTGATCGCTCAGAACCAGGCCGAGCGGCTGGCGGAGCTGGAGGCATGAGCGCCGCCGGTTGTCCGGGGCCGTCGCGATGATCCTGCGCGAGGCGCTGGCGCAGGCCATCCAGCGGCTCGACGCCGCCGGCATCCCCGATGCGCCCCGCGATGCGCGGCTGCTGCTGGCCCATGCGCTGGGTATCGCGCCCGACCGCCTGACGCTGGTGCTGCGCGATCCGGCCGGGGCGGAACAGGCGGCGTTCAGGGAGGCCATCGCCCGCAGGGCGGCGCGCGAGCCGGTCAGCCATATCACCGGGCGCAGGCTCTTCTGGGGGCGCGCGTTCCACGTGACCGCCGATGTGCTGGACCCGCGCCCCGAGACCGAGACGCTGATCGCCGAGGCGCTGGGCGGACCTTTCGACCGGGTGCTCGACCTCGGCACCGGGTCGGGGGCGATCCTGCTCACGCTGCTGGCCGAGCGTCCCGCCGCGCGGGGGCTGGGGACGGATCTCTCGGACAGGGCGCTGGCCGTGGCGCGGGGGAATGCCGCGGCGCTGGGGCTTGAGCCGCGCGCTGATTTCGCCCGGGGAGATTGGTTCGGGCCGGTCACGGGGCGGTTCGACCTGATCGTCTCGAACCCGCCCTATATCGCCGAGGCCGAGATGGCGGGGCTTTCGCCCGAAGTGCTGCGCGAGCCGCGGATGGCGCTGACCCCGGGGGGCGACGGGCTCGATGCCTATCGCGCCATCGTCCGGGGGGCCGGGGCGCATCTGACCCCCGGCGGGCGGCTGATGGTCGAGATCGGGCCGACCCAGGGCGCCGCCGTCGCAGGCCTGATGGCGGGGGCCGGGTTGCAGGGAATCGCCTGTCGCCCGGATCTGGACGGCCGGGACCGCGTGGTTTCGGCGCATTGGCCCCTCTAGCCCGCTTCTGCGCCTTTTCCGCCACGTTTGTGCGAAAAGACGCCGATGTTCACAGGTTTTTTCCACTTTCGGGCTTGTCTCGATGCCGGGCGCGTGGTTAGTCCGGGATGTGCCGGGAGTGGACGCATCGCTCATTGCTCCGCCCCAGAGCACGCTAATCCAGACTGACTGACCCTGACGCGCCCCTTCGGGCGAAGCCTTGGGGTCAAGCGACCCGACCAAGGCCGGAACTCGATTTCATGAGACCATCGAACAAACGTTCGCGCTCCAAACAGAACCGTCCGCGCTCGCTGGGCAACATCGTCAACCGGGTATTCGATTCGTCGGGCCCGGAGGGCAAGGTGCGTGGCACCCCGCAGCAGATCATCGACAAATATTCGGTGCTCGCGCGGGATGCCCAGCTCTCGGGCGACCGGGTCGCGGCAGAGAATTTCCTCCAGCATGCGGAACATTACACCCGCATGCTGAACGAGGCCCAGGCCGAACTGGCGCGCGAAGCCGAACAGCGGCGCGACCAGCAATTCCAGGGCGGCCAGAACCCCGGTCAGAACAATGGCCAGAATGGCGGTGGTCAGGGCGGAAACGGCCAGAACCACAACAATCAGAACAACGGCGGCCAGAACAACGGCGGCAACCAGGGCCACAACAACCAGCAGAACCGCCGGAACGACCAGCGGGATCAGCGCGGTGAGGGGGGCGAGAGCGACGGCGATCAGCGCCCGTCCTGGAAGCAGGAGCGCAACCGCCGCTTCGAAGAGCGCCGCCAGCAGCGCGAATCGGGCGATCCGCGGGATGATTCCCCCGCCGAACCCGAGTCGATGCTGGTCGAGACGCCCGAATCGCGGCGCAACGACCAGCCCGAGGTGACCACCCCCGCCGCAGCGCCTGCCGAGGCGCCCGCGCCCGAGGCCCCGGCCAGTGAGGCCCCGGCCACCGAAGCGCCCGCGCCGAAAAAACCGCGCGCGCCGCGCAGCCGCAAGCCCAAGGCTCCGACCGAGCCCGCCCCCGACGCGGCGGCGGAATGAGCGGAACGGGACGCTGCGGGGACCTTCGGGTCCCCGTTCGTTTCGGGCGCTCCTGCCGGTCCGAAAGCCGGGGGACGCGGAAAGCGTGATCGCGTACTGGTGGCGCGGCGGCCCGCCGCGTCCTATATGATGGGTCCAACAACCCCGAGAGCCGGAACTCATGTCGCTGCCGCCCGGATTCCTGGAGGAACTGCGCTCGCGCGTGTCCATCGCGCAGGTGGTCGGCCGTGCCGTGACCTGGGATCTGCGCAAATCGAACCAGGGCAAGGGCGATTTCTGGGCGCCGTGCCCCTTTCACCATGAAAAGACCGCCTCGTTTCACGTCGATGACCGCAAGGGCTATTACTATTGCTTCGGCTGCCAGGCGAAGGGCGATGCGCTGAAATTCATCCAGGAAACCCAGAACCTCGGCTTCATGGAAGCGGTCGAGACCCTGGCGCGCGAAGCGGGGATGACCATGCCCGCCCGCGACCCCGGCCAGCGTCAGCGCGACGACCGGCGCACCACGCTGGTCGAAGTGATGGAAAAGGCGGTCCGCTTCTATCGCATGCAGCTGAACGGCGCCCAGGCGGCCGAGGCACGGGCCTATCTCGACCGGCGGGGCCTCAGCCCCCAGCAGCGCGAGCGTTGGGAAATCGGCTTTGCCCCCGACCAGCGGCAGGCGCTGTTCCAGCACCTCACGCAGGCGGGGATCGCGGCGGAGCTGATCATCGAGGCCGGTCTCTGCGCCACACCGGATGGCGGCGGGGCCCCCTATGACCGGTTCCGCGGCCGTATCATGTTCCCGATCCGCGACGGGCGCGAGCGCTGCATCGCCTTCGGTGGGCGCTCGATGGATCCGAACGCCCGGGCCAAATATCTGAACTCGCCCGAGACGCCGCTTTTTCACAAGGGCAACGCGCTGTTCAACCTCGCGCCTGCGCGCAATGCGACAGGCAAGGGTCATTCGCTGATCGTGGCCGAGGGCTATATGGACGTGATCGCCTTGGTCAACGCGGGTTTCGAGGGGGCGGTGGCGCCCCTGGGCACCGCGGTAACCGAGGATCAGCTGCGCCTGATGTGGCGCCTCCATGAGGAGCCGGTGATCGCGCTTGACGGGGACGCGGCGGGGCTGCGGGCCGGGCTCAGGGTCGCGGATCTGGCGCTGCCGCTGGTGACGGCGGGGCAGGGGCTGCGCTTCGCGCTGCTGCCCGGCGGGCAGGACCCGGACGACCTGATCAAGGCGCAGGGCGCGGGGGCGATGAAGGTGGTGCTCGACCGCGCGGTTCCCATGGCGCGGCTCTTGTGGGACCGCGAGATCCAGGGACAGGTCTTCGACAGCCCGGAACGGCGCGCGGCGCTGGACCGGCGGCTGCGCGAGATGCTGAACCGCATCACCGACCCCAACCTGCGCGAGCATTATGCCGAGGAATTCCGCCAGCAGCGCCGGGCGCTCTTTTCCGGCGACACGGGCGGCGGGTTCCGGGCCGGCCGCAAGGGCGGCTGGGACAAGAAGGGCTGGGACAAGAAGGGCTGGGACAAGAAGGGCGGGGGCTCCTCGGCCCCCTTGCCCGGCACCCGCGGCTCGCTACTGGCGGCCGGGGCCGAGGGCGCCGACGAGGATCTGCGCGAGGCGCTGATCCTGGCGACGCTCTTTGCCCATCCCGCGCTCATTGCCGATTTCGACGGCCCGCTGGTCGATCTGGAGCCCCGGCGCGATGACCACCGGCGCCTTCAGGCCGTGCTGCTGGCCGCCGCGCATGAGGACCCGGCGCCCACGCGCGAGGTGATGGCCGAGCGGGCAGGCGAGGCGCTGGTGGCGCTGCATTCGCTGCCCCATGTCGCCATCGCGCCGATGCTCCGCCCCGAGGTCGCGCCGGATTTCGTGCGCAATTGCCTGACCGAGGACTTCCAGGTGTTGCTGTCGCGTCGCGCCCTCAGGCGCGAGTTGAACGAGCTGGCGGCCGAGATCGAGGATATTCCCGACGACACGCTGACCTGGCGGCTGGGCCAGACCGCCGCCGCACTCGACCGTGCCGGGCGCGGGGTCAGCAACGAATCAACCACCGATCTGGGCGAGGACCGCGCCGAGCTTGCGGCGCAACTTCAGTCCCTTATCGACGCCCAGGTCTGGGTGAAAAAGAAGCGACGACCCGGGCCGCCGTGAGTCGGCGGCCTCCGAATCAGTGAATCTTGCCACGCCCCCTGTGATTCGGCCCGTCCAAGGGCTATCTCTGTGAAAAAGCCGAATCACGCCTCGTCCCCTGCCCGGAGGAACCATGGTCGCCAAAGACACCGACGACGCGAAGCCCGAAGATCAGGACAGCGAATTTACCCTCGACATGAGCCAGGCTTCGGTCCGGCGCATGATCGCCGCCGCGCGCGAGCGGGGGTTCATCACCTATGAGCAATTGAACCAGGTGATGCCGCCGGATCAGGTCTCGTCCGAGCAGATCGAGGACGTCATGTCCATGCTCTCGGAGATGGGCATCAACGTCGTCGAGGAAGAAGAAGCCGAAGAGGGGGAAACCCCCGACGCGCCGGAGGCGGCGGCGTCGGGCTCGACCGAACTGGTCGTGGCCTCGGGTGGCAGCGAGACGCTGGACCGCACCGACGACCCGGTGCGCATGTATCTGCGCGAGATGGGCTCGGTCGAGCTGCTGAGCCGCGAGGGCGAGATCGCCATCGCCAAGCGGATCGAGGCCGGGCGCAACACGATGATCGCCGGGCTTTGCGAAAGCCCGCTGACCTTCCAGGCCATCATCATCTGGCGCGACGAACTGCTGTCCGAGGACGTGCTCCTGCGTGAGGTCATCGACCTCGAGGCGACCTTCGGCAATGCGCTCGACGATGACGACGAAGGCCCGGTGGTCGATGGCGTCGGCGGCACCGACAGCGACGGCCAGCCGCGCGCGGCCCGCCGGTCCGAGCCCGAACTCGACGCCGACGGCAACCCGATCTCCAGCTCGGACGACGACGACGACGATTTCGATCAGTCGAACATGTCGCTCGCGGCGATGGAAAGCTCGCTCAAGCCGCGCGTGTTGGAGACGCTGGACCAGATCGCCCGCGACTACGACATGCTGGAAGAGATGCAGCATCAGCGGATGCAGGCGACGCTGCAGGAAAAGGCCCGCTTCTCGGCCGCCGAGGAAACCGCCTATCAGAAGCTGCGCTCGGAAATCGTCGAGCTGGTGAATTCGCTTCACCTGCACAACAACCGGATCGAGGCGCTGATCGACCAGCTCTATGGCATCAACAAGAAGATCATGACCATCGATTCGGCGATGGTGAAGATCGCCGATGCCGCGCGGATCAACCGGCGCGAATTCATCGACGAATACCGCGGTTATGAGCTGGACCCGACCTGGTGCGACCGGATGGCCAAGGCCAAGGGCCGCGGCTGGGCCACGCTGTTCGAGCGGCACGGCGACAAGGTGGTCGAGCTGCGCGAGGACATGGCCGAAGTCGGGCGCTATGTCGGCGTAGACATCAGCGAATTCCGCCGCATCGTCAGCCAGGTGCAGAAGGGCGAGAAGGAAGCGCGTCAGGCCAAGAAGGAAATGGTCGAGGCCAACCTGCGTCTGGTGATCTCGATTGCCAAGAAATACACCAACCGCGGCCTGCAGTTCCTGGACCTGATCCAGGAGGGCAACATCGGCCTGATGAAGGCCGTCGATAAATTCGAATACCGCCGCGGCTATAAATTCTCGACCTATGCGACCTGGTGGATCCGTCAGGCCATCACCCGCTCGATCGCCGACCAGGCGCGGACCATCCGCATTCCGGTGCATATGATCGAGACGATGAACAAGCTGGTGCGGACCTCGCGCCAGATCCTGCACGAGATCGGCCGCGAGCCCTCGCCCGAGGAACTGGCTGAAAAGCTGCAGATGCCGCTCGACAAGGTCCGCAAGGTCCTGAAGATCGCCAAGGAGCCGATTTCTCTGGAAACCCCCATCGGGGACGAGGAAGACAGCCAGCTCGGCGATTTCATCGAGGACAAGAATGCCGTCCTGCCGCTGGATTCGGCCATTCAGGAGAACCTGCGCGAGACGACGACCCGCGTGCTGGCCTCGCTGACCCCCCGCGAGGAACGCGTGCTGCGCATGCGGTTCGGCATCGGCATGAACACGGATCATACGCTGGAAGAGGTCGGCCAACAGTTCAGCGTCACCCGCGAGCGGATCCGGCAGATCGAGGCCAAGGCCTTGCGGAAGCTGAAACATCCGAGCCGGTCGAGGAAGTTGCGGTCTTTCCTGGATCAGTGAGAATGAAAGGCGGCGGTAGCCGCCTTTCAAATTCCAAGAAATCAATTGACTGAATCACCCTATGGCATTTGTCTTTGGACAGACACAGGGGTGTTGTCATGTCGCTTACGTATCGTGAAACTCAAATTGTCAAAGGTATGCTTGAGCGCGGCGACAAGCAGCACGACATAGCCGCTTATTTCGGGGTGAACGGCGGTAGAATTGCGGAGGTTGCGACCGGAAAATGTGATTACCCTGGTGCTCCTCCAGCCTCGGCTGAGAACCTTCCTCCGCCAGGACCATACGTCGGCGCGAAATCTGTGCAGGAGATACGCGAAATCCTTTCTGATGCTTCCGAATTAATAGCCGCGGTCGGCGACTCATCCGAAGAAGCTAAAGTTGCATTGGAGGCACTTGCCCTCGCTATTAAGCGGCTCGACTGACCTAAGCGCGAGTTCTCGCGACCTCCGCCGGCGCAGTAGATGCTTCAGAACCTAAGATGCACACGCTTCGCGCCTGTTAGGCGGGAGGAATCCGATGGGAAGATTTGTCAGCTACCTCGGCGGTTCACAGATTGTGAGGCGGCACCCAATTGGTTTTGGAAAGTCGAGCAAAGGTGCTCGGGTTGGAGCACTTGCAATCTGGGACGACGCACATGATGAAGCATCTGAATCGACCCAAATCGTGCGGGCGGCTGTCGCAAAGAGAGTATCGCCAAAGGTCAAAAAGTATCGAACCAAGGCACCAGTAGCAATAAAGGCGGCCGTAAGGCAGAAGAAGCGAAGAACTGACATGGCCGCCGCTCGCCGAAACGAGTTTGGTCTTTAAGAGCTTGCACGACCGCCCACCGCCCATTGTGCTCTAGCCAACCGCAGGCTGCGCATTCATCGTGCACCGTCCGTTAGGCCAGGGTTCCCCCCGACTCTCTCCCTCCCCCAACACTCCCATCCTGCGAGCCAACGGGGCCGGAGCCCAAGGGCCTTCCTCAGCCTGCGCGGTCTACGGGCGTCCTGCCTGTCCCTGCCTTTTCCGGGGGGGGATCGGGCGGGGCCTGCGCCTGAATGTCGGTATCGGCGCCGGCGAACCAGTCTCGGCGGGCGGTCGTGACCCAGTGCAGCGCGCTGGTTGCGTCGTTCAGCAGCCCGTCGAGCGTCATGCGGGCGGGAATGAAGGTTGCGCAGCCGACCGTGAGGCGGGGGGGATGCGGCCCTGCCGGGGTCGCCAGGGGCGGCAGGAGGGCGACGGCCTGCCGCAAGGCCTCGGCCCGCTGTTCCAGCTGGGGTTGCGTCAGGTTCGGCACGAGGATCAGGAATTCGTCGTCCCAAAGCCGGCCGATGATCGCGTCCTCCTCGGGCACCACGCGCAGGATCGCGGCCGAGACCTGGCGCAAGAGCGCGTCGCCGCCGGGATTGCCCAAGGCCTCGGTCAGGGGGGCGAAACCGTCGATCTCGGCCATCAGGACGCCCGCGACATCCGCCTTGATCGCCCGGACCGCCGCGGCGATACCGGCCCGGTTCAGGAGTCCGGTCACACTGTCCTGCTGCGCCGAGGCTTCGGATTGGCGCAATTCCTGGGCGATGATCAGCCCCAGCAGGAAAGTCATCTGGAACATCACCCACCCCAGGCCGCCGAAGAGTTGGGCGATGAGATCGGCCTCCTGCGGCTTGGGGGCCATGACGACGGCATAGACCCAGCCTGCCAGCATCGGCAGGATCAGTGCCAGCCCCGCCATCAGCCGCAGCGCCATCCCGGCGATGCCGGGCAGGAAGAGGGCGGAGAAGAGGCTGCGCTCACGCAGGCGCAGCGCGGCGGCGAGGGTCAGCGTGAAGGCGGCAAGCGTCGACCACACCGAGAGTTCGCGGTCCCAGAGCGCGCCGGACATCGCCAGATCGACGACCGCCACGTTGCAGATGCCCAGCAGGGCGAGCACGAAGAGGCTGGACAGAAGCCGGTTGCGGCGCGTCGACAGCAGTGCCAGGGCGCAGGTGGCGATGAAGAGCAGCGATTTGCTGGAGACATGGCCGTTGAGGCCGAGCTGGCCCAGTTCAGCGAGTCTGAGCGCGGTATCGAGCCGGCCGCCGAAGAGACCGGTCCAGCGATCGGCGAGGGTCAGAAGGCAGCCGGCGGCGATGGCAAGGCCGAGGATCAGGCTCAGGCGGGAATGGCGGCGATGATCGGGCCTGGTCTGGTCGTGGCGCCACAGAAGCGCGAGCAGCCCATAGGCCAGCGCCGTCGGCAGCGCCAGCGCCGGCTGGTCGGGCCGGGGTCCGCCGGCCAGGTTGGCGATCAGCCCCGCTGCGACCACCCCGAGGGTCACCAGGGGCGCGAGGCGCAGCAGAAGATCACTCACACGAAACGGCACAGGCGGACCCCCAGGGTTCGGGGGATCATCGAAGCATGGGGCCCGTTAAGATGGCGTGAACGGGCTCAGCGGGCCTCGGCGCCGAGCGGCCTTTGCAGCGCCGCCACGGCCGCGCCCACGAGCAGGATCGCAGAGGCCGCGAGCAGGCTGCTGCCGATGCTGCCGGTCAGGTCGCCCAGTGCACCCGCGGCATAGGGGCCGATGGTCTGGGCCACGGCGAAAACCACGGTGAAGAGCGAGATGGCGCTGCCCCAGCTTTCGGGCGGCAGGTTCTTGCGGGAGAAATTGGTCACTGCCGAGGGGGCCATGAAGACGCAGCTTCCGAAGATCACGGCGGAAACCACCAGCCCGGGGAGCGAGGGCCAGAGGACCGGCAGGGCCGACCCCAGCGCGATGCCGCTCAGCACCAGCGCCAGCGGTCGCCCGGAGGCATGGCGGGCGAAGACCCCGCGCCAGAGAAGGGGCGAGACGGTGATGCAGCCGCCCAGCAGCACCCAGACCAGCGCCACCTGCAGGGGCGAGGCGGCCTGTTCCTTCATCCAGGCCGAGAGGAAGGTGAGATAGACGATATAGCCGAGGCCGAAGCCCGCGTAGCCCGCGTATTCCGCCAGCATCCGCCCGGAGGGCAGAGGCGGCGCGCTGACCTCGCGCCTGGGCGGGACCGGGGCGCGACGCGCCGCCCACAGGCCCAGCGGCGCCAGGGCCAGGCTCAGGCCGCCGACGATCACCCAGGCCCAGCGCCAGGACCCGTCGCCCCAGGCGGCCAGCATCGGCGGCAGGGTCGCGCCGCAGAGCACGATGGCCGAGCCCCCGCCCGAGCCGAAGAGGATGGCGATCCCTAGCGCGTTGAGCCGCGGGTTGTCGGCCCAGAGCCGCGCCGCCAGCGCCCCGGCGGTGGAAAAGGACAGCGCCCCGAAGAGCCCGGTCAGAAAGCGCCACAGGCTCTGCCACCAGAGCGCGGGCAGGGCGCTGGTCGCGACCAGCGCCACCGCCGTAACCGCCAGCCCCAGCGCGAAAAGCCCGGCCGGGCCGCGGCGGCGCAGCGCCAGCATGGTGCCCACGGCGCCGACGATATAGCCCAGCGCATTGGCGGTGTTCAGCCAGCCCGCCTGGGCATAGGTCCAGTCGAGATCGGCGCGCATCGCGGGCAGGATCAGCCCATAGGCGAAGCGGCCGAAGCCGTTGGTCACCAGCACGCCCAGCGACAGGCCCAGCAGCACCAGCCAGGGATTGGCCGGGTCCTTGGATTGGTGCGTCATGGGATCCTCCTGCCCGAACCGCGCCATTCTTGCCCGCCGTCCCCGCGGCAACAAGGCTGTGCGCTTGCAATCACGCCACGTCACGGATAGCAGGGGCGCGGAGTTCAGGAGGCTCGGATGGAAGACCTGCGCAACACCTATCTCGCCCGGATCGCCGGGGCCGCCGACGCCGCCCAGCTGGAGGAGGTGCGCCTCGCCGCACTGGGCAAGAAAGGCGAGATCAGCCTGAAAATGCGCGAGTTGGGCCAGATGTCGCCCGAGGAGCGCCAGACCTACGGCAAGGCGCTCAATGTCCTGAAGGACGAGCTGGACGCGGCCCTGCGCGCGCGCAAGGCGGCGATGGAAGATGCCGCGCTCGATGAGCGGCTCAAGGCCGAATGGCTGGACGTGACGCTGCCCGCCCGCCACCGTCCGCGCGGCACGATCCATCCGGTCAGCCAGGTGACCGAGGAATGCACGGCGATCTTCGCCGACATGGGTTTCGCCGTGGCCGAAGGGCCGCAGATCGAGACTGACTGGTACAATTTCGACGCGCTGAACATCGCGCCCGAGCATCCCGCCCGGCAGGAGCATGACACGTTCTTCATGCACCGTGCGCCGGGCGACAACCGGCCGCCGCATGTGTTGCGCACCCATACTTCGCCGGTGCAGATCCGTGCCATGCAGGAACAGGGCGCGCCGATCCGGGTGATCGCCCCGGGCCGCGTCTACCGCATGGACATGGACCAGACCCATGCGCCGATGTTCCACCAGATCGAGGGCATGGCCATCGACCGGGACATCTCGATGGCCAACCTGAAATGGGTGCTGGAGGAATTCTTCACCGCCTATTTCGGTACCAAGGTGAAGACCCGCTTCCGCGCCTCGCATTTCCCCTTCACCGAGCCCTCGGCCGAGGTGGATATCCAATGCTCCTGGGTCAACGGGCAGTTGCGCGTGGGCGAGGGCGACGGCTGGCTGGAGGTGCTGGGGTCCGGCATGATGCATCCGAAGGTGCTGCGCGCCGGGGGCATCGACCCCGACCAATGGCAGGGCTTCGCCTTCGGTATGGGTATCGACCGGATGGCGATGCTGAAATACGGCATCCCCGACCTGCGCGCCTTCTTCGAAAGCGACTTGCGCTGGCTGAGGCATTACGGCTTCGGGGCGCTGGAAGCGCCGAGCGTTCACGCGGGCTGAGCCGCCTGTCCTGACTCCGATCGCCGGCCGCGCCTCCGCCAGCGGCGCGGCCGGTGCCGTTTCGGCCCCGTCACGCAAGAGTGAAGCGCCGCCGCGAGGCCGCTCGGGGGCGCGCGGCCCCTCCGGCCCTTGCGCCATTACGCGCCCGTTTCCCCGGCTTCCCGGCGGGTTCCTGACGGCGCGGGCGCGAATCGCGGCCTCCCCGCTTGTCTTTTCATCAACCTTTACACTAGGTTTGAGACGCCGCGGGGAGCCTCCCGGGCGCCACGATGGCAAGGACCATGCACGCACCCTTCGTCACTGCCCTGATGCTCTCCCTCGCCCTGCCGATGGCCTTCCCTGTCGCGGCGCAGGATCTGTCCGAGGTCATCACCCGACAATACGCCGATGGCGGGATCTACGAGGGCACGTTCCTCGACGGGCTGCAGCACGGACAGGGGACCTACCGGCTGCCCAATGGCTTCGAATACACGGGTTCGTGGGAAAACGGCCAGATCACCGGCACCGGCACCGCCCGCTATCCCAATGGCTCGGTCTACGAGGGCCTGTTCGAGGACGGCCGCCCGCATGGTCAGGGCCGCATGGTCTTTGCCGACGGGTCGTCCTACGAGGGGAACTGGGACGCGGGCCGCATCATGGGCGAGGGCACGCGCCGCTATGTCACCGGCGTGGTCTATACCGGCACCTTCGACGACAGCCAGCCGCATGGGCGTGGCGTGATGGAGCGCCCGGGCGGCCTGCGCTACGAGGGCGAATGGCAGCATGGCTTGCGCGAGGGGCAGGGGACCATCACCTACCCGGACGGCTCGGTCTATACCGGCGGCATGCTGAACGACCAGCGCCATGGCGAGGGGCGGCTGACGCGTCCCGATGGCACGATCTATGACGGCGAATGGTCCGAGGGGATGCTGAACGGCGCGGGCGTCCTGACGCTGCCGGGCGGCGACCGGCGCGAGGGCAGTTTCGTGCAGGGCATGCTGCAGGGCGTGGGCCGCCTGATCATGGCCGATGGCGCGATCTACGAGGGCGATTTCGTCGACGATCTGCGCCAGGGCCGGGGACGGCTGACCACGGCGGATGGCTATGTCTATTCCGGCGAATGGGTCGCCGACCGGATCACCGGCACCGGCGTGATGACCGCCCCCGATGGCGCGCGCTATGACGGCCGCTTCCGCGATGGCGTTCCCGATGGCGAGGGCACGATCACCTATGCCGATGGCACCGGCTACACCGGTGCCTGGTCCGAGGGCCGGATCGAGGGCGCAGGCCGCGCCCGCATGGCCGAGGGGCTGATCTACGAAGGCAATTTCCGCGCCGGTCAGCCGCAGGGTCAGGGCCGCATGGAATACCCCGATGGCCGCGTCTATGTCGGCGCCTTCGAGGCCGGTCTGCGCGAGGGGCAGGGCGTCATGACCTACCCGGACGGCACCCGCTATGAGGGCGGTTTCATCGCGGGCGAGCGCGAGGGACAGGGCACGATCACCCTGGCCGATGGCTTCACCTATACCGGCGAATGGCGCGGCGGCCGGATCGAGGGGCAGGGCACCGCCACCTATCCCACGGGCGACGTCTATGTCGGCCAGTTCGTCGATGGCCAGCGCGTGGGACAGGGCCGCCTGACCTATGCCGCGGGGCAGGTCGTCTCGGGCCGCTGGGATCAGGGCGTGCTGGTCGAGCCCGACACGGCGCCCGCGCCGGAAGCGCCGGCCGAGGGCAACGACGGCTGATTGCCACCGCAACGGCATGAAAAAGGGGGCCTCGCGGCCCCCTTTTGTATGGTCCGGGAAAGGCTCAGGCCTTGCCCTTGTAGATGTCCACCAGCTTGCCCAGCATCGCCAGCGCATCCTCGCGCGAGCGCTGGAACGAGTTCCGCCCGATGATCGAGCCGTTGCCGCCGCCGTCGCGGATCGCGCGGGCGTCGTCAAAGACCGCATCCGTGCCCTTCGCCGCGCCACCCGAGAAGACGATGATGCGGCGGCCGTTGAAGGACGACTGGACGCAATGCTTCACCCGCGCCGCGAGCGTCGAGATGTCGATCTGCTCCTTATCGTAGACCTTCCTGGCCTCGGGCTGCATGATGTGGTCGGTTGAGAGCTTGATCTTGATGATATGCGCGCCCAGCAGCGCCGCGATATGGGCGGCATAGGCGGCAACGTCGATCGCCGTCTCGCCCTCTTTCGAGATGCCTTCGCCGCGCGGATAGGACCAGATCACGGTGGCGATGCCTTTGGCGGCGGCTTCCTTGCGCATCTCGACGATTTCTTCGAACATGTCGAGCGCGCAATCCGAACCCGGGTAGATGGTAAAGCCGATGGCCGAGGCGCCGATGCGCAGCGCGTCATCGACCGAGGCCGTGATCGCCTGGTTCTTGCCCGCGGTGTCCGACATCAGCGAATTGGCCGAGTTGACCTTCAGGATGGTCGGGATCTGACCGGCGAAGGTATCGGCGCCGGCTTCCAGCGGCCCCAGCGGCGCGGCATAGGCCGAGAGGCCCGCGTCGATGGCCAGCTGGTAATGGTAATGGGGATCATAGCCCGCGGCGTTCGGGGCAAAGCTGCGGGCCGGGCCATGCTCGAAGCCCTGGTCCACCGGCAGGATGATCATCTTGCCGGTGCCGCCCAGCTTGCCCTCCATCAGCATGCGGGCCAGATTGGCCTTCACGCCGGGGGTTTCCCCCTCGTAATTGGCCAGGATTCGCTGAACGGTTTTGGTGGCGCGCATGGCGGGTCCCCTTTGGTTGACTGCTGGCGCCTTGGATACGCGGGCCTGTGTGACGCGGCAATGGTGGCGCGGGCGCGTTAGCGCCCACAACCGGAAAAATCTGCGCCAGCGGCGGAAAACCGCGTCGGATCAGGCCGGTTCGGGCCTCAGGCCGGGGAATCGAAGACCAGCGAGCGGTGTACCATCGCCCCCGCCCAGGCCCCGTCCCCCACCGCCAGCGAGACCGAATGCGGCACGCGCGCGACGTCACCACAGGCATAGAGGCCGGGGATCGAGGTCTCCTTGAACCCGTCGGTGCGGTATTGCGTGCCCATCGGCGTCTCCTCCAGCGCCACGCCCAGGGCCTCGGCGGGCAGGCTGGCGGGGCGGGTCTTGGTCGCGACGAAGAGGCCCGCAAAGCTGAGGGGCTCGCCACTTTGGAACCGCACCTCGACTGGCCCCTCCAGCGGACCGGCGACCTCGAGGATCGCGCGACCCTCGAGTGTCAGGCCCCGGTCGGCGAGGGTGCGGCAGGTCTCGGGCTCCAGCGGAAACAGGGCGTTGGTCAGCAGCGTTGCCTGGCCGAACTCGGTGAAGAGTGGGGCATGATGGATCGCCTCCGGCCCGTTCGCGATCAGCCCGATGCGGCCGAAATCCAGCTCATAGCCGTGGCAATAGGGGCAGTGAAAGACCGATTTTCCCCAACGCTCGGCCAGCCCCGGGATCCGGGGCAGCGTATCGGCAAGGCCGGTGGCCAGGATCACGCGGCGGGCTTTCAGGCGCTCGCCGTCTTCTGTCGTGACCTCGAACCCGTCCTTGGCGCCGCCGACACTGGCCACGGCGCCCTGGCGCCAGGACAGCGTGGGATAGCGGTCCAACTGCGCGCGGGCGGTGGCGGCGATGACCGCCGGATCTTCGCCGTCCTGCGTCAGGAAACCGTGCGAATGGCTGGCAAAGCGGTTGCGCCGCTGGCCGGCGTCGATCACCAGCACCCGGCGTCTGGCGCGCAGCAATTGCAGCGCAGCCGCCATCCCGGCATAGCTGCCGCCCACCACGATCACGTCGTACATCGCTCAATCCTTGTGTTGTCGGACCTGTCGGTGGCGCCGGGCAAAATCCTCGGCCAGATCAGCCAGAGAGACGGCGCCGAACCGCGTCATCAATTGCGTCTCGGCCTGGGCGAAGGCGTCGCCCAGGGCCGCGTTGACTGCCTGTTCGACCAGGCAATCGGGGTTGTCGCTGCGGTGGCCGATGGCGAAGATCGCCGGTTCGCCCAACGCGTCGTAGAGGTCGCGCAGGCTGACCTGCGCTAGATCCGCGGCTATGGTCCAGCCGCCCGCCTTGCCCCGGGCCGAAGCCACGATGCCCTTGTCGCGCAAAAGCCCCATGGTCCGGCGCACGACCACCGGGTTGGTGCGCATGCATTCGGCCAGGGTTTCCGAGGTCATCGGACCCTTGTATTCCGCCATATGGAGGAGCGCGTGCAGGACGTTGGAGAGGCGGCTGTCGCGATTCATGTAACTTCAAGTATTACGATTTGGCACGGAAGGCAAGAGGGCTCAGAAACTCCGCGACAGGTGGCGCGAGCCCGCGAGACCGAAGCGCATCGGCCAATCGGCGGCCTTGGTGATGCCGATGCGGGGGCCGGTCAGGTAGGTTTCGGGCGGGTCCAGGGTCAGGCTGAACTCGGCGCTGCCGAAGAGCCGCCCGTCGTCGTCGCCGGTGATCCCCAAAGCCTCGGCCAGCATGCCGGGACCCTTGCAGAGCGGTTTTCCAGGGCCGCGGCGGGCCTGCATCGCCTCCAGCCCGGACAGCGGCTCCAGCGCCCGGATCAGCACCGCGTGGCCGGGCAGGCCCACCACGTTCAGGCACCAGTGCAGCCCGTAGATCCGGTAGACATAGGCATGGCCAGGCGGGCCGAACATGGCGGCGTTGCGCCTCGTTGGGCCGGGAAAGGAATGGGACGCCGGGTCGTCCGGGGTATAGGCTTCGGTCTCGACGATGCGGCCGGTGCAGCCTCGGACGGACAGGCTGGCGCCCAGCAGGAGGGGCGCCAGCTGAGGGGCGGGCAGGGCGAGGCTCACCGCAAGAGGGCGACGACCTGCCGCTTGTGGGGTTTCATGCGGTGTTCGACCAGAAAGATCCCCTGCCAGCTTCCCAGCGCCATCTCGCCCGAAATGACCGGGATCTGCAGGCTGACCGGCAGATGCGCCGCCTTGATATGGGCGGGCATGTCGTCGGGGCCTTCCAGTGTATGGGTGATCCAGCGCATCGACGGATCGTTCGAGGGCGGGACCAGCCGGTTCAGCCAAGTCTTGAGGTCGCGCTGGACGTCGGCGTCCGCATTCTCCTGGATCAGGAGGCTGGCCGAGGTATGGCGGATGAAGAGCGTGAGAAGCGCCTCGTCGGGCTTGGCACGGCCGACCCAGGCGGCGATCTGGGGGGTGAGGTCGTAAAGGCCGGGGCCTTGGGTCTGGAGGGTGAAACTGCTGTGCATCGGCTGCCGGAAAGAAGTGTCCCATGCATGGGACAGCGTGGCGGGTTGAGCGAATTCAAGGGCTTGGTCTGTGCCGTTCCGATTTCGTCACCATTCTCCCGCCGGGGATGCATGGCCCATCATAGCCCGTCGGAGGCGGCGGCGGAAGGCCCGTCGCCGCCCCTGAACCGGAAGGGGGCTCAGCGCTGGGCGCTCTTGCCCTTGCCGGTTTCCTTGTTCTCTTCCGAGATGATCTTGGCCTTGCCCTTGGGCTGGCCCTCGGCAGGTTTCTTGGTCTGAGATCCGGGTTTGGCTTCGGTCGGCATCGTCTCTCTCCCTGAGAGTGGTTGCGATAGGGGAAGAACGCGCAACGCGCCGCCGGGGTTCCGGCGGTCGGGGGCTCACGGAAATGTCATCGCATGCCCGGTGACGAAACGCTGCGCCGAACCGTACCGCAAACAAGACGGAGAGGGGCGCGATGGAGATCGTTCTGGGCTATCTGGCCGGGGTGTTGACGCTGATCAATCCCTGCGTGCTGCCGGTCCTGCCGGTGGTTCTGGCCTCGGCCGGCAGCGAGGACCGGCGCGGGCCGGTGTATCTGATGGCGGGGATGAGCGCCAGTTTCGTGGCGCTGGGCCTGCTGTTGTCGCGGCTTGGCCCGGCGCTGGGCGTCACGCCGGACACGGTCTCGGCCGCCGCGGCGTTGGTCATGGCGGCGTTCGGTCTGGTGTTGCTGGTGCCCGGCCTGACCGCGCGCTTTGCCACCGCCACGGCGGGGATCGCGGCCCAGGCCGACCGGGGTTTCGCCCGGGTCGAACGGCGCGGGGCGGGGGGCATGGTGCTGGGCGGTGTGCTGCTGGGCGCGGTCTGGTCGCCCTGCATCGGGCCGACGCTGGGGGGCGCCATCGCGCTCGCTGCCTCGGGCGAGGGGCTGGGGCGGGCGGCCCTCATCATGCTGGCCTTCGCGACAGGCGTCTCGACCGTGATGCTGATGCTGGCCTACGGCGCGCGCGCGGCGCTGGACCGGCGCGGGGCGCGGCTGCGCCGCCTGCTGCCCGGGGCCAAGCCGCTGATGGGCGCGACCTTTCTGCTGGTCGGGCTGGCCCTGTGGTTCGGCCTGCACCACCGGCTCGAAATCTGGGCGCTGGAAACGCTGCCCCCCTGGTTCAACGACCTGTCCATCCTCATCTGACGGAGAAACCGATGCAGAGACGCGACTTCCTGATCCTGACCGCCGCGGTGTCGCTGGCGCCGCTCACGGCGCGCGCCGATTTCGTGGATTACACGCCGGGTCTGGCCGAAGAGGCGATGGCGCGGGGCGACCGCATCATCCTCGATTTCTACGCGACCTGGTGCACGACCTGCGCCCGCCAGCAGCGGGTCATGGAGGCGCTGAGAGCCGAGAATCCCGCCTATGACCGCGATCTCACGCTGATTCACGTCGATTGGGACCGCTTCGGCACCGGCGATCTGGCGCGGCGTCTGGCGGTGCCGCGCCGGTCCACGATCATCGCCCTGAAAGGCGAGCAAGAACTGGGCCGCAGCGTGGCCGGCACCGCGATTGCCGAGATTCGCAGCCTTTTCGACCTGGCCTTGACGGCCTGACGGCAGGCGAAACGCGCGCCCGCCCCGTGGGCAAACGGAAAGGGCGGGCAAACGAAAAGGGCCGCCCCAGAGGGACAGCCCCAGTCGGAAGTGGAGGCAGATCTTACTTGATCTTGCCTTCCTTGTATTCCACGTGCTGACGGACCACCGGGTCGAATTTGCGGATGGTCATCTTTTCAGTCATCGTCCGGGCGTTTTTCTTGGTCACGTAGAAGTGGCCAGTGCCCGCCGTCGAATTCAGACGGATCTTGATCGTCGTCGGCTTCGCCATCGGTATCTCCTGCGCACGGCAGTCGAACAGCTGCCGATGAATTCCTATGAAGCCCGCCTTTTACGCATGGAAGCGCCAGAGTCAACGGGCGAATGGGGCCCCGGCAGGGGGTTTTCGCTCAATAGGCGTTTTTCGTGGTGACCAGGCTCCAGGGCGTGAGCAGGACGATCTTCAGATCCAGCCAGAGCGACCAGTTCTCGATGTAATAGAGGTCATGCTCGATGCGGGCGCGGATCTTCTCGGGCGAGTTCATCTCGCCCCGCCAGCCGCTGATCTGGGCCCAGCCGGTGACGCCGGGCTTGACCTTGTGGCGGGCGGAATAGGCCTCGGTGATCTGGTCATAGACGATGTCGCCGGTCCGCGCGGTCAGGGCGTGCGGCCGGGGGCCGACCATCGACAGATCGCCTTTCAGCACATTGAAGAACTGCGGCAATTCGTCGATCGAGGTGCGCCGGATGAAGCGGCCGACCCGGGTGACCCGGGAATCGCCCCGGCGCACGGCCTTGACCGCGGTCGGGTCGCATTTGTCGGTGTACATCGAGCGGAATTTCAGCACCTCGATGGGTTTGTTGTTGTAGCCGTGCCGCTTTTGCCGGAACAGCGCGGGGCCGGGCGTCTCCAGTCGGACGGCAAGGCCCACGGCCAGCATCAGCGGCGCGAAGAGGGCGATGGCGATCAGCGACAGCACGATGTCGAAGGCGCGTTTCTGGACCGCGGCGAACCCGCCGATGGGGCGCTTGTAGATCTCGATCAGCTTGAAAGGGCCGATGCGTGAGCGCCGCTTGCGCGAGAATTCGGGGATCTCGGCGCCGTCGAGCACCCGGATATCGACGGGCAGGACGAAGAGCCGGGCCAGCAGTTCGCGGATGCGTTGCTGCGAGGCGCCGGGAATGGCGATGATCACCGTGTCGATCTTGGCGAGGCGGGCGAATTCCACCAGGTCGTCGACATCCCCGGCCTTGTGATGACCGGCGATCATGGCGGGCGAGCGGTCGCCCATGCGTTCGTCGAAAAAGGCGCAGAGGCGCCGTCCGCGCCGGCGCTCGCGGTCGATCTCGCGCACCAGGGGTTCCAGCGCCTCGCCGCCGCCGACCAGCACGATGCGATGTTCCAGCCGCCCGGTCCGCACCAGATGAGCGATGCGCAGCTCCATCGCCACGCGGGTGGTCAGCAGGAAACCGGCAGCCGCCAGGAACCAGAACAATGTCCAGGCCTCGACCATGGCGCGGGGCAGACCCGCCAGCACCAGCAACCCCGCCAGCAGCGACAGCCCGATGACCAGCGAGGCCAGCGCCGTCGCCGCCGCCCGCCAGAGGCTGCGCATGCAGCGAAAGCCGTAGGCCCCGGCGATGCGTCCGACGAGCGCCACGCAGAGCGCCCCCAGCCAGACGATCTCCTGCCGTTGCAGGTCGGAAAAGAGCGTCTCCTCGACCAGCGGGAAGGCCAGAAGCCCGGCCAGGCCCACGGTCAGCACATCGGCGCAGAATTGCAGATAGCCCAGCACCCGCGGCTTCATCGAGGCCCGGCTCAGCCGTTGCGCCGCCGCCTGCGCCTGCCCGCCCAGAAGGCGGGGCCGCGCCGCGCCGGTCCAGGGCCGGCGGCGGTGGGCTTCGGTAAAGAGGCGCTTGCGCGATGCGGTTTCGGTCATGAACTCACCTTCTACCCTGCGATGGCCCCTTCTGCGATGGCGGGGTCGGGCCGTGCCGAATCGTGGCCAGCCCGTTGATCGGTCAAACGCTAAGCAGCCCATCGGGCACAAATGTGGCAATTGACTGGAATTCGACGGGAAAGGCGGTCTGCGCGGATGGCCTGTAAGCCGGATTCTGTTCCGGGGTCGCCCCCTTCGACGGCCATTCATCTGCCCCGTCCGTTACCGGCGGGGTCGAGCTGCCAACCCGGGCCTCTGGGCTGAGACGTCCCTGCGGCGATATCGGCCTGAGCCGATCATGCCCGCGCGAGGCCCCTATTCGGCATTGCTCCCGGTGGGGCTTGCCTTGCCGGTCCGGTTGCCCGTCCCGCGGTGGGCTCTTACCCCACCGTTTCACCCTTACCCGCGCCTTGCGGCTTGGGCGGTCTCTTCTCTGTGGCGCTTTCCCTCGGGTTGCCCCGGCCGGGCGTTACCCGGCACCGTTGCCTCATGGAGTCCGGACTTTCCTCGAACCTTGCGGCCCGCGGCCGTCCGGCCATCCGCGCAGGGGTCGTCCTACGCCCCGGCCCGCGGCGCGTCAATCACTCCCTGCAGAGCCTCTCGCGCAGGCCGCGGGCGGTGAAGACTTCCTGGCAGCCGAAGAGCGGCGCGATGGGCGCGCAGGTCCCCGACCGCGCGAGGCAAAGGCCCTCGCATTCCGCAGCCGCCTCGCAGCGCTGGCCCCCGTCGCGGGTCGGTCGCACGCAGGCCACGACGCCGCCGCCCCGGGGCGCCAATTGCCCGCCGCCAGCCTCGCACAGACGCCGCTGTTCGGCCAGAAGGGCGGGTTCCGGCTCTGGCTCGGCCGGGGGCTCGGCCGGGGACTCGGCCAGGGTCTCGGGTGGTGCCGAGGGCTCGGCCGGGGACGGCAGCGCCTGTTCGGTGATCGCGCCCGCCGCAGGGGGGGCCTCTGCCTCCGGTCCGGCGATCCGGCATCCCGCCAGAACCGCCACCATCAGCCCCGCGATGACAACCCCCCGCATCGGCCACTCAATAGGGCAGGGGATGGGCGCGGTAGACCTGGTCGATGGCCGCGACCAGCGCCTCGGGCAATGTCGTCTCCAGCGCGGGCAATTGCTGCTCCAGCTGCGCCAGGGTCGTCGCCCCCAGGATCGGGATGGCCGTGAAAGGGCGCGTGCGGAACCAGGCCAGCGCCATGACGACCGGATCCATCCCCCAGTCCAGCGCCAGCCCGCGATAGGCCGCGACCGCCTCGAAGACCCTCGGCGTGATCCGCCCGCCAAGGTCGGGGTTGCGCGCCCGGCGCGAGCCCTCGGGCGTGACATCGCCCGCGTATTTTCCGGTCAGAAGCCCGGTGGCGAGCGGCGAGAAGCCCATCAGCGGCACATCCTCCATCACGCTGGCCTCGGCCAGATCGGTGTCGAAGAGCCGGCACAACAGCGAATATTCGTTCTGGATCGAGGCGACGCGCGGCAGGCCGCGCTCTTCGGCCGCGCGGATCCATTGCGCCAGGCCCCAGGCGGTCTCGTTGGACAGCCCCAGCCGCCCGATCTTGCCCTCGGCGATCAGCGCCTGCGCCTCGGCCAGGATCTCCTCGACATGGGCGCGCAATCCGGCCGCATCGGTGCCCGGCCGATAGGACCAATGCTTGCGGAAGTGATACGAGCCCCGGTTCGGCCAATGCAGCTGGAACAGGTCGATGTGATCGGTGCCCAGCCGGGTGAGCGAGGCCTCGACCGCGCTTCGCAGCCGCGCCCGGCCGATCATCGGCGAGCCTCCCTCGATCACCGCGCTGCCCTCGCCGCTCACCTTGGTGGCGAGGACCAGCCCGCCGCGCCCGCCGCGCGCGGCCATCCAGCGGCCAAGGATCTCTTCGGTCAGGCCGCGGGTTTCGGCCTCGACCGGGTTGACCGGGTACATTTCGGCCGTGTCGAGGAAGATGAGGCCGCGTTCGCGCGCCAGATCGAGCTGGCGACAGGCCTCGTCCTCCGGCGTCTGGCGGCCGAAGGTCATGGTGCCGAAGCAGACGTCGGGGATGGCGGGGCCGTCGCGGCCGAGGGTCAGCATGCGCATGGAATATCCTTTGCCCCGGACCTTAGTCTCTGGCGGGTGAAAGGCAAGCGCGGGACCCGGGGTACCAGCGTCAACCTTGCCTTAACCCGCTTCTTTGCGCCTCAAATATCCTCGGGGGTGAGCCCGCAGGGCGAGGGGGGCAGAAGGCCCCCCTTTGCCCGGCCGCCTCAATGTACCGCCATCAGCCGCAGCGCGTCGAGGATCGCCGCATGGGTGTTGCGCGAGGCCACGGCATCGCCGATGCGCCAGAGCCGGAAGCGCCCCGCGGGGTTGTCGATCCGGGTCTGCGGACGGTTCGCCAGCAGCGCCTCATGATCCAGCGCGCCGAGGTTCGAGGACAGCGGCTTCAGGGCCAGATAGAGGTCGTCCAGCGGCAGGGTCCCGTGGTTGACCACCACCTGATCGACCAGCCGCTCCTGCCGCATCGGCCCGTAATCGCTGCCGATGATCGCGCGGAGCTGGTTGCCGGCGCGTTCCACGGCGGTGACGCGCCAGGTCACGGTGAAGGTCGCGTCCCGGGTCTGCAGGGCGCGCATATAGGGCACCAGGTTCATGCCCATCACCTCGGGCGCGAAGCTGCGGTCGGGGGTCATGATCTCGACCCGGGCGCCCGATTCGGCAATCATTTCCGCGGCCTGCATCCCGGCGTGATCGCCGGCGTCGTCATAGACCAGCACGTTGCGCCCGGGTTTGGCATCGCCCGAGAGGATGTCCCAGGCGCTGACCACCAGTTCGTTGCCGGCGCTCAGGATCTCGGTATTGGGCAGGCCGCCGGTGGCGATGATCACGATATCCGGGGTTTCGGCCAGAACGGTCTCGGCTTCGGCATAGGTGTTGAACCGGAAATTAACCCCCGCGGCGGAACATTCGGCCATGCGCCAGTCGATGATGCCGATCATTTCCCTCTTGCGGTGGCTCTGGGCGGTCAGCCGGATCTGGCCGCCGGGTCGGTCGGCGGCCTCGAACAGCGTGACGTCATGGCCGCGGGCGGCGGCGACCCGGGCGGCTTCCAGCCCGCCCGGCCCGGCGCCGACGATGACCACCTTTTTCCGCTCAGGCGCGGGGGGGATGTCCTGCGGCAGGGTTTCTTCCCGGCCCGAGGCGGCGTTGTGGATGCACAGGGCGAGGCCCCCCTGATAGATCCGGTCCAGGCAGTAATTGGCGCCGACGCAGGGGCGGATGCGGTCTTCCTGCTTCTCGCGGATCTTGCGCAGCAGATGCGGCTCGGTCAGATGTGCCCGGGTCATGCCGATCATGTCGACCTTGCCCGAGGCAATGGCATGGCGCGCGGTGGCCACATCCGGGACTCGCGCGGCGTGGAAGATCGGCACCTCGACCGCCTGACGCACCTCGCCCGCGAAATCGAGATGCGGGGCCGAGGGCATGCCCTGGATCGGGATCACATCGGTGAGGCCCGGGTCGGTGTCGATATGGCCACGGATGACGTTCAGGAAATCGACGAGGCCCGATTGCTTGAAGCGGCGGCCGACCTCGATCCCTTCGGCGGCATCGACGCCGCCGGGCAGGCGCTCGTCGGCGACATAACGCACGCCCAGGATGAAATCGGGGCCGACGCGGTCGCGGCAGGCCTGAAGCACGGCCAGCGGGAAGGTCATGCGGTTGTCCAGATCGCCGCCCCAGGGCGGGGGCAGGTGGTTCGTGAGCGGCGAGATGAACTGGTCCATCAAATGGCCGTAGCATTCGAACTCGACGCCATCCATGCCGCCGGCCTTCATCCGCTCGCAGGCATCGGCATAGTCGCGGATCACCCGCTCGATGTCCCAATCCTCCATCTGCTTGGTAAAGGCGCGGTGGGCGGGCTCGCGTTCGTGGCTGGGGCTGAGGACCGGCAGCCAGTCGCCCTTGTCCCAGCGGGTGCGGCGGCCGAGGTGCGAGATCTGGATCATCACCGCCGCGCCGTGTTCATGCACCGCATCGGTCAGGTCGCGGACATAGGGCACGACCTCGTCCTTCCAGGCGAGGATGTTGTTGAAGACCGGCGGGCTGTCGCGCGAGACGCTGGCCGAGCCCGCGGTCATGGTCAGCGCCACGCCCCCCTTGGCCCGCTCGGCGTGATAGGCGCGGTAGCGGCCCTTGGGCAGGCCGTCCTCGGCATAGGCCGGTTCATGGGCGGAGATGAAGACGCGGTTCCTGAGCGTCAGATGCTTGAGCTGAAAGGGCTGGAGCAGGGGATCGGCGGCGGACATGAGGCTTCCTTGCTGGTCTGCCGCCAGACTGGCGCGCGCCGGGCCTTCCCTCAAGCCGAAATCCGCGCCAGACTGCCATGAGCGGGGCTTATGCGAGGGGCGGCAGATGGCGGGATTTCGGCGCGAGGTCTCCTCCTTGGGGGCGCTGGCCACCTTCGAGGCGGCGGCGCGGCTCATGGGCTTCACCCGCGCGGCCGAGGAACTGGGCGTGACCCAGGCCGCGGTCTCGCGCCAGATCAAGCTGCTGGAGGCCGAGTTGAACATGGCGCTTTTCGTGCGGGGCCACCGGCGGGTGGAACTGACGCCCGCCGGGTTGGTATTGTCGCGGGCATTGACCGGCGCCTTCGACCAGGTGGCCGAGGCGCTGGAAACCATCCGCCGCCCGGTGGCGGGCAAGGTGGTGACGGTGGCGGCGACGCTGGCCTTCACCCATTTCTGGCTGCTGCCCCGGCTGCCCGCCTTCCGCGCCGCGCATCCCGAGGTGCAGCTCAGGCTGGTGTCGCAGGACACGGGCTTCGACCTCAGGCGCGACGCGGTGGATGTGCTGATCCATTACGGCAAACCGCCGGTCGAGGGCGCGCGCTGCCTCGCCGCGCTGCCCGAGCGGGTGTTTCCGGTCTGCGCGCCGGCGCTGGCGGGCAAGCCCCTGGAATCGCTGCCCCTCATCGCCTGCGAATGGGTCGAGCCTTCATGGCTGGGCTGGCGGCGCTGGGCGCAACTGGCAGGCCTGCCGCCGATCACCCGCCCCAGCGCGCTGCGCTTCACACAGTACTCCGATGCGATCTATGCCGCGATCGGGGGCGAAGGCGTGGCGCTGGGCTGGCAGGCGCTGGTCGGCGGCCATCTGGCCGAGGGGCGGCTGGTGCGGCTGGGTCAGGCCGAGGTGGTGCCGGAGGAGGCCGACATGCTGCTGGTGCCGGTCCAGCGGCGGGCGTCCCGTCAGGCGCAGGTCTTTACCGACTGGCTGGTCGGGGCCTTCGAGGCGGCGCAGGCATAAGCCCAGGTCATTCAAGGCCGCCGCATTTCTGCGCGTCACAGCCGCGGCGGTCGGGCCTAGCCTGAGCCATTCCCTTGCCGAAGGTGCCGCCATGACCGTGACCGAAGCCCCCCGACCCCGTTCCGGCCGCGCCGCGCGCCGGGCCGAACGCGCCGCGCCCTCGGTGCTGCGCGCGCCCTATGTCGTGCGGGGGATCCCGACTTATGACATTCTGGGCGAGGAAGCGCTGCTGAGGATCGAGGCCATCGCCGACCGGATCCTGGCCGAGATCGGCATCGACTTCCGCGACGATCCGGTGGCGCTGGACCATTGGCGCCGGACGGGGGCCGAGGTTGACGGGCTGAGGGTGCGCTTCCCGAAGGGCCTGCTGCGCGAGGTGCTGAAGACTGCCCCGGCCGAGTTCACCCAGCACGCCCGCAACCCCGCCAACAACGTGCGGATCGGGGGGAAGAACGTGGTCTTCGCCCCCGCCTATGGCAGTCCCTTCGTCATGGATCTGGACAAGGGGCGGCGCTTCGGCACGCTGCAGGATTTCGAGAATTTCGTGAAGCTGGCGCAATCGAGCCCCTGGCTGCACCATTCCGGCGGCACGATCTGCGAGCCGACGGACATCGCGGTGAACAAGCGGCATCTCGATATGGTCTATGCGCATATCAAGTACTCGGATCGGGCGTTTCTGGGGTCCGTGACCGCCGAGGAACGGGCCGAGGACAGTATCGAGATGGCGCGGATCCTGTTCGGGCGCGATTTCGCGGATCAGAACTGCGTCATCATGGGCAATTTCAACGTTAATTCGCCGCTGGTCTGGGACGGGACGATGACCCGGGGCCTGCGCGCCTATGCGCGGGCCAATCAGGGCGTGGTGATCGTGCCCTTCATCCTGGGCGGCGCCATGGGGCCGGTGACCAACGCCGGCGCCATCGCGCAATCCCTGGCCGAGACCATGGCGGGCTGCGCGCTGGCGCAACTGGAGCGGCCGGGCGCGCCGGTGATCTTCGGGAATTTTCTGTCGTCCACGGCGCTCAGGTCAGGCTCGCCCACCTTTGGCACGCCCGAACCCGCCATCGGCTCCATGGTCGTGGGGCAATTGGCGCGGCGGCTGAACCTGCCGCTGCGGTGCTCGGGCAATTTCTCGAACGCGAAACTGCCGGATGCGCAGGCGATGATGGAGGGCACCATGTCGATGCTGGCCGCGGTGCAATGCGGGGCCAATTACGTGCTGCATTCGGCCGGATTCCTGGATGGCCTCCTCTCCATGTCCTATGAGAAATTCGTGCTGGACTGCGATCTCTGCGGGGCGATGCATGCCTATCTGAAGGGCGTGCCGGTGGGGGACGAGGATCTGGCGATGGACGCCTTCGAGGAGACCGGGCCGGGGATGCATTTTTTCGGCACGCAGCACACGCTCAGGCATTACGAGACGGCCTATTGGGACAGCGAGCTGTCCGACAACGAGCCCTTCGAGAAATGGGAGGCGGCGGGGCAGACGGATGCGGCGAGCCGGGCCAACAGCCTGTGGAAGCGCAAGCTCGCCACCTACGAGGCACCCCCGCTGGACGAGGGGTTGGACGAGGCGCTGAAGGACTTCGTTCGGCAGCGAAAACAGGCCGTTGCGGACCAATGGTATTGACGTTTTCGTGACGGTTTCGCGGCGGTGGCCCTTGGCGCCGCCCCCGATCCGGGCCATCTTCGCCGCAGAGGCGGGAGTATGGCATGGGTAAACCCTGGGCGGCATCGGGTCAGGTTGTGGGCTTGCTGGGGGGATCCTTCGATCCGCCCCATGCCGGGCATGTGCATCTGACGCGGGAAGCGCTGAAGCGGCTGCGGCTGGATCAGGTCTGGTGGCTGGTAAGCCCGGGCAACCCGTTGAAGCCGAACCCACCCGCGCCCCTGGCCGAACGAATGGCGGCGGCGCTGGCGATCATGCGACACCCCAAGGTCAAAGTCACCGACCTGGAGGCGGGCTTCGGCACGCGGGCCACGGCCGATACGCTGAAGGCGCTGCAGCACGCCTATCCGCTGGTGCGCTTCGTCTGGCTGATGGGCGCGGACAATCTGGCCGGCTTCCACACCTGGGACCGCTGGCCCGAGATCATGGCGCGCGTGCCGGTCGCCGTGCTGGCGCGTCCCGGGCAGCGCATGCGGGCGCTGCATTCGCCCGCCGCGCAGCGGTTCCGGCAAGAACGGCTGCCCGCCCGCGACGCCGAAAGGCTGGGACGGATCGCGCCGCCGGTCTGGCTCTATCTCGACATGCCGATGCGGCCCGAATCCTCGACCGCGATCCGGCGGGCGCGGCGAAATGCCCCCTGACCGCCTGCTTTGCGCCCCAGATTAACCGATTTGCGCGACGAAATTTCATGTAAGATAGATGCAAGCGGTCCGTTGCGGACCCGTACGCATTGGTTGACGTCAAGGTATTACAGATGTTTCGCGACCGATCGGCATTGAGCCGTAGATACGTTCTGGCAGGCCTGCTGGCCGGTGCCGCGACCCCCGTTCTGGCCACTGCGCCGCTGCGCTCGCCGCGGCCTCCGGCACGGCCCGCCGCGGCTCAGATTGCGGCCCTCGCGCCCGAGGCGGCGCCCCGCAGCCTGCCGACCGGCGCCCTGAGTGCGGTGCTGGAGCGCGCGGGGCTGACCGGCGACACCACGGTGATTGCCGTCGATGCCGAGACCGGCGCGGTGATCGAGGAGCATCGCGCCGATCTGCGCGTGCCCCCCGCCAGCACGGCCAAGGCGCTGACCACGATGTATGCCCTGCAGACGCTGGGCAGCGAATACCGCTTCATCACGCGGGTCGAAACGGGGGCGGGCGCGCGGATCGAGAATGGCACGCTCCGGGGTGATCTGGTGCTCAGGGGCGGGGGCGATCCGACGCTGCAGACCGACCATCTGGCGCGGCTGGCGGCCGAGCTGGTGGAACGCGGGCTGCGGCGGATCGAGGGGCGGTTCATCGTCGACGACCGGGCGCTGCCGGGCATCGAGCAGATCGATCCCGAACAGCCGGTGGCGGCGGGCTACAACCCCGGGATCGGCGGGCTCAACCTGAATTTCAACCGGGTCTATTTCGGCTGGGAAGTGGCCAACGGCCGGGCCCAGCTATCCATGGATGCGCGCTCGGACCGCGAGGTGCCGCCGGTTTCGGTCATCGGGATCGAGGCGGTGGCGCGCAACCTGCCGGTCTATACCTATGCCAGCCGAGGCGGGCGCGAGCGCTGGACGGTCGCGGCCTCGGCGCTGAACCAATCGGGCTCGCGCTGGTTGCCGGTGCGCAGGCCCGCGGCCTATGCGGGCGACGTGTTCCGCATGCTGCTGGCGGCGCGCGGGTGTCAACTGCCGGAGCCCCGGCTGCAATCGGTGCCGCCCGGGCAGATCCTGGCCGAGCATCGCTCGGAAACGCTGCCGGGCGTGCTGCGCGACATGCTGCGCTATTCGACCAATATCACCGCCGAATGCGTGGGGCTGGCGGCGACGCTGCGGCAGGGGCGGTCGGTGCAGGGGCTGGCGCCCTCGGCCGCGCGGCTGAACGCCTGGGTGGGCGAGCGCTATGGCGCGCCGGGGCTGGCCTTGCAGGATCATTCGGGCCTGGCCGAGGCGTCGCGCGTGTCGGTGCGGTCCATGGCGGCCTATCTGGTGGCGGCGCGGCGCGAGGGGATCCTGCCGGGCCTGCTGCGGGACCATCCGATGCGCGACAGCAACGGGCGGCCGCAAACCAATCATCCGGTCGAGGTACGCGCCAAGACCGGGACGCTGGATTTCGTCTCGGCGCTTGCGGGCTATGCCGAGCCCCGGGGCGGGCGCCCGATCGCCTTTGCCATCGTCAGCGCCGATCTGCCGCGCCGGGAGGCCACGCGCGGCGACGAGAGTGAGCGTCCGGCCGGGGCGCGGGCCTGGACCGGCCGGGCGCGGACCCTGCAGCAGGATCTGATCGAGCGCTGGGCCGGGTTGCACGGCTGAGGGCGCAGGCCACCGCCTTCGCGCGGCACCGGCGGCGCTGATGCGCCGCCCGGCCCCTTCTCAGGGATGGGCGAAGCGGGCGCGCGCGCCGCGCTCGATGGCGGCGGCGTGCAGCCGGTCGAGGTTCAACTCGTGCCGCATCTCCTCGAGCATCCTCAGTTCGGTCTGCCTGAGCATCCCGTCCGAGGCCGCCACATCGCAGGCCAGCGCATAGGCGGTCTCGTACAGCCGTTCGGGCAGGGCCTCGCGGATCAGGCCGAAGAGGGCGTCGAGCCCGTCTTCCTCCTCGATCAGGTCGAAAACCGTCTGCGAGACGATCTTGATGCGGTCGGCATCATAGCCCGCGAAGACCGGCAATTGGTTGACCACCTGTTCGATGGCCAGCAATTCCTCGGTGCGGATGGCCGAATCGGCCACGGAAACCGTGAGCATCACCGCCACGAGCGAATCCTGCGGCGACATCGGGGGGGCGGCTTCGTTCATCTTGGGTCCTGTTTCGGTCATGGGCGACAGAATATTGACTGGGGCGGGGGGCGGCAATAGGAAGCCGGGGTCTAACGGGGATCCCCCCCGCCACAGGATCGTGATCATGACTTCTCTGCGCGACGCCGCGATGACCTCCAAGGCCTGGCCCTTCGAAGAGGCCCGCCGCCTGCTGAAACGCTACGAGAAGAAGGCACCCGAGAAGGGTTATGTGCTGTTCGAGACGGGCTATGGCCCCTCGGGCCTGCCGCATATCGGCACCTTTGGCGAGGTGGCGCGCACCACGATGATCCGGCGGGCCTTCGAGGTGATCTCGGACATCCCCACACGGCTGATCTGTTTCTCGGACGACATGGACGGCATGCGCAAGGTGCCGGAAAACGTGCCGAACCAGGAGATGCTGCGCGCCAATATCCAGAAGCCGCTGACCTCGGTTCCCGATCCCTTCGGGCAATTCGACAGTTTCGGCGGGCATAACAACGCCATGCTGCGGCGGTTCCTCGATACGTTCGGCTTCGAATACGAATTCTATTCGGCGACCGAATTCTACAAATCGGGCCAGTTCGACGCGGTGCTGTTGCGCGCAGCCGAGCGTTATGACGCGATCATGGAGGTGATGCTGGCCAGTCTGCGCGAGGAGCGTCAGCAGAGCTATTCCTGCTTCCTGCCGATCCATCCCGAGACCGGGCGGGTGCTCTATGTCCCGATGAAGGAGGTGAACGCCAAGGACGGCACCATCACCTTCGACGACGAGGACGGGCGCGAATGGACCCTGCCGGTGACGGGCGGGCAGGTGAAACTGCAATGGAAGCCCGATTTCGGCGCGCGCTGGGCGGCGCTGGACGTGGATTTCGAGATGTACGGCAAGGATCATTCGACCAACACGCCGATCTACGACAAGATCTGCGAGATCCTCGGGGGCAGGAAGCCCGAGCATTTCACCTATGAGCTGTTCCTAGACGAGAACGGCGAGAAGATCTCGAAATCGAAGGGCAACGGGCTGACCATCGACGAATGGCTGACCTATGCCTCGACCGAGAGCCTGTCGTATTTCATGTTCCTCAAGCCCAAGACCGCCAAGCGGATGCATTTCGATGTGATCCCCAAGGCGGTGGACGAGTATCACCAGCAATTGCGCGCCTATCCCGGCCAGTCGGTCGAGCAGCAATTGGCCAATCCGGTCTGGCACATCCACGGTGGCCAGCCGCCGGCCTCGGATATGGTGGTGCCGTTCTCGATGCTGCTCAATCTCGCCTCGGTGGCGGGGGCCAAGGATGCGGCGGGGCTCTGGGGCTTCATCAAGCGCTATGCGCCCGAGGCCTCGCCCGAGGCCAATCCGCAGCTCGATCAGGCGGCCGGGTTCGCGGTGCGCTACTTCGCCGATTTCGTGGCGCCGAAGCGGGTGTTCCGCCTGCCCACGGATCAGGAGCGCGCGGCGATGGAGGATCTGACCGCAAGGCTCAAGGTCTGGGACGGGGGCCTCGATGCCGAAGCCCTGCAAACCATGGTCTTCGCGGTCGGCAAGGACCACGGGTTCGAGAACCTGCGCGACTGGTTCAAGGCGCTCTATGAAGTGCTGCTCGGCGCGTCCGAGGGGCCGCGCTTCGGCGGCTTCATCGCGCTTTACGGCGTGGCCGAGACGGTGGCGCTGATCGAGAAGGGCCTTTCGGGCGCGCTGGCGGCCTGAGGACGCTGACAGGAAAAGGGCGAGAGAGGGGAGACCTTCCTCTCCTTTTGCGCTAGCAAGAGGCATGAGCCCCGATCCCGCGCCAGCCCCGCCGCCGCCTTATGCCCCGCTCAATGTGCTGAAACGGGTGGCCGAGGAGGTCTGGATCGTCGACGGCCCGCCGATCCGCTTCTACGGCCTGCCCTTCACCACCCGCATGACGATCATCCGCCTGCCGGGTGGCGGGCTCTGGGTGCATTCGCCCATCGCCCCCGATCCCGGGCTGATGGCCGAGGTCGAGGCGCTGGGCCCGGTCGCCTTTCTGATCGCGCCGAACTGGATCCACTACGCCTTTGTCGGCGCCTGGCAGGAGCGTTACCCGGATGCTCGGTGCCACGCAGCGCCCGGGGTCCGCGACCGCGCCGCCTCGCGCGAGGTGGCGATCCGCATTGATGCCGAGCTGACCGATGAAGCTCCAGCGGAATGGGCCGGGGTCATCGACCAGCGGGTGATCCCCGGCAGTTCCGCCCATCGTGAGGCGGTGTTTTTCCACCGGCCGACGGCCACGCTGATCCTGACCGACCTGATCGAGAATTTCGAACGCCGGGCTGTGTCTGCCTGGATGGTGCCGCTGCTGTTCATGGCCGGCAACCTCGACCCCGACGGCAAGGCGCCGGTCGACATGCGCCGGACATTCCGCAAGGGGCGCAAGGCGGCGCGGCAGGCCATCGCCCAAGTGATCGATTGGGGCCCCGAGCGGGTGATCCTGGCGCACGGGCGCTGGTATCCCGAGAATGGCGTGGCCGAACTCACGCGCGCCTTTCGCTGGCTAGCCTGAGGGCGACCGGCCGGGCAGCGCGCCGATGACTTGCTCCGACAATTCGCGGATCAGCTTGCGGCGGAAGGTCTCGGCAAAGGCCTCGTGCGTCGGGGCGAATTCGGCAAAGGCGCCCGGCCCGTGCAGCAGATTGGCCTGAAACCAGCGCAGGATCCCGGCCTCATGGGCGCCGATGGCCAGGCCGTTGACCGTGATGTCGCTGAAATCCTCGTCGGCATAGACGCGCCGGGGCTCGTCGCCCTGGTTGTTCTGCCCGTCGCCCGCCATGTCCAGCGTCTGCCAGCCGCAGGTCGGCGCGCGGCTCAGCAGCGCCCGGCCATAGCTTAGGGCGCTGCCAACGGCGGTCAGCCCCTGTGCCTGTCGCTGATGCAGCAGAACCTGTTGCGCCAGACGGTCGATGGCTGCGGGGCTGTCGAGGATCGCCCAGTCGGCGACCAGCAGATGCTCGCGCGCGCCCGCCCATTCGAAGACCGCCATCGCGACGGGTTCGCTGCCCTCCAGGATCAGCGCGCGGACCTCGGCGTCGAACAGCGCGGCAACGATTCCGTCGATCTGCAGCCGGTAATCCCGGGCATCGACCGAGCGCGAGACATCGAAACCCAGCGCCAGCGCCAGGCGACAGGCGCGGGCCGGGACGGCGGCGAAGGCGAGCGCCACCAGGAGGGTCACGCGCAGCAGCATCGGCCCATCCTGCCATGCCCGGGGCGCGCCTGTCTCGGGCGATACGCGGGGGCGGGTGATCTGATAGGCTGGGGGCTGCGTATCCGACCCACAGCCAGGAGTTTGCCATGCGCCGAACGTTGCTTCTGCCCTTGTTCCTGAGCCTTGCCGGACCCGCCTTCGGGCAATCCGCGACCGAGGTCATCGACGCCCAGCTCGAGGCCCTGCGCCAGGGCGATTACGAGACCGCCTTCACCTTCGCCGCGCCCGCCCTGCACGAGATCTTCCGCACCCCCGCCAATTTCGGCCGGATGATCGAGCGCGGCTATCCGATGGTGCTGGACCCGGCCGAGGTGCGCTACCTAGATCATGGCGAACGCGCCGGATACGAGGTGCAGAACGTGCTGATCCAGGACCGGGCCGGGGCGGTCTTCCTGCTCGAATACCTGTTCATCGGCGAGGGGCCGACGCGGCGCATCGCCGGCGTGCGGCTCTTGCCGGAAACAGGAACCGGCGTCTGACGCCTGATCCGGCCCCCGCAACGCGCGCTCGCCTCAAGGCGCCTTAAGCCCCGCTTGTTACCCCCTGTGACCGACAGGCCGCGTCCCTTGCGGCCCGCGCGTCGAGGTTTCAAGACAGGGGTCTGACATGAACAAGGCAGTGACCGAGGGGCTGATCCTGATGCCGCCGCCCTTCGCCGACGGGTTGAGCGTCTGGTCGAGCGGCGACGGCACTCCGGGCTCGGCCTCGTATGACGGGGCGCCCAACGCGGCCTATGTGCCTTCGGACCCCGATTTCGAAGGCTGCCTGGAACTGCTGAAGACCTCGAGCACGCAGAAACTGCGCTGGAAGGGCAACACGCCGGTGATCAACGGCCTCTATCTGCGGGTCACGGCGCGGGTGAAGGCGATGTCGGGGGCGCTGCCCTCGGTGCGGATCGCGGGCTTTGCCGCGACGGCGGGCGATGCGCCGGTGCCGGGAGCGGTGGTCAGCGGCTCCAGCACCACGCTCACCACCTATGGCCAGGTGGTCGAGGTCAGCGCGATCATCGCCACCGCCAGCCGCACCGGCGTCGACATGAACTGGGCGGGGGCGCATCACGGGCATGTCGGCCTGGACCTGACCGGGGCCAACGGCGGCGTGGTCCGCATCGACGACATCCGCGTCGAGGATGTGACCAGCTACTGGCTGCGCGACATGATGGATTGGGTCGATGTGCGCGATTACGGGGCGGTCGGCAACGGCGTGGCCGACGATTACGCGGCCTTCGTCGCCGCCGCCAATGCGGCCGTCGCCTCGGGCCGGTCGCTGCTGGTTTCGGACGGGACCTATTACATCGGTCAGACCCTGACCATCGAGGCGCCGGTGCGCTTTCAGGGCCATCTGAGCATGCCGAACGGCGCGCGGCTGCAGCTGTCCAAGAGCTTCGACTTTCCGACCTATGCCGCGGCCTTCAATTCCGAGGGGTTGGGCCTGCGCAAGGGGCTGGAGGCGCTGTTCTGGTACACCGACCACGACACCTTCGACCTGAAGGGGCGGCGGATCCTGCTGGACGCGCCCATCGACCTGGCCGAGACGACCGGCCTCACCTCCTACGCCATCCGGCGGGTGTTGAAGAACGGGCTGATCGAGGCCAATGAAACCCCGGCCTGGAATACGGTGACCGTGACCTCGCAGGCGACCTATTCGACCAGCCAATCCTATGTGCTGACCGGCGTGAGCAATGTCGCCAATATTCCGGTGGGTTCGCGGGTCGAAGGCGCGGGCGTCGGGCGCGAGGTTTATGTGCGCTCGCGCAATGTCTCGGCCCAGACATTGCAGCTCAGCCAGCCGCTCTATGACGCGGTGGGGACCCAGACCTTCACCTTCCGCCGCTTCCAGTACATGCTGGACATGTCGGGCTTCGGCACGCTCGAACGGTTCGAGATCGACTCGGTCGAGTTCCAGTGCAAGGGCATCTGTTCCACCCTGAATCTTTCCACCGACGGGCCGATCTTCACGCTGCGGCACTGCACCTTCAACCGGCCCAAGGACAAGGCGATCACCTCGATCGACCGCGGCTGCCAGGGGATGCTGGTGGACAATTGCATCTTCCTGTCGGCGGAATCGCCCGACCGCTCGCAGGACCGGAGCTCGATTGCGCTGAACGTCAACGCCAATGACGTGAAGCTGCGCTCGAACCTGGTGCAGCGCTTCGCCAAATTCGCGGTCATGGGCGGCAGCTATCACCTGATCGAAGGCAATCACTTCTACCACGGCGACAATGAATCGAACGCGGTGCGCCAGTCGGGGCTGGTCTTCGCCGCGCCGAACACCGTCTCGACCTTCACCGGCAACTACGTCGACAACACCTTCATCGAGCATACCAACGAATATGATTCCACCCCGGACTGGAGCGGCGAATTCAGTTTCGGCGGGCTGACCATCACCTCGAACGTGTTTCTGGTGTCGAACGTGATCTCGAGCTTCCGGTTCATCGTCGTGAAGCCCTATGGCACCGGACATTTCCTGTCGGGGCAGGTGGTGACCGGCAATGTCTTCCGCGCGGTCAATGCTGCGCCCACGCGGCCCGATGCGGTCAATACCTCCATCGCCGACCTCGACTACTCGCGCTTCCGCAACGTGATCTGGCAGGACAACACCTATAACGGGATCACCATCCAGCCCGAAAGCCCGATGACCCTGCGCTACAACCAGAGCACGGCGGCGACCAACTGGACCATCGGCACCGAGGGGCGGCTGCCCTTCGACGGCTGGGCGCGCACCGTCAGCGCGCTGGTGATGGAGGGGCAGCCCAATTCCGCCACCAACGAGGTTCGCACGGCGATGCCCTATGCGATGATCCAGCAGGGCACCAACAAGAACGAGGTGCGCCTGACCTGGCCCAGCGCGACGCGGGGGCGGGCGGTGGTGACGATCAGGGTCGACAACCCGCTCTGATCCCGGTCGAGAGCCCTGCGCGGCAGGCGCCGGCATCCCCAGGATGCCGGCGTCTTGCGTTGGCGCTACCGGGTCTTTCCTGTCCCGAACGAATCACCCGGCCTGCGAGCGCTCACGGTTTTGCCGCATCGCGGCGGCGCGCGATGCCGCTTTGCGGCGGTTCCGGCCGGGCTCGTGACCCCCGGCGGCAGGGGGCGGGCCGGGGGCGTGACCCAGCGTCAGGGCGTTGACTTTTCCGTGACCCACAGGCGGCTGATAAACATGGCTGAATTGTGGCTCCCTTCGCGGACGTTTACAGATTGCCCTCATATGCGGTGAATATATTTACAGAAAACTCGTTGATAAAAAAAGAGTTACACAAAAATTGACCCGTGGAGTATGCTGTCCCTGGATGGAGGAGGTGCATTCCCCGACAACGCGCATCGCGGTCGGGGATGCCTCATGGCAGGAGGATTGCGTATGTCGGATCTGGCTCAAACCGGGGTGTACCCAGCGTCGGCGGAGTTCGTCGCCAAGGCGCATGTGGACGCCAAGGCCTATGACGAGATGTATGCCGCCTCGATCCAGAACCCCGAGGCGTTCTGGGCCGAACATGGCAAGCGTATCGACTGGATCCGCCCCTATACCAAGGTGAAGAACACCACCTTCGACTACGGCAAGGTGGACATCAAGTGGTTCGAGGATGGCACGCTGAACGTTTCGGCGAACTGCATCGACCGGCATGTCGCGGCGCGCGGCAGCCAGGTGGCGATCATCTTCGAGCCCGACGATCCGCTGTCGCACAAGGCGCAGTACATCACCTATGCGCAGCTCCTTCAGGAAACCAGCCGGATGGCCAATGTGCTGAAGGCCAATGGCATCGGCAAGGGCGACCGGGTGGTCCTCTATCTGCCGATGATCCCCGAGGCGGCCTATGCCATGCTGGCCTGCGCCCGGATCGGCGCCATTCATTCCGTGGTCTTCGCCGGCTTCTCGCCCGATGCGCTGGCCAACCGGATCAACGATTCCGAGGCGAAAGCCGTCATCACCGCCGATTTCGCCCCCCGTGGCGGGCGCAAGACGCCCTTGAAGTCGAACACCGACAAGGCGCTGTTCGACTGCTCGGAAAAGGTGAAGTGTTTCGTCGTCAAGCACACCGGCGACCAGACCACCTGGATCGCCGACCGTGACATCGACCTGAAGGCCGAGATGGCCGTGGCCAGCCCCTATTGCCCCTATGCCGAGATGAACGCGGAGGATCCGCTGTTCATCCTCTATACCTCGGGCTCGACCGGGCGTCCGAAGGGCGTGGTGCATACCTCGGGCGGGTATCTGGTCTATGCCTCGATGACCCAGCAGATCACCTTCGATTACCACGACGGCGATGTCTTCTGGTGCACGGCGGATGTGGGCTGGGTGACGGGCCACAGCTATATCATCTATGGCCCGCTGGCCAATGGCGCGACCACGGTGATGTTCGAGGGTGTGCCGACCTACCCCGATGCCGGCCGCTTCTGGGCCGTCTGCGAAAAGCACAAGGTCAACCAGTTCTACACCGCGCCGACCGCCATCCGCGCGCTGATGGGGCAGGGGCCGGAATGGGTCGAGAAATACGACCTGTCGTCCCTGAAGCTGCTGGGCTCGGTCGGCGAGCCGATCAACCCCGAGGCCTGGAACTGGTACAACACCCATGTCGGCAAGGGCAAATGCCCCATCGTCGACACCTTCTGGCAGACCGAGACCGGCGGCCACATGCTGACGCCGCTGCCGGGCGCGATCCCGACCAAGCCCGGCTCGGCCACCAAGCCCTTCTTCGGCGTGCAGCCGGTGGTGCTGGACCCCGCAACGGCCGAGATCAAGACCGAGACGGCGACCGACGGCGTGCTCTGCATCGCCGACTCGTGGCCCGGCCAGATGCGCACCCTCTGGGGCGATCACGAGCGCTTCCAGGAGGCCTATTTCGCCCAGTACCGCGGCTATTACTTCACAGGCGACGGCTGCCGCCGGGACGAGGATGGCTATTACTGGATCACCGGCCGTGTCGATGACGTGATCAACGTTTCGGGCCACCGGATGGGCACCGCCGAGGTCGAAAGCGCGCTGGTCGCGCATGAGAAGGTCGCCGAGGCCGCGGTCGTGGGCTACCCGCACGCGATCAAGGGGCAGGGCATCTATGCCTATGTCACGCTGATGAACGGTATCGAGCCCTCGGACGCGCTCCGCAAGGAGCTGGTCGCCTGGGTCCGCACCGAGATCGGCCCGATCGCCAGCCCCGACCTGATCCAATGGGCCCCGGGCCTGCCCAAGACCCGCTCGGGCAAGATCATGCGCCGCATCCTGCGCAAGATTGCCGAGAACGATTACGGCGCGCTGGGCGATACCTCGACGCTGGCCGATCCCTCGGTCGTGGACGAGCTGATCGAGAACCGGATGAACCGCGCATGACGGGGGCGGCGATGAACGACACGCTGACCAAGGCGGCGGTCCTGATCCTGCTGGGCCCGCCCGGCGCGGGCAAGGGGACGCAGGCCCGCATGCTGGAAGAGACATTCGGGCTGGTGCAACTCTCCACCGGGGACCTTCTGCGCGCCGCGGTCGCGGCGGGGACCGAGGCGGGGCTGGCGGCGAAATCGGTGATGGAGGCGGGCGGCCTCGTGTCCGACGAGATCGTGCTGGCCATCCTGAAGGACCGCATGGCCGAGCCCGACACCACGCGGGGCGTGATCCTCGACGGGTTCCCCCGCACCCCCGGTCAGGCCGAGGCGCTCGATGCGCTGCTGGCCGAGCAGGGGCTCGCCATCTCGGCCGCGATCTCGATGGAGGTTGACGACGCGGCCATGGTGGCGCGGGTGTCGGGCCGCTACACCTGCGCCCAGTGCGGCGAGGGATATCACGACAGCTTCAAGCAACCGGCGGTTGCCGGCTGCTGCGACAAATGCGGCGGCACGGCGTTCAAGCGCCGCGCCGACGACAACGCCGAGACGGTGGGGGCCAGGCTGACGGCCTACCACGCCTCGACGGCGCCGCTCATCGCTTACTACGAGACGCGCGGCGTGCTGCGGACGGTCGATGGCATGGGTGCCATCGACGCGATCGCGGCCGAGCTGGGCGCCATCGTCGAGCAGGTGACGGCCTGACCTTTGCCGCCCCGCAGGACGGAGGGGCGGATGAGGGCATGAAAGGCGGGCATCCCGCGCCGGGGCGCCCGCAGGAGGAAAAACCGGGAGGACAATCATGTCTGACAAATCGGCCAGTGCCTACTGGGCGGCGAATATCCGGCTCATCACCATTTGCCTGGTGATCTGGGCCCTCGTCTCCTTCGGCTTCGGCATTCTGCTTCGCCCGCTGCTCTCGGGCATCGCCATCGGCGGTACGGATCTCGGCTTCTGGTTCGCCCAGCAAGGCTCGATCCTGACCTTCATCGTGCTGATCTTCTTCTATGCCGCGCGGATGAATGCCATCGACCGCGACTTCGGCGTGAACGAATAACCGGGAGCCAGGGGACAGATGGATCAATTTACCCTTAACCTGCTTGTGGTCGGCGCCTCGTTCGCCCTCTACATCGGGATCGCGATCTGGGCCCGTGCCGGGTCCACGTCGGAATTCTACGCCGCCAACCGCGGCGTGCATCCCGTGCTGAACGGCATGGCCACCGCCGCCGACTGGATGTCGGCTGCGTCCTTTATCTCGATGGCCGGCATCATCGCCTTCGTCGGCTACGACAACTCGACCTATCTGATGGGCTGGACCGGCGGCTATGTGCTGCTGGCGCTGCTGCTTGCGCCCTATCTGCGCAAATTCGGCCGCTTCACCGTGCCGGATTTCATCGGTGACCGCTTCTACAGCCAGACGGCCCGGATCGTGGCCGTGATCGCGCTGCTCGTCATCTCGATCACCTATGTGATCGGCCAGATGGCTGGCGCCGGCGTCGCCTTCTCGCGCTTCCTCGAAGTGTCGAGCTCGACGGGTCTGTGGATCGCCTCGGGCGTCGTGTTCTGCTACGCCGTTCTCGGCGGCATGAAGGGCATCACCTATACCCAGGTCGCCCAGTATTGCGTGCTGATCGTCGCCTACACGATTCCGGCGATCTTCATCTCGCTGCAGCTGACCGGCAGCTTCCTGCCGCAAATCGGCCTGTTCAGCGCCGACAGCTCGGGCACGCCGCTGCTCGCCCATCTTGACGGGCTGCTGACGGATCTGGGCTTCCGCACCTATACCGAGCATCACGCCAACACGCTCGACATGGTGCTCTTCACCATGGCGCTGATGATCGGCACCGCGGGTCTGCCCCACGTTATCATCCGCTTCTTCACCGTGCCGAAAGTGTCCGATGCCCGCGCCTCGGCCGGCTGGGCGCTGGTGTTCATCGCGCTCCTCTACACCGTGGCCCCGGCCGTCGGTGCCATGGCGCGCCTGAACATCATCAACACCATTTACCCGAACGGTGTCGCGGGTGAGACCTCGCTGGCCTATGCCGATCAGCCGCAGTGGATGACCAACTGGATCAACACCGGTCTTCTCGGTTTCGAGGACAAGAACGGCGACGGCATGATCCAGTACTACAACGACGCGAACGCCCCGGCGATCGCGGCGGAGCGGGGCTGGGCCGGTAACGAGCTGACCAACTTCAACCGCGACATCCTGGTGCTGGCCAACCCGGAAATCGCCAACCTGCCGGGCTGGGTCGTCGCCCTGATCGCCGCGGGCGGTCTGGCCGCCGCCCTCTCGACCGCGGCGGGTCTGCTGCTGGCCATCTCCTCGGCCGTGTCGCATGACCTCATCAAGTCGGTGATGAACCCGGGTATCTCGGAAAAAGGCGAGATGCTGGCCGCGCGGATCTCGATGGCCGTCGCCATCCTGATCGCCACGCTGCTGGGTCTGAATCCCCCGGGCTTTGCCGCCCAGGTGGTCGCCATCGCCTTCGGTCTGGCCGCAGCCTCGCTGTTCCCGACCATCATGATGGGCATCTTCTCGAAGACCATGAACTCGACGGGCGCCGTCGCGGGCATGCTGACCGGTCTGGTGGTCGAGATGGTCTACATCTTCACCTACCTCGGCTGGTTCTTCATCCCCGGCACCAATACCCTGCCGAACACCGCCGACAACTGGCTCTTCGGGATCCAGCCGGCCTCGTTCGGTGTGGTCGCCGCGGTCCTGAACTTCATCGTCGCCTATGTCGTGCTCGCCATGACCAAGCCCGCGCCGAAGGAAATCCAGGAGCTGGTGGAATCGATCCGCGTGCCGCGCGGTGCCGGTGCGGCCCAGTCGCACTGAGCCCTCGCCTGACCGATCACCCGGAGGGGCGCCATGCGCGCCCCTCCATCCCCCTCCGATTTCGGGAGATGCCGATGGAAACGCAGATCGAGCCGATCCTCGCCTTCCTCGAAACCGTGCATCCCTACGACAGCCTGCCGCGGGACGAGATGGTGCGGGTCGCCACCTCCTTCGGCCGCAGGGAATACCTGCCCGGTGACGAGATCTATGCCGCCGGCGAACCGCTCAAGGGCCTTTACCTGATCAAGCGCGGCTCGGTCGAGGTGACGGACCGCAACGGCGTCACCGTCTCGATCCTGGGTCCGCGCAATTCCTTCGGCGAGCGCGGCCTTCTGCGCGACGGGCTCGCGGTGACCACGGCCACGGCGGTCGAGCCCTCGGTCGTGCTGGTCCTGCCCGAGGTCGTCTGGCGCCAGCTCATCGCCACGGTCCCCGCCTTCGAGCGTTTCTTCAGCCGCAACCGCTCGGCCGAGACGCGGGGCAATGACCTGTCCACGCTGAAGGTCGCCGATCTCATGGCCCGCGCACCGGTCACGCTGCCGCCCGAGGCCAGCGTGACCGATGCCGCGCGGCTGATGCGCGAGCGCCATGTGAGTTCGGTTGCCGTGACGCGCGATGAGATGCTGCTGGGCCTCGTCACAACGCGGGACCTCGCGGAAAAGGTGCTGGCCGACGAATTGCCCGGCGCCACGCCGCTCAGCGCGGTGATGACGCCCGATCCCCTGTCGCTCAGCCCCGATGCGCTGGGCTCGGACATTCTGCACACGATGCTGGAGCGCCGGATCGGTCATCTGCCGGTGGTGCAGGATGGCAAGCTCAAGGGCATGGTCACCCAGACCGACCTCACGCGGTTCCAGGCGGTCAGTTCCGCCCAATTGGTGCGCGATGCCGCAACGGGCGAGACGCCGGAGGAGATGGCCACCGTCACCGCCCGCATCCCGCAATTGCTGGTGCAACTGGTCGCGGCCAACAGCGCGCATGAGGTGGTGACGCGGCTGATTACCGATGTGGCGGATACGGTGACCCGCAGGCTGCTGAAACTGGCCGAGGCCGAACTGGGCCCGCCGCCGGTGCCCTATGTCTGGCTCGCCTGTGGCAGTCAGGGGCGGCAGGAGCAGACCGGCGTTTCGGATCAGGACAATTGCCTGATCCTGGACGATGCCGTGACCGCGGGCGACATGGCCTATTTCCGCGCGCTCGCGCGCTATGTCTCGGACGGGCTGAACCTGGCGGGCTATGTCTATTGTCCCGGCGACATGATGGCCACGGCCGAGCGCTGGTGCCAGCCCAAGGCGGTCTGGCGGCGCTATTTCCGTGGCTGGATCGACACGCCCAGCCCCGAGGCGCAGATGCTGGCCTCGGTCATGTTCGACCTGCGGCCGATCGGCGGCACCGTCGCCCTCTTCCGCGACCTGCAGGAAGAGACGCTGCATCTGGCCTCGAAGAACTCGATCTTCGTGGCGCATATGATCTCCAACTCGCTGAAGCATCAGCCGCCACTGGGCCTGTTGAGGGGCTTCGCCACGATCCGCTCGGGCGAGCACAAGAACCATATCGACATGAAGCACAACGGCGTCGTGCCGGTGACCGACATCGCCCGGGTCTATGCGTTGCGGGGGGAACTGACCGAGGTCAACACCCGCGCCCGGATCGAGGCAGCCGAGGCGGTGGGCGTCGTCTCGGTCTCGGGCGCGCGGGACCTGATCGAGGCTTATGACCTGATCGCGCGGCTTCGGCTGGAGAACCAGGCGGCGCTGGTCAAGGCGGGGCGCAAGCCCGACAATTTCCTCGCGCCCTCGGATCTGTCGGATTTCGAGCGCAGCCACCTGCGGGACGCCTTCGTGGTGATCCGCACCATGCAATCGGCGCTGGGGCAGCGCAGCGGGGTTCTGGGATGACACGGGAAGGGGCGCGCGATGCTGCTTGATCTGATCGGGGCGCTGGCCGCCGGGTTTGGCCTTCTGGGGCTGGTGCTGCTGGTCAACCGGGTGTTGCTGCGTGGTCGTTTCGGGCGCTGGATCTATCCGGCGACGGTGGCGCTGGGCATGGTCAGCTATACGATCTGGGCCGAATACACCTGGGCCGACCGCACCATCGCCGCCATGCCGCAGCTGGAACTGGCGCGCGAAAGCGGCACACCCGCCTTCTATCGGCCCTGGAGCTATGTCTTCCCGCGCACCACGCGGATGATTGCCGTCGACAGGTCGCAGACCCGCACCCATCCCGAGCAGCCCGGTCTGGTCATGACCCGTATCGTGCTGATCGGCCGCTGGGAACCCATTCGCGCCGTAACCGTGGTCTATGATTGCCGGGCGCCCGCCCGGGCCGATCTGGTCGAGGGGGTGAGCCTCAATGCCGACGGCACGCTGGAGGGGGCGACCTGGGTGCCGGTCGAGGCCGATGACGCGGTGCTGACCACCGCCTGCGCGGCCCAGGAGGAGGGGAGCGATGAACCAGCCAGCGGAGCCTAAGCGCATCCTGGTCGTCGAGGACGAGGACAACATCGCCGTCGCGCTGGATTACCTGATGACGCGCGAGGGATACAGCCAGCAGCGGATCGCCACCGGCGCGGGCGCGGTCGAGCTGATCCGCGAGACGCGGCCGGATCTGGTGCTGCTGGATGTCATGCTGCCCGAGGTCTCGGGCTACGAGATCTGCCAGAATGTGCGGCTCGATCCTGCGCTGAACGATGTGAAGATCCTGATGATGACCGCCCGCGGCTCGGCGATGGAGCGGCGCAAGGGGCTGGCGATGGGCGCCGATGGCTTCATCTCGAAACCCTTTGAACTGAAGGCCTTGCGGGCCGAAGTTCGCCGGATCCTGGCCGGGGAACCGGCCGATGACAGCCCCGACACCAGCCGCGCGCCGGGCGAGGCGCGCCATGCTTGACCGGCTGGGGCTGAGGCTTCGGATCCTGCTGTTCTTCGCGCTGCTCGCGGGGGGCGCGGTGCTGGCGGTGGCGGCGGGTCTTGCCGTCGCCGGGCGCCACGGGGGGCTTCCGCCCGAGGCGGTGCAGGGCGCGCTGGTCGCGGGCTTTGCCATCCTGGGGCTGGTGGTCTGGGTCTGGTTCCTGTTCGACCATAACGTGGCCCGGGCCATCGACACGCTGGCCGCGGCGATCCGCGCCCGGGCCCATGCCGGGATCGAGCGCGATCTGGCGGCCGAGGCAAAGGCCGCGCGCTATCTGGGCGATCTGGCCCCGGCGGCCGAGGCCGTGACCCGCTCGCTGATCGAGACGCGCAGCGCGCTGGCGGAAAGCGTCGCGCGGGAAACCACGCGGCTCGCCGCCGAGAAATCGCGGCTGGAGACCTTGCTGGCGGATGTGCCGGTGGCGGTGCTTCTCTGTTCCGCCGAGCATCAGCTCGCATTCTACAACGGGCAGGCGGTCGATATCCTGGGCGGCGGCACCGCGCCGGGGCTGGACCGCAACCTCTTGGACTACCTGCGCGAAGGGCCGATCCGCCATGCCTATGACCGGCTGGCGGGGGCAGGGGATCCCGATGCGGCCTCGGACCTTCTCTGCGCCACGGTCACCGGGGCGCGGCTGCTGGCGGGCCGGATGCGGGTGCTCAGACGGCGGGAGGAGGGCGTGGCGCCGGGCTATGTGCTGACCCTGCGCGACGTGACCGCCGATATCGCCGCCCATACCAGCCGCGACGCGCTCTTGTCCGAGGTCTTCGACCGCGTGCGCCGTCCGGCGGCCAATCTGCAGACGGTGATCGGCGTGCTGTCGGAACTGGAGGGGGCCGAGGACGCGCCCGATCTTTCCGCTGCGATGCGGGCCGAGATCGAGGCGCTGACGCTGGCGATTACCGAGCTTGGCGCGCGGTATGACGCGATCCAGTCCGACTGGCGGCCCCTGGTCAACACCCGTTCGGGTGACCTGCTGGACGGGTTGAAAGGGCGGTTTCAGGCGGATGGCCTGGGCCTGGAGACGGAAAGCCTGGACCTGATCCTGCAGGTCGACGGGTTCGAGATCGTCGCCTTCTGGGCCTGGCTGGCGGGCAAGATCGCCGCCGAGGGGCTGGCGCGCGCCTTCCGCATCGTCATCGAGGAAGAGGACGGGCCGGGCGCCGTCATGCGGCTTTGCTGGCAGGGGGAGCCACTGTCGGTGGGGCGGCTGGACGGCTGGTTGCCCGGCGCCATGGGCCGCGACACCGGCGAGCTGACGGCGCGGGCGGTGTTGCAGACCCATGGAACCGAGGCCTGGCCCGAGGCGGGTGAGGGCTGCAACGCGGTGGTGATGCCGATCCGCTCGGTCCGCCGCGCCGGGCGCCGTCCGCCGCCCCTCAGCCGCAAGGTGGTCTATGATTTCGACCTGCTGTCGAAGGCCCGCAACGCCGCCGTGGCCGACACAAGGCTCGAAGACCTGACGCTGGTTGTCTTCGACACCGAGACCACCGGCCTCAGCCCCTCGTCCGATGCGGTGGTGCAGATCGCGGCGGTGCGGCTGGTCAACGGCAAGCGGGTGGAAAGCGAGGTCTTCGACACGCTGGTCGACCCCGGCCGTCCGATCCCGCCGTCCTCGACCGATGTGCACGGGATCACCGATTCCATGGTGGTCGGCGCCCCGGATATCGCCGAGGCCGGGCGGCGGTTCCACAAATTCGCCGAAGGCGCGGTGCTGGTCGCGCATAATGCGCCCTTCGACATGGAATTCCTGCGCCGGCAGGAGGGGGCGATCGGGAAGGTCTTCGACCATCCGATCCTGGACACGGTGCTGCTGTCGGCGGTGGTCTATGGCCAGCTCGAGCAGCATTCGCTCGACGCGCTGACCGCGCGGCTGGGCATCACCATCCCGGAGGAAGCGCGTCACACCGCCATCGGCGATACCATCGCCACCGCGGATGCCTTCCTCAAGCTGGTGCCGATGCTGAAGGCGCGGGGGCTCGAGACCTTCGGTCAGGTGGTGGCCGAGGTCCGCAAGCATGGGCGCCTGCTGAAGGACCTGAACGGTTAGCCCGGCAGCGCCTTGCGCAGCGCGTCCGAGGCGGCGACGGTCCCGGATTCGGCGAAAGCCTCGTGATTGCGCTCGATTTCGTTCGGGGCATAGAGGTAGTTGACCATCAGCCCATGGGATTGCCTGAGGCCGTTCGCCGACAGATCCCCCAGCGGGTTCAGCCGTTCCAGCCGCGCGCCATTGCCCAGATGGAAACGCGCCACCGGATCGACCGGGCGCCCGCGCCGGTCGCGCGCCTTGAGGAAATAGAGCGCGGCAGCGGGGATCAGGGCGGCCTTGGCCCGGGCCGCGGCCTCGGGGTCCTGGTGCCAGCGGGGCTGGTCCAGCACCGCCAACGCCTCGCGCAGCGGCGCGGCCAGCATCCCCTCGTCCCCGGCTTCGCGCTCGCCCGCCAGCCAGCGCGCGAAGCCCGGCACGGGCGAGAGGGTGACGAAACTGCGGATCCCCGGCAGGGCCTCGCGCAGCAGCTCTACGACCTGCTTGATGAGGAAATTGCCGAAAGACACGCCCGCCAGACCCCGTTGAGTGTTCGAGATCGAATAGAAGACCGCGGTCGTCGCCTCCTCGGCCGGGATCGGCTGGCGGGAAAGGTCCAAGAGCGGGCCGACGGCGCCCGGGATCTCGCGGGTCAGCGCCACCTCGACGAAGATCAGGGGTTCATCCACCAGCTGCGGATGGAAGAAGGCGAAGCAGCGCCGGTCAGTCGGTTGCAGGCGGTTCCTGAGGTCGTCCCAGTTCTGGATCTGGTGCACGGCCTCGTAGCGGATGATCTTTTCCAGAATGCTGGCCGGGGTGTTCCAGTCGATCTGGCGCAGAGTCAGGAAGCCGCGGTTGAACCACGACCCGAAGAGATGGGCGAAATCCTCGTCCACCGGGCGCAGAGCCGGGGACTCGGGCAGGGCGGCCAGCAGATCCTCGCGCATGCCGACCAGCGCCGCGGTGCCGCCGGGGGCGAGGTTGATGCGGCGGAACAGCTCTTGCCGCCGGGGCTCGGCAGCGGCGTGCAGGGTGTCCAGCGCGCCGGGTTCCGCTGCCTGCAACGCCGAGACGGCGCGGGCCACGGCCTCGGAATCGGGGCCATAGCGTTCGGCCAGAAGCACCAGAAACGCGCGGCGCTCGGCAATGGGAGCTGCGCCATAGGCACGGACCAGCGAGCGGGCCAGGGCCACGCCCGAGGCCTCGCCCCGCCGCGAGAGCAGCAGATCGGCCAATTGCACGAGATCGGGCGCGCTGACCGGCCCCTCGGGATTGCGCCGTCCCATCAGCGCCCGGCCGCGTTCGCTCATCGCATCCAGAAGGTCGCCCAGGAAAGCCGGGCGTTCGGGCAGAAAGACCTTGATCACGGCAAGCCTCTGACATCGGGCGCCGCCGGACAGGGCGGCGCGGGGGACTCGGGGCGTCGCTGGCGCGCGGCGAGACCCGGGGTTTCTTGACAAGTCGCCTGGACGACCTTGTTTCAAGGTTGCCTCTTTGGCCGGTTCGGTCAAGGATGGGTCCATAAAAAAGGGAGGTCCTATAATGTTCCATTCGTACCGGCTTTCGGCCGCCATGTTCGCCATTGCCCTGGGGAGCGCCGTCCCGGCCATGGCACAGATGCAGCTTTCCATCGCCACGGGCGGGACGGGCGGCGTCTATTACCCGATGGGAGGCGGCCTAGCCGAGATCATCAACAACCGTATCGACGGCTATTCGGCCACCGCCGAGGTGACGGGCGCCTCGGTCGAAAATATGGGCCTCATCGCCACCGGCGATGCGGATCTGGCCATCGCCCTCGCCGATACGGTCGAGCAGGCCTATTCCGGCACCGGCCGCTTCGAGGGCCAGCAACTGCCGATGGTGCGGGGCTTGGCCTCGATGTATGCCAACATGGTGCAGATCGTGGCGCTGGAAAGTTCCGGCGTGACCTCGCTCGCCGATCTGCGCGGGCGCCGGGTATCGGTTGGTGCGCCGGGCTCGGGCACCGAAGTGAACGCCGAGCAGATCCTCAGCGCCAATGGCATCAGCTATGACGACATCGACGAACAGCGCCTGAACTTCAACGAGACCGCCGATGCGCTGGCCAATGGCGATATCGATGTGGGCTTCTGGTCGGTCGGTGCGCCCACCTCGTCGATCCTGAACCTGGCGACGACGCAGTCTATCCATGTGATCCCGCTGACCGAAGAGGAAATGACCGCGGCCATCGGCGCCAACCCGGTCTTCGCGCGCACGCAGCTGGCGGGCGGCACCTATACCGGCGTGGACGAAGCCGTCGCGGTGGTGGGCGTGCCCAACGTGCTGGTGGTGTCCGCCGAGATGGACGACGACCTGGCCTATGCGATCACCAAGGCCATGTTCGAGAACATCGCCGATCTGCAGGCCGTGCACCCGGCCGCGAACGAGACCACGGTCGAGTTCACGCTGAGCGCGACGCCGGTGCCGCTGCACCCCGGCGCGATCCGCTATTTCGAGGAAATCGGCGCCACGATCCCGGACCGCCTGCGTCCGTGAGCCGTGCGTTCCCGGGGCGGCCCATCGTGGCCGCCCTTCTTCTCTGCCTTGGTCCGGTCAGTGTCGCGGCTTCGGAACTGCGCATCAGCCTCGCCGATACGGGCGAGGTTCTGGCCCGCCTGCCACTCGCCGAAAACCGGCGCTGGAGCGTGCTCTGGCACCATTCCGTCGATGGCTACGAGGTCGAGGATGTCTACGAGGATCGCGACGGCACCATGCTGCTGGTGCGCTCGCATCTGCCGGATTTCGGCGCGGGGCTGGGGCATATCCCGGGCCGCGGGCGCCAGACCTCGGACGGGGCGGGCGGCTATTGGATCGAGGATATCGACGAGCCGGTGCCCGGCAATGCCTATATCCTGCGCCCCGGGCGGGCGGCGGTGAACCACCGCCTGCGCACCGGGGATGACGAAATCTCGCTGACCGCGCTCGCCGAACACCGGCGGGTCCGCATCGCCCTTATCCCCGACCCCTGACAAGCCGGAGCCGGACCATGGCCGATACGCTGGAAGAGTTCACCCGCCCGGCGCTGCCGCAGCGCCCCTCGATCTTGCGCCTGATCACCGTGATCGGCGTGGCGCTGTCGCTGTTCCAGCTTTGGGCGGCGGGGGTGCAGCCTTTGGGGTTGTTCTTCCAGCGGCCGATCCATCTGGGCTTCATCCTGGTCCTGTGTTTCCTGATCCATCCGGTCTTCGGCCCCTACCGGCCGCGCGGCGTGCTGGGCTGGGCCATCGACGCGCCGCTCATTGCCGGGGGCGTGCTGGTCGGCTTCTGGGTGCCGATGAACATCGACACCATCGCCAACGCCATCTTCCCGCGCTCCATCGACGTGACGGTCGGGGTGATCACCGTGCTTCTGGTGCTGGAAGCCGCGCGGCGCGCCGTGGGGCTGGGCATGACGGTGATCGCCGCGGTCTTCCTGGCCTATGCCTTTGCCGGGCGGCGGGGCGCGCTGCCCTGGGCGGGCGACTGGTTGCCGGGGATCCTGAACCACCGCGGCTATTCCTTCGACCGGGTGGCGAGCCAGATGACGCTGGGCGCCGAGGGCATCTTCGGCCTGCCGCTGGGCGTGGCCGCGACCTTCATCTTCGTCTTCGTCCTGTTCGGCGCGGTGCTGGAAGTGACCGGCGCGGGCAAGTTCTTCATCGACCTCGCCTATGCCACCACCGGCCGCCAGCGGGGCGGCCCGGCCAAGGCGGCGGTCGTGGCCTCCGCGGGCATGGGCTCGATCTCGGGCTCGGCCATCGCCAATGTCGTGACGACGGGCGCCTTCACCATTCCGCTGATGAAGCGCTTGGGCTACCGCCCGGCGCAGGCGGGGGGCATCGAGGCCGCGGCCTCGACCGGCGGGCAGATCATGCCGCCCCTGATGGGGGCGGGCGCGTTTCTGATGAGCGAGTTCACCCAGGTCCCCTATATCGAGATCGTCATGGTCTCGATCTTCCCGGCGTTGCTCTATTTCGGGGCGATCTACCTCCTGGTGCATATTGCCGCTGTGAAGCTGGGCATGCAGGGCATGCCGGCCAGCGAATTGCCCCGGGTCCGCACCGTCCTGGCCGAGGGGTGGCATTTCCTCTTGCCACTTGTGGCGCTGGTGGCGCTGCTGGTCGCGGGCTATTCGCCGATGCGGGTCGGCTTCTACGCCACGCTCTCGATTGCCGCCGCCGCCATCGCCCGGGCGCTCTGGACCTATGTGGCGAACGGCCCGACCTGGGCCGAGATGAAGCGGTTGCTCTGGTCCGGCCTCATGCAGACCATTCAGGCGCTGGAACTGGGCGCGCGCAATGCGGTGACGGTTTCCGTCGCCTGTGCGGTGGCGGGTATCATCGTGGGGGTGGTGGGCCTGACCGGCCTCGGCCTCAAGTTCAGCGCCATGATGCTGGCGCTGAGCCAGGGGAACCTGCTGATCGCGCTGTTCCTCGTGATCATCGCCAGCCTGATCCTGGGCATGGGGCTGCCGGTGACGGCGGCCTATATCGTGCTGATCATCCTGGTCGGCCCGGCGCTGCACAACGAATTCGGCGTGCCGCTGCTGATCGCCCACCTCGTCGTCTTCTGGTATTCGCAGGATTCGAACGTGACGCCCCCGGTGGCGCTGGCAGGTTTCGCCGGCGCCGCCATCGCCGGGTCGAAACCGATGGAGACCAGCCTGCAGGCCTGGAAATTCGCCAAGGGCCTCTATCTGATTCCGCTCTTCATGGTCTACAACGAGCCGATCATCATGGGCGGCCCGATCCCGCTGGTGCTATGGAACGGGCTCATCGTCATCATCGCGCTGGTGGCCTTCGCCGCGGTGCTGGAGGGGTTCCTCTGGGGGCCGATGCCGATCTGGATGCGGCTGGCGCTGGTCCCGGCCATCGTCGGCGTCTTCTGGCCCTCGGTGACCATCGAGGCGGTGGGGGCGGCGGTGATCGTCGTGCTGCTGGCGATGAACCGGCTGGCCTCGCGCCGGGGGACAGCCCCGGCGTGAGCCTTCCTTCAGGGGTTGGAGCCGGGGCCGGACGCGCCTAGTGTGCCGCGCGACTCGTTCCGCCCCCGAAAGGCCCGCCCATGTCCCTGATGTCCCGCCTGAAACGCTTCGGGATTGACCCCTATCTCATGCTTTTGTTCGCGACGGTGCTGGCAGCGGCGCTGCTGCCCGCGCATGACAGCGTGGCCGAGGTGCTGGACGGCGTGTCCTATTGGGCGGTGGCGCTGCTCTTTTTCCTCTATGGCGCCAAGCTGTCGACCGCCTCGATCATCGCCGGGGTGACCAACTGGCGGCTGCAACTGGGGGTCCTGGCCACGACCTTTCTGGTCTTCCCACTGCTGGGGATCGGCATGGCGGCGCTGACGGCGCCGCTGCTGGGCGCGGCCTTCGCGGCGGGGCTGATCTATGTCGGCTGCCTTCCGTCGACGATCCAGAGCGCCGTGGCTTTCACGGCGCTGGCGCGCGGGAATGTGGCCGGGGCGGTTTGCGCCGCTTCGATCTCGAACCTGATCGGTGTGGTTCTGGCGCCGCTGCTGGTCTCGTTCCTGATGACGACCGAGGGCCCGGTCAGCATCAACCCCGATGCGGTCTGGAAGATCGCACAGCAGATCCTGCTGCCCTTCTTCATCGGCCAACTGGCGCGGCCGCTGTTGATCGGCCTGCTCGACCGCTACAAATCCTCGGTCACACTTTATGATCGGGGGGTGATCCTGCTGATCGTCTATGTTGCCTTCAGCGCCGGTGTCAGCGGCGGGACTTTTGCCAGTGCCGGGCCCTGGGTGCTGGCGGCGCTGGCCGGCGTCATGGCGCTGCTGCTGGCGCTGGCCTTCGGCGCGACGATCCTGCTGGGGCGGGGTGCGGGGCTCGACCGGGCCGACCGGGCGACGCTGCTTTTCTGCGGCTCGACCAAATCGCTGGCCACCGGCCTGCCGATGGCGGGGATTCTGTTCGTCGGGCAGGATGTGGCCGCGATCCTCTTGCCGCTGATGCTGTATCACCTGATCCAGCTGGTCACCTGCGCGCTGATCGCGCAGCGCATGGCGGCGGCCCCCGAAGGCGCCGCCGCCTGAGGCCTCAGGCGAGCGCCGGCGCCGCGCGCCCGTGCCACCAGAGCAGCACCGCGGTCGCGCCGATCGCGGGCAGGGCGACCATCGGCCAGCTGGTGACGATCAGCACCGCCAGCAGCAGCCGCAGCGCCATCTCGGGCAGGGACAGCGCCCGGCGGTCGAATTGCGCCAGCACGCTGCCCAGCAGATAGAGCGCCAGCGCGATCCGGGCGCAGAGCCAGGCCAGGCTCGGCATGTGGATCCCGCCGTCATAGCCCGGCAGCATCGCCCCGGTGGCCGAGTTCGGGTCGATCAGCGCGGGCTGGATCAGCAACAATTCGGGGTAGAAGGCAAAGACGAAGGGGATCACGAACATCACGATTCCCGAACGCACCGCCGAGATCCCGGTCATCATCGGATCGGCCTTGGTGATCGAGGCCGCGGCGAAGGCGGCGATGGCCACCGGCGGGGTGATGGCCGAGGCGACGGCGAAGTAGAAGATGAACATATGCGCCGTGAACTTGGCGATGCCGAGCCCCGCCAGCAGCGGCCCCATCAGAAGCGCCACGTTCAGATAGGCGGGCACCGTTGGCATCCCCATGCCCAGCAGGATCGCCAGCAGCATCGTCACCAGCAGCGCCGCGAACAGGAACACCCAATTATGACCGATGCTGCCGCCGAAATCGGCCAGAAGATAGGTCGCGTCCCGGGCGATGTAGCTGGAGAGGCCGGTGAGGTTCAGGCAGAAGTCGATGACCGAAACGGCAAGGAACATGAGGTAAAGCGTTGCCACCAGCACCCCGGCCTCGGAAAGCGCGGTGACCAGTTTCTGCGGCTGGCGGCGGATTTCGGGGTCGATGAAGAACAGGACCATGAGCAGCGCCGCCGCCCACCATCCTGCCGACCCCGCGTCACCGGCCGAGTTGCGCACCAGTTCGAAGAACCAGGGCAGATGCTCGATGCGGCAGGTGTTGCCGCTCCAGGTCGAAATGGTGCCGAAGAGGGCGGTGATCGGGCCGCAGCCGATGGCGTCCTTGGGCGTGACCAGCAGGAACAGGATCAGCCCGACCGGGGCGAAGATCATCACCAGATTGGCGTAGTCGCGGCGCGTCAGGCGCATGTCCTCGGTGACCTCGCCCTGGGCCTGGATGCCCTGCTTGCGGGCCTGGAACACGACGCTGATGAAGAGCGCACCAAAATAGGCCACGGCCGGGATCACCGCGGCGATGATCACTTGCGAATAGGGAACGGCGGTCATCGTCGCCAGCACGAAGGCAGCGACGCCCATCACCGGCGGCATGATCTGCCCACCGGACGAGGCCGCGGCCTCGACGCCTCCGGCGAAGATCCGGCTGAAGCCCCGGCGCAGCATCATCGGGATGGTCAGCACCCCGGTCGAGAGCACATTGACCACCGGCCCGCCCGAGATCGTGCCGAAGAGCGCGGAGGAGACGATGGCGGCATGCGCGGGCCCGCCCCGCAGGCGCCGCGTTGCCAGGAAGGCGAGCTTGATCAGCGCCTGCCCCCCGGCCGAGACGCCGAACAGGTTGCCCAGCACGATATAGGGAAAGACCGTGTTCAGCAGGATGTTCATGAACTGGCCCAGAAGCCCCTGGGCGTTGTTGACCAGCACGTCCTTGACGTTGGGCCGCCCGTCCCAGAGCGTCCGCGGCTCGCCCCCCAGCAGGGTGACCAGATAGCGGTTGTGATCGGGGCCCGAGAAATACCAGACCGCGATGGTGATCATCGTATAGGCGGTGACGGCGATGGCGACGGCGACCAGCGGCAGGCCCCAGACCCGGATGTTATAGGCCAGGAAGGTGCTGACGCCGAGGCCCACCACCAGGAAGATCCAGACCCCCAGGTTTCGCACGCATTCGGGGTCCTCGACCGAGGTGGGCACGGGCAAGCCCATCATGGTGGCGAATTCGACCTCGCGCTCCAGAGCCCGGGCGATGAGGCGGGCGCGTTCACCCGTGATCTGGTCGATGAGGCAGACCGAGTCGATCTCGATCAGGTAGGAGATGGCGACGGTGACCGCCATGATCAGCAGCGCCGCGTCCATGAAGAGGCCGAAGGCCTTGAGCCCCGCGCCGCGGTTGCGGTAATGGCGCCATTGCGAATGGCGGCAGGCGACGATGATCATCATGACGATGAAGGCCAGCGGGAACAGGTATTCGTAGCTGAACCGCCGGACCGGCAGGCCCTCGATCCCGGTGACAGCATTGACCAGATCCTGCAGCCCGGGGATGGCGGGCATGCTGTTGAGCATCCCGAGGCACACCAGCAGGAAGCCCAGGATCAGGGCCAGCCGCATCCCCAGGTCGCGGGGCGGGGCGGCGGTTTCGTCGGTCGGGTCGGCCATCGCGCGATCCTCAAGCAGATGGGAGGCTCCCCGGCGGCCTCAGGCACCGCCGGGGCAGGGCAGGCACGGGCGCGCGCTTACTCGGGACGCGCGCAGTCGGGAACGGTATAGCCGTGATCTTCCCAGGCGCGGACCGCGCCGGGATGGTAACGCAGCTGGTTGTTGCCGCAAAAGCCCGAGCGCACCGGATCCAGATCGCCATGGTTCGAGCTTGGCGCCTGCGGCGCGGCGGCCCGCAACTCGTCCAGCGTCTCGATATGCGCCGAGGTCAGGTCATAGGCGAGCTGTTCGTCCATGGCGGCATTCACCACGGTGGCAAAGGCCGTGCCCATGCCGCGCAGGATCCCGTCCTCCGAACCCAGCAGATGCACATGCTCGTCATAGCCGAAATCGGCGAAATTCCATTCGATCGGGATATTGCCCGGCACCTGGAAAATGCGCTGGAAAGCCTCGCTTTCGAACACGTCCTGGGGGACCGAGATGACGTTCACATCCCCCGCCGCCTGCATCAGGATGATCCGGTCCGACGGGTGGTTGGTCGGGAAGACGAAGGCATCGACCGAACCGTCGGTCATCATGGCATTGATCTGGCCCCAATTGGCCTGAAAGCCGGTGTAATCGACCCCGTCCTCCATGCCGGTCGCCAGCGTCACCGCCTGGCGGGCATTGGTCAGCGCCGCGCCCCTGGGTGGGCCGTTGAAGACCGTCTGTCCGCGCAGATCCTCCCAGCTTTCGATGCCGCTGCTGGTCAATGTGTAGACGTTGAAGGCGCCCGCATTGAACGGATAGAGCGCGCGCAGCCGCGAGGCGACCTCGGCCCCGTTCTCGACCGAGGAATAGGGGCCCATGCCGCGCGACAGCATGAAGGGCAGGATCATCGGCGATTCCGAGATGTCCATGCGCCCTTCGGCCACGTCGAGCACGGTGTTGGTCAGTGTCTGGCCATCGGCCACCTGCAGCGACGCGATGCCGCGCTGGCCCGCGACCCGGGCCAGGTGATGGGTGGTGACATGCACCATGCTGCCGGGGCTGGCGGTGGCCATGGTCAGGTTGACCTGCGCGCTGGCGGCGCCCGCCGCCGCGCAGGCGATCAGCGCCAGCGCCGTCGATTTCAGGAACGAATGAATCATCGTCTCTCTCCCTTGTTGGTAACCGCCGCCGCACCCCTCCTCAGGCGCGACGGTGGGGTCGTGCGATCAGGTAGTGCTTTGGTTCTTCACGATCTCCTGCCAGGGCCGCGCCTTGCGGCCCCGGTATTTGACGACCCTCTCGGGATCGGCCTCGGATTCGGCGTAGATGCCGGTCGCCACGCCCCGCCGACCGATCCGGGTGCTGATTTCGACCAGATCGCGGCGCGACTTGGTGATCCGCTGGTCGCAGCGCCGGAACCAGGCGTTGAGGTGGCGGTACATCTCTTCGCGGATACCGGCATGCTCGGGGCTTTCCCCCAGATCGTGCTGCTCCTCGGGGTCGGTTGCCAGATCGAAGAGCATGGGCCGGAAGCCGCCCTCGAAATGCATCAGTTTCCAGCGCTTGGAAGCCGCCATGAAGCAGCGCGCATCCTCGACCGACACGCCCAGGCGGCCCCGGAGAGGCGTGGCCGAGAAATCGTATTCGCAGATCGCGATCTGGCGCGGCTGCTCGGTCCTTTCGCCATGCAGGATGGGCAGCAGCGAATGGCCCTCGACGATATGGCCGATCTCCTCGGGGTCCCCCCCGGCCACGGCATAGAAGGTCGGCACCACGTCGATCTGTTCGACCAGCGCGTCCGAGACACTGCCGCGCGTGCCGTCGGCCTCGGGCGAGGGGTCATAGACGATCAGCGGCACCCGGGTCGAGGGATCGAAGAAGAAGCTCTTCTCGCCCAGCCAGTGATCGCCCAGGAAATCGCCATGGTCCGAGGTCAGCACGATCATCGTGTCCGCCATCCGCCCGGTCCGCTCCAGCCAGTCAAGGAGCACCCCGATCTGGTCGTCGATCTGCTTGACGAGGCCCATATAGGCGCTCAGCACCGCCTCGCGCGCCTCGGTCCGGGCGAAGGTCTGGCTCACCGGATTGGTCATCGCCGCCTTCAGCACCGGATGGGCCTGGTCGTATTCGGCCTGGGTCCGGTTCACCGGCAGGAAATCCTGCGGCCCGTACATGCCCGCATAGGGTTCGGGGGCGATATAGGGCCAATGCGGCTTGATCAGGCTCAGATGACAGCACCAGGGGCCCTGGGCCTGTGCCATGAATTCCATGCCGCGGCGCATCATGTAGGGCGTCTCGCTGTCTTCTTCGGCGATATTGGCGGGGCGGGGGCTGTTTTCCATGAACCAGCCCGACAGGACATTGCCCTCGGCGTCGATCGCCGAATTGGCGTGGTCATGCCAGGGGTTGTCGGCGCCGTAGCCCTTGGCGCGCAGATAGGCGTTATAGGCCTGCGCTCCGTTCGGATCGTAAAGCCCGTCCGGCCCCTCGGGGCGCATGCCGTCGTCGCGTTCCCAGACATCGAAGCCGCATTCCGCCACCCGCTCGCCGATGGTGGTGCCGCGGGACAGGCCCAGCCGCTCCATCCCCTCGGTATCGGCGGCCATATGCGTCTTGCCGACCAGCCAGCAGCTCATCCCCGCCTTGCGCAGGTGATCGCCCATCGTCGGCTCGCCCACCCTGAGCGGGATGTTGTTCCAGCCCGCGCCATGGCTGTTCACGTAGCGCCCGGTATAGGTCGACATGCGCGAGGCGCCACAGATCGGCGCCTGGATATAGGCCCGGTCGAAACGCACGCCCCGGCTGGCCAGCCGGTCGATATGCGGGGTCTTCAGATGCGGATGGCCATAGCAGGACAGGTAATCCCGCCTCAGCTGATCGAACATGATGAACAGAACGTTCTTGGCTTTCGCCATCGGCAAGGCCTCCCGACACCGAGGCCGCCGCCCGCCTCGCGCGCCGCGATCCCCCTCTCTCCCGGGGCCAAGACTGCGGCGCGGGGCAGGGTTTGGGAAATAGAAATTCCCGCCTCATCATATCGGAATCGTTATGGGTAAAGTTCGCGCGCCTTCTGGCGGAACAGGTCGAACAGCGCCCGCACCATCGGCGAATGCCGCGTGCCCGACCGATAGGTCACCCCGACCGAGCCGATCATGTCGTCGACATTGAGGTCGAGCCGCACGAATTCGCCGCTCTCCAGCTCGGGCCGCACGATGCTCAACGACAGGCAGGCGATGCCATCGGTCAGCCGCACCATTGAGCGCGAGAATTCGTAGGACGAGGACTCGAGCAGGCGCCGGAACCGCGGCCGTCCATGCTTGACCAGGAATTTGTCGATCTCGGCCCAGATCGTCGCATTGGCCTCGGGGCCGATCACCAGGTACTCGTCGAGATCATCCAGCGTCAGCTCTCGCCGCCCGGCCAGCGGATGCCCGGCCCGGGCGCTGAAGATGATCGGTTCGGAAAAGAGCTGCTCGTAGGACAGCCCGCCCAGGGCCTTGGGATCCAGCAGCCGCCCGACGGCGAAGTCGATCTCGCCCTCGTGCAGCCGCCCGACGGCTTCGGAATACGAGCGCGCCTCGGTCACCACATGCACCTCGGGATAGGCCTCCAGAAAGGCGAGCACCGCCTGCACGCCCAAGAGCCGGGTGATGGCGGGGGCCATCGCCACCCGCACCACCTGCCGCTCGGGCACACCGCGGGCCCGGGCGATGCCCTCGTCGATCATCGACATCGGGCCGGCCACGCTTTGATAGAAATCGAGCCCCGCAGACGTCAGCATCATCCCTTGCGGCGTGCGGTGGAACAGCGGCTTGCCCAGATCCGCCTCCAGTTCGCTCAGGCTGCGCGAGAGGGCGGGCTGCACGGTATGCAGCGCCTCGGCCGCCCGCGTCATCGACTTGGTGCGGGCGATCTCCAGAAAATGCCGCAGATGGCGCAGCCTGACCCGATGATCCATGCTCCCTCCCAGAGGTTCGTCATGCGCTTTTGCTATGCGCAGACAAGGGGCCGCAGTCTACCGAGCCGCGCCCCGGCCGCAACCCGGCCTTTCCCATCTTTGTTCTAGAAATATCCTCGGGGGTTCCCAAAGGGGGTTTTCCATCCCCTTTGGCGGGGGACTGGCCCCCTGCCAGCGGCGCGGCGAAGCCGCGCCGCCGGTCGCCCGACAGGCCCGCGCCAGCGGGGGAGGAGGGCGAAACCCTTCGCCCTTCAGGCCTTGCCGATCTCGGCCATGTCGTAAGGCGTGGTCTGGTAGATCTCGTTGATCCAATTGCCGTAGAGCAGATGCGCATGGCTGCGCCAGCGGTTGGTCGGCGGGCGCGTCGGGTCGTCCTCGGGGTAATAGTTCACCGGCACGTTGATGGTCTTCCCGGCCTCGACATCGCGGTCGTATTCTTCCTTGAGCGTGCCCGAGTCATACTCGAAATGGTTGAAGATATAGAGCGCGCGATGGCCCGCATCCTCGACCAGCGCCGGCCCCGTCTCGGCGCTGTCCAGCAGGATCTCCAGCCCGGGCTTCGCCTTGATCTCGTCGCGCCGCAGTTCCGTCCAGCGGCTCACCGGCATTACCAGATCGTCCGAGAAACCGCGCAGATAGGGCGAGGCCGGGGCGCAGTTCGAATGCCGGATGCAGCCGAAGGCCTTGTGGTCGAGGATATGCTTCGGCACGCCGTGGAAATGGTTGATCATCGCCATCCCCCCCCAGCAGACGCCGAAGGTGGAATGGACGTTGGTCTGGGTCCAGTCGAAGACCTCGCAGAGTTCGTCCCAATAGGTCACCTCCTCGAAAGGCAGGTGCTCGATGGGCGCGCCGGTGATGATCAGACCGTCGAACTTCTCGTCCTTCACCTCCTGGAAGGGTTTGTAGAACTCTTCCATATGCTCGGCGGCGGTGTTCTTGGTCTGATGCTCGGACATGCGGATCAGGCGGAAGTCGATCTGCAGGGGCGTGGCGCCAATGAGCCGGGCGAACTGGTTCTCGGTCTGGATCTTCTTCGGCATCAGGTTCAGCAGGCCGATCTTGATCTGGCGGATGTCCTGGCGGGCGGCGCGGGTGTCCGACATGACCATGACCCCTTCGCGCGAGAGGACGTCATAGGCGGGCAGGTTGGCGGGCAGGGTGATGGGCATCGGAAAAATCCGTCGAATTTTCAGCAGAAAGGCGGCCCGGAGCTTCCCGGTCAGGCCGCCCGCGAGGCGCGCTTGTCCAGCGCCGCGCCGATCAGCTCCCGGAAATCCTCGGGCGACTGGACGCGGGCGATCTCGTCGGCGGCGACCCTGAGCCCCCAATTGGCTGCCATCGCCGCGTAGCGGGGCTGGCGATGGGCCAGCGCCCGGGCGTAGGTCCAGCGCACGAAGGCGTCCGGGTCCACCGCCCCGGGCATTCGGCCCGTCTCGGCCAGATAGGCCTGCCAGCAGTCGAGCAGGAATTCCGGCCGGTAATACATGGGCTTCGGCGCCTTGTCGAAGCGGCGGATCAGGTCGGCGGTATGCGCCTCCGACCCTTCGATCCAGACCAGCAGGGCGTGGCGCGAGAGGACGCTCAGCACCGGGTCGGTGCGGCTTTCGGGGTTCACGACCTCGCAGATCGAACCGCCGGAATCGCAGACGAAATTGTCGTAGCCGTAAAGATCATGCGCGCGGTCGATGAAATGCGGCGTGTCCAGCAGCGAGGCGATCTCGGCCTCGCGGTGCTGGCTCTGGCGGTGGCGGTATTCGTCGAAGGGCAGCCCCCCCAGCGAAGGATCGCCCGGCTTGCCCAGATACGTGCTGAGCGGCGCGAGGTTGTCGAAGGTGATGTTCGACGCGATCCGCACCGAATCCGACAGCAGAAGTTCCCGCAGAAGCGGAACCTTCATCGCCTCGCGCTTGAAATTGTCGGCGATGGCCTCGCCCATGTAGCGGGTGCCGATGCGGTAATCGATCGAGTAATGGAACCAGCCACCGTCCCTGAGGATCGAGGAGATCCGCGTCTTGCCCAGGCCGGACATGCCGAAGAGCAGCACGCGTTTGCGGGCGGCGTCCATCCATTCGGCGCGGGTTTCGTAGATCATCGGGGCATTCTGGGCGGCCATGGGCCTCTATATGCCTCTGTCATTGCCGGGGTTCAAGGCGGGTGATCCCGACGCCGCCGGCGCGGGCAAGATCCGGGTCCAGCGTCATCGGGATATATTCGCCCCGCCGCCAGAGGACGCCGAGGTCGTCGTAATGGCGGCTCAGCGGGTGCCCGCTCTCGCCCGTCGAGATGATGAACACGCTCGCCTCGGGGTCGGCCATGTCATAGACGCCGCGATAGCCCGCGCCATGGACGTTGAGGAAGGGCTCGCGCGTGCCGGGCGGCCCGCCGGCGGTTCGGCCCCGCATCAGCGTGTGATCCCCGCCCGAGGTCGATTGGCGGATGTTCACGAAATGCCGCAGGATCGGCACGCCGCCCAGAACCGGGTGGTCATGCGTCGCCTGATGCGCGTCGCCCCAGCGCCAGCTTTCGATGGCGGAACCATAGGTCCGCGTCAGCTCCAGCAGCGCCGCGTCCAGCGCGGTGCGGGCGATGTCCACGCAGGTTTCCACCACCGCCGATTGCACCACGTCGCACCAGACCCCGGCACCATCGGTGTTGCGGAACACGCGTTCCAGGAATTCGGGCTCCATATGCGTGAACATATCGACCGAGGGGCCGAGTTCGTCGCGGATGAGCCGGAATTGCAGCTCGCGCATCCAGGCGGCATAGATCAGCGGTTCCGGCAGATGTTCCGACATTTCGCCGTTCCAATCGGCGAGGAGCTGTAGCGCCAGTTGCCGCTGCGCCTCGGGCGTGCCGGGCTGGGCGGGGTCGCCCTGGAACCAGAGTTCGGCGCCAACCAGCGGCAGCAGCAGGCGCGCGGCCTGGCTCACCGTGTCGAGCTGTGCCTCGATGAAGCTTTCGCGGGTATGGACCGAGCGCTGGCGCATCAGCCGCACCCAGCGCTGGATGCGCACCGTGTCGCCCCAGTTGAAGCTGACATGCAGCGGGAAGGGCCGGTCCAGCGGCTTGTTGTTGGTATTGCCCAGAAGCCCGGTCTCGGGATCGACGAAGCGCGGGTTGGATTCGTAGGGGAAGAAGCCCTGCCAGCGGGCCGCCGCATCGGCGCCCGGGGCGGGCAGCATGCCGCGTGTGGGGCTGGCCGCGTCGCGCCGGGGCATGCGGCCGATCAATTGCATGGCGATATGCTCGCGGTCGATCAGCGTCAGGTTCTGGGCCGGGGCCACGTATTGTTCCATGGTGGCGATGGCCTCGTCCACGCTTTGCGCGCGCATCATGCCGATCGCCGCGCTCATCGAGGTGTCGTCACCCGCCAGCGCCGTCCACGACAGCGCCGCGACATGGCCGGGCGGCGTGACGGCGGCCAGCGAGTAATGCGTGCCGGGCAGGATGGGCCCATTGTCCGACCAGCGCAGCGTGATGGTCACCGGATCGCTGTCGGCGACGGTGATGATCGACCGCCGCGTCTCGAACGCGCTCCAGCCGTCGGGCGTGCGGTATTCCTGCGGGTTCTCGGGGTTCAATTCCTCGAGGAACAGGTCCTGATCGTCCAGATAGGCGGTGGTCAGGCCCCAGCCCAGGGCCTCGGACCTGCCGACCAGCACCGCCGGGATGCCGGGGATCGTGCCGCCGGTGACGGCGCCGCTGCTCAGGTCCAGCCGCGCCAGATACCAGATCGAGGGCGCGGCGAAGGGCAGGTGCGGATCGTTCGCCAGCAGCGTACCGCCATTCGCCGACCGCAGCACCCCCGCGGCCCAGGCATTCGACGCGCCCGCCATCTCGATCGAGCGGAAGGGCGAAAGCTCTTCACCCGGCGCCTGTCCGGGGACCGAGGGCGCCATGGCGAGTTGCGAATCCGTGAGGCCCGGGAAGAGGCTGGCGAAATCGGGCAAAGCCGCCATGCCGGCGGAAGGATCGCCCGGCATCAGATCGACCGTCCGTTCCTCGCCGATCAGCGCCGACAGGCGCGCGCGCCGCACCTCGTTTTCCAGATGGCCCGAGAGCTGCACCGCCATCAGCTTGACGATGGCGATGGAATCGGCGGGCTGCCAGAGGCCGATTTCACCGGGAAACATGAAGTATTCCGGCGCGCCCCGGCCCAGGGCGCGCTCGTTCACCAGGTTGATCCAGGCATTCACGCCCCGCGCATAGGCGTCGAGCGCGCTCAGCGTGTCATTGTCCTGCACCCCCACCGATTCCTGCGCCAGCGTATAGAGGTCGAGGCGCCGCATCAGCTCGTCCGTCCTGACCGTCCGCTCGCCGAAAACCTCGCTGAGGCGCCCCTGCACGGTGCGCCTGAGGATCGTCATCTGCCAGAGCCGGTCCTGGGCATGGGCAAAGCCCAGACCGAAGAACACATCCGCATCTGTCGGGCCGAAGACATGCGGCACCGCCCAGGTGTTGCGCGCGATCTCGACCGTGCCCGAGACGCCGCGCACCTGCCAGGTGGCGTCGTAATCGGGCAGCGAGCGCGACAGGAAATAATAGACCCCGACGACCACCACGACCGACAGGACCACCAGCGCCGTGGCGATGCGCAGAAGCCAGCGGAAGAGGGTGAGCATGGTGGGGAGCCTCGTCGTGTTGACCTCGGATGCAGGTTCGTTTCCTATGACCTCGGGCGCGAGAGCGCAATTCAAACCAGCGGCAGCGAGGGGACGACATGGCCAAGGTGGCATTTCTGGGCTTGGGGGTCATGGGTGCCCCGATGGCGGGGCATCTGGTCAAGGCGGGGCACGAGGTAACCGTCTACAACCGAACTTTCGCCAAGGCCGAGGCCTGGGTCGCCAGCCATGGCGGGCGGGCGGCCAAAACCCCGCGCGAGGCGGCCGAGGGGCAGGATTTCGTCATGGCCTGCGTCGGCAATGACGGGGATCTGGCGATGGTTTGCCGGGGCGATGACGGCGCCTTTGTCGGTATGGGCAAGGGGGCGATCTTCGTCGATCACACGACCGTCTCCTCGGGCATCACCCGGGCGCTGTCCGGTGAAGCCGCCGAGCGGGGACTGGGCTTTGTCGACGCCCCGGTCTCGGGCGGGCAGGCGGGGGCCGAGAATGGCGTGCTGTCGATCATGTGCGGCGGAACCGAGGCCGATTTCGCGGCTGCCGAGCCGGTGATGCAGGCCTACGGCCGTATCGTGAAGCGCATCGGCGAGTCGGGCGCAGGGCAGATCGCCAAGATGATGAACCAGATCTGCATCGCCGGTCTGGTGCAGGGCCTGTCCGAGGCTTTGCGCTTCGGCGAGAAGGCCGGCATGGACGGCAAGGCGGTGGTCGAGGTCATTTCGGGCGGCGCGGCCGGTTCCTGGCAGATGAACAACCGCCATGCGACCATGCTGGACGGCAAGTTCGACTATGGTTTCGCCGTCGACTGGATGCGCAAGGATCTGGGCATCTGCCTGCAGACCGCCGATGAGATCGGCGCGCCGCTGCCTGTCACCGCGTTGATCGACCAGTTCTACAAGGATGTGCAACAGATGGGTGGCGGGCGCTGGGATACCTCCTCGCTGATCGAGCGTCTGCGGAGGCTCTCGTGACGCTGGAAACCCGCATCGCCCAGGGCAGGGGGGATGAACCCGCCGATCTGGTGCTGAAGGGCGGCGTGGTCTGGGACATGGTAACGGGCGCCAAGATCCCCGGCGACGTGGCGATCTGCGGCGACCGCATCGTCGGCATCGGCGCCGCGTATCAGGGCAAGCAGGAGGTGGACGTGACCGGCAAGCTGCTGGTCCCGGGCTTCATCGACACCCATCTGCATATCGAAAGCTCCTGCATCACCCCCTATGAATTCGACCGTTGCGTCTTGCCCCGGGGCGTGACCACGGCGATCTGCGACCCGCATGAGATCGCCAATGTCTGCGGCCTGACCGGTATCCGGTATTTCCTCGAGGCCTCGGCCCGCACGGTGATGGATATCCGCGTGAACCTGTCCTCCTGCGTGCCGTCGACGCATATGGAGACCGCGGGCGCCCGGCTGGAGGCCGAGGATCTGCTTCCCCTGGCCGACCATCCCCGGGTGATCGGACTGGCCGAGTTCATGAATTACCCGGGCGTGATCCATCGCGACCCGGGCTGCATGGCGAAGCTCAAGGGCTTCGAGGGTCGGCATATCGACGGTCATTCACCCTTGCTGCGCGGCAAGGATCTGAATGCCTATATCTCGGCCGGCATCCGCACCGAGCATGAGAGCACCTCGGCGGCGGAAGCGACCGAGAAGCTGCAAAAGGGCATGCGGGTGCTGATCCGCGAGGGGTCGGTGTCGAAGGATCTGGAGGCACTGGCCGAGGTCCTGACGCCGGTGACCTCGGCCTACCTGTGCCTCTGCACCGACGACCGGAACCCGCTGGATATCGCCGAACACGGCCATCTCGACTACATGATCCGCCGCCTGATCGAAAAGGGCCGCGATCCGCTCAGCGTCTACCGCGCGGCGTCGCTCTCGGCCGCCGAGGCTTTCGGGCTCAAGGACCGCGGTCAGATCGCCCCGGGCAAACGGGCCGATATCGTGGTGCTGGACGACCCTGCCCAATGCCACGCCGAGATGGTCTTCTGCGGCGGCGTTCTGGCTTCGGACGAGGCCTTCGCCGCCCGCGAGGTGATCGAGCCGGTCGCCCGCGGCTCGGTCCATGTGCCGCCGCTGAGTGCCGAGAGCTTCCGCTACGCCAGCAACAACCCTGAGACGCCGGTGATCGGCATCTGGCCCGGCAAGATCCTGACCGAACACCTGCGGCTGACGGTGCCGGCGACGGATGGCGACAAGCGCCCCGACCCGGCGCAGGACCTCGCCCGGATCACGGTGATCGAGCGGCACGGCAAGAACGGCAATATCGCCAATGGCTTCGTCCGGGGGTTTGCGCTGAAACGGGGCGCCATCGCCTCGACCGTCTGCCACGACCACCACAACATCGCCGTGGTGGGGGTCGATTACGCCGACATGAAGCTGGCGGCCGAGCGGCTGGGCCAGATCGAGGGCGGCTTCGTGGTGGTCGAGGGCGGCAAGGTGCTGGCGGAACTGGCGCTGCCCGTGGCGGGGCTGATGTCGCTCGACCCCTTCGAGCATGTCCGCGACCGGCTGGTGGACCTGCGCCAGGCCGCACGGTCGCTGGGGGTCGAGCTGGAAGAACCCTTCCTGCAACTTGCCTTCGTCGCTTTGCCGGTGATCCCGCATCTGAAGATCACCGATTTCGGCCTGGTCGATGTCGACCGGTTCGAGGTGATCGGCTGACGGAACCCGCGGCGCGGGGCCCCATTGAGGGCCCCCGCGCCGCGCGGGGGGCTGTCTGCCCCCCGCCGGGCTCGTGCCGAGCCCGCCCCCCGAGGATGTTTAGGGCGCAAAGAAGCGGCATCTTTGCGCTGCAAATATCCACGGGGTTTCCAAAGGGGGGCGTGCCCCCCTTTGGGCGGGGGGGCGGGTGACCTTGCGGCGCGGGCAATCGTCCACTGGACGATTGCCTTTTCGCGCCTCACCCGCCGGTTCGGCCTACGGCAATACCTCGCCCGGCACGGGCGGCACCGTCCCCCCCAACGCCCGGGTGATGGTCGTCACATTGGCGACGATCATTCCCGGCCAAGTCTCGGCCCCCGATCCCGCCTCGCCCAAGGCGTCGGAATAGAGCGAGCCGCCGATCTCCAGCGCGTGGCCCCGTGCCGCTGCCGCCTCGACCAGGGCGCGGACGGCGCGGGGGTTCAGCGTCGTTTCGACGAAGGCAGCGGGCACGCCCCGCTCTGTGGCGATCCGGGCGGTGGCGTCGATATCGGCGATGGAGGGTTCGCTTTCGGTCGAAATCCCCTGGATCGCTGCGTTTTCAAGCCCGTAGCGGTGCGAGAAATACTGGAACGCGTCATGGGCGGTCAGCAGGATCCGCTGTGCCGGGGGGATCGAGTCCAGCGCTTCGGCGGCCCAGGCATCGAGGGCCATCGCCCGCGCCATCTCGGCGTCGCGGCCGCGGGCGATGCCGTCCGCGCAGTCGGGCGCCATTTCGGTCAGCACCTCGGCCAGCGCCGGGAAGGTCGTGGACCAGAGCGCCGGGTCCATCCAGATATGCGGATCGGGCGCCTCGCCATGGGTGAGAAGCGCGTCTGCCGGGACATGCGCGCCCAGAACCGCCGCGCCCACCCGTTCCAGCACCGAACCGAGCCGTCCTTCCAGCCCCAGTCCGAGGGACACGATCCTGTCGGCGTCGCGCAGCCGGGCGATGTCGGAGGGGCGGGCCTGATAGAGATGCGGGTCGAGGCCGGGGCCGATCAGCACCTCGACGCTCACGCAGTCTCCGGCCATCCGCTGCGCCGGGTCGCCGATCATGCCGATCGTCGCCAGCAGCACCGGTTGCGCCGCCGCGGGGGCGGCAAGGCCAAGGGCAAGGGTGAGGGAAGCAAGACCTGCGTGCATGGGGGGCTCCGTTGTTTGCCTGCACTATGTAGCCATGGCTACATTCCGTGTCAATATCTACAAATCTTCTGGGCACCGCCGCTTCTGATCGGCAAATCCGATCAATTCGGACGAGGAAAGCGAATTGCCCTGAGGCCCCGGCTGCGCTCAAATGGGGGCCAGCCGGAGGCAGGTCATGGTCGAGACAGCGCGTGTGGTCATCATCGGGGGCGGGGCGGTCGGGGCCTCGGCGCTTTACCATCTAGCGCTAAAGGGCTGGACGGATTGCCTGCTGCTCGAACGCAACGAATTGACCGCCGGCAGCACCTGGCACGCGGCGGGGAACGTGCCGACCTTCTCGTCCTCGTGGTCGATCATGAACATGCAGCGCTATTCGGCGGGCCTCTACCGCGGCCTCGGCGCGGCGGTCGATTATCCGATGAATTACCATGTCACGGGCTCGGTGCGGCTGGGCCACAGCGACGAGCGGATGCGCGAGTTTCAGAAAGTGGTCGGCATGGGCCGCTATCAGGGGATGGCGCTGGAGACGCTCTCGCCCGGCGAGATCCGCGCGAAATATCCGTTCCTGGAGACCCATGACCTGAAGGGCGCGCTCTACGATCCCTATGACGGCGACATCGACCCGGCGCAGCTGACCCAGGCGCTGGCGGCGGGCGCCCGCCAGCTGGGTGCCCGGATCGAGCGGTTCCGCTCCGTCACCGGCGTCCGGCGCGAGAACGGCGAATGGGTGATCGAGACGCCGAAGGGCGAGATCCGCTGCGAATACGTGGTCAACGCGGGGGGCTATTACGCCGGGCGCGTGGGCGCGATGTTCGGCCGCCGCGTGCCGATGATGGTGATGAGCCACCAGTATCTGCTGTTCGACACGATCCCGGAGCTGGAAGCCTGGACCCGCGACACCGGCCACAAGCTGCCGCTCCTGCGCGATGTCGACAGTTCCTATTACCTCCGGCAAGAGAAGATGGGCTTCAACCTCGGCCCCTACGAGAATCCTTGCCGCGCCCATTGGGCCGCGCCCGACGACCCGATGCCCGAGGATTTCAGCTTCCAGCTCTATCCCGACGATCTGGAGCGGCTGGAATGGCATATCGCCGACGCCATGGCCCGGGTGCCGCTGCTGGAGAAAGCCAGGCTGCAAAAGGTGATCAACGGCCCGATCCCTTATACGCCGGACGGCAATCCGCTCATCGGCCCGATGCCGGGCGTGCCCAACGCCTTCGAGGCTTGCGTCTTTACCTTCGGCATCTGTCAGGCGGGCGGCGCGGGCAAGGTGCTGGCCGAATGGGTCACGGAAGGCGGCACGGAATGGGACATGTGGTCCTGCGACCCGCGCCGCTTCACCGGCTGGGAAGATCCCGGGTATTGCGTCGCCAAGGGGATGGAGGTCTATGGCCACGAATACGCCATCCATTTCCCGATGGCGCGCTGGCCCGCCGCGCCTGACCGCAAACTCTCGCCCGTCCATGAGCGGCTGAAAGCGCTGGGCGCGCAATTCGCGCCCTATAACGGCTGGGAACGAGCGGAATATTTCGCGCAGCCGGGCGATGACACGTCGTGGGAGGCCACCCAGACCTTCCGCCGCAGCGGCCCCTGGGAACCCCGGATCCGTGCCGAATGCGAGGCGGTGCGCGACGGCTGCGGCGTGCTCGACCTGCCGGGCTTCACGCGCCTTCGGCTCGCGGGTCCCGGCGCGCGTGCGCATCTTGACAGCCTGACCGCCTCGCGCATCCCGGCGCCGGGGCGCACCGGGCTCCTTTACTTCGCCGATGATCGCGGGCGGATCGTCACCGAGATGAGTGTGCTGCCCTTCAGCGATGAGGATATCGGCGTGATCACCGCCGCCGTCGCCCAAAGCCACGACGCCGACCTGCTGCGCCGGGGCTTGCCCGAGGCCGTGGTGCTCGAGGATTTCTCGGACCTGATCCATTGTTTCATCGTCACCGGCCCGAAATCCCGCGAGATCCTCGCCCCGATCACCGAGGGGGACCTGACGCTGCCCTGGCTCTCGGTCCAGTATCAGGCCAGGGTCGCGGGCAAGGATGTGGCGCTGATCCGCGTCTCCTTCGCTGGCGAACTGGGGTGGGAGGTGCATTGCGACCGCGCCGATGCGCCCGCGATCTATGACGCGATCCTCGCGCAGGGCGCCGTCCCCTTCGGCATGAAGGCCTTGAATTCGCTGCGGATCGAGAAGGGCTACCGCGCCTGGAAGGGCGATCTTTCGACCGATTACTCGCTGCTGGAGGGCGGGCTCGGCCGCTTTATCGACTGGTCGAAGGACTTCCCCGGCAAGGCCGCGCTCGAAAGCGAACGCCAGCGGGGCACCGCCAAGAGCTTCACGATCCTGACCGTCGACGCCCCCGATTTCGACCCGCCCTATATGGCCAATGTCTGGGCCGGGGAAAGTATCGTCGGCGAGGTCACCTCGGCCGCCTGGGGCTACCGGACCGGGGGCTGTGTGGCGCTGGCCACGATCGCCACCGAGCATTGCGCCCCCGGCACGGCGCTGGAGGTCGAAATCTACGGCAGCCGCCACAGGGCGCGGGTAGAAGGGGCCGGTCCGCTCTGGGACGCATCGAATGAAAGGCTCCGCGCATGATCACTTTGCTCCAAATACGCACGGGGGTTTCCAAAGGGGGAGTGTACTCCCCCTTTGGCGAGGGGGGCCCGGGGGGGCGAGCAGGCCCCCCGTCCTCCGATGACTCGGGGCGAGCAGCCCCCCCGCCTTCGTCCATCACCCTCCTTGACGGCGGCATGGGCCAGGAACTGATCCACCGCGCCGGCGACCGGCCGACGCCCCTCTGGGCCACGCGGGTGATGATCGACCATCCCGGCATGGTTCAGGCGGTGCATGACGATTATTTCGCCGCCGGTGCCAGCCTGGCGACGACCAACACCTACGCCCTGCACCACGACCGCTTCATCAATTTCGGCCTCGACCACCGTTTCCTCGACTTCTACGAGGCCGCGCTGTCCGAGGCCGAAGCGGCGCGCGCCAAGCACGGGCGGGGGCTGCTCGCGGGCTCGATGGGACCGCTCGTCGCCTCCTACCGGCCGGAAACCCTGCCGCCGCACCCCGAGGCGGTGGCGAAATACGCCGAGGTCGCGGCCATCATGGCCCCCCGTGTGGACCTCTTGATCGGCGAGACGGTGGCCTCCCTCGCCCATGCCAGGGCGCTGGTCGAGGGCGCGCAGCAGGGCGCGCCGGGCAAGCCGCTGTGGCTGTCGGTCACGGTCGAGGATCGCGACGGCACGCTTCTGCGCTCGGGCGAGAAGCTCGCCGATCTCGCGCCGCTTCTGGACGGTGTGGAGGCGGTGCTGGCCAATTGCTCGGCGCCCGAGGCGATGGATCAGGCGATGCCGGTCCTGAAATCCTTCGGCAAGCCCTTCGGCGCCTATGCCAACGGCTTCCAGCAGATCACCTCGGATTTCCTCAAGGACAATGCCACGGTCGACGCGCTGAGCAACCGCCCGGAACTGACCCCCGAACGCTATGCCGATTTCGCCATGGGCTGGGTCGCGCAGGGGGCGACGCTGGTCGGCGGCTGCTGCGAGACGGGGCCGGCCCATATCGCCGAACTCGCCCGCCGCCTGCGGGCGGCCGGTCACTCCATCCGCTGAGGTCCAGGATGCTGCCCAGCCACGCGCGCGTTGTCATCATCGGGGGCGGGGTCTCCGGCTGTTCCGTCGCCTATCATCTTGCGAAGGCCGGATGGACCGACATCGTGCTCTTGGAGCGCAAGCAGCTGACCTCGGGCACGACCTGGCACGCGGCGGGGCTGATCGGGCAATTGCGCGGGTCGCGGAACATGACGCGGCTCGCGCGCTATTCGGCGGATCTTTACGTGAAACTGGAGGCCGAGACGGGGATCGCCACGGGGATGCGGCAGACCGGCTCCATCTCGGTGGCGCTGACCGAGGCGCGGCGCGAGGAACTCTATCGCCAGGCGGCGCTGGCCCGGGCCTTCGACGTGGACGTGACCGAGATCAGCCCTGCCGAGGTCAAGGCGATGTATCCGCATCTCAACGTGGGTGACGTGGTGGGGGCGGTGCATCTGCCGCTCGACGGGCAATGCGACCCGGCCAATATCGCCATGGCGCTGGCCAAGGGCGCAAGGATGCGTGGGGCCCAGATCCATGAGGGCGTCAAGGTCACGCGGGTGCTGGATGACGGCGCCAAGGTCACGGGTGTCGCCTATGAGGGGCCCGAGGGGCCCGGCACCCTCGCCTGCGAGCATGTGGTGAATTGCGGCGGCATGTGGGGCCGGGATCTGGCCGCGCAATCGGGCGTCGCGCTGCCCCTGCACGCGGCCGAGCATTTCTACCTGATCACCGAGCCCATCGAGGGGCTGGGCCGGCTGCCCGTCCTGCGCGTGCCCGACGAATGCGCCTATTACAAGGAAGACGCCGGCAAGATGATGCTCGGCGCCTTCGAGCCCGTGGCCAAGCCTTGGGGCATGGCCGGCATCCCCGAGGATTTCTGCTTCGACAGCCTGCCCGAGGATTTCGAGCATTTCGAGCCGATCCTGGCGCAGGCGATGAACCGGATGCCGCTGTTCCAGAAGGCGGGCATCCACACCTTCTTCAACGGGCCCGAGAGTTTCACGCCCGACGACCGCTATTACCTCGGCCCCGCGCCGGAGCTGCGGAATTACTGGGTCGCGGCGGGGTATAATTCGGTGGGGATCGTGTCCTCGGGCGGCGCCGGGATGGCGCTGGCCAGCTGGATGACCGAGGGCGAGGCGCCCTTCGACCTCTGGGAGGTCGACATCCGCCGCGCCCAGCCTTTCCAGAAGAACCGCCGTTACCTGAAGGAGCGGGTGACGGAAACGCTGGGCCTGCTCTATGCCGACCATTTCCCCTTCCGGCAGGTGGTCACCGCGCGGGGCGTCCGCCGCTCGCCCCTGCATGAACATCTGAAGGCGCGGGGGGCGGTGTTCGGCGAGGTCGCGGGCTGGGAACGCGCCAATTGGTTCGCGCGGCCGGGGCAAGAGCGGGAATACCGCTTTGCTTGGGGGCGGCAGAACTGGTTCGGGAATCAGAAGGCCGAGCATCTGGCGGTCAGGAACGCCGTGGGCCTCTTCGACATGACCTCGTTCGGCAAGATCCGGGTCGAGGGGCGGGATGCCTGCGCCTTCCTGCGGCGCCTTTGCGCCAACGAGATGGACGTGGAACCGGGGCGGATCGTCTATACGCAGATGCTGAACGCGCGGGGCGGGATCGAGAGCGATCTGACGGTTACACGACTGTCCGAGACTGCCTTCCTGCTGGTCGTGCCGGGCGCCACGCTGCAGCGGGACCTCGCCTGGCTCCGGCGCCATGTGGGGGATGCCTTTGCCGTCATTACCGATGTCACGGCGGGCGAGGCGGTGCTCTGCCTCATGGGGCCGCAGGCGCGGGACGTGCTGGCCCGCGTGACCCCGGCGGCGCTCGATAACGACGCCTTCCCCTATGGCACGGCGCAGGAGATCGAGCTGGGCATGGGCCTGGGCCGGGCGCATCGGGTGAGCTATGTGGGCGAACTCGGCTGGGAGCTCTATGTGCCAACCGATCAGGCCGCGCATGTCTTCGAGAGCCTGATGGCGGCCGCGCCGGAGATCACCCTCTGTGGTCTGCATACCCTCGATTCCTGCCGCATCGAGAAGGCCTTCCGCCATTGGGGCCATGACATCACCGACGAGGATCATGTGCTGGAAGCGGGCCTTGGCTTTGCGGTGAAGATCGGCAAGGGCGATTTCATCGGCTGCGATGCCGTGCTGCGCAAGCAGGAGGCGGGGCTGGAGCGGCGGATGGTCCAGTTCCTGCTGCAGGACCCCGACGCCATGGCGTATCACAACGAGCCGATCTGGCGGGATGGCGCGATCGTCGGCACCGTCACCTCGGGCAATTACGGCCATACCCTCGGCGGTTCGGTGGCGATGGGCTACGTGCCGGTCGAGGGCGGTTTTGATGGCGAGTTCGAGATCGACATTGCCGGGCGGCGGGTGCCGGCCAAGGCCTCGCTGAGCCCGATGTATGACCCGAAGGCCTTGCGCGTTCGGATGTGACGAAAGCGGGGGGGGGGGGCTGCTCGCCCCCCCGCACCCCCTCGCCAAAGGGGGGAGCACGCTCCCCCCTTTGGATACCCCCCGTGGATATTTGGAGAACAAAGATGGACGAGGATGTCTGTGCTCCGGTGAAGGCGCGGCGGAGCGGGGGGCGGGGGGCACGGGTCGCCCTGCGCTCGGCGCCGCTGGAAGAGGGCAAACGGCCGGTGCGGGCGGGCCTGCCGGGTGGGCAGTATTCCCCCCTGAGCGAGGCGGCCGTGCTGCGCATCCATCAGGCGGCGCTGGAGGCGCTGGAAGTGGTGGGGCTGGCCAACGCGCCCGCTTCTGGCGTCGAGGTGATGACCAAGGCGGGGGCGGTGCTGGGGGACGACGGGCGGCTGAGGTATCCGCGGGCGCTGGTCGAGGACATGCTGGCCAAGGCGGCGCGGGGGATCACGCTGCACGGGCGCGACCCGAAGCACGATCTGCACCTGGAGGGGACGCGGGTCCATTACGGGACGGCGGGGGCGGCGGTGCATGTGGTGGATCTGGCGACCCTCGATTACCGTGAGTCGACGGCGCAGGACCTGCATGACGCGGCCCGGATCGTGCAGCATCTGGATAACGTCCATTTCTTCCAGCGGATCTGCGTCTGTCGCGATGTCACCGACAATTTCGAAATGGATATCAACACGCTCTATGGGGCGCTGGCGGGGACGACCAAGCATGTCGGCACCTCGTTCAGCGATCCGTCCCATGTGCCGGGGTGTTTCGACCTGTTGCATCTGGTGGCGGGGGGTGAGGCGGAATGGCGGGCGCGACCCTTCGTCAGCAATTCCAATTGTTTCGTCGTGCCGCCGATGAAATTCGCCGAGGAGAGCTGTATCACCATGGAGGCCTGCATCCGCGCCGGGATGCCGGTGCTGCTGCTATCGGCCGGACAGGCGGGGGCCACCAGCCCCGCGCCGATCGCCGCCACCATCGTGCAGGCGGTGGCGGAATGTCTGGCGGGGGTAGTTTACGTCAATGCCATCGCGCCGGGGCATCCGGCGATCTTCGGCACCTGGCCCTTCGTCAGCGACCTTCGCACCGGCGCCATGTCGGGCGGCAGCGCCGAACAGGCCCTGCTGACCGCGGGCTGCGCGCAGATGCACCGGTTCTACGGGCTGCCGGGGGGCGCGGCGAGCGGCATTTCGGACAGCAAGCTGCCCGACATGCAGGCCGGCTGGGAACAGGGGATCACCAACGTCCTGGCCGGGCTTTCGGGCCTGAACCTGTGCTACGAGGCGGTCGGCATGCATGCCTCGCTGCTGGGGTTCAGCTTTGAATCGCTGGTCCTGGGCGACGATCTGCTGGGGCAGGCCCTGCGCTGCGTGCGGGGCATCGACGTGACCGAGGATTCCGTCAGCCTCGAGGTGATGAAGGAGGTCTGTCTGGGCGGCCCGGGCCATTACCTCGGTTCCGATCAGACGCTGAAGCTGATGCAGACCGAATACGTCTACCCGGCGCTGGGCAACCGGATGAGCCCCAAGGAATGGAACGAGGCGGGGCGGCCCCTGCTGCTGGACGGGGCGCAGAAGCGGGTGGCGGATATCCTGGCAAAGGCGCCCTGCCAGATAGACCCGGCCACGGACCTTGCGATCCGCAGCCGGTTCAACATCCATTTCCGCTGAGGCTCAGCGCGAGATCAGCACCGAGCATTGCGCGTGGCGCACCACGCGGGCGGCGGTCGAGCCGATGAAGTAATCGCTGAGCCCCGGGCGGTGCGAGGCGATCATGATCAGGTCGGCGCCGGTATCGTCGGCGCATTGCAGGATCTGGCTGGCGGGGGCGCCGGTGCGGATCTCGGACTGAACCTCGGCGCTGACGCCATCGGCCAGGAGGCCCAGTTCGACCCTTGCCTCGGCCTGGCGGCGGTCGTTCAGGTCGCGCGGCAATTCGGCGGCGATATAGCTGGGCACGTCTTCGAGAACATGCAGCAGGCGGATGACGCCGCCCGCATCCAGCAGTTGAACGGCTTTCTCGATCAGGGCCTTGCCCGCTTCGCCGTGGCTGAGGTCGACGGCGACGATGATGTGTTTGTACATGGTCTCTTCTCCAGTTCGCGTAGGGTGAAGATAGGGCGAAGGATCGCCCCCGGACATGATCTGCGTCAAGGTCTTGCCAGCCGGCCGCCCCGGGCGAGGGCGCGGGCGATCCCCAACAGCACCAACCCGGCCAGCGCGAAGCCGAGGCAGAGCCCGGCGATGTTCAGCGCAACCCGGGGCCAGCCGAACTGGCCGACGTCGATGAAGAAATAGGGATAGATCCCGTCGGTCTGCCCCCTCAGCAGCGCGTAGAGGCAATAGCCCGCGGGCCAGATCAGCCATTTCGGCACATCGGTGAGGCTGAGCGCCCGTCCGCCCCAGCCCAGCCACCAGAGCGCGGCGAGAAGCGGGGTCAGCGTGTGAAGCCAGAGGTCGGCCCAGAAAGTCATGCCGGTCAGCGGCACCTCGGGCGCCAGCAGCAGGTGGAAGACGATCCCGACCATGGCGATGGAGAGGACAACGCCCGCCATCCAGGCGTCGCTCGGCGCGCGGCCCAGGGCCAGCAGGCCGAAGCTGAGCAAGACCAGCGCATTGGTCAGGATGGTGAAGAACCGCGCCAGCACCCAGAGGCGGGCCAGCGGATCGGCCAGCGCCGGGTTCGCACCGCTGACGATGAACTGCAGGACCAGCCCGGCGAGGGCGGCGAGGGCGACAAGCGCGGCTAGATTTCGGGACATGACACCTCCGGGTTGAAAGGGCAGGATACAAGCGCCGCGGTGGAAGTCACGCGGCTTGGCGGGGTGGGGCAGATGGACGGTCTCTCGGTTTCGGTCTTCGCGTTGGCGCTTTTCCTGGCGGCGGGGACGCCCGGCCCCTCGATCGCGGCGCTGGTGGCACGGGTGCTGGCGCGCGGCTGGCGCGAGGTGATGCCCTTCGTGCTGGCCATGTGGCTGGGCGAGGTGATCTGGCTGTTGGCGGCCCTGGCCGGCTTCGCGGCGCTGGCGGCGGCCTTTCACTGGCTCTTTGCCGTGCTGAAATGGGTAGGCGTGGCCTATCTGGCTTGGATGGCCTGGTCGATGTGGCGGGCGCCCGCGGATGCGGGGCCGGCGGAGCTGCCGCGCCGGGGCTCGGCCTGGTCGATGTTCGGGGCGGGGATGGCGGTGACCCTGGGCAATCCCAAGATCATGCTCTTCTATCTGGCCCTGTTGCCGTCCCTTCTGGATACGCAGGGGCTTGGCGCGCAGGCGGTGGCGCTGCTGGTGGCGGTCACGCTCGCGGTGCTGGCGGTGGCGGATCTGGGCTGGATCCTGCTGGCCCAGCACGCGCGACGGCTGCTCAGGACGCCGCGCGCGATCCGCCTGTCTCATCGGCTGAGTGCCCTGGTGATGGGCGGCGCGGCGGCGGCGATTGCCGCCAAGGCGTGATACCGCCGATTCCGTGCGGCCGCGGTTGATCGGCCGGGCGAGCCCTTTCTATGGTGGCCCTGACTGGGACCAGAGGGGAATCGCCGATGCGACTGATCGCGGTGGCCATCATCGGCGCGGGAATCGACGGGGCGGCGCTGGCGGAATGCGACCTGCCCGAGCCCAGCGCCCCTGCCGCGGGCTGGCAGGTGATTGAGGGCGAGGATTTCGCCTTCACCGCCCGGAATCCGGCCTTTCCCGGCTTGACGGTCGATCTGACCATGGACGCGCCGGTCATCCCCGAGGTGCTCGATTTCGTGCGGTTGGAGAGTTACGGCGGCCGGGTCGCGTTGCTGCAGTATTTCTCGGGCGATCCGGGGACTTCGGCGCTGGTGACGATGGTGCGCAACGCGATCATCGACCTGGGCACCGGGCAGACGCTGGCAGCGCCGCTCTATTCCGCCGATTGCGAGCAGATCCCCTGGACCTGGTTTCACGATCACGTCGAGGTCGCCGACGACGCCCTGGTCGAGCGGATCGCGCTGCCCTTGGACTAGCGCGCGCGGTTTCAGCCGAAGGCGCGGCCGACAAGACCGATCAGCCGCAGGATCTGTCCCAACAGCCGCGCGACCTCGGGGCTGACATAGGCCAGCGCCAGGACGGCGAGGATCACGACAAGGACGACAAGCCAGATCTTCAGGGAAGGGGACATGGGGGCACCCGATGGTGAAGGCTGTCCGATCCTGCCATGAAAAAGGGCGGCCGTCGCGGGCCGCCCTTCTGCTGATGGTCTGCTGCGCGTCAGGCGCGGGCGCGGCGCCCGCCGCGACGGCCCGAGGAGGCGGCCGAAGCCGCGGCCGAGGCCTCGGCAAAGGTGGCGCCCGCCTGCATCGCTTCCAGAACCTTGGCCAGGCGGATCCATTCGCCGCCGTTCGGATCGTGGTCCATCAGCATGTTGGCGGCGCGGATCGCCTCCATCTCCTGATGACGGACCGGGTTCATGATGGCCGAGGTCATGCCCGCGCCGATGGCCATGGGCAGGAAGGCGCCGTTGATGCCGTGGCGGTTGGGCAGCCCGAATGAGATGTTCGAAGCGCCGCAGGTGGTGTTGACGCCCAGTTCCTCGCGCAGGCGCTTGACCAGCGCGAACACCTGCCGCCCGGCCGAGGCCATGGCGCCCACGGGCATCACCAGCGGATCGACGACGATGTCATGCGCGGGGATGCCGAAATCGGCGGCGCGCTGGACGATCTTCTTGGCCACCTCGAAACGGACATCGGGATCGGGCGAGATGCCGGTATCGTCGTTCGAGATCGCCACCACCGGCACATTGTATTTCTTGACCAGCGGCAGGACCAGTTCCAGCCGCTCTTCCTCGCCCGTCACCGAGTTCAGCAGCGGGCGGCCCTGCGCGGCCTTCAGCCCCTCTTCCAGCGCGCCGGGAACGGAGCTGTCGATGCAGAGCGGCACGTCGGTGATCGCCTGAATGCGTTCGATCAGCGCCTTCATCAGCGGCGGTTCGACGAAGTTGTTGTCGGCATAGCGCGGGTCTTCGGCCATCTTGTTGGTGAAGACGGCACCCGAGTTCACGTCCAGCACCGTGGCGCCGCAGATCACCTGCTCCAGCGCGTCCTTTTCGACGGTCGAGAAATCGCCCGCCTCCAGCTCGGCCGCCAGTTTCTTGCGGCCGGTCGGGTTGATGCGCTCGCCGATCACGCAGAAGGGCTCGTCAAAGCCGATGATCACGGTCTTGGTGGCGGATTCGAGGACGGTACGGGTCATGAGGGAACTCCTTCTAGGCGCGTGAGGGATTCCTCGAGCGCGGGATCGGTGAAATCGGCAAGGGTGAGGCGGGCGCCCGCAGCGCGAAGCCCGGCATCGTCCAGCGTCGAGCGCAGGCCGATGACGAAAGCCCCGGCCGAGACGGCGGAACGGATGCCCGAGGGGCTGTCCTCGAAGGCGATGCAGGCCTCGGGCGCGAGGCCCAGACGGGCCATGGCGGTCAGGTAAGGATCGGGAAAGGGCTTGCCCCGGGCGCAGGTCTCGCCGCTGATCACCACCGCGAAGCGATCCCGCAGGCCGATGGCGGCCAGCATCGCCTCGGCGTTGAGGGGATTGGCGTTGGTTACCACCGCCAGTCCCAGCCCGGCGCGCTGGGCCCGGTTCAGCAGCGCAACCAGCCCCGGCGTCGGCGGGAAGGGGCGGGGCAGGCGGCGGCGGAACTCGGCTTCCTTGATGTCGGAAAGGCCATGCGGGTCTGTCTCGTCGGGCAGGAATTCGCGGAACACATCGCTGTTCAGCCGCCCCAGCACATGCCGGTCATAGAAGGCCTGGTCGATGGCGATCCCGCGGGCCGCCATCAGGTCGCGGTAGATGGCGAAATGGATCGGGTCGGTGTGCAGCATCGTGCCGTCCAGATCGAACAGCAGCGCGGCACGGGGGGAAGGGCTCATGCGCGTCCCCCCGGGGCCGGCCGGACCTTGCCCTGGTCGACCGCATCGCGACACGCCCGGGTCGGACGGGCGAGGACGACAGCGCAACCGCCGCTGCCCCCGGCCTTCGACAGATCGTGTTCCGCGATGCGCCGCATGACCTCAGGCCGCCTGCGCCGGGCGCTGGCCGTGGCGCTGGGTCCACTCGGCATTGGTCTTGATTCCGCCGAGCGGGAAGAAATGCACCGATTCGATGCCGAAATCGGGATTGGCGGCCTTGTGCTCGGCCAGTTCGGTGACGAACTCGTCGGGCTCGTAGGGCAGCAGCAGCTTGGTCACATCCATGGCGCGTTTCTGCAGCACCTTGAGCGAGGGGCCGACGCCGCAGGCGATGGCGAATTTGATCAGCGTCTGCAGCTTGGCGGGTCCGGCAACACCAATATGCACCGGCAGGTCGATGCCATTGGCCTTGAGGTTGTTCACCCAGTCGATGACCGGCTTCGCCTCGAAACAGAATTGCGTGGCCATGGCCATCTTGGCATCGGTGCGCTCGGAGAACGCCTGTTTCCAGCGCGCGGCCTCCATCACCATCCGGTCCGAGCCATCGGGGTCGATGTCCTTGTTGCCCTCGGGGTGGCCCGCGACATGCAGCCGCTCGAACCCGTCGAAGGCGCCCGATTCCAGCAATTGCATGGACGAGTGGAAATCGCCCTTCTGTTCCTGCGGGTTGCCGGCCAGAATGAGGCCCTGCTTCACGCCAGCCTCACCCTTGTAACGCGCGACCCAATCCGTCAGCATTGCCTTGTCGGCGATGATCCGGGCCGGGAAATGCGGCATCGGCTCATAGCCCTCGGCGCGCAGGCGCCTGGCGGTGGCCACCATGTCCTCGATCGGCGTGCCGTCGATATGGGCGATATAGACCCGGGTGCCCTGGGGCAGGAGGGTGCGGAAATCCTCGATCTTCTCGGCGGTGCGGGGCATCACCTCGATGGAGAACCCATCGAGGAACGCGGCGACCGCGGCCGAGCCGGTGCTGCCGGTCTTGTTGCGGGCGAAGGGGAAGAGGGCCATGGAAATCTCCCTATGCGCGCCGGTCCCAACCGTCATTGGCGATCAGCGCCTTGATCCTGTCGGTGTCGTATTCCGCTTCCAGGCGCTGGGCCTCGGCGCGGGCGACCTGTTCCTGTTCGCCAGCGACATCATAGGGGTCGGCTTTGCGCCATTCGGCAAGATAGGAATCCGTGTCCCGGGCGCCGATCTTCATGGCGCAACGGTCGATGGCCTGCTCGAAGCGTTCAGGCAATTGCACCTTGGCGCCGCGGCGGCCCTTGCCGACGATGACCTGGGCCGGGATGTCGCGCCAGAAGACGATGGTGACGGGGTGCGGGGTCGCGTCGGACAGGTCGGTCATGGGGGCTCCTCGGGGCTGAACCCCTCATTCCTTGCCGCTATCCCGATCTGTCGCCGTGCCGTTTCCGACCGCGCCGCGCCAGGATGCGACGCGGCCTTGATAACAGGCGCCGCCGGGGCACGGCCAGCCGCCCGGACATGAAAAATCCTCACCAACATGGTGAGGCGCAACGAAAAACCCGCCCCGATGAGGGGGCGGGTTTCAGAGGTTGCGAGGGACCGGATCAGAAGCGACGGATGACCGAGAGGCGCAGGATCGAGGTGTCGCCGTTGGTCGCAACGCCGCCGATGGGCTCGTCGCCGTAGAAGTAATGCTCCAGATCGCCGCGCATGGTCCAGGCGCCGCTGCCGAGGGCCTGCTCGTAACCGACGCCCAGCATCGGACCCGAATAGACGGCCGAACCGCCGCCCAGAGTGCCGGCAACAGCGCGCTCGTCACGACCGTAACCCACGGTCATGAACATCAGCGAGCGGTCCATGGCATAGCCGACGCGGCCGCGGATCGAGGCCTGGTTTTCGACGATGCTGTCGCAGACATTGCCCGGCACGCCGCAGTTGTTCGAGCCTTCCCGGTTCGAGAAGTCGGCGACGACTTCGCCACCGAAGACGAGGTTGCCGCTCTGCCAGTTGTAACCGGCGATCCCGCTCAGGCCCCAGCCGTCCGCATCGGGGTAGGACGGGATGGCGCCGTTCGTGTCGAACTGCATGCGGCCATAGGTAACCCCCAGACCGGCATAGGCACCGCTCCAGTCATAGGCCGATGCGGTCGGCACGGTGACCGGCGGCACATAGGGCGGCGGGGCGACGGGACCCGAGGCAAGGGCGCTGGTCGCGGCGAAGCCAAGGGCGGCGGCGGCGAGAATGGTTTTCATTGTGGTCTCCACGAAGTCGTTTCCACTGTTTGTCCCGACTTGAGCCGGGATGCTGCTTGTCAACGTCCGAGACCGCGAAAGGTTCCGCCGGAACCTCGGACATTTCCCTGACGAGCGCCTGTTCGCTTGGGCACGCTCGATCAAGAAACGGGTACGGACAGGAAAAGTTTCACCCGCCCTCGGCGTCGAGGGATGCATCGGGGCTGTCCTCACGGGGGTACTCAGAACCGGAAATTCGCCCCCAGGCGGATCCGGCCATAGGATACATCGGTAAAGCAATCGGTCCCGCAACTGGCGGGAATTTCGAGCCGGCCGAGGTCGGTGAACAGGTATTCAGCGCTGAGCGAGAACGAGTCGGTCACCGCATGTTCGACACCCAGACCCGCTGTCCAGCCGTTCAGGCGGTCCGCGCCAAGGGTGGCACCCCCGACGAAATTGGCCCGTGCCTCGGCAGTGGCGAGGCCGGCGGTGGCGTAGAACAGCGTCCGGTCCATGGCCCAGCCGACGCGGCCGCGCAGCGCCATCGCGTTCTCGACATAGGTTTCGCAGCTGCCGCCCGGGCAGCCGAAGCCCAGACTCTGCGGCGAACTCGCCATGATCTCGCCGCCGGTGTAATCCAGCGCCCCGCCGTAGACGAGGGCGCCGCTCTGCACGTCATAGCCGCCGGTCAGGCCCCAGGTGGTGCCTTCCCAACTGCCGGGCGTCGATTCGGCGCCGACGCCCCGCTCGGCCCAGTTGTTGTCGCCCAAGGGCGTGCCCAGTCGGATGCCGGCATAGCCGCCAGTCCAGTTGTAAGTGCTGTAGGGCGCGATCACGCTGCCCGTCGGAATATTGCCCTGAGGCGCGACAGGCCCCGTGGCAAGGGCCGCCGAACCGGTCAGGGCGAGCGCCGCGGCAAGCGCGGCAATGCCAGATCTGTTCATCGTCGTCTCCAGTCTTCGGGCCTGTTGCGCCCGCTCCGCAAGGGGGCCGAAGGGGCCGCCATCGTGGTCTGCCTCTATTTTGGGCTTCCGGTGGGGAGGTTCAATTCACAAGCGCGCGCTTTTTTCGCGACCGCAGCAAGACCGGCGGATTTCCGCGAGGTCTGTCCCGCGTCCGTCCGTTCCGTCCGGTGCGCGCCGGACGGAACGCGCTTGCGCGGGAAGCGGGTGATCTTTAGGGTAAAGGCCAACACGAAATGGAGGGCGGCCATGACGCCCGAGCGTCCCGCTGGCGCGGCGGCGCATCCCTTTCCGAAATCGTCGAGGCCACCCAAGCGGGGTCGGACTCCGGCCGGAAAAGAGCCCAAGCGCCAGTCAGGTCCCGAGGACGGGGGGCTTTATGCTGCCCTCGATCTGGGGACGAATTCCTGTCGCATGCTGATTGCGCGTCCGAACGGCGCGCAATTCGAAGTCATTGACAGTTTCTCCCGCGCCGTTGAGCTGGGGACCGGGCTGGAAAGCACCGGCCGGCTGGGCCATGTGCCGATGGCGCGCACCGTGCAGGCGCTCAGGATCTGCCGCCGCAAGCTGGACGATCACGCGGTGATCCGCATGCGGCTGGTGGCGACCGAGGCCTGCCGCCGCGCCCGCAATTCGGCCGAGTTCATCCGCAAGATCCAGCGCGAGACCGGCCTCAGGCTGGAAATCATCCCGGCCGAGGAAGAGGCGCGGCTCGCTATGATCTCCTGCGCGCCGCTGGTCGCGCCCGAGACCGAGCAATTGCTGGTGATCGACATCGGCGGGGGATCCACGGAACTCGTCTGGATCGACCTCGCCGCCGTTACGCCCGAGGAACGGCGCCGCGCCATCCTGGCCGTCAAGCTGGGGCTGCGCAGCCAGACCCAGGCGCCGGTGCTGCCGGGGCAGGCGCGGGTGGTGGACTGGATCAGCGTGCCGCTGGGCGTCGCCACGCTGCGCGAGCAATTCAACGATGTCGAGGATGACGCCGCCCGTTTCGCGCTGATGTCCTGGCATTTCGAGGAACAGCTCCACGATTTCTCTCCCTACCAGAACCCGGCACCCCGCGACGGGTTCCAGATCATCGGCACCTCGGGCACCGTGACCACGGTCGCGGCCTCGTATCTCGGGCTCAAGCGCTATGACCGCAACAAGGTCGACGGGCTGACCATGACCTCGGCCCAGATCGACAAGGTGATCCGCGATTACCTGGCGCTGGGGCCCGAGGGGCGGCGCACCGATCCCCGCATCGGGCGCGAGCGGCACGGCCTGATCATGTCGGGTGCGGCGATCCTGCAAGCCCTGATGCGGGTCTGGCCGACGGACGTGATGTCGGTGGCCGACCGCGGGTTGCGCGAGGGGCTGCTCTATGCGCAGATGACCCATGACGGCGTACTGGCCGGATTGTAACGGGCTTCTCTGAAAGGTTTCAACATGGCGAACGAGGGCGGCAAGAACACCTCGGGCCGCGGTCAGCGCGAGCTCAAGGTCAAGGTCAAGACGGCCAAGGGGCGGAAACTCTCGTCCACGCGCTGGCTGGAGCGGCAGCTCAACGACCCCTATGTCGCCCGCGCGCGGCGCGAGGGGTTCCGGGGCCGCGCGGCCTTCAAGATCGTGGAACTGGACGACAAGTTCCGCTTCCTGGTGCCGGGCGCGCGGGTGGTGGACCTGGGCTGCGCGCCGGGCGGCTGGTTGCAGGTGGCGGTGGACCGGGTGAATGCGCTGGGCGCGAAATCCGGCAAGCGCCAGGGCACGGTTCTGGGCGTCGACCTGCAAGAGGTGGAGCCGCTGGTCGGGGCCGAGGCCTATGTCCTCGATTTCATGGCCGATGGCGCCGACGATCAGGTGAAGGCCTGGCTGGGCGGCCAGGCGGATGTGGTCATGTCGGACATGGCAGCCGCCTCGTCCGGCCACAAGCAGACCGATCACCTGAGGATCATGGCGCTCTGCGAACACGCGGCCTGGTTTGCTTTCGACGTATTGGCGCCGGGGGGAACCTTCGTCGCCAAGGTGCTGGCGGGCGGCGCGGAGGGCGAGTTGCAGGGCCTGCTGAAGCAGCGCTTCACCAAGGTCCACAACGTGAAACCGCCAGCCAGCCGCTCGGATTCCTCGGAGAAATACGTGGTCGCCCTGGGCTATCGCGGCGCGCCCGAGGAACGGGCCACGGACGAGGACGACGCGTAACCGCTACCCCGCCAGCTGCCTCAGCGCCGCCAGCAGCAGGTCGGCGCTGGGCGGCAACAGGCCCCGGCGGCGGCGATAGATCTTGAAGCTGCGCCGCCAGTCGAGGTGCGGCACCCTCAGCGCCACAACCTGCCCCTGCGCCAGATCGCCCAGCAGCACCGGCTCGGGCATCCAGCAGGCCAGATCCCCCGCCAGCACCGCCGCCCGGATTACCGCTGTCGAGCGTGATTGCAGCACCGGCAGGCCCGGTTCGATCCGCTGATCGTGAAAGCGCCGCATCCATTCGCGGGTGATGGGCGTGGCCTGCGGCGGCATGGCCCAGTCGAGGCGCGCGGCCTCGGCCAGCGTCAGCGCACGCCCGGCCGCCGGATGCCCGGCGCGGACATAGACCCGCACCTCGTCGTGAAAACTCTCTTCCGCCGCCAGCCGGATCTCGTCATCCAGGGCTGAATCCGGCAGCACGGCCAGATCCACGGCGCCGGTTTTCAACCCCTCGACCAGCCGATCCTCCAATTCCTCGGTGACGCTGAAGGCGACCTCGGGGTGGCTTTCGCGCAGCAGCGTTAGCGCCTCGACCAGAAGCCCGCCCGCGACCGAGCCGACGCCACCGATCCTGACCAACCCGCGCCCGGCGCCGCGCATCTGGCGGATCAGCTCCTCGGCCTGGCCGGATTCCGAGACCATGAGTTCCGCATAGGGCAACAGCGCCGCGCCATAGGGCGTGGGCTCCACCCCCCGCGTCGTGCGCTCGAAGAGGGGCGCGTCGAGTTGCGCCTCCAGCCGGTTCAGCGCCCGTGTCACGGCGGGTTGCGCCATGTTCAGCGCCTTCGCCGCCCGGCCGATGGAGCGGCTTTGCGCGCAGGCAAGCAGGATACGGGCGTCGCGAACATCGAAAGTCATAACCAACAAGTATGACTTTCGAACAAACATGGCAATTCTTTCGCAGGGGCGAATCGTGCCAGATTGACCTTTCCGCGGTTCCCGGATCCGCGAGGGAGGCTTTGATGAACGACCAATCGCGTCCGGCGCCGCAGGGCGTCCGCAGCGCTGTCGAAACCGTGGCCGAGGCCAGCTTTGCGCTGCTCCGGCGGCACGGGATCGACAAGATCTTCGGCAATCCCGGCTCGACCGAACTGCCGATGTTCGTGAATCTGCCCGAGGATTTCACCTATGTGCTGGGCCTGCAGGAATCCGTCGCGGTCGGCATGGCCGATGCCCATGCCCAGATCACCGGCAACGCCGCCTTCGTGAACCTGCATTCCGCCGCGGGGCTGGGGCACGCGATGGGCAACCTCTACACGGCGATGAAGAACCGCACGCCGCTGATCGTGACCACCGGCCAGCAGACCCGCGCCCTGCTGCCGGGCGAGCCGTTTCTGGGCAACGAGGCGCCCGAGACGATGCCCGGCCCTTGCGTCAAATGGGCGATCCAGCCGGCCCGGGCCGAGGATGTGCCGCGCGCGCTGGAACAGGCCTATTGGCGGGCGATGCAGGCGCCGCGGGGTCCGGTGCTGGTCTCGGTACCCTTGGACGATTGGTCCCGCCCCGCCGCACCCATTGAACCGCGCGAGGTGTCGCTCAGGCTCGGCGCCGATACCGAGGCGCTGGAGCGGGTGGCCGAGGGGCTGGAGGCGGCGCGTCAGGTGGCCATCGTCGTCGGTCCCGGCGTCGACCGGGACGGCGCCTGGGATGCGGTCGTGGCGCTGGCCGAAAGGCTGGCGGCGCCGGTCTGGGTCAGCCCGATGTCGTCGCGCTGTTCTTTCCCCGAGACGCATCCGCTGTTTGCCGGTTTCCTGCCCGCCGTGCAGCCCGGCATCTCGGACCGGCTTGCGCCCGCCGATGCCGTGCTGGTCCTTGGCGCGCCGGTCTTCACCTATCATTTCCCGGGCCTGCCCGAGCATCTGCGCCCCGGCACCAGCCTCTACCAGATCACCGATGACCCGGCGCAGGCGGCGGGGGCGGCAATCGGCCTGTCGCTGGTCGCCGATTGCGGCACGGCGGCGGCCTTCCTGACCGGGCGCTGCACCGCCCGCCCGGCGCCCGAGCGCCCGATGCGCGACATCCCGGGCGTGCCGCAACCCGAGACGATCACCAACGAATGGTTCATGCAGGTGCTCAGCGACCTGCGCGACCCCGACAGCATCGTGGTCGAGGAAGCCCCCAGCGCCCGCGACGCGCTGCACGATTACTTCCCCATCGACCGGCCCGGCGGCTTCTTTGCCACCGCCTCGGGCGGGCTGGGTTATGGCCTGCCGGCGGCGGTCGGCGCGGCCCTGACCGGGCAGGAGCGGCCGGTGGTGGCGATCATGGGCGATGGATCGAGCCTCTATTCCATTCAGGCGCTCTGGTCGGCGGCGGAACATGACGCCGACCTCTGCATCCTGGTCCTGAACAACGGCGGCTACGGCGCGCTGAAGGGCATCGCCGAGAAGACGCAGGCCCGCGACGTGGCCGGGGTCACGATCAACCACCTCGATTTCGTGCAGATCGCCCGGGCGCAGGGCGTGCCGGCCGAACGCTGCGCCGATCCGGCCGTGCTGCCCGGCGCGATCCGCGAGATGCTGGCGCGGAAGGGTCCGCGCCTTCTGGAAGTGATGATCGGGCCGCAGCCCGAGACCGAGACAGCTCAACGGGAGGAAGAGCCCATGAACGTGATGACCAGCGCCGCTCCGGCGGTCCCGACCCCCAGCGCGGGCCGCCTGAAGGCGCCCGAGAAATTCTTCATCAACGGCCAATGGGTCGAGCCCCTGTCGCGTGCCAGCCTCGAGGTCGTCTCGCCGATGACCGAGGAAGTGATCCTGCGCTATCCCGAGGCCGGGACCGCCGATATCGACCGCGCTGTCGCCGCCGCGCGCCATGCCTTTGACGAGGGCCCGTGGCCGCGCCTCTCGCCCACCGAGCGTGCGCGTTACCTGCGCAAGATCGCCCGCAACATCGAAGACCGGATGGAGGATATCGTTCAGGCCTGGGTGGCGCAGGTCGGCGTGCCGGTGATGCTGGCCAAGAAGCTGGCGCCGCAGAACGCGCAGCTTTTCGACTTCTACGCCGACATGATCGAGAGTTACCCGTTCATCGACGCCCGCAAGCGTGCCGATGGCGGCACGACGCGGGTGGTGAAAGAACCGGTGGGCGTGACCGCCGCCATTTCGCCCTGGAACGCGCCGATGGTGCTGCTGACCTACAAGATCGCGGCGGGGCTGGCGGCGGGTTGCACCTTCGTCGCCAAACCCTCGCCTGAAACCCCGCTTGAGGCCTATGTCATGGCCGAATGCATCGAGAAGGCAGGCCTGCCCGCGGGCGTCTTCAACCTGGTGCCCGCCGGGCGCGATGTGGGTGATTACCTGATCCGCCGCCCGGACATCGACAAGGTTGCCTTCACCGGCTCGACCGCCGCGGGCAAGCATATCGCCGCGGTCTGTTCGGAGCGGCTGGCGCGGGTCTCGCTGGAACTGGGCGGCAAATCCGCCGCCGTCCTGCTGCCCGATGCCGATTTCCAGAAGGCATTGATGCCGCTCTTGATCTATTCCATGCCGATCACCGGGCAGGTCTGTTTCTCGCTGACCCGCATCCTGGTGCCCGAGACGCGCAAGCAGGAATTCCTGGATCTGTTCGTCCCGGCGGTGCAATCGCTGAAACTGGGCGATCCCTCCGATCCCTCGACCCAGATGGGCCCCCTCACCATGGCCCGCCAGCGCGAGCGGGTCGAGGGCTATATCAAGGCCGGGATCGAAGGCGGCGCGCGGGTCCTTTGCGGCGGCAAGCGTCCCGCGGGGATGGAGAAGGGCTTCTTCATCGAGCCCACGGTCTTCACCGATGTCACCCCCGGCATGAAGATCTTCCAGGAAGAGATTTTCGGCCCGGTCGTTTCGGTGATCGGCTACCGCGACGAGGAGGACGCGGCGCGCAAGGCCAATGACTCGGTCTATGGGCTCGCGGGTGCCGTCTTCTCGCAGGACCCGGAAAAGGCCTATGCCTTTGCCCGGCGGGTGCGGGCAGGCAATATGTCGGTCAATTCGATGATCGTGGACATCACCATGCCTTTCGGCGGTTTCAAGCAATCGGGGCAGGGGCGCGAGGGCGGGATCGAGGGGTTGGAGAATTACCTCGAAACCAAGTCCATCCACATGGGGTAATCCGCGGGTTGGGAGCGGAAGGCGGAACGGCCCGGGGCTCACCCGGGCCGTTTTGCCGTGGCGAAGCGGGGCAAGGGGTCAGACCACTTCCCAGATCCCGATCTCGACGGCGCTGGCAAAGCGTGCGCCGGTGCCGACAAAGACCGTGCGGTTCACCCATTCGTAGCGCGGATCGCCGGTGTGGAGGCGCGGCTGGGTGCGCATGTAATATTCCGCCGGATCCACCGCCTCGCCCTTCGCCACCCGGGCCAGGACCTCGGCCGGGCCATGCCGGTAACCGAAGTTGCGGATGTCGATCAGCGCGCCGTCATGCGTCTCGATGGCGTAACGGGTGTCAAGCTCGGCGTGTCCCGGGTAGAGCGTCTGCCAATCGGCGCCCAGGTTCAGGACCCGTCCCTCGATCCGCCCGGTTACCGTCCCGCCGATGATCGGGATGATCCGCCAGGTCAACCCGTCAGCCGCCCCCTTTTCCAAAGGCGCCGCCAGCTCGGCCCGGATGTGACAGACCTGGCGCAGTTCCGGTGTGGCAAATTTCATCCCATGGTCCTTGGCAGCCAGAGCACGATGGCCGGGAAGGCCACCAGAATGGCCAGCCGCAACACATCCGCCGCGATGAAGGGCAGCACGCCGCGGAAGATCACCGGCAGTTTCACTTCCTTGGCGATCATGTTGATCACATAGACGTTTATCCCGACGGGCGGCGTGATCAACCCCAGTTCGGCGGTCATGACGATGATGATGCCGAACCAGATCGGGTCGAAGCCCAGATGCACGATCACCGGATAGACGATCGGCACCATGAGGATGATCATCGCCATGGAATCGAGGATGCAGCCGGCGATGATGAAGACCAGAAGGATCAGCGCCAGCGTGCCCATGGGCCCGAAGTCGAGCGCCACGAGCCACGAGGTCAGTTTCTGCGGCGATTGGGTGATGGCCAGGAAATACCCGAACAGCATGGCCCCGATCAGGACGGTATAGACCGAGACCGAGGTCCGAAGCGCCTCGGTCAGGCTGTCGACGATCTGGCGGAAGTTGAGCCGCCCGCGAACGATCCCCACCACCATGGTCAGCGTGGCGCCGATGGCCGAGGCCTCGGTGGGCGTGGCGACGCCCCAGTAGATCGAGCCGATCACCATGACGAAAAGCAGCACCACCGCCCAGATCCCGGCCAGCGAGCGCATGGCCTCGACAAGGCTGAAGGGCGTGCCGGCGGGCAGGGACTTGCGGTGCCCGATCAGCAGCGCGGCCATGTACATGGCGATGGCCAGAAGCCCCGGCACGATCCCGGCGATGAAGAGTTTGCCGACATCGGTTTCGGTGATGTAGGCATAGACCACCATCACGACCGAGGGCGGGATCAGGATCCCCAGCGTGCCGCCCGCGGCGATGACGCCGGTCGCCGCATCCTCGCGGTAGCCGTAGCGGCGCATCTCGGGCAGCGCGATCTTGGTCATCGTCGCGGCGGTCGCCACCGACGAGCCGCAGATCGCGGCGAACCCGCCGCAAGCGGCGATGGTCGACAGCCCCAGCCCGCCCCTGAACGGGCCGAGCCAGGCGTTGCCCGCCCTGAACAATTCCTTGCTGATGCCGGAATTGGTGGCGAAAATCCCCATCAGGATGAAGAAACTGACCAGCGTCAGGTTGAAGTCCGTGATCACCCGGATGGGCGAGGAGGCCAGCAGGTTCAGCGCCGGGCCGATGCCGCGGATCGCGGCGAAGCCGAAGACGCCGACCAGGCCCATGGCGATGCCGATCGGCACCCGCAGCGCCATCATGCCAAAGAGCGCGAGGAAACCGACGAGGGCGATAAGGTCAGGGGTCGTCATGTCAGTCCAGCTTCTGCGCGGCTTCGCGCTCGAATTCGGGATTCGCCTTGCCGGTGGCCAGCAGGAACAGGCGCACGGTCACGGTCAGGATGCTGATGGCGGTTCCGGCCCAGATCAGCGCCATCAGGGGCCAGACCGGCAGGCGCAGGTCGAAGGTCGCCTCGTTCGAGCGCATGGCGCTGTCGACGCGGCCGAACATCTTCCAGGCCAGCAGCACGACGAAGAGCAAGAGCACCGCCCAGGCCAGGAACTCGACCCAGCGGCGGGCGCGGTCGGGCATCATCTCGACGAAAAGGTCGACGGTGATATGACCGCCGCGATAGCCGACCGAGGCGAAGCCCCACATGATGCAGGCGCCGATCAGCAGGCGCGAGACATCGAAACTGTCGGGGACGGGGGTGGTCAGCGCATAGCGGCCGATGGCCGAGACGACGATGAGGATCGTGCACAGGCCGAGCAGCAGCCCGGCCAGCATTTCCACGACCCGGCAGAAACGTTCCAGGATCTTGACCAAGGCGAGGGTCCGTCTGTCAGAAGGAAGGCCCGGGCGGTCCAGCCGCCCGGTGCCGGAAGCGGGTCAGGTCACTGCCCGTAGAGCCCGTCATAACGGGCCAGCGCGTCGCGCAGCCCCTGCAGCATCGCCTCGCCGTCACGGCCTTGCGATTCCATCAGCGCCAGCCATTCGGCGGTCAGCGGCTCGGCCGCGGCCTGCCACAGCGCCACCTGTTCGGCGTTGGGCGTGTGCAGCGTATGCGCGGGATCGGCGGCAATCGAGGCGCGTCCGGCGGCCTCGGCCCCGGCCCAGCCGGTCGACATCTCTTCGGCGGCCTCGGGCGTGCAGTGGTTCATCATGATGGTCCGCAGATCCTCGGGCATGCCGTCGATCATCGCCCGGTTCATGACGAAACCGTTGATCGAGGCATAGAAGGGCATATCGAGGTGATGCGTGACCAGCGTATCCGCGCCGAAGATATAGAGCGACTGCCAGGGCGATTGCGTGATGTCGGCGGTGCCGTTCGACAGCACCTCGCGCATCGCCGGGGCCGGCACCTGCACCGAGGCCCCGCCCAGAAGGTTCACGAAGCGGGCTTCGGTGGCGTTGGCCGGGCGCACGGTGCGGCCGCGCACATCCTCGGGCACCAGGATCGGCTCCTTGCCGTGCATCGTGCCCGGGTCATGGGTCAGCGCCATGCAGAAATAGACATCGCTCATCTCGATGTCGTCATAGCCGCCCTGCTGATACCATTCGGTCAGGCCACGCACGGCGCCGGTGGCATTGGCAAAGAGGAACGGCAGTTCCGCGGCGGCCAGGATCGGGAAGCGGCCCGGCTGATAGCCCGGGTTGATGAAGGCGATATCGGCGATCCCGTCGCGGGCCATGTCGTAATGGTCGGCCGCCGCGCCCAGCTGCTGGGCGGGATAGACGGTGAAGGTGATGCGCCCGCCCGATTCCTCGGTGATCGACTGCATCCAGGGCTCCATGCCCAGGACCTGCAGCGGATGCGTGGCGGGCACCCAATGGGCGAGGCTGAGGTTGTATTCCTGCGCGTTGGCGGCGGCGCCAAGGCACAGGGCGACGGCCGTGGCGGCTGCCATGGTTCTGACGGTCATTCTTCTCCTCCCTGTGAAGTCCTGACTGCCGCCGCGGCTTCCGCAGGGGCAGGGCTTCTGCGATTATGTGTACATGCCAAGGGGATTCGGACAAGCAATTTCTGGATCGTCAAATCAGATTCGGCGGCGCAGCCCCGCTCGCCCCTGCCGCGCCGCGGCATCGTTCGCTGGGCGCCGGTTGGGCGCCGACTCGCCCCGATAGTCGCCGAATCGCCCGGTATTGCCTGTTATTTTGGCACGATTTCAAGGCTAATTCCGTCCGGGATTTCCCGGGGGACCGAGGCCGGTTTCATCTCAGGGTGCCGAACATGCCGCCTTTGCGCCCGATTTCCGCCGCGAAGGCCCCGCAGTGTCGCACTCGCCCGTTGCGCTGCACGGAAGGGTCGGGCAGTCTCGCAATCAATGTATACATCCAGGGAGGGGTGGCCATGAAAGTCGGGGATGCAATCGCCGAGATCCTGCGGCGCGAAGGCGTCGAGATGGTGATCGGTTACCCGGTCAACCATGTGCTGGAATATGCCGCCATCGCCAATATCCGGCCGATCATCGTCCGGCAGGAGCGCACCGGCGCCCATATGGCCGACGCCATCAGCCGCCTGACCAGCGGCGAGAAGATCGGCGTCTTCGTCATGCAATCGGGTCCCGGGGCGGAAAACACCTATGGCGCCATCGCCCAGGCCTATTCGGAATCGGTGCCGCTCTTGGTCATGCCGGGCGGCTATCACCGGCGGCTTGCCCATGTCTCGCCGAACTACAATTCCACCATTTCCATGCGCGACATCACCAAATCGGCCGAGCCGATCAACGATGCGCGCGAGATCCCGGCCATCATGCGCCGCGCCTTTTCCCGCCTGAAGAACGGCCGCGGCGGCCCGGTGCTGGTCGAGATCCCCAATGACATCTGGGGCGACGAGGTGCCCGAGCCCCTGAATTACAAGCCCGTCCTGCGCTCCAAATTCGGCCCCGATCCGGCGGCCGTGGTCGAGGCCGTCTCGCTGCTGGCCGGGGCCAAGCGGCCGGTGATCTACGCGGGTCAGGGCGTGCATTACGCCAAGGCCTGGCCGCAGCTGAAGGCGCTGGCCGAGCGGCTCTCGATCCCGGTCTGCACCTCGCTGGAAGGCAAAAGCGCCTTCCCCGAGGATCACAAGCTGGCGCTGGGCTCGGGTGGCGCGGCGCTGCCGCTGACGGTGCGGCATTTCCTCGACAACGCCGACGTCATCTTCGGCATCGGCTGCTCCTTCACCGAAACCGCCTTCGGGGTGGAGATGCCGCTGGGCAAGCGCGTCATCCACGCCACGCTGGACCCTGATCACGTCAACAAGGACCTTGAGGCCGAGGTGGCGCTGATCGGCGACGCCGCACTGACGCTGGACGCGGTTCTGGCCGAGATCGAGGGCCGACGCTTGGCCCGGCCCGATCCGCAATCCGTGGCCGATGAAATCCAGCGCATCCGCGCGCAATGGATGAAGAAATGGATGGTCAAGCTGCGCTCGGACGAGGCGCCGTTCCGGCCCTACCGCGTGCTCTGGGACCTGCAGCAGACGGTCGATGTGGCGAACACCATCATCACCCATGATGCGGGCTCGCCCCGCGACCAGCTCTCGCCCTTCTGGGTCTCGACCACGCCGCTCAGCTACATCGGCTGGGGCAAGTCCACGCAGCTAGGCTATGGCCTTGGCCTCGCCATGGGCGCCAAGCTCGCCTGCCCGGACAAGCTGTGCATCAATGTCTGGGGCGATGCGGCGATCGGCTTCACCGGCATGGATTTCGAGACCGCGGTGCGGGAACGCATCCCGATCCTGTCGATCCTGCTGAACAACCATTCCATGGCCATGGAATTGCCGATCATGCCCGTCTCGACCGAGAAATACCGATCGACCGACATCGGCGGCGATTACGCGGCCTTCGCCAAGGCGATGGGCGGCTATGGCGAGCGGATCACCGAAGTCTCGGAAATCATCCCCGCCATCAAGCGCGGCATCGCCGCGACCGAGGCGGGGCAACCCGCGCTTTTGGAATTCATCACCTGTCAGGAGATCGAATCCTCCAAATATCCGCGCGGCTCGGGGAACCTCTACCCGTGAGCGTCGAGAGCGTCATCTCCGGCCTGCGGTCCCTTCTGGGCGACCGCCTCGCCACCTCGAACGCGGTGCGCGACCACCACAGCCACGACAGTTCTTGGCACCCGGCGGCGCTGCCCGATGCCGTGGCCTTCCCCCGGACCGAGGCCGAGGTGCAGGCAATCGTCCGCCTCTGCGCCGAGCATGACGTGGCGGTCATCCCCTTCGGCGCGGGCTCGTCGATGGAGGGGCACACGATCCCCACCCGGGGCGGAGTCACCATCGACCTGCGCGACATGAACAAGGTGCTGGAGATCCGGCCCGAGGATGGCCTCGCCGTGGTGCAGGCGGGCGTCACCCGCAAGCAGCTCAACACCGAACTCAGGGCCACCGGTCTCATGTTCTCCGTCGATCCCGGCGCGGATGCCTCGCTCGGCGGCATGGCCTCGACACGGGGCTCGGGCACCATGGCTTATCGCTATGGCACGATGCGTGACAATGTGCTGGCGCTCAGGGTGGTGACGGCGGACGGGCAGGTGGTGAAGACCGGCAGCCGGGCGCGGAAATCCTCGACCGGCTACGACCTGACGCATCTCTTCGTGGGCGCCGAGGGGACGCTGGGCGTCATCACGGAACTCACCGTGCGGCTGCATCCGATCCCCGAGGCCGTGTCCTCGGCCATCTGCGCCTTCCCCGATGCGCAAAGCGCCGTGGCCTGCGTGATCGAGGCGGTGCAATACGGCCTGCCGATGGCGCGGGTCGAGTTCCTGGACGAGGTGGCGGTGTCGAACGTCAATTCCTATTCCGGGCTCACGCTCAGGGTCGCGCCGACGCTGCTGTTTGAATTCCACGGGACCGAGGCCTGGGCCGCCGAACAGGCGCAGATCGTCGAAAGCCTGGCGGAGGGCCATGGCGGCGCCGATTTCGTCTGGACCGCGGATGCCGAGGAGCGCGGGCGCCTCTGGCAGGCACGCCATGACCTCTATTGGGCGACCAAGGCGCGGCGCCCGGGGTGCGAGCTTTATACCGGCGACATCTGCGTGCCGATCTCGGAACTGGCGGGCCAGATCGAGGCGGCGCGCGCCGATATCGAGGCGAGTTTCCTGGAGGGGCAGATCATCGGCCATGTCGGCGACGGCAATTACCACGCCGGCTACCTGGTGATGCGCGACAGCCCCGAGGAGATGGCCGAGGCGGCGCGGTTGGCCGAACGGCTGGTCGAGCGGGCCCTGCAGGTCGGCGGCACCGCCAGCGGCGAGCACGGGATCGGGCTGGCGAAACTGAAGTTCCTGAGGGCCGAACACGGCGATGCGGCGGTCGAGCTGATGAAGACGCTGAAGAGGGCGATGGATCCCAAGGGCATCCTGAACCCCGGCAAGCTCGGCCAGGCAGGCTAGGGCGGGGCAGGGGTTTCTCAAGGGGACCCGAGGGTCCCCTTGAGCGGGGGGCCGGGGGGCTGGCCCCCCGCACCCGCTCACTCCCGCTTTGTCGCCTCGGCCCTCAGCGCCGCCTCGGCCTTCCCCGCCAATCCCTCCAACACCGCTGCGCGCCCGAAGGCCTTCGCCGCCGCCGGTTTCTGCCGCATCCAGTCGGCCGTCACCATGGCGAGCTGCTGGTTCAGCCGCCGGCTCTGCGCCTCGGACCAGCGCCGATGCGCGAGTCTCGCGCCAACCAGCGCCGGGTCGCTGACGGCCTCGCCGGGGTCAAGCGGCGCCTCGACCGCCTTCAGCGCCTGCAACGCGCCCTGCAAGCGGGCGCGCGATTGCGCCACGGCGGCGAGTTTGGCCAGCTCCGCCTCGCGCTTCAGCGCCGCCAGGGCCGCCAGCCGCGCCAGCGCCTCGGCCCGCTTGCGGTCCATCAAGGCCTCCCCTTCGGCGGCGCCCCGCGTCGCAGGGCCTTGAGCCGCATCGCCTCGGCGAAGCGGATGGCGGCGGCGACGGGGGCGTAATGCTCGGGCGCGATCTGGGCGCCCAGCTTGACGGTCGCATAAAGGGCCCGGGCGGTCGGCGGATCCGAATGGATCGGCACGCCGGCCTCCACCGCGGCCTCGCGGATCCGGGCCGCCACCTCGTCCACGCCCTTGGCGACGCAGACCGGCGCCCCCTCGACGCCGGGCGCCCATTTCAGCGCCACGGCGTAATGGGTGGGGTTGACGATCACCACCGCCGCCTTCGGCACATCCGCCATCATCTGGCTGGTGGCATAAGACTGCGCCCGGGCGCGGCGGGCGCTTTTCAGATGCGGGTCGCCCTCGGCCTGTTTGTGATCCTCGCGCAGTTCCTGATGGCTCATGCGCTGGCGCCGCCGGTGGTCGAAGATCTGCCAGAGGTAATCGAGCCCCCCCAGCACCGCCATGATCAGGACGACGATGGCCATGAATTCGACCGTCAGATGCAGAAGCGCCAGCGTCGCCTGGCCGGGGCTTTGGCCGATCGTGTCCATGAGGTCGGGCAGGCGCGACAACAGATAGACCCAGAGCAAGCCTGCATAGAGCGTGAGTTTCAGTGCCGATTTGGCGAATTCCACCAGGCCCGAGAGGCCGAACTTGTTCCTGGCGTTCGAGATGGGCGAGAGGCGCGAGAGCTTCGGCGCCAGTTTCTCGGGCGCGAAGACGATGCCACGCAGCGCGATCAGCACCGCCAGCGCCAAGAGGCCGGGGATGGCCAGCGCCGGGGCCATGGCCAGGACCACGCCCTGCAGCAGCGCCCCGGTCATCGCCGTGCCGCCGCCCAGCATCTCGGGGCCTAGATCCTCGGCTCGGTCCAGCAGCGTCCTGCCCAGTTCGCCCAGCCGGGGCGGCACCCAGCCGCCCGGGAAAAGCGCCAGCGCCAGAAAGCCCGCCGTTGCCGCCGCCGCCGTGACATCGGCGCTGCGCGGCAGGTCGCCCTTCTTGCGCGCCTCGTCCAGCTTGCGCGGTGTGGCCTCGTGCGGGCGGTCAGCGCCGTCGTCCTGACCGCCGCCGCTCATGGTGCAACCGGGTTGTCGAGGACCGACAGGAACGCGGGCGCCCAGATGGCGAGCATCACCGGTGCGGACAGCATCAGCAGGACAAGGCCGCCCAGCGTCAGGGCCGGGGCCCCGACAAAGGCCACCATCAGCTGCGGCATGGCCCGGTTGATCGCGCCGAGCGCGAGGTTATAGAGCCCGGCGCCGATGACGAAGGGCGCGGCCAGCGAGAAGCTGAGGGCGAAGGCACGCGAGACCCGATCGACCCCCCATTGCGCGACCGCCTCGGGCGAGGGCCAGATCCCGGCCGGGAACAGGTCGTAGGAGAGGACCAGGAGCTGCGCCAGACGTTCGGGGATGCCGCTCATCGCCGCCACGCAGAGCCCGGCCATGACCAGAAGCTGCGCCATCGCCGGTTGCGGATCGACCCCCGCGCCGCCGAAGGCCTGGGCGAGCGAGGTGGCTTGCGCGGCCTTGGTCCCGGCCATCATCAGCGCCAGGATCATCAGCCTGAGGCTCAGGCCCAGGATCAGCCCGACCAGCGTTTCCCCGCCCAGAAACAGCACCAGCCCCAAGGGATCGGGCGCGGGCAGCGGGATGCGGGGCGCGACCGCCGGGGCCACGACCAGCGTCATCGCCAGCGCCGCCACCAGCCGGATGCGGGCGGGCACGCTGCGCTCCCCCAGCACCGGGACCAGGGCGAAGACCGAGCCGATCCGGGCGAAGACCAGCCCGCCGCCCGCCATCCAGGCCTGCACCTGGGCCGCGAGGGCGGTCAGCGCGGCGATCATCTCGGGCGTCATGCGGCGATCTGGCCGACCAGCGCGGGCCGGGCCTCCATGCCGATTTCCTCGAAGGACAGGACCGGGGCGGGCACGTCCCGCGCCGCCATCACCGTGCGCAGGAAGCGGCGGCGGCGAGCGGGCGAGACCAGCGCCGCCTGCGTGCCGTGTTCCGAGAGCGAGGAGAAGGTCTGCGCCAAGGCATTGGCCAGCTTGCCGAAATCGGCGGGGGGCAGGGCGATGTCGGTGCCGCCCCTCTCGCCCTCGATCTGGTAGCGGGTGAAGACATCCTCCCATTCCGGCGCCAGCTGCACCAGCGGCAGCGTGCCGTCCTGGCGCTTCAGCCCGGCGACCAATTGGAAGCCCATCCGCTGGCGCACGTGTTCGCAAATCGCCTCGGGCGAGAAATGCTGGACGCGCAGTTCGGCGATGGCCTCCAGGATCATCGGCAGGTTGCGGATCGAGACCCTTTCGTCCAGCAGAAGCCGCAGCACGGCTAGCAGCGTATCGACCGGCACCTTGTCGGGGATCAGCTCGTCAATCAGGCGGCGGTTCGCCTCGGCCCGGCGGGGGTCCGAGAGGTTGGTCATCTCGTCCAGCATCCGGCGCAGGCCCCGCAGCGTCAGCAGGCGGGCGAAATTGGCCTTCAGCACCTCCAGCAGATGCGTGGCCAGAACCTCGGCCGGGCCCACGACGGTGAGCCCGCCCAGCGCCGCCTCCTCCTCGTCCTCGGGCGCGATCCAGCGGGCGGGGGCGGCATAGACCGGCTCCTTCACGTCGATGCCCGAGGGGGCGCCCGCGCCGGCCCCGTCGGGCAGCAGCGCCAGCCGCCGGTCGGGCCGCAGCCGGTCGCGGCCCTGTTCGACGCCCTGGATGAGGATCGCGTATTCGCCGGGGTTCAGCGCCGGATCGTCGGTGAGCCGGATCTCGGGCAGGATCAGGCCCCAGTTGCGGGCGACATGGTTGCGCATGTTCATGATCCGCGCATCGAGCCCGGTCGCGGGGTCAAGCACCATCGGCACCAGATCCGGGGCGAAGGTCACATGCACCTCGTCAAGGTCGAGGACATCACCCAGCGAGGTGGGCTTCACCGCCTCGGGCGCGGGGGTCGCGGCCTTGTCGCGGGCTTTGGCCGCCCGGACGGCGAACCACGATGCCCCGGCCAGCAGGCCGGCCCCCGCGACGAAGGGCAGGAAGGGCAGGCCCGGCACCAGCGCAAAGACCAGCATCAGCGCCGCCACCGTGGCCAGCGCCGCCGGATAGCGGCCCAGCTGCGCCATCAGCGCGCTGTCGGTCGCGCCCTTGGCACCGCCCCGCGCCAGCAGCAGCGCCGCGGCGATGGAGATGATGACGGCGGGGATCTGGCTGACCAGCCCGTCACCCACGGTCAGGATCGCATAGGTCTCGAAGGCCTCGCCCATCGAGAGCCCGTGCACCAGCGTTCCCATGAGCAGGCCGACGACGATGTTCAGAAGCGTGATCAGGAGCCCTGCCACCGCGTCGCCCTTCACGAATTTCGACGCCCCGTCGAGCGAGCCGAAGAAGGTAGTCTCCGCCTGTTCCCGCTCGCGCCGCGCCTTGGCTTCGGCGTGGCTGATCGCGCCCGCCGACATGTCGGCGTCGATGGCCATCTGCTTGCCGGGCATGCCGTCGAGGGCGAAGCGCGCGCCGACCTCGGCCATGCGGCCCGCGCCCTTGGTGATGACGATGAAATTGACGATCAGAAGGACGCAGAAGACCACGACGCCCAGGAACACGCTGCCGCCCATGATGAAGCTGGCGAAGCCCTGAATGACGGCGCCCGCCGCCTGCGGCCCCGTATGCCCCTCGCCGATGATCAGCCGGGTGGAGGAGACGTTGAGCGAGAGCCGCAGCATGAGCGAGGCCAGCAGCACGGTGGGGAAGATAGAGAAATCCAGCGGCCGCTCGATGAAAAGCGTGATGGTGAACATCAGGATCGCCAGCGCGAAGGAAGCGGCGAGGCCGATGTCCAGCATCCACGACGGCATCGGCAGGATCATCATCACGATGACCGCCATCAGGGCCATGGCCAGCAGGACGGTGGGCTGGAAGATGCGGGAGGCGGTCAGTTTCACGGCAGGGCCTCGAACAGCGGTCGGGCGGAGGGCAGGGAGAGCGGCACCAGCGAGGCGCCCGAGGGCGCGCCGGCCAGGAGGGGAAAGGTATTGACCCGCTGCGGTTCCGGGGCGGGCGGGGGCGCCGCGTCGAGGCCCGCGCGGAGGCTGCGGAAACGGGCGCGGTAGCGGTCGGCATGGGCGGGGTTGCGCGAGTGATAGGCACCCGCCGCCCCCTCCCACGAGCCGAATTCGGCGTGGAGCGAGACCAGCAGACGCGCGGCGTAGCGGGCGGCGGTCAACGGATCCAGCAGATCCTCGGGCTGGCGGAAATGCTGGCCGTGCCAATGCCAGTTGATCTGGAAACAGCCGAGGTCGAAGAGATCCTGCCCCCGGGCCAGCAGGGAACGGGCGAAGCGCGCCGCCTCTTCCCGCGTGTCGAACCAATGGCCGCGCCCCTCGGCATTGGCGGTCCAGGGCCAGGGGCGGCTGGTGCCGTCCCGGCTGCGCCCCGTTTCGGTCAGGGCGATGGCCAGCAGCACATCGACCGGCATGCCCGCCTCCCGCGCGGCGGTGACGGCGGCGGCTTCGCAAAGCTCCGGCCGCGCCGAGGCGGGCGCGGCGATGAGCGCGAGGGCCAGAAAGGCCGGGGGCAGGAGGGGGCGAGACTTCTTCATCGCGGGCAGCCGGTTCCACCGGAAAGGACGGCCGAGCCTAGCGCGCACAAGGTTGACGAAGCGTTGACGCTGATCCGGGTCATCCCCGCGCCGATAGCGCCCCCATGCGCCGAAACCTCAGCAAAAGCCCGAATTCCGGCCCTTCAACCGTCTTGCGCGACGATTTGGAATCAGGCATGAAAAACAACGCGACGTTATCTCTATCGACCTGTTCGGCCCGCAAAGGCATTCTGCGCTCGATCCCGATTTGACTGAGCCGGGCTGCCGCATAGTGTGGGCAGCGCTACGACAGGAGTGTTCACGATGGCTACCGGCACCGTGAAATGGTTCAACGCCACCAAGGGCTACGGCTTCATCCAGCCCGACGGTGGTTCCAAGGACGTTTTCGTTCACATCAGCGCCGTCGAGCGTTCGGGCCTGCAGAGCCTGAAGGACGGCCAGAAGGTCACCTTCGACCTGCAAACCAGCCGCGACGGCCGTGAGTCGGCCTCGAACCTCGCGCTGGCCTGAGGCGTTTTGCCACAGTGAAATTCGGACGGGCGACCCAGGGGTCGCCCGTTTTCGTTGCGGCTGTCGAATCCGGTCATTCCGCGTCCGGTTTCGCTTGACTTCACGGCCCCATTTTCAATTTTAGGGCCGCGGGCCGAAGGGCCCGTTTCGCACACCGGCCCTTCCGTCCGATCCCGGGCGGGCCGCCCTCGGACAAAGGAACCGACATGTCCCTTGCCCTGATCGCGGCGCTGCCTTTCCTCGGCGCGCTTCTGCCCGGCCTCCTGATCCGCTCGGGGCGCAATACCTGCGCCAGCGTGACCTTCGCCACCACGGGCCTGGCCTTCATCGGCCTTCTGCTGCACGCCCCCGCCGTCATCGGCGCCGGAGGGGTGGTGACCGAGGGCTACGAATGGCTGCCGCAACTCGGCCTCAACGTGAATTTCATGCTCGACGGGCTGGGATTCCTGTTCGCGACGATGATCCTGGGCATCGGCCTGCTGATCATCCTGTATGCGCGGTTCTACCTGTCGAAGAATGACCCGATGGGGAATTTCTACACCTATCTGCTGCTGTTCCAGGGCGCGATGGTGGGGATTGTCCTGTCGGACAACATCCTGCTTCTGTTGATCTTCTGGGAGCTGACCTCGCTCAGCTCGTTCCTGCTGATCGGCTATTGGAAGCATTTGCCCGAGGGGCGCCAGGGCGCGCGCATGGCGCTGACGGTGACGGGCATGGGCGGGCTGGCCATGATCGGGGGCATGCTGATCCTGGGCCAGATCGCCGGCAGCTATGACCTGCACGTGATTCTGGAGCAGAAGGACGCGATCCAGTCCTCCGAGTATTACCTGCCCGCCCTTCTGCTGATCCTGCTGGGCGCCTTCACCAAATCGGCGCAATTCCCGTTCCATTTCTGGCTGCCGCATGCCATGGCCGCGCCCACGCCCGTCTCGGCCTATCTGCATTCGGCGACGATGGTGAAAGCGGGGCTCTTCCTGATGGCGCGGCTCTGGCCGGTGCTGTCGGGGACGCCCGAATGGTTCTGGATCGTCGGCGGGGCGGGGCTCATCACCATGGTGCTGGGCGCGGTGATCGCGCTCTTCAAGGACGATCTGAAGGCGCTGCTGGCCTTCTCGACCGTCTCGCATCTGGGGCTGATCACCCTGCTGCTGGGCCTCGGCACCGATTACGCCGCCGCCGCCGCCGTCTTCCACATCATCAACCACGCCACCTTCAAGGCCGCGCTCTTCATGACCGCGGGGATTGTCGATCACGAGGCGCATACCCGCAACATCCGCCTCTTGGGCGGCCTGAGGAAGCTGATGCCGGTGACCTTCACCATCGGCACCATCGCCGCGCTGTCGATGGCCGGGATCCCCTTCTTCAACGGTTTCCTGTCGAAAGAGATGATGCTGGAGGCCACGCATGACGCGGGCACCTGGTTCGGCGTCATCGCCACCATCGGCGCCATCTTCTCGGTCGCCTATTCCTTCCGCTTCATCTTCCACACCTTCATGGGGCCGGTGCGGAACGATTATCCGCATCATCCGCATGACCCGGGTTTCGGCATGTGGGTTTCGCCCGCCCTTCTCTGCGTGCTGGTGCTGGCGATCGGGCTCTTCCCCGACCAAACGGTGGGCCATTTCGTCGATACCGTGGCCAGCGCCGTGACCGGGACCGATGTGCATGTGCATCTGGCGCTCTGGCACGGCGTCACGCCCGCGCTGATCATGTCGGGCATCGCCGTGGCGGTGGGCATCGTGCTGCTGTCCTTCCAGCGCGGCCTGGCGCCGATCTGGGACCGCGCCCCGCGCCTCGAGGCCAAGGCGATCTTCGACGCCATCGTCAACAACGCGGCCAAAGGTGCCATCAGCCTGACCGATGCGCTGCATGACGGGGCGATCTCGCGCTATCTCGGCATCCTGACGGCGGTGATCGTGGCCTACGCCGGCTGGGCCTTCTGGGGCGGCGAGTTCACGCCCGGCACGCGCGAGATGCTGCCGGTCGGGCCGGTGGAAGTGGTCTTCTTCGCCATCCTCATGGTCGCCGTGGCGGGGGTGACGCTGGTGCACCGCATGCGCTTCATCTCGCTGATCGTCATCTCGATCTGCGGCCTCGTGGTGTCAATGACCTTCGTGCAATTCTCGGCCCCTGACCTGGCGCTCACGCAGCTCACGGTCGAGGTCGTCACCGTCATCCTGCTGCTGCTGGCGCTGAATTACCTGCCGAAGGAGACGCCAGTCGAATCCCGCCCGGCCCGGCGCCTGCGCGACGGGATCATCGCTCTGGCCGCCGGCGGCGGGGTGGGGGCGCTGGCCTTCGCCATCCTGACCCGCGACATGTCGCTGCCGACCATCTCCGATTACCACGTCGCCAATTCCTATACCGGCGGCGGCGGCAACAACGTGGTCAACGTCATCCTGGTGGACTTCCGCGGCTTCGATACGATGGGCGAGATTGCGGTGCTGGGCATCGCCGGCCTGGTGATCTATGCGCTGGTCGAGGTGATGCTGCACGGCCCCGCGTCGCGCCGGTTGCAGAACTGGGTGCCCGACATGGCCCAGGCCCGCGACCGCCATCCGCTGATGATGGTCGTGGCCACGCGGCTTGCGCTGCCCATCGCCCTGACCGTCGGCGTCTACATCTTCCTGCGCGGCCATAACGAGCCGGGCGGGGGTTTCATCGCCGGTCTGGTCGTGGCCATCGCGCTGCTCATGCAATACATGGCCTCGGGCTTCGCCTGGACCCAGGCGCGGCAGAAGGTGGCCTATCACGGGGTGATCTCGGCGGGCGTGCTGATCGCCGTCTTCACCGGCATCGCCAGCGTGATCCTGGGATGGAACTTTCTCACCTCGACCAGCGAATACGTGCAGATCTGGCCGCTCGACCGCATCCACCTGGCAAGCGCCGCCTCGTTCGACCTGGGCGTGTTCCTGACCGTGGTCGGCGCGGTGATGCTGGCGCTGGCCAGCCTCAGCCGGATCGGCGTGCGCGCGGGCGAAGGCATCAACCTCACCCCCATGGATGTCAATCCACAGGCCGACAGCCGAACCATCAACCCGGAGGAAAGCTGACATGGAAGCGCTTGTCGCCATCGCCATCGGCGCGATGACCGCATCCGGGGTCTATCTGATGCTGCGTCTGCGGACCTTTCCGGTCGTGCTGGGCCTGTCGATGCTCACCTATGCGGTGAACGTCTTCATCTTCGCCTCGGGTCGGCTCGTGGCCGGGGCGCCGCCGATCCTCGGCGCGGCACCCACCATGACCGACCCGCTGCCGCAGGCGCTGGTGCTGACCGCCATCGTCATCTCGTTCGGGATGACGGCGCTCACGGTCATTCTGGCACTGGGGTCCTACCTCAACGCCGGGACCGACCAGATCGACATCGAGCGGCCGGGCGAGCAGCCCGAAACCGGCAACTGAGGCCCTGATCATGCAACACTGGATCATCGCCCCGATCATCCTGCCCGCCGTCATGGGCCCCTTCATCACGCTGGCCATGCGCCATGACGTGACCCTGCAACGGGTCGCCTCGCTGGTTTCGGCCGTGCTGCTGGTCGGGCTGACCGGCGCGCTGCTGGCCTCGGCCGCGGGCGGCAATGTCGAAAGCTACGAGCTGGGTTCCTGGCCCGCGCCCTTCGGCATCGTGCTGGTGCTGGACCGGCTGAGCGCCCTGATGGTGACGCTGACCGCGGTGCTGGGCCTCATCGTTCTGGCCTATGCCATCGCCACCAACTGGGACCAGCGAGGACGCAATTTCCACGCGCTTTACCAGTTCCAGCTGATGGGCCTGTTCGGCGCCATGCTGACCGGCGACATCTTCAACCTCTTCGTCTTCTTCGAGATCCTGCTGATCGCCTCCTATGGTCTGATGACCCACGGCGGCGGGCGGATGCGGCTGAGGGGGGGCGTGCAATACGTCATCTACAACCTCGCGGGCTCGACGCTGTTCCTGTTCGCGCTGGGCACGCTCTATGCGGTCTTCGGCACGCTCAACATGGCGGATCTGGCCGAGCGCGCGGCGGCGCTGCCGGCGGGCGACGGGGCGCTTCTGCGCGTGACCGCGGTGCTGCTGCTCTTGGTCTTCGTCCTGAAGGGCGCGCTGCTGCCGATGCATTTCTGGCTGCCCAACACCTATGCGCTGGCGCCCGCGCCGGTCGCCGCGCTCTTTGCCGTGATGACCAAGGTTGGCGCCTATTCGGTGATCCGGGTCTTCACCCTGATCTTCCCGGTGACGCTGGCCCCCATGGGCGGCCTTGTCGCCGATGTGGTGGTGCCCGCGGCGCTGGTCACGCTGGCCATCGGCATGATCGGCGTGCTGGGGGGCGGGACGCTGGCGCGGACCGTCTCCTTCGCCGCCATCGGCTCGATGGGGACGCTGTTCCTGGCCATCGGCACCTTCAGCGAACTGGCCACGGATGCGGCGCTCTATTACCTAATCCACTCCACGCTGGCCACGGCGGCGCTGTTCCTGGTCGTCGATCAGGTCCGCGCAAGGCGGGGCAATTCGGCGCTGGTGCCGCAGGCGCCGCTGGTCCGCTCGGGCCTGGTCGCCGCCTTCTTCTTCGCCGCGGCCATCGCCATGGCCGGGATGCCGCCCCTCTCCGGTTTCCTCGGAAAGCTGATGGTGCTGCAGGCGATCCGTCAGGCCGATTGGTGGGTCTGGGGCTGGGCCTTCATCCTGGTCACCTCGCTCATCGCCGTGCTGGGCTTCGCGCGTTCGGGCTCGGTCCTCTTCTGGCGGCCCCATGACAACAACACGCCCGCCGCCAGCGACGAGTTCCAGATCGCCGCCGGCACGCTCTCGGGCTGGGGCATGGCGGCGCTGGGCGCGCTTCTGGCGCTGATCGCCGCGCTGACCATCGCCGCCGGACCCGTCACCAGCTACACAAGGGCCACCGCCGCGCAGCTCTACGCGCCCCAGGCCTATATCTATGCCGTGCTCGGCACGCCCGAGGAGCGCGCAGCGCGCCTCGCGGCCGAGGAAGCCCGCGCCGACACATTGCACGGCGCCGATCACGGGGCGCCCGCGCACAGCGACCTCCCCGCCACCCCGGAGGGCCACTGACATGCTGTCGCGCTTTTTGCCCCATCCGCTGCTGTCGCTGACCCTGGTCGCGACCTGGCTTCTGCTGGTCAATTCGCTGAAGCTGAACTCGATCGTCTTCGCGGTGATCCTGGGGCTGGTGATCCCGATGCTGACCCGGGCCTATTGGCCCGACATGCCGCGCCTGCGCAGCCCGCTTCGCGCCATCGAATACGCCTTCGTCGTGCTCTATGACATCGTGAAGGCCAATATCGACGTGGCGCTGATCGTCGTGTTCAAACCGGTGCGCGACATCCGTCCGGCCTGGATCTGCGTGCCGCTCGACGTGCGCTCGCCCGAGGCGATCACGGCGCTGGCCAGCACCATCACCCTGACGCCGGGCACCGTGTCTTGCGACCTATCGGCCGATGGGCGGGCGATCCTGGTGCATGCGCTGCACGCGCCCGATCCCGACGCCATCCGCGACGACATCAAGACCCGCTACGAGCGCCGCCTGAAGGAGATCTTCGAATGATCACCTATGCCCTGATCTTCTGCATCGGCAGCTTCGCGCTGGGGCTGCTTCTGAACCTCTGGCGCGTGGTCAAGGGGCCACGCATCTCGGACCGGATCCTGGCCCTGGACACGATGACGGTGAACGCCATCGCGCTGCTGATCCTGCTGGGTTTTTCCCTCGCCTCGCCGATCTTCTTCGAGGTGGCGATGCTCTTCGCCCTGGTCGGCTTCGTCTCCACCGTCAGCTATTGCCGCTTCCTGCTGCGCGGCGACATCATCGAGTGAGGACCCCGATCCATGCCAATCGCTGACCTGCCGCTCTGGGCCGAGATCGCCGTCACCGTCTTCCTGGTGCTGGGGGGGCTTTTCGGCCTCGTCGGTTCCTACGGGCTGCTGAAACTGCCCGACCCGATGACCCGGCTGCACGCGCCGACCAAGGCCACGACGGTGGGGGTCGGGGGCGCGCTGATCGCCTCGATGATCTACATCTTCGCGTCCGAGGGGCGCGTGTCGATGCACGAGCTGCTGATCACCCTGTTCCTGGTGATCACCTCGCCCATCACCGCCCTCTTCATCGCCAAGGTGCATATCCATCTGCGCGAGAAGCCCGAGACCCTGCCCGAACCGCGCGATGCCTCGGGCTGGGCCAGCTTCACCGCCGACGGCCCGGCCAAGGGCGTGCGCGACATGCATCCCGTCGAGCCCGGCGCCCCGGACAAAACCGCTTGAGCCCGGGCGGCAGGCGTATCCGAGCCGGTCTCGTTGCGCTATGACGGGGGCGGCCCCATGCTCGGGGGCCGGCTGATCTGGGATCCCCAAGAGTGTGGGAGGCGGAAGCAATCGACAGCTTGACCGAGACCGTGATGACACGGCTCCTGGTCGAGGCGGCAGAGGCGCGCGCGGTGGCGATGGAGCTTGCCGCGCGTCTTGCCGTGGAGCGTCCCGATCTGCCGGCGCTGGCGCTGGCCTTGCCCTTCACCCTGGCCGCCGCCGCCATCGAGGAGATGCTGGGCGCGGCCCCGGCCGCCCGCATCGCCGCGCTCGACGCCTGGCGGGTGGCGGCGCTGATCGGCACGGATGTGCTGCTGCTGAAGGGCGGGGCAGGGGGCGACAGCATCGCCGATCTGCTGTCCCTCTGGCGTCGCGGGGACGAGGTGTTCGGGACGGTGCAGCGATGAGGGGCAGGGCGGCACCGGCAAGGAGGTGAGTACGCCTGTCGCCCGGCCCGGCAGGATCACTCCCGCCGCGTCGAACGCGGGAGGGTCCATCCCGGTGGAAAGCCCGGGCAGGATGGGCCGCTCTGACAACAGGCAGCCTCTGGCGCGCGCGGGGTCATCGCTTTCCGTGGTGGTACAGCGTGTCGAACAGCCACGCAGGAGCAGGGTCCATCGGCGGCGACGATTGCGGAAGCCCTTGCCTGCCCGATCCGGCCCGCTAGAGTGACGCGGCAACGGGGCAGGGAGCAGGACATGATCACCCTTTACGGCGTTCTGAGGTCGCGGGCCACCCGCCCTTTCTGGCTGCTGCGCGAGATGGGGGTGGAGTTCCGGCATGTGCCGGTGATCCAGGCCTACCGCCTGCCTGACCCCGGGGCGGCGGATGCGCCCTTCAACACGGCCTCGGCCGATTTCCTGGCCCTGAACCCGGCCAGCCAGATCCCGGTCATGGTGGACGGCGATCTGGTTCTGACGGAATCCATGGCAATCTCGCTCTACCTCGCGCGCAAGGTCGGCGGACCGCTGGCGCCCGCCACGCTGGCGGAAGAGGGCGAGGCGATGCAATGGGGCTTTGCCGCCATCACCGGGATCGAGGGGCCGGCGCTCGACATCCTCTATACCTATGCCGCCAAGGGGCAGGAGACACCCGAGGGGCAGGCGAAGCTGGCCGAGAAGACAGCGGTGCTGGCCCGACCGCTGGGCCGGATCGAGGCGCATCTTCAAGGGGCGGACTGGCTGATGGGCGGGCGTTTCACCGTGGCCGATATCCTGATGGCCGAATGCGTGCGCTACGTGCAGCCCCATGCCCCGGCGCTGGCCGCCTATCCGAAGGTGCGCGACTGGATCGCCCGCTGCCAGGCCCGTCCAGCCTTTCAGCAGATGATGGCCGAGCGCAACGCCGAACCGGCATAAAGCGCGCATCGCCTGCGGGGTGGGTTTCCCCCCACCATCCCCGTCATCCCCCCCCTTTCCGGTACGGCCCCGCCGCCCCCGGGCGCCCGGCTTCCGCCTGTCTTTCGTGCATTCCCGCCACGCTATCTGGCGATCCGTGCCTCGCCATCCCCCAATCCTTGCGCCTGACACGTCCCGGTGGTCTATTAGGCGCCAATCAAGAACCCAGAGTCGCAGAGCAGCATGACCGATTTCCTCGCCGGCCAGCCCGAAACCTATGACGCTTCCTCCATCGAGGTGCTCGAAGGGCTGGAACCCGTCCGCAAACGCCCCGGCATGTATATCGGCGGCACCGACGAACGGGCGCTGCACCATCTGGTGGCCGAGATCCTCGACAATTCGATGGACGAGGCCGTGGCGGGCCACGCCAACCGGATCGAGGTGGAACTGCTGGCCGATTATTCGGTGACGATCCGCGACAACGGCCGCGGCATGCCTTTCGACCCGCATCCGAAATTCCCCGGCAAATCGGCGCTGGAGGTGATCCTCTGCACGCTGCACGCCGGCGGCAAGTTCTCGGGCAAGGCCTATGAGACCTCGGGCGGGTTGCACGGGGTCGGCGCCTCGGTGGTCAACGCGCTCAGCGACAGCATGGTCGTGCAGGTGGCGCGCGACCGCAAGCTGGTCGAGCAGCGCTTTTCCCGCGGCGTGCCGCTGGGCCCGGTGATCGAGATCGGCGCCGCCCCGAACCGGCGCGGCACGACGACCACCTTCCACGCCGACGAGCAGATCTTCGGCAGCCACCGTTTCCGCCCGGCGCGGCTGTTCAAGATGGTGCGTTCGAAGGCCTATCTCTTCTCGGGCGTCGAGATCCGCTGGAAATCGGCCATCCCCGACGGCGACACCCCGCAAGAGGCCGTGTTCCACTTCCCCGGCGGCCTTGCCGATTACCTGAACGAACAGCTGGGCAAGGATTCGACCTATGCCGACAAGCCCTTCGCCGGGAAGGTCCAGTTCCAGGAGAAATTCGGCGTCCCCGGCTCGGTCGAATGGGCGATCAACTGGACGCCGATGCGCGACGGCTTCGTGCAGAGCTATTGCAACACCGTGCCCACGCCCGAGGGCGGCACGCATGAGGCGGGGTTCTGGGCGGCGATCCTCAAGGGCATCCGCGCCTATGGCGAGCTGACCAAGAACCGCAAGGCCGAGCAGATCACCCGCGACGACATGCTGACGGGGGGCTGCGCGCTGGTATCCTGTTTCATCCGAGAGCCGGAATTCGTGGGCCAGACCAAGGACCGCCTTGCCACGACCGAGGCCGCGCGCCTCGTTGAAGGCGCGGTGCGCGACCATTTCGACAATTGGCTGGCGGGCGATCCCAAGGCCGCGGGGGCGATCCTCGATTTCCTGATCCTCAGGGCCGAGGAACGCCTGCGCCGCCGCCAGGAGAAGGAGACCCAGCGCAAGACCGCCACCAAGAAGCTGCGCCTGCCGGGGAAACTGGTCGATTGCTCGGCCTCGAACCGCGAAGGGACCGAGCTGTTCATTGTCGAGGGCGACTCGGCCGGGGGGTCGGCCAAGATGGCCCGCGACCGCCGTACCCAGGCGCTGCTGCCCCTCAAGGGCAAGATCCTGAACGTGCTGGGCGCGGCCTCGGGCAAGCTGGGCCAGAACCAGGAGATCAACGATCTCTGCCAGGCGCTCGGCGTGCAGATGGGCTCGAAATTCCGGCTCGACGACATGCGCTATGACAAGATCATCATCATGACCGACGCCGATGTCGACGGCGCGCATATCGCCTCGCTCTTGATGACCTTCTTCTTCACCCAGATGCGGCCGATGATCGACCATGGGCATCTCTATCTGGCCTGCCCGCCGCTCTTCCGCCTGACGCAGGGCGCGAAGCGGGTCTATTGCCTGGACGAGGCCGAGAAGGAAATGTGGCTGGCCAAGGGTCTGGGCGGCAAGGGAAAGATCGACGTCTCGCGCTTCAAGGGGCTGGGCGAGATGGATGCCAAGGATCTGAAGGACACGACAATGGACGCCTCCTCGCGCAAGCTGATCCGGGTGAGTATCGACGAGGATATCCCGGGCGAGACCGGCGATCTGGTCGAGCGGCTGATGGGGAAGAAACCGGAGCTGCGGTTCCAGTATATCAGCGAGAATGCGCGGTTCGTTGAGGATGTGGATGTGTGAGGCAGGTTGACGTGTTTATCAAGTTGTTCAAGTATCCTGCGAGCAACTATTGATTGAGCAAGTTGATGCTGGGTAACTATTTCGGTCGATTACTCGATCTATTGGCGCGGACTCTTCGCAAGGCTCCTGCTGTCTCGACTTGGTTCGCAGCGCTCTTCCTCTCAACTGTTTGGACAATCGTTTGGCTCTTTGTATTTTTTGCTAGTACGTGGTTCTTTGACTTGACCACTAAGGCCACTGACTTGGTAACGGTGTTTTGGTTGAGCGTAGCAGCGGAGGCTGTGATCCGGTGGGCGGAGAACACGAATTTTGTAGCTGCATTGTCGAAGCCTCTCATGGAGAACCCTGCCGGGGACAACGCGGACTTCCGAGTTGTAAGAGCGTTCGCGCTCTTTTTACTAGCGCTCTGTGGCATGTTCTTCTTCGACTTTTATATGGAAAAAGTAGGCCTCAAGGACGCTCTACTCGTCTTCTCGGGGCAGAACGGACATAACAGTTACGGCGCTCTAAACGGTATGCTAAACAATTGGTGGGATACCATGTCTTCGGGTATCGCTTCGCCGTTGCTCGTCGGAACTGTATTGCGTGCGTGGGTATACAAGCGACGTGCTTGAATCTGTTGACGGTTTCAGGAGGACAAACAGATGTTCGATACGTTGAGCGAACTTGGCAACGATGTGTCGTTAGTTCTGCTAACGGCATTGATCACGGTGACATCGCTGTTGGTTGTCGTTTATGTCCTTGATTTGGCTTGGAATTTTGTTCGTGCGCTCCTTGATCCGAAACGCGGTTTCCATTACTATTTCTCTGAGGAAGGCCCGGAGAACTAACCTATCAGCTTGGTGGTGCGAGCAACTCAAACAATCCCTAGGGTGCGCATTCATTGCGCACCGACCGCAATGGTTAAAGGTGCGCAATGAATGCGCACCCTACACCCGGCCCGTCCCGGCGGGCTGGCGCTTTGAACCCCCCACACACTGAACAATCGTCCGAAGGCCTTGCCCGACCAACCGTCGCGGCTCCATCCCACAGGCCGGTGCCTGCCTGATGCGGCGCCACGCTATGTCTGATGAGACCAACAGGGGGGGTGAAACCCCACCCTACGGCGCGCTCGCGGCGTCAGAAGGAGGCGCGCCTCGCCGCCGTTAATGCCTGCCACTGACCTGCTCCCCTGAAATGTCCTGAAATTTTGGTTAGCCTGTTCTCCAACTGAGGAGACAGATGATGAAGAGAAGCCGTTTCAGCGCAGAACAGATCATTGGCATTCTGAAAGAGCATCAGGCCG
>Ga0209794_1000203_pt1 | contig 130688 bp, 106 predicted proteins | sample EBPBio232013_DNA_FD_185869 | JGI IMG/M metagenome (GOLD analysis project Ga0209794, IMG submission 185869) | Wastewater treatment Type I Accumulibacter community from EBPR Bioreactor in Madison, WI, USA - Reactor 1_5/23/2013_ DNA (SPAdes)... | ecosystem: Engineered > Bioreactor > EBPR >...
CTCGCCTTTCTTTAACCGAGCGGCTGCATCCTTTTTGAACGCAGCAAAATCAAATGTTTGTTTCTCCATAATTGTATCTGTTTAAAGTTAATTAACTTCAAACTGACACACTTTGTGAAATACTCTCTGGAGATGTTTCAATTTTGTGTATCAACTTTTCACATGAACTCGCAGCGCATTTCAAATCTGTTGTAGTATTTGTAGATTTCCTTGTTGTAGAAACTGTGCGTAATAATTTAAGCTGTGCAAAGCAGGGCTAATTGATTTTACAAAAGCGCCAATTGAATTTCGTCACTGGTCTTCGCAACTCCAACCTTTTGCGTTATTTACTAAATAATATTCTATATAGCAGAAATCAATTCGATGGACATAATTTTAACAGTTCAGCCAGCTAAAAATAAGAGCGCGGGAATCTATAGGCTTGGAATCGGAATTGACGACTCACGAGATTATTTTCATAAGCCGCTAACCATCACACTGAAGCTACCTGAAGGAATTGAAATTAACGTAAATATCGCTTGTGGCCTACCTAACAAAAAATGTTACGATGTTAATAGCAAACAATTGAGCGATTGGATAAGATGTAACAACTATCACAATTATATTCCTAGAAAGCCAACGAAATTAAAGTTTACTTACAAAAAAAAGGGGGATAATATAACGCTGATTTTCAATTCGAAGCTAATGCTCTAGCAATGATTTATAACATCAAATTCCAAAGCTCCTTGACGTCCGCCCTAATATATTAGTCGTGTCAATGATTGTTTTTGAGGACGAGCTTAAAATATGTTGTTTCGACTTAACTGTCTCATAAGAAGTGTTGGCGATTATCAGACAAGACTGGTTGTCTTTTGCCTTATTACATTTTGAATATATAAAATCTTTGTTGATTCCGTTTTTTCAAAACGGCTATAATACTCCCCTTATTTGAGACCAAGAGGCTGGTCGGTTAAGTTAAATCATCAGGCGGCATTTCGGATGGATTTTTCATATCTGTTATTGGGTGTTTCACCGGTGGTATGGTGGATTTTGTCGTGATAGTAGCCGATGTGGTTTTGAACGCCTTCAAAAAGTTCAAAACCATCTTCGGCGGGATTCAAGTACACATAGTCGTACTTCAGAGATCGCCAGAACCGTTCTATCCAAACATTGTCCAGTGCCTTTCCCTTACCATCCATGGATATTTTTATGCCCTGGCTGTCCAAATATTGCGTCCACAAAGCACAAGTATACTGGCAGCCCTGGTCGGTATTGATGATCTCTGGCCTACCATGTGTGCCGATGGCGTCTTCTAACACCTGCTTGCACCAACTGGCGGCAAGGGTATTGCTGATGCCCCAACCAACGATCTTGCGGCTGTACACATCTATGATGGCTGTCAGGTACATAAAGCCGTTACGCATGGGTATATAGGTAATATCGGTGCACCAGACCTGGTTGGCATGGGTGATGTCCAGTCCTTTCAACAAATAGGGTTTGATAAATACTTTCATGCCTTGTTTGGTCAAATTCTTGCGACGATAGATGGTTTGCCGACCCATAAGCTTCAACAACCGCCGGATACGCTTGGGACCTACCGGATAGTTCCTGGCCAGAAAAAACAACACCAGTGATTGCACACCTTCGGTCGGATGGGCCGTCAGGTGCTTGTCCATGATTTCCATCATCTTGGTGTTTTCAGGCTTTTCCGGTACAGGCTTATAGTACAGCCGGCTTCGGTTCACGTTTAGCAATTGACATTGACGTCGAATGGACATATTCTTCACCCGGGGGCTGATCAGGCGCGCTCGTTCGGCTACCCCCCAAGTCTCTTGAAGCTTTTTTTTAGAAATTCAATCTCCACCTTCTGCTGCCCGATCTGTGCGTACAGCTCCTGGGTGTCTACAGCGCCTTTGTCTGCAGATTCGCCAGCCTTCTCAAAAGCGGCACCCATGTTTTCCAGGAACGTAGCCTTCCATTGAGAAATCATCACCGGATGAACGTCGAATTCATGAGACAGTTCAGCCAGTGTTTTCTGGTTCTTAATTGCTTCCAAAGCCACTTTGGCTTTAAAAGCGGAAGAGAATTTTCTGCGTGTTTGCTTTTTCATTTGTGCTAGTTAAATTACGAAAGATTATTAACTAGCCCCGTGGCCCAGATTTTGGGGAGTATTATAGGCTTCCTGTCGGTTGCCACCCCTGCTCAATTGCCTCACTCAACTAGGCGTTTAACTCTGCAATACTTTCTGAGACAATCTGTTTTATTTCACTTGGAAACGGTACAATGGCAATTCATTATTTAGCGTCTTTTGCCTCTGATTTCAAGGAAAAAAGTAAAGGAAAACAAATGTAAAAAGCATTTAACCCTTTTTTTACTAAGGATGATTCTTGATTATCATGCGATCCCCACCTGAGCGTACAGCTCCTAGACGCCTACTTTGCTTTTGTCTGTTGATTCGCAAGCCTTCTCAAAAGCTGCACCCATGTTTCCCAGGAAGATAGCTTTCAATCGGACAGTTCGGCCAGCGCTTTCTGGTTCTTTTCTGCGTGTTTGATTTTCATTTGAGCTGGTTAAATTACGAAAGATTATTAACTAGCCCGTGGTCCAGATTTTCGGATTTATTATAGTTTGGGAATTGTTTAAGTGTGTAGTGACCTTAAATTTTTTCCCAACTGTCAGATTTAGTCGTATCTAATTAAAAAAATGATTATCGTATTTCCAAGGAATAAAATCAACTTAAACCACGTAAACAATCAGGTTTCCAAAATGCCAGTAATTGTAAAAAAAACCGGCAACTTAAGCGGTTTTTATCCTTCCAACATACCTGTCCAGTGCATCAATCTGTTTCTTTGTTTTTCCGCTTTTGTTTGCAATTTTTGCTTTCAATACGTCGGTCAAAGTCAGGGAGTTATTTTTTACTACAACGCCGGTAACAATTGGATTTTTCGTTTTATAATTTGTCTTTTCATGACTGATCTTAAACCCAGCTGCCTTTATTGCATCTACCAGCATCGGAACATGTTCCTTAAAATCAGTTTTGGATGAAAATGTAAGGTCATCAACAAAAGACGTGAATTTAATATCCAAATTTGCGCACAATTCAACCAATTTCTTTCCCGTACTTGCTAAAACCAAATTCGCAATGGTAGCTGAAGTACGTGCACCCTGTGGCACTTTTCCTTTGTATGTAGTAAGCTGTGTAAGCCAAAGCGCAATTGTATGGGAAAAACCATATGCCATGAACATATTGTACACACGCTTGTGATCAATTGAAGGAAAGAAATCCTTCAAATCAGTAGTGAAAATAAATTTTCGTCCCTGATGCTGCCTTGCATTTTTGATATTATCCCTTTTTTTAACTGCCCCATATGCAAAATCACCAACATCCAAATGATTCAATATCCTCCTGAGTATCTTCCGTTGAATCACCTTAAGCTCCCCCACACTTGGATGTATTATCCTTTTCTTTTGAGTTCCATGCCTATCCAATTTTGGTGTTTCTCCGTCTTTCTCAAACTTCAACTCAACCTTTTCGTAGTAGTAGTCCCCAATATTATCAACAATGTTTTTGAGTGCTTTTTCATCAACGCCAATTTCAAAAAGAAAATGCTTTTTTCGCTTAATCATTTTCGTGGGATGATTCGGTTACCAATTCACCAACAATTGACCTCAAAGACGGCGCTAGCATCTCATAAATTGCCTTTTTTTCTGTACTAACGTCAGAAGCATCCATTGCTAAAAAAAACAAAATTGGAAGGGGAACTTTCAAATTTTCAGCAATCACTCTAATCGTGGCCAGATTGGGTTCTTTATGGTTACCTTCAATTTGGGACAAATATGCAGGAGTTATACTGCATAACGTCGCCAGCTCATTCTGCTTAAAGCCGTGTTGCTGCCTTAAGTGTTTAATAATTTTTCCTAAGTCCATAATTGAAGAAATTAAAAGGGGATGTCGGTTCAAAACAGATCATGATTATTGAAAATGTTTAACAATCTCAAAAAAGCTTCAACAGTTTTAACAATAACAAGCCAATCAACATGACCATTCTTGTTACCTTCTGCTCGGGCTTTCAAAACAAACTCAAGCATTTCTGTTAACAACTTTCTGTCTTCATCCGAAAACGAACAACGGTCCTCCAGTAGGAGTCGCTTGATTCCTTTTTCAAGGTCATCAAGACTTTCTGTAGATTTTTTCATGTATTTACAGGCTTTAAGTGCCCTGCCATTACACTTTCCTGTATTAAATGCCATAAACGTTGTTCGTTGTTTCATCCCCCTAATTCCTGCCATCAAAATGAATAGCAGTAAAAACACAACTCTCTCAAAGCAATCAACTAAAAATAGTCATCATGGCTCTGGTCAGCGGTCCGGTGCAACCGGCCTCACGGCAGTGGTGTCCAAGGTGACGCTGAATCGCAAATTGGGCATTGTCCCATAAGGGCTGTGTAACTAAATACACTTTAGAATTTGGTATTAATACAGTCTAACAGAAAGAACCATCAAAGAACTGAAGCAAATCTAGTTAAACAAATTAAATACCAGCAACTTTTTGCAGCTTTATTTTTCTGCCAGTTAATATTTCTGGCCAATGGAAGCAAATTACTAAAATTTTTATCGCACTTAAATTGACAGTCGATAAACCAGAAGGTAAAATTCTAACCACCAAACCGACCACTGCCAAAAAAAAACGCCACAAACAATTGATATTCAATTACTTGTGGCTATTATCTGTCGGGAAGACAGGATTCGAACCTGCGACCCCCTGGTCCCAAACCAGGTGCGCTACCGGCCTGCGCTACTTCCCGTACCCATGAGCCGGGGTGTACCCGTCCCAAGTGGGTGGCAAAGGTAAGCGTTGGGAACTGAAAGGCCAAGAATTTTGAAGATTCTTCTAGCCCAAGGCGATGCCGTCTGATGAGAAAAACAAGCAATGAGTTAATTGGCTGACACGGATAACAGTGTTTTCCGCTCACTTAAAAAGCCAGGCTGTTGCACCTGTTCGGAAGAATGGAGGGTTTTACCCGTCGGGTAGACTGAAAATCACCCCAGCTGGGCCTGCTCCTCGGGACTACCAAGCACAGCGCGGGCCATGGCCTGGAGCACAAAATCGGTTTCGGTGGCAGGGAATACGACGGGACCATAAGCGCCCGCCCGGCGATCTTCCACATAATCGGCCAGGGGCAAGCGCAAATCGCCCTGCCCGAACAATTCCAGGAAATAATCAGCCGAAGAATAAATATGATAAATCCCATTTACCGGTGTGTTGTACCCGATCTCAAATTGCCGGTGCTCCAACCGAACCGTTCTGGTATGTAATGTCTGCATCATGCGCTTATCTCCTATTCATCGCGTTAAAACGCTACGCACAATATAATCGATAAATGCATGCCATCCATCGGCTTAGCGGCGCGAGAACTTATACAGTCTTTTGTGAAAACCCCGCAACTTATAGGCGGGAATCTTTAGCATAGCACGGTCATACGTGATCAAGCCATTGATCTCGGTTTCCACATCCGTATACTGGGTGTACACCGCCGCTGAAAAGCCGGCTTTTTTCAACTGCACGATTCGACCGATGAGGCTATCATAGGCAGCAGTCAGTTCCTCGCGGGTCTTGTAGCCTTTGTAACTCCAGGCCTGGCCCGCAAATGCATGCAAACTGTCCAGATAGCCGAGTCCGCCAAACTCACCCACCACCAAGGCCCGCCCCGTCTCCAGCGGAAAATCTTTGTTCAATCGCTCATCGTACAAATGATAATCGCGCAGATCGCCTTCGCCGCGATCTATCCAACCACTGGGACCATCCACCAGTCGCGATGAATCCTGCGCCTTTGTCCACCGGATGATCTCATTCGTATTAAACTGTCCCCAGCCCTCATTGAAAGGCACCCATACCGACACCGACGGTGAATGTTGCAACTGCTGCATCACTTCCTTCCACTCGGTTTTAAACGCTTCTGCAGAAGCCTCACTTCGATTCACATCTGCATACTGTTTATCCAACCAATCGCCCTCCGTAGCATGCACATGGTCTTTCAACGGTACAATTTCGCCATACCCACTCGGCATGTCCTGCCAAACAATCAGGCCCAACTTATCGCATTGGTAATACCAATTGGCGGGCTCAACCTTCACATGCTTGCGAACCATATTAAAACCCATCGCCTTCATGCGCCTTATATCGGTTATCATCGCCTCTTCTGAAGGCGCCGTGTACAAACCATCGGGCCAATAACCCTGGTCGAGCGGACCACATTGAAACAAAGCCTCATTGTTGAAGAAAATTCTATCGATGCCCACCGAATCTTTCTTCACTTCAATCTTGCGAAAACCAAAATAACCATCCACCTCATCAATTATCGCGCGACCGCGTTTCAGTCGCAACGAAAATTCATAGAGATAGGGAATCACCGGGCTCCAGGCATGCGCGCGCCCAACCGTTGCCACCAATGGTTGGTGCATTGCAGCCATTGCATGCGGCCGATTGTAAGAATCTTTCCTGAATACTTCCAACTCCAGTTCAAGATCTGTTGCCGCAGTTACCAGGTTGGGTGTAATGGTCACGGTCCTGGTGTCGAAATCTGTTTTGATGGTATAACCACTTATATAATTGTCGGGCACCATCTCAAACCACACGGTTTGCCAGATGCCAGTAACAGGTGTATAATAAATGCCACCGGGTTGGCTAACCTGTTTGCCGCGGGCCTGTTCGCCCTTGTCAGTAGGATCCCACACCGACAATACCAACTCTTGCTCGCCGTCTATCAATGCATCGGTAATATCAAAACTGAAAGCGGTGTAACCACCCCGATGGGTACCGATCTTGCGACCATTCACATACACCGTGGCTGCATAATCGACCGCACCGAAATGCAGTAAGACCCGATTGCCCGACCTTGGCTTTTGGGAGAAACGAGTATGGTACCAGAGCAGGCTGTCGGCCCCGGGACTTCTACCGACGGTCGACAAATACGATTCTACCGCGAAGGGCACATTTATTTTTCCGGACCAATTTTTTGGAAGCGGATGATGAAGTGACGTAATGGTATAGTCCCATTTTCCATTGAGGTTGGTCCAGTTGCCGCGTTGCATCTGCGGACGTGGATACACATCCCACGGCACTTGCACAAATGCATCATCTGACCATTTTGTCTCCATCTGTGCGGGCTTTTGCGCCGCCACTGAAAACGACCATACGCCTGCCAGGCAGGTTAGGATAAGGTTGAGTATTCTCATAGAAAACAATTAGCGTTGAAGCGCCGCATGTAATATTTCCACCGGATGCAGGGCTTCCCGGCCAGTACCATCTTTCACCTGGTGCCGGCAACTGGTGCCCGACGCCGCAATGATGGTTTCTTCGGTCGCCTTGCGCACCGCTGGAAACAATACCAACTCTCCGATTTTCATACTGAGCGAAAAATGTTCTTTCTCAAAACCGAAAGAGCCGGCCATGCCGCAACAACCCGAAGGTATTGCCTGAACCGAATAGCCGTCAACAAATGACAACATTTTAACAGTATGATTAACCGACGACAGCGCTTTCTGCTGGCAATGCCCGTGCAGCATTATTTTTTTGGCCGATCCGGTAAAGGCCGATCGCGCTATATTCCCTTTTTCCATTTCCGCTGCCAGGAACTCGTCTATATAAAAGACATGCTTCGACATCTCTTTCGCCTTGCCATACAAATCGTCATCGGCCAGGTCAATATACTCATCGCGAAAAGTCAGTATCGCACTCGGCTCTACCCCCACCATCGGCGTTTCTTCGTTCACCAGTGGCGTGAGTAAGCGAAGATTTTCATTTACGATTTTTTTCGCGTCGCGGATCAGTCCCTTCGATAGCCAGGTGCGCCCACTCTCCACATGCTGCGGAATAACCACTTCATACCCCAGGGCCTCCAGCAATTCGATGGCCTTGATGCCAATGCCGGTATCGTTGTAGTTCGTGAACTCGTCCGCAAAAAAATAAATCTTTCGTTTGCCCGTGCCCGTTAGATGCCGCTTTTTGTACCATTTCTGTAAAGTGGTATGATAGAGCGTGGGCATGGATCGGCCTACGGCAAAGCCCGATAGTTTTTTGATCAGCGATCCGGTTAGTTTGTTGCCCACAAAGAAATTATACAGGGCGGGTGCCAGCGCACCGAGCCTGGCCGTCAACGTAAAATGGGCAATTAGTTTCGAGCGCAGGGGTACGCCATTGGCATCGTAATAATGTTGCAGAAACTCGGCTTTGAGTTTAGCCATATCCACATTACTGGGACATTCCGATTTGCAACCCTTGCAACTCAGGCAGAGATCCATCACTTCATAAATCTCTTTATGGTCAAACCGGTTTGGTTTGTCTGAACGCGTCAGAAATTCGCGCAGAATATTGGCGCGTGCGCGGGTGGTATCTTTTTCGTTTCGGGTGGCCATAAACGAAGGGCACATCGTACCACCACTCAAGGCAGTCTTGCGGCAATCACCCGAGCCATTGCATTGTTCCGCATGCTGCAATACATCCTGGTTGTGGTAGCGGAAAATCGTTTGGAAGGCCGGCGTTTTTTGGCCGGGCTCGTACCGCAACATGGTATTCATCGAAGGCGTGTCAACAATCTTACCCGGATTGAAAATATGGAGTGGATCCCAAACCTGTTTGATCTTTTTTAAGAGCTGGTAGTTTTTCTCCCCGATCATTTGCGGTATGAATTCACCGCGCAAACGACCATCGCCGTGTTCACCCGACAAAGAGCCATCGTATTTTTTTACCAACGTGGCGATCTCTTCGGCGATAACGCGAAAGAGTCGGTTGCCTTCCACTGTTTTCAGGTTAATGATGGGCCGCAGGTGCAATTCACCCGAGCCCGCGTGCGCATAGTGCACCGAATACAAACCGTGCTTGGTGAGTATCTCGTTGAAGTCGCGGATATAGGCCGGCAGATCCAACACATCAACGGCCGTGTCTTCAATAACCGGCACGGCTTTGTCATCGCCCGGCAGGTTCGACAACAGACCCAGTCCCGCTTTGCGCAGACTCCAGATGCGTTTGGTATCAGCACCGAACAACAGCGGAAAATGATAACCCAACTGCGCATCGCGCAGGGCCATCTCCAATTCTTTGGCCACTACACTGATTTCTTCGCGGCTGGCACGCAGAAATTCAACCACGAGAATCGCACCGGGATCACCCTCTACAAAAAAACGATTCTGGCTTTGTTCAATATTGTCTTTGGTGCAGGCCAGGATATATTGATCGATCAGTTCGCTGGCGCTGGGTTTAAAACCCATGGCGATGATATTGGCGCGCAGAGCTTCGTCGATACTATTAAAATGTATGCAGAGCAATCCTGCTTCAGCAGGTGGCAGAACATTGAGATCGAGTTTGATCTCGGTTAAAAAAGCAAGCGTTCCTTCTGAGCCGGCTAGCAGGCTGCAGAAATTGAATGTTGGTCCGCCGGCAGCAAAAGGCGCCATTTCGGTGAGTAGATCCACCGCATAACCGGTATTTCTTCTTTCCACAGTGGCTTTGGGAAATTGTCGGCGGATTTCCGCTTGCGTATCGGCATTGCTCAACAATTGCCGCGTGGTTCGGTATATCTGTGCTTCGAGCGAATCACCTTCGCATTTGGCATGAAACTGGTCGAGGTCAAGCGAAGAAAATGCTGCTTCTGTGCCATCGCTGAGCAGGGCTTTTACTTCCAACAGGTGTTCACGGGTACTGCGATACACCACTGAATTGGAACCGCAGGAATTATTACCCACCATGCCACCAATCATGGCGCGGTTGGCTGTGGAAGTTTCGGGACCGAACAACAAGCCATGGGGTTGGAGAAACATATTCAATTCGTCGCGCACCACGCCCGGCTGCACCCGCACCCATTTTTCGGCCACATTTAATTCAAGGATCTGGTTGAAATATTTTGACACATCCACTACGATGCCGGCGCCTACTACTTGTCCGGCGAGCGACGTGCCGGCGGTGCGGGGAATAAGCGATGTTTTTTCGGTTTGGGCAAATTCGATCAGGGTTTTCAAATCGGCCAGGTTACGGGGGATGGCAACGGCCAGGGGTAATTCTCTATAAGCGGAGGCATCGGTGGCATAGAGGATGCGCATGGTGTCGTCGAAGTACAAATCGCCCTCCAGCCTGCCGGCGAGTGCCTGCAGTTTGCTTGTCATAAGGCGACAAAATTAGTAGGTTTTTGATAACGTGAAGCAGCTGTGTCGACAAGGGCGCGAAATCGGTTTGCACATCAAATATTTGTTTTTAACCATATTTGTCATTGTTTTCACCGTAGCCAACATTGGGTACCGGGAAAAAAGTCAGCCAAATTCCGTATAAATACGGAATGAATTGTTGATGGAGCCGATTAGATTCGCGCTTGAACGGTCGGGATGCCCGTTGATACCTTAATCATTGAACCATTTACCCTATAAACCCTTTTACCGAAGGGTTTTTTTTTTGACTAATCTGAACAAATAGTCGCATTTGTATAAGTAAAATTCACCATATTGCTGATATGAGTAACAAACACAAAATAACCCTGGCCGAAGCCAAGGCACTGACAAAGAAATTTCGCGACCATATGCCCAAAGCCATGGAAGCAACCAGTTTTAAGGGCCAAAACACCTTGTTCCACCATGCAACCATCGATCGTGCTGCTATTGAGGAAATTTTTAAGCAGCCGGGGTGCACCGAACTACGTGTATATCTTGGCATGAATGGAGAAAATAAATTAACCCCAGTATTCGTGGGCGTAGATGAAAAAGGGCAGGAAATGGTAGATGGTGGAGCTATAATGGATAGAGTAAAAGCATGCCCACCGATATGTTCGGATGTAGCTGGGCGGTTACAGCAGGATTAATGCATGTCGAGACTTCTGAGCGACATAAGCTCGTATAGTGCGGTAATACCATTTTTAGTTGCCATTTTCAAATGGCGAAGGAAGTTGTCATTTCATTTACCACTCTTTCTATATGTGACTCTTTCCTTTTGCAATGAAACATGGGCTGATATTGCTATCAGAAGCGGTCATTATACCTGGAGTAGATCAGCCGGCAATTTTTATGTGCTTGCTGAAACTGTATTATTAATCTGGCAATTCCGTAACTGGGGATTGTTTAACCGAAGATCCTGGTTATTCAGTTTGGTGCTGGCGATGATTTTTGCCTGCTGGATTGTCTTCGTGCTGCTGGGCATTGGCCTAAACGCAGCCGCCTCCTGGTATGATATTATTGCCAGTTTCACTATTTCAATCGTCGCCATTTCCAACCTGAACCTGATTTTCTCTCAAAACTGGTCTGACTTTCTCAAAAACACGAATTTCATCGTCACCATCGCCTGCATTTTCTTTTTTACCTACCGTGTGGTGAACGATGTCTTTTATATGTATGGGCTCGACAAAGACCTCCACTTTATTGGCAACGTGTACACAATTCTCTATTTTGTCAATTTAATTTATAACCTTTTGCTAGCTTACGGGCTATTATGGACGGACCGCAAACAACCCTATTTACTGCGATACTGATAGCTGTTGTTTCGCTAACAGTTTTTCTGGTCTATTTTTTTGTCATCCTGCTTCGCCAACAACGCATCAACCGCCGTCTTTTCGAAGAAAAACTGCGCACCGAAATTGAAACCCTCGAAAAAGAAAGAAAAAGAATGGCGGCCGACTTGCACGACGACCTCGGTCCCAGCCTGCTGGCCATTAAATTTCAAACCAGCAGCCTCGAACTCACCGATCCCATCGACCACGAAACCCTGCAAATGGCCCATGCGCAAATGGACCATCTCCTGGAAAAAATTCGCGAAATCTCCAACGATATTCTCCCTTCGGCCCTGAACCGCAAAGGACTCACCGCCGCTGTGCGCGATTTTAGCCAAACCGTTTCGCGCAGCGCAGCGATTGCTATTCACTTATCCATCGACGACATGCCCGATCTGCCGGCAGAAAAAGCCGTGCACCTGTTTCGCGTGCTGCAGGAGATAGTACACAATACCATCAAACACGCTGCCGCCAAAAACCTATACATTGAATGGCGCCAAAACAATACCGCGCTTTCCATTGTTACCCGCGACGATGGCAAAGGCTTTAATACCGAAGAAGCAGCTGGAAAAATGCGGGGGCTGGGACTGAACAATATTGTCAGCCGCACAGAAATTCTCGGTGGGAAACTGTACCTTGATGCCGCTCCGGGTAAGGGTACCCGTTATGAAATTAATATACCTACCTAACCCTACAAACCAGGTTTGCCATGCCAATCAAGTTATTGCTTGCAGACGATCATGAACTGCTGCGGCTTGGGTTTCAAACAATGCTTCGGAAAATGCCGGAGATTGAAGTAGTGGGGGAAGCCGAAGACGGCAAAGAGCTTCTTGAAAAAACCCTGCAGTTGCAACCCGATGTCATCATCACCGACATCAATATGCCGCGCATGGATGGCATTGCGGCTACCCGGCAAATCCTCACTATTTTTCCTGAACTGCCCATCATCGCCCTGACCATGTTTGATGAAGACAGCCTACTGATCGACATGCTCGAAGCCGGTGCCCTGGGTTATATCATCAAGAAAACCGGCAAAGAAGAAATTCTCAACGCCATCAATACGGTGATGGATGGTCGACCTTACTATTGCCACAAGACAAGTTCACGCCTGGCTACCCTTATTGCCAGCAGCATGTTCAACCCCTATTTAAAAAAAGAAAAGCCCGATTTTACAGAAAGAGAGGTAGAAATAATAGCTCTTCTGTGCCGCGAGTTTTCAAACAAAGACATTGGCGAAAAATTACACCTCAGTCAACGCACTATTGAAAGTCACCGGGAAAGAATTTTAGAAAAAATGAAGGTGCGGAATTTGGCCGGATTAGTGGTATACGCCATAAAGAATGGCATCTACAAAATATAAAATTCGCGGCAAAGCAGTATCTTGACTCCAATGCGGCTTACCAAACTAACTTTTCTGCTTTTGCTGCTGGCAGCGAAGCAACTCATCGCCCAAAACGATATAGCCCGTTGGGCATTTACCGACTCTTCCGAAATGCAGGCCATCCGCTTTTACCATGCCGCTACCGGCAACAATGCGCGGATCTACACCGGTTTGCTGCGACAAAATTATTCACTGCAAATTCAGGGGCGACCGTATTTCGATACCAGTGTGTACATGCCGGCTAATGTTGTTTACCAACAATTGCAATACGAGAACATCCCGGTACTCTATGATATGTTCACGCAAACATTGATCACCCTCCTGCCTGGCAATATGGGTGTGCAATTGTTACCCGACAAAACATCGACCTTTGATATTGGCCAACATCATTTTATTCGGCTTGATTCAGGCAATGCCATTTTGCCCAAAGCGCCTTCGGGGTTTTATGAAATACTCCTCCAGGGCAAAAAAATTTCCGCCTACGTTCATCGCAGGGTGATCATCGAAGAAAAAATCACCGATCGGCTGGAACAAAAATTTGTTTCTGTCGATAAATATTACCTCACCAGAAACGGACAGGTCGACACCTATACGTCTTGGCGCGGCCTCCCCAAACTACTCGGCATCACGCGAGGCAGAATGCGCCGGCAACTCGCTGCCAACGGCATTGACCCTAAACTAAACCCTGATATGGCTATCCGCGCCATCCTTCAATACTACGACGACCAAAATCCTGCCACACCATGAGATTTTCGTTGCTGCTAATTTTTTTACTCGGTGGACATTATCTGCAGGCACAAACCACCGATCCGCCGCTGAGTGTTTCTTTCGATAGCGCCCATATTGCTGATTTTGTAAAAGAAGCCGAACGCCAAACCGGTGTCTATTTCTACTACGACGCCCGCTTGTTTGATAGCCTTCGCATATCCATTGCCGTTAGAAGCGAGCCGTTGAGCAAAGTGCTCACAACTATATTTACCGGCACCGACTACTATTATTATTTCAGCGACAATAAAAAAGTGTTTTTGACCAGGGGGAGTCCGCTGCAAGCGCAACTGCCCGCCGGCTACTTTGATGCCCCCGGCACAAAACCAGCCAACCCCAGCACCAGCCTGCCCGATTACAAGGGTGTAGCGGTGAAGAAAACTGATCCCGGTCTCGAACAAAGGACATTTGAAATCGGCCCGCGCACGAGTGTCATCTCCAACGCACCGGCCAGTATTGCAGGATATGTACGCAATGGGAAAACCGGCGAACCCATGGCCAGCGCTTACCTCAGTATTGAAGGCACGAATATCGGCGTCAATACCGACCAGTATGGGTACTATTCATTCACCGTACCGCGCGGCTCGCATGTACTCCAGATCCAAAGCATCGGCATGGCCGACACCAAGCGCAAAATTGTGGTATATGCCGACGGTAAATTCAATATCGATCTCACGGAGAGAGTTACATCACTGAAAGAAGTAATCGTTTCGGCTGCCAAAGTGGCCAATGTGCGTCGGGTGGCCATGGGGGTGGACAAGCTCAATATTACAACCATCAAAAAAATGCCTTCGGCTTTTGGAGAAGCAGATATTTTGCGTGCTGTTACTACCCTGCCCGGGGTGAAAACAGTGGGCGAAGCCAGCACGGGTTTCAACGTACGCGGCGGCTCGGCCGACCAAAACCTGATCCTTTTCAACGACGCTACTATTTTCAACCCGTCACACTTCTTCGGTTTTTTCTCTGCCTTCAACCCCGATGTAGTGAAAGATGTAGAGTTGTATAAAAGCAGCATTCCCGCTGAATATGGCGGTCGTCTTTCTTCGGTACTGGCCATCACCAGTAGAGAAGGCAACAAAAAAACCATTACCGGTTCTGCCGGCGTTGGCCCGGTAACCGCTCGCGCCACCGTTGAGGTACCGGTTATCAAAGACAAGATGTCGTTGATTGCCGGCGGTCGCGCCACTTATGCCAACTGGCTGCTGAACCTCTTGCCCGATGAATACAAAAACAGCAAGGCCAATTTTTACGATGGCAACCTGCTGTTACATTACCAGCCCAACAACAAAGACAATGTGCATATAACCGGCTACCTCAGCCAGGATAAATTCAAACTGAACAACGATACCTCCTACGGTTACAATAACCGAAACATTTCCGCCAAATGGAAACACAATTTCAGCAACAAGCTGATTGCTGAACTAACCACGGGTTACGACAGCTATTCATATAATACCGCCAGCGAAAAGCAGGGCATATATGATTATAATCTCCGGTTTGCCATTGGCCAGTTCAATGCCAAAACGGATTTCACCTGGTTTGTGCACCCCAAGCACACGCTCGATATGGGTTTGGGGTATATCCGCTATTCGCTCGATCCCGGCACCTATGAACCGGCCGACAAAAATTCATTGATTGTTGCCGATCGAATTCCAACCGAACAGGCGCGTGAAATGGCCGCTTATATTTCCGATCGCTGGAATATCAGTACCAATTTATCTGTGCAGGCAGGCATTCGTTACTCTTACTACAATTACCTCGGCCCTACCAGTGTAAATAATTATATCGGCGGACAACCAAAAACCACCGACAGCCAAACCGGCACCACCGAATTTGGCAAGGGAAAAACAGCATCCACCTATGGCGGTCCGGAGTTTCGCTTATCAGCCCGCTATAGCATCACCGGCGATTTCTCGGTAAAAGCCGGCTACAACTCGCAGCGCCAGTATATTCACATGTTGTCAAACACCACGGCCATTTCGCCCACCGATATTTGGAAACTGAGTGATCCGAATATTCGTCCGCAGTTCGGCCAACAGGTCTCCCTCGGCTTCTATAAAAACTTCAGCAATAACAGCATCGAAACTTCGGTTGAAGTGTATTATAAAAAGATCAACAACTACCTCGACTATCGCAGCGGTGCTTCCCTGATCATGAACCACCATATTGAAACCGATGTGATGGGCACACGCGGCAAAGCCTACGGCGCTGAATTCATGATCAAAAAACAAGCGGGCAAACTCAACGGTTGGGTCAGCTATACCTGGTCGCGTATCCTGTTGCAACAAGCAGATCCCAATGCCGGCGAAGTCATCAACGGTGGCCGTTTTTATCCCGCCAATTACGACAAACCACATGATGTAACAGCGGTTGGAAACTATAAATTCTCCCATCGATTTAGTATATCGATGAATGCCACGTATAGCACGGGGCGGCCTATTACCTTGCCGATTGGAAGGTTCTATTATGCCGGCGGACAAAGAGCGCTTTTCGGCGATCGCAACGGGCATCGTATTCCTGATTATTTCCGAATGGACTTCTCGATGAATATCGACGGCAACCATAAGGTTGACCAGAAATTTCACAACTCATGGACCATTGGCGTATATAATCTCACCGGCAGACACAACGCTTATTCGGTTTATTATGTCACAGAAAATGGCGTTATCAATGGATACAAGCTTGCCATCTTCGGCAGCGCCATTCCTTTCGTCAATTATAATATCCGTTTTTGATGAAAAAACTGATGATAACAAGTGCAATGCTTTGGTGCTGTTTAACGCTAACGGCACAAACACCTGCAACACCTGAACAATTGCGGCAGGGCTTTGACACCTGGCGCAAATACAATTACACGGAGAAAACATTTGTTCAAACCGATAAGCAAGACTACCTGGCCGGCGAATTAATTTGGTGGAGTTTCTTTTGCGTAAACAGCAGTTCACTGCAACCCAGCGGTTTAAGTAAAATCGGTTATGTAGAAATACTTGATGCCAGCGGCCGACCGGTATTACAAGGCAAAACAGCGCTGGACCTGGGACTGGGCCGGGGTTCCTTTTTTGTTCCTGTTTCTTTGGGCACGGGCAGTTATGAACTTCGTGCTTATACAAAATGGATGCGCAACAATGACAGCCGTTATTTTTTCCGCAAAAAAATCCAAATCATCAATCCATTCCGGGCAGTGCAAGCGCCGGTAGCCCTTAACCACAACCGGTTTACCATCCTGGCGCGCCCCGAAGCGGGCAAACTTATTTCGGGTGTGCCTACCCGTGTGGCGCTGTTGTTGGAAGGCCCGGCAGATAATAAGTCGACCAAGGGCTGGTTACTGAATGAAAAAGGCGATAGCATTCAATCACTCGAAACCAACCAGTATGGCCTCGGCATCGTGCGCTTCACCCCCATTGCGGCGCAGCAATACAGTATAACGTTGACGCTCCCCGATGGCAGTAGCAGTAAAGCATCGTTACCAACAGTGCAAACCGATGGCGCTGGTCTTAGCGCATTGGCCAATAACAACGGCGGATGGCAGGTGGAAGTTACAGGCAACCTGGCGGGAAAAACCGCTTATCTGTTTTTGCAAAACCGGCAGGCGGTACAAATGATTCAAACCGTGAACAATACCATGGGTTCACTAACCATTCCTGCAACTGTATTGGGTGAAGGCATTAACCAGTTGAGTTTGGTCGACAACAACGGACAAGTACTCGCCGAGCGTCTTTTATACCAGCAACCGAAAGCAAGTGCCATTCAGGTTAACAACCTCGCAGCAACTTATCGCAAACGCCAGGAAGTAACGATCCAGGCCGGTGGATTGCCCGCTTTCAAAAATGGCGGTCGATATACCATCGCTGTCAACAAAGAAACAGTCCTCGATAAAACCACGGCCATTGATATGCAAACATGGTGGTGGCTGGGCGCCGACCTAAGCTTTACCAGCAACCTGCTTCAGCAATTGCCGCTACATGACGCGGCACAATTAGAACCGCTCCTATTATTAAGTGAAGGCCGGCCCTTTGCCCTCGGTGTGCCAGCGGCGCCTGCCTATTCGCCTGAATACGACGGCCAACAATTAACCGTGAAGTTATCAGACGCAGCAACGGGTCGTGTGGCTGATTCAATTCCACTACAACTGGCCATTACCGGTGGCAAGCCCCAGTATTACATGACCACCAGTAATAGAGACGGCATCTGTCATTTTGATATACATGATTTTTATGGCAACGGCACCCTGGTGTTTCGGGTCGACAAAGCCGTTAAATCAGGCTATAAATTTGAACCTGAATACAGCTTTGCGCCTTCAACCCTTTTGCCCACCGAGCCAGTTACAACGGCCCTTCCCGCATCGCTGGCTACTGATTTAACGGCAGCCAGTTTTGCCTTGCAGGTAAGAAACCAATACACGGCTGATAGCCTTAATTTTTTTACGCCGCCTATGCTCGACAGCCTTTCGTTTTACGGCAAAGCGGCAAACAGTTATATGCTCGACAAATTTGTTCGGTTTACGACCATTGAAGAAGTGCTGCGCGAATATGTGCTGGAAGTTGCCGTGCGCTTTCGCGATGGTAAACCACAATTGTTTATGATCGACCAAACCAACCGTGGTTTATACAGCTCCGAGCCGCTGATATTGGTAGACGGCATTCCCTGTTCAGGTGCACAGGCGCTGGCACTTGATCCACTGAAAATAATGCGGCTCGATGTGGTTGACCACCGCTATGTTTTCGGTGATTATTTATACGATGGTGTAGTGAGTTTTGTGAGTTATGACGGCAGTGGCCTGGAGATGCTGAAGATACCCGATGCAGGGATTTTTGAGATGGAAGGATTGCAAATAGACCGGCAGTTTCATTCGGTTAACCACGGCATCGACAAGGAAGAAAACGAACGTATTCCCGATTACCGGAGTTTGCTGTATTGGCAAACCACCGAAGCCGATAAAAATGGCAACAGCAGATTTTCCTTTTATACAGGCGATATCCCGGGTCGTTATAAGGTGACGATTGAAGGCACCGATCACCAGGGACATAGCGGTAAAACCGTACAATACTTTGAAATAATTGACAAGTGATGAAAAAGAATGCAGTGATTGTTTTCGTGTTGGTTTGTTTTGCAGCCGGTTTCGGTTGTAAAGACAAATACGATCCACCTATTATTACACCCCAAACCGGTTATTTGGTGGTGGAAGGTTTTATTAACGGGAATGGCCCCACTGAAATAAAACTTTCCCATACCGTGCAACTGGAAGACAGCAGCGATGTAAAAATACAATCTGGTGCAACGGTGGTGGTGGAGGGCGAAGACGGCAGCAATTTTCAACTGTATGAAACCAGCTCTGGCGCCTATACTGCCGAGAGCTTGCCGCTGAACCCAAACACCGCTTATCGCCTGCATATCTATAGCAATGGCAGTGAGTACCAATCGGCATACGCTAAAAAAATAGCCACGCCTAACATTGAAGCCATGCCCTTTGCGCGCGCCGACGACGGTGTACACATTCGCGTGCAGGCTGAAGACCCCACCAACAGTACGATTTATTATACCTGGACCTATTCCGAAACCTGGGAAATTGTTTCGCGCTATTCTGTGTACCTCGAATACACCCATGATTCGAACGGAGATATTTCTGGCGTCGCAGACCTGCCACCGGGTAACAGTCCCGATACCACTGAAAGCCATTGCTGGCGAACAGAATTTTCTTCCCAAATACTTACTGCTTCCAACCTTAAGTTATCAAAAGACCGGCTCGACAAAGAAATCATGTACATCCCGAATGGCTCGATCAAACTCGACGAGCGCTATTCCATCAAAATAAATTTGCATGGATGCTCGGCGGCCGGTTATGATTTCCTGCAACGCATGGCTAAAAACAACGAGCAGTTGGGCTCTATTTTCGATGCCCAGCCCAGCGAATTGAATGGCAACCTTACTTGCGTAAGCAATCCCGACGAAAAAGTGATCGGCTTTGTAGAAGTAGCCGATGGCCAGGAAAAAAGAATTTTTATTCGCCGACAAGATATTGGTGGCTGGAATTACAATCCAAATTGCGAGCAGTTAACCAAACCCAATAATGTTGACACCCTCAAAGCCTGGGGCGGTGCTTACGCGCCATTGATGTACACCGATCCCTTTAAAACGAGCATAATTATGGGCAATAACCTCTGCAGTTATTGCACATTGCAGGGAATACACCTTCGACCTGATTTTTGGTAGAATAATATAGTAGCCTCAAAATAGAAAGGCCGCCACCGAACCGCAGATGGCTTTGACCAACATTAATCCGTCGATTCTCGTGTAATAATAAATCAACGGTCGCCTTTTACGCAGCGACCAGGCTGCCAATAGCAGCAACAAAAACGGTATAACGTTGACGGCTATACGCAGCGGATTAAAATGACGGTTCACCCCGTAAATAACCAGGGCTGCCAAACCGCCGATTATCATGGGCATCAATATACCGAAGATGGTTTTTCGCAAGCCGTATTTAACCACATAGGTTTTAATATCACCTGAATGATCGGCTGCATAATCTTTCACATCAAACATGATGCATAGCAGCGACACAAAAAGAAAGTTTTTGATAAACAGAAACAGGTCGAAAAAATCAAATACATGCTCCTGCCCCTTTACAATAGAATGGAGTAGCACCGGGTAGATGGTAACGGCGCCTGCCCAGGTGAAACCAATTAAATAGGGCTTCAGCCAGCCCACTTTCCGCAGGTTGAAGGCCGTTGGAAATATGCTCAACCCATAATAGAGTGCCGCCACCAGCGGAAAAACAACCACCAGGAAACTATTCATCCACGACAAATGCATGGCCCGGTAGCCATAATGATACAGAAACACGCTCGACCCGATGGCCAACGCAATGGTATAGATAATCTGTGTATTCCTGACCAGGATATAATGCCGCTGGTACCATTGTGTACGCGGGTTGGCTGAATACCCTTTGACCCGGCGAACATAGGGGTAGGAATAAAACAAGACGGTGCCGATAAACAACATCGCATAGAACGACAGGCTGTTCAGCGATTGTCCCTGCTGTAACGAAGCCTCTATGGCCAGCGCCACCGCGCAAATGCCATAGAAATAGTTACCGAAAAAGAAAAATGCTGTTAATCCTTTCATGCAACACGAAAATAAGCCGCGATGGCTTAATCGTGCTTACGCAGTTTAAGGCGTTGTAACACCATTTGGCCAATCAGTTGCCCTTTTTCATTGCCGATATCGCAGGCGCGCTGAAAATGGATACCGCCGTACACGCGCGACTGTGCCGCTTCTTTCGCTGCCTGTCGTACCGAAACAAAATCCCGGGGTGCAATACCAAACTCTGTTTCAGAGGTATCGCGATAAGGGATGCTGTCTTTTAAATAGTACGCGATGGTTTCGGCGGCGGCGGCAGAAATCACCGCATGGCCGCTGCTATACTCCGGAAATGGCGGTGTTTGCAAGTAAGGCCGCCAGTCGGGGTCCACATACTGGTTAATGGCTGTTTCGGGCCTGATATAATTACTTCTGTATTTTTCATCCCAGCAACTGATAAAGGCATCGAACAGGGCAATGCCTGCCACCGTATACGCTGCCACCGTTGCTGAAAAATCTTTGTTCAGTTTCTGTGCCAGTATGCCGGTGATATTCATCCAGTGACCAGCGGGCGAAAACTTTTTGGTGCCATACATCACGTGGCCACTCACATTCAGGCGAAAGGGGTTATCGTCCCAAAAATCAGCCATGTGTTTTTGTTCAGGCGTCAGGCTATCGACCAGGTTCTTCACTTCCATCAACGCGATGAAGAAAGGGCTTTTCTTATCGTTGGGTTCAAATTTCGGCGGACGAACAGGTACAAATTGCGAAGCCGAATCGAGCACCAGGGTTCTGATCTCCATCCAATGTGGCTCAACACCCTGGCCGTACATGGGGGGTGTGGGTACCCATCGCCCCGGCTCCTGCGTTACGGTGTATTTGGGCGCTGAGCGTGTTTGAGCATAGTTGTCTTTCTTGCTCCAGGCGAGAATACTATCGGCCACCAGGTTGGCATAAGCCACGCTGGCCTCAAAAAGCGCTTTGGGCATGCCCGCTTCCAATATGGTGTCTTTCAATTGTTCTACATATATATCCATACTGCCTTCGGGAAAAGTAACCGCATTACCCACTTTACAAAAAGCAAGCATACTGGCGAAAGGATAATCGACCGGCGCACTGGCCTTGGGCATGGGTGGCAGGTGTTTGATCTGCCCGCTCAACGAATTGTAATTGGAATCGCCCGCAGCAATCACTTCATAGGCCGCAATATTTGCATACGCATAATTGCGGGAAGCGACCATCGGCGGAAAATTATTTTCCATCACAATATCATTCAGTTTCTTCACCGTTTTTGAATACATAAACGGGTTTTGCGAAACCAGTTTGTAATTTTTCGGTTTACAGGAAAACAGCGTCAACAGTGGCAGCAATACAACTGCCCAGCGAATAGGCTTCATATCTACAGTGGGGATTTTTAGGAGCGCATGCTGGCGCGAAGTGGTCAGCAGGTAAAGGGCTAAGATGGTTCCATAACTACCGCCGCGTTCAATCCATTCTAACAGGGGCCAGGCGGGATAAAACAATTCAGTGCCCATTTTCCAAATAAACAATAGGAGGAGTACCCAGCGGATGGGACGCAACAATACCAGCGCAGCGGCAATGACTTCAAATATGCCCACTGCTTTTGCTACTGCTACGGGGTTGGTGAAACCCAGCGAGGCATATTGGTCTAAGAGGCTTTTTTTCTCCATCAGGTTTAACCAGCCATGCCCCAGGAGCAGGAAAAACACAATCCATTGCAGGCTGTTGCGCAGCAAGTTTTCGGGATAAGCAACCTGGTAAGGCCTTATTCTATCCAACCAGTACGACCTGATAACGGCTTGCGCCCGGGAAAGCAGCAGGAAAGCAAACGGTGCCCCAAAATTGCCGGCCCGCTCAATAAACTCAGCAAAGGGTTCGTGCGAGAGGGGGCGCAACAGGGCGGTAAAAATGCTCCAGAACACCAACCAGGCGGCGATGATCCGCATCGGCCGAAAAAGAAAAACGATACCACATAGAATATCAAATCCACCTACCCAGGGCATCAGGCGGTACGACCAGTCGGTTCCAATGCCAAATACGCCGAAATAATTACACCAGACCTGCTTGGTAACGATGCCGAAAGCACCATGTCCGACCAGGCACATAACAATGGCCAGTCGTAATACATAATGCAGGGCAACAGACCGGTTTTTTTCAGCGGGCATTCCAGCGGTGTTGTGATGAGGGAGCAATTTAAGGAAAAATACAAAGTAGGCAGGGTGACCTGGATCAGTATGCCTGGTCGCCAAAATGCCCCGGTTCGTCGCAGGCTGGTATTTCTGGTAAAACGGCTGAACTAGTTTAGCAGTAAGGTTATTAATATTTGAAAAAACGCCGGGCAGTGTCTACTGTCGGGCTTTTTTTATGCTATTCGGATCGCAGGCTTTTAATCGGGTTGGCGCGGGCGGCCCGGATGGTTTGGATACTGACGGTTACCAGCGTAATCAACAGGGCACCGAGCATGGCCGTTACAAAAATCCACCAATCGAGGCGGGTGCGATAATCGTAGTTCTGCAACCAACGGGTCATGGCCCACCAGGCCAGGGGGATGGCAATGGCGCAGGCAATCAGCACCAGCACCATGAATTCCTGCGAAAGCAGTTTCCACAATTGCGGAATAGAAGCGCCCAATACCTTGCGCACGCCGATTTCTTTGGTGCGTTGTTCGGCAACAAAAGAAGCCAGGCCAAACAAACCCAAACAGGAGATCAACACGGCCAGGGTCGCAAACCAGTTGGCGAGTTTGCCGATGCGTTCTTCGTCGCCAAATTTCTTTTTGAAACTTTCATCCACAAAACGCATTTCAAAGGCGCTGGATGGATCAAATTTTTCCAAAGCCGATTCGATGGCATGCACCGATTCGCTGGTGCTTTTGTCAGGATGCAGTCGAAAGGTCAATACGCTTTCATCTTCCTTCGATAAATGATACAACATGGCGCGTACTGGTTGATAAGGCGACTCTACCAACATATTTTCCACCACACCTATTACACGATGGGGAACACTGTCCCATACCAATATTGATCCCACCGGTTCTTTAAATCCAATGAATTTGGCCGCAGTTTCATTCAGGATAAAGGCTGTGGTATCGGTGCCGTAATCGCGCGAAAAATCGCGTCCCTCTTTGATCTTCCAGCCAATCACTTTGCCGAAATCATAGGATACCTGGTTATTGGGAAAATCGACTGATTGGTTGGGGTCCTTCCCTTCCCAACTAAAACCGCCATTGGTGTTCCATACTTCCGTTGCCGGACTACCCGACTCGGCCATTTCTGTTATCACTTTGGCCTGTTGCAATTCATTGCGCAATGCATCAAACTTTTCGTGCAACATTTTATTGGACAATACCCACACCAATCCATTCTTTTCATAGCCGATGGGCCGGTTGCGGGCGTGCTCGATTTGGCGGTACACGATGATGGTGCCAATGATCAGCATGACTGATACCGAAAACTGCAACACCACCAGCACCCGCCGGGGAATGGCCGCAAAGCGACCGGTACGCAGGGTGCCTTTCAACACCTGCACCGGGTTAAAGGAAGAGAGATACAAAGCGGGATAGCTGCCGGCCACCAAACCGGTAAATAAGCAAGTGCCCAGCAAGGCCAGCCAAAACAACGGTGCGCCCAGTGGCAATGCGATTTTTTTATCGGCCAGGGTATTGAATGGCGGTAACAATAATAACACCAGCAATACCGACAACAAGGCGGCCAGCAGCACAACGGCCAGCGACTCACAATAGAATTGAAAAATCAATTGTCGCCGCTCGGAGCCGATGGCTTTGCGCACGCCCACCTCCCGCGCTCTTTTTTCCGACCGCGCAGTACTGAGGTTCATAAAATTGATACAGGCCAACAGTAACACAAAGAGGCCTACAATGCCAAACAACCATACATATTGGATATTGCCGCCCGTGTTCACGCCATCTTTGAATTCGCCGTACAAGTGCCATTTAGACATCGGGTGCAGAAACACTTCAAACTTGCCTCTTTTTTCGGCAGCGCTCACCCGGTCTTGTTTTACATTGATAATACGCTTGTTCACTTTATCGATATCGGCACTGGGTGCCAGTTCGGCGTAAACCTGGGTAAAATTGCTGCCCCAGGGGTTGGTCATCTGCTTGATCCAGGGATTGTCTATATAATACAATTCCCAGGGAACAATATAAGTGAGTTCGCGAAAGCTGGTATTGTAGGGCAGGTCTTTGTACACGCCGCTTACGTTGAGGTCAAATTTATTGTCGAATCGCAGGGTCTTGCCCACGGGATTTTCTTTGCCGAAAAAAGCTTCGGCTACCGACGATGACAACAAAATAGAATACGTATTGTCGAGCGCCCGCTTATCGCCCGCCGTCAATTCCAGGCCCAGCATTTCGATGATGCCCGGCTCGATAAAGGAGCCCGTTTTCAACAACTTTTTGGTGCCCTGCGACAATGTATGCGAGTTGTTCCACGACGACTGCAATACATGTTTAAAATCGCTGCCATATTTGTCGCGGATTTCCTGACCAATGACGGCCGGCATCGAAAAATGCGCATTTTTCTTGCCATTATAGGTTTGGTTCTGCATTACCCGCACAATGCGGTCGTAGTGGCCATGGTATTTGTCGAACGACAACTCGTCCCAAATCCAAAGCCCGATCAAAATGGTAACGGCCAACCCAATGGCGAGTCCGCCGATATTAATGGCACTATACCCTCGGTTTTTGAGCAGGTTTCGAAAAGCGATTTTGAAATAATTCAACAGCATCTGGCAGGTTTGCGTTTTATACACCAACCAGGTGCCAATATAGAAAGCGGATAACAATCAATGGATTAAGCATTTCAAGCGGCAGGCGGGTGTCCGGTTTTGGTACAATCACTGTTCGCGCCCGCACATTAACAGGAATGTTTTATTTTGAGACGCAAAACCGGGGGAATAGATGACAATTAAGCGACAACATGACAAAATAGACTGGAAAAGAGTGTATAACCCCAGGAATTTTCTACAGATACTGATCGGTGTTTGCCTGGCCGTACTGGCCATGAAAGGTTTTATGATACCCAATCTTTTCATGGATGGCGGCATCACGGGTATTTCAATTCTTTTTCATGAGATCTTTCACATCAATATCAGCCTGCTGATCATTTCCTTGAACGTATTATTTATTTATCTCGGCTATCGCAGCATTGGTAAAACTTTTGCCGTCCAAACCACGGTAGCGGTATTGTTGTTATCGCTGGGCCTGCTTTTTGTCGACATCCCCTCCATTACCCACGACAAGTTGCTGATTGCGATTTTCGGCGGGGTATTGATGGGCGTTGGGGTGGGATTGGTGATCAGGGGCGGCGGGGTGATTGATGGTGCCGAAGTGGTGGCGGTGTTTGCGCGACGAAGAAGTAGTTTCTCCAGTAGCGAAATCATCCTGTTGTTCAACACCATCATTTTTGCCATAGCTGCTTTTCAGTTGGGTATTGAAACGGCCATGTACTCGCTGATTACTTATTTCACTGCAACCCGTGCCACGAATTATGTGGTAGATGGCATTGAAGAATTTACGGCCCTCAACATCATCAGCGCCAAAGAAGAAGAGGTGAAGTCGTTGTTGGTAAATGAGTTTGGCAAAGGCATTACGGTGTACAAAGGAGAGCGCGGTTACCTGCCTGGCAGCTTCGATATCAAAACCGATTGCCAGATCATTGTTACCATTATCACCCGGTTGGAAATAAAACAATTGCAGGACGCCATCCGCGACCTCGACCCCAAAGCTTTTATGTTCGTGCAGAGCATTAAAGAAGCTGCCGGTGGAATCTTAAAAGAAAAAGCACATGCGGCTTGATGCAACCATCGCCATGATCATCTGCAGCTACCTGATGCGAAGGGCTAAGCTGGGGCAGATTGATCAAAAATGGCTGTCGTTCTTTCAGATACGGTTCTATGTTGCCATCGGCATTATTGCTGTAGGTTTTCTGGCCGAATCATATGCAAACACCATCATTCAATTGGCCGGCCTGGCCTTATTGGTGCACATTGCCTGGACCCTGTACAAAGACGATACGTTTAAAGCCATGCGTTGGATCGTGTGGGCGATCATTCCCTATGTGGTCGCTTCGGCGGTGGCATTGGTGATCCGCTTTGTCACCCCCAAATTTTACGAGAACTGGGGGGATTATATCGAAAGCGCGGTGTTTTGCACCATTGGCTGGGGCTTCTTTATGTGGCTGTACAGTCGAAAGGAAAGAAAAGCCCTTGAAGAAGAGCGCGAAAAACTAAGAAGGAAGGAAGAAGAAGTGCGAACCAGCGAAATCATGCAGCGACAACTGGAAATCCAGGTATCGCAAAGAACCGAAGCGTTGCAACAACAAAAAGAAGAATTGGAAAAAACCCTCGATGAATTGAAATCAACACAGGCCCAGTTGATACAATCGGAGAAAATGGCATCACTAGGCGAACTGACAGCCGGCATCGCTCACGAAATTCAGAACCCGCTCAATTTCGTTACCAATTTTTCTGATGTATCGGCCGAGCTTATTGATGAAATGATCGTGGAGCTCGATAACAACAATCCGGAAGAAGCCAAATTAATTGCGGTTGATTTAAAAAGCAACCTCGATAAAATTTTGCACCACGGCAAAAGAGCCGACGGCATTGTTAAGGGCATGTTGCAGCATAGCCGGAACAGCAGCGGCCAGAAAGAACCCACCGATGTGAATCAACTGGCCGATGAATACCTGCGCCTGGCTTATCACGGACTGCGCGCCAAAGACAAAACCTTTAATGCCAGCATGCACACCGATTTTCAAAATGACCTGCCGCTTATTACCGTGGTGCCGCAGGACATCGGTCGTGTGTTGCTGAACCTGATCACCAATGCCTTTCACGCTGTCAGTGAAAAAAAGAAAAAAGAGCAGGAAGCGGGTCGGGCTTTTGAACCGGCCGTGAGTGTAGGCACCAAAAAGCGAAGAAACGATTTGATCATAAGTATTACCGATAACGGCAATGGCGTACCTGCCGACCTGGTGGATAAAATTTTCCAGCCCTTCTTCACTACCAAACCAACCGGGCAGGGAACAGGATTGGGGTTGTCGCTCAGTTATGATATTGTCAAAGCACACGGTGGCGAACTGACCATTGCCAATGAGCCGGGCATCGGCGCCAGTTTTGTGATTCGCTTACCTTATCAACCCAGTTAAATGAAAATACTTGTTGTAGACGACGAAAGAGATATACAAATGCTTTTTGAGCAACGGTTCCGGAAAGAAATTCGCCAGGGCGATATGTCGTTCGCGTTTGCTTTTTCGGGCGAAGAGGCGTTGCAATACCTTGATGCGCATCCGCAGGAAGCCGTATTGATTTTGTCAGACATCAATATGCCGGGTATGAGCGGCCTGGAACTGTTGGGTGAAATCAAAGAACACCATTATGTGCCGCCACCCATCGTGATGATGATCACAGCTTACAGCGACGACGACAATTACAACAAAGCCTTCAGTTTGGGAGCCGATGATTTTCTGACCAAGCCCCTCGATTTCAACCTGCTCAAAGAAAAACTTAAACAAATCGGTCATGTCTAAAATATTGGTAGTCGACGACGAGGCCGATCTGCAATCATTGATCCGCCAACGGTTTCGGCAAAAAATACGCGAAAAGAAATACGATTTCCTGTTTGCACTAAATGGTCGCGAGGCCCTGGAAGTTGTGCAAGACAACCCCGATATTGATATGGTGCTGAGCGATATCAATATGCCCGAAATGGACGGGCTCACCTTGTTGAGCAAACTGAATGAAAGCCATCCGCTGATCAAGTCGGTGATTGTATCGGCCTATGGCGATATGGAAAATATCAGGGCGGCCATGAACCGCGGCGCTTTCGATTTTGTGACCAAGCCCGTGAATTTTGAAGACCTCTCCGTTACCATGGAGAAAACACTGCTGTATGCCAAACAAATTCGCGATACCCTCGATGCGGTGAAGGAGAACAATATACTTCGCATGTATGTAGATGAAAACGTATTGCGCTTTATGGGTGGGCAGGAATTTGAAAAGACCTTGCTGGTGAATGAAACAGTAGAGGCAACAGTGGCCTTTATAGATATCTGTGGCTTTACGCGCATCAGTGAAACCGCCAATGCCGATTCGGTAGTGCGACTGCTGAACCGGTATTTTGATGTGATGGTCAAAGAGATTATCCGCCAGGGCGGCTATGTAGATAAGTTCATTGGTGATGCCATCATGGCGGTATTCAAAGGCGATTATCACCTCGATCGGGCGGTTGATGCCAGTCTCGGTGCCCGCAACGAAATCATGAAACTACCCACCGATCCGGCAGTGCCTGATTTTGTGCCCCGGGTATCGATTGGCATCAATTGCGGCGAAATGATTTCCGGCAATATTGGCTCGGCATCCTTGCGCAGACTGGACTTTACCATGATTGGTGATACTGTCAATACAGCGCAGCGATTGCAAGCGGCCGCTACCGAAAACCAGGTATTGATCAGTGAACTGGCCTGGCAGCAGATCAAAGATTCTTTTCGCTGCAAGGCCGTGGGTGAAATGAAACTGAAAAACAAGTCTAACCCCGTGATGACTTACGAAGTGCTTGATTGATGGCCACCTTATTCGCAATAAACCAACAAGGCATGAAACGATTCACTATTTTCATTGGCTTCTTACTGCTTGTTTCCGCAACTGTTACCGCGCAACGTTCTTCTACAGGAAGAAAGATCAAGCAGATCATGAAAGAATACAAAGCCGTTGGGCTGGCGGTGGCGGTTGTAAAAGACAATGAGTTGCTGTATGTAAAATCGTTCGGGAAAAAGAACCTGCAGACCGGCGAAAAATTACGCACCAACGACCTGTTTCGAATTGCATCGATATCCAAGTCGTTTTCGGCCACCAGCATCATGCAATTGGTGGAAGCGGGCAAACTCAGCCTCGATGCCGATATGTCTGACCTGGTTGGCTTCAAGATCAGGAATCCGAAATACCCCGATGTACCGATCACCCTTCGCATGTGTCTTTCGCATACATCCAGCATCAACGACAGCCAGGGTTATTTTACCCTCGATGCCATCAATCCGGCAAAAAATCCCCAGGCCGATAGTTGTTATAACGACTATGCACCAGGCAAAGGTTACCAGTACTGCAACCTCAATTTCAATATGATTGGCACCATCATCGAAAAAACCAGTGGTGAGCGTTTTGATCGGTATGTGCAACAACATATTTTAGCGCCGTTGAAATTGTATGGTGGTTATTGGGTCGACGGGCTCGATTCGAGTTTGCTGACGCCTTTGTACGACTATGATTCGGTGAAAGGATTCACGGTGGCAGAGAATGCTTATAATCCCCGGCGGGCAGAAATCGAAGCCTATGTAATGGGCTATAGCACGCCGGTGTTTTCGCCCACTGGCGGCATGAAAATAGCGGCGGTTGACCTTGCCCGTTATATGACCATGCACATGAATTATGGAGAGAGCCATGGGGTTCACATTATCAGTGAAAAAAGTGCGCGGGAAATGCAGACGCCCTTGTCGCCCGAGGAGAACTATGGCTTCGCCTTGTTGAAAACCGACACCTATATTCCCGGCAAAACTATGATTGGTCATACCGGTTCAGCCTATGGACTTTATAGCAATATGTTTTTTCAGCCCGAAGAAAAATGGGGGATCGTATTGATTACCAATGGTTGTGTGCCAGCGCGACATGGCGATTATATAGACCTGCTCACCAAAACAGCCAACCTGCTGTATGAGCGCCTGGTTAAAAAGTAACCGGGCGGCGGCGATTTTAGGCGGCGATCGCAATTACAACAAAATGACTAGTTTTCTTTTTTTACATTGCAGGCCAAGGCCATCCTGGTAAGGCTTTCAATGTATGCCCAAATACCAACTTTTTACTAAAAATACGCGCGTCTGTAAACAGCGCATACTTCGCCAAAGCGTCCATACAGGTGCTAGTCTTGTTGTTTTATTGCTGTTTCAGTGCTGCTGTTATGCGCAAACCGAATTGACAGGTACGGCCTATAATAAACTGACCGACTCCATGTTACCCGGTGTCAATATCTGGAACCTCAGCAAGGGCAAAGGGGGCGTGGCCAATTCAAGAGGCCAATACCATATCGATGCCGGTGAAAATGATAAGATCATCTTTTCCCACCAGGGTTATCGGAATGATACAGTCGTGGTTGAATTCAGTCACCTGAAACTCGGCTACAACCCAAACATGACGATGGCACAGCAAACACTGGAAGCCGTTTATGTAGATGAAGCCTATTACAAACGCGATTCCATCCAACGGCGGCTCGATAACAAAGAGATCTATGACATGTCTGAAAAAAAACTGGTCAGCCGCAGCGGCCCCACCGATGGGGTTGGGGTAGCCATTAGTCCCGGGTCTTTCTTCTCCAAAAAGAACCAGGAATTAAAGAAGACCAAAGAACGACTGGAAGAAGAAGAAGAACAGGCCTATGTTGATTTTCGATTCAGTGAATCGTGGGTGGCATACCTGACCAAATTAAAAGGCCAGGACCTGCGGGATTTCATGTTTAGTTATCGTCCTTCCTACAAATTTTGCAGGAAGAACGATAAGTTGAAAATGCAGAAATACATCATGACCAAGTTGGAAGAATACCATGCCGGTAAACGCAAAACCAGTTAGGTTGCTTCCATTTGATTTTAACCCAGCATCTTTTTGAGATAGTTATAACTGTTCGTTACATTTTGCAAGGGCTGCGGTGCCGCATCCTGTTCTACAAATACATATTCCATTCCCGATTCTTTGGCGTGTTCGAATATGCGTTTGAAATCGACGATACCCGCGCCTACTTCCGTTGGCTGTTGGGTTAGTTTGTCGATATCTTTCACGTGCCAGGCAGGGAAGCGGCCACGATGCATGTTGAATAGTTCTACCGGGTCTTGTTTGGCAACGGTAGCCCAGGCGAGATCCAGTTCCATTTTCACCAGGTTCTTATCGGTGTTGTTGAGTATATAGTCGAACGGTCGTACTCCATCGACCGTTTCAAATTCAGTGGCGTGGTTGTGGTAGGCAAATTGTACCCCGTTTTTCATACAGGCCTCCCCTGCTTTGCTAAATACATCCACCGCTGTTTTGATTTCATCGAGCGTACCAACGGGCATACTGGAGCAGACCAGAAAACTGATACCCCCTTCAGCCGCTTCATCGGCCAATTGCTGGTAATTCTCTTTGAGGTTGGTCATCTTCGGCTTGTTCTTCATCTGTTCGGCAAAATGCTGAATGCGCGCAGAGTCTTCTGCTGTTTTGGCCATCTTCAAGATTTGATCGATCGAGAAAGGTGCACCGATCACATGGGCTGACCGCCAGCGAAGGCCAAGCTCTTTCATCATGGCCGACAATTGTTTCGGCGTGAAGCCGTAATAGTTGCCTTTTTGGTAATCGGCTGTTTCTATTTCGGTGTACCCGATGGCAGCCACTTTTTGCAGGGTGCCCCGGGTGTCTTCGATCATTAAATTACCGAGGGTAAATAGCTGCAAACCCAACGGTGGTTTTTTGGGAGCTGGGTTGAAAACAGCAGCGGCCTGACCGAGCTGCGGCAATACCAGGCCGGCCAGGGCCAGCGATGAGGATTGTTGTAAAAATTTTCGTCTGTTAAACATGGTAGCAGTTTTAGTATCGATGAGTTGAATGGTTGGGCGTCGTTTTTATTTAGTAGACGTTGTGGTTATTTAACAGGCGTTGTGCTGTTTTTAAAATGGATGGCCGATACCTGCATAATGGGCTCTTTGGCCTTTGCCTTTTCTTTTTTAAACACAAAATAAATGGTATGCTTGCCGGTGGTGGGACTGATCGTTGCAATGGCATGGGTCGACAACAATGCCTGCAACAATTCCATGGAGAAAGCAGGTTGTTTTTTCTTGGTATCTACTTTTTTTCCACCAGGTTTGCCGGCAGCCGGCTTGGCTTTGTTCTTGCCGCCGCCCATTTCCATGATGCGTGCGTAGTCGATCGGTTTGGATTCGACCATCGCCGTTTGGCCAATCAGTTTACCATCGGGCGCGTCGAGGTGCACTTCAATCACGCCCCCTACTGCACCACTGCTGGGTGTTGCCTGCACCAGTAATTCAATCTCTTTGATATCTTGTAAGTCGATATCACGGTAACCGATATACGCATTGTTGCCCAGTAGCGAAAACGAAACAAAAGGCGTTGTCAGTAATTCGGTGTTTTTTTGTTCATCTGCTTTTTTCGGATCAACCGATGCACTGCGAAGGGCCACAATAGATTCGGATGAGATGGGTGGCACGCCGTTGGCGCCTTTGTCTTTGTACGCAGCGCGCAACAGGTAACCACCGAGGCCGTTTTCACCTACCGGCACGGTCGGCACAAAACTTCCTTGCAGCGGAATTTGTTTTTCAACAGCCGGTTTTTGGGTGAAGGCAAGAATATATTTCACTATCGTTTCTGCTTCCTGTTGGGTGATGGTCGGATGTGCGGCCATGGCATGTTCACCCCAAACGCCGGAACCGCCTTCTATTACTTTTTGCGCCAATCTTTCTACTGCCTGCGGATCGGTTTTGTATCGCGCCGACACGGCCATGAAACTAGGGCCTACCGAAGCCTTATCAGGCAGGTGACAGGATTTGCAATCACTGGCATTCATCAGGTATTGGCCCGCAGCAAAACCAGTTCGTTCATCAGCAGAGCGATGGTGCTGGGCAATTTCGATCGGATCAAAACCTTGTGGTATGTAATCGAAATTAAGCGCGAGCAAGGCCGGTGCGATGGTACCTGCTGCAACCGATCCGTCTTCTTTGTCACTCACTGCAATTGAATAGTCGATCGGCTGGCCGGGAAAGAAAAATGTTCGGTTGCCTTTCAGCAAGCTCACGGCTACCGTGGGTGGTTCATTACCGGCTGTTAAGGCAATCGTCTTGCTGTTCTTCTCGCCTTTGGTATCAGTAACGGTTAATACGGCTTTATACACGCCGGGTTTGTCGAGGGTGATGGCAGCTTCGGGACCCGACAAAGTTTTATCCAATCCGTTGCCGGTGACTGTCCATTCGTAGCGCAATTTGCCTTCATCGTAGGGGTCGTGATCAGTGGTTCCTTTCGACGAAAGATGCACAGTTAGCGGGGTGGCGCCATCGGTTTTATCGGCTGTGGCTTCTACGCCCGGTTTTCGATTGCCGCCATTGTATTCGATACGCACAAGTGCCGAATTGGTATTGCCTTTGAACCAAGCCGTTCCATACTCCAGAAAATAAAGATCACCATCGGGATTAAATTGCATGTCGATCACACTGCTGAAGTTCTGGTCAGGCAGGATGCGTTCCATCGATTGGTAATTGCCTTCGGCGTCCATACTGATCGCCATCAGCCAACCGCGCATGAAATCGCTGATCAACCATTTGTTTTCGAAGTAAGCAGGCCATGGGCGAATTGCATTTTTAAAATCGGCTTCGTGAAACACCGGTCCACCGAGCGCACTGCGGCCGGCACTGCCCAGCAGCGGAAAACTATCGGATGGCCCGTAGGGATACCAGATAAACGCCTTCTGTGGTGGGGGTAGTTCTTTTAATCCGTTGTTATTCGGCGAATTGTTTACCGGATGCTCGGGGTTGAATTTCTCCCCATAAATACTATCGGCATAATTGTACTTGGTATAGGCCTTGTTATCGCCGATAAAATAAGGCCAGCCAAAATTGCCTGCCTTGCGAGCCTGGTTGAATTCATCATAACCACGCGGCCCCCAGATCGAATCAACCGACGCATCAGGACCCACTTCGCCCCAATACACAAATCCTGTTTTACTATCTACCGAAACACGCCAGGGATTTCGGTTGCCCATGACAAAAATTTCAGGTCTTGTTTTATCGGTGCCTTTGGCAAACAGGTTGCCATCGGGAATGGAATAACTGCCATCATCGTCGGGATGAATGCGTAAAATTTTACCACGGAGGTCGTTGGTATTGCCGGCACCGCGTTGGTCGTCCCAGCTGCTGCGCCCGGGGCGTTCATCGTAAGAAGAAGTACCCGAAGCGGGGTTGGCCGTGTTGTTACCCACCGTCAGGTATAGGTTGCCTTGTACATCGAAAGCCATGCCGCCACCGGTATGACAGCAGACCTCGCGTTGGGTGGGCACTTCCATCACGATTTTTTTGGTGGAAGCGTACAGCGAATCATTGTGCAATTCCCACCTGGCCAGCACGTGTTTGGCATCGGTGGGATCGGCGTAGTACATGTAAATCCAATGGTTCTTGGCAAAAGCCGGATGCGCCACGATGCCCATCAGTCCTTCTTCCGCTTCACTCACCGCGCCTTCTTTGCTGGTGTATTTTGTGTTAACCGGGATGAGGGCGATGGTTTTTACCTCATTTGTTTTTGTATTTACCGATTTCAAGGCCCCTTTTCGTTCTACGATCAGCACCCGGTTGTCGGGTACAAAGGTCATGGCCATCGGTTCATTAAATCCCTCGGTTAATACAACTTTGGTAAAACGATTGTCTTCAGGTCGCTCGCTGGATTCCTTCACCGCCGGTTGCGTACAGGAAAACAGCCAAACGGCGCTGGTAAGCAACGCCAGCCGGCACCCGCGGCTGCGGGAAAAGAAGGGCATAAGCATGTTAGAATGGTTAGATTCTAAAATAAGCTTTTTGTAAGCATTGTAAGCTTCTGGAATTGGGTAAAATATCGGGTGCTTATACCAAAGAACAGCCTTGTGTCAAAGTACAATTCAGTGTATTTTACTGGAAACTTGTGCTCGTGGATTTTGATTTCGAAAAACTTTACCAGGATTATAATAATGTGCAATTATTGGAAATTATTGAGCACCCTGAACAATACCAACCGAAAGCGGTTGAAGCAGCAAAAAACATCATTGCCATTCGAAACCCCGATGAGCAGGAAGTGATGGTTGCCAGGCAACATTTTTCTGCAGCACCAGAAATCGGTTTTTGGACCTTGCGATTTCATTGGATCAGGCGACAGTTTCAGACCTATTTCCTACCCATTGTAACCCCAGAAGAAGAATTTCAACCAACCAACTGGTTCAAAGCCGTAATAGGGATATATATAATTCTTGTTCTGTTCAGGACCTTTTCATTTTTCAAGCTGCTGTGGTATTATCTACGTTGTTCGTCCTGTCAATGGGACTTGGGCATGTCGATAAGCATGGTGGAATTGGCGACATTATTGACAACCCTTCTGTTGCTAAGAAAAAGGCATCCCTGGGCCTGGAAGCTCCTATTTGGCTACAATTTGATCGTCATTGTTACCGGTGCATTCAATCTCTTTTATACCGTTCAAGTATCGGGTATTCCATCGAGTTATTATGTAGGCACTTTGGTCGTCATGACCATCAGACTCTACTTCGCCTGGTTTCTGTGGCAGTACGAAGTGGCCGGCTTTTTCGGCATATTATCAAACGACCACAAAAAAGACACGCTGGTGGTAGCAACGATCATGGCTGTAGCCATATTATTTGTCGTTAAGTATTTGGGCTAGTCCACCATCAAACTAGTTACGCAAACAAAAAAGCCCACCAAATCTGCATTGGGGGCTTTTTAAAATGAGTTATCTTTTTACTCTGCGGTGAGGGAGGGATTCGAACCCTCGGTACAAGTTTAAGCTCGTACAACGGTTTAGCAAACCGGCCCTTTCGGCCACTCAGGCACCTCACCGTAACCCAGCATCCTGTGCGGGGAGGGCAAAATTAAGAACAAAAACGAATAAAAGCAAAAGTTTAAGGACTACCCACACTAAAAAAGCAACCTGCCGAACAGCAAGTTGCTTTTATATCTTTTGGTTTTACTATCTATTTTAAAACAGCCCTCTCAGCGACCCTTACACCTTACATCCAAAACCTTAAACAGCGGTCACGGTCACAGCGCTGCTAATTGCACTTTCTGCTGCAGCTCCATCACATTTTCCCGGAACACATTATCGGTGTCCATCAGGTCTTTAACGGTTTGGCAGGAGTGAATCACGGTGGTATGGTCGCGGCCACCAAAATGTTCGCCAATCGTCTTCAGGCTGTTTTTGGTGAACGACTTGGCCAGGTACATGGTAATTTGCCGGGCTTGTACGATTTCGCGCTTGCGTGTTTTTTGCAACAGCTTATCGTACGATACGTCGAAATAATCACACACCATTTTCTGGATGGCATCGATCGTGATTTCCTTCGACGAGGTTTTCACAAAGTTACGGAGTACCTTCTTCGCCAAATCAAGGTCTATTTCCCTACGATTAAGCGAAGATTGTGCCAACAACGATATCATCGCACCTTCCAGTTCGCGCACATTGCTGTTGATATTGTAGGCCAGGTATTTAACCACTTCTTTGGGCATCTCCAGGCCATCATTCTTCATCTTACGCTCCAAAATCTCAATACGGGTTTCGTATTCAGGCACCTGCAGGTCGGCACTCAAGCCCCAGCGGAAACGGCTCAGCAAACGCTCCTGTACCCCTTCCAGGTCTTTCGGCGCTTTGTCAGACGTCAATATCAGTTGCTTGCCACTCTGGTGCAAGTGATTGAAAATGGCGAAGAACGCATCCTGCGATTTTTCGGCACGGTTAAAGAATTGCACATCATCAATGATGAGCACATCAATCAGTTGATAAAAATGGATGAAATCATTGATCGCGTTGTTGCGGCTGTGATCCACAAACTGGTTGATGAACTTTTCCGAACTCACATACAATACGACTTTGTTTGCATGCAGTCGCTTCACCTCATTACCAATTGCCTGTGCCAGGTGGGTTTTTCCCAAACCTACACCACCATAAATCACCAATGGGTTGAATGAATTCGCACCAGGTTTCTCGGCGACGGTTTTTCCCGCCCGGCGAGCAACGCGATTCGAATCACCTTCCACATAGGTATCAAAGGTGTAAATAGGATTGAGCTGCGGATCTATCTGCATTTTCTTCAACCCCGGAATCACAAACGGATTCTTTACCGGATTGTTGATCACCAGCGGAAAATCCATCTCATTGTTAGAATAAGTCTTGTAACCCTGGGCCGGAACGTCCATGGTCAAAGGCTTGTTCTTATGATTTCCGCTGTCTACCATAATGCGATATTCCAATTGTGCGTCTTTACCCAACACCCGACGCAGGGTTTTTGCCAGCAGGCTTACATAATGTTCTTCGAGGTACTCATAAAAAAACTGACTGGGTACCTGAATCACCAAAATATTGGTTTTGAGTTCTACGGGGCGGATTGGTTCAAACCAAGTTTTAAAATGCTGCCACTCAACGATATCCTTAATGATCTCTAGACAACTGTTCCAGACTGTATCTAAGGTTTTGGTCATTAAATCGTTCAGTTTAACAGTGTGATTTCTCTGTGTAAAAAAATATCGTGGGAGGGCGAATATCAAATAAAACTCTGGAAAAAAAAATTTTGTTAACTGGATTTTTTGCCAATCAAAACGCTTTGTGATGCTTCCAGATTTTTATCCTTATTCGACGAAAAAACATAGTCTAAACGGCCAAGAATGATGCCAGCCCATCCCACCTGGTTCACTATAACATCCCGGCCCAATTTGTTGCGATAAGCGAGCGGCTTGTCAAAAAAAGTATGCGTGTGCCCGCCGATGATCAGGTCAATATTGGCCGACTCGGCCGCAAATACTTCGTCACTTACTTTCGCCGGCTCTTTGTACTTAAAACCGAGGTGTGAGAGGCAAATGACCATATCACAGCCCTGCTTTTTCTTTAGGTCATCGGCCACGCGGTTCGCCGCTACAATCGGGTCGAGATACTGGGTAGCGCCGTACAAATTTTCCGGTACCAAACCCTTCATCTCTATGCCCACGCCGGTGATCCCAATTTTTAATTTTCCTTTCTTCAATATGGTGTACGGAATTGTCTTGTGCTCTAAAGGTGTTCCGGTAAAATCGTAGTTGCACAACAGCACCGGAAAATTTGCATGCTGCAACTGTGTGGCAAAATTATCCATCCCCGCATCAAAATCGTGATTGCCCATGGTGCAAGCATCATAGCCCAGCATAGTCATCGCTTTCATCTCGGGCTCGCCTTTGTAAAAATTAAAAAACGGTGTGCCCTGAAAGATATCGCCTGCATCGAGTAAAACTACGTGACCGCCTTCGGCGCGGATGGCTTCAATGGCTTTGGCCCGCGCCGCAACACCAGCCAATCCCTGGTTGCGACTACCATCCATCGGAAAAGGTTCCAGTCGACTGTGTACATCATTGGTATGCAAGATCGTCAGTCGCTGATCGCGGGCTTCCGCGGCCATCGCCTGTTGCAACAAGGCATCGCCTGTCAATACGGCACCTGTTGCCAGCGTGGAACGTTTTATAAAACCTCGCCTATTGAGCATTGCTTACCCTGTTTTCAATTTTTGCCTGCAACTTCTCGCCTCTTGCTGTCAGTATGGAAAAATAATGGATCAATCCATCCCGAACAAGAAAGCCCTTGTTTTCTTGCGGAATCGTTTGCAGCATATAGCTATCATCCCCGCCATTGGCCACATAATCCGCATTCGCAATGGTGTACGTACGTTGCAAATCTAGTGGCTCACCAGCAACCAATACCTGAGTGGCCTTGTTATCTTTTATGACAAAACTCAGTCCCTTCACCGGCCATCCGCCGCGCGCGGCGATATTATCAAGAAAAACTTGCAAAACTTTTCCGCTCACTTGTTGCAGCACCAACTGGTTGTCGAATGGCATCATTTCAAAAACCGTATTCAAGCTCACCGGCCCCGCGGGCAATTGGTTCAGCCGGATGCCACCATAATTCACGAAAGCCGCATCAATCTTTTTCCCAAACACCCGTTCCGCTTCGTAAAAGCTGGCATCAGCCATCAAATTACCCAGTGTACTTTCGGGCAATTTTTTGTCCAGGTTGATGGCAGCTACCGCAATAATTTTTTCCATCACTTTGTTTACGCTGTCGCCATACGGCTTTATCATTGCCACCAGGGCCGCATCTTGCGGGGCATTCTGTTGTATACGGAATTGTTCGTACTGGAGTGATTTGGCCTGGTAATGTGTTTTGCAACCTGCTGAAAAAAAAGCAAACACCACACTGGCAGCAAGAAGAACAGAAATAGGTCGGAAGGCTGTCATACTGCGAAAAGGTACACAAAAATAAGCAGGCTTTCGCAACAAATGCCTGGCTTACCTTTGGCGCGATCATGCAAAAAAAGATTACGCTGCAAGTTAGTCCCGCCGATGCGGCCGATCCCGTTGTGCTGCAATCGCTGATAGCGGCGGCCCTCGGTGAAAAGCCTTCGGCGATCACTGGTTACCAACTGCTCAAGCGTTCGATCGATGCCCGCAGCCACGCTGTCAAGATCAACCTCACCCTTCAAGCTGGTGTCAAAGAAACATTTGTTGAACAAGCACTGCCGGTGATTGATTATCCGGATGTGCGAAAGGCGAAACACCGGGTGGTGATTGCGGGTGCGGGACCCTGCGGACTCTTTGCAGCGCTTCGCCTGATGGAAGCGGGTATCCGGCCGATTGTGCTTGAACGCGGCAAAGATGTGCGTGCGCGGCGGCGCGACCTGGCGATATTGAACAAAGAAGGTATTGTTGATCCGGAGAGCAATTACTGCTTTGGTGAAGGCGGCGCGGGCACTTACAGCGATGGCAAACTCTATACCCGATCGAACAAACGCGGCAGCATTGATAAGATTTTGAATTTGTTTGTGCAGTTCGGCGCCGACCGCGCTATTTGCATAGATGCGCATCCGCATATTGGTACCAATAAATTGCCGCAAATCATCACCGCCATGCGACAGCAGATACTCGATGCCGGCGGTGAATTTCATTTCAGGGAAAAAGTCAATAAATACATCATCGAAAAAGGTCGATTCAAAGCCGTACTAACGGCCACGGGTAACCGATTTGATGGCGATGCGCTGGTGCTCGCTACCGGCCACAGTGCGCGCGATGTGTTTGAAAGCCTGCAGGCACAGGGCATATTGATCGAAGCAAAACCTTTTGCACTGGGCGTTCGCATCGAACATCCGCAACAACTGATCGACCATATTCAATACCACCAGCCGGTGCGTTCGGCTTTTTTACCGCCGGCTTCTTATAGCCTGGTGCAACAGGTAAACCACCGCGGTGTTTTTTCTTTTTGTATGTGCCCCGGGGGCATCATTGCACCGGCAGCCACGGCTCCCGGCGAACTGGTGGTGAATGGTTGGAGCCCTTCAAAAAGAAATAATCCTTATGCCAATTCAGGTATGGTAGTAACGGTGGAAGAAAAAGACTACTTGAATAAACAGGGTGCTTTATCGGCCATGCATTTCCAGCAATCGGTTGAACAGAAAGCTTTTGTTGCCGGTGGCGGCAAGTTGGTGGCGCCAGCACTGCGAATGACCGATTTTGTAAACCGACAAGTATCGGGCAGCTTACCCGATTGTTCTTACTTGCCGGGTGTACAGGCTGCTCCGCTATGGGAAGTTTTGCCGCCCTTCATTTATAAAAGCCTGTCTGAAGGATTTAATGCCTTTGGAAAAAAAATGAAAGGCTACCTTAGTCGCGAAGCCATTGTTGTTGCGACTGAATCGCGCACGTCTTCGCCCGTGCGTATTCCCCGTGATCCCGAAACCTATGAACACCCCCAGGTGAAGGGGTTGTATCCTGCGGGTGAAGGCGCGGGTTATGCGGGCGGTATCGTGAGCGCAGCGATGGACGGCGAGAAACTGGCAGCAACAATTGCGGCGGTTTTGCAGAAAAAATAAACACCCTTTGTAATAACCAGACGGGAAATTCATCTAAATAAACCATATTCATTTAAAATACAGCGAATGGCTTTACTCGAGGTTCAACAGTTGAAGAAGTACTACGCAACTCAGAAGGCGGTAGACGATATTAGTTTTAGCATCGACGCCGGACAAATATTCGGGCTACTCGGTCCGAATGGCGCGGGCAAAACCACCCTGCTTCGCATGATCACCGGCATTTTTTATCCCGATGAAGGCCAAATTATTTTCGAAGGAAAACCGTTTGAGCCGGAGAAAGATATTTTGCGCATCGGCTATATGCCCGAAGAGCGCGGTCTGTACAAAAAAATGAAAATTGGCGATCAGGCCATTTATCTCGCGCAGTTAAAGGGGATGTCGCGCGCAGATGCACTCGAAAAAGTCAAGTATTGGTTTGAGAAATTTGGCATGCAGAGTTGGTGGAGCAAAAAAGTGGAAGACCTGAGCAAGGGCATGCAGCAGAAATTACAGTTCGTCACCACCGTATTGCATGAACCCAGCCTGATCATATTGGATGAGCCTTTCAGCGGACTCGACCCAGTCAATGCCAACCTGATCAAGGAAGAGATTTATTCGCTGGCGCAAAAAGGTTGTACTATTATTTTCAGCACCCATCGCATGGAACAGGTAGAAGAAATCTGCGATAAAATTGTGCTGGTAAACAAAGGCAAAAAAATTCTTGATGGTGACGTGGCTGGTGTAAAAGAAAAGTTTAAGGAACATAAATACAGTCTACTCTCCGATGGGTTGGGTGTATTGCCTGCCTCCGCAGCGTATACGGTGCTGCATACCGACGGGCCGGCTTCTACCATCCAACTGAATGGCGACCATAGTACCAATGCTGTATTGGGTGAACTCATCGCCCGGGGCGTAACCATCAAAGGCTTTTCGGAGATACTGCCTTCACTAAACGAAATATTTATCCGGCTGGTGCACGATCAACAAAGCACTACCCGTAGTTTTCAAAACATACAAGCTTAATACCATCCGATGAACAAGATATTGGTGATCATGCGACGGGAGTTTTTGAGTCGCGTTCAGAAAAAAACATTCCTGATTTCAACCATACTGCTGCCGCTTTTTATTTTCGGTTTTTATGCGTTGATTATTTATTTCAGCGTCAAAGGGAACGACAACCTGGTTATTGCCATTGCCGACCCGTCGAGCCGACTGGAAGGAAGGATAGAAAGCAATGCCAGCCTGAAGTTTAACTTCCTCCGCGAAACCGACAAAGACAAGATGGACCTGCTGCTGAAAGAAAAAGCCTTTGATGGTTATATCATGGTGCCAGCTGCGTTTAGCGGTGCCAAAACCGATAGCCTGTTGTTGGTCAGTCAATCGAGCATTGGTCTTATCACCAAAGAACAAATTCAGGATCGCATCAACAAGGGTTTGGAAAAAATGCGTGTACAGTCGTTGCTCGCGCCAGGTGTAACGGCGGCCCAGCTTGATAGCACACACGCCGATGTATCGTTGGTAGTGTCAAAAGCAGGCAAGAGTGGAAGTACCGGTTTCGCCTATGCACTCGGCTTTATTTGTGGCATCCTCATTTATATGATGCTCTTTATTTACGGCGCCATGGTGATGCGCGGGGTGATGGAAGAAAAAACCAGTCGCATTGCCGAAGTCATTGTTAGTAGCGTCAAACCCTTTCAACTGATGATGGGAAAAATTTTTGGCATTGGCGCAGTAGGCCTGGTACAGTTTCTAATTTGGGGCATCCTGATGACATTTTTACAATTATTGCTTCCACTCATTTTTCCCGGTATGCTCGACCAGGCGGCTTCCATGCCGGCCGGCGATATCGCTGGCAATATGTCTACCCATTCGCCGCAGGCAAATGCCATGCGCGAAATCATGCAGAATATGCAAAACGTGAACATGCCGCTGATCATCACCTGCTTCTTCGGCTATTTCCTGGGCGGCTATTTGATGTATTCCTCTTTGTTCGCCGCAGTGGGCAGTACGGTGAACGAAGACCCGCAAGATGCGCAGCAACTGATGTTGCCCATCACCATGCCGATTATCTTTTCGTTTGTGATCATGACCCAGGCCATCAACAATCCAGATGGCGGGCTCGCGCTCTTCGGCAGCCTCTTCCCGCTCTCCTCGCCCATCGTGATGATGGCGCGATTGCCCTATGGCGTACCTGGTTGGCAGATACTGTTGAGTTTCGCTTTCTTGGTAATCGGTTTCGTTGGCACCACCTGGCTGGCCGCGCGTATTTACCGCACCGGTATATTGATGTATGGAAAAAAACCAAGCTGGAAAGAAATGATGAAGTGGGCGATGAAATGAGTTAACGGCTTCAACGAATGGTTGAAGCCGTTTAATGCTTTTGGGAGATCTACATGTTGAACTTGTTCCGGTTGGTTTTTGGTAGGATGGATCAGGATTCAGGGGCGTTTTTCGAAGGATTGGATCAGTGCTGATTTCTACGCTTTCAAAGGATTCGGATGGTCTGCTGTTTCGAGGCTCTTTTCGGTGGATATCGGATTAGCTCGTTTGCTAATACAAAGATGTAAAATGCCTGCCCCTGTCGGAACTTTCTTCGATTACCGGCCGTCAACCTTCGATTTTCGGGAATTTCCACCCGATAGGTAACACCCGACGGGTGCAGCAAGCCGGTAAATGTTAAACTTGGCGAAAACCACCACCAGGGTTTTGCAATTACGAAACTCATCGTATATTTATTACGAAATAATTCGTAAATATTGTAACCATGATAGCCATTAACCAAACCCGCCGCAGGCTATTCGCCTGCCTGCCTCTAATCGGAATAGCTTTTTTAAGCATTAGTTGGCACGAGCCCTTTGTTCGCGGTGCCGGCTTGCTGGACGAATTGGCCGACACATCGCCAGTGGGCAATGACACCCTTCCGCGCCGTAGCCTCGACGACCAATTACTGGAGCTACGTCGCGCCAAAGAAAATCTTCGCCAGGAACTGTCCGGCAAAAACTGGGATCAAATTGAAGCCGACATGGAACGGGCCTTCGACCGAATCGATTTTGATGCCATTGGCCGCGACGTACAGCGATCGCTGTCGGGTTTAGACCGGCAAATGGAACAGTTGGGCAACCAGCACCTATTGGAACGAATACAGTACGACGACCTGGAAAAACAATTTAAAGCCGCTGAAAGGCAACTAAGGCGGGAGTTCAGGGACTATAACCTCGACGATAAACTCGATGCCGCCCGCGATGCCATGGTGGAGGCGCGCGACAAAATCGCCCGCCTGAACAAAGAAGACTTGGCACTGGATATGGCGAAACTCCGCGAGGAATTGAAAGCGCAATTGCAACAGCAATCTGCAAATATGGCTGATCAAAAAAGAAAAATGCGTCAGCAAATGGGCGACCAGCGCATCAACTTACGCAAGCACCTGGACGATGCAGCCTCTAGCATCGAAAAAACAGAAAAACAGATGGAAGGTTACAAAACCATGATCAGCGAATTGACCAAAGCCGGGTTGATCAAAGATGCCGATAACTATGAAATTGAATGTCGCCAGGGCACACTGTATATCGACGGCCAGGAGCAATCAGCCGCCATCAACAAAAAATACAGCAAATATTTTCCGGCAGAAAATACTCGAATCAGCAACCGGAAAGGCAATTGGAACTTGCGCAGCGGTCGAATCACCGATTAACGTTGTGAGTCGGGCCAGTCCCAGAACTTTTGCCTCCGTTCCAGTTGCGCCAACATTTTCACAATCCTACCAGCCCGGGTCTCGATCTTTTTTGACGCATAGACCCAATCGATATAATACTTCTTATTGCTATCGCTCAGGCCCACGAAAAATGCGTGGGCCCTGGGCGATAAGCGCAGTGAATCCCAAATTTCTTCCGGCACTTCAATGTCAGACGAATCGGGAAACAAGCGCACGCGCACCTGATCGCCTTCTTTTTTGCCAATGGCTTTTCGCAACACCTGGTTCAGCGGAAACACCATGCCGCCTTCCTTCATTGGAAGCAATTTGAATTGCTTCACCGCATAGTTATCGACGGTGCCCCTAATGCGCACCATACCGCCGCCCGATTTAAAATGATCAGGTATATCGTTCACTACCACGTAATGCCAGCCACCTTTATCCGGTTTCTTTTTGATCAGGAAGCTGCCATCAACAATTGGTTTCATAGGCGTAAAATAACAAAAACGGCCCCGCTTATCGCGAGGCCGTCAATACTTTTTAGACGATCTACATGTTGAACTTGTTCCGGTTTGTTTTCAAAGGATGGATCTGGTTGCTTTCACGGATAGGATGATCTGCTAATAAAGGCGCGGTTTTTAGGATTTTCGGATCTGTGGTTTCAAAGGATAAATGGTCGTGGTTCTACAGGATCAGGATTCAGGGGCGTTTTTCGAAGAATTGGATGGCTGATTTCTTTGGATTTCGAAGGATTGGATCGGTGCTGATTTCTACGCTTTCAAAGGATTCGGATGGTCTGCTGTTTCGAGGTCTTTTCGATGGATATCGGATTAGCTCGTTTGCTGATACAAAGATGTAAAATGCCCGCCCCTGCCGGAACTTTCTTCGATTACCGGCCACCAACCTTCGATTTTCGGGAAGAATCGGCCTATTTTTGCATTTCCTGTACAACAAAAATCGACCCCGTTCGATATAGAAGGGCATGAAACGATCGTATTTCCCTGTTTTTCCGGTGCTTATAAGCCTTGTATTCCTCCTGACCAGCTGTTTCGAGGTGGTGGAAAAGCTCGACCTGCACAGCAATGGCAGCGGCAATTTCCAATTCACCGTGAACATGAGTCGCAGCAAGACCAAGATTGCCTCTATTATGCAGATGAAAACGATCAATGGCCGACCCGTGCCAACCCGCGCGGAGATCGCGGCCAAGATTCGGGAAGTAGAAACAGCACTGCGAAACAGTCCCGGGATCAGCCAGGTGAGCAGCCAACTGGACCTCGACAATTTCATCGCCAGCGTGCGTTGCAATTTCGATAAAGTCGAGAACCTGAACCAGGCCATCCGCCAGGTAGCCGTAAAACAAAAAGCCAAAGCGGCCGATATCAAAGACAATTATAAATATGATGTTGCCACGGGCATATTCAGTAGACTGAATAATTTTTCGCTGAAGACGGAGTATGATAAAATGAAATCGGCGGACAAAGAAATTTTCCAGGATGCCGTTTACACCGGCATTATGCGTTTCGACAACCTTATTTCAACAACCAGTAACCCTGCTGCAAAAATAGCGGCCGACAAAAAAGCGGTGATGGTGAGAGAACAGGTGCTACCCATCGTTAACAATGCCAAAACCATCGCTAATACCATTACGCTTACAAAATAATCCCATGAAGAATATCTGCAGCTTATTGCTTGCCGCTTGTATGTCGCTCGCCGCTTTCGGCCAAAATGCCGCCACCCGCGTGCCCGACAATGCACCTCTTGTTATCAAATATGCAAGCGCCAATATGACGCGCGAACTGCCGTTGAAAAAGATCGACTCGTATGGTTTCATGCGACAGCAGGTATTTAAACTCATCGGGCTCGACAGCCTGTCGTCTCTCGAAAACACCGGTATCGATTTCAGCAAAGATTGCTGGCAATATTTTTTAATGGGTGATAGTGCCACTGGTTTTGTTACACTGCTGCCACTAAAAAACCAGCAGCAGTTTCTGCAGACTTTGTCGACTTCATTGAAAAAAGAACTAACGGCCACGAAAACCACCCCGTATCATTTTGTCACGCTCACTTCCAATACCTATTTGGGCTGGTCAGATCAGTTGGCAGTTTTGGTATATGCCGATCAGAAAAAGCCGATCGACTACTACAAGCCTTATGGCAGTGAGGTAGTGCTTGATTCAGTAGTAACGGGCACCTATCCGTCAGATAGTACGATGATTGAAGATATGGCTACAGCGGCGGCAGCCGAAGCCATTAGCGAAGCGGAACGGGTGTCCGATGAAGAAGCCGCCACGCCACCAGTTACTGTGAAGCGAACTACGGGCAAGAAATTCAATAACAAGAAAACAACTGCGACCAAACAAACGCCGGCAAAAAAGAAAAAGCAGTCGACAAAAAGCAAAAGCAAGAAAAAAGCAGCGGGCAAAAAGAAAACCGCTGCATCAAAGAAAACTGTTACCAAGCACCAACCAAAAGTTGTTCTGGACGACAGCATGATAGTGGAAGATATACGCATTGAAGAAGCAACCGATGAGATCAAAGATGAAGAGATGGCGCCGATTGTAGACAGTGCCTATGCCGAAAGCCCATACGAAAACGATGGCCTCGAAGACGAAAAAAATGCCAGTTGGTACCGCCTGCAAGATTCCCTGCTTCTCGTTAATCAATCTGCATTTGCCGACAGCCTGATCAATCGTGCTTTTACCAGCCAGCCAGGTATTGTAGGTAGCAGTCGATACCAGAAAGTAATAGATGCATCGGCCGATATCTCTTATTATATCAGTTACGATGATTTGTTCAGTGGACTCTGGGCGGCTTCACTGAGTGAGTTGTACAGATTTACCGGCTCTTTTGCAGCGGGAAAACCCAATAACATGACCGGCTATGTGTTGGGCGGCAATATGTACTTCGACAAAGACAAAGTAAGGCTGGAACAGAAAATGTTTACCGAAAATCCCGAGTTGGCAAAATGGACCCGTGCGATGTACGATAGCAAACAAAAGAAATCAATTGCTACTTATGTCAATCCCAATGATATCGCCTATTTCTCGGGCTCCATCAATACTGAAGCAACCAGTCATTATTATTATACATTCATGCGCAACTACATGGGCAGTGCAGGCTTAATGCCAAATGGCAAGGAAGCGGCTGATGCCATTGTTGACATGATTGAACTGGTGATCGACGAAAAAGCCATCGCAGAGTTGGTACCTGGCAATTTTGTTTTCGCATTACATAATATCGGCACGAAAAAAGTGAGCTATACTACCTACGACTACGACAGCGCTTTTAACCAGATCGAAATAAAGAAAGTAAAGGATGAAATGTCGCCCGATTTCAGCATCGTATTCGAAACACATAACCCGGCTTTTGTTTACAAATTGCTGAAACTGCCGGTGAAATACAGCCAGGACAGTGGCTTTGTTTACAAAGCGCACGACGGCTATTTCGAATGGATATTTGACGCCGAAAAAGACATTATCAACCATCTTTACCTGATTGTAAAAGGCGACCGGCTTGTTTTCACCACCTCGAAGGCCATGTTGGATCTTACTTTGAAAAACGGAACCATCAAGCTGCCCAAAGACCTGCGGAAAAAAATATTTGACAACAACTACAGCATGAAGCTCAATTCCAGCAAGCTGATCGAGCAGCTTAGTCGCGAGCTTAGCACCGGCAGTGCTGCCAAAATCAAAGACTACCTGCGCGATAACCTCGGTGATATGGAAATGAATAGTTACTACAAAGATGGCATGGTATATAGCAATGGCTATGTAGCGGTGAAAGGCAATCACAGCAATAGCCTGGAATTTTTCTTCAACCTGATCGATACCATCAACCGTATTTATGACGAAGAAAAACACACCATTGAAGTGGATGGGATTGAACTGGACAGTGATGCTACCCAAAAACAAACCGGCAACTAATTGAAGCGAAGAAGCAAGATATTTTTGTTGATCCTGGCCGCTGCATGTACAGCGGCCGGATTTTTTTTATTCTACACCAGCTTTGACGAACGAAAAGTACCGGCCGATGTTGACCAGGTGTTGGTCGTAGACATACACCGCATCCGAAATGAATTGATATGGGAATACCTGCAAACGCCGTCGCGCTGGAAAATTTCCTGGTCGGGTAGTCGCCGCAAAGAAATCAGTTTCGCCGACCTGGTGAAGTTCCCGGATTATGCATTCGTCTTCCACCGCAAAGACCAGCCCCTGGAAGCCTGGTACCTGCTATTGGATGCAAAAAAACCGGACAGTACTATCCGGCAATTGACTGCACTCGGCTTTGAAGCGATCAATAATGGCCCTGTTTACCATGCCGAGAAATGGGGCATTGATTGTCTGCTGGCCGGTGATCTACTGTTGTTGGGCAATGGACACTTGAAAAACAAAGACCTGTTGCAACAAACTGCCGCTTTGTTGTTCAACGAGAAGAAACACATCGCGCGCAAAGACCTTGAGAAATATTTCGATGCGTCCACCCATTTGCAGTGGACTTCTGCAGCGACGGCCTGGTATGTATCGGCGACTGGCACGGCGCGTTTCAACAAAACGGATGTTGATGCCGTTTTTACTATTAACACACGCGATAGTATAACTACGGCCTCCAACCCGTTCAGTGTATCCGCCAATGCCCTTGCCAGTGTTAGTTGGTCGCAACCTGGTGCTGAATTCGTTCATTATCTCGACAGTGGCAGAAAGGCTTCGGTATCGCGCTGGCTTAATTTCAATATTGATAGCTTGTTGATGGCGCCCATCAACCAATACAGGTTTGATCTGCAGCCTTTCCAAAGCAGGATAGACACGGCCATCACTTACGAATACGACGATGCTTTTAACCAGGTGGAAAAGAAAACACGCAACCAGGTGACCGAACCGGCTTTTTTATGGTTGCTCAGTGGATCAGGGGTGAATAATGTGTATCGATACTGGCAAGCCAATGGAAATATCGACAGCAATCTTGGTTTTTCACCTTCACCATTGGTTCGTTCACAAGCTGTGTTGAAGCGGGACGAGCAAATCAGCATCCAGTCGGTCAATTTTCAATCCAGTGCTGTGGCGCCTGCCGGTGATGGGTTGTTGGTAGGCGCTATTAGACCAGGTTTGCTGCCGGATTCTTTGTATACCTATTTGCCGGGCGGGCTGGTTACCGCTTTGCGGGAATGTAATTTGATTGATGTTAAGTTGGAGAAGAGATCGGCAAGGCGGTTGGAGTTGCGTCTCCACGCGTTAAGAAGAGATAGATGAGTTTATTCGGGTGAAGGGTTTGATGCTGTATTGGTACTTGTTTCGCGCAGAAAATGTGAAGAGAGATCGATGATTGTTTCCCGCAAACTCTTTTGTAATACGGTTTTAGGTTCACTAGCGCGTGCAGGCATTTTTTTTCTCGCAGAGCGCCCGGAGTAACAAAGCCCGCAAGCGTACCACCCGACGGGTAAAGGTAACTCGCCACGCGGCAGCAACCTTAAACCTTAAACTTTAAACCTTAAACATTCAGAACATTCCTTCCAGCAGGCGTATTCCCGCATGTTCGTAGTCCTCGGGCAGCAGGTCTTGTTGGGTGCGCACATCGAGTTGGAGCATTTCGCCGGTTTTAAGTTTCACGGCGTCTTTGCGAATGAAGCGATAGCCTTTTTTGTCAAATATGATCGACATGTTTCCTGCCGGTAGTTGGCGGATTTGGAAATAGCCCGCGGCATCAGTGGCACCTGATTTCAGGATTGACTTGCCCGACAAGGCTGATACCGTTACGCCCGCCAGAGGCTTTCCGGTTTTGGCATCGCGCACATAGCCATGTACCACCGCTTCTTTCTTATACCGCGCAGAGTCTCCCTGGTTGGCCCGAACTGCCAGGGTCAGTAGCAGCGCAGCTATAACAGTCATGCCTAAACGAAAACTTTTCATAAAAAAATTTTATCGGTTGATAAATGGCTCTGCGACGGCCCGGGCAAATTCGTTCTTAAAGCCCTGCATGATGTCGGTAGCAGGCAACAAGTCTTTGACAATACAACTTACCTGTCCAATTTCAAGTTCGCCGTTTTCCAAATCGCCTTCAAACATACCCTTTTTGGCCCGCGCACGTCCCAACAGTTCTTTCAATTCATCGATCGAGGCGCCTTTTGCTTCGGCCATGGCCACCTGCTGGTAAAACGGATTTTTCAGCAACCGCACCGGAACCAATTTTTTCATACTTAGTTGCGTATCCCCCTCATCGGCGTTTAGCACGGCTGCTTTGAAAAGCGCATGACAGCTTGCTTCCTCACTGGCCACGAAACGGGTGCCCACTTGCACCCCATCCGCGCCCAATACCATGGCTGCCATCATCTGTCGACCGGTTGCAATACCACCCGCAGCGATTACCGGAATTTGTACGGCCCGTCGAACCGCTGGCACCAGTACCAGGGTGGTGGTTTCCTCCCGGCCATTGTGTCCGCCGGCTTCAAAGCCTTCCGCCACCACCGCATCGCAACCCGCCTCTTCGGCCTTGCGGGCAAACTTGCTGCTGCTCACCACATGCACCACCAGGATATTTTTTTCTTTCAAAATGCGCGTCCAGGTAGTGGGGTTGCCTGCAGAAGTAAAAACAATCTTCACCCCTTCTTCCACAATGATATCCATGAGTTGTTCGATGGCCGGATACAGCAAGGGAACATTCACGCCAAAAGGTTTGTCAGTAGCTGCCTGACAGCGTCGAATATGCTCTTTTAAAACATCGGGGTACATACTGCCGGCGCCCAACAAACCCAATCCGCCTGCATTACTAACGGCGCTGGCTAAACGCCAACCACTGGCCCACACCATGCCTGCTTGTACAAGCGGGAAATCAATTCCGAAAAGCTGTGTAATACGATTGGTAGCAAACAAGGGCTGCGTTTTAAGTGGTGTGCATCAACCATGTCAAATGTAAAAAATCAACGCCAGCTTTTACGCTACCCTTTGAAACTACCTTCGACCCAAATCAATTTCGGTGTTATCGCCAATATTAAGGCTACGGCTCTCGCCGCGTACACCCGCATCGGTACCAATCAGGGAGCGGGTCAATACAATGTCTTTGAGATCTGAAAAAGCGCCGATGATAGAATCTTTGATGATGGAATCGGTAATGGTAACCGATTCGCCGATGGCCACATTCGGGCCAATGATACTGTTGGCGATATCACACCCCTTCGCGATGCTAACGGGAGGCACAATGATGGTGTTCTCGAATTGGTGGTCTTCGGCAATCGACTGCCCCATTTTTCGCAACAGGGTCGCATTGCTTTCGAGCAGGGTTTCTTTCTTACCACAATCGAACCAGTTCAACACTTTGAACGAACGAAGCACTGCCCCTCGCGAAATCATGCATTCCAGCGCATCGGTCAGGTTGTATTCGCCGTAAGAAGTATGGTTTTGGCGGATATTATCTTCAAGGCATTCCAGCATCACGCCGGTTTCGCGGATTTTATAAATGCCCACCAGCGCCATATTGCTCTTGGGAATCTGCGGCTTCTCCACCACGCGGGTGATCTGCCCATCGTCGTTGATTTCTGCCACCCCGAAATCGCGGGGGTCATCCACCCTTTTTACCCCCAACAAAGATTCGGGATTCTCCAGCACCGCTTTTACGTCGTATTCGCAGATGCTATCGCCCAATACAATAATGATTTCGTCGTGTCGTATCAGGTCGCGCGTGAGCCAGATGGCGTGTCCGATGCCATGCCGCTCGTTCTGCTGCACAAAATGGGTTTGCAGGTGGGGGTATTTTTCGCGCACAAAATCCTGGATTTTGTCGCCCATATACCCGATTATAAAAATAAACTCCTGTACACCGGCTTCGGCGAGTTGGTCAATGAGTATGCTGAGGATGGTTTTGCCAGCCAACGGAATCAGTGCCTTGGGTTGGGTGTAGGTGTGTGGACGCAGTTTGGTGCCGGCACCTGCTACCGGAATGATCGCTTTCATCGACCCGAAAATACCTATTTTTGCGGCAAATTTTACAAAGCATGCAACAAGATACCGTTGTCTTTTCGCTGATACGCAAGGAACTGGAACGCCAAAGGCATGGCATTGAGCTCATCGCCTCCGAAAACTTCACTTCTTTACCGGTGATCCAGGCCATGGGCAGTGTGCTGACCAATAAGTATGCGGAGGGATATCCCGGCCGTCGCTATTATGGTGGTTGTGAAATCGTTGACCAGGTAGAGCAACTGGCCATCGACCGCATCAAGCAGGCTTTCGACTGCGAATATGCCAACGTGCAACCGCATAGTGGCGCCCAGGCGAATGCGGCCCTGCTGCTGGCCATACTGCAACCGGGCGATACCATCCTCGGGCTCGACCTGTCGATGGGTGGTCACCTTACTCATGGCTCGGCGGTGAACTTCAGCGGAAAACTCTATAACCCGGTTTTTTACGGTGTGGTCAAAGAAACCGGTCTGGTTGATTATGACATGCTCGAAAAACAGGCGCGTGAACACAAACCCAAAGTGATCATCTGCGGCGCATCGGCCTATAGCCGCGATTGGGATTATGCACGCATTCGCAAAGTGGCCGACGAAATCGGCGCTTTTGTTTGGTGCGATATGGCGCATCCCGCGGGACTGATCGCCAAAGGCCTGCTGGCCTCGCCCTTTGATCATTGTCATTTTGTTACTTCTACTACCCATAAAACACTGCGTGGCCCCCGCGGTGGCATTATCTTGATGAAGAAGGATTTTGAAAATCCTTTCGGATTGAAAGACCCCAAGGGCAATACCCGCCTGATGAGCAACCTGCTCGACCTGGCGGTGTTTCCCGGCATCCAGGGCGGTCCGCTGGAGCATGTCATCGCCGCCAAAGCCGTGGCTTTTGGTGAATTGCTGAGCGATGAATACACTGCTTATGCCCGGCAAATTGTTGAGAACGCCCAGGCAATGTCTTCGGCGCTGGTGAGCCGTGGCTATAAGATCATCAGCGACGGTACCGATAACCACTTGATGCTGATCGACCTGCGCAACAAAGACATCAGTGGTAAAAAAGCAGAACAGGTATTGGGCAAGGCCGATATCACGCTAAACAAAAACATGGTACCTTTCGACGACAAATCGGCCTTTGTTACTTCGGGCATTCGCGTGGGAGTACCGGCCATCACCACCCGTGGCATGAAAGTGCAACACATGGAATTTGTGGTCGACGCCATTGATCGCGTATTGATGAACGCCGATGATGAAGGGCTGATTGGCAAAGTGCGCGGCGAGGTAAATGCCTTTATGGAACAGTTTCCGTTGTACCCTGAACTGGGGTAAACCATTTAAAGACGATAGCATGATTCAACGTATTCAAACCCTTTGGTTCGCGATGGCGGCTATTTGTGGTTTCGCGATGGCGAAAGTGCCGCTGTTTTCAGCCCTGTTAACAGATGGTAGTCGCCGTAGCTACCTGGCTTCCGAAAGCCTGCTCAGCTTTGCGCTGATTATTGGTATCGCCTGTTTGAGCACGGTAGCGATTTTTCTGTTCAAGAACCGGCCCACCCAATACAAAATGGCCTGGATTGGGTTGTTGTTGTCGCTGGTTGTGATTGGCTTACAGGTGATGTCGGTGGAAAATTTCAAAAAGTCGATCACCATGCAACAAGGCACCTACCAGTGGGGCGGCCTGCTGCCCATCGCGATGGTGATCTTTCTTTTCCTGGCCAGCCAGGGCGTGCGAAAAGACGAAAAACTGATCAAGAGCCTCGACCGTTTGCGCTGATTTTTTTACCCGTCGGGTTGCACCCGTCGGGTAGTACCCGACGGGTAAATCACAAATTCTTCCCGGTTACACTTTTTTTCTCCTTTATAATGTCGGCGGGTTTGCCGGCAAAGACCAGGCTGCCGCCGCCATCGCCCGCTTCGGGGCCGAGGTCAATCAGCCAGTCGGCGCTTTTGATGACATCCGTATTGTGTTCAATCACCAAAATCGAGTGCCCCTGGTCAATCAAGGCATTGAAAGATGTCAGTAATTTTTTGATGTCGTTGAAATGTAGTCCCGTAGTTGGTTCGTCGAAGATGAAGAGAATATGGCCCTGGGCGCGCCCCTTGCCCAGAAAAGAAGCGAGTTTCACGCGCTGCGCCTCGCCACCCGACAGCGTATCTGACGATTGCCCCAGTTTTACATATCCCAGGCCCACATCACTCAGCGCTTTGATTTTATTCACCACATCTTTTTCATTCCTGAAAAATTCGAGCGCATCATCCACGCTCATCTCCAATATGTCAAAGATGTTTTTTTCGTTGTAGGTTACCTCCAGCACTTCTTCTTTGAAACGTTTGCCTTGACATACTTCGCAGGTCAAATGCACATCGGCAAGAAACTGCATTTCCACAATTTGTTCGCCCTCGCCCTTGCAGGCATCGCAACGGCCGCCATCTACGTTGAAGGAAAAATGTTTGGGTTGAAAGCCACGCATTTTTGACAGGGGTTGCGAAGCATAGAGATCCCGAATTTCGTCCCAGGCTTTGATATAAGTAACCGGGTTGCTGCGCGATGATTTGCCAATCGGGTTTTGATCAACCAATTCAATTTGGGTGATGAAATCGATATCGCCTTCGATGGACTGGTGTAACCCCGCCTTATCCGTGCCTTCGCCCTTGATCTTCATCAACGCGGGATACAAAATCTGTTTAACCAAAGTGGTCTTACCACTGCCACTCACGCCACTCACCACCGTCAGCACACCCAGCGGAAATTCGACATCAATGTTTTTTAGGTTGTTCTGCCGTGCACCTTTCACTGTAACCGATCGCTTCCAGGAACGAATTTTGGCCGGGGGATCAATGCGCAATTTGCCGGACAGGTATTTGCCCGTCAGGCTGTCCTTATTGGCCAAAATGGCGTCATAGTCGCCTTCTGCCACCACTTCACCGCCGAGGTGGCTGGCCAGCGGCCCCATGTCAATGATGTGATCCGCTTCGCGCATCATGCCTTCATCGTGTTCCACCACTACCACCGTATTGCCGAGATCACGCAGGTTTTTTAGCACGCGAATCAATCGCGCCGTATCGCGGGCATGCAAGCCGATTGACGGCTCATCTAATATGTACAGTGAATTAGTGAGGTTCGATCCCAAACTGCGGGTGAGTTGAATGCGCTGGCTTTCGCCGCCACTGAGCGAATTGGCGAGCCGCGATAGGGTCAGGTAACCCAGGCCCACATCCATCAACGTAGCGATGCGGGTTTCGATCTCGATCAATATCCGCTTGGCTACCGTACGGTCATATTCGCTCAAGTCCAGGTGTTGGAACCAGGTTTGCAAATCGCGCACAGGCATTTCGCATAGTTCACCAATATGCTTACCACCTACTTTCACATACAGCGCTTCCTTGCGCAAGCGATAGCCTTCGCAATCGGGGCAGGTAGTACGACCGCGATAGCGCGCCAACAACACGCGGTACTGCACTTTGTATAAGTTCTGCTCCACCTCTTTGAAGAAATCGTTGATGCCGAGTGCCGACCCCGCGCCTTGCCAGAGTTGTTTGTATTGCGCCTTGGTTAAGTCGATGATCGGCTTGTGAATGGGAAAGCCATTGGCCTTAGCTGCTTTGATAAATTGTTCTTTCCACCAGCCGAGCTTCTCGCCCTTCCAGGGCGCCACCGCCGTTTCGTATACACTTAACCGTTTGTCGGGGATCACCAGGTCTTCATCAATGCCCAACACCTGCGAAAAACCTTCGCAGGTAGGACAAGCACCAAAAGGATTGTTGAACGAAAACAAATTGGGTACCGGCTCTTCAAACACAATGCCATCGAGTTCGAAACGATTGCTGAAATGCAGGGGCTTGTCTTCGTTCACCAGCAAATCTATTTCACCTTCGCCTTCATAGAAAGCTGTACCCACCGAATCAGCAATGCGATGCAGGTCGTCTTCGTCAAAATCTTTGGCAACCAGTCGATCTATCAGAAGATACACCGGCTTTTTAGCGGATGGCTTCCAGGCTTTGCCATTGGCCATATCCTGCAGCAGGTCATCGACCGATAATATGGCACCATCATAGAGGCGCGCAAAACCTTTTTGCAAAAGGATACTTAGTTCCTCTTCAACCGAACGGTTCTGGTGCTGGCGGAAAGGCACTACGATATGTATTTTATCGCCCTTGGGCAAAGCGCGGATGGCATTGACCACATCGGCGACATCGTCCTTTTTCACCACTCGCCCGGAGACCGGACTGATGGTCTTGCCGACCCTTGCGTATAATAACCGGAGGTAATCGTAGATTTCCGTCATGCTGCCGACGGTTGATCGGGGCGTTCGGGTAACCACTTTTTGCTCAATCGCGATCGCCGGGCACAGTCCGTGGATATAATCTACATCCGGTTTATTCATCCGCATTAAAAACTGGCGGGCATAAGCGCTGAGGCTTTCTGCATACCGGCGCTGGCCTTCGGCAAACAGCGTATCGATGGTGAGCGAGCTCTTGCCCGAACCTGATACGCCCGTGACTACCACCAGTTTATTACGTGGAATGGAAACATCAACATTCTTAAGATTGTGAACCCGCGCACCCTTGATATATATATCAGCCGCCCCGGTTCGGGGAGAAGAAATCGACTTGCTCATAGTAGTATAACAAAGGTAGGAAGGGCCGGTTGAAAATTTTTTTTAACGAATTATTGTTTATATCAAAATATTATTATCTTGGTCTTCCGTTAAGTCCAACAGAGAAAAACCAGCTCAATCCGCTATCGTAAAACTACCATAGAAGATTTCGTTTTTCTCCTACGGCTTAAAGGTTGTTCCAATATCCTGATTTTCGCCTATAACCTTTATCAATAAAAAACCGTAGAAGTTTATGAAATCCATCTCTACCAAGACCGACAACGACCTGATCCATCTATTCATTGATGGTGACATGAATGCCCTGGAGACCCTGATTCTCCGCCACAAGGACAAATTGTACACTTCCATCCAGTTTATGGTTAAAGACAAATATCTCGCCGAAGATATTTTTCAGGATGTACTCATTAAAATTATTGACACCCTTCGCGGTGGCCGTTACACCGAAGAAGGCAAATTCCTTCCCTGGGCTATGCGCATCGCCCACAACCTCTGCGTAGATCATTTCCGCAAAGTAAAGCGCACACCTGCTATTAAAACCAGCGACGATCGCGACATTTTCGAAGTACTGAACTTCACCGAAGATGGTGCTGACGTTAAAATGATGAAGCGCCAGAGCCATGATCGGGTGCGCAAAATGCTTGACCTGCTGCCGGAAGACCAGCGCGAGGTAATCATTCTGCGTCACTATGCTGAACTCAGCTTTAAGGAGATCGCTGCATTGACCAATTGCAGCATCAATACCGCGCTGGGCCGCATGCGTTATGGTTTGATCAACCTGCGCAAAATGATGGCAGAAAAAAATATCGCACTTTAACTTTTTTGTATTCGACGAGCTGGGTATTTTCGCCTCAGCAAACGATAAAATAATGTCATTCTGTATCTCCCTCTAACAACTCTTTCAGCTTGCCCGTTGGAAGGTTTATACAGAATGACGACTAATTGAGAGGTGGTTGAAAGACCACCTCTTTTTTTTGCGTATCTTTTTGCAACCAAGATCAACGCTATCACTCATTTTACTTATCAAGTTAACCTGCCATGTTCAAGAACTACCTGAAAATGGCCTTTCGCAGTTTGGCGAAAAGAAAGGCCTTTGCCCTCATCAATATACTGGGCCTGGCCATCGGCATGGCCATTTGCCTATTGATCTTATTGTTCATCCAGGACGAAAGCAGCTTTGACAATTTTCACGCGCAGGGTGATGATATTTATCGCATGGTTGTTAAGCGCCAATACCCGGGTCGCAGTACAGGTTATGCCATCATCCCGCAGTCGTATGCATCGGCCGTAAAACAAGCTTTGCCGGAAGTGCGCGAAGCGGTGCGGGTATTTGATTTTAGCGGCGGGGTCGCTTTTCAATTGAAATACAAAGACCAGCCCTATGAAGAACGGCGTGTGTTGGCGGTCGACTCCAATTTTTTTCGCGTGTTCAGTGCCGACTTTATCGCCGGCAACAAAGAAGATGCCTTGCTGAAAACAAATTCGGTGGTGCTGAACGAAACCACCGCGAAAAAATATTTCGGCTCTACCAGCCAGGCAATTGGCCAATTGCTGCAGCCCGAAGGCCCACAGGCAGAACCGTTACAAGTAACTGGCGTAATAAAAGACTGGCCGGAAAACTCGCATCTGCAATTCGACCTGCTACTCACTACCGTGGGCAGACCTGGCGTCTACGATGTGAACTATGTCAATTTTGCCGCCTGGACCTACCTGTTTTTGAACAAGGGCGTTTCACCCAAATCGATTGATGCACGGTTCCCCGCCATCATTGAGAAATATGCGGCAGGCAATATTGAAAGAGATTTCTCTCAATCCTTTCAACAGTTCCAGGCCAATGGCAATGGCTATACATATTACCTGCAACCGCTGCAACAGATACACTTGATTTCAAACCTCGAAAACGAATACCAGCCCAATGGCAGCCAGAAAGCCATTTATGTTTTTGCCATCGTCGCCATTTTTATATTGCTGATCGCCTGTATTAATTTCATCAATCTCTCCACCGCGCGATCAACCGAAAGAGCCAAAGAAGTGGGCATCCGAAAAACCTTTGGTTCTGAAAAAAAATCACTGATTGCACAGTTCTTAGTAGAGTCGACTTTGTTGAGTGTATTGAGTATGGTCATCGCCGTATTAATGGCCCTGGTACTACTTTCTTTTTTCAACCAGGTTTCGGGAAAACACTTGCGGCTGGCTGATTTCTTCACCCGAAAAAACTTTTTGCTACTGTTGTCGCTCACCGTTTTCATTGGTCTTGTTGCCGGACTGTACCCGGCTTTTGTATTGTCGTCTTTCAAACCAATCCTGGTATTGAAAGGAAAGTTTAAATCAAATGCCTATGGCCTGGCGCTGCGCAATGGGTTGGTCATTTTTCAGTTTTCTACTTCGGTGATATTGATCATCTGCACCCTGGTGGTAAGCACACAAATGAAGTACATGACCAGCGGCGGGGAACTGGGCTTTCGCAAACAGAATACCATCATCATTGAAAGAGCGGATTTGTTGGATGATAAAACCAGTGCCTTTAAAATCGAACTGCAAAGATTGCCCGATGTGGTTGCCGCCAGCGGCGCCAGCGCACTCCCGGGACAACCGAACTATTTCGGTATCAGTTGGGCCCTGCGCGGAAACCAGGAACCCATGACCGGCCGCGGCATCATCACTGATGAAGACTACCAGAAAACACTGGGTTTAACCATCAAAGAAGGGCGCTTTTTTTCCAAAGACCATCCGGCAGATAGTTTTGCGATTGTGCTGAACGAGAAAGCGGTGGCTGAACTGGGTTTACAAACGCCCATTGGCACCAAGCTATATGCCCAGGAGCCTTTCTTAAACCGCGAAAACGGTGAAACCATAACGTACACGGTGGTGGGGGTTTTGAAAGACTACCATTACCAGTCGCTGCACAGCATGATTACACCCCTGGTATTTACCAATGCCGCGCGCTTCCATTACCAAAACCAATATTTGGCGGTGAACGTGAAAGCCGATCATTTCGCCGCCTCCATAAAATCTATTGAGCAGTTGTGGAAATCATTTGTGAAAGACCGGCCCTTTCATTATTCCTTCCTCGATAAAACGGTAGAGCAACAATACCAGGCCGAACAAACCACCCAAAAAATATTTAGTTTCTTTTCATCGCTGGCCATCTTTATTGCCTGCATCGGTTTGTTGGGGCTGGCTGCTTATACCACGCAGCAACGCATCCGCGAAATCGGCATTCGTAAAGTGTTGGGCGCATCGGCCTTCACGATTGTTCGCATGTTGTCGATCGATTTTTTGAAACTGGTAGTTGCAGCCTCGCTGCTTGCCTTTCCCATCGCCTGGTGGGCGATGCATACCTGGCTACAGGATTTTGCTTACCGCATTGGGATTGGCTGGTGGGTATTTGCCATTGCCGCCCTGGCGGCCATTTTGGTGGCGCTTGCTACCATCAGTTTCCAGGCGATCAAAGCCGCCACCATGAGCCCCATTAAAAACTTAAGGACCGAATAAGTTACCCAAAAAGAACAGGCTTATTTAGTGCGCTTGTTTGCCACAATTTAACCAGTCGATATAGGCTGCCGCATCGGGCGTATACCCCACTGGTTGGTTCAACAATTTTTCGTCGGGCGAAACTATCGCATACAAGGGCTGCGAAGCGTTTTTGAAATTATCGGTTTGAAAAGTGATGTACTTATCCCCCACTGTTTTTATTTCCACTTTTACACCGGCCGCATTGGTGTACAAAAATTGTTCGGCTTCGGGTAGCGGCTTGCGATCGTCAACATACAGCGATACCAGTATAAAATCCTTTTCGATTAGTTCACGTACCGCAGACTGGGTCCACACGTTTTCTTCCATCTTTCGACAATTCACGCAGGCCCAACCAGTAAAATCAATCAGCATCGGTTTACCGGTTTGCTTGCTCAATGCCAGGGCTTTTTCGTAGTCGTTGATCACCTGTGCTTCCACGCCTTTACCACGCGCAGATTCATGGCCGTATACACTGTAGTGTAAAGGCGGTGGAAAGCCACTTACCAGGGCGCGATTGGCCCAACGGGTATTGGTAACGCCGGGCGCGAGATAAATCGCGAACAACAGAAACAGCAGGGCCAGTACTTTACGACCGGCGCTGAGTTTTGCCGGCGGCGGATCGTGTTTGAATTTGAGAATGCCAAACAAGTACAAAGAGGCCGCCAGCGAGATGAGTATCCACAAAGCGAAGAACACTTCGCGTTTGAGGATGCCCCAGTGCATGACCAGATCGGCATTCGACAAAAACTTAATCATCAACGCCAGTTCCACAAAGGCAAAAACAATTTTCACCGTGGTCATCCAACTGCCAGAGCGCGGCAGGTGCGAGAGCCATTGCGGAAAGAGCGCAAACAAAGCGAAGGGCAATCCGAGCGCGAGACCAAAACCAGCCATCGCAATGGTAAGTTGCAGGGCGCCGCCATTCTGGTTCAATGCACCCACCAGCAGGGTTCCTAGTATGGGGCCGGTGCAACTGAAAGACACGATGGCAAGTGTCAGTGCCATAAAAAAGATACCACCAATGGTGCCCATATTCGATTTCTCATCGGCCTTATTGGTCATGCTACTGGGCAGGGTAATTTCAAAGAGCCCGAAAAACGAAAGCGCAAACACAAAAAAGATAGCGGCGAATGCGAGGTTCAGCCATGCATTGGTAGAAATATTGTTGAGGATGTCTTCGCTGCCCGCATCGAGAAAATAAAACGGTACGCTCAGCAGCACGTAGATCAGGAAGATAAAAAAGCCATACAAAAACGCGTTGCGGATGCCCTGTTGGCGACTCGGCGCGCGTTTGGTAAAGAAACTAACGGTAAGGGGTATCATCGGAAAAGTACAGGGCATAATCAGGCCGATGAGTCCGCCGATAAACCCCAACACAAAAATTGACCACAGCCCTTTTTGTTCAGCATCTTCGCCCCCGGTACCACCGCAAGCAGCAACAGGATTTTTGATATCGATCAACGATCGTTTGATGGCGGCATCGCCGGTAGCAGAGCCTTGCAAACCAGCTAGTGCCGCTTGTGGCTTTCCGCTGGCGTCGACCGTAAACTTGAAGGGAATTTCTTCGGGGCCTGCTACTTCTTCGCCCGACAGCGCCATGAATAACAAATGGCCTTTGATGGTAGAACCGGGCTGTAGGGCCGATACCGGTACTTCAATTTGCAGCTTGTCAGAAAAAGACTTTAAAACAACGTTGTCGAACAGCGGCTCTGCTTTTTCAACGGGCATTCCTTTCTCGTTGATGGTACCGGTTTTTCCCCTGAAAGAAGAATCGAAAACGATTCGGCTATGGGGCTGGTCGTCGGGCATGGAAATGGAATACATTTTCCAACCCGGTTGAATGCGGCAGGTAAATAGCAATTGGTCGCCGCTGGCGCCTGCACCGTGTAGCACCGAGGTTTCAACCTGAACGGGTAAAACGGGCGATGGTACCGAATTGGCTGACTGCGTTGCTGAATCGGTTGACTGAGCAATCTTATCAGTCGACTGTGCAAAAGCGGATGGCAGCCCCAGCACCAACAAGATCAGTGCGGTCCATAACTTGTTACGCATATAAAATGGATCGGGTTAGCCGCCAACAGCGACCTTGAAATTTACAGTAGAAGGCGGCAGGCATTCGCGGTCGTTACAAACCATGAACTCTACTTTGCCGGAAACATTGGTTTTCGCTTTGCCTTTCACTTTCACCAACTGCACGAAAGTGACGGTCTTTTCGAAATAGCGCACATCTGATTTAAAAGCCTCTTCAAACTTCTTCACCATCGCGCCATTCTCTTTCACTTTTCCATTGAGTGTAACCAGCGGATTTTTGGTGAAATCAAATTTGGTGGGCAGCGGACCATCGCCTGCATTCTGGCTATAGATATGGTAATTGCCTCCCACCGACGCCACCATCTGCACTTCGTAGGTATCAGCGCTTATTTTCTTTGCTTCGAATGTCCACTTCACCTGCTTCTCGCTTTGCGCGAAGGCGGTGGCAAATGTCAACAGTAAAAGAAGCGTAGTAGAGATTATTTTCATACCGCAAAATTGGCAGAAATTCTCTAAATATTATGGTAAAAATAAGGCCTTGAGAACCAGGCGCCCATCGATGTTTCCGAGTGCTTCCGAGGCCGCTCTTTCCGGGTGTGGCATCATCCCAAACACATTGCCTTGCTCATTGCGGATGCCGGCAATATTGCGGGTGGCACCGTTCGGATTGGCCGCTGCGGTGACCGCGCCATTTTCATCGCAATACCGATAAATAACCTGGTTTTTGGCTTCGAGCGCATCCAATACCCGCTCTTCGGCGAAATAGCGACCCTCGCCGTGGGCGATGGGAATCTTCAGGGCTTTTTCGGGACCAGCTCCGGTGAGGTAGATATTTTTACAAATGAACTGCTGGTTGGCGTTGCGCAGCAATACACCCGGCAGCAGGCCACTTTCACACAGAATCTGGAAGCCATTGCATACGCCCAGCACTTTACCGCCTTTGTGGGCGAATTCGATCACGCTCTGCATCATGGGACTGAAACGGGCGATGGCGCCGCAGCGCAGGTAATCGCCGTAAGAAAATCCGCCTGGCAGTACGATGCAGTCGTCGGTAGAAAACGCGCTGAGATCCCGGTCTTTGTGCCAAAGCATGACCACTTCCTGACCCATGTCATTGGAAAGTGCTTCTTGCATATCGCGATCACAATTGGAACCCGGAAAAACGACAACGCCAAACTTCATATACGGAGATTGAGGGGCAAAAGTATAGAAAAGATCGCAGTGGGTTTCAAGGGAGTTTTTTTGGGAGAGACCGCTGGTTGCTCGCCGAGGCCGTTTCTCGCCGAGGCTGTTTCTCGCTGAGACCGCAGAGGAACGGAGAATAACCTAATACTTTTAGATTTTTTTTGATGTGTGCGGCAGTCTGTTGCGCTTGGAAGAGTTTTGACGGGGACTTATGATGAGTACCTTTAGAAATTCGATAGAAAATGGGATTTATATGATTATAAGAAGAGTCTTTCTAGAATTACAAGTCTTTTAAATTTTCAATAAGCTGAAGCGTTTGATGTAATTGATATGGTTTGTACATAACTATATTTTTTGTGATAGCGGTACTTAAATAGCGTTTCGAAGTGCCGATTCGTAAACTGTATTCTCCTTTCGTTTTCCTGCGTCTACTGCTGAAATTATTAAAACAACTACGGAAAAGCTACATATAAAGGCGAGAAATTACCGGGAAACAAGTCCTGTTGAGCGTCAAACACAGCGACATTAAACCAACGACCCCAATCAATATTTCCGCATCCAGATAGCCATCCGGTTACCCATCGTGAGGCCACAAACCCCATTTGCCCCCCGAACGCGGAGCAACTTTAAACACTTAAACATTAAACCTTAAACAATTGGCTTTCACTTACAGGTAATTTACTAATACAGCAAACGCAAAAATCATCCAATGCAGAATCAACGGAAACAACTTTTTGGGGGGAAAATAATACGCGGCGGCGTGGAAGCTGGCGAGGGGAATGGTGCTCAGGAACCAGTGCTGGTAGTTGTTGCCGGGGTTTACGAGGATGATCAGGAGGCCGACGATTAGCACCGATAATACCAGGCTCCAGCATTTGCGCACCTGGATCAGCATTTTGTTTAGGTTGTCCTGCACCAGCCATCCGCCTATTAAGAAAGGTACCACCAGTAAGAGAATACCGACGGTAATCCAGATCGACGCGGGCAATCGCGGCAGGTGGAAACTGATGCGCGGAACCAGGTCGTAGGGTTTGAAATCGTTGGTGAGGTAGAGCAGGATAAAAAGAAAATAATAGGGCGTTAGAAAGCCGATAAGGCTGACCACAAAATCACCGATCCGAATAGGCCGGGTGATGATGATGCCGAGCAAGAGCATCACTACATAAGCTACACAGGGACTGTATAGCAGTGGCAACACCCCCACAATCAGGCTGATATTAAAAATGGCGGTGAGGGGTTTGGTGCTGTTGTACCAACCGGCCATGCCATAAAAAACCCAGATCAGCAGCAGGTTCACTATCATGGTGCTGGAAAACTGGTTCCATTCGGGCAAGAGCGACGATACCAGTAGAAAAGCCATCCCCACCAGGTAATTGGGCTTGGGGAACAACTTGGTGGCATTGGCTACCCGGTTCAGGAGTGTCGCCTGCACAAATAGCAACACAAAGGCCAGCAAACCATAGAGAAAGCCACGGTCGCCAGCAAAAGGATGCAGGATGCGCAAAACCAGGTTGTACAGGTAGTTGTCTTCCGCCTGCCGCAGGGGGGCAGGCGCATGTAGAAAAAGCGGAAATTTCAGGATCAGTGCATAAATCAGCAGAATGAACGCATTAGCCGGGTTCTTCTGCCGGAAAACTCCAATCACGGTGTTCTGGTTTAAAAGTCCACCCTGGCAAAGCACAGGTAACTCCTGTACAAACAAGGGATGATTACCTGCCGCGCACTCACCTGTTTCGCAAACCTCGGCATAAACTCATACCCTTTGTCAAGGTTTTTATACGTCGGATACCTGGTCAACTTGCCCGCAGCATCCAGGCTTTGGTCGGTCAACACAAATGTTCGACGTTCGAAAGTATTAAAAAGAAAGTGCACTTCGCTGCCCGTGTTCATATTTCCGTAAGAAATCAGGTTATCCGTTTCATCGTCGAACTGACTCTTGGTGATTACATTGCTCCATTCAAGCCGGTTGCCTTTGTCGAACGAAAGCACGAGCACATTGTCGGCAAAGAACCGGGTTTGGCTGGGCGCATTGTAGCCGTAGCGGTTCCAGGGCATAGACCAGGGACTATAATAAGGCGACCAATAACCATAGCTCATCGGGCTCATCCAGGGGTTGCCATAACCCATATAATCCCATCGATTGAAATTATTATAGCGCGAAGTGGTGTACAATGATTCACTCACAACAGCATAGCCGCCATCTTTCCGCGTGTAAATATTCTTGATGTAAAAATCGTTCAGGGCCGTTTTGCGATTGGCCTCATCGCCCTTGGCAAGCACCCGAATCTCTTCATTGAAAAGAATGGCCGAGTCCATGATTTTGGTATTCGTACCCTTGTCCCAATTGACAACATACAAGCCTTCCATATTGCCTCTTTTCTGCCGGCTGTAAAAAGAGCTCAGCAAAATGCGGTTATTGCTGTTGTCGATCTTCATCATGATATTGTCGAGCACCTGCTTGCCAATATTCACATCGCGCTGGCTGAAACCCAACGAATCGGGATACTTGATCAACATATCCACCGCAGAAATGGCATCGTTGTTATTACCCGCGCGTTGAAAGCGACCAACTACCAGTTCACCTGCATTGCTCAACTGGAAATCGGAGAAATATTCGTTCTTATCGGCCATCGCTACTTCTGCGCGATTGCGCGAAATCAGCTCGAGCTGGCTATTGTACAAGAAGGAGGTCACCAAAAAATTGCGGGGATTGCTACTATTCACTTTGAACAGCATGATCTTTTGCTTGTCGTCGCTGTTCACTACGGTGTAAATTTTACTGTTGGAAGAAAAATTTACTTCGGTTGTATCGAGCGTAATGGGATTGCCGGTTACCTGACCGCCTGCCCCCAGGGTGACCTGGTCGCAATAAACAACTCGTTTTTTCTGGTACTGGTAAAACAGCAGAACCCGGTCGGGATAGGCGATATAATCGAGGTTAATCAGCTTATCCGGTACAAAATCGAGGGTCGTCGTCGCCTTCAGCTTCATATCCTCTCCGTAAACCCCTACCACATGGTCGTTGCGGTTATTCTTATAAATGAGCACATCGGGGCCAATCTTCCCCATGATCTCAAAATTAGTGCGACGAGAATCGTCCTTTTCGGGTTCGGAATACTGCACGCGCGGTGTTTGTGACCACACGGGGGTGCCGGCAAGCAGGAGGAGGCTGAAAAACAAAAGCCTGGTTTTCATTCTTTCCATTTTAATAAAGGTAGACCGGGAATTGTATATATAAGATATAGACAAGTTTATTTTTAACTATAACTTTGCAGGATATGCCGGTGAAAACCGGTGGCATTTTAATAATCCTATTGTGGGCAAACACGCGAATAAAGCAACGCTGGCAGGGCTGGTAGTTGCTTTGGGCATCATTTTCGGTGATATTGGTACATCTCCCCTTTATGTACTAAACGCTATCATCAAAGACAGAGAGATTACAGAAAAATTAATACTCGGTGGCTTATCGTGTATCATCTGGACCCTCACTTTACAAACCACGGTTAAATACGTTATTCTCACCCTGCAGGCCGACAACCGGGGGGAAGGCGGCATTTTCTCTCTATATGCACTGGTGCGAAGGCAGAAAAGATGGCTGGTGATTCCAGCGATGATTGGCGGCGCGGCGCTGTTGGCCGATGGCATGATTACCCCGCCCATTACGGTCACTTCTGCCATTGAAGGTTTGCGCCAAATTCCGAAACTGGAAGGCATTACGCAAACCACCGTAATGTCGATTGTACTGGCCATCATTTCGCTGTTGTTTTTCGTTCAACAATTCGGAACGGCCAATATTGGGCGCTTTTTTGGCCCCGTGATGGCCGTTTGGTTCACCATGCTGGCCTTTCTTGGTTCCGTGCACCTGAGCGACGACTTATCGATCTTTCGCGCGTTTAGTCCGCATTACGCCATCGACCTCCTCACCACCTATCCCAAGGGATTCTGGATACTGGGGGCAGTTTTCCTGTGTACCACGGGTGCCGAAGCCCTGTACAGCGACCTCGGCCATTGTGGCAAGGAGAATATTCGCGTAAGCTGGATCTTTGTCAAAATCAGCCTGATTCTCAACTACCTCGGGCAGGGAGCCTGGTTATTGAATCATTTCCAGGGAAAGGTGTTCGATACCGCTGGCGACAACCCCTTTTACGGCCTCATGCCGCAGTGGTTTGTTCTACCGGGTATTATCATCGCCACGGCCGCGGCCATTATTGCCAGCCAGGCCCTTATTTCCGGTTCCTTTACCCTGATCAGTGAAGCCATGCGCCTCAACCTTTGGCCCCGACTGAAAATCAATTATCCGACCGAAGCAAAAGGCCAGTTGTATATACCCGGCATCAACCTGATCCTGTTTTTGGGTTGTATTGGCGTGGTGCTCTATTTCAAAAAATCGTCGAACATGGAAGCGGCTTATGGCCTGGCCATTACGCTTTGTATGATCGCTACCTCGATACTGTTTGCCAACTACCTTGTCAGCAAACGGGTTACACCCATATTGATTTATCTATACCTCGCCGTTTATTTCAGCATTGAATTCAGTTTCCTCTTTGCGAACCTGGAAAAATTTGAACATGGTGGCTATGTAACGCTGGTGATGGCGGGTGCGCTGTTTGGCGTGATGTATACCTGGTACCGCAGCCGGAAGATCAAAAATCGCTACGTCGAATTTGTGCGGCTCGAGCATTATGTGCCCATGATCCAGGAACTCAGTAACGATAAAACTGTTCCCAAATACGCTACCCACCTGGTGTATATGACCAGCGCCAATAACCCGAAAGAAATTGAGCACAAAATCATTTATTCCATCCTTAACAAAAAACCCAAACGCGCCGATATCTATTGGTTTGTGCATGTGGATACACTCGATGATCCTTATACCTGCGAATATGTCGTTGATCATATTATTCCGAACGATATCATTCGCGTTGAGTTCAGGCTTGGGTTCAGGATGGAACCTCGCATGAACCTGCTCTTCCGCAAAGTGGTGGAAGAACTGATGACCAACAAAGAGGTGAATATCTACAGCCGCTATGAATCGCTCGAGCGCAATAATGTAGTGGGCGACTTCCAGTTTATTGTGCTGGAAAAATACCTGAGCCAGGACAATGAATTGCCACTCGCCGAACGCATGATTATGAAACTGTATTTCTGGTTAAAAGAAATCAGTTTGTCTGAAGAGCGTGGCTTTGGTCTCGACCCGTCTAATGTAGTGGTGGAGAAATTCCCCCTGATTGTGGCGCCGGTAACCAATGTGCGGTTGAAAAGGGTTTATCACGACGAAGAGTCAGACCAGCCTTTCGGTTAATCTCTGGCTGTTTCGCGCAGCGATTACAATGCCAACGATTATTATTATTGCGCTTACCCCTAACCGTTATTGCCCGGTCGTGTGGCAGGCCGCGTGGCCGGCTGCTGGGCGTTGGGTCTTTGCGTTGGCTTAGGCCGCGTTGTTTGTGTTGGTCTAGTTGACGGTGTGTTGGGTCTTGTTGTTGGCCGGTTTGAATTATTTGGTCTTGTTACCGGTGTAATGGGCCGCGCATTCGGATTGCCCGGCTGCGATGGCCTTGTGTTCGGGTTTGTTGGTCGAGCACCCGGGTTTGTTGGTCGCGCACCTGGACTCGTTGGTTGCTCGCCTGTATTGCCGGGCCGGGTGACGGGATTGGTAGGTCGGTTGCCACTGGGCCTATTCACATTACCAGCCGGGCGTTGTGCCGTCGGACGAGGTGCAGGTCTGTTCATACCCGGCCGTAACACCGGTTGCTTCGGATGATTTTTGGAAAAATCTTCCATGCCCCGGTTGCGCATATCGGGTCGCGAGTACGTGTTTTGGTAGCGGCCACCCATGCGATAGTTATTCACGGTAACCGAAACCGTACGGTGCGGCCGGTAATAATAATTGTTCCAGTATGGATGCCGATGAAATGGCCAGGGACGATACCAGCCCCAATAATAGTTGAAATAATTATAGTGATAGCCATAGTAGTAGTCCCAGAACCAGGGCCGCCAGGGTCGCCACCAGGCTGGATAATAGCCCCAGTAATATGGTGAATGCCAGGCACTATAGGTGGGCACATAGATCACCTGCACAATGGGCCAGTTGTTGATCTCGGCCGGTGTTACCTGGTTAACCACAATCACTTTATCGTCGAGGGTACGCGTTTCCTGCGTAGTTGAATTGCCTGTATAACCGGGATTGGGGGTTGCACCTGCTTCGGTTACATTCGGTTCAATGATATAGTCCTTGCCGTATAATTCTTCATCGCCGGTAAGCTGGATACTCACCTGCCCATTGTCGTCTTTGCTAACAGTGAACACCGCCACATCTTGCATTTCCCGATCATTCACGGCCACCTGCAAGATGATATTGTGCACATTGCCATCTACCTGGTCAGTTACTTTGATATAGTCGATATCGTCATCGCCATTTAGATCAAGGTTGTTGATCTTGCTGTCTTCTTCATTCAATTTTTTCTCAAACGATTCGAGGGTAGGTGACTCCTGAAACAGTTTCATCACCGCATATAAGTTCAGGTTATCACCAGGTAAACCTAATTTTTGGTCTGTATTGGTTTGTGCATAGCCTGAAAAAGAAATAAGAAGGGCACCTGCTAGCAGCAAGGCGAAAATTTGTTTCATGGCTCAAGGTATAAAGTGACCCGAAAGGTACTTGATTTAAACGGCTTAGACGGGTATTACCAACCGGGCTTTGTTTTTTTTGATCTTTTCCGGCAGGTTTTCCAAAATAGATTCCCGCACCGCCTGCAACAATTTCTGTTTTACAAAATTCCGGGAAGTAATGAGGCTGACTTCGCGCATGGGCGCCGGACTACGAAAGTGCCGCAGCAAACGGGATTGCGCTGCATTCATGTCTTGCGTAGCGAGCTCGGGCAAAATGGTTATACCATGGCTGGTTTCCACTATTTTTTTCAGCGTTTCCAGGCTACCGGCTTCGTAGGCAAAAAGCGACAGGTCTTTTTGTGCGGCCTGCAAGGCGCAAATATTGAGCATTTGCGATCGCAAACAATGTCCCTCTTCCAACAACCACAGTTCGCGCACATCAATATCATTGGCCAGCATATAGGTTTTTTTATACGCCGCATGTTTGCGCGAAACATAGGCCAGCATTTCTTCGTAAAACAACACTTCTTCCTGGATGCCAGGCTTACCCAGGGGCGTTACCACCAGGCCAATATCGATCTGTGCAGTATTGATGGCCTCTACCACATGGTCGGTGGTCATCTCCTTCACCTTCAGTTGAACATTGGGATAACGTGCAATAAAATAAGGCAGAAAATGTGGCAACAAATAGGGCGCCAGGGTGGGTATGATGCCCAGTTTTAGTTCGCCGTCTATTTTGTTTTGCTTTTCGCGCACCACATCTTCCAACATCTTGATCTCTCTGATCACAGCGCGTGCGTGTTGTAAAAACAATTCGCCCACGGCTGTTGGCACTACCGGTTGACGACTTCGATCAAAAATTTTTATACCCAGTTCCGTTTCCAGCTTATGCAATTGCATGCTTAAGGTGGGCTGCGTCACAAAACAGCTCGCAGCCGCTTCAGCAAAATGCCGATGAACATCAACTGCTATTGCATATTCAAGCTGTACAAGTGTCATGGCTTTATACTTCTTTCAATACCACGTCGGTTCCCACTGACAAATGGTATTTAACGCCTTCTTTTAAGGCATAGTTCTCACGGTCATGGCTAACCGGAAACCCATAGCAAACCGGATAGCCGGCATCTTTGGTAAAATAGTGCATGATCTCATCGATGGTTTTGCCAAAGGGTCGCGGCGTGTCTTTGGTTTCGGTAAATCCACCAAGCACCAGGCCGGCCAATTCATCAAACCAACCCGCTCTTTGTAGCTGAACCATCATGCGATCGAGTGTGTACAGGTACTCTCCCACATCTTCCATAAACAGGATGCGTCCCTTTGTTTTGGGTGCCGATGAAGTACCGATGGCATGTGCCAGCATGCACAGGTTGCCACCGATCAGCCTGCCTTCTGCTTTTCCTACCCGGTTATAAGTGTGTGCCGGCACGGTATAGCTTGCTTTAATGCCTTCCAGCGCCCAGCGCAGTGACTGCACATAGGTATTCGCATACTCACCCTCGTTGAAAGCCGCTGCCATGGGCGCATGCAACGTGGCAATTTTATACTGCTGAACGATGTGCAGGTGCAATGCCGTGATATCGCTGTACCCGATTATCCATTTTGGCTTTTTAACAAACCGCGAAAAATCAAGCTGGTCTACCAGGCGACTGGTTCCATAACCACCACGGCCGCAGAGGATAGCCCTGATGGAATCATCGTCCATCATTTTCTGTAAATCGGCCAGTCGTTCTGCATCGGTGCCAGAGAAATAATTGGTCGATTGACTGTGCATGGTGGCGCCTAAAACCGGCTCATAGCCCCAGCCTATTAATTGCAGCAGGCATTCCTGGTATTTTTCAGGGGGCATGAATCCCGCCGGACAAACAAGTCCGATTTTATCTCCTTTCTGTAAAAAAGCTGGCTGTTTCAAAGCTAAATGGTATATGAAAAAGACGTATTGGAAGATGAAAATAAGGCATTCGGCAAGTTTCTGGCCATTTGGCAAAGGAAAGCTGTCAATTCGCCGTCTAACCAATCGCATACGCCCGCATTATGAAGCATTTTATACTCCTGTTCGTTACCATGGTTTGCAGCCTCGTCGCGCTGTCACAAAGCACCCTTCGGGGGCAGGTCAACGACAGTAGTTCAAAAGCGCCATTGAGGGGCGCTACGGTGCAACTCAGCAATAGCAAGGCAACGCGCAACGCCATCAGTGCAAAAGACGGAAGCTTTAGCATTACCGATATCGCCAATGGCAGCTATAAACTAACCATCAGTTTTGTGGGATACACAGGCTTTGAGCGAATCCTGACTTTTGATGGCAAAGCCATTGACCTGGGCAGCCTGACCATGAAGAAAGGAAGTGAAAACCTGGCGGAAGTGGTGGTACAAGGCGTAACGCCTCCGGCACAACAAAAAGGCGATACCATTCAATTCAATGCAAGTCAGTTCAAAGTAAATGCAGACGCGAACATCGAAGACCTGGTAAAAAAGATGCCGGGCATCCAGGTAACCAATGGCAGTGTTACCGCCCAGGGTGAAACGGTAAAAAAAGTAACGATTGATGGTCGTGAGTTTTTTGGCGATGATGCCTCCGCCGCCCTGCGCAACCTGCCTGCCGATGTGGTGGATAAGATCCAGGTATTTGACCGGCTCAGCGACCAGGCGCAGTTAACAGGAGTTGACGATGGGAATGGGTACAAAGCCATCAACGTTGTTACCCGCGCCGACCGGCGGAATGGCCAATTCGGTCGCGTGTATGCAGGCTATGGTACCGACGATCGCTACCAGGCGGGTGGCGCTGTTAACTTTTTCAAGAAAAACCGGCGGGTTTCGGTGGTCGGACTTTTCAATAATATCAACCAGCAAAATTTCGCCAGCGCCGACATTCTCGGCTTAACCGGATCGGGCAGCGGCCGCGGTGGTGGCGGTGCGGGGCGTGGTGGCCCGGGTGGCGGCAATTTCACCGTCGCAAATAGCAGCGGTATTACCAGCACCAATTCGCTGGGCATTAATTACAGTGATGTATGGGGCAAAAACTTCAATGTAACCGGTAGCTATTTTTTTAACAACGGCATCAACAATAACAATACCATCTCCAACCGAGAATTGCTGAACGGCGGCGACTCATCTACTTTCTACAACGAAAAAGGTATTACCCGAAACAAAAACAGCAACCACCGCATCAACCTGCGCATGGAATATGCGATCGACTCTAACAATACATTGATCATTACGCCCAGCGTCAATTTTCAGCGCAATGATAATACCAGCAATACATTGGGCAATATGACCGGGCAATCTGGTGGCCTGGTTAGTACCACCGATAACCGGAACCACACTATTGGCGACGGTGTGAGCTTCAGCAATGGCCTCCTGTTTCGGCATAGTTTTGCCAAAAAAGGCCGCTCTTTTGTATTGGGTTTAAACACATCGGTGAACAACAGATCTTCCACACAAGAGGTCACTGCCATCTCCAGCTTTTACAAGGCACAGGTTGAATACGACAGCGTATTGCAGGAGCAACAATCGGCAACCAAGTCGTATACCCTGTCGGGCAATGTTTCCTATACCGAACCCATCGGCAAAAAAAGCATACTGCAATTCAATTACAACCCCTCCTACACGTACAGTGATGCCGACCAGAAAACCTTTAAGTTCGATGCTGCCGACAATAAATACAGCCTGCTTGATACCAGTTTGTCGAATGTATTTGACAATCGCGTTACCACGCAAAGAGCTGGCATCACCTATCGAATGGGCGATCGCGAGAAAAATGTCAATATCGGTTTCGACCTGCAAAGCGCATCATTGAACAGCAACCAAACCTATCCCGAGCAGGGCACCATCAAAAGAAATTTTTTCAATTTCCTGCCCAATGCCATGGTCCGATACAATTTCAGCACCCGCAGTTCGGTTCGATTGTTTTACCGGTCCAGCACCGGCAATCCCTCCGTTAGTCAGTTGCAGAATGTAATCAATAACAGCAATACCCTTTTCCTTACTACGGGTAATGCCGACCTGGGGCAAAGTGTGAGCAACCGGCTCGGTGGTCGATATACTTACACCAATAGCCAAAAAGGAAATTCCTTCTTTGCCAATTTTTTCGGTACACAAACCGATGGGTATATCACCAATGCTACTTACCAGGCAACCAAAGACTCTGTGCTAACCCCCAGTGTTACCTTGTACAAAGGTTCACAGTTGTCCAAACCGATTAACCTGAATGGTTATTGGAATACGAATGCCATGCTTACCTACCTGATGCCGTTGAAGTTCATGAAGAGCAACCTCACCATCAACGGCGCGCTGGCTTATATACGCACGCCGGGCATGATTAATAATGTGTACAATGTTTCGAATAGTTACACGTATTCCGGCGGACTTGGTTTAACCAGTAATATCAGTGAGTATGTTGACTTCAACCTGAATTACAATGCCAACTACAACAATGTAACCAACAAAGTGCAGCAGTCGCTGAACAACCATTATTTTTCTCAAACGGTTGGTGTGGGTGTAAACCTTGCCAGCAAAAATGGCTGGATATTCCAGAACAACCTGAACAATAGTATGTATCGCGGTCTCAGTGCTGCTTATAACCAGAACTTCTGGTTGTGGAATATTGCTGTTGGTAAAAAATTCCTGAAAGACCAGAAAGGCGATTTGCGTTTGTCGGTATTCGATCTGTTGAAACAAAACCGTTCTATTGCACGCACGGTCACTGCTTCTTATATCGAAGACCAGCAAACACAGGTACTGACACAATATTTTATGTTGACCTTTACTTATCGGATTAAAAATTTTGGCAAGGCACCGCAACAAAAACAAAACCGCAACTGGCGCAGAGACGGTCCACCACCCGGTATGGAACCCGGTATGCCCCCACCAGGTGGCGGCATGGGTCGACCACCAGGCGATACGGAATAGATCGAATGGATTAATTTCGTTCCGCAGCCAACAACCAACCAATAGCGTGAACGAGAAAGACTTTATTGAGCAACTGAGAAGCAAAGACGAACAGGCGTTTAGGCAGTTGGTTGAAACCTGGAAAGACAGGGTATTCAACACCTGCATTGGTTTGTTGCAACAGGAAGAAGATGCAGAAGATTGCACGCAGGAAGTATTTATTAGGGCCTATAAAAAGATTGACGATTTTCGGGAAGAGGCGGCAATTGGCACCTGGTTGTACCGGATCGCTGTAAACCGTTCGCTCGATTTGCTGCGAAAAAGAAATCGCGAGAAGCCTGGTGCTGAATGGATCGAATTCCATCATCCCGGCGTGCAATTGGAAAAAAAGCAAGATGCGGCTGTTTTGTTCAGGGCCATACAACAATTGCCCGAGAACCAAAAAGTGGCCTATCAGTTGCAGCAAATGGAAAACCTGAGCCAGCGCGAAATCGCGGCTGTAATGGAATTATCAGAAAGTGCGGTTGAAGGGTTGCTGCAAAGAGCCCGGGCCACACTTAGAAAAATATTAATAACCTATCTGGATAAAAACAAATGAGATGGACAATCAATCACCGTTGAACAACAGGGTTGATGAAATCCTGAACAGTTTTGAAGGCATGCAAAGCGCCAGCGCGTCGCCACATTTGTACACCCGCATCAGGGCGGCACTCACCGAAGAAGATAGCCTATGGGTTCGCCTGGGGCGCTTCCTGTCTACACCGGCAGTTGCGTTGATGGTGAGTCTACTCTTGATCCTGATCAATGTTTGGTTTATCCTTTTGTCGCCCGCTGCCAACGCCGACCAAAAAAACGAGCAACTCAGCGATATCGCGGCTGAATACCACCTCAATTCCAGCAACCTGGCAGACCAAAGCAATACGCTCCCATGAACCGCATCAATAATAAAACCCTGCTCCTGATCATTGCTGTATTGCTGCTGAGCAATATTCTGCTGCTCATTTTTTATCGCGTGCCGCCGAAAGAAAACCAGAACAAGGGGCCGGTCGATTTTATCTCGAAAGAATTGGGCTTGAATGACACGCAACGCGCCGGCTTCGACACCTTGTGGTCGGCCAATAGAGCACGAAATAAACCGCTATATGATGCCCTTCGACAAACCAAAGACAGTTTATTTGGTCTGCTGGCTGTTCAACCACAACCCGATTCGTTGATACAAGCCATGGTGGGGCGCATCAATCAATTCGACAATCGAATCTTGCTGAATAATTTTGAGCATTTTAAGAAGCTGCGCGTCATCTGCAATGCAGAGCAACAGATCAAACTCGATACTGTTATACGGAAGATGGGTCGCCGGCGGCGCTAAAATCTTCTGCGGGCGCATTCGATTTTTTCTTCTTACCGCGCAACCAGTTCCACATACCCGAACCAGCGCCAACCACGGCCAGCGCAATCAGTTTCCAGAATTTGAGCAGCAATACAAAGAACCCGGTCTTTGCCAAAATCTTACCGGCAACCAGTCCGCCAACGGTCCAGGCTGCCACATTATCAGAACCCGATTCATAGTCGGCATACCTGCTTCCATTTTGGAACTCGATGCTGTTGACTACTTTATTAATTTCTTTTTTCACCACCGGCATTTCTTTCATGCCTGCAATGGCGTTCAACAGGTAGATACCGCGCCGGCCCAATACCCGAATATTATAATTGAGCGTGTGTACACTGTCGTCGCCAAATTTCAATTCTTTGGCCCAGTGCAGGGTCTTGCGTTCTTTGTCGTAATAAGGAGCAGATGCCCAGTTGATAAAGTCGACCGATTCAAACCCATTGGCCACACGATCGGCATTGGCTTCACGCACTTCCTTCTGCTGGTCTTTCAACAACTGGTCGTAATTGATATCGGCCGCATCATCGTCTTTCACATAACCCATCTCATCGTAACTGATGGTAAAGGCCCAGCTATCGGGCGATAACACCCCACGATCGGTTGGCACCAACAGGCCAATGATACTGCTGTCGGGCGGGTTGCCCCAGAGATCTGACAATACATATTGGGCTTGTTCGGGGTTTAGAAAGCGAAAGCCAGCCGGCACTTTTATTTCTGCGTTGCCGGCAGCGAGAATAATATTACCGGTTTGGTAATGAAGTGCTTTTTCGAGGGAGTCGATTCGCCACTGCACAGTGTCTTTGTCAAGAACGGCAATGCTGTCGGTGTCGGGTTGCGCTTGTAGCAAAAATGGTGTTGCCAACAAGAGCAAAGCAACAAGGTGCTTGTTTCTCATATCGGGGACGGATCAGTTTGGGGTAAAATACAATTTAAGGTTGGTTTGTGCAAGCGCAGCCGTACGGCGACGAACAGGAATTGTATCGGAACCGGACAATGCACTAGTAAACTTTGTTTTTCAAGCAGTTGGAAATCAGCGGCAGACAAAAACGGCATTGAATTGGTGGCCGAAAACCTGATTCACCGGTTAATTGCTACTATGTTTAAAAACTATCTCAAGATCACCTGGCGCAACATCATGCGGCACAAAGCTTATTCGGCCATTAATATTGCAGGACTGGCCATCGGCATCGCCGCCTGCCTCCTGATCTTCCAGTATGTGTCGTTTGAAATGAGCTATGAAGATTTCCAGCAAAACAGCGATCGTATTTACCGCGTGCAGCAAGACCGTTACGACAATGGCAAACTGAGCACCCAATGGGCGGCCGGTGCCTATGCCGTGGGCAATTCCTTTAAAGACGCCATCCCCGAAATAGAAGCGTATGTGAAAGTGGTCGGCAATAGCCGGATAACGGCCGAAGTGAACAACCAGCCGCTGAAAATCGAGAAGGCCTATTTTGCCACGCCCTCCTATTTCACCGTTTTTACCAGTCCCCTGCTTTCGGGCGATAAGGCTACCGCTCTCAAAGAGCCCTTTACCGCGGCACTCTCGGCCAAAACCGCCCGGCAGCTATTCGGCAGCACCGACGTATTGGGCAAGCCGCTGCAATTAAACCGCAATGCCAACTTTACCATCACGGCCGTTTTTGCTGATCCGCCGGCCAATACGCAGTTGAAGCCCGACCTGCTGCTTTCCTATGCCACTTTTCACAAAATGAATTCCGACTCTGCTGGCAATGGTCCTGAAACGGCCTGGTTTTGGGACGGTTGCCTCACCTATCTCTTGCTACGCAAAGGCGTTGACCCCGCCGTTGTAGAAAAGAAATTTGTGCCGGTGGTAAAAAAATTCACCGAGCAGGATTTAAAAAAATCCAATGCCAGCGTCGAATACAAGTTGCAGCCGTTGAAAGACATTCATCTCTATTCGCATTTTATGCTGGAGCCTGGTGAAACGGGCGATGGCAAAACGGTGTACCTCTTGCTGGGGATCGCGTTTTTCATCGTGGTGATCGCTTGGGTAAATTATATCAACCTCGCAACGGCGCGGGCGGTTACGCGTGCGCGCGAAGTGGGTGTACGCAAAGCGATCGGGTCGCTGCGCAGCCAACTCGTCGGACAATTCCTCGCCGAGTCGGCCCTGCTGAACGGCCTCGCCCTGCTGTTGGCCCTGTTGTTGGTGATCATCGCCATTCCGGGTTTCAACCGCATGTCGGGCCAGCATCTTTCTTTTACCCTGTTGGCACGGCCTGCGTTCTGGGCCGCTATGTTGGCTTTGTTCGCGCTAGGCGTGTTTTTTTCAGGCCTTTACCCAGCCTTTGTGCTATCGGGATTCAAACCCATCGAGGTGCTGAAGGGTAAATTACAAACCACTTCGCAAGGCGCGCTATTGCGCAAGGGGTTGGTAGTTTTCCAGTTTGTCGCCTCTTTGTTTTTACTGATCGGCACAGTGACTGTGTACCGCCAGATCAGCTATATGCGGCAGCAGACCCTGGGCCTGAACATCGACCAAACCCTGGTGGTATCGCCTCCCATCGTGGGCGTAGATTCAACTTTTTACAAAAAAGTAGCAGCGTTTAAAGAAGAACTGCGCAAGCAAAGCAGTGTGAAGGCGGTGACTTTATCTACCAGTATTCCTGGCGAGCCGGTGGGCTGGAACGCCGGCGGCATCAAGTTGGTGAGCCAGGACGAATCCCAACAGAAACAATACCGTGTGATTGGTGTTGACTACGATTATATCGGTGCCTATGGATTGAAGTTGATTGCCGGCAGGCCTTTCGATCAATCTTTTGGTTCCGACAAGCATTCGGTCATCTTCAACCGCAAGGGCATAGAGCAACTTGGGTTCAACAAACCAGAAGAGGCCCTGGGGCAAAAAATTGATTTCTGGGGCGATCAATATACCATCGAGGGCGTAACCGAAAACTTTCACCAGCAATCGCTGCGCGAATCTTTTGAACCGCTGATTCTGCGGCTGATACCCGACTTAAATGGGTATGTATCGGTGAAGACCTCGGCAGCATCGTCGGCCCAGACCATTCGCGCCGTGGAAACTGAATGGAAAAAATTCTTCGCAGGAAATACGTTTGAATACATGTTCCTGGATGAGCATTTCAACGACCAGTACAAAGCCGACCAGCGTTTCGGTCAGGTGTTCGGCTTGTTTACCGCACTGGCGGTGCTAGTGGCCTGCCTGGGACTATTCGGATTGGCTTCTTTTACCACGCTGCAACGCACCAAAGAAATCGGCATTAGAAAAGTGCTGGGTGCATCGGTGCCTACTATCCTCCGCCTCCTGTACCGCGAATTTGTTTGGCTGTTGCTGATTGCCTTTTTGATTGCTGTGCCGCTGGCCTGGTTAAGTGCTTCGCGCTGGCTGGAAGGATATGCATTCCGGGCGGGACTGTCGTGGTGGTTATTCGTATTGCCATTTTTGGTGATTGCTGCCATTGCATTGTTGACGGTCAGCTACCAGTCTATTCGTGCCGCACTGGCCAACCCGGTGAACAGCCTGCGCACGGAATAACTAATTGTCCGCTGGCTTAATTTGCTCTCAGGATGCGCGCAGGCAGCAGGAAGATGCCTTTAACGAGACCCAGTACGCCATCGATGGCGAAGCCCAGGATGCGGAAAGGAAGTAGTATCAGCCAGATAAAAGGATAGAGCAAAAAGAGGCCAATGGCAATGGGCCAGCACATCACGAAAAGAATAATCCAAAGCAAGAGCTTTATCATAGCCGGTTTTTTACTGATGACGCAAAAAATGTATCGAAGGATGCATGTAGCGTCAGACAAATGATTAACCCGATTCAATTGATCGGTTCTATCAGTTTAACCCCATTGTCGTTCACGATCAATTGCACTTTCACGCCGCATTTCAACGCATAATTGTTGCGCTGGTGACCCACTGGAAAATCAAAACATACCGGGAAAGCGCAGTCGCTGATCTTTTCCAATACAATCTGGTAGAGATCGCGATTGAATTCTTCAGCAGGGTCTTCCGATGGTTTGATTTTAAAGCCACCAATGATGAGTCCCGCGAGGTGTTCCAACTTACCCGAACGTTTTAAGTTCCAGAACATCCGGTCGATGCTATAAAGATATTCGCCCGTGTCTTCCAAAAACAGGATTTTGTTACGAGTGGTAATATCAGAAACGGAACCGGCAAGGGTTTCAAGTGTTTTGCAATTGCCGCCAATCAGTTCAGCAAAAGCCCAACCCAGCCGATTGTTGGTATTCGGCGGAAGCTTAAAATCCATGGGCCGGCCCACCAGTGCATCGCGAATCGACAAAATGGTTTCTTGTTGCATGGCTTCGGCCTTATCCCAAACATCGGGAAAGCTGTTACACATTTTAGAATGAATGGAGGCCACGCGAATCACGCGGTTCAGGTGGGCATGCAATACCGTAACATCGCTGAAGCCGATGATCCATTTTGGTCGCCGGTGCATATTGCTAAAATCAAGTCGATCGATGATGCGTATGAGGCCGTAACCACCCCGTGCGCACATAATCGCTTTCACGCTTGGATCATTTAACATGTTTTGAAAATCGGCCGCGCGCGCTTCATCGGTTCCCCCAAAATTGCCATCGCGTTTACCAATGGCATTGCCAATTTTGGCGGTAAATCCCCAGGCCGCCAATCGTTCCAAAGCGGGTTGGAGTTCGGCCAGCGTGATATAACCTGCCGGCGAGGTAATACCGATAAGATCACCCGGCTTGAGCGACGGCGGCACAACCAGGGGTAGTTCGTTGCCAGTCGGCGTTGTGGGGTCGGAAACTGCTGTTAGGGTATGCGCCGGTGCAGGCAGCGCCGGCAACAATCCCCATACACCCCACTTCAAAAAAGATTTTCTCTGCATGTTGCAAATCTAACCGCTTTGCTCAAGCGATTGTATCAAGGTTTTTTTGCCAATACCTCATTTTAATTGGCAGCGAAACCGCGCACCCCTTATTTTGCCAACAGCACCGGTAGCATAAACAGCTTCACCCGACCATTCGCCGATGAGTTCGCGCGTTTCATGGTTGTAGTTGGCAACCAGGCTGAATTTGTTTTCGGGCTTGGACACAAAAACATATTGGCCACTGATATTATCGTAATAAACTGCCGATGCCCAATCGGCTCTCACACCCAATCGCGATTGGTTGAGCGGCTGGCTCTTGAAATACGCATTGATGATCAAACCGGAGTCCTGGCTGCAGGCTGAGGGCCCAAAAAAAGTAAGCGCGTCGCGTTCGATATTGATAACAGCACCGGTGAGGCTGCCGCATTGCCAGCGGGTTCCGGCGGGAATTAGCCAGCTCGAATCGGCCAATGCTGCCTGCGGCTGACAGCTATAACAGCCGCCGAGCAGGTTGTTGACCAGGCTGCTATCCGCCGAAGGCGTTGGTTCCACCTGGCTACTATCGGGCAAGCTATCCAAGGCGGGTATGGTAAGCCCCTCTACGCTATGTTCTTTCACACAGGCGCTGCAGCAGCCAAGGGCCAGCAGGATCGATATGAAGAGGGATACCCGCAATCTTTTACCTTTGCACCCATGAATTTACCTAAAAGATACCTGATCACCGCGGCCCTGCCCTATGCCAACGGACTGAAACACATTGGTCACCTGGCGGGCGCTTACCTGCCGGCGGATATCTATGTTCGTTACCTCCGTGCACAGAAAAGAGATGTGGCCTTTGTTTGTGGCAGCGATGAACACGGAACAGCCATCCCGATCCAGGCGATGAAAGAACATACTACTTCACAGGCCATCATCGACAAATACCACAAAATCATACAACAGAATTTTGAAGACCTGGGTATTTCGTTTGATATCTATCACCGTACGTCTTCGCCTTTGCACCACGAAACTGCGCAAGCTTTTTTCAAGGTGCTGAACGACGCAGGCGAACTTGAAACCAAAGAAACAGAACAATATTACGACGAGAAAGCCGGCAGCTTTTTGGCTGATCGCTACATCAAAGGCACTTGCCCCAACTGCGGTTTTGAAAGCGCTTTCGGCGACCAGTGTGAACGTTGTGGCACGGCATTGAGTCCCGACGAATTGATCAATCCGGTATCGACCCTCAGTGGTGAGCCGCCCGTGAAAAAGAAAACAACCCATTGGTACCTGCCCCTGAATCGACACGAAGAATTTTTGCGCAATTGGATTGTGGGTGAACACGGCGATAACTGGCGCGCCAATGTAGTGGGTCAATGTAAGAGTTGGATTGATGGCGGATTACAACCGCGTGCTGTAACCCGCGACCTCGACTGGGGCATTAAAGTGCCGGTAGCAGGCGCCGACGGAAAAGTATTGTATGTATGGTTCGATGCCCCCATTGGATATATCAGTGCTACCCGGCAATGGGCCATTGACAATAACCGCGACTGGCAACCGTATTGGAACGACAAAGACACCAAGCTGGTGCATTTTATCGGGAAAGACAATATTGTATTTCATTGCATCATTTTTCCCGTGATGTTGAAACTGCATGGCAATATCTTGCCCGACAATGTGCCGGCCAATGAGTTTCTCAACCTCGAAGGCGATAAAATGAGTACCAGCCGCAATTGGAAACTGGAGATGCAGGATTATATCGATGATTTTGTGAATAAAGAAAATGGTGGTGGCGCGCTGGTTGATGCCTTGCGTTATTACCTCACACAAATAGCGCCCGAAACCAAAGACAGTGAATTTACCTGGAAGGGTTTTCAAGATGCCGCCAACAGTGAACTCACCGATATCTTTGGCAATTTCGTGAACCGTGCCATGGTGCTGATGCACAAACTCACCCATGGTAAAGTACCGCCATTGCATACAGCCGCCTTAACGGAGGCCGACAAAAATATGCTGGCCCAACTTGCCAAGACCAAAGAAACGGTCGAGAACCTGCTGGAGCAATACAAATTTCGCGAGGCGCAATTTGAAGTGATCGATTTAGCGCGTATTGGTAACCGTTACCTGCAAGGGAAAGAGCCCTGGAAAAAAGTGAAACAGACTGGCGAAAATGGTCAACCTACCGAAGCGGCACAACAGGATATTGACAATACCCTGCATATCTGTTTGCAAACCTGCGCCAACCTGGCTATTTTGATCAACCCCTTCCTGCCCAATACCGCCAGGAAAATGCTACACATGTTCAAAGTGGTAGACAAAATGCTGGATTGGGAGAACGCCGGTAAAACAAAATTGCTGAGCGTGGGTTACAGCCTGCGCGCACCCGAATTGCTTTTCCGTAAAATAGAAGACGAAGAGATCAGTTACCAGTTGGAAAAGCTGCGCAACAACAGCCTGGCTGCCAGTGTAAGCCCTGAAAACAAAACGGATACAACCGTTACAGCACCTGCCAACAACCCGCAACCGCCCGCTTTTAAACCCGCTATACAGTTTGATGATTTCGCCAAAATTGATCTTCGCACGGGTACCATTGTGAGCGCTGAAAAAGTGGAAAAGGCCGACAAGTTGCTCAAGCTGTCGATCGACCTGGGTAGTGAAGTCCGCACGATTGTAAGCGGCATTGCCCAGCACTTTAAGCCCGAAGATTTATCGGGACAACAAGTAGTGGTGGTGGCGAACCTGGCGCCGCGTAAAATGCGTGGCATCGAAAGCAATGGTATGATCCTGATGGCCTCTGACGAAAAGGGGAAACTGCATTTCGTTCGTCCGCAAAACAAGATCAATCCCGGTGCTGAAATCAACTAAAAATTAAAACAGGTTGTCGCTTACCGGTGGTTATTCCTTTAACAGTAAACCTTAACATTTTTTGGTAACTTGAAAGAATGAATCGGCCCTCGAAAAAAAATCTTCTCTATATCATTCTGGGGGCCTTTCTCCTGGCGCTGGTATTGAGTGTAGGGCTTTTTGTTCGACTGCAATCTACCTTCGCACTCAGAAAACTGGTATCGGTTTTATCTGATGGCAAGTACCAGGTGGAAGCAAAAAAAATCAGGGTAGATCCGCTGCACATGGTGTTGCGCGCCACGGGTATTAATATCCATCCGGTGAATCCCGACAGCGCGAACAGTGATTTCTACCTGCAAGCAGATACTTTATCGTTGAAGCTGAACCATATTTTCAGGCTGATTTTTCAAAGAAATCTAAGCGTTGACCATTTCAGGATGGTGAACCCATCGTTGGTATTGAAAGAAGACGACCGAGACAGTACGAGAAGGGTTAACCGGGAAATTATTCCGCTGCATATCCAGGTGGCGCGCATGCAGGATGTATTTTTTAAAGTGCTGGAGTCGATGCGGGTGAACAACCTGAGCCTGGTAAATGGCACGGTAACTTACTACCCCGACTTCAATGGCCATGGCGAAAAATATTTTCTGAACCATTTGTACCTCGACATCAATGACCTGAACCTCGTTAAACGCATTTCCGAATGGGACCACGACAACCGCGTGGGCATTCGTTTCGAACTACGACAACCGGAGATTGCCTATCCCGATTCAACCATTGCGATCGACCTGAGTGAATTGTTGTGGGATAGCAAGGCCCATACTTTTCAATTGACGGGCCTGGGTTTTCACAAACGCCTGGGTGAAGCGAACGACAGCTCGGGGTTTCGGCTGGAAGGCATTGAAATCGATTCCTTGAATTGGAACAGCCTGTTGACCAAGGGCCGCGTGGAGCTGGGTTCGTTGAGTGCTTCCAAAGGTTATTTTTCTTCTGATAATTTCAGTTTGAAGAAAAACAAAGACAGTGTTAAGAGCAAACCCGGCGGCAATATTTTTGACGTGATCGGGCCGATACTGGTCAAACGGTTATCCATACACGAAATTGAGTTTGTTGGCAATACGCATACCCGGCGCGGCAAAGAAACCCTGCAGATCAAGGGTGATGAATTGCTGGTAAAGCAATTGCTGGTTGACAAGAACCTGCCGCAACGGGTACAACTGGATGAGCTTCAATTAAAGGTGAAGGCCTTTTTGGAGTCTGACAGCAGTCGCACGTTTCAGTCGGGTTTCAACGAATTGAACATCGTTGGCAACGACCTTATATTGAAAGGGTATTTTCTGCATTCGTTAAAACCAACCAAGTACGGCAAAAACAAGATTGATATCAGGTCAGTGGCGTTGAAAGGCATTGCCATTGAAGACCTGGTAGCGGGCAAGCTGCATGCAAAAGAATTGGTATTGACATCGCCTACTGCTTACATTATTCTTCCGGGTAAAAGAAAAGTCAGGTCAGGATTCCGTTGGTCGAAGTTCCAGAAGAAATTGTCCGAAAAAATGGACATCGGCAAGCTGCGCATTGAAGATGCCTCCATGTATGTGCACCGTGAAGGGGAAAAAAACCCGTTGATCAGCACTGAACATTTTAATGCGATTATCAATAGTCACACAGCCATTAACAGCGAACGCCTCGAAGATATATTTGAAGGAAAAAACAATTTCAGTTTACCCCAACTGGCCATCCGGTTGCCGAATATGTGGATCGATTGTCGCGATGTTCGGTATGAACACAAAAGTTTTTTTGCCGGAAATGCAAAAGGCCGCAGCATCGATGGCAATATGCGATTCAATGTGCGGCAATTACAGGCATATGATATCAATACGACCGCCCTATTGAACCGGCAAGACTCAACCCTGCTTCGACATTTGGAAATCAGGAGCGGTGAACTCTATGTTAAATTGCCCGGAAAAAACAAAAAGCCAGATACCGCGGCCAAAAAGAAAGCCGATATAGTGCGCAATATCAACGCTGGTCAATTCTCAATCAATATAGAAGGTGAAGGATTTAGTTTGCGCACCACAACCGATAGCTTACGCCTGAGTCACCTGGCACAGGGCAATGATCGCTGGCGCTGGGACAGTCTACGACTCAGTGGCGGCAAATTGAACCTCGGCATCAATCACATACATGCCAGTACCGGGAAATACCTGATCAGCAATTACGAAGAAACTTTTATTCAGCAAGTAGCTTTTGCGCTCAACAGTGCCGGGGTGAATGCATCGATCGCTGCGGCATCGATGCAATTACAATTGAAACTATACAATAGCAAAGACATATTGCCCAGCCTGCACCAGGTAGTGATACGGCAACCGGTGGTAAAGGCTTTGTTGCGCAATAAATCAGCGCCCGATACCGACGACACGCGCAAAAGAAAAACCATTGATCTGCCAACCATACAACTGATTGACCCGCAACTGGCCCTCAGTCGCGAAACAGATACCGGCAACCGGCAACTGGCTTCGGTAAACGGCGGCAATATTAAGATACACCAAGTGCATGTGAAACCCGACGGAGTGGAAACCAATGGCCTGGACATGGATGTACGCGATCTTTTCTCCGAGCAAAACAAATTCAAGTTGCAATTGCCGGCCCTTACTTTGTCGACCGGACCCATACAACTCAAACCCCAAACACCGCTGATCACGCAATTGGAAAAACTGCAACTTACCGGCGGCAGCCTTGATCTCGACGATGGTGTAAAAAATATTTCACTGCACAATATCAGTGGAACACTCGAAAAAAGTTTCCGGCTCAATACCAGTAAAGACTCTTTGAAACGCATGCTTTCCAGTCTGCCGCACCTACAACTGGCGGCGGGAAGGTTGTATTACCAAAAAGGAGATCGCACCATGGTGACCAGCGGACTAACCGTTGACGCCGGCAGAAAGCGAATCAGCTTCGACAGTTTACAGTGGACTTCTTCGCTTACGCGCGACAGTTTTTTCCGCGCAGCGATGGTGCAAAAAGATTTTATACAATTACAAACCGGTGCTGGCGAAATCAGTAATTATGAAATGATTCCCCTCGTGGTAGATACGGCCTGGAAACTGGGTCAGTTGGCGGTGAAAGATATGCGCTTGTTGGTAGAACGTGATAAACGATACCCGAACGACACGGTGCGTTACCGGCCGCTGCTGGCCGGTGCCCTTGTAAATATTCCCCTGATGGTGAATGCAGATCGCATTGTGCTCGACAATGGTTATATCCGCTACAACGAAATCAATGAAAAGAACGGCCAGGAAGGCAGCATTTGGTTCAGCAAGCTGAACGCCAATATCCGCTATGCGCGCAATTATGATATTGGTCCAACCGATAGTTTGCGCATTATGGCGCATGCCCAATTAATGGACGAAGGCGACCTGCGACTGAATTTTGCGGAATCCTATGCCGATAGCCTCAAAGGGTTTTATATGCTGGCAAGATTGGGTAAAATGCCTTTCAATGCCCTGGCCCCCCTCCTGACGCCGATGTTTGGGGTACACATCGAAAGAGGCATGCTCGATTCACTGACCCTGCGGGTAAAGGCCAACGACTACCTGGCTTATGGAAAAATGGACATGAAATACCACGCGTTGAACATGAGCTTGTACAAACAAAACCAAAAAAGAAAATTTCTTAGTTGGGCGGCCAATCTCTTTTTGCGCGATAAAAACAGCAAAACCGGCCTGGTATTTCGCGAGCGCATGCGCAATAAATCTATTTTCAATTACTGGGGAAAAATTGCCGCCAGCGGCCTTATGACCACCATGGGCATTAAAGGCAATAAGAAGGTGGAGAAGAAATACCGCCGCGAAATGAAAGATCTCTCCCTGCCCGCGAGTATGCTGGAAGATTAACCTGTTTTTTGTAGATTTGTTTAAATTAGTTGTTTAACTAACTAATTTAACTTGTTATATGATAAGAACCATCCGCAAAACGGCCGTATTGGGAAGCGGCATCATGGGATCGCGCATAGCCTGTCTTTTAGCGGGCGCCGGTATACCGGTATTGTTGCTCGACATGGTTCCCAAAGAAGCGGTTGACAGTACAGATAAAAACCTCCGCAATAAACTGGTGAACGATGCGCTGGCAGCGGCTGTTAAGTCGAACCCTTCTCCCCTCTACACACCCGCCGCGCTGAAAAAAATCAGCACCGGCAACTTCACCGACAACATGAAAGAGATTGCCGGTTGCGACTGGATCATTGAAGTGGTGGTGGAAAGGCTGGATATCAAGAAAATTATTTTCGAGCAGGTAGAGCAATTCCGTAAACCCGGTACCCTGGTAAGTTCCAATACATCAGGTATTCCCATCCACTTAATGGCCGAAGGCCGCTCAGACGATTTCAAAAAACATTTCTGTGGCACGCACTTTTTCAATCCGCCGCGTTACCTGCGACTGTTGGAAGTGATACCCACCCCTTATACCGAAAAATGGGTGATCGATTTCTTCATGGATTTCGGCAGCGTGCAACTCGGCAAAACAACAGTGCTGTGCAAAGACACGCCGGCTTTTATCGCCAACCGCATTGGTGTATTTGGCATCATGTCGATTTTTCAATTGGTCGACAAGCTGGGCCTCAGCATCGATGAGGTAGACGCGCTTACTGGTCCCGTGATCGGCCGACCCAAATCAGCCACTTTCAGAACAGCCGATGTGGTAGGCATCGACACCCTGGTAAAAGTAGCCAAGGGCGTAGCCGACAATTGCCCCAACGATGAGCAACGGAATATATTCGCGATACCCGCCTGGCTTGATAAAATGGTGACCAATAACTGGCTGGGCGACAAAACCGGTCAGGGCTTTTTCAAAAAAACGAAGGGCACGGGAGGCGAAAAAGAAATTCTAACCCTCCACCTGCAGACCATGGAATATGGCCCGCGGGTAAAATCGAAATTTGCTACGCTTGAAGCCACAAAACCGGTTGATGACCTGAAGCAGCGTTTACCCATGCTCGTTAATGGCAGCGACAAAGCCGGTGAGTTTTATCGCCTGTTTCATTACGGCCTTTTTTCCTATATCTCGCACCGCATTCCGGAAATCTCTGACGAACTATATCGCATTGACGATGCCATGATGGCCGGCTTTGGTTGGGAAATTGGCGCCTTTGAAAGCTGGGATGTTTTGGGTGTGGAGAAAACCGTGAATGCCATGAAGCAGGCCGGTTTCAGCGTTGCACCCTGGGTAGACGAAATGTTGGCCGGTGGTTTCAAAACATTTTATAAAGTGGAGAAAGGGAAGCGTTTGTACTACGACGTTAGTAGCAAGTCGTACAAAAGCATACCTGGTTCAGAGGCCTTCATTGTGATGAAAAACTTCGAAGACCAAACCGTCTGGAAAAATGCCGCTTGCCGCACCTATCATTTGGGCGATGATGTCATTGGCCTGGAATGGAATACCAAGATGGGCACGATTGGTGGCGAGGTGCTGGAAGGCATCCAAAAATCGATTTCGCTGGCCGAAGAAAAATACAAGGGGCTGGTAATTGCAAACGACAGCGCCAATTTTAGTGCCGGTGCCAATGTGGGCATGATCTTCATGTTTGCGATAGAACAGGAATTTGATGAACTCGATATGGCGGTACGCCAGTTTCAGCAAACCATGATGCGCGCACGGTATTCATCTATACCGGTGGTGGTAGCGCCGCATGCGCTCACTTTGGGCGGCGCCTGCGAACTCAGTTTGCACAGCGATAAAGTTTGTGCGGCAGCCGAAACCTATGTCGGCCTGGTAGAGCTCGGTGTTGGGTTGATTCCAGGCGGTGGTGGAACCAAAGAATTTGCGTTGCGGGCATCAGACGAAATTCAGGAAGACGAGCCCGAAACCATTCCGTTGAAGAATCGTTTCTTCACTGTGGCGACGGCCAAAGTGGCCACCTCGGCGTTTGAAGCATTCGATATTGGCATATTGCGCAAGGGGCACGATGAAGTTGTCATGAACCAGGGCCGCCGCATTTTGGAAGCAAAGCGATCGGTGATTGAGATATTTGACAGTGGTTATATCACTCCTGTACAACGCACCGATATTAAGGTATTGGGGCGCAGCGGACTGGGCACTGTGCTGACCGGCATCAATGGTATGGTACGCGCCAATTATGCCAGCGAGTACGATGCCTTTGTGGCCAGGAAACTCGCCTATGTAATGTGTGGTGGCGACCTGAGTGAACCCAGCCTTGTTAGCGAACAATACCTGCTCGACCTGGAGCGCGAGGCCTTTCTCCAACTCTGTGGCGAAAAGAAAACCCTCGAAAGATTACAAAGTGTATTGAAAACTGGAAAACCCATCCGAAATTAGGGCCATGACGGTTCTTGAACTGGAGGGTATTCAGAAATCTTATGGCCGGGTACAAGCATTGAAAGGCGTGAGCCTATCGATCCCGCAGGGGTCAATCTATGGTGTTCTCGGCCCCAATGGCAGTGGCAAAACCACCCTGCTCAGTATTGTACTCAATGTACTCAGTGCTGATGCGGGTCACTATCGTTGGTTTGCAGGCAATGAGCGGGCGCACCCGCGAAAGGATATTGGCTCCTTGTTGGAAACGCCTAATTTTTATCACTACTTAAGTGCGACCAATAACCTGCGCATCACCCACAGCATCAGCGGCCGTGGCAGTGAGGCGGGTATTGAAAAAGCCCTGCGGCGCGTGAATTTATACGAACGTCGAAACAGCCGTTTTTCTACCTATAGTTTGGGCATGAAACAGCGTTTAGCCATCGCCGGTAGTTTACTGGGTGATCCTAAAGTGCTGGTACTCGATGAGCCCAGCAACGGGCTCGATCCCAATGGCATTGCGGAGATACGCTCGCTGATGAAACAATTGAATGCCGATGGGCATACCATCATCATGGCCAGCCACCTGCTCGATGAAGTAGAAAAAGTTTGTACCCATGTGGCCATCCTGAAAACCGGCAGCCTGATAACCGAAGGCCCGGTAGAAGATGTGTTGTCAGACGAAGATGTAGTTGAAATCGCCGCCGATGATATGGAAGCCTTGCAAAGTCTTTGGGCGGGGCAGGATCGCTTTCCGCAATTGCAACAGTTGCAATTACAGGATGGCAGCCTGCAACTGCATTTTGCCAAAGGCGCGGCCGACACCATGGCCATCAATCGCTTTTGCTGGGAAAACCAGCAGGTGTTGAAATACCTCGCGCTCAAAAAGAAAAAACTGGAAACGAGGTTTTTTGAACTGACGCAGGAATAACGTTAAACTTATCTCAGAAGCATGATGAACTTGCTGAAAACCGAATGGCTCAAACTAAAGCGTTACCCTGCGTTCTGGCTACTCGTTGGCATTTGCCTCGTTAGTTATCCCGGCATCAACTATATTTTTCTGCAGGGATTTCTTGAATTGGTAGAACGGCAATCGGGCGCCGGCCAGGTGTTGGCCCTGTTTATCGGCGAGCCGTTTTCTTTTCCGGAAGTATGGCGCACCTCGGCCTTCTTTTCTTCTGTTTTTGTATTTCTGCCCTCTGTGCTGGTGATCATGTTAATCACCAATGAATTCACGTATAAAACCCATCGCCAGAATATCATCGACGGCTGGAGCCGGCAACAATTCATGCTGGCCAAAATGATTGATGTTATCATTATAACGATGATACTTACGCTCATTTACGCGCTAACAGCCTTTGTGATGGGGTATACGCAAACCACTGACCCCGCGGCCAGCAAAACAGCACTTTTGTATTATGTGTTGTTGTTTGGCTTGCAAACTTTTTCGCAGTTATCCATTGCTTTTTTGATCGGCCTGCTGGTGCGAAAATCATTTATTGCATTGGCCGTTTTCCTGTTCTACAGTTTTATCGTCGAAAACCTGCTGGTCGGTTTACTCAAATACAAGCTGGGGGAAACTGATTTGGGTCGCTTTCTACCGTTGGAGATTTCTGACCGAATCATTCCGCCGCCAGCTTTTATGAACCGGATTAACGAAGAAGGTTATAAACATGCACTTGCGTTAGTGCACCCACATATCGTGTACACGGTAATACTCGTTATTATTACCTGGCTGCTCTCCTTCTATTTGTTCTACCAACGTGATCTCTAAGTGCAGGAATCCAATCTTTAATAACCGGTTTGTGTTCTGACCGGACGCATACGTTCTGTGGCTGTTGCCGCCAAACCGGCATTGCCCGATTGCTTTTGCAGGTTGAACTGCAACATGTCGACTTGCCAATGTCCTTTTATTTGCCGCAGCTCGGCCAGGTAAACACCTTCTACTGTCCACGCTTTATCGCCAATAAAATGATCGACCTTGCCTTCGAAACGAACCACGGCCCGCGGACCATTGTCTTCGATGTCGAAACCAAATAACTGGTGATGGGTGCTGTCAAAACCGGGAAGAAAATTTTGCCAGTAATCAACCACTTCGTCGGCCGATAAATGTGCCGCAGGGATATCAGAAAGAGATTGATAATCAAACCAAACATCGTCGGCCAGTGCCGCGCGAACCTTGCGCCAATCTCTTTCATCAGCGCCGTTGAAAATAGCTTTGATAGCAGCAATTATACTATTTGTTTCCATGGTTATTATTTGTCTGAAAGTTACCATCCATTTGCACGAATGCAACCGACGAAAGTTGGGGGCTACACTGATTTTAGTCAGGCGATTTTAGGTTTTACTGTTGGTCGTGTCCGTATTTCTTCTCACCGGCCTGTACGCTGATGGGGAGCCGGTTTTGCACTGGTGGCAACGGACAGGTAGCATAGGGAGTAAACACGCAAGGCGGGTTAATCGCTTTATTAAAATCGACGACCAGTTGCTCATCGCCGACCGCTTTTTTTACATATAGAAATCTACCGCCGGCATAGCTGTCTTGGCCGGTGGTCGCATCGGCAAAAATCAAAAAGTAATCGTCTTTCTCCACCAACACATCCAGCCGACATTCTTTTCCATTCAGCGTAAACACCAGGGTTCCCGGCGATTTCTCGGGTTTCGTTTGTCCCAGCACGTTAGTAATGGCAATGCTACGCTGGCTATCGGCTTTTTCGAACCGGGCTTTGACACGATAATTTATATCAATCGGAAAATGATCTATACCCCTGAAGTTGGTTAACAATTTGCTATCGAGGTCGCGCAGGCGCACACCCAGCAATGAATCACGCTGAATGATCGTCCACCGTAAGCTACCACATTGCACCTGTACCGGGCTCGGCGTTATCGTCGGATACAAAACCGCATCCCTAACTAGCTGTCCCTGGATGGTCACGGCAGCTTCAGGCCGCGCGTGCAACCTAACTGTATCACCCCGCAATTCGAAATAGCCCGCGTCAGATACGATTTTACCCGCAGGAAAAACCAATTGCTTTGCCGAATCGCTGCCGAAAGAATTGCTACCCGGATTCAACCAGAACAAACCCACCAGGTTCAACCATCCGTTGGGCGCTTTCAGTGTTGCTTCCCTGCTGGCATACCAGGTTTTGATCTCCGCTTCATATTCTTTCTTCTCGGCCGCAGATGGCTGCCCGGGCGCGTTGCAGGCCAGAATCGATACCACTACCATCGCCAGAAAAAAGATGCTTGGTTTCATTGCTGCAGATGCTTATTCAGTCTACTAATGTACTGGATTCAATATTAAACGCGGCATCCGTGTTGAATTAAGTATATTCCGGGAAACATCCCGGCATGTATTCCCCTAAAACCATCGCGCTGTTGGCCCTGACCGGTTTGGTCCTGGGCTGCACAACCAACCTCTACGCGCAGAAAAAGAACAGCAAAAATGTCATCGCCCAGTACGAAAAATACATCGACGACAATGCGGACCAGCACCTGAAAGCATTTCAGGAACTGGCAAGCATTCCGAGTATTTCTTCGATCCCTGCTTATGCACCCGAAGTGCAGCGCGCGGCCGTTTGGATTGAACAAAAAATGAAAGAGATCGGGCTCACAAAAACGCAGATCATTCCAACGGAGGCGCATCCCGTGGTGTTTGGTAGTTGGATGGGGGCACCGGGTAAACCGACGGTATTGATTTATGCACACTATGATGTGCAACCGGTAAAAGAAGCTGAATGGATACATCCGCCATTCACGCCAACGGTTGAAGGCGACCGGTTGTATGGCCGCGGTACAAGCGACGACAAGAGTGGCGTGGTGAATGCGCTGTTCACCGCCGAAGCTTTTTTAAAAACAGATGGAAAACTGCCCGTGAACATCAAATATGTTTTTGAGGGGATGGAAGAAATTGGTAGTCCGTCGTTCGCCAGCTTTCTCGAACAAAACAAAGACCTGCTTAAAGCCGACTATGCACTCAATGCCGACAACGGTCAGTTTGATGAACAAACGCCCGCGATGACACTCAGTATGCGTGGCGCGGCACCGTTGGAATTCTCCATCAAAACAGCCAATACAGATGCGCACTCAGGTGTGTTTGGCGGCAAAACGCCCAACTCGGCGCAGATCATGGCGCAACTGCTGGCTTCGTTTTACGATGCGCGTGGCAACGTAGCGGTGGAAGGATTCTACGACAAAGTGATTCCCATAACAGACGAGCAGCGGGCCATGATTAAAAAAATTCCTTACGACCCGGCGCACGATATGAAACTGCTGGGCACCACGGCAGAAGCCGGAGATACCAGCTACGCATCGCTGGAAAGAATCTGGTACCGGCCAACGCTCGAAATCGTTGGTGTTGAAAGCGGTTATACGGCACCGGAAGGCCACTCCAATATCATTCCCAGTCATGCGATGGCGCGCATCACCTGCCGCACGGTCAATAACCAGGATGGCAAAGAACTCATCGACCTCATTGTAAAGCATATTGACAAACACCTGCCAAAAGGTGCCACGGTCAGTTATAAATTTTCAAAGGGATATGCCAGTCCTTTCCAATTGCCAAACAATACACCTGAATTCAATACCATTACCACCGTATTAAAAGAGGTGTATGGTAAAGAACCGCTGCAATTGGCAACCGGTGGAAGTGTGGGCGCTATGTTGTCGTTCAAACAGATACTCGGTATCTATGCGTACCCCTTTGGTTTTGCATTGGAGGACGAAGGCTTTCATGCGGCCAATGAGTTTTATCGCTTGTCGAGCTTGCGCAAAGCGCAGATCGCGCTGACGAAATATTTTCTGCTGGTTGGCGCTACATCAACCAAAACAAAAAAATAACGGTCGAATTTTTATTTTCTTTAACGAGTCGGTTGTATGGAATCGAATCGCGCTTTCGTCTGTTTGCGGTTAACCACCAACGACCATGGCAAACAGTTCCGCGAAGAAATTCTTCAGCACCTCATTGCTGTTCCTGACAGTAATTCTCTTATCATGTGATGCACAAAAAACAACAGATCCGGTGCCTGAAACGCCCAGACCCGATTCTTTATCGAAAGAAACAGTGAATGCCATTACCCGGTTCTTGCGCGATCATCCCGCTATGAACCAGCAGACCGTTTTCCTGATAAATATGCGACTGCCGGCCAATCAGTACCGCTTTTTTGTGTATGACCTAGCTAAGCAACAAATCACGGCCCGCGGGCTGGTAGCGCAGGGCATCAATACGCGGCCCGACACGCGCGGGCGGCTTCGTTTCAGCAATGAACCTGGCTCCAATTGCAGTTCGTTGGGCAAATACCGCATTGGGCAGAAATACAAAGGCAAATTCGGCACGGCTTATAAACTACACGGACTGGATAAAACCAATTCCAATGCTTATGCCCGCGCGATTGTGTTGCATAAATACGATGATATGCCAAACAACCCAGCCGATGGCGATGTTTATTATAGTCTTGGTTGCCCGATGGTGTCGCCCAAATTTTTCACCCACTTAACAGGTATTATCGATGCCGCAGACAAGCCCATTATTCTGCAAATAGTTTATTGAAAGCGCTTTCTTCGTATCTTTTTCGCGCATGCACGAACTACTCCCTTTTATGCTGGCGCTGGTGGCTGCCATCGTATTGATTGAAATGCTGGCTACTAAATTAAAAGTTGCCTATCCGGTATTGTTGGTCATCGCCGGACTACTAATCAGCTTTGTACCGGGGCTGCCGCGCGTGGTCGTTGACCCCAATATGATCTTTTTTATTTTCCTGCCACCCCTGCTTTTTGAAGCTGCCTGGAATATTTCCTTTAAGGAAATGATAAAATGGTATCGCATCATTACCAGCTTTGCTTTTCTGGTAGTACTTTTTTCGGCGATGGCGGTAGCCGTGGTCGCCAATCATTTCATACCAGGCTTTTCGCTGGCACTTGGCTTTTTGTTGGGCGGTATTGTGTCGCCGCCCGATGCCGTAAGCACGGGCGCGATCACCAAATTTGTTCGAATACCGAGGTCAACTGCCGCTGTATTGGAAGGAGAGAGTCTGCTGAACGACGCGTCGTCTTTGATCATATTCCGCTTTGCGCTGGTAGCCGTTGGTACAGGCCAGTTTATTTGGCAAACCGCCCTGCTGAATTTTTCCTGGATGCTGGTGGGTGGCGTGGGCATCGGCCTTTTATTTGGCTGGCTTTTTATGCAAGCCCACAAACGCTTACCTACCGATGCGCCCTCTGATATCATATTTACCTTGATTGAACCATATTTTCTTTACTGGGTTGCCGAACAGGTGCATAGTTCAGGTGTATTGGCCGTTGTATCGGGCGGATTACTACTCGCCAACAACCGATATAGTTTCCTAACAAGCGCCAGTCGGGTCAGGGGCTATAGTTTCTGGGAAGCGTTTATCTTTATTTTGAACGGTATTGTTTTTATGCTGATCGGATTGGAACTGCCTGAAGTAGTGGAGGGTTTGCGATCAAATGGCATTCCGCTGCGCACGGCTGTCAATTATGGGATATTGGTAACCGTTACCTTAATAGTGGCCCGGATCATTAGTTCTTATGCGGCTATGATTGCTACATTGATTTTCAGGCCCGGGGTCATTCCCAATCGACGCAGTGCGCGCCGCCGTTGGGGGCTGCCCCTGTTGCTCGGATGGACAGGCATGCGAGGGGTGGTTTCATTGGCCGCCGCGTTGGCGATACCACCAACCCTGCCTGATGGCTCAGCCTTTCCTTATCGCAACCTGATTCTCTTCGTCACCTTTGTGGTGATCCTGCTCACCCTGGTTATTCAAGGCCTGACCTTGCCTTACCTCATCAAACGCACCGGGATTTTCAATGACATGAATGAGCAATCAGAAGAAAATATAAAAAAGGAATTGAAAACAAAATATGTTGCGGAGACCCTACGCCTGTTAAAAGAACGGCAGGGTAAAAATGCAGAAACGGAACCGCATTTGCAACGCTTGATTGACCAATGGGAGCAAAAAATCAGTAAACCGGAATTATACAAGATGACGGTACAGGCAAAAGAGAGTTACCTGGAGTTGCTGGAAGACCAACGCAGCTTTCTGTCCAAACTCGGTAAAACTTCCGACATTCCGGATGAACTAATCCGCCATCAAATCTACCAGATCGATCTGGAAGAAGAAAGGATCAAATTACTCTGATCAATTTTGTTGCCACAACGAAACAGTGCCATATGAATTTCCTACAGAAAGTATTCGGAAAAAAAGAAGCGCCCATTTCAAATTATGCAACATTCTGGCAATGGTTCGCCAAACACGAGTCACAATTTGCGCAGGCTGTAAAATCGGGCCAACGCATAGAAGAAGATTTTCTCGACCTGCTGGGCCCTACACTTGATGAAATAAAGGAAGGCTTTTTTTACCTGACGGGCATGGCCGACGACAATACCGTTGAACTCATTATAACCGCCGATGGCAACCTGAAAAATACTGGCGTTCGGTTGAAAGATTTAATGTATAAATGCTATGTTGGCACTAACTGTTAGCAATAACCGCTTTTTCATCAATGGATCGGCTGTAACATTTCCAACTGACATACAATTGCTGCGGCAAATCTTGGGCGATTGCCGGCACCTCGCGGCCAAGGCCAATCATATTTATACCTGGGACGAATTAGGCCTACTCGCCTATGCCAAAGATGGAACCGCCGTTGAGCATATCCTTGTATGCTATGAAATTGAAAAATATGCTTTTAGCCCGAAGCAAGTTTTCACGGGCGAATTCAGCATCAACAACACAGCTATCGGCACCTACTATGCAGCCAACCGGTCGGCCACCAGAAAGTTATTTCAGGGCGACGAAGGTGGGGCCTTGCTATTCGACCAAACTTCTATTTGGTTTAGTCTGGACGATGGCAATATCCAGAGCATTGAGATCGGTAAAAATGAACTCGCCGATGTGGAACCACCCCTGCCAATACCGCCCGACCCCGCTTATGCCTACCTGCAACCGCTTTGGGACAACTGGATCGCTGCGACCAACGAGCTGGTACCGCCATACAATACATATTATAACCTGCGTCACGGTATTACCGCCCAGGAATTGGCCAACCTGCCATCGACAGCTGATTTTCAACTGCCGGCCGAGTTACTTAATTTCTATAAGATCAACAACGTATTATACGATCCTGTCACCGCCGTTTTCTGTTTTATCTATGCTAATTGGCAATACGACCTGCTTCCTTTTAATAGCCTCTATGAGCATTGGCAGGGCATTCAGCAATTACAAACGGATGGCAACGACTATGCAAACCCGCGCTGGATACCATTTGCAGAAGGCCGAAACGGAGATTATTTATTGTTCAATGCCGTGCCCGGTGATGGCTACGGGCAAATCATCGAGTTGCAGAACGAAGCCTGGACAAGAGTAGTGGTGGCGACTTCGCTGGCAGACTTGCTGCAACGCGAAACAGACACCATCAAAAATCAACCGGGCGATCGCTTTGATTTCATCCTCGGAAAAAAATAAAACCCGATCACGAAAAATCTCCTACCATACGACGGTATAGTGTTATTCTATGGCATGGTAATGGACAGTGCCGAGGCTGATGATTATTTCAATCAATTGCTGAAGAACATTGAATGGAAAAACGACGAAGCCATTATGTTTGGCAAACGCATCATCACCAAACGGAAAGTGGCCTGGTATGGCAGTGAACCATTTGCTTATATGTACTCGAGAGTGACCAAGTACGCTCTGCCATTCATCCCTGCATTACTGGCCCTGAAAGCACTAGCAGAAAAAGTAAGCGGCGAAACCTATAATTCCTGCCTGCTCAATTTGTATCACACGGGCGAAGAAGGCATGGCCTGGCACAGCGACGATGAGCCCGACCTGAAACGGGAAGGCGCCATCGCTTCCATCAGCCTGGGCGCTGAAAGAAAATTTGCTTTCAAGCACAAGAAGACGGGCGAGAAAGTTGAATTACAACTGGCATCAGGAACTTTGTTGGTGATGAAAGGCAGCACCCAAACGCATTGGTGGCACAGGTTGCCACCTACCAAAAAAGTAAAGACACCCCGAATCAACCTGACCTTCAGAACCATTGTATGAAGATCTTTAGCACAATCATTGAACAATGCTGGTGATGGCTGCATCAATGCTTGGATAGGCAAACTGAAAACCCATGCGGCTCAGCTTGTTTGCCGATACGGTGCAACTCTTCAATACTTCGATGCTCATTTCGCCCAATACAATCTTTAATACAAAACCGGGAACATGCATGGGTATAAAAGCACGGCCACGTATGGCACGGGCCAGGGTGAGGGTGAGGGTTTTATTGTCGACCGGATTCGGTGTTACGGCATTATAAACACCTGCCATCGTTTGATCAAATATCGCTGCTTCATACAATCGAACCAGGTCATTGATATGTATCCAGGAAATGACCTGTCGGCCATTGCTTAAAATGGCAGCCACACCAAAACGGAGTGGTTGGCGAAATTCGGTCAAAGCGCCGCCGTCGGGCGACAAAACGATGCCGGTACGCAAAATCGATAAGCGCTTTCCCATGGCCTGCATGGGCAGTATCGACTGCTCCCATGCATTGCAGGTGGTGCCCAGAAAATCATCATACACATGGTCTGTTTCAATGAATGGCTGCGGGTTGGGGATTTCCGCATCCGGGCCGTACCAACCTATGGCCGATGCACTGGCGATGGAGATAATTTTATTGGGAACCCGCGCCACGGCAGCACATAAAAGCTGACCTGACAATACCCGGCTGTCGCGGATTTCTTTTTTTCGTTTGGCCGACCAGCGTTTGGCTGCTACATTGGCACCGGCCAGGTGAATGATATGATCTGCTTCTGCAATGGCCCAGTCGTCGATGCTGCCAGCTTCTACATTCCATTTGGCATAACGTACAGGTATAGCCGAATCTTTGCTGTTGGTACCGGCATCGCGCTGGACACTATTTTCCCTCACCAATACAATTACTGCATGACCTTGCCTGGTCAGCGACGCCGTAAGCGCTGTTCCCACCATCCCCGTGCCACCTGAAATAAGAACCGTTGCCATGGCTATGCTGTTTTAGAATTGAAAGGCAATATAAAAAGAAAGGCCCCTCGCAAAAGCATGGGGCCGACTATCCTTAGTGGATAAACAACTAAAAACAAACGCGTTTTCAAAATATTGGACAAAAACTTTCTAGTCGGGTTTTTTACCGTCCAGAAAAGTGTTAATAGTACTGATCCTTGTATTATTTCGGTCGTCCGTTTTCACCTCATAATTGCTATAGAAATTCTCAGCAGGTGACACGGTGTTATAGAGTTCAAGATTGCGGCGGATATAGGCCGGCACAGTTTCAAACTCGTTGTTTGGGTCCGCAGCATTAATGTTGAACGACAGATTACGTAATTTCTGGATTCGCTCAGCAGCTTTTCGCTTTTGTTCCTCCGCTTCGTCCAGCAAAGCCGGTTCCTCAACGGGAGGTACTACGGTGTTCGAGTTTAGTGGTGCCCCAGGCTTATCCGCCGCGGGAGTATCATCTCTGAACACCAATTGCATATCGAGAGCGGGTTCTTCCGCTTTCTGTGGCATTGCCGGCAACGGTTCAGGCATGACCGGTTCGGCATAAATATTGGACGGCTTGGCCAAGTATCCTCCAGATGCTGCAGACACCGGAGAATTCATTTGGGGTAACGTCGAAACAGATTTGTTTTCGGGGGTAGCGATTGAATGGAGCGACGAATCTACATTGGCAGCAGCACTGTTGCTGTATAAGTTTTCAACAGTAATTGTACGATCGTAATTATCCGGTTCAAACTGCACGCGTGCTTCTTGCTTAGTTGCGTCGAGGTCTACCAGTTTGGGTTGCAGTGATTCGGGCAATACCAGTTCTTCTGTTTTCGCTTCAACTATAGTTTCCACTTTCGGTGCCACCGGCGCTTGCAAGGCCACTTCAGGTTTCGGCATCATCACTGCAGCTTTTACCGCAGCGGGCGCTTCTTCTTTTACCGGTGCAGCAGCAACAGGTTGGGCGATGGCTGTTTCAGGCGTCAGCGTCATCACAATCTTTTCCTCTTTCTTCTCGGCAACCGGCTTGCTTACTGATTTGTTGAAGGGATCTTTGTATTCAAAACCGGTGGCGATCAGCGTGATGCCAATATTTTCACCCAGGGTATTGTCATAACCCAAACCGAGAATCACATCGGTGTCTTCACCGGCATGGCTCAACAGGTAACCCTGAATGACGTCCACTTCATCCATGGTGAATTCATGATCGCCTTCGGCCGAATTAATATTGATCAAAATCCAACGGGCACCCCTGATATCATTGTCGTTGAGCAATGGTGAATTCAGCGCACTTTCAATCGCTATTTGCGCACGGTTTTCACCAGCCGCATTGGCATTGCCCAAAATCGCTACTCCACCATTGCGCATTACGGTGCATACATCGGCAAAATCGACATTGATTTGGCCCGTGCTGCTGATCACATCGGTAATACATTTAGCGGCGGTTGCCAACACATTATCTGCTTTTGCAAAAGCATCTTTCATTTTCAGGTTGCCGTACTGGTGCCGCAACTTGTCATTGCTGATCACCAGCAGGGTATCAACATTGTCTTTCAATTGCTGAATACCTTCTTCGGCTTGCAATTGCCGTTTACGCCCTTCGTAACCAAAAGGGGTGGTAACGATACCCACGGTGAGCACACCCAGGTCTTTACAGATCCGGGCGATGATGGGTGCGCCCCCAGTGCCGGTTCCACCACCCATACCAGCCGTAATAAAGGCCATCTTGGTATTCACTTCCAAGATGCGTTTGATCTCTTCAAGACTCTCTTCGGTGGCCTGTTTTCCGATTGAAGGATTGGCACCGGCACCCAGCCCCTGCGTTAGGTGCGGGCCAAGTTGTATTTTATTTGGCACCTGGCTTTGCGCGATCGCCTGGGCGTCAGTATTGCAGATAATAAAGTTTACACCGTCAATACTTTGACTGAACATGTGGTTGACTGCATTGCTGCCACCACCACCTACACCAATCACCTTGATGATAGATGATTTTTCTTTTGGTAAATCAAAGTGGATCATAACTGGTTGCTGATTTTTTAGAATAATGGGTTGGTAAATGCCTACAGGTGCTGGTCTTCCTCCTCTTTGAACAGGTCGATCAGGTTGTCTTTAAACTTACTCCAGAACCGGTTGATGCCAAGTTCTGCTTTTCGGTTACTCACGGGTACGGAGCTTTCTTCTTCCTGTTCAACTACAGCCCTGGTTTCAGGTACCACAGTTTGTTTCTGCAACTCCCGGGGAATTTCTACCGGCCGGAATTTTTTCTCAAACTGTTTGCGGTTGCGCTCGTAGTCGTCGTATCCTTTCAGGATAAGACCAATACAGGTCGCATACATCGGTTTGGCCAGTTCGTCGATATGTCCGGCGGCCAGGTGTTCATTGGGGTATCCGATACGGGCATTCAACCCGGTTACATATTCTGTCAGTTGAATAAGATGACGCAGTTGTGAACCACCACCGGTCAACACGATGCCACCATTCAGCATGCGATTGTCCATACCCACCTGTTTGAGGTGATAGGTTACAAAATCCATGATCTCACTCATACGTGCCTGGATAATATTGGCCAGGTTCTTCACGCTGATCTCTTTGGGCGGCAATCCGCGCATACCCGGAATCGTTATGAAGGCATTGGCCTTGGCTTCGTTCGACAAAGCCGATCCAAACTGCACTTTCATTTGCTCGGCCTGGGTCTTCAACACCCCCAAACCGGTTTTGATATCGTTGGTAATGTTCTCACCACCAAAAGGAATCACGGCTGTATGTTTCAAAATGCCTTCATAGAAAACAGCCAGGTCGGTCGTACCGCCACCAATATCAACAATGGCCACGCCTGCTTCAATATCTTCCTGCCCCATGACCGCCGCCGAAGAAGCTAATGGTTGCAATACCATGTCTTTGGTATGCAGGTTGCTTTTTTCTACCGCGCGATTGATATTGCGGATGGCATTTTTATCGCCTGTAATAATGTGAAAATTTGCGCCCACTTTCACCCCGCCATAACCAATGGGGTTGGGAATGTTCTGGAAATTATCGACCGTAAACTCCTGCGGAATTACATCAATGATTTGGTCGCCCGCCGGAATATAGGTTTTATACTGATCGGCAATCAACTGGTCAATTTCTCGCTGTGAAATCTCTTCTTCTGTATTCTGGCGCACAATATCACCCCGCGTTTGCAGGCTCTTGATATGATGACCCGCGATACCAACATATACTTCACTGATCTCCAGGTTCGGATTGGAAGCATAACAATTCTCGAGTGCGTTGGCAATCGCTTTGATGGTTTCATCGATGTTCAGTACCTGACCATGTTTTACACCATTGCTGTTGGCACGCCCAAACCCGAGGATTTCCAGTTTGCCATACTCGTTCTTTCTGCCGGCGATAGCAGCAATCTTAGTGGTTCCAATGTCAAGGCCGACAATAATGGGTTGTTCGTGATTCATAAACAGGGTTTATTTTTTAGTTGTTCTGCTGCTGCTATTAACCGCCAAAGGTGCAGTAGCAGCAGTCGTTATATATAATTTTTTATCCACGAATGTGGATATTGGCTGATCCTTTTCTCCTATCACCTGGCCGGCATATTGTACACTGATCGATTTATAATAATCAAAGCCGGTTTTGGCCAACACTTTCTTATAGAAAATAGCAAGCCGTTGAAATTTTTCAGTCACGTTTTCACCATTGCCAAAATGGATGATGTGGTTGCCCACCATTGGCACCATGTCAAAATTTCTATCGGGCAACATATCCACCTGCATGATCTGTGCATTCCACAATGAGTCGGTTTGCAATACCTGGCCAATCGCTTTGATGCCCGCCAGCAAACTACTGTCGGCTGCCTTGCTTACCATTATTTTTTCGGGCATGCCCGTGAATACGGGCAGGCGCATGGCCGGCTTGCCCAAACCAAGTGGCAGGTATTTGCCTTCACTGTCGATGTAAAAAGAACTGCCCAGCGAGGTGAACAACCGTGCAATCGGTTCTCTTTCGGTTACCGTTACCTGCAGCACACCTTCTTTATCTATATACAGTTCAGCGGACTTCACCCAGCTATTGTTGCGCAGTTTATTCTCCAGGCTGCGCAGATCGATGGAGGTTACCGGCTTTCCCGTGAAATCTTTCGGGCCACTGCTGCCCATCATGCTCCATATATCGGCTTTCGCCAGAAAATGTCGTTCATTGCCCTTGATGCTGATGTCCACTTTTTCGCAGCGGCTCGCATTGCTCTTGCGGATAGCAGCCGCCAACGCCACCGTTACGCCCGCCGCCAAAAGCAACGAGAACAGGGTGATCATGATCTTTCTGATATGTGTGGGCATACTTACCATTTTTGGCGGATCAGTTCTTCAATGGGTTTAACCAGGGTATCTATATCGCCTGCGCCAGCCGTGATCAGCAATCCCGGAAAATCGGGTCGCAGCGAAGGCAAAAAAGTATTCTTCAAATAGGTTAATGCGGCTTCCTTGTCCAGGATCATTTTCTCTTTCACCTGCAACTTGTCCAGTAACAACTGGCTGGTTACCCCGGGTATCGGCAACTCTCTTGCCGGATAGATCGGCAACAAAATCACTTCATCGGCCAGGTCGAGGCTTTCGGCAAACGCATCGGCCAAATCTTTCGTGCGACTAAACAAATGCGGCTGAAACAACAAGCAACATTTTCTATCGGGAAAAAGGGTACGCGCGCCTTTCAGCAAGGCTTTCAGCTCTTCGGGATGGTGCGCATAATCATCTATATAAACCAGTTGTTCTTTTTTGTAGATGTATTCAAACCTTCGCTTCACGCCTTTGAAATCGGCCACGGCTTTTTTGATGGCCGTTGGATCAATGCCCAACTGGTGGGCAATGGAAATCGCCACCACGGCATTCTCCACATTGTGCAGTCCGCCCATATTCAACTTAATGTCGCTGATCACGGTATCAGGCAAAATCAAATCGAAGCGATAACCGCCATCGTGCATACTGATATTACTGGCCCTGATATCGGCCGATTCATTTTGTAAGCTATAGGTCAAATGCCGGGGCGAATCAAATGAGCGCGCTCTCGGCAAGCCGAATTTGCTGAAAAGCGTGCCACCGGGTTTGAGCTTTTTGCTGAATTCAACAAAAGCATCTTGCATCGCTTCTTCTGTGCCATAAATATCCAGGTGATCGGCATCCATCGATGAAATCACCGCGATATCCGGACTCAATTGCAAAAAGCTCCGGTCGTATTCATCGGCCTCAATCACCGATACATTCCGGCTATCGCTCCAGAAATTGGTATCGTAGTTCACACTGATACCGCCCAAAAAAGCATTGCAACCATAACCGGTGGCACGAAGTATATAGGCCACCAGGGTTGTAGTGGTGGTTTTTCCGTGGGTACCACCGATGCAAATATTAAAGGAGCCGCGACTGATCAAGCCCAACACTTCGCTGCGCTTCATCAACGGAAATCCCTCGCGACGAACCAGTTCCAACTCCTGCTGGTTAGCCGGAATCGCTGGTGTATAGATCACCAGGTCGGGCTTCGCGGGCACTTTCGCCGGGTTATCGTCAAAATGAATTTCTATTCCTTCCTGCTGCAAGGCATCGGTCAGTGCTGTTTGCGTTCGATCATACCCACTCACTTCTTTTCCCAATGAATGGAAATAGCGGGCGAGGGCGCTCATACCGATACCGCCGATACCGATAAAATAAACGGTTTGTATGTTGTTGATCGATAACACTCAGATCGATTTTAAAATTTCTGTAGCAATCACCCAGTCGGCATTTCCGATTGCCAGCGGGGCTATATTGTTTTTCAATTTTTTTTGCAACAATGGATCCTGCGCCAGTTCTATAACGGTGTTGATTAACCGCTGTTTGACTTCTGCATCAGGCACCATCAATGCTGCTTCTTTCCGCACCAGGTTATTGGCGTTCACGGTTTGGTGGTCTTCTGCCGCGTAGGGATAAGGCACTAACACCGCCGGCTTTTTCACTACACAGATCTCAGCGATCGACATGGCACCGGCCCGCGAGATCACGATATCCGCCGCCACATAAGCGGTTTCCATATTCGTGATAAACTCATTCACCCACACTTCACTATTGGTCGCCGTTTTATTCTTTATGCCGGGGCTCAGGTTATTCTTACCCACCTGCCAAATCAATTGCAAGCCCTCGGCCTGTAGTTTATCCAATCCTTCTTCTACGGCCTGGTTAATGCTGCGTGCACCCAGGCTGCCGCCCACCGACAAAATGGTGGTCTTTCCCGCCTGCAATCCAAACTGCCTGATGGCTTCGTCTCGTTCGGTGTGCGCATCAACGATCGATTTGCGTACCGGGTTACCGGTTACTAAAATTTTTTCTGCCGGAAAAAACTTCTCCATACCGTCGGTCGCCACGAAAACGCGGCTTGCTTTTTTCCCGAGCATTTGGTTCGCGCGACCAGCAAAAGAATTGGACTCATGCAGAAAGCTCGGTATCCCTTTCTGTTGCGCCAATCGCAAAACCGGAAAGCTGGAATAACCACCCACACCTACCACGGCATCTGGCTTGAACGCCTTAAATATGCGCCGCACCTGAATAAAACTTTTGATCAGCTTGAAAGGCAGACCAATATTCTTTATCAAAGAACTTCTGTTGAAGCCGGCAATATCCAAGCCCTTGATTTGGTAACCGGCTTGTGGCACTTTCTCCATTTCCATTTTTCCCTTCGCACCTACAAACAAGATCTCTATGGCCGGATCCAGCGCTTTTAATGCATTGGCAATGGCGATGGCCGGAAAAATATGTCCGCCGGTACCACCACCCGCTATAATCACCCTCCTACTCATGCCACCACCTCCGTTTCTGCTGCCGGTTTTTTCATCTCCATTTTCTCCACATACCTCGACACGCTCAGAATAATACCAATCGCCACGCAAGTAAAGAGAAAGGAACTACCGCCCATACTCACCAGCGGCAGTGTTACACCTGTTACGGGAAACAGGTTCACATTCACCGCCATATTCGCCATGGCTTGTATCACCAGGGTAAAACTCAACGCGAGCGACAAAAAAGCGCCGAAGGCGAAGGGACATTTTCTGAACAACTGGATGCTCCTGAAAAGAAATACCAGGTACACGAGTAAGACGATGGCGCCGCCCACAATGCCGTATTCTTCTATGATGATGGCATAGATAAAATCGGAGTATGGGTGCGGCAGGAAATTTCGTTGTTCGCTGTTACCGGGACCGAGACCAAAAAACCCGCCTTTGGCGATGGCGATTTTAGCCTGGTTTACCTGGTAATTGTCGTCGTCGTCGGCAGCAGCGCTGCCACCATACATAAAACTTTCTACGCGGTTTACCCAGGTGGTATAACGGGCCGTCAACTTCGACTTACCTTCAGTTCTTGGTTTCACGCCGTTACCGCTATTGTGTTGTATCATGGCGGCAGCGATGAGAAAAACAATGGGCACCAGCGCGACCAAGCCCACTAGTGCAAGGTGTTTAACCTGCACCCGACCGATGAACAACAACATCATGCTGGTGGCGCCGGTAAGCAAAGCAGTCGACAAGTTTGCCGGCGCAATCAACACACATACAATCGCAACGGGAATGATCACCGGCAAAAATCCCGTTTTGAAATCTTTGATCTGGTCCTGCTTCCGGCTCAGCATACGACTAACGTACATGAATAGGGCCAGTTTCGCGAGATCACTGGTTTGAAAAGTTAAATTGATGATCGGCAGCCTGATCCATCTACTACCCTGGTTCAGGGTAACACCAAAAAACATGGTATAGATGAGCAGCGGTATGGTAATGAGAAACACAATTCTCGCCACGCGCGAATACAAAGTGTAGTTGACCATGTGCGCGAAATAGATCAGCCCGATGCCCACGCATATAAATGCCACTTGTTTAAAGAGGTACACTTCTGTGTTACCCTTGTACATTTTATAGGCCAGCGAACCGGTTGAACTGTACACTACCAACAAACTCATCGTTGCCAGTAAGATCACCAGCGTCCAGATCACTTTATCACCCTTTGTTTTATTTAGTAGCTGTTGCAATGTTAGACTGTTTTACGGTTGCTTCATTCCATCCTTACAAATCGCGCACGGCCTCTTTAAACTGGCGCCCCCGGTCTTCATAGTTTTTGAAAAGATCAAAACTGGCGCAAGCGGGGCTGAGCAAAACTGCATCGCCCTTGGTCGACAACTGGAAGGCTGCCTGCACGGCTTCTATCGCACTCCCGGTGTTGATGATAACCGGCACCTGGTTTTGAAATGCTTCGTGGATCTTACGGTTGTCAACGCCCATACACACAATCGCTTTCACTTTTTCTTTTACCAGATCAAGTATCAGCGAATAATCATTCCCTTTATCGATACCACCCAAGATCAACACCGTTGGTTTGGTCATGCTTTCCAGCGCATACCAGGTGCTGTTCACATTGGTCGCCTTGCTATCGTTGATGAATTCTACGCCACGCACCAACGCCACCGGTTCCATGCGATGCTCCAGGGCTTCAAAGCTCTGGATTGCTTCGCGTATCTTTTCTTTGCGCAGACCGATCACCGATGCTGCCAATCCCGCTGCCATGGTATTGTATTGGTTGTGTTTGCCTTTTAGGGCGAAATCATAAATGCTCATCTGGTATCTCTCATCGGCAGTGGCCACGGTCATCTGGTTGTCTTTGATAAATGCACCGTGGAGTAGTTCTTTACGCATACTGATTGGTAATGGGTTTGATAGGATGGAAAAGTCTTTGATATACTGCATCGTTACTTCATCGTCTTCGTTGTAAATGAAATAATCAGATGCCTGCTGGTTCTCCGTTATCCTGAATTTGCTATTGATATAATTCCTGAACTGATAATCGTACCTGTCTAGATGATCTTCGGTGATATTGGTCAGAATAGCCACCTGGGGCCGAAACGAAACAACATCGTCGAGTTGAAAACTACTGATCTCTGCTATGTACCAGGGTTTCGGCGCTTCGGCCACCTGCCTGGCAAAACTGTATCCTATATTTCCCACCAACGCACAATCCAATCCTGCTTGCTTGCAGATATGATAGGTGAGCGCCGTTGTTGTCGTTTTTCCATTGCTACCGGTAATCGCAATCACCTTACTGTTGCCGATAAAGCGATAGGCGAACTCGATTTCACTGATGACCTGAATGCCCGCTGCACGAATCTTTTTAACGAGTTCATTTTTTTCGGGTATCCCCGGACTCTTCACCACCAGGCTCGCCTTAAGTATTCTTTCTTCGCTGTGTCCTGATTCTTCAAATGCAATACCTGCTTTGATCAACTCTTCGCGATGGGCGGGTTTCAAAACTCCAGCATCGCTCACCAAACAATCATATCCTTTTTGTTTCGCAAGCAGGGCTGCGCCCACGCCGCTTTCGCCGGCGCCCAATATGATCACCAATTCTTTCATAAACTCCTTTTTCTACGGGCGCATAACGGATAGGGGGTTCTTCAAACGCATTGGATTCCTGCACCACAAAATGGCTTCTCTTTTAGCGAACTTTCAGGGTAACAATCGAAAACACCACACAAAACAGGGTCACGATCCAGAACCGGGTCACGATCTTGCTTTCGTGGTAACCCAATTTTTGGTAGTGGTGGTGCAGCGGGCTCATCAAAAAGACTCTCCTGCCTTCACCGTATTTCTTTTTTGTGTATTTAAAATAACTTACCTGTATCATCACACTGAGGCTCTCCACCAGGAAAACGCCACAGAATATCGGCACCAACAATTCTTTCCGCACAATGATCGACAACGCAGCGATCACACCACCCAGCATCAGGCTACCGGTATCACCCATGAACACCTGGGCCGGATAGGCATTGTACCACAGGAAACCCACACAGGCACCCACCATCGCACCGATAAAAATCGAGAGCTCGCCGAGGTTCGGGATATACATGATGTTCAGGTAATCGGCCAGTATCAGGTTGCCACTGGCGTACGCAAACACACCTAAACACAATCCAATGATCGCACTCACCCCGGTGGCCAATCCGTCGAGCCCATCGGTTAAATTCGCACCATTCGATACCGCGGTTACAATCAGGATCACAATCAATACATATAATATATTGGTGAATGGTCCGCGCAAGGAAGCCGGCAATAATTTCGAATAGTTGAATTCATGTCCCTTCACAAACGGGATGGTGGTAATTGGTTCATTCGCTTCAACAAAATGTCTTTCCACGCCCTGGAACTTGATCGTTTTCATGTTCTTCACATTCGATACATCATCGCCCAGGTATTCCCGCCACACTTTTGTGTTGTCGTTGAACAGCACGGTCAGGCCGATCACCAGGCCAAGCCCCACCTGTCCCAATATTTTAAACCAGCCGGCCAACCCATCTTTATCCCCTTTCTTATACGCCACTCCTTGCTGCTGCGCTATTTTTTTGGCCCGCAGTTTCAGGTAGTCATCAATGAAGCCAACCACGCCCAACCAAATGGTACTGAAGATCATCACCCGCACATAGGCTTTTTGCAAATCGGCCAACAACAGTGTTGGTACCAAAATCGCCAGGATGATGATGAGTCCGCCCATGGTCGGCGTTCCCTTCTTTTGTTGTTCGCCCTGCAAGCCCAGGTCGCGAACCGATTCACCCACCTGCTTCTTCCGCAGGTACTGAATTAATTTTTTACCGAATACAGTAGTAATGATCAGTGACAAAATCACGGCCAGTAACACCCGGGAAGTGATGAACTGAAACAGCGCACTTCCCGGGAACTTAATTCCTACAGTTTTTAACCAATCAATTAAGTGGTACAGCATGATGGTTTATTGTTCTTCTGGCTACCACCCGGTGTCCAGCCGGATGGATTTGTTCTGAGTAACCGTCCTAATTATTTATTCAACAGGGTAATCACTTTTTCGATTTCTTCTTTGTCGTCGAAATGGTTTCTCACCCCTTTTATTTCCTGGTACTTTTCATGTCCCTTACCCGCCACCAGCACGATGTCTCCGGGCTGGGCCAGGCTGAAAGCGGTTTTAATCGCTTCGCGCCTGTCGGCGATACTGATATATTTTCGCCGCGCGGCCGAATTCAACCCGGCTTCCATATCGCGCAATATCTCCAGCGGATCTTCGCTGCGCGGATTATCGGCCGTGAAGATGGCTTTGTCACTATAGTCGCAGGCGATCTGCGCCATCGCCGGCCTTTTTGTTTTATCGCGATCGCCCCCACAACCCACAACGGTGTAGATTCTTTCATCGGCACCGCGCAACTGCCTGATCGTTTTCAACACATTCTCCAAAGCATCAGGGGTGTGCGCATAGTCCACAATACCGATGATTCGTTCTGCGGGGCTCACCACATAATCAAACCTGCCCTCTGCGCCGGTCATCTCACTTAAAAGCTGCAGCACTTCTTCTTTCTCTTCGCCCAAACAAATCGCTACGCCATATATCGCCAGCAGGTTGTACGCATTGAATTCGCCAATCAGCCTGAAATGAACTTCTTTGTCGTTGATGTTCATCAGCAAACCGGTCAACCCATTCTCCAGTATCTTGCCCTTGAACTCGGCCATCGACCGAAGGCTATAATAATAGGTTCGGGCTACCGTGTTCTGCAACATCACTGCACCTCTTTTATCGTCGAGGTTGCTGATGGCAAAAGCGCCTGCAGGCAAATCATCAAAGAACTTTTTCTTCACCCGGATATACGCATCAAATGTTTTGTGGTAATCGAGGTGATCGTGGGTGATGTTGGTAAAAACACCGCCCGCAAACTGCAAACCGGCAATGCGATGCTGGTGAATCGCGTGCGAACTCACTTCCATAAAAGCGAACCGACAACCCGCATCAACCATTTGCTTCAGCAAGGCATTGATACTAATTGCATCGGGCGTGGTATGCGTTGCCGCATAGGGCTGCCCCGCAATCATGTTCTGCACCGTACTGATCAATCCGCAATCGTATCCCAGTTGTGTAAAGAGCTTATATAAAACAGTCGCAACCGTTGTTTTTCCATTTGTTCCCGTTATGCCTACCAGCTTCAGTTTGGCAGATGGCTCACCATAATAATGATGCGACATCCAACCAGCAGCTTCACTGGCATTTTCTACCTGCACATAGGTGACTCCTTCTTTCAGCGTCGCCGGCAATTGTTCACAAACAATAACCGTTGCACCTTTCGAAATCGCCGTGTCAATGAACGCATGGCCATCGGCCTGGACTCCTTTTATCGCAATGAAACAGTTGCCTGTTACTACTTTTCTCGAATCAATTTGCAAACCACTGATCGTTGTTTGCAGGTTTCCGTTCACCGACCGGAGTTGAACCTGGTATAATATGTCTTGCAGATTCACCATTAGTTCAATTCCAATACAACGGTATTGTCTTTTTTAATCGCCGTGCCGGCAACGACCGACTGCGATACTACTTTTCCTTTTCCCTTCACCTGCACTTTCAACTTCATCGACTCCACCAGGAACAAAGCGTCTTTCAAACCAAGTCCCTTCAAATCTGGCATGGTGCCGGTTGACAGTGTACGCGTATCAAGCAAGGCCAATTGGTCTTTTCCTGCTGCCACATTCGCCCATTTTCCATCAGCACTGTCGCGGTACTGCCAGTTCATAGCGGCGAGTACTTTTTGAATGGCCTTTTTCTCACCACTGTATCGAAACGCACTGCTGTCGCGTTTTGGCAACACCGCCGAAGGAACAGCGATCTGTTGTGCCTGCATGGCAAAGAGCTTGTCGGCTATTTCGCGGAACACGGGGCCGGCAACCGCAGCGCCATAATATTTTACCGCATGTGGTTTGTTTACAATCACCACCACACAACTGTATTTTGGCTCATTTGCCGGAAAATAACCGGCAAACGACGACTGGTAAATATGATCGGCATACCCCCGGTTCCCATTCGCCACCAGCGCCGTACCTGTTTTTCCGGCAATCGGATAATAAGGCGTTTGCAATGATCTTCCGGTACCATTCGTCATCACCGAATTCAAACAAGTGCGCAATTGTTTCAGGGTCGATCCGCTACAAATACTATCCACCCATACCTTCGGTTCGTTCTTCTGCAAGCTGATGCCATTTTGTTGAATCTCTTCTACCAGGTAGGGCTTCATCATCTTACCGTTGTTGGCAACTGCGTTGTAGAGCATCAGGGTTTGCAGTGGGCTCACCAACACTTCATAACCGAAGCTCATCCAGGGCAACGACGTCGCACTCCAGGTTTTTGACTTGGGCGATTTGATCACGGGATGGTTTTCACCTACCAGGTCAACGCCTGAAAATTCGTTTAACCGTAACCGTTTGAGGTGATCCACAAACTGGTTGGGATTTCGACTGTAATGCAGGTAAGCCATTTTTGCCATGCCCACATTGCTGCTCAGGTCGAAAGCCTGCTCGGCTGTTACTTCTTCGCGACCATGGCGCTCACTGTCAAATACCGTTCTGCCGTTTATCTTCCATACGCCTTTTTCCAAATTCACCGGCGATGCGATGGTGATCTTTTTATCTTCCAGCAACGAGAGCATCGTTGCCAGTTTAAACGTTGATCCCGGTTCAGTAGCGCGAATGGCATAGTTCAGGTCTTCCCAGTATTCACCATTGCCGGTTCTGCCCAGGTTCGCAATCGCCTTGAGTTTTCCGGTGGCCACTTCCATCACCAAACAGGTTCCCTGTACCGCTTCGTTCTCGATCATCACTTTCAACAGCGCATTTTCGGCGATGTCCTGGATATTCACATCGATGGTGGTTTTGAGGTCGTGCCCATTTTCGGGTTCGATCTCATACCCTTCCACCGGTACCGCCACACCGCCGGAGATAAAGCGCACCAGTCGTTTACCGGTTTCACCTTTCAGCAGGCTGTCGTAGGTGTATTCGAGTCCCACGTTTTGTGCATTCTCGCGCGCCAGCCCAATGGTCCGATTGGCCAGCAGGCCGTAGGGGCTCATCCGCTTGCTTTTCACTTCGGCAATGAACCCGCTTTTATTGCGACCCTGTTTTACGAGAGGCAATTCGCGCAGGCGTTGGTACACATCGAAAGAAATATTTTTCTGCAACGAATAGTAGCGGTTCTTTTTGCGAAAGCCTTCCTGCAACTGGGCTTTGTACACAGCGGCTGTACGGTCTTTGAACAAAGCAGCAAGTTGGATACTCAGCGAATCAACATGTTCGCGAAACCGTTTTCCATTTTTTTCCTGCAATCCATCTGCACCGAAATCGATATAGATGTTGAAATAAGGAATGGAAGTACTCAGCATGTTTCCGTCTTCGCTGTAAATGGTACCGCGGTCGGCTTCCAGGCTTACAATGCGCGTATGCAGGGTATCACTTTTGCTGCGCCAGTAGGCACCTTGCACATTCTGTATGTAAAGAGCTTTACCCAAGATGAAAGCGCCGAGCACCACGATTCCCAGAAAGCAGAGATAAACCCTCCATAGTATATCGCGTTTCACTTCCACGTTTCAACCCGTTGTATTATTTTTTCAATCGCCAATTACTGAACTATCGGTCAGTACAACCGGCGGAATATTTAATTCTCTTAAGCCCAATGGTTCAACAGCCCGCGCAACTTCCGTTTGCTTGCTACGAAACATCAGTTCACTTTTCAATGTCTTGTACTCGAATTGCATTTCGCGCAATTCTTTGTTCGTTTTGCTGATGGACTTTATAATCTTGTCAGAATAGTGGCCATTGTAGATGTAAATCACAGCCAATACACTCAGGAATAAAAAGAATGGCAGGTTCTTTACGACCAACTGGTAGTTGATCCGAAATCGTTTTTCTTTTTTGTTGCTGCTGGTTTCCATACAGTTTGGTAGTTCAATAGGACATTAACATTTCACAACTTTCTTTCCGCTACGCGCAATTTTGCACTGCGGGACCTTGGATTTATTTTCATTTCGGCGGCTGAAGGAATGATCGGTTTTTTACTGATCACCCGCAGCGCCGACTGGATTTTGCTGTTCTCAAAAGGATTCTCATCGGGTACTTCTTCAAATCTTCCATCGCGAAAAAAATTTTTAACGAGGCGGTCTTCCAGTGAATGAAAACTGATGATCGCGGCGCGACCACCGGGTTTCAACACTTGGGGCAATTGCGAAAGCATTTCTTTCAGCGCCCCCATTTCATCGTTCACTTCAATGCGCAATGCCTGGAATACCTGGGCGAAATATTTATTCGGATTGCCTTTCACGATCGGCTGCAGCACAGCTTTGAACTGGTTGATGGTTGCCATGGGTTGTTTACCGCGTTGTTCAACAATGGTTTTTGCCAGTGTTTTTGCATTGGTAACCTCGCCATACTGTTCAAAAAATTTGTGCAATGCCTGTTCGGAATAGGTTTGCAATACCTGTGCAGCGGTGACCTCGCCCCGTGCATCCATACGCATATCGAGTGGTGCATCGAAACGCGTGGAAAATCCGCGATCGGCTTCATCAAACTGGTGACTGCTTACGCCGAGATCGGCAAGAATGCCATCCACCCCAACGATCTTGTGTAACCGAAGAAAGCGCGACAAGTGCCGGAAATTCTGCGGAATAAACAGCAGTCTTTCATCGGCCGGCAGGTTTTGTTTGGCATCCGCATCCTGGTCAAAGCCCACCAGCTTGCCGGTGGGTCCCAGTTTGTCGAGGATGGCCCTTGCATGACCACCGCCACCAAAAGTGCAATCCACATATATACCATCCGGTTGAATCGCCAATGCATCGAGCGCCTCAGCCAGCAGTACCGGAACATGGTAAGGATCCGATATGTGGTTGGTTGCCGTCATCAATTGTTGCTTTCTTCGGGCTTCACCATCACCTGAAGGGCGAGGCTACTGAAAGCATCCGGTGAGAAACTGTCAAAGAGCTTTTTGTACTGTGCCGCATCCCATATTTCTATTTTGTCTACGGCCGACACCAGTACGATGTCTTTTTCCAAACTGGCATGCGATTTCAGGTTGGGCGGAAGCAAAATTCTTCCGGCGGTGTCAGGCTCCACTTCGGTGGCGCCGTTCAAAAAGTACCTCCTGAATTCACGTACCTTTGGGTCAAAATCATTCAGTTTGCTGATGCGATCGAAAATCGGTTTCCAGGAGGCCATGGGGTACAGGGTAAGGCATTTCTCAAACCCCCGGTTGATCACGAAGCTGTCAGCCCCTTCCGGCAGTTGCTTTTTCAGCCCTGCCGGGAGTAGGAAGCGCCCTTTGGCGTCCAGCGTCACTTCGTATTCGCCCAGAAAACCTTTCATTTACAGCTAAATGTATTGATTCTGACATTTATTACCACAAAATAACACTTTTTCCCACTTACCAAACAAATTTGGAAAGGACTATTTTTTCCACAACAGATAATCGCGTGAAAACCCGCCGTAGATCTACGTTTGCGGCGATTTTCGCCGCAGTTTCAACCAAAAGGATGTGAATTGACTGTGGATTACAGTGGATAACCCGTGAACAACCGAACCCTACCCGACGGGTAACACCCGACGGGTGCCACCCGTCGGGTAAAAAAAACAGCCCATGTCTGACAGCAAATACGCTACCGGCCCCCAAGAAACAGCGGCCATCGCCATCGAAGCCTATCATTACCCGCTGCCCGACCAGCAAATTGCCGCCTTCCCCCTGCCGGAAAGAGACCAGAGCCGCCTGCTCCTATATAAAGCAGGTAGCATCAGCGAAAAACTTTATTGCGACCTGCCATCCGAACTACCACCGTCTACACTGCTGGTTTTCAACCAAACAAAAGTCATCCCGGCCCGCCTGCAACTGCAAAAACCCAGCGGCGGCTGGATCGAAATCTTTTGCCTCGAACCGGCCGATGATACCGACCCAGCCCGTGCCCTCATGGCCACCGGCAGCACCACCTGGAAATGCCTGGTGGGCGGCGCCGCAAAATGGAAAGCCGGCCAGGTACTCGAAAAACGCCTGCCATTGGGCTCCCTGCTTCAACACCCGACGGGTACAGCGAAAGCGGGTATAGCCAACGATACCGCTGCCGCGGATGACGAACTCCTTTTGCAGGCCGCCATGCTGGAACGCAGACCAGGCCATTTCCTGATCCAATTCCGGTGGACGCCCCCGTTGCTTCGTTTTGCCGACGTGTTGGAAAGCGCCGGCGCGATGCCCATCCCTCCTTACCTGAAGAGAGAAGCAACTTCGGTTGACCATGACCGTTATCAAACCGTTTACGCCAAAGAAGAAGGGTCGGTAGCGGCACCTACCGCCGGACTCCATTTCACGGCATCACTACTTGAAAACCTGCGTCAAAAAAATATCGAAGAAGCATTTGTCACCCTACATGTCGGTGCGGGCACTTTTAAACCGGTGCAAACTGATACCATTGGCGACCACGATATGCACGCAGAATGGATCGAAATCAATCTCGATGCCTTGCGCCAAATAAAAGCAGCCCATGGCAACATTGTTGCAGTAGGAACCACCTCGCTGCGCACGCTGGAGTCATTGTATTGGATAGGTTGCAAGCTCATCAAAGAACCCAATAACGCCCTCGATGATCTCTTCATCAGCCAATGGGAAGCATATTCAATTGAAGCCAACACAAACGATGCATCCATCACCGTTTCTATCGCACTCGAAGCAATCGAAAAAAGGTTACTGGCAGAAAACCGAACCCAGCTTTCCGCCCGCACGCAAATCATGATGGCGCCGGGTTATAAAGCACGAATGATCAAGGGCCTGATCACCAATTTTCACCAGCCGAAAAGCACCTTGTTGTTGTTGGTTGCTTCACTGATCGGCGACGACTGGAAAAAGGTATATCAATATGCGCTGGATAATAATTTTCGTTTCCTGAGTTATGGCGACGGCTCGCTGTTGTGGTTGTAGAGAAATCAATCGTGCGATAGATTTGTGTTTGTTGAAAGTTTTTGACCGGCAAATTGGTAGCTACGAAAATTTATAGCGGTGTCATTTTTTTTCAATTTGATGGTTATGCCAATTGATAATTGTGCCAACTCCAGCTATCTGTTGCCCAACCATTTTGTGTATGCCTCAACCAGGTGTATGCATCAACCCAACTTCTTCTCCATAAACACCGCACCCGCCAATGGATTAAACCGGTAAGGCGCTATCTCATAAAACCCCGCTGCTTTGTACAATTGAATCGCCGCCTGCATCTCCTGCAAAGTATCAAGCCTGATATACTGGTAACCAAGCGCTGCCGCCACATCCAAACATTTTTCCAACAGCGCGGCGCCCAGTTTCAAGCCCCTGAATGCCGGTTGTATATACATTCTTTTCAGCTCGGCCGTGGTAACGTCAAATTTCCTGATGCCGGCGCAACCAATGGGCTGTTCGCCAGCCGAAACCAATAGCAGTACGCCATTGGGCGGCCCATATACCAAATTGATCTGCAACAGTTCGTCATCAAATTTTTGAAAAGCCAGGTCAATGCCAATCGATGCCGCATATTCACCAAACAGGGCTTTCGCGCTCTGGTAATCGGCCTCGGTAAGCGCCGCCTCGATAGAGATGATCTTTTCAGCCTGCATAAAAATTAGCTAACGGTAATGCCTAACCGCTATACGGCATATCAATGGTAAAACTGGTTCCCTTGCCCAGGGCGCTTTCGACCTTGATCTTTCCGTGGTGTGCATCCACGATGGTTTTCACATAACTCAGGCCCAGCCCAAACCCTTTCACATTGTGCAGGTTTCCGGTATGCACACGGTAAAATTTTTCGAAGATGCGTTTCACATTTTCCTTGGTCATCCCAATGCCATTGTCCTCCACCTTGATTTGAATCCCTTTAGCCGTCGACACGGTACTCACTTTCAATTCCAGGTGGTCTTTCGAATACTTAACCGCATTGTCGACCAGGTTATTGATCAGGTTGGTAAAATGCACTTCGTCGGCTTCAATCAAATCGTTGGGCGCATTCAGTTGTACAATGGCATGTCCGCCTTTGTTCTGCAATTGCAAATCAAAATTCTCCAACACCTGTTCAATCACCGCATGCACATGTACCGGCCTTTTATCCAATTGAATCTCCTGCCTATCCATCAGGGCCGCCTGCAAAATCGTTTCCACATGCTTGTTCATGCGCTTATTCTCTTCTTTGATGATGCCGGTAAAGTATTGCATCTTCTCTTTGTCGTTCGATACCTTTTCAGTTCGCAGCGCATCCACCGCCAGCGATATGGTGGCCAGGGGCGTCTTAAATTCATGCGTCATGTTGTTGATGAAATCATTTTTAATTTCACTCAACTTTTTCTGGCGCAACAAGGCAGCAACAGTAATGAAAAAAGCAGCCAGCATAATCAGGGTAAAAGCAATGGAACCTGCCAGCATCCAGCGCAATTCGCGAAAGAAAAGGTTTTTTACGTTGGGCACCACCACGGTCATGGTTTCGGCAGGCACCAGGCCTTCCATATCACTGCCCGGCGGCACCATCAGCGGAAATATCCACTTGAAATTATTGATCGTGTCTTCTGCCAGCCGATCAAAATTGCGCGACTTCAATTCACCATACCCCAAGAAATCACCACCGTCTGAAGCAATCTCAAATTCAAAACCAACATCCTGCAGTCCGTAGTTGTTGAAATTCTTGCGCAACTTTTCCTGCACTTCAAACATGGTGAACTTCTCTGAAATGGTAGAAGGCTTCAGCAATTCCATCATCAGTTGATCAGAAGGCCAACTGATATTGGGGCGCGTGCGACGATTTTTTAAAGAAGGCAATGTTCCCTTTTGCTCCATCAGTTCCTGGCCCGTATCGTTCATGGCCATGAAAATCTTCTGTCGCAACTGGTCTTCTTTCACGAGCAGCATGGATCTAAACCAGGAAACCTGGATATAGAAAATACCGACCAGCGATAATGAAACCAATATGATGATCAGGGGGAAAATTCTCTTCATCGGCACAAAACTACAGTTGGTTTGCAAACATCAGAAGTCAATGCTTGTTATAATTATCGAATTAACAGGAGTTTATAAAGCTTTTTACCCAATCAAAATCCCAATTCCGGTATTTTGACCAAGCCCCAATTGCGTAAAACTTTAATTGCTCCGTTCTTCAATATTCTATAAATTAATGCTATGACACAAATAATACCGTCGGCCGGCATTTTATTGATCGCCGATCCTTTCCTGAAGGATCCGAATTTCAAGCGCACGGTGGTGTTTTTATGCGAACACCAGTCGGAAGGCAGCTTCGGATTTGTGCTGAACCGGAAATATGAATATACGCTCGACCAGTTGATGGCCAGTGCAGAAGGGATGCCGCTCACCGTTTTTTACGGCGGACCGGTACAGATGGATACCATTCATTTTCTTCACCGCTACCCGGCACTAATTCCCGGCGGGTTTGAGGTGGTGGATGGCATTTATTGGGGGGGCGATTTTGAAAAAGCGGTCGACCTGTTGAAGACCGGCCAAATTTCCCCCACGGGTATCCGGTTTTTTATTGGCTATTCCGGTTGGTCTGAAGGGCAATTAGAAGGGGAACTGAATGAAAAATCCTGGATCACGTCCAACGGCAGCAGCCGGCTGATTTTTCACCGCAACATGGACGCCATCTGGAAAGAGGCCTTGAACGAACTCGGCGGCGAATACCGCCAGTTGGTGAATTATCCTACCGATCCGCAATTGAACTAACAACCCCTTCGCCATTGAACAAACAGCTTTCCCATCATTGAACCAGCAACTACAATACCCCTAACAATTGATGGGTAAGTGCAGCCGGGTCGATTTCTGCCGCATGGATATCTGCAAATGGAAAATGAATTTGTAACTGGTTGCCATCACGCTGAACAGCCAGGTAAGGGCCTTCGTGCAGCGACAATTGTTTGTAGGTTGCCGCCCAACTTTGACGCGCATCTTCCGTAGTAAACAGATCTGTTATTACTTGTTGAACCAAGTACAACAGTTTAATAATGCGGCCCAGGGATGGTTGGTTGTCGGGTAATGCACTGTCGGCAATTGCAACTTCAACACCGCTTTTTTGGCGGATGGCTTCTGTAAATTCCCGAAACGCTCTTTTCACATCGAGTTTGCCCGCATTGTCGTAACCGATACCCGCGCGGGATTGCCCCAGCGATAAAAAACGCAGGGCATTGGCGGCGCCGATCAACTCGATCGACTCAATTGCGTTCACCGGCAGGTACACATAATTTTCCATGGGATAGCCGCGCTCGTCGTAGAGCTGCATGGTAATCACTGCGCCATCGACGCGGGTATTGCCCAGGGCTAGAATCAACCCGAAATAATAACCGCGGGCGTTGCTATACAGTTTAACGGGAATATCATTGCCCGACGAAGCTATATAAAGCAAAAGTTCCTTCTTATCGGGAAGAGGAACTTTGCTTATCTCTTTGGTAATCGTATCCATCTGCTGTTTTGAGGCGGTAGAATTACATATTTGACGACAAGAGTTTCACCAAGGCTTTAACACGGTCGTTGATGTCGTCGACATTGGTAACCGGATCATGGTCAAAGGTCAATTCACCATTCGCAAACGAGAAAGCATATCCGGGCGAATAGTACCCGTTTTCATTTTTGATGATCACTTTTTTCAAGGTCTCCTTCAATGCATCCTTGCCTAAGTCATCGATCGTGATTTCTTTAAACGCCTGGGCCAGGGTATTGAAATACACTTTGGTAAATCCCTCTTCATACAAGTGTGCGTAGTCGGTTTTGGCAAGGCTGTCCCATTTCACCTCGATGGGCACCTCGAAGCCGGCGGCCTGGTTGATTTCGTTGACCAAGGCAGGATAATTATTGTCCTGAAAATTTTTGATGGCTCTTTTCTCGATAAGTCCCATGATCGTAAGATTATAATTGATGATTTTATGGCAGCACTGGAACGACCAGACAATATTATTTATTGTCATATAAACACCAAAAAGCCGGTAAACACCGGCTCTTTGCTCCACTTACTACCCATAACCGGAATCGGTTTTTCAACAGTCTTCGTTCACGTCAATTTCTTTCACACCTGTTGTTACCCCGTTCCACCATACAATGTTACGACAGCCGCCAAGCCCCTGCCAGCGTGTTTTAACGGGAATTTTAGACCGTTATAACACGGTTGCTAAAGCACCATGAAGCCAATTCCCCTACCCACGAGACAATAATCGTTGAACATCCTCCTCTCTCCGGCAGCCAACACAAAAAAACCCGCAGAAAATCTGCGGGTTAGTTACATAGCCTGATTAAATCATCAGTTTTCCACCGGTACAGCACCTTCTACCAGCACGGTGACGTTGTTGTTCAACACCTCCACAAAACCTCCCTTGATGGCAAAAAGGGAAGTGTCATTGGCCGCCCTGGATCTTAATACTTTTAGTTGCCCCGCTTTGAGTGCACTCACCAGCGGCGCGTGTCTTTCCATCACTTCAAACAAACCATCCACACCAGGCAATTGTACGCCGTACACATCGCCGCTATACAATTTCCGCTCTGGTGTTAATATCTCTAGATTCATAACGTCAATCAAAATTTACAATTCGTTTAAGCCCTACAGTTCAACAGTTGGCCACCGGCCCCAACATCTCTCCCCTTCGCGACCCAACTTAAACCTTACACTTTAAACCTTAAACCATCGGCTCGGCTCGCTCATCCTTGGGCCTGCGCCAACAGTTTCTTGCCTTTCTCCACCGCATCTTCAATGGTACCCACCAGGTTGAATGCTGCTTCGGGATAATCGTCCACTTCACCATCCATGATCATATTGAAGCCGCGAATGGTGTCTTCAATGCTTACAAACACGCCCTTCAAACCAGTGAACTGTTCGGCCACATGGAAAGGCTGGCTCAGGAAACGCTGCACTTTACGCGCGCGGGCCACGGTCATTTTATCTTCATCACTCAATTCATCCATACCCAGAATCGCGATGATGTCTTGCAGTTCCTTGTAGCGTTGCAGGATCAGTTTCACGCGGTTGGCGGTGTTGTAATGCGCGTCGCCAACTACCTGCGGACTCAAAATACGACTGGTAGAATCCAGGGGATCCACCGCCGGGTAGATACCAAGGTCGGCAATCTTCCGGCTCAATACCGTGGTGGCATCAAGGTGTGCGAAGGTGGTAGCGGGTGCGGGATCGGTCAAGTCATCGGCCGGTACATATACCGCCTGTACAGAGGTAATGGAGCCGTGCTTAGTAGACGTGATCCGCTCTTGCATCAATCCCATTTCTGTGGCCAGGGTCGGTTGGTAACCCACCGCTGAAGGCATCCGACCCAGCAGGGCCGATACTTCAGAACCAGCCTGGGTGAAACGGAAGATATTATCAACGAAAAACAGGATGTCTTTTCCTTTTCCGGTACCGTCGCCATCACGGAAATACTCGGCGATGGTGAGTCCGCTGAGGGCCACACGGGCGCGGGCGCCGGGGGGCTCGTTCATTTGTCCGAATACGAAAGTTGCTTTCGATTCTTTCAATTCTTCCAGGTTCACTTTGTCAAGGTCCCAGCCACCTTCTTCCATGCTGTGGATAAACCCTTCGCCGTATTTCATGATACCGGCTTCGATCATCTCGCGCATCAGGTCATTTCCTTCGCGGGTACGCTCACCCACACCGGCAAATACGGATAGTCCGCCGTGACCCTTGGCGATATTATTAATCAATTCCTGGATCAATACCGTCTTACCTACCCCTGCACCACCGAACAAACCAATCTTACCACCTTTTGCATAAGGTTCGATCAGGTCAATCACCTTGATACCGGTAAACAACACTTCTGTAGAGGTGCTGAGGTTTTCGAAAGCAGGTGGCTTTGCGTGAATAGAACGGCCATTGGCCTTATTGATAGCAGGCAATCCATCGATCGGATCACCGGTTACATTAAACAAACGTCCATTGATACCTTCACCTACCGGCATGGCAATCGGGCGACCCGTGTCAACCACTTCCATACCGCGAACCAGCCCCTCGGTGCCATCCATCGCAATACAACGTACACTGTCCTCACCCAGGTGTTGTTGCACCTCCAGAATCAGGGGCTCGGCGTTTTCGCGCTTCACTTCCAGCGCATTGAGAATTTCAGGCAATTTTCCGTCGAACTGCACGTCTAACACCGCGCCGATGACTTGTTTTACTTTTCCTTTGGTAGACATATAGGTGAAACCTTTTAGGCTTGGTTTTCAAAATTTGCGCAAAGTTAAGGGTTTTGATGATGTATATTTAGATGATATGAAAATGAATTCGATTTTTGTTCTCGCGTTGGTAATCAGCATTTTGTCTTGGTCTTGCCAGGAAAAATCGAAAGCCGTCAAACCGGTGAAGCGGGCGGTTGAAATTACCCCCGAACTGGCTACCTCTACCCTGTTCCTCGACAGTGTTACGGTGCAGCAATACCTGGCCGCCCAAAAACTGCCCGATAGCACCCGGCAAATGATCGTCGATTTTTACAATAGTCGCAACTATAGTTATGCCTGGTTCGATACCAGTGGCGTGGCCGAACAAGCGATCCAATTGTGGAACCTGCAATCGAATTATATCGAATACAGCCGCGACAGTAGTATTTATAATGCCTACCTGCAAGGCTGGGCCGATTCGGTGTATGCCAATGGCAATAAGGCGGTGCCGGCGGCCGACCAGCAACGCGTTGAACTGGAACTGACCAGCCAGTTTTTTAAATATGCCAGCAAGGCCTATGTGGGCGATGAATCGCTCGAAGCCAAAGACCTCGGTTGGTTTATACCGCGGCGCAAGGTCGACCTCCGCGCTTTTCTCGACAGCCTGGTTAACGACAATGGCAAAGGGGTTGATACCTACGAGCCGGTGAATCGTCAATATCGACTGCTGCGCGATGCCTTGCAAACCTATTTTACCCTTCAAAAAGAAGGCGCTTGGGATTCACTGCATACCAAGGCGAAAAAACTCAGTATCGGTGACACGGGTGAGGTGGTACTGCAACTCAAAAAAAGGCTGGCATTGACCAAAGACCTGGCCAGCAACGATGGCAGTAATTTGTTCGACAGCAGCCTGGTTCGCGCCATCAAACATTTTCAACACCGCTACGGGTTGAAAGAAGATGGGGTGGTGGGTGGTACCACGATGGCAGAAATGAATCGGCCGATCGATTACCGCATCAAACAGATGCTGGTGAATATGGAGCGGATTCGCTGGGTGCCCGCTGAACCAAAAAACGATTACCTGTTGGTGAATATTCCCGAATATCGACTGCATGCGTATGAAGCCGGCAATAAGCTGGTATTTGATATGAATGTGGTAGTTGGCAGCACCACCCATTCAACTGTGATATTCACGGGCGATTTAAAATATGTGGTTTTTAGTCCCTATTGGAATGTGCCACCGGGTATTTTGTCGAAAGAAGTACTACCGGGCATTAAGCGCGACAAAAACTACCTGGCCCGTCACAATATGGAATGGAATGGCGGCAATGTGCGCCAGAAACCTGGTAAATCAAATTCATTGGGCCTGGTCAAATTCCTGTTTCCCAATAACTACAATATTTATCTGCACGATACGCCTTCAAAAAATCTTTTCAATGAATCGAAGCGCGATTTCAGTCATGGCTGTATTCGCGTGTCTGAACCCAAAAAACTGGCCGAGTGGATACTGAGAAATGATTCGAGCTGGAATGCAGCATTGATCGAAAAAGCCATGAACAGTGGCCGCGAACAATTTGTGACGGTGAAACCAACCCTGCCGGTGTTTATTGGGTATTTTACGGCCTGGGTTGACCGCGAGGGACAAGTCAATTTTCGCGACGATGTATATGGTCACGACAAAGTGTTGATGCAAAAAATGTTTAAGTAAACCCTATTTATTTTTCGTATTAGACGACAACAGTTTTTTCAGCAGGAATTGTCCCGCAGCCAGTAGGCCTGTTCGCGTGATCGATGAAAACACCGAACGAGTGGCACTCGCCGCTGCTTTCTTCACAATGAAATTTCCGGCAAGCGCGGTGGCAGCGGTCAGGGCCAGTCCCGCGGCTTTGTTCCGCAAGAAAGGTTGTACTACATTGCCCAGGCCCAGTTTGACGGTTTCTTTCGGCAAGGCGCGCAGGTGTTCACGCAACTCATTTTCCTGCGTCCTGATTTTTAGCCGCAATTGACGCGCTTCGAGAAGTAAATCATCCACATTATTGATATGCGAAAGATCACGCTTCTGTTTCAGCGCCGGGGTTGTCGTCTCCGTCATTATCTGTTGTTTTATCAAAGAAAATCCTGACCACGGTATTGGTAATAAGCGGATCAAGGTATTTCTTCCGAAGGGTCAATACCAGTATCAATACGATCAGGTAAAAAAGCGTTACAATACCGAATCCGATCGGATAACTTTTCGTCCACAGCGAAAGAAGATAGCCCGCCAGTATGCTCACAAATAACAGCAGTAAAAAGCCAAAGAGGCTGATGACCATAAAGATGACCATGGCCGATGCCAGCCTAGCCACTTTTTCAGTGGCCGTCAGTTTCAACAGCAAGACCCGGTCGTCAATATATTGCCGAACAAGTTTTTCTGTTCGTTCAAAATAATTCGGTTCCTGTTGCTCCATTCCTTAACTGTTGAATGTTTTGCTTTCTACCTCTTCGGCCCATTTTTTTCCTTTGGTGATGGCATTTTTCATCTCTTCTGTTGCATCAGAAGCAGCCGATTTAATATCGTCGAGTATTTCCTTGCCTTTATCGGTTGTCAAAAAATAACCCAGGGCCGCGCCCGCTGCAGCACCCAATAGCAATCCGGTTAAAAACTTTGAATTATCGCTCATGGCTTAAAATTTAACAGTTAAATTGTTTACTAAAATTACGGTATCCATTTTAATTAATGTCGCATTATGGAAATGAGAACTGATCTAAAAATCAATAAGTACTTTTTTCTTTCCATTATCATCATAATGGGTGCTTTTTTACTCTATAGCCTGATAGAGTTCTTTACGGCATTTCTGGCGGCTATCATGATTTACGTATTAACGAAATCACTCACAGAATACCTGGTTAAAAAATGTCGCTGGTCCAAGCGGCTCGCTGCCATCGCCATCATTGTGTTGAGTTGTATCGTCATTATGGGGCCGTTGATGCTTTTTGCCAGTATGATCTACAACAAATTATCGACCTATATCGAAGATCCGGAAATCATCATGCGCACCCTGCGGCATTTCGACGAACAACTCACGGCGCGATATGGCATCCGTTTACTATCGAACAACAATATCCAGCAAATCCAAACCATCAGTACGGGCATGATGTCGACCGTGCTCAACAATAGCCTCAATTTTTTCAGCACCATTACCATGATGTATTTTTTTCTATACTTCATGATCATCAACGTGAACCGCATGGAAGCAGCGATTGTTTTTTTCCTGCCCTTTCCACGCAATCGCATTGAACTGTTTGGTCGGGAATTGGTTGCCCAGACCATCAGCAATGCATTTGCCGTGCCACTGATCGGCATTGTGCAAGGCACGCTGGCTTATTTCGCCTATCGTTTTGCCGGTTTGCCTGAACCGGGGTTCTGGGCGGTGATCACGGGACTGTCGTCGATTGTGCCGGTAGTGGGTACTGCGCTGGTATGGGTGCCAGCCGCCGTTTACCTGATCGCCACCGGGCAGGTATGGCCGGGGGTGGGCCTGATTGCTTTTGGCGCGGTGGTGTTGAGTTCGGCCGATAATATCATTCGTTTTCTGCTTGCCAAAAAAATGGCCGATACCCATCCCATTGTCACCGTTTTGGGGGTGGTGATGGGGTTAAAATTCTTCAACCTGCCTGGTCTGATTTTTGGCCCGCTGTTGATTTCCTATTTCCTGATCTTGTTGAAAATCTATTATTGGGAATTTCAAACCAATACACCCATCCTGAAAAGAAAGAAAAATAGACCCGTTCGCTTTAACTTGCCCTTTTTGGGCAAAGAACCATGATGCAATTAGTTGAAGTAAAAGACGAAAAACAGGCACGCCGCTTTCTGGAAGTGCCGGTGCATATCTATAAAGGCAATCCAAACTGGATTCGCCCGCTCGACAAAGATGTGAACGAGGTATTCAATCCCGCCAAAAACAAGGCGTTTAGAAGCGGAGAAGTTATACGCTGGCTCTTGCTGGACGAGGGGCAGCCCATCGGCCGCATTGCGGCCTTTGTAAACAAACGATATAAAAACAAAGGCGACCAGGGCCCGGTGGGTGGTGTCGGCTTTTTTGAGTGCATCAACAACCAGGCTGCTGCCAATTTACTGTTTGACCAGGCACGGGAATGGTTAACCGAAAAACAAGTGACAGCCATGGATGGCCCGATCAATTTCGGCGAGCGCGATAAGTGGTGGGGCCTGCTGGTGCAAGGTTTTCAACAGCCACTGTATTGCATGAATTACAATGCGCCCTATTACCAGGCGCTGTTTGAGAACTATGGGTTTCAATTGTTCTATCAGCAGATTTGTTTTGGGATGCATCCGCGTGAACCATTCCAGGAAAAACTTTTTGTTCGCCATGCGCAGATAGAAAAAGACCCTCATTTCAGCGCCCGCTATATGTCGAAAAAAGATATCGATCAATACGCGGCTGATTTTTGCACCGTGTACAATAAAGCCTGGGCCAAACATGCGGGCAACAAAGAACTGACCCTGCAGCAATGCAAGTTGATGTTTCGCAGCATGAAACCCGTTATTGATGAACGCATCAACTGGTTTGTGTACTACAAAGACGAACCGATTGCGATCTTCATCAACCTGCCCGACCTGAACCAATGGTTTAAATACCTCAACGGAAAATTCGGGCTATTGCAAAAGCTGCGCTTTCTTTGGTTGAAACGATTCAAGGTAAATAAGCGATTTGTGGGATTGGTATTTGGCGTGGTACCCGAATGGCAGGGCAAGGGCGTGGACAGCTACCTGATTGTGGAAGCGGGTAAAATTGTGCAGCACAAATTACATTACGATGAATATGAAATGCAGTGGATCGGCGACTTCAACCCCAAAATGATTGCGGTGGCTGAAACCCTCACCCCCATCCGCAGCCGGGTGCTGACCACCTATCGCTACCTCTTCGACCGAAACCAGGCTTTTCACCGCCACCCCATACTGTAAGCGACTGGGCCGCGTGCGACAGCGAAAGCAAACTGCCCCGAAAAAAGGCTAAATTGCCGGCATGGAACAGTTTATCGTCTCGGCCCGGAAGTATCGCCCGCAGAATTTTTCAACCGTTGTTGGTCAATCGCATATCACCACTACGCTCAAGAACGCGATTAAGAACCAGCAACTGGCGCATGCCTTCCTGTTTTGCGGTCCGCGGGGGGTGGGTAAAACCACCTGCGCGCGCATCCTGGCCAAAACCATCAACTGCGAAAACCCATCTGCCGATGGCGAAGCTTGTAATACCTGCCACTCCTGTGTCTCTTTCAACGATGGCGTATCGCTCAACATTCATGAACTTGATGCTGCCAGCAACAACTCGGTAGATGATATCCGGGCCCTGGTTGAACAAGTGCGCTTTGCGCCACAGGCGGGCAAATACAAAGTGTATATCGTCGATGAGGTGCACATGCTCAGCACCAGTGCCTTCAATGCGTTTCTGAAAACCC